>Ga0180007_10000003_pt1 | contig 505613 bp, 394 predicted proteins | sample MM_PC_MetaG_FD_121122 | JGI IMG/M metagenome (GOLD analysis project Ga0180007, IMG submission 121122) | Groundwater microbial communities from the Aspo Hard Rock Laboratory (HRL) deep subsurface site, Sweden - MM_PC_MetaG | ecosystem: Environmental > Aquatic > Deep subsurface > Groundwater...
ATAACCTAGCCCGCTGCCATAACCACCTGTCCATTGAATGATTATAATACCAGCCATGGCTATGCCAAAGAGCAATATTCCTGTTGTTTAATCCTTGCGAAATTTTATATGGTTTGCTTATGTTTCTAACGACTTGTTTCGTTATACTTTTCGCGGAAGGAAATCGACTCGCGTCCAGCGGGTTTGTTTTCCTGTAATAATTGGGAACAAGTTCTTCAATAGGAAACGTTATAGATTCTACAATAAAATTATAGTCACTAAAATATGGACTGAAAAAATTCTTTATTTCCGCATAAATTGAATCGACTTCCGGTTCTCTGAAATATCGGTATGAGAACAATTTATTTGTTTCAATAATAATTTCTTTTTTGTTTGAATCAATTTTAATATTCGTTATTTCTGACCTACCGGGTATGTAAAAATTAAAATCGGAGGCTCTGAATTTATTTTTAAACTGCTCAAGTAATTTAGGAACAGATGATACTATTTGCTCTTCTTTTATCGTTTCTATTGACGAACATGCAAATAATGCTAAAAGAGAGAATAGTATTATGAAATTTTTCTTTTTCATTATTTATCTTAAAAATTAGTTCAGTAAAATCATTTTTTTTGTACTGCTAAATATATTTCCTCCATTAACCGGATGTGCTATTAATCTGTAAAAATAAACACCACTTGCAATCTTTTCATTACCGCTTAAGTTTACCCCTAATGTATACTGCCCAGGTTTTTGCAACGCTTGAGTTAATGATTTTATTTTCTGTCCAAGTAAATTATAAATCTCCAATGTAACCAAAGAAGTTGTAGCTATGGAATAACTAATTTCTGTAGAGGGATTAAATGGATTTGGAAAATTTTGCTCCAGCTTGAATAAACCGGGCTGAATTGTAAGATCATTTATTGAGGTTATACCAAGATCCTTGACAAATATTTTGTCCAAGTATATTTTCCCTCTCCTGTCAGCCCCTTCCATTTGTTTTAATCTAAACCCGCTTAAAAGATTTGGTTTTTTCACAAACTGATTTAGGGCAATTTCAAATACTTCCCATCCATACCAATTAACCGGACTTATATCAGCAACGATTTCACCGCCATTAAAAATGGCGAAAATTGAGTTATCGCTAAGATCTCCATTTATCCATATACATAAAATTGAATCCGTTTCATCAATTTGTAAATCTTTTAGAAACATCAAGTTAATAATGCCACCAGTATCAGCAGAAAATTCATAAGTAAGTAAACCTGATGTTAAACCTTCAACGCTTCTATAACCAGATCGTTTAAATGATGTACCGATTAGTGATATACCAGTTGATATTTGATTTGAAGCAGGATCCACAATAACGTATTCGTTTTCAAAATCTTGAAGAGTCTTACCTTCCGGATAATTACCATTATCAGTTCTAAAAATAAATAAACTGTCCTTCAACATTGTATTACCTAAAAAATCTGCTATGCCCGATTTAAATGATACTTTATAGGTTGCTGAAGGAGAAAGGACATTTTTCGGACGAAATGTTATATATGTAATATCGTTTTCATTAATTATTTTGCCATCCAGAATCGATACTGTTTTGTCCAAACTATCCAGTAATGATATACGGCCAATAATACCATCAACTTCTTCATTGAAAACAAATTTCATTTCGGCATGTGTGTTTACGCTATTCCCGGACGGGAAAGCTCTTGTAATTTTTGGCGCTTCAAAATCTGGATCGGTGATTACCACAGAATAATTAAAAACTCCACCCGATTGTCCGTCGTTATCGCCGTCCAATTTGGTTCCGAAAATACTTCTTGCAGAAGTATCAATTTTAAAATCATATCTTGTTGAAAATTTCCATAGAGCAGCCGGTGAAATTACTAACTCGTTCGATCCAATCCACCTAAGTTTTACCGAATCATCAGGTTCAATTGTAAGTGAGCTTTCAACAGATTGTTTATCCATAGATTGCGAGAAGCTCAATGTTAATGGTTTATACGCAGGATGATTATATTTAATTTTGTTTACTGGTTCACTTACAAAGGGGCCTTTAGAATTAAGCAAACTTAAAACATCACTTCGCACAGAGGATAAATTATTGTAAAGTGTTGTACCTGGGCATTCGGTGGAACATCCGTCCCGGTGTCCGCTGATATTATTTAAGGTTCTTCCCGAGGAAGAGTGATATGCAGTTCCAAGCGGATTAATATTTTCTAAATTACATTTCCACGTTAATATTTTAACAAGACTAGTAATTGCTTTATCGGTAGGCGGTACTGAAGTATAAGTGCCAATTACACAGGTTCCCATAGTATTACTGTTTGTTCCGCAAAAGTGAGCGCCAATAGCATTATTTCCACCTGAGCGTCCTTCGTAAACAACCCCATTCGGATCCACAAGAAAATTATATCCAATATCGCCCCAGCCGTTAGTAATTGTGTGCCATCCCCAAAACGTTCTAACAACTGCCGGCCAATCTGATGATGAATTTTCAGTAGCCGAGTGATGAACTATTAAATGAGTCACTTTAGTATAATTCGGAGACCATCGTGAATTTTGCCCATCCGGGCATCCCCACTCAGTTCTGCTAATTACAGTTGGAAGGTCAAATTCTCCTTTAACGGAATTGTTTTTTGAAATTATTTCGGCTTTATCTAATATGCTCTTACCTGTAGCTCCGGGATTAAGAAAACTGATTTGAAAAGATTTTCCATCTTCAAATTTTTCAAAATAATCGGCGTCAACTTGTATTTGATAAAACTTATTGACTGGCTTTTCAAACATCAAACTGCTTATTCTTGTTCGGGAGTCCTGTTCGATATCATTATCAATTTTAAATTGTTTCCATTCTGACCATTTTACGCTGTCGGCCGAAAATCGAATTGAAACGCCCATTAAATCGTAAACTCCTGATATTTTCCCTATTAGACCAACAGCAATAAAAGGCGCGCTTTTTTCGAGTGGAATTAGTTTTTGGATCGAATAATAATTCTTCTTATTAGTGTCGAAGAAAATAACACCAGATTCAACATTTTCGATCTCGCTCCCACTGGTTTCGGTAAAAGTAAATTTAACTTGTTTTGTAATTATACCTTGTGCAGTTAAATCAATTGAAATTGACAATGCTATATATAAATAAAGGAGTACAATTTTTTTCATGGGTTTCCGGAAATTTTATGAAGATTGTTTAAAAAACGAACCCAATCCTTAAAAGATTGGGTTCTTAAAAATAATAAAAAAAAGCATTATTAGAACTTTACACCAAATGAAAAGTAATGTACCTCTTCAAGTCGGCCAAAATCCTGATAAGCATAATCAAACAATAATCTTACAGATTCAATAAAACGATAATTTAATCCAGCACCGAATGTAAATCCTTTTTCTGAATCTGTTTCGAATAGAGAATTATAACCGGCGCGGATTGATACCATTTCATTCCAACTATATTCAACACCAGTGTTTAAATATTCTGTATGATCATTAGGATGAACGGCATCAATAGCAGTTGTCAATCGAGAAGAACCTGATTTAATTAAATCGGCTGCAACACCAACTCTGAATGTGAGCGGCAGATCCCATTCATCGAGCTCAACAAAAGAATTAATTAAATTACCAACCCCTTCTGAGCCAACTTGTTTAATTTCTCGTATATCTCTTCCCTCCAGCTTCATCTTTGTACCGAAATTGGAGATGCTTCCAGCCAGACGGAATTCGTTAAGAACGGGGATTTTGTAGAGCACGCCCACATCAAGAGCAAATCCGGTAGCTGATTCGTGCCAAATATATTCCCTAACATATTTTACGTTAAATCCTATAGAGAATTCTTCTGTAAGTTCACGAGCAAAACTCAAACCAATTGACATGGAACCGGCGTCGAATTTTTCTCCTGTGCCTTCTGGAGCTTCAACAGTTCTAACATCCATTCCATCTATTGACTGAAGAATACTTACAAAAGCACCTACAGTGCCAAAATCGGACATATGGGTTGTAACCGCGGCAAAATCATAACCAACGTCAGCAATCCAATTTGTATGATTAAATACGGCTTCATTGGAGTGATTTGTAGCAAGACCGCCGGGATTCCAATATATCGCGGAAATATCATCAGCAGTGGCTGCGAACGCAGAGCCCATACCAATTGCTCTTGGTCCCACGCCTATTTTAAGAAATTGGGCCGCAGTTGTACCGGACTTACTTATATTTTGTCCCTCAACAACCGAAGCGATTAATAAAATTATTGTTACAGCAAAAAACTTAATTTTTTTCATTTGTGACTCCTAATACAAATAGAGAAAGAATTATTAGGATTATCTTTATTTAATTAGAGCGAATTTAAGAATTTTTTCACCAATTCCCGGTGCGTCAATGTGAGCGATATAAACTCCATATGCCACGCTGAAGCCGTCCTCATTTAATAGATTCCAAAACTCCCTGCCGTTTTCAAGGCCGGAATCATGGTCAATCTTTTTAACTGGATCGCCGCTTAAGGTAAATATTCTTATTGTACATAACGAGGGCAAATTTTCAAAATAAATTCTTCTTTCGCCCCTGGTTTGTCCCGGTAATTTATTTGTTGGTTCTATAATGTTATAACCTACATATGGATTGGGAACAACATAAATATTATCAAGTTTGGACTTTGCGAGAGAATTGTCTAACGAAGCTCCAACAGTAGTTAACTTAAAAATATCTTTAGAGTCGAAAGGCCGTTTTGTGGCAATTTGTAACACGTCACCATCAGAAGGTTTCATTGGAACAACCAAGGTGTCCGCGGGTTTTGTAATTAACACTCCCCAAGTTACTGTTTCGGTAGGAAGTCCCTTCGCTCCGGGTTTAAAGAGAACAATTTCTTCGCCCGGATCCCATTGGAAATTTCTTGTACTTGCCACAGTCTCACTTAGAAATGTGAGTATACGAGTTGGCACACCATAGGTAACTTCAGAGACCGAATAATTTACCGGACGCTTTTTGCCATCAGTCATTACGGCAGAATCAATTGGCTGAGATGAGAACCTGATTTGATAATCCGCAGGATATTTAGCTTTTTTAGGCAAACCCGATTTGTTTAAAGCAACCTTGACTGTATAATTAGTTTTGCCTTCTATCCAACGTGTATTTGCCGAATCAATTTTTATTTCTGCCTCATCGTAAACCTTCAATCGTACACCGTCAAATACAGGGTTAACGTCTTCGCCGGAAAATGCAGTACTTTCAATCACTGGTCTGAATCTGTATGTAATTTTAAATTCGGATAAGTTTGGCATAGAACTATTATCAGTTCTTCGAACCGCTCCGCGAACAAAATCAACTATATAATCAACGTCTTCAACATAATTTCCACTGCCATCTGTGTTTGTTATTTTAAGAAATTCATCATTCCACAAACCTTCCTTTTGGAGCATCGTAAATTTATTATCATATAATTTAAATGTTTCAACAACCGGATTTATGTTTAGAACTGAATAATTTTTAACTGCAACCCTTTGGCGATTTACTGTCATGGAATCTTCAACAACAATTTCATATTGTCCGCCATTAACAATTGCAAGATCATTCATAATATCGAATTTAATATTTCCTGTTCCAATACCAGCGACGTGTTCTACCTGCTTGGATTTATCAATCACTGGAGCAATGTAGCCACTGGCTCGCGGTCCTGGAATAACTTGTACTGTATTTTTATCAAATGTAAGTTTCGATGTGATAGGATCAACGGTAATTTTTTTAGTTGTTTCAGTAACCGGAATACCAACCGAATCACCGTGATCGTAAGCTACTACGGCGTAATAATAAGTTTGTCCGTTAATAACGTTATTTGAATCTACATAAGAATGTACAAGTCCTTTATTGTCACCCAAATAATATTGCACTCCTCTTCTTTGATAAGAAACGGGATGATATCCTTGCCATGGGTCTTCAACTTTTGCAGTCCATTTTAAATCAACGTTCCAATCTGTAAATGGTTCGCCTACATCATATCTGCCGTTGCCATTTAAATCGGTAAAAGGCTCGTCTCTTAAATCTACATCAAATTTCGCTTCGAATCCGTCAACATCTTTTAACGGTTCATTTAAAAAGCTGGATCCTTTTCCGTCGGTGATTATTTTAATATCTCCGAACTTAGGATCTGTGCTTCTGTAAATCACATATCCTTCAAAATCTTTTCCGGTAATTGGGTCAATACTTTCTTCGGCGGCAGTATCCCAAAATAATGTAACTTTTTTATCTCCCGGAACTGCGACCACTGTTGGTGTAACCGGAGGTTTGTAAAATTGATAATTCTGGTTATAAATTGTCTGAACAACTTCAGCGGTAACAAGAAGGTCATCCAAGTCCTCACCGACTAAAAGAGCCATTGAAATTCTTTTAGTTTCACCGGGATCAAGCGATATATAACCGGAACCAAAAACAAACACTAAATCTGTATAGCTGGCAACATCGGAAAAATTATTCGGAATTGCTCTGTTCCACATCAATTCGTCATCAGCGACACTTCCGCCTGAGTTCCAGGTCCAACTGTTAAAACTTGTTAAACCTATCTGGTCAGATTCATCCAAATCAGTGAACTCGAAATTAGGTTCGCCCGGATAAAGCGGGTCGGGAGAACCATCCGCCTGGGCTAAGCCAGCCGTTGGTATTCCGTCTCCTTCGCCCAAATCTCCTGTGTTCGGAATTCCGTCTATACCAACATCGTGAAGATCAACGTTCCAATCCCCGTCATTATCAATTCCATCTTCCTGACTCTCATCAATCATTCCGTCGCCGTCATCATCAAAATTATCTTTTGAGCCGTCAAGTTTAGTGGTTCTGCCAGGACTTTCTAAAAATTTACATCCTAAATAACCCAATGGCAGACCGTAATCCCCTTTTTTATCCTTGTCAAATAAATAGACCATACTTCGAGAATAGACAGGAATTTTGGATACATCCACGGAATCCAAAGAATACGGAGGAATAAATAATCCGACGTCATCACTATTTTCCGGAGTGCCGCCGCCAAGATCGGGATCCCCGTAAAGCCCATAAAATACTTTATCCAATCTTTTATTTGAAACGTTAGTAATTGTATAAACAAAAAAGATTGTATTTTCGGCAAGCGCATTACTCCACTGGAAAGCGCGTCCATCTACCTGAAGTCCTAAACCTTTACGTTTTCTATCATTCGGGAAAGGATAGTATGGAAACTCAAGATTATCCCTATCATCCATAGCCCAAAAGACTTCAGCGTCGGCGTTCGTACCATCCTGTGCAAGAAATCCCGGCCATACGTATTTACCCAAAGCATCGTTGTACCAGCTTCTTGGCCAGCTATCGGGTTTACCATCTCCATTGTTATCGGGAGCAGGATTAGATGCCATATTAGGCTGATCAGGATCTGCATAACCCGGCAGCGGCTGCCATTGCCACAAAGTATCGCGAGATGGAGAGGTTTCCTGCAAACCGTAATTAAGATAGTCGTTAAGACCATCGGAAATGATATGAATTGTATCTCCCTTTTCATTTACCACTTCGGCCCCAACAACAGGTCCAAAAGTAAATACATAGCTGAGGTCGTTCCAAACGAAATTATTAACATTTCGTATTAGTCCAAGCCCAGGTCCGATTCCGCCGAAGTTAGTAACCTGAACAGTGATTCGATTACCATTCATTAAATAACTTTTTCTATCGGCTTGTCCGGTAGTTTTTTTGAGAGAAAAGGCAGAATTGTCTTTCATCACAAAATTTTCGGATGTTTTTTCCGATTTCTTAATTTTAGCCGTCTGCTGTTGTATAAATTCTTTTACAGCGGAATGTTCTCTTTCTCTTCTTTCTTGAACAGATTCCGTTTGAGCAAAGATTCCGCCGCCTAGAAAAGAACTAAGAAAGATTATGAACAATATTTTATTAAACTTCATTTTGTTGTCTCCATTTGGATTAGATCAAAAATCAACAGATACACCAAATCTAACTTCCCTCGGCGATAAATAATAAGCCGGGTTATTGTATACTTCATTCGCAGTTTTAACTTCCGGATATATTTTCGCCAATCTATCAGTTTCCAACGCCGGCGCTCGTGTAGCACTTAACGTGTAGTTAGATCTGCCAGTGCTGGCAAAAACAACATTTTCATTCAACGTATCAAAAAGATTAAATACTTTTACAAAAAATGATAAATCAAATCCAAACGCATTAAAAGTTTTTTCCGCGAGTAAATCTACTTTTGCTTGCAAAGGTCTTCTTTCTGAATTAGGTCTCAAAAACACCTGCTTCTCAAAAACTTCGGGTGTATAAGGAAGTCCAGTTCCTACTTGACTTACAAATGTAACATTCCAATCGTCGGACACACCATACGATAAAGTAGCGTTTAGCTGATGTGATTTATCCCAATCGAGAAAAACAGGAATTTTTTCGGTTTGCCTTCCTGATGAAAGGTCAAGGAAAAATGCATCTGCACTAAAATCGTTGCCTTCGGCTGTTTGAAAGGTGTAATCTAAAGTGAAGCCGAGTCTATCCGATGGGGTTCTTCTTTTTGTAAGTGAAAATACAATTCCTTTAATATTCGCGTAATCTTTGTTCACATAAGTAAAATATGTGCTTTCACCGCTAATACGAATTGTTTGAGGCGCGAGCAGATCACGAACATCCTTAAAGTAACCGGTTATATTGAAAGCTAAATTATCGAGCAATTGCTGCTGCAATCCAAGTTCGTAGGAAATTGTTTTTTCAGGATTCAGGTTTGCATTACCATAATAAGGAGTACCAAATGAGAATTCATACTCAGAGTTGGTGAACAGATAACTTAACGGAGGCAACTGAAAAAAGTGTCCGTAACTAAAGTGGATTATACCTTTGTCGGTAATAGGAAATGAAACGCCTATTCTCGGGCTTAATTGCTGCTTAATCTCGGCATCTGCTAACAAAGTATTCCTGTCGATAGTTGACGGAATTGTTGGATCGTACGGAGTCGGATAAAATGTGTCAGTTGAATATTTGGATTGCGCGTTAAAAAAATCGTAACGTAGGCCCACATTCACAATCAGTTTATCAAATTCCATTTTATCCTGTACATATAAAGAAAATTCGAATGGATTTCTTTCATACTTATTATTTCGTGTTGTGTTGGAACTAAGAATAGTTGGTCGAAGATAAATAAGAGAATCGCGTAATATTTCGAAATATTGGGAATTAATTGTGTAATATCTCCACTGACCGCCTGCTTTAATTTCATGCGAGTTATTAATCTGACTTGTCAAATCGAATTTGGCGCCAAGAATTTGAGTTCGTTGATATGAGTGCGATTGGCTGCTTCCTTCGAAAGTGCCGCCGGAACGGAATGCAACAGGGGCCGCTTCAGTTCGGGACTTATAATCCGGCTGATATCTTGGATCGGCGTGTAAACCTTCCAAACTCATACCTGCGTGAAAATCAACTTCGTTTCCGTCTGCATCCAATAAGGGGTAAAGGTATCTCTTAGAATCATCAATATTATACGATGCTCTAAATGTATAAAACGTCCTGTTGCTTAGAGCGTGCCTGATTTCTAAAATGTTTAGTAATCCCCAAGAATAACGGTCATTAACTGCGTCAGGAGTATATTTAAGTTCGTGCACATAAGGTTTCCATGTTGACGCAGAATAAATCATATCTAAATTAATTTTAAATGTTGAAAACGGTCTAAAAGTTAATTTAGCTGTTGTGCTCACAGATTCACTGGTGTTCATCGCAACAGTTGAGCCGTCTCCATTTGAAGCTATTCTAATATCATTGGGATTAAATTTATCTTTGTAAACAGAATCGGCAGTATTAAACTCTCTTTTTCCGTAAAGATATCCTTTGTCATTATTATATCTGCCTGAAACAAAAAAAGAAATTTTATTCTGTGTGTACGGAACAGGTCCACTAAGGGTCATTTCTGTAACAACATTATTCAATGGATCAATTTCGTCGATATTATTAAATATATCATTATGTGAACTGAGATGATCGCCTGTATAAGCGGAAAAACTTCCTCTATATTTTTCGCTGCCTTCTTTTGTAACAGTATTTACAATACCACTGAGAGCGTTACCGTACTCCGCGTTAAATGTACCGCTAACAACTGATAGTTCCTGAATAGCGTTAGTAGCAACTGAAACCGAACGGGAGTTATTATAAGGGTTAACGATGGAAACTCCATTAACGGAAAACTGAGTATCGTAATCTCTTCCTCCCCTAATATGTATTGCTCCATCAACACCCTGGGTAACCCCTGCCTGAAGACTTAATAATTGTGTAACACTTTCCACCGGCAAGGACTGGATTTGTTCGGAATCAATTGAGGTTTGGGATGAAGTTAAATCTTTTCGTACCATTTGCACTTCAGCTCTTACAACCACAGTTTCTGTAGTAATTGATTCTGAAGACATTTCAAAATCCAGACGTGTTGTAAAATCGGCAACTACTTTAACGTCGTAAAATCTTTTTTTCTGTAAACCAACACCCGATGCAACAACAGCATATGTACCCGGACTAATATTGTTAATAACAAAAATACCATCAACATCGGTTGCAGCTCCAAGGGTAGTGCCTTCTATAATTATATTTATTCCCGGTATGGGTTCACGGTTATCTGCATCTAAAACACGCCCCGATATCTTTCCCGTGGTTCCAGCAAAAAGATTTGCATTAAAAACTAAGGCGCAGATTATTCCATACAGCAATTTTTTGAACATGCTTTCCTCCTGGAAATACATTTAAAAGAAAGATTCTAAATCTCTTTTAAAGAATTGTAGGGAAATTCTTTTTCAACGAGGATAATTTGCATACTTATAAATCGATGTTATTTAAAACGATTTAGAAACAAATTAAGCGCAATATAAATCATTGATTAAATAAAAAAGCCGTGATTTTATTCACGGCTTTTCGCAAAATAAATTTCTTATTTAACCAGAGTCATTTTTATGGACTTGCTGAAATTACCATACTTTAGAGTCGCAATGTAATTTCCGCTTACAACTTTTGCGCCCAAATTATTTGTAGCGTCCCAGTTTAGTTCGTATGAACCTTTTGCGTATTCCTGATTATCAACCAAAGTTTTAATTTCTTTACCAAGCATATCATATACTTTTAACGATACTTTTTTGCTTATCGGTAAGCTAAATTTGATTGAAGTAGTAGGATTAAAAGGATTTGGATAATTTTGTTCCAGAGTATAATCCTCAGGAGTAATCATTTTAAGGTCAATAACTTTAATGCCTGTAGGATCGCCGCCTTCAATTATTCTTAAATTATATGCAAAATTGTTCAATACTTTACTTTTACTTGTCACAACAAATTTGGTACTGTCGGTATTCCATAAATAGTTGGTAGTGGCAACTGAATCGTCAACACTTTGATAAGCGAGTAACAAATCTTCTTTTCCGTTTTTATTTATATCGCCTCTGTCCATCTTTGAAATAAATGAACCGAATGTTGTATCTGTCCATTGAACACCCAAAGAGTCATAATTTTTATAAGCTATTACCATTGGATCACCAACAGGATAACGATTTACAGTATAGTTGTCACCGCTAAGTATAGAGCCGGTTCCATTGTATTTCATCACTGTAACTGAACTTCCGGGTGAACCGCCCAATACTATTTCATCTTTCCCGTCGCCGTCTAAATCAGCGGCGCCTGTTCCCCAGTATTCACCGGTTGTTAAACCAACTTCTGTCCATAATTTTTCTTTAAGAATAGCAAATTGATTTTGATTCCAAACGTTTACTCCATTCGAACCGGCTGGTAAATCAATCATTCCAACTGAATAATTTTTTGCGCTTGCGCCACCGATATAAAGTGCGCCATATATTTCTTCATTTCCGTCGCCGTCAACATCAAGTGCTGAAAGACCCATATAAGCAACAGCATCTTCAGCCATTTCTTTTGTAAATTCTACATATACTGGTCCGTTAACTCCACCATCTGCGTTTGGAGCCGATGGATATGTGTAAGTATCTGGTCCTGTAGGTTCAATAGACCACATTCCAAAGAAATTCCAATAATGGTTTACTATTTCTTTTACTCCGTCACCGTCATAATCGCAAGGAATTGATTGCCACCATGAACCTGCTGAAAGTCCATTAATAGGATGGATAGCAGGATCGCCGCCCTCTACTTGCCAGCTTGCAAAACCAGGAGCGTTACCATTAATTCCAAGGATATATACATTTTGTTTGTAAGTCATAGTTCCGGCAACATCAACGTTTGCTGTAATTAATTCATCTTTACCATCACCGTCAAAATCATATACTATAGCTCTTTCCCTGTCCATTCTATATGTTCCCATACCATTACCTAAATGAAGATCCGCGGGAAAGTCTATTATAGATTCAGTTCCAAAATCGTTATCTGTTCCTGTAAATTCAAATACTTGTATCGAACCTGTATATCTTGGGCCTGATGGGAATATAATTTCTTTCATACCATCACCATCAAGGTCGCCAGACTGAACCCATCGAGGAACACTGTTCGGATTTGCTTCATTTAATTTTGGCGATGACCATACAAGTTCCATTACACCATCATTATATTCAATTAAATGAACACGACCACCGTTTGAATAATCTACAGCTAATACTTCTGGTTTTCCGTCGTTGTCCAAATCATTCGCGAAATAAGCTCCGCGAACATGGTTTGTTACATCCTGCCATGGTCTTAGTGGATCTGTAGGATCAAACTGATTGGCATTAAATTTTCCAATTTGATTTACCTGTGCGAACAAACTCATTGATGTAAGAAGCAAAATTGATAAAATCGATAGCATTTTTTTCATAAACACCTCCAAGTGTAATTGAAATATAGAATTAGACATGTAGTTAAATTAAAACATAATAATATTTTTTGAAAAGCCCCATTATTTATTCAATTTTTTTCATCGATATCCCAGAAAATGAATAAAATTACATAATTATTATGTATTCTTTCATAAAAAAGAACAAAATGTAACAGTAACTGTAACATTTCGGTTTATAAATATCTTAAAAATATTGGTCTAACTCAATAATTTAAGAATAAAATTTTATCCCAAACAAAGGATAATGCATAAAAGTGGAATTAGAGCGGTAATTAATTTAATAAACAGATTTTAAAAGAACTAAGGTAATATCGTCATTTTGCGGAGAACCGTTCCTGTGTTTAATTAAATCATCAAGAACACAACCCATAATTTCAGAACAATTTTTATTCAAATTTCTCCCCAATATAACATTTAGTTTTTCAGTACCAAAGAAATTATTTTGATGGTCCATCAGCTCTGTAATACCATCAGAGTAAAGTGTAATCAAACTATTATCTTCCAAAGGGATTATTATTTCTTCTAGAACAGTGTTAAAAATTTCACCTTTCTCCAGCCCGATCCCTATACCACGCGGAGTATATTCCTTGGCTCCATCGGATGTTGTAATAAGCAATGGAGTATGCCCGGCTCGAGCAAAGGTTATAGTTTTTTTATCACTATCAATAAGGGCTATGGATACTGTAATAAACCAGTTTTTTTCAATTGAGTTATAAATACGCTGATTAATTTCCATAAGTACTTCTTTCGGAGAAAGTAAACCATTGCAATAAAGCTGCATCATCGTCTGCAATTTAGACATATAAAAAGATGCCGCCAATCCTTTGCCCGAAACATCTCCGATAACCGCAAAAAGTTTTTTGTCTGAGATTGGAATAAGATCAAAATAATCGCCGCCTACATGCATTGCCGGAATCATTTTACCGCAAATATCAAGACCTTCTATCGAAGGGAATTTTGTGGGCAATAAACTATCCTGAATAAGGCGGGCATTTTCAAGATCTCGATCCAATTTTAATTTTTCAGATTCCGATTCATACAGACGCGCATTCTCAATGGCAACAGCGGTTTGGTTAGCAGCTGCTAAAAGTAATTCCAAATCTTTTCCCGCAAATTTAGAACCGGAGTGTTTTAAGCCGAACAAAAGAAATCCGATTATTCTTGATTGAATTTTCAGCGGTAGAATAGTAAAAATTTCTTCATCATTTAGTTTTGTATGATCTTCCGGAAAGATCATAGGAAATTCATTGTCTTCAATAACTAATAATAAATTTGAATCCTTTTTCGATAGTATCAATTGAGCTAAATTGCCAATATTTACTTCAACCGCTAATTCATTTTGCCTGAATCCAATACTTTCTGCTAAATTATAAACGTTGCTTCTCGATTTGTCTTTAAGCATAATCCCGAATCTATTTACTCGAAGCGCTTCAACAAAAGTTGAGGATGTGGATCGTAATATATTTTCGAGACCGAATATTGTAACTACATCGCCGCTGAATTTTAATATAACTTTTTGATAAGCGAATTGTTCGGGATAAAAACGGCGCGTTATCAATTCCTGAAATCTCTCTTTAGTAGATTGGAATATTATGGCGAAGACTATAAATATAATTGCCGCGATAATGCCCTGATACTCGGTTCCAATAACACTGCTTAAGGATTGACCAAGTATATATATAATCAAGAAATAAATTGCCGCGATTGAGACAGTAGCAACACCATATAAAAGTGTGTTTTTCAATACATCTGTTACGTCCATTAATGAGTACTTAAAAATTGAAAAACCAAAAGCGATTGGTATTAAAGCAATAAGAACTATAGGTGAATATAATAACGGCGAATTATATAATGTTGACGGCGGTACCGATCTGCCAAGAATTACAGTATAAATTGTAGCGCAAACACCAATCGTATATGCAACAAGAATTATAAATATCGCGTTGCGTTCATTTTTTGTCTGCAGCCTTAAATAGTTGATGAACAATGACACCAGACCAATTATTGCGCTTATTAAAAGAAGTCCGCTAACAAAAAAATTATAATACGCTAAAAACAAATTAAGAGCTACAGTGCTGTCGTAGATATACCCGAATTTAAATATTAGCACAGATACAAAAATGATAAAGGGAATAAGGTACAATGTTTTTGTAGTGTATTTTTTATCAATTATTGAAAACTTTCGTGGAAACACCCAGAAAAAATGAATTATGAGGAACGGTAAAAAAACGCCTCCAAAACTTTGAAGATTATCAAGGAAAATAAGAATTGCTTTATAAGAGTAAAGAGGATTATAAATATTTTGTGTAACCAATAGAGTAAAAGTGGAAAACAGAACAAGAGTAGCGCCTATTCGGAAAAAAAGAACTTGTGTAAAACCGTCGGGTTTGGCATTTATTACAATGGCTCCTACAAGAAGCCAGATAGCACCGATTAATATATAAGCCAGCCCACCAATTTGAGTAAGTTTTTTAACTTCAACTTTAGCATCGAAAGTCCGTCCGTCACGGCTTACACGGTAAGTGGCAGAATCCCCTGTATCCAAGGAATAAAGAGTAAGACTGGCAATTTGAAGATTCTCAATTTTTTTTCCGTTTATTTCTATCAGTTGATCGCCGTCTCGTATTCCCGCGTTCCAGGTTACTCCTTCAAATTTCACATCCTCAAAAAAGAAACCTAATTCTTCATCATCCGATAGTTTAGGACTCCAAATACATTCATCGTTTGGTTGGCGTGTAATTTCGAAAGTAAAATATAACTGCACCATTACTAAAGAAAATAAAAATATAAGCGCTGGGGTGAGCAGCTGTTTGCGGTATTTTGTTATAAGATCTCTGATAGTTTGCATTAGTTTACTTTAATTACCATTGCTGTAATGTCGTCAGATTGAGCAGCGCCATCGGCATGCTCTTTTACGTCTTTCAGAATTAAATCCAAAGTATCTTTTGAACCGCTTAACTCGTGCATTAAACATAATTTTTCGAGTCTTTCCTCAGAATATTCCAATCCTTCTTTATTCATTGCTTCGGTTATACCGTCAGTATAAAAAATAATTCTATCACCTTTCTTTAATTGGACACTTTCTGATTTGTATGGAATAACAGTGGGCATTACACCTAAAATCATTCCGCCAAGTTTTAATTTACTTATTTTTCCCTCGCTAATTAAAAGCGGCGGATTATGCCCCATATTTACATATTTGAAAGATTTGTTTTCGTCGTTTAATATACCCCAAAAAAAGGTGATAAAGCTTCCATCCGTAGTATTCTCAGAAACCAAATCGTTGATAAGGTTAGACGCTTGACTTAATTCAATGTTCTGCTTGCAAATAGATTGTAAAAAAGCCTGCAGGTTTGCCATCAACAAAGCCGCTTGAACTCCTTTGCCAGAAACATCTGCAATGGCCACAAGTGTTCTCGATTTATCAAGCGGTACGATATCATAATAATCCCCTCCAACCTGACGGGCACTATAATTTGCGGCGGAAATTTCAAAATTTTTCAACTGTGGAAATTTATTTGGCAATAAATTCTTTTGAATATTTTGAGCTATTTCCAAATCTTTTTCAAGTCTTTGTTTTTCAATTGTTTCTTTGAACAAGCGTCCGTTTTCAATTGAAATAATCGCCAGGCTGCCTACAGAAGAAATATACTCGATATCAGACTTGGAATAATTATTCCTGGTAGTTTTTTTTCCAAGAATAATTAATCCTTTCGTTTCCGATTTAATCTGCATCGGTACAATCATCTCTATACCAAGTGAATTAAATGAGGGAAATTCTTTTAAGAGTTCATCCCCGTAAACAGGTTTGGTGAAGTTATCTTTGCGGTAATCTGAAAGAGCCAACGCTAGTTGATCGGATGGAAATCTGTTTTCTATAAATTTGAACTCACCGTCTTCGCATGTTACAACAGCAAATTTTGTAACCAATAGTTGACCGATTATTGAATACATCAATAATTTGCCAACCCTTTCAATTTCTAAAATACTGCTGAACTCCTTGCTTAAATCAAAAAGAGAACTTAACTGGTTAACCTTTTGATCCAGATCACGATTTACATTTTTAAGTCTTTCAACACCAATAGAATTTTCAATTGCGGAAGCCGCAATATTGACAAGTGTTTTTATAAATTCAACGTCCTCGTAATCGTAGTCCTTGCCAATCAGTCTCCTACCTAAAAATAGAAATCCTATTTTTTTCCCCGAAGCTTCTATTGGATGAGACAATAAGAGATTATTTTGAACTAGAAAATTCTTCAGTTCATTATTATTCTCAATAGCGTTCAATGTAGAGTGCGGAAAGTTTTTTAAAACCTGGGGTGTAATTCCTTTATATGCTTTAACTATCAACTCATCGTTAACATTTGCAAGAGCTATTAATCCTTTTGAAGTGTGAAATTTGCCGAAACATGTTAGCAACAAATTATTTAAAGTAAATTCGAGTTCCAAATTGGAATTAATTAAATTGGAGAAATCAACAAGTGCAGAAAGATTTCTCAGCGCGGCATTATTATTTAATGAAAGCATGTGAGGATTAAATTAGATACTTAACTAAAAGAACCTGATTACGGTTATGGGAAATATTACTATATTCAACTTTATCCATTAACTTTTTCATTAGAAACATACCTAGGCCGCCTCCTTTATGTTCTTTTTGTAATCTCTTCAAATCTGGTTCGGGTATAAGTTCGGGATTAAAGTTTTTTCCTTCATCAATAATTTTTATAATTATTTTTTTATTATCAGACTGCAGTTTAATAGTAATTTCGCCTTCGGGGGAATATTTATATGCATGTTTTATAATATTTGTACACGCTTCATCAACAGCTAAAATTATTTTGCTGATGGCGTCTTCGTCAACACATGAAGAACTGGTATTTTCTCTTATAAACTTGCGAATTGTAGCAAGATTATCAGTTGTGCTCTTTACAACCAGTTCATTAATTATTTTTTGATTATTAGGTATCAAGATTTTTCTTTTTGATTGAACTTTTCAATAGCTTCTTTTTCATCTTTAAAAAACTCATATAGAACCGGGAAACCTAAAAGGTCAAAGATATTGAACACATCATCCTGCATGTTGGAGAATTTAATATCTCCTTTGTTTTCACGCATCGTTTCAACATAAGCCATAAACACGCCCAATCCGGCACTGCTTATATATTTAAGCTCGTCAAAATTTACCACAACCTTATAATCGTTATGATCGATAAGTTTGTTGAACTCTTGCTCCAACTCAGGTGCAGTGTGCGCGTCCAAATAGCCTTTAAGATCAATTACCCTTACAGGCCCCACTCCGCGAGTTGTTACATTAAAATCTGCCATTAATTAACTCCAGATGGTTTATTGTTACTTACCCACTTCATTAGTACTAAAGTGATGTCGTCATGTTGAGAATTACCTTGGGTAAAACTACTAATTTTATTAATGATTTTGCTTTTTAATTCTTCCACATTTTCAAAATTTTCAGAAGAAATTATTGATTCGAACCTATTATAACCAAATTCTTCCATTTTTATGTTTTTTGCTTCCGTAATTCCGTCTGTATACAATACTATAATATCGTTATCAACCAGGTCCACAGTTTGTTCTTTAAGGTTTTGTTCAAAGGAATAGCCATAATCTAAACCAAGTCCTATTCCATTGGGTACTAATTTTTCTATTTTTTGATTCCTGCAGATATAAACTGGCATATGTCCTGCACGTGCAAAAGAGAGTTGTCCCTTTTTTTTATCAACAAATCCATATACGGCGGTAACAAAACTTTTCTTGTCCAGACTTTCGCTGAGAATATTATTTGCCTTTACAAGTAATTCTTTTGGACTATCTATCAACTTAGCCAAAGTTTCGAATACTCCTTTAACTTCGGCCATAATAAAGGCAGATGATATCCCCTTGCCGCTGACGTCCGCTATTACAAATCCGAGTTTGTCTTCATTCATTCTAAAAAAATCGTAATAATCGCCTCCAACTTCGTAGGCGGGAATAAACAATGCCGATACCTGAAGATTATCGCAGTTGGGCGTTGTACTTGGTAGAATTTTATACTGAATTTCGCGGGCTACTTTTAATTCACTTTTTAATCTTTCTTTTTCAATAGATTCTTCAATTAGTTTGGCATTTTCTAAAGCTACAGCAGCATAGTCGGCAAATGCTTCAATTGATTTTTTTTCATCCTCATCAAATCCATAATTCTGTTTACGAGCAGCGAATAAAAATCCACTCGTATTATTATGCACCTTTAACGGTGAAATTGCCAGAGCTTTAAAATCGAATAATCGTATATCATTCTTAATTTTTAACCTGATTTGTTTTCTGCTGAATGTAACAAATTCTTCCTGATTTAGTATCCCTTCAGATTCAAATATTTTCGTAATTTCGTCAGCGTCAACATAGCCGATGTTAGAGACTGAGCTTAATTTTAATCCGCCAGGTTCTTTCGTAACGAGCCATGCGGAGTCAGAATTGCTTACCTTAGTAGTTAAATTCGTGATACTGTCAGCAAGTTCGTTAAAATCAAACACCTGAGTAATAAGTCTGCTCAGGTCCTTAAGAGACGATGCTTCTTCTACCTTCTTATCAAAGGCTTCCGCAGTTGGCAAGTGGAAAAGTGAAGTGAAAAATATTATACCGCAATAAATGCTTCCATAAATCATCATAAGCCGCAGCAAGGAATGTAATCCCGGTGAAAAATTTTCGAGTAATTGTTTTATAAAGGAATTTTCGAAAGTACTAACAGCATTTAAGATGAAAATTATGCCTAATATAATACTTATAATAAGAAGCTGAGTTTTTTGTTTTTTTGTTAAAAATGCTATCCAGGATACTCTGAAAGAATTTATTGATATTAATATAATTGAAACAACAAAAAAAGTCAGACCGATAAAATTTGGATCTTCATTAGAATCCGGTAAAGATGCAGCAAAAAAAGCAAGTATAAAAAAAACAATCATGGCATCATAAGATTTATGAGTATCCGTCTTTAATCTGATAAAGTATAATTCTTTAAAAGCAGATAAAACAACTACAACACCTGCCATAAATATGTAGGCTATAATAAGAGATATGGCCGAATAAATAAAATTTACATTTACTTCAAGACTTGGTATTACCTCGAATAGCGATGAACTTAAAGCGGAGAGAAAAAACAATACGGCATTAAAAATCCCAATATTAATTATAAGGGAAATGGGCTCATTTTTTTTCAGTTGTGTAAAATGGGAAGTGTAGAGCACTCCAAAATATAGAGCGCAAAAAATTAAAACTTCATTAAGAATAAGAATAAAAGAATTTTCCGTAATTGGAAAAATAAATTTAAAAACCAGAATAATTATGCCTATCAGAATAGTAATTTCCAGTTTTCGGGCCGATACAAGACCGCTATATGGTAAATTCATATTATTCCGAAATCAATTAAATTCAGTAAATAAATAATATTTTGATGCTTGTTTTTAATTAAGGATTATTACTTTTTTTGACACGCATTGCTTCCTTGGCTTTTTTTAGGTCTTCTGTAACTTTTTTTAATTTAATTACAGAGTTACTATCGTTTTCCAAAGCCTCAAATACTTTCGAAAGCGAGTCCATTTTAGTTCCAAATTTGTCCCAATCATAATCGGCAGATTTTGTAGCCGCAGTAACCGTATTAGATATAAAACTCCCTAAATTTTCTAAATTAAGATCTAATTCTACTTTCTCTTTTTTATTACCATCGGAACCACTAATAATAAATTTGATACCTTTATTATAATTTTTTATCCCAAATTCAAAAGCCGCGATGTCTTCCGCCAAATTCCCCAAACTAATTCTCAAACTATCATAGTCAGGATATTTTTTATTGCTATAATATGAAGTTGGAATTGTAAGTTTACTAAAATTTGAATCGAGCTTATAGATAAATTCTTTGTTTTTGTGTTTAGACGGCGAGAATAATACTTTAGTATTTTTGGAAACAATCCCAATATCATTACTATAGTTATTAACATATTTGCCTTTCGACTGATCAATTTTTCTCAAGTCTTCAATCATTTTCTTCTTGTCGATCGAAAAACTATAACTGAAGACAGTATCCGGCGTAAGAAAAATATAATCACGAGTATTTTTCGATTCATCCTTATTAAGTGCTGCCAATAATTTATCCCGATTTTCTACTGCATAGTTTTTCTTTTTCGGTAATGCGCCGTTCTCGGAAAGTTTATCGCTCGAAAAATTATAAATATCTACTCCAATGGCTTTATGTAGCAAAGAAATTTTAGGATCAAGTGCAACAGTTTCTTCATTGTTCATCAGTATTGAAGAATAAAGAGCTTCCTTATAGCTGCTAAGTATAGAATCGATTTGTTTTTGTTCACTAAGATTTAAATTCAGTTTAGTTTTAAAGAGATTAAAATTTTCAGTTGGCTTTTCAGCCTTAATTTTACTTACAACAAAATTTTCATTTCCATAGGAATCCGATTCCAGTTTAAGTGACCTGTTATTTTCTTTATCGATCGGAAGAATATTGTAAAGAGCAAAATTAAAAACATCCTCGTTCGTTAATTCCGATTTAACAAACAGCGGGAAAAGATTTCCCGTGTATTTACTAATAAGTCTCTCCCCTTTATTCTGAATGCTATCGTAACCTTGAGAATTGTATTTAAAATAGATCATTAAGGAAATTGTTAACAAAGTTAATCCAGCCCAGGGCAAATAGGTTTTTAATTTGTTTTTAATATTTTCCGAAAACAGATTCATTGTTTAAGCACTTAACTCCCTGTGGTAAGGTTCCAAAATTAATTTTAAACTTTCTCTCGCGCGAAATATTCTCGATTTAACTGTCCCTACTTCGCATTCCAATTGATCCGCAATCTCTTTATAACTTAAACCGTCTATATCTCTTAAAATCAATGGCACTTTTAATTTCTCCGGTAATTTTTGTATACCTGCTCTAACAAGCTGAGGTATATCCAGATTTTCGGAATGCGCTTTAACGCCAAGTTCGTTATGCGAATCTTTTATAGGTGTAAAAATGCTTCGCACTCGTTTTTTGCGCAAATAGTCTCTGCACTTGTTAACCGTAATACGGTATAACCAAGTTGTAAATTTGGATTCGAACCGGAATTCTTTTACTTTGTGAAATACACTTATAAATACATCCTGGGAAATATCATCAACAAATTCCGAGTCACCTAGAGTTAGATAAACAAGATTTCGGACTTTGTCTTTGTGTAAATTAATAAGTTTTTCAAATGCCGAGTCGTCTCCATCGATATATTCGTTAATAAGAACGAAGTCACGATCAAGTATTTCTTGATCTTTATTTGACGAATTTTCAGAATTTAAGTTTAAATCCATGTTTTAGACGAGATTATTTAATTTGAAGTTCCAAATAGAAAAATTATATTCATTACGTGTAATTTAATTCTTTCTAAAATTGTTATTAATAATAACTTTATTTTTTCACCTACAATCAATAATTTAACGAGTAATATAAATATTTATGATCAATAATATTTAATTCTTCTTTCTTTTTTGAACTTGTCAACAACTTTTAACAATAAATATCAGGGAAGGCCATATGAAAATTAAAACAAATGAAAAATATGGGGCACTAATTATCGAATTTAAAGGTAATGTGATGGGCGGCCCTGAAGCACAGGAATTTCAGGACCTGCTCCACAAATCATTAGAAGAAGGTAAAAAAAATATTGTTGTAGATTTAGCAGCGGTAAAGTTTATGAACAGTTCTGGGTTAGGTCTGCTGATCAGCGGTTTTACAACAATGAAAAATGGCGGCGGATCATTAAAACTAGCGAATGCTACCGAAAAAATTAATAGTTTATTAATTATCACTAAATTGATAACAATCTTCGAACACTTCGATTCTGTAGATGCCGCAGTTGAAAGTTTCAATTAATAATTACTTAAAATATTTTTTATAAGAACTCCGGTTAATTGCCGGAGTTTTTCTTTACCTCCCAATATTTTTCAATGGAGTTTATTTTATGAGTGTTTCAGTTTTAGTAGGCAGCCAATGGGGCGACGAAGGGAAAGGTAAAATTGTAGATATACTTAGTGATAGGTATGATATTGTTGCAAGATACCAGGGTGGCGCCAATGCCGGACATACAATAATGATTGATGAAAAACAATATGTCCTTCACCTTATTCCGTCGGGTATTTTACGCGAAAATAAAGAATGTATTATTGGAAATGGAGTGGTTGTAGATCCACAGGCGTTGCTCGATGAAATTGATTTCCTCGAAAAAAATAATATTAGCACCAAAGGCAGACTTTTTATTAGCCAAAACGCTCATCTGATTATGCCATATCATAAGCTTTTGGACTCTATCAGCGAAAAAGGAGACCAAAAAATTGGCACAACCGGAAGAGGTATTGGACCATGTTATATAGATAAATATGCCCGAAAAGGTATTAAGATTGTTGATTTGTTGGATAAAAACGAACTGGAAAGAAAAATTCGAATTAATCTTGAAGAGAAGAATAACCTCCTGAAAAAAGTATACGATCATGAGGAATTGGATGTTGAAAAAATAATTGAAGAATATTTAGCATTTGACAAAGCTATTGATCCCTATATAACCGATGTGCCTTTATACTTACATAACGCTATCAATAACGGGAAAAAAGTACTTATGGAGGGAGCTCAAGGTGCTCTATTGGATGTTGACCATGGGACATATCCATATGTTACTTCTTCAAATCCTACATCGGGTGGAGCATGTGTTGGTCTGGGAGTTCCCCCAACAAAAATTACATCAGTAATTGGTATTGTAAAAGCATATACAACAAGAGTTGGATTAGGACCTTTCCCGACGGAACTTTTGGATGAAACCGGCGAAAATTTACGCAAATGGGGTTCCGAATTTGGAGCTACTACAGGCCGCCCGCGCAGATGCGGCTGGTTCGACGCATTTCTTGTTAAATACTCAAGAATGATAAACGGCATTGAAAGAGCCGCTATAACTAAGCTAGACGTATTAAGCAATTTGGATGAAATAAAAGTGTGCGTCGGTTATGAACAAAAAGGTAAAATTTTAAAATCATATCCAACTACTGAAGTAGGATTAAATGACGTCAAGCCGGTTTATGAAACACTATCTGGCTGGAAAAAAGATATTACAGATATTAAAGATTACGACTCGCTCCCATCTGAAACAAAAGAATATCTCAGCTTTATTTCAGTACAATGTGGCTTTGAAATCAATATTATTTCAGTAGGGCCGCGCAGAAGTCAAACGATTGAATTATAGTTTGTTCAACATTTCTTTTAATTAAGCACATTGGAGATTATCAATGTGCTTTTTTAGTTTAAACATTTTGCCATTTATAGTTATCTATCATTTTAATTATATTTTGCAGGTGTATGAAAAAAACGTTTCCAAATTATAAAATACCGGGCGAATAATTCATGAAAGTAAAAATGAACGGCGGTCCCGCTTCAATGTACCTCAAATTAATACTTTTAGTAATTGCGTCGTTTATTGCAGCGGGGACTTTGATATACACTCAGCAATTAGTAAACGACTTACAGGAAAGAGAAAGGCAGATTGTAAAACTGTATGCCAGCAGTTTGGAATCAGTTGCAAGGGATGCATCTTCCGGAGTGGATTTTACTTTCCAACTTGATATTATAAAAAGAATAAATTTCACGCTAATTCTTGCAGAAGTTGATTCAAATAATTTGGCTCTTGAAGTTATAGGGCAGCGAAATGTTTTAATAGATTCAACAATGTCACACGATAAAATTGAATCCGAGCTTTTGAAATTAACTGAAGAATTAAAAAAACTGCATGACCCCATATTGATTATTATTCCGGATGCCCATACCAGGCAAGCGGTGTTTTATGGCGACTCTATACTTGTTACCAAATTAATGTACTATCCCTATTTACAAATTATTTTCGCGATAATATTTATACTGATATTCTATGTCTCTTTCAGTTACATGAAACGAAACGAACAAAGCAATATTTGGGTCGGAATGGCTAAGGAAACTGCCCATCAGTTGGGTACACCTATTTCCAGTTTAATGGGCTGGCAGGAAATATTAAAGATGAGCTATGATAAAGCGGATAATGTTCTTGATGTCGCCAATGAAATGGAAAATGATCTTGTACGACTAAATAAAATCACAAATAGATTTTCTAAAATTGGTTCTAAACCGGAACTTAAAGAAGAGTTTTTATACGAAGAAATTGATAAAGTACTCAATTATTTTAAGAGGAGAATTCCTCAATCCTCAAAAAAAGTTAGTCTATCCGTAGAGGGTGACAGAAACCTAAAATGTAAAATAAATCACGAACTTTTTGAGTGGGTTATAGAAAATCTTATTAAAAATGCACTCGATGCGATGGATAACGAAAGATCAGGTTTAATTACAATCAAATTTCAAAAGACTAATAAACATATTGAAATAGATATTATAGATAACGGTAAAGGTATAGACCTTAGGAGAAGAAAAGATGTATTCCGACCCGGCTACAGTACGAAAAAACGCGGCTGGGGTCTGGGATTAAGCCTTGCCAGAAGAATTATAGAAAATTATCATAAAGGGAAAATTTCGGTAAAAAGCTCAGTTCAAAACGAAGGGACTGTTTTTCAAATATTATTACCAAAGTATTAATTATAAACTAATATAAGTTAATTTTTTTACTTCCTGAGATTAAGAATAAAAAGACACTCTATTCTCATTATTTATTTTCTTTTAAACTTGATCCCTTTTTTTTGAGGATTTTCTCAATTTATATTATGGCACTGTTATTGTTGATTATTAACTGTATTTCAATGATGAATGTAATACACTCCCCATTTATAACACACCAAGCTGTCGTAGATGTGCCCTCAACTGCGACAGCTTTCCCTCTAAACCTTATAAAATCTCAATAAACGACTTTAATCCTCACTATTTTAAATAAGTTTACAGTTATACTCAATTTGTATAAAAGATGATTAACTTTACAGAGATAGATTTTCAATAAAAAGATAGCGGCAATATTTACCACTTGGCTAATATTACGCACTTTGCTGTTCCCTACAAATTATTCTTTTAATTACTAATATTTGTAGAATTGAGGGTACGTGTATATTTTTATAATCTGAAACTTTATCGTTAGGAATATTTATTATATGAAAACAAAAAACAAAAGACCTTCTTGGGATGAGTATTTTTTAAAAGTGGCAATGCTCGTTTCCGAAAGAGCAACATGCCCTAGAATGCATTGCGGGTGTGTCTTGGTTAAAGATAAACAAATTTTATCTACAGGATATAACGGTTCAATTCCTGGGGACGCTCATTGTGAGGATGATGGATGCATGATAGTAGATAATCATTGTGTTAGGACTATTCATGCCGAAATGAACGCAATACTGCAATGTTCATCCCACGGTGTAAATACTTATGGCGCAAAAGCTTATGTTACAAATATGCCATGTACAAATTGTGCAAAAGCTTTAATTGCGGCAGGTATTAAAGAAATAATAATTTTTTCTGATTATCATGATACTTTAGCGGAAGATTTTTTTAGGAAAGCGAAGGTCAAATTAAAACGTATGCAAATCCCGGATAATAATATTCACTATGACCTGAAAAATTATTCTTCTGCAAAAAAATAAGTCAATTCCGCTGTAGCAATAATTAAATAACGAAATGATTTATTTTTTATTACATTTAATGGTTTAAAATTGTCTGTGCGTTAAAATGAATCTAAATAAAGAAAATTTAAAAAAATATTTAGTCCCCGAAAATTTTTTCAACAGGGATTTAAGCTGGCTCGAGTTTAATAAACGAGTATTAGACGAAGGATTAAATCCGAATTTACCTCTTTTGGATAGGGTAAAATTCATATCCATTTTTTTCTCAAATCTCGACGAATTTTACATGATTCGTGTTTCCGGATTAAAAGAGCAGATTAGGGCACGGGTTAACGAGCCTTCTATTGACGGTTTGACTCCTATAGAGGAATTAAATCGAATTAGAGAAGAGATTAAACCAACGCTTGATTGCGTTTATGATTATTGGCACAATAAAATTATTTCAGAGCTTAAAGAACACCATATTTATATAAGTAGTTATAATGAATTGCCAAAACCAGCAAAAGAAGCTTTAAAAGATTATTTTTCAAAAGAAATTTACCCTGTACTTACACCCCTTGCCTTCGATCCGGGAAGACCATTTCCTTATATTTCCAATTTGAGCCTCAGTTTTGCAATTCTTATAAAAAAGCCAAACGGTGAGAAACATTTTGCAAGAGTTAAAATTCCGAGCATTTTACCCCGTTTACTAAGAATAGACGAGATTATACCGCCGATAAAAAAGAATGGTATTGCTAACGCATATAGATATATATGGTTAGAAGACATTATAAAAAATAATTTACCAATTCTTTTCACCGGAGTAGAGGTTTTAGAAGCCCATGCTTTCAGAATTACTAGAAACACAGACCTCGAAATTCAGGAAGACGAAGCAGACGATCTTTTAGAACTTATTGAAGAAAACATTAAACAAAGAAAATTTGGTTCGGTTGTTAGGCTCGAAGTTGAAAAGGATATGCCCGAGTTTATGATTGATACGCTTAATGAAAATCTTGAAATCAGTAGGGATGCGATTCATATTATAAACGGACCTTTAGGTTTAAGTGCCGCAATGGAGTTATATAACATTCCATTTTATCATTTAAAAGAAAAACTTTATCATCCCGTTACTCCGCATGTATTTGAGGAAGAGGAAAATATATTTTCTCTCATTCGTCAGAGAGACATATTACTTCATCATCCATACGATTCCTTCTCCCCTGTAATAAATTTTATAAAAACTGCTTCGCAAGATCCCGATGTGCTTGCTATTAAACAGACATTGTACAGAGTGGGTCCCAATTCTCCAATTGTTCGATCGCTGATTGAAGCAGCCGACAGAAAAAAACAGGTCGCTGTTCTAGTTGAACTAAAAGCCCGATTCGACGAGGAGAATAATATATATTGGGCTAAAGAATTGGAAAAATCGGGAGTCCATGTAGTATATGGACTTGTAGGTCTTAAAACACATTCTAAAATGACATTGGTCGTACGGCGCGAATTAGACGGCGTAAAAAGATATGTTCATCTGGCAACTGGAAATTATAACGCTTCAACCGCTAAATTATATACTGATCTCGGTATTTTCACCGCCGATCCTGACCTGTGCGCCGATGTATCAGAAGTATTTAATTACCTTACTGGTTATTCTGAACAAAAAAAATTCAGAAAAATATTTTTGTCGCCAATAAACATGCGTTCAAAATTCTTAAAACTCATTCATAGAGAAATTACTAATTCAAGGTTAGGGGGAAAAGGACATTTAATTTTTAAAATGAATTCTCTTGTTGATCCTACTATCATATCCGCTTTATATGAAGCTTCAAAATGGGGGGTGAGAATTGATCTTATAGTTAGAGGAATTTGCTGCCTCGTTCCGCAGGTACCCAACCTTAGCGAGAATATTTTTGTAAGAAGTATAGTAGGCCGTTTTTTAGAGCATAGCAGGGTTTATTACTTCTTTAACAATGGCGCAGAGGATATGTATTTAAGTAGCGCCGATATAATGCAGAGAAATTTGGACAGGAGAGTTGAACAAACATTCCCCATCGAGAATAAACAAATTAAAGAACAGATTAAGCATACTCTGTTGGATATGTCTCTTAACGATAATGTAAAATCGAGCATTTTATTGCCGACCGGTAAATACGTACGCAACAGAAAAGTGTACAATCAAGACGTAGTTAATTTACAGGAATGGCTGATGAATTTTACAAGTAATCATCAGCCTAAAACAAAGAAAAAAATAAAAAATTAGTTTTTGGAAATTTTCCGAAACTGTTTTTATGAGATAATATGCCAAATTTGAGCTACAAAAAAGCAAACTACTATCCCCATAATTAATGGCATAACTGTAGAGAAAACTGTCCATTTTATACTTCGTGTCTCTTTGTATATCGTATAAATTGTTGTAGAACAAGGATTATGCAACAAACTGAATAACATCAAACAAATACCGGTTAATGCAGTCCATCCGCCAGCGTGCAATATGATAGCAGTATCCTGAATAGAACTCAATTCGAATATTACACCCGATCCTTCACCAACTCCGGTCAACCCAGCAGATAAAACTGTGAGCATCAACACAGTTGGAATTACAATTTCATTCGCTGGAATAGCTATGATGTATGCTAACAATATTACTCCGTTTAATCCAATCAACAATCCAAATGGGTTTGACCATTCTATAAAAATTTGAGCTAAACTTGAACCCTCTATTGTTATATTAGCAACAAGCCAGATAACAATTCCGGCAGGAACAGCAAATACAATGGCTCGCCATAAAACAAAAATAGTTCTGTCTATTAAAGAAGTATAAAGTGTCTGCATAATTCTTGGTGGCCTGTAAGGGGGCAATTCCAAACTATAGGCAGAAGCCTCCCCCTTTAGTGCCGTTTTAGATAAAGAATAAGATACTACCAAACTGAGAATTATACCGAGCAGAGCAACTGAAACAACTGCTGCCGCAGATGCTAATCCGGCTAAATAAGGCGGTGCCAGAGAACCTATAAATATCGAAGCAATCAATATCTGCGTTGGCCATCTGCCGTTACAAAGTGAAAAATTATTTGTAATAATTGCAAGCAGTCTCTCACGTGGACTGTCAATTACTCTGGCAGCAACAACTCCTGCAGCGTTACAACCGAATCCCATCGCCATAGTTAAAGCCTGTTTTCCGTGTGCGCCCGCTTTACGAAATAGGGAGTCCATATTAAACGAAACGCGTGGTAAATATCCGAAATCTTCGAGTAAAGTGTACATCGGGAAAAATATAGCCATTGGAGGAAGCATTACCGCAATTACCCAAGCCATAGAAAGATAAGCTCCATCAAGTAAAACTCCATCAATAAAAAATGGAAGACCGATGCTATATGATAATGATTTAAGCCAGGGATGAACTGTCTCCAATAAAATTGAGGCTATAAATGCGGAAGGGACATTTGCTCCGACAATTGTAATCCAGAATACAAACGCTAACAAAATAAACATTATCGGGAATCCGTAAAGTTTACTCGTAAGAATTTTATCTAACTTTATGTCGAAAGCGTAAGATTCTTTATCTCCGAATGATTTCACGGTTTTCTTACTTATTTCAGCTGCATCTTTATAAATTGATTCTAAAAGAGAATCGTGTAAAGTTTCGCCTAATTCCCAACGCAGTTCATTTGCTCTATTGATTAAAATTTCATTTTCTTTCATATTTTATGCCCTTTATCCAAACATTTCAATTTTATTGTAAAGATCTTTCCATTACATTGGAGGTAATTTCCAGATTCCCGATTTCGCCCGAGTTTACAGCGTCAATCATACTCTGGTCCCCTTCCAGCAGCCGCATAGCGACCCAACGTTTGTTCGGTAATTTGGGGAATTGTTCCTGGAGCTTAATTGTAAGGTCGTTAATAGCAAAATCCACTTTGGAAGAAATTGATTTTATCCTTCTTGGTACACAAACAAAACTTCCGTTAGCAACTTCATCTATATATCTCAGCACTTCATCCATTCCCTTTTTCTGGCGTGCTTCTGTAGGAATTACAGGTATACCAAGTTCTTTTGACAATGCGCGAACGTCAATTTCCATATTATTTCTTTTTAACTCATCCATAAGGTTCAGAACCAAAACGGCTCTGTCTGTAATTTCCAATATTTGAAGCACCAGATTGAGGTTTCTTTCAAGCCTTGTAGAATCTACAACTATCACAGTAACGTCCGGTTTCCCGAACAAAATAAAGTTTCGCGCGATATCCTCATCAGTACTGGTTGATAAAAGGGAATAAGTCCCGGGTAAATCAACAATTTTGAAATTTTTATTTGCGTAGCTAAATCCCCCTTCGGCCCGTGCAACAGTTTTACCAGGCCAGTTACCTGTGTGTTGTCTTAATCCTGTAAGGTTATTAAAAATTGTACTTTTACCAGTATTAGGATTACCCGCCAAAGCAACCACATAATCAAACTTATCCATATTTATGCCCAGTTTTACAAGATTATTGATGTTATGCACCGGGCAGTTTTCACAATTGTTTAATTCACTCATAATTTACTCACTTATAATATCTTTAATAAAAACCTGACTAGCGTGTTTTTTACGTATAGCTATAGTAGCTCCTCTAATTCTGTATCCTGTAGGATCGCCGCCAAGGCTTTGTATTTCGGCTTTTACTTCGGAACCAGGAACAACTCCAAGATCCAATAAACGCCTTCTTTGTTGGCCCCTTACTGCTTTGGCAATGCCAACAATTGTCCCCTTTTGTCCAACAGAAAGATCAGACAATTTTTTAAAAGACTTCACTACGTTTTTACTATCCGGAATAAGATTAACCGAAATATTATTCGCAATAATTGGTGCAAGAATCGCAATCTCTCCATTTGCCTCAAACTTAATTCTGTTGGATGATTTTTCTATCATTCTAATTTGTTGCCCTACATACAATCCTTCAGCAACAAGCTGAGCATAAACGGTGCTGGGTTCATCTTCCAAATGTAAAATTTTTGCAAATTCCCCTTCGTTTAACTGTGTAATTGGAATCCCGATTTTTTGAGGAAGTTCGCCTTTAGTTGAAGGAATAGGATCTCCATGTGGATCCATTATAGGATTACCTATTTGAGCCGCTAGTTCATTAGCAGCTTCAATTGACATCATATGTTCCATTTCTTCGGCTTGCGAATGCCATTCGGTTTCATTTACGCTGGTCTCGTCAGCGAGGTATCTTTCCCATAATCGGTGAACACGAATAACCCTAAGTGCGTATGACCGGCCTTCACTGGTTAAAATAAATCTATCTCCAGTGTTTGTAATAAGCCCCATATCCTGAAGTGTATCAATAACTTTAGCCGCATCATCTTTAGGCAGAGTTAAACTTCCCGAAATACTGGCAAGAGAGCAGTCGGCATCGTTATATTCGCAGTCGTAAAAGTGCTTTAATGCGTCTTCAATTTTAACGCGTTTATTATTCAGCAGAGCCCTTTTCCATTTTGCGATAAGACCTTTTTCAGGAAAAAAAAGGTAGCCCGAAAACAAGAGAATTGATGTCCCTACTATTAATGTATAAAGATTACTGTCCACTTAAATCCTCATTTGTTTTTTTAATCACAAAAAGTTTATTGGCAAGAGTTGCACTAAAAGAATGTTTTTTATCATTGAATAAAATAAAAATTGAATTATCAAATTCGAGTCTGTTCATAAGTTCAATTTTAGTGTTTAACTCGATGCCAAGTGAAGTAAAGTATTCCATAACTTCCTCATTTTGATGATCAACCCTAGCTACATAATAAGATGACCCCACTTTGGCCTCAGCTAGGGAAATCAATTCTGGACACACAGGCATTTTGCCGTTTTTATTGGGAATTGGATCACCATGAGGATCGAATTCCGGATATCCCAAATGACTATCAATTTTATCGATTAGCAGATCAGAAGTTTGATGTTCCAGAATTTCAGCTTCCCGATGCACTTGACTCCATGAAAAATCCAGAGTTTTTATTAAAAAAGTTTCCCACAAGCGGTGTCTTCGCAACATATTCAGTGCTAATTTTTCACCTTTGGCCGTCAGCTTTAGTCCTTTGTATTTTTCATAATGAACAAAACCCTGGCTGTGCAGTTTTTTTGCCATTTCACTAGTAGCCGCATTTGTAACTTCCAATTTTTCGGCAAGATGCGCGGTACTTACCCTAAGGTTATTGCTACCGCTCATTTTGTAAATTTCTTTTAAATAATCTTCTTTTGAAAACGATACTAACATGTTTCTAAACTTAAGCGAACTTAACTTAATTGTCAAGCATACTTTCATACTTTTTGTACTAAATTAATTCACCTGTTAAAATTCTGATATGTTTCTCTACACATTTTTTTGTAACTTTGTTGATTAAAATTTATAAAGGAAGATATAATGCCCGATATTAGCAAAGAGAATGTTATTTCCGCATTACAAAATGTGGAAGATCCTGATCTGAAGAGAGATCTTGTTAGTTTGGGAATGGTTAAAAATATTTCGATAGATGGACAAAATATAAGTGCAACTGTAGAATTAACCACACCTGCTTGCCCTTTGAAAGACAAAATTAAAAATGATTGCATCAGTGAAATTAAAAAGAACATACCAGATGCTGGGGAAATAACTATTAATATGACAGCAAAAGTTATTAGTTCGAACAGTTCAAAAAAGAATTCGATTCTGCCGGGTGTGAAAAACACCATTGCAGTAGCCAGCGGTAAAGGCGGAGTTGGTAAAAGCACCGTGGCGGTAAATCTGGCAGTAGCTATGGCACAATCTGGAGCCAAAGTAGGGCTGATTGATGCTGATATATATGGGCCAAGTATACCAATGATGCTTGGTATTAAAGAAAAACCACAAATTTTTCAGGACACCAATTCACAGAAAATGTTACCTCTTGAGAACTATGGCGTAAAATTAATGTCCATAGGTTTTTTAATTGACGATGATTCTCCTGTTATTTGGCGCGGACCAATGGCAAGTGGCGCTATTAAACAATTTATGTCAGATGTTGAATGGGGTGAACTTGATTATTTGTTTTTCGATATGCCGCCTGGTACCGGCGATATTCAACTTACACTTGTGCAAACAATTCCTCTCTCAGGCTCTATTCTTGTCACCACTCCGCAGCCTGTGTCATTAATTGATGCGCAAAAGGGGTTAAATATGTTTAGAAGAGTAAACGTCCCCGTGTATGGTATAATTGAAAATATGAGTTATTTTATTGCGCCTGATACCGGCAATAGGTATGAAATTTTTGGGCATGGCGGTGGTGAAAAGTTGGCTGCCGAACTTAACACAGAGTTTTTAGGTGGAATTCCTATTGATCCCCGAATACGCGAAGGGGGCGATACCGGAAAACCGATAGTTTTTGACAGAAAAGATTCTAAAGAGTCTCAGATTATTTATGAAATTTGTGGTAAACTTGCAGCACAGATAAGTATTAATAATTTGGCCGATAAAACAAACGATATTGAAATTGTAATGGAAGATTAATTTATTGGGAGATAAAATGTCTGAAGCATTGAGCACACAAGTAAAAACTGCTCTTGAGACAATACGCCCTTATTTGAAAGCTGACGGTGGGGATGTTGAGTTGGTTAATGTAACAGAGGAAGGAATTGTGGAAGTTAGATTAACCGGCGCATGTGTTGGATGTCCTATGTCTCAAATGACTTTAAGAGCCGGTATTGAAAGAGCTCTAATACGCGAGGTTCCAGGGATTAGACGTGTGGAATCTGTATCATAAATTTTTCCTGAATTATTAAAAAAAGTGGTGAAATAATGAGAAAAAAAGTTATCGCCGGAAATTGGAAATTAAATAATGACCTAAACGAGTCCTTAAGTCTGGTTTCCGAGTTAAAATCAAAATTACCTGATCTTGGCCTAAACGAGGTTATTGTATGTCCCCCGTATACCTCTCTGGAAAGCGTAAATGCTGTAATTAAAGATTCTCCAATCAAATTAGGTGCACAAAATATGCACGAAGCAGACAGCGGAGCATATACAGGAGAAATTTCGGCTCAGATGCTGAAAAGTGTTGGATGCGAGTATGTTATTCTTGGACATTCGGAAAGAAGAACAATTTTTAATGAATCAGATGAACTTATCAATCTTAAAGTTAAGAAGGCACTGTCTAAACAACTTCAAGTAATTTTCTGTGTTGGCGAAACATTAGAGGAAAGAGAATCCGGAGTAACTAACAAAGTTGTTGAAGAACAGGTTAAAAAAGGATTAAATGAAATACCCGAATCTGAAATCAAAAATATTATTATAGCTTACGAACCAGTTTGGGCTATTGGAACGGGTAAAACTGCAACTCCTGGCCAAGCTCAGGAAGTTCATCAATTTATTCGCTCATTAGTCAGAAATTACTATTCCGAAGTAACCGCTCAAAATATAATAATTCAATATGGCGGCAGTGTAAAACCTGATAATGCTTCAGAATTATTGAGCCAGCCGGATATTGATGGAGCTTTAGTAGGCGGCGCTTGTCTAAAAAGCGATTCATTTATCCAAATAATTAAAGCTGTTTAATCAAAAGCCCGTTGCATAAACGGGCTTTTGTGTTAAGTTATTGTAAAATAATAGTTTAAGGCGACTACCCCTAATTGATTTCCCCTCTTTTCTTTATTATATTTACAGTCTTTATTTTTTTAACTTATTCTGAAATATGATAAAAACTCGAATTATTTTAACCTTGCTCTTAATTTATAATTTTTCTGGATTATTCTCACAAATCAAAATAAAAGAGTTGCCCGCTTATAACTTTTCTGCCTACGCACAGGAGTTTTTAATTAGTAATGAGTATCGTGAGATAATACCTCTTAACGATAACTGGAAAGCTTATACCGAAGAATCGAGTGAAAAAGGTATACAAGTAAATCTGCCCTGCCTGTTCACTAATGCCAACAAACTAATTTTCGAAAAAGAGTTTTCAATATCCGAAGCTGTAATAAAAGAAAAAGATTTGGTGTTCAGGGCTCTGGGGATTAATTATTCGGCGGAAATTTTATTAAATGATGTTGTGATATTTAAAAACGATGTATCAAACATTCCATTTTCTGTAGAATTGACGAGGGAACTGTTAAAAACAAAAGAACCTAACAATTTAAAAATAATTGTGAGCTTCAAACTTGACGACGAAAACACTATTCCCCCGGTTCAAAGATTTTTATTTCCAGAAAATAGCGGTGGAATAACCAGGGATGTTTTTATAGAAGTATTGCCCTTAAGAAGAATTGAAATAAAAGATCTCAGGAACAAATTTTCAAACAAATACAACGGAGTAAGCGTAGGCATTAATCTCACTCCATATTTTCATTTCTTAAAAAAAGATTCAACTTCTGCCACTAATTACGAAATATCGTATAAAGTAACAGGACAGGCAGGAAATTTGGTTTCTTCAGAAAAGAAAAATTATTCGTCAAATCATACTTCAAGTATAAATACTTCTCTATATATTTCTAATCCTTTGTTGTGGACTCCCGATAATCCGAATTCTTATAGACTTGATATTGAGCTAAGTTCCAATGGAAAAATAATTGATAGAGTTTCCAAACCTTTAATTTTCTATGAATTAATAGCGGATTCGGAAACCACATTGTTGAATGGAAAAGAGTTTAATTTGAAAGGCACTACCTATATCCCCCAAAATGAATATAGGGTAGCAAAGCCAATTTATGATGCGCTCCGTGAAGACCTGCTTACAATTAAAAAAATGGGATTTAATGCTGTACGATTCGCAAAATCAATCCCTCATATATATGCTTTGCAATTATGTGAACAATTGGGACTTTTGGCCTTTGTTGAATTGCCAATACATTCCGTTCCGGAATATTTTGCCGAAAAAGAAAGTTACCAGCACAGAGCATTAAACTTAACAATCAAGTTTCTGGATAGTTTCAAAGATCAACAAGTAATTGCCGGTATTGGTGTCGGAACGTCATATATTGCTTCATCTGCGATTCACAGGAATTTTATAGGCAAAATTGCAGCGCGGGTTAAGTCAAAGACTAATAAAATTACATATGCTTCATACTTAGGAGCAAACATTTATCCTGCAGAAAACATAGATTTGATGGGAGTTGAAATTTTTAATGCGGAGCCTGAATTGGCATTAAAAAATTTAGTTAGTTCCAAAACAGGTAACTCCAGAATTTTTATCAGTGAAGCCACATATCCAAATTATTATAACAGTCGGGCCGGGTATCTGGATAAATTTACTTTGGAGGCCCAGGCAAAATACTTTGAAGACTTAATAAATTATTCTGAAAAAATTCATCTATCAGGCTTTTTTATAAATTCATTCAATAATTATCATGGCGATTATAGCTCTTTTTGTTCTGGGTATAATTCTGAAAAAATATACAATATAGGGATAACAGATGATCTTAAAAATCCCAACAGGATAACTTATAAAGTTATTAGCTCAAAACTAACAAGTTCAGAGCGAGTTACAATTCCTATCGGCTCTTCGGTAGACGATTCACCTATTTTTATAATATTTGTTGGGCTTGCTCTTGCAATTTTGATGGCAATTATAATCAATACCAAGAAAAAATTCAGAGAAGACGCGTCGCGCGCGCTCCTAAGACCATACAATTTTTATTCTGACATACGCGACCAGAGAATTTTAAGCGGATTTCATACTTTTGCTCTTATGTTTATTTTGGCCGGCTCACACTCTCTTCTGCTCACAAATCTGTTTTTCTACGTAAAGGGCAACGAAATTGTTGAGAGAATTCTGATTGCGTTCGCTATTCCCAAAATTTTAGAATGGTTCAGCTACCTTGCCTGGCACCCTGTATCAGCTTTTATTTATATGTTTATTTTTACCCTTTTACTCTTTGTAATAATAGCTGCAATTATTAAGGTGGCCTCTTTCTTTGTTAAAACAAAAGTGCTTTTCTTAAACATTTATTTTGTTGTTGTTTGGGCCTTTTTGCCTTTAACAATTTTGCTGCCAATAAAATTAATATTATACAGAGTGTTACTCGCGGATATTATTAATGTTTACATTTATATTTTTTTGGCTATCTATTTTGTTTGGATTGTACAAAGGATCATTAAAGGTGTTTACGTCATCTTCGACATATCCCGAAGTGTTGTTTATTTATACTCAATCCTTTTTCTATTAGTATCATTTGGGGCGGTAATGTTATTCGCACAAATGTCAAATTCTACAGTTTATTATATAATTACAACTTTAAAACAATTTCAACTGATTTAAGAGTTACCCATTGTATCTATCTAAATTAGAAATATTCGGGTTCAAGTCCTTTGCCAACAAAACTTTAATAAATTTTACTAAAGGCATTACAGGTATAGTTGGCCCGAACGGATGTGGTAAAACAAATATTGTTGACGGAATCAGATGGGTGTTAGGTGAACAGAAATCCAGCACATTACGCAGCGATAAAATGGAAAATGTGATATTTAACGGTACTCGTTTAAAAAAACCGATGGGGATGGCGGAAATTTCACTTACGTTAGTTAACGATAAAAATGTTCTTCCCACCGAATATACCGAAGTAACGATAACACGCAGAATTTTCAGATCAGGCGAGAGCGAGTATCTTCTAAATAAAAACATTTGTAGACTGAAAGATATTACTAATCTGTTCATGGATACTGGAATGGGAACAAACGCCTATTCAGTAATTGAGTTAAAAATGGTTGAAACCATTTTAAGTAATAAAGCTGATGAACGAAGGAATATGTTCGAAGAAGCCGCCGGAGTTAATAAATATAAACTTCGCAGAAGGTTGTCGTTAAAAAAACTTGATGAAGTTAAAGGAGACCTTGTACGAGTAAACGATATCGTCGCAGAAGTAGATAAAAATGTTCGATCACTTCAGCGTCAGGCTAATAAAGCCGATAAATACAATCAGATTCAATCTGTGCTGCGCGAAAAAGAAATAGACCTTGCCGAAAGGGAATTTTCAAAAGGAACATCCAAAAGAAATTTATTAGAAACACAAAAAGGTGATTTGAATGAAAAGAAACTTTTTGTGGATAGCGAGATAAGAAGAATTGAGAATGACCTGATTCGATTAAGAGACAAAATAAGAGGCATTGAGGACGAGTTAAATAAAAAACGAACTATTCTAAACTTGGAATCCGAAAAGCTGCACGATCTTCAAAATAATATTTCTGTAAGTGAAGAGAGAGAAAGATCTCTTAATAGAAATCTCGAAAGATATATTTCGGAATTGGAAGAATTAAAAGTTCAATATGAAGAAGTGCTTGAAAGTATAGTTGAAACTCAGGAACTTAGTATTGAAGTTGAAAGAAAGATTGAACATAAAAAAGAAATAATTGATAATTCCACAGAGCTAATTGATACAAAAAAAACGGAATTACAATCAAGACGTAACTCTCTTAAACAGCTCACTGATTCAGCCATTCAACTTAATAAAGTTATTAATGCAAAAGAAAATTCTCTTAACAACTCAAAAAAAACGCGTGATAAACTTAATCAGGAAATAGAAAAATTTAATAGTCTTATACAAAAAGCTACTGGTAACATAGCAAAATCAGTCGGTTTTCTTGAAGACTTAAATTTAGAAAGAGAAAATATTCAATCCAAAATTGAAGAAACAGATGAATTGCTCGCTTCGAAACAAAAAGAAAAAGATCATTTGGAAAAAGAAGTTGCAGATTTGAGACAAAAAGAACTTGAAGAAAAAAATGTAATTAATGCTCTAAGTAACAAAATAGAATTACTCCAATCAATGCTTACCAATTTGGAAGGAGTATCAAGCGCGTCAAAATTATTAATTGAAAATGATTCCTGGACATCAAAAGAGAAAACACTTTTTGCGGATGTTGGTAATACAGACGACCAACACCGTTTTGCTTTGGAAGCGTCATTAAAATTTGTTCTTAATAATCTCATGATCGAAAACATCAACGATCTGAATAGCGCTGTTAAATATCTTAAAGAGAATGATCTTGGGAAAGCCTCATTTTATTTGTTGAACGGACACGAAGAAACAAAAAAAAGTTTTCTCGATAAACTGTTCGATTTCTCTTTAAAAAGAAAAATAAAAAAACTTGAGCAGGAAGATGGATTTATCGATTGGGCTTATAAATTTGTTCAAACAAAAGCTAAATGGGAGCCATATTTCAAAAAAGTATTAAGAACAAGTGCAGTTGTAAAAGATTTGGCAGTTGCAATTGAGATGTCTAAAAAATTTCCTCAATTTTCATTTACTACTCTTAATGGCGACATGGTGCAAAAGGATGGTTTAATTGAGGCTGGGTCTTTACCAAAAGCAGACGAAACTCTTTTTGGACGAAAACAATTGTTAGAGAATCTTATCGCGGAACTACCCAAATACAAAAAAAACCTGCAAAAATTATCCGATTTGGTCAATGAGACAACAGAAAATATTGAGAAAATTAATCTTAAAAATATTTCCGACAAAGGAAGGTTGTTGCTAAACGAACTCAACAATATTGAAAAACAGATTTCCCAGATAGAATTTGAAAAAAACAAATATTCGGAAGAAATTGATTTAGCGCAACAAAAAATTCAACAATTGGCCCGCGAAGCTACCACTCTCGACAATGAATTTAATTCATTGTCCGAAGAAATTTCCAGCCTGAAAGCAAAAGAAATTTCGGAAAATGAGGATCTCGCAAAAAATGAAACCGAATTGAAACACTTTGAGAATGAATACAATAATGTGGTTTCGGAAATCAATCAGGAAAAACTTGAACTTGAACGTATGCGTGGAAAGTTGCAGAATGAAAAAAACGAACAAACCCGCCTTACAATTACAAAAGAAAAAATAGAAAGTACGACTGAAAAACGTCAGCAAGAAATTATATCTATAAACGAAGAAATCAATACAATATCGAATGTATTAGAAGAAAAGAAGTATGAATATGAGGATTGTAGCGCGATTAGGAATAAACTTGTTGAAGAAGAAAATGAAATAAAAGAAAGATTAAAAATAGTTAAAACTGAGGCTTCGGAATATGAATCGCAGCTTAACGGCTTTAGAAACGACAGACAACAAATTTCTGATAACATTCATGAATTTGATATTCAGTCGAGTGAATTAAAAATGAGGCTTCAGAATATTGCTGAACATATTAAGGAAGAATACGCTCAGGAATTAGTTTACAAAGAATTCGAAGATATGGATCAATTCGATTTTCGTTCAACTACAAATGAAGTTCAGGATTACAAACAAAGATTAAAATCGCTGGGTCCAATTAATTTATTGGCCTATTCTGAATACGAGGAAGAAAACGAGCGATTGGAGTTTTTAACAAAACAAAGAGATGACTTGGTTAAATCCGAAAAAGATCTTATAAAAACTATTGATGATATTAACCAAGCGGCCGAAATATTATTTGTTGACACATTCAAACTGATTAGAGAGAATTTTATAAAAATTTTTCAATCTCTGTTTAATCCTGGCGATGAAGCAGATCTTATACTTCAGGAAGGCGTGGACCCTCTTGAAGCGAAAATTGAAATTCTGGCCAAACCCAAAGGGAAACGTCCAACCTCAATTGAATTGCTCTCCGGAGGCGAAAAAACACTTACGGCTACAGCTTTGCTTTTTGCTATTTATCTTGTTAAACCAAGTCCGTTCTGTATATTAGATGAAGTGGACGCACCGCTTGACGACGCCAATGTGGATCGTTTCTCAAAACTATTAAAAGAATTTAGTACGAACACACAGTTTATTATAGTAACTCACAATAAAAGAACAATGCTCGCTGCAGAAAACATGTATGGAGTTACTATACAGGAGGAAGGAATTTCTAAAATTGCTGGTGTTCAATTTAACGATGATTTTAGTGCGAATTAATATGAACTATATCCCTGCCGAAAATAGAACTTATAAAATATTTGTCGATTTCGACGGCACAATATCGAGGCAGGATATTGGCGAGAATATGTTTTTACGTTTCGGTGATCCCGCAGAAGCAAACCGGATTATTGAGCGTTGGATAAAAAATGAGATTTCTTCAACAGAATCCTGGAAATTGTTATGCGCAACTGTTAAAAATTTTGATGTAACTGAATTTGAACTTTTTCTTGATGAAATTGAAATTGATGAGGGATTTGTTGAGTTCGAAAAATTTTGTGTTAAAAATAAGATCAATATTTATATACTTAGCGATGGATTGGACTATTATATAACCAGATTTCTTTCAAAATTTGGTTTAAATCATCTGACCGTGTATTCGAATCAGCTGAAATTCGGGGAAGAGAATAAGCTGATTCCATCTTTTCCTTACAGTGACGAAGAATGCACTAAATGCGCAAATTGTAAACGTAATCATATAATTTCTAATAGCTCTGATGAGGACTTTACAATTTACATAGGAGATGGGTATTCGGACACATGTCCTGCTCAATATGTGGATTTTATTTTTGCTAAAAATTCCCTGCTAAAATATTGCGAAAAGGAAAGAATTTCGTATTACCCTTTCGGTAATTTTAAAGAAGTTCGTTTCCGTATAGAAGAAATGCTAAAGAAAAGGCGATTACGTAAAAGACATCAGGCACAACTTAAAAGACGTGAAGTGTATCTACAGGGATAATATGAAATGGTGGCTTGTTGAATAAAATTTTAATTATTGCAGGTGAAGCCTCGGGTGACATTCACGGCGCCGAGCTGATAAAGGAAATAAAAAAAACTGTTCCCGGCACCTTATTTTACGGTATTGGAGGCGATAGAATGATTGCCGAAGGACTTGAAGCGAAATATCATATTAAAGAGATGGCTTTTCTCGGTTTCGCTGAAGTAGTGAAGCATCTGCCGTTTATATTAAAGGTTCAGCGGGTACTATTAGATTTTGTAGAACAGGAAAAAATTGAAAAAATTGTACTGATCGATTACCCCGGCTTTAATTTAAATATCGCCAAAAAGTTAAAAAAACTCGGCGTTAAAATTTATTATTACATTGCGCCTCAGATTTGGGCGTGGGGAAAAAAAAGAGTAAAAAAAATTAAGAAACGAATTGATAAAATGATTGTAGTATTTCCATTCGAGGAAGAGTTTTATAAAAATGCCGGCATTGAAGTCGATTTTGTCGGTAATCCATTGGTCAATAAAATTGAAAACTATAACTATACTCCAAAAGACGACTTTTATTCTGAATATTCACTCGATATAAAAAAAGAAATATTACTAATAATGCCAGGGAGCAGAAAGCACGAAATTGAGAAGATTTTTGAACAATCAATAAAAGCTGCGTGTAAACTAGCTATTGAATTAAATTTTCAAATAATAATAGCATGCCCCGAAAATATTGATGATGAATTATTCGATCCGTACAGGAAAGATTACAATTTTAAGATTATAAGAAATCAGTCTTACAATCTTATGAAATTTGCAAAATTCGGTATTATTAAATCGGGAACTTCTACAATGGAGGCGGCTCTGCTGAAGCTACCATTTATTGTAGTTTATGCGACATCTAATTTAACTTATTGGATAGGCAGAACTCTTGTAAAAGTGGACAACCTGGCGATGCCCAACATTATTGCCGGGAAACAAATAGTAACTGAATTTATTCAAAACGATTTGAAAGCGGATAAAATATATACGCATATTAAAAACTTCTTACAAAATGAAAAAGATATTGAAAATATGCGTGCAGAATTATTGAAGGTAAAAGAAAAATTAGGCAAAAAATCTGCGGCAGAATTAGCCGCAAAAATTATTTGCGCGTAAGGTTTAATGAATTGAAAGGTATTAAAGCTAACTTACTGCATGTTTTTGGTAGAGCATTATTACACATTATTGTAACCGTTCTTTGTAAGACTGTAAGAATTGAGTTGAAAAATTTCACTCAAATTAAATCTTATTTGGATACCAATAGAAAGTTTATAATTGCCTTCTGGCACGGAACAATGCTTATTCCATGGTATGTTTTCAGGGGCAACTCAATTGCCGCTCTCGTAAGTAAAAGTAAAGACGGAGAATTGTTAAATCGGGTTTTGGAGAAATGGAAATATGACGTTGTGCGAGGCTCCAGCAGAGATGGAGGTAAACACGCACTTGAAATCATGGTAAATAAAACTTCTCAAAATTCATCTGTTGCTATTACACCCGATGGACCAATTGGTCCGGCTTTACAAATGAAAGCCGGTGCAGTTATATTAGCACACCGGTCTGGATTGCCTATTTTTTTTGTTGGAGTTAATTATAAAAAATCTGTTAAACTAAATAGTTGGGATAAGTTCGAAATTCCGAAACCTTTTAGTAAAATAAATTGTGTCGTTTCGGATGCTGTTTTTATTCCCAAAGAATTGAACCGGAAAGAAATTTCGGATAAAATAGAAGATTGCCAAACATTGCTTAACAATCTTCAGAAAGAGGCTTTAAATATTGCTTAATTTACTAAAAATAATTGTGTCGCCGCTTATGCCGATTTATTTATCAATAATCAGTTTTCGAAACTGGTTGTTTGATAAAAATATTTTTAAAGCTGATAAAGTGAATTCGAAAGTTATATCAATTGGAAATATTACAGTTGGTGGTTCTGGGAAAACGCCTACGGTTATTAAAGTTAGTAACATTCTTAAATCATCCGGAAAAAGAACAGGCGTATTAAGCCGCGGTTATGGCAGAAGCACTGCTGGATACAAATTAGTTAATAACGGAACTGACACCATACTGCCGGTTAAAGAATGCGGCGATGAAATGTTTCTTGTTGTTAACGAGTGTAATATTCCGGGAGCAGTTGCGGAAAGAAGAGCTGAAGGAGCCCATAAGTTTTTAGAAGATGTACCCCTCGATGTAATTGTGCTCGATGATGCTTTTCAGCACAGGTGGATCCACAGGGATTTGGATATTGTTATGTTCGATCAAAGATTTTTACTCAAAAATTCGCTTCTTCATCATAGACTACTGCCATTAGGTATAATGCGTGAACCCTTTAGTTCGGTCGAACGAGCGGATATAATAATTATAAACAGAAAATTTTCCGAAAAAAAAGATTTATCGGAAAAACTCCTCGAAAGATTCCGTAATAAAAAAAATTATTACGGTTATTATGATGCGATAGGAATTTATGATGTAAAGACCCATCACTTTTATTCTCTCGAAGAGTTTAAGGGACAAAAAAGTTTGGTGGTCTGTGGAATCGCGAGACCGTATTCTTTTTTGAATGTTTTAGAATCAAATTCAATAGATATTAAGAATAAATTGATTTTCTCTGATCATAAGGATTATTCTTTAAAGGAAATAAATGATATACGTAAAAAGTTTTACGATACAAATTCATTTAGCGTTTTAACAACTCAAAAGGATTCCGTTAAATTAACTAATTATTCGAAAGAGCTTGATGATATTGATGTTTATTATCTTAAAATAGATTTAAAACTGGAAGATGAGGAGAATTTCAAAAAGGATTTATTAGAAATATTTGACAAATAACTAATTACTTATTCGATTAACCTATTTGGAGGTAGCCATATGGCTAAATTAAAAACACCCAAGTATGTTTATTTTTTTGGCGGTAAAAAAGCCGACGGAAAAGCAGACATGAAAAATCTTTTAGGCGGTAAAGGTGCAAACCTAGCCGAGATGGTAAACATAGGTTTACCAGTTCCTGCCGGATTTACAATTACAACTGAAGTATGTACTTATTACTATGACAACAAAAAAACTTATCCTAAAGAACTTAAGGATCAGGTTGTAAAATCTCTTGCTAAAATTGAAAAAGAAATGGGCGCGAAATTCGGCGATCCCAAAAATCCTTTATTAGTTTCTGTTAGAAGCGGCTCTCGTGCATCAATGCCTGGTATGATGGATACAATCCTGAATTTAGGATTAAATGATGTTACCGTAGAAGCAGTTATAAAAAATTCAGGTAACCCGCGTTTCGCATACGACTCGTACAGAAGATTTGTGCAGATGTATGGTGATGTAGTTTTAGGACTTCAGCCAAAAGATAAAAAAGACCGCGATCCTTTTGAAATTATAATTGAAGCAAAAAAAGAAGAACGTGGAGTTAAAATAGACACAGATTTGACCGCAGAAGATTTAAAAGATCTTGTTGCTCAATTTAAAAAAGCTATTAAGGAACAAACCGGAAATGATTTCCCCAGCGATCCTATGGAACAAATGTGGGGAGCAATTGGTGCAGTTTTCCGTTCATGGCAGAATGAAAGAGCAATTGTTTATAGAAAACTTAACAGCATCCCATCTGATTGGGGCACTGCTGTTAGCGTACAATCTATGGTATTCGGAAATATGGGCGAAGATTCAGGCACAGGTGTTGCTTTTACACGTGATCCTGCTTCCGGCGAAAATATATTCTATGGCGAGTATTTATTTAATGCTCAAGGTGAAGACGTTGTAGCGGGAACAAGAACTCCTCTGCCGATAGCCGAATTAAAAAATGACGACCCGAAAATTTATAAACAACTTGATAACATCAGAAAAACTTTGGAAAAACATTACAAAGAGATGATGGATGTCGAATTTACAATTCAGCAAGGTAAACTTTGGATGCTGCAATGCCGTGTGGGTAAAAGAACCGGTTTTGCCGCAATTAAAATTGCCGTTGATATGGTTCGACAGAAGCTTATTTCCAAAGAGGATGCCATTTTAAGAATTGAACCTGATCAATTGAATCAATTGTTAAGACCTATCTTTGATTTGTCCGAAAAAACTAAAGCTATCAATAATGGCAAATTACTTACAAAAGGATTAAATGCAGGACCTGGTGCCGCTTCTGGCAAAGTTGCTTTTACAGCAACTGACGCAGAAGAAATGGCCGCCAAAGGCGATAAAGTAATTCTTGTTAGAATTGAGACCTCACCTGAAGACATTAAAGGCATGAACGCCGCCGAGGGTATTTTAACAGCTAAAGGTGGTATGACTTCACACGCAGCATTGGTTGCCCGTCAAATGGGTAAAGTATGCGTAGCAGGAGCCGGCGCTTTGAATATCGATTACAAGAAAGGTGTAATGTCTGTTGAAGGAAATAAATTGATTATCAAAGAAGGTGATTATATTTCTATTGACGGAACAACAGGTGAAGTTATTTATGGTGAGATAAACACTAAACCTTCTGAAGTTGTTCAAGTTCTTATTACAAAAGAATTAGCTGCAAAAAAATCAGACGTTTTTAAAACATACAACGATTTAATGACATGGGCTGATAAAATTAGAAAATTAAAAGTAAGAACTAACGCTGATCAGCCTGATCAATCTGAAAATGCGCTCTCTTTCGGAGCTGAAGGTATTGGTCTTTGCCGAACTGAACATATGTTTTTCGGCGGCGATAGAATTTTGGCAGTACGCGAAATGATTCTTTCAGATTCTGAAGAAGGCAGAAAAAAAGCTCTGGCAAAATTACTCCCGCTCCAAAGAGAAGACTTTGCTGGTATATTCAAAGTGATGAAAGGCAAACCTGTTACAATAAGAACTTTGGATCCTCCTTTGCACGAATTTTTACCTCATACAGAAGCAGAAATGAAAGAAGTAGCAGAACTGCTGAATATCCCTGTAAAAAAAGTTAAAGAAAGATTGGAATCAATGCATGAATTTAATCCTATGTTAGGATTCCGCGGTTGTCGTTTGGGCATCAATTATCCTGAAATAACTGAAATGCAAGCACGCGCCATTTTTGAAGCTGCCGTTGATACAGCTAAAAAAGGAATTAAAGTTTTTCCTGAAATTATGATTCCTTTAGTTAGTCATGTTAACGAATTAAAGCTTCAGGATGCAATAGTTAGAAAAGTCGCTGACCAAGTATTTAAAGAAAAAGGCAAAAAAGTTAACTATCTGGTTGGTACCATGATCGAACTGCCACGTGCTGCCTTAACTGCCAATGAAATTGCTTCTGTGGCTGAATTCTTTAGCTTCGGTACAAATGATTTAACACAAACTACTTTTGGTCTTTCAAGAGACGATGCTGGAAAATTCCTTCCTAATTATGTAGATAAAGAAATTTTACCGCGTGATCCTTTTGACGCTCTTGATCAATCGGGTGTTGGACAATTGGTGGAAATGGGTACTACAAGAGGCCGTTCTGTTAAGGAAAATCTTAAAGTCGGTATTTGCGGCGAACATGGCGGCGAACCGAGTTCAGTTGATTTTTGCCATAGAATTGGTCTTGACTACGTTAGCTGCTCACCTTTCAGGTTGCCGATTGCACGTTTGGCCGCTGCCAGGGCTGAATTAAAAAACCCGAGAGTTGTTGCAAAAAAAGTTGTTGTTAAAAAAGCAGCTAAAACTAAAGTTACAAAGAAAAAATAATTTATCTGCGGCGGGATTTTTCCCGTCGCAATTTTTGTTTAATGGTTCGTAAATGAAGCAACTGATGTAAAGGAGTAATTATGAAACTTTCAGATTTCAAGTATAACTTGCCGAAAACCGTGATAGCTAAATTTCCGGTTGAACCAAGAGATTCTGCACAAATGATGGTTTTGGACAGGAAAACTGAATCTGTTGAACATAAACAATTCACCGATGTTGTTGACTATATGTCAAAAGGTGATGTTTTAGTAGTAAACGAAACCAAAGTTATGCAAGCCCGTCTGTATGGCAAAAAGGAAAGAACCAACGCAAAAATTGAAGTTTTTGTTTTGCGCGAATTGAACAGAGAAGAAAACATTTGGGACGTTATCGTTGATCCGGCCAGGAAAGTAAGAATTGGCAACAGAATTTATTTTAACGACAATCTATGGTGCGAAGTAATAGACAATACCACTTCTCGAGGAAGAACTGTCCGTTTTAACGAAGATGCGGGTGATATCTTTGAAGCAATAGAGAAAATAGGGTTAACTCCACTTCCCCCTTACATAAAACGAGACGTTGTTCAAGAGGACAAAGAAAATTATCAATCAATATTTGCAAAATACGATGGTTCCGTAGCTGCTCCAACTGCCTCACTTCACTTTACGCCCGAACTTGTAAAAAAAATTAAAAAGAAGGGCATTAAAGTAGTATCTGTTATTCTTCATATCGGACTCGGCACTTTCAGGCCCGTTGAGGTTGAAGATTTAACAAAACACAAAATGGATTCCGAGTATTTCGATATCCCGGATGAAACTGCTGAAGTTGTTAATGCCGCACTAAAAGCAAAAAAGAACATTTTTGTCGTTGGAACCAGCGCAACTCGTGCCTTGGAAAGCAGTGTTACATCTGAAGGGTTTTTGAAACCTAATTACGGGTGGACAGATAAATTTATATTTCCTGCTTACGATTTTAAGATTACTAAAAAACTTATAACAAATTTTCATCAGCCAGAATCTACTTTACTTATGTTAACTGCAGCATTTGCAGGATACGATTTTTCTATGAAATGTTATAAAAAGGCTCTTAAAGAAAAATACAGATTCTTAAGCTATGGCGATGTAATGTTGATTCTATAAAATGAAAACTTTTGCAATTATACCATCCGGCGGAAGCGGAACCAGAACATCTTTTTCCATACCCAAACAGTATGTTGAATTCGAGGGAAAGGAGTTGATCGCATATACACTAGAAATTTTTCAAAAATGCGATATGATTGACGAAATTGTGGTTGCCGCTCAGCCGGATTTTTTTAAACTGTTAGATGAAATAAAAAAACGATTCTCTATTACCAAACTGAAACATGTAATTGAGGGCGGCTCCGAAAGGCAGCTGTCGGTTCAAAATGCTTTGAGACAAATAGAGGCCGATGATAATGATCTTATTGCCGTTCATGATGCCGCAAGACCGTTATTACCTCAAAAAGTTCTTTCCGATGCGATAAACTCCGCAAAAATTTTCGATAGTGTTGTCGTGGCCATATCGGCAAAAGATACTTTAATTAAAGGGAACGAAATTGTTGATGGCTATATTGATAGAAAAGAAATTTATTATGCCCAAACACCTCAGGTTTTTAGATATAAAATTTTGAATGAAGCGATGAAAAAAGCAGTTGAAAATAATTTTATTGGGACTGATGAATCGATGCTCGTAAAAATGGCATCATATAATGTCAGAATAGTAGAAGGATCTTCATTAAATTTCAAGGTTACAACCGATGAAGACATTGAACTATTTGGTAAACTGTGCAAACAATAAGTCGGGTAATTTAGTATTGTTTATATTGCGTTAAATTTATAACTTTCAAAAAAAAATTAGGAATAACATGCTCAATCTTCTTTTTATTGTACTGCTCTCATACTTAGTCGGATCAATTCCTATTAGTATAATAATAAGTAAAATAGTAAGAGGTATAGATATAAGAGACCATGGAAGTGGTAATGCAGGCGGATCGAACGTATTCCGTGTGCTCGGGTGGAAGCTTGGAGTCTTAACAATTTTACTTGATGCCACTAAAGGTGCTGTTGCTGTTGTGCTTATTGCTCGCCTATATTTCGGTTCATTCCCTTTTCCTAATCAAACGCCATTCGATGATTTTACCCTCGTTCAAATTCTTGCGGGTTTATCAACTGTAATAGGTCATATCTGGACAATTTTTGCCGGCTTCCGCGGTGGAAAAGGTATTGCAACCGCACTCGGTTTTTTGATAACAATTATTACTGTAGATATGCTCCTAGCAGTAGGAATATTTATTATTGTTGTAAGTTTATCTCGCTATATTTCTTTGGGATCAATTACAGCCGCCGTTTCAATCCCTTTGATAATGATTGTCCGTGAAAATGTGTTTAATGTGGACGTTATCGGATATCATACAGTTCTGCCATTTTCAATATTTATAGCATTTTTAATTATATACACTCATCGAACAAATATTGGACGTCTTATTAAAGGAGCAGAGAATAAAATTTCTTTAACCAAAAAGACTAAAATATAAAATGAAAGTTTCTGTTTTAGGTGCTGGAAGTTGGGGCACCACATTAGCTATACTTTTATTCAATAACGGACATAATGTAACTCTGTGGGAATACCAACGTAATTTTGCTAAAATTCTTAGTAGTAAACGCGAAAACAAAATTTTCCTGCCCGGAGTAAAAATTCCTAAAGAAATAGAAATTACCCATTCGCTTGACGATGCAATTAAAGGCAAACACCTCGTTGTTATAGCCATTCCCTCTCAGTTTATAAGAAGTGTTGTTCATAAATTCAGACATGAGGATTTTAATAACACAACATTCGTTAGTGTAGCAAAAGGAATTGAGAAAGAGTCTCTTTTTACTGTATCCCAAATTTTAAAATCGGAAATTCCCGAACTAGATGATTCGAATATTGGTGTATTGTCGGGACCTAGCCATGCGGAGGAAGTAAGTCGTAAAATACCTACGGCTGTTGTTGCGGCCTCGAGCAGCGAAAATACAGCACAACTTATTCAAGCGGCTTTTATGACCTCATATTTTAGAGTCTATTCCAGTACTGATATAGTTGGAGTGGAACTTGGTGGAGCTCTAAAAAATGTTATCGCAATTGGAGCGGGAATAGTTGATGGATCCGAATTCGGAGATAATACAAAAGCGGCGATTATGACACGCGGTATTGCGGAAATTTCCCGCCTGGGAATCGCATTAGGGGCACAACCATTAACTTTTTCAGGTTTATCCGGTATGGGTGACCTAATTGTAACATGTATGAGCAAACATAGTCGTAATCGGTTTGTGGGTGAACAGATAGGTAAAGGCAAAAAATTGAAAGAAGTTCTTAAGTCAATGGAAATGGTTGCCGAAGGTGTTGAAACAAGTCGATCTTCTTATGAGCTTTCTGTCAAAAATCATATCGATGTTCCGATAATTTCCTCTGTTTACCAAATTTTATTCTTAGATAAAGATCCGGCAAAAATTACTTATGATTTAATGACAAGGGATATGAAATCAGAGCACTAATCCCTCATTCAATTTTCCTTTTCATTTCTTATATTTACATTTCTTTATAATTTACTAATCATCTTATGCCGAACAGCATATTTAATTCAATTCAATACTTAAAAAGTGTGGGTCCAAAAAGAGCAGAAGCATTCAAGTCTGTTGGACTAAACACAATTTATGACCTTCTATTGTATTTCCCCTTCAGATATTTGGACAGATCAACTATTATTAGCTCAAAGAAAGCCCGTGAATACATTGCAGAGGGATTTGATGGTGAACTTACACTAATCGCAATCGTTGAATCCTCTGAGGTTCTGAGATACGGGAAAAAGTCCCTTTTGAAGGTTACTATGAGCGATAAGATGGGACATTTTGATTGCGCATGGTTTCAGGGAATCCGATTTTTAAAAGACACATTCGTCCCAGGAAAATATTATGCGGTTTCGGGTAAACCCGTAATAACAAAATATGGTCATCTCCAATTTGTACATCCGGATTTCGATAGAATTGAAGACGCAGAATCTGAAGATTTTTTAAATACTGGAAGAATAATCCCATTTTATAGTTTACCAAAAGGATTAAAAGAAAAAAATATCGGACACTTTAGTCTTCGACGAATTATAAATTCCGCCGTTAATCAGTATTGTGGATTGCTTGTTGAAACATTACCCTACGAAATTATTACCGCTGAAAAATTATTGCCACTTCAATCCACAATCAAAAACCTGCATTTCCCTGATTCTATGGATCTTCTACAAAAAGCTCAATTTAGAATTAAGTTCGAGGAGTTTTTTTATGTTCAAATTCTCGTTGCTATGAGGAAATATTTCGTTAAAAACATAAATTCCACAATCAAGTTGTCTTTTAAGTCCAGGCTATTAAAAACATTTATTGAAAATCTTCATTTCGATCTAACAGATTCACAACTAAAAGTTTTGACTGAAATAAGAAATGATCTGGAATCAGGCAAGGTAATGAACAGGTTGCTGCAGGGAGATGTAGGAAGCGGTAAAACTATTGTAGCTCTGATAGTAATGCTCACATTACTAGAAAATGATTACCAGGCAGTTCTAATGGCTCCTACCGAAGTCCTTGCTTCGCAGCATTTCATTAACATTAGTGGAATACTTGAGAATTATGGGATAAACACAGTCTTATTAATTGGTGGGCAAAGTACTAAAGAAAGGAAAAATGCGCTTGAATTAATCAAAAATAAGAGAAAATCTATTGTTATTGGCACACATGCTCTATTTGAGGAGAAAGTTGTATTCAATAATTTAGGACTGGTCGTTATAGATGAGCAGCATAGATTTGGCGTTATTCAAAGATCACGTTTGGTAAAAAAAGGAAATAATCCGCATTTGCTTGTTATGACGGCAACTCCTATTCCGCGTACTCTTTCAATGACTATTTACGGCGATTTGGATATTTCAGTAATTGATGAACTGCCCAAAAACAGGATGCCTATAAAAACCGTTCTGCGAAACGAAAAAAAATTACCTGAAATCTATAAATTTATTATAGAAAGAATTAAGCATGGCGAACAGGCTTATATAGTTTACCCGCTGGTTGAAGAATCCGATAAATTAGATCTTAAGGCTGCTGAAGAGTATTATAATTTATTATCTGAAACTTACTTCAGCAATCACTCAATTGGTTTGCTCCACGGTAAAATGAATTGGAAAGATAAAGAAATAATTATGCGGGATTTTGCTAATGGAAAATTTAATGTTCTTATTTCTACAACAGTAATTGAAGTAGGAATAGACGTACCAAATTCTACGATTATTTTAATAAATGATGCCTACCGATTCGGATTATCCCAACTTCATCAACTGCGCGGTCGTGTCGGACGAAGTGATAAAAAATCTTATTGTATTCTTATAACAAAAAACGAATATCTTCATAACTTTCAATCACCAATTATAAATTTGGACTACCTATCACCGACCCAAAAAGAAAAAATGAAATCAATAATCAGACTTAACGCTATGATCACAAATTCAAGCGGGTTCGATTTATCGGAAATTGATTTAAAACTAAGAGGTCCCGGTGATATATTTAGTACAAAACAAAGTGGTTTGCCGCAATTAAAGTACGCTGATTTAGTAGTTGATAAGGACATTTTAATTAAAGCAAAAGAATATGCGTTTACAATAATTAGAGACGATGTAAAACTCGAAAAAACAGAAAATAAATTGATAAAAAATGTTTTAGAGCACAACTACGCTGAAAATATAAAACTCTCATTAACCCCATAAATAAAGGCTAATATTGGTGCCAGGCTTTATAGTAAAAAAAAATTTTGTAAATTTACAATTGTTTTTGATAAAGATATTGCATAATAATTTATAATAGTTATATTGCAATAAATTTTTTGGAGTTATTATAAAATCGTATTCTACAAATAAGAAATTCAAAGTTGCATTAACATATAATTTAAGACCGGAAGAAATCACTTCTCAAAGAAATAGTAATGAAGATTTATCTTTATCTAGTGACGACTCAATAAACGATGTTTATGCTGAATGGGACGAGTGGGAAACTATAAATGCCTTAAAATTTTCACTCGAAGAATATCATGATGTTGTGTTAATAGAAGCCAATTTGAATGCATATAATAATTTCATTAAAGAAAAACCAGATATTGTTTTTAATATCGCTGAGGGATCAAACGGAATTAGCCGTGAATCTCAAATTCCTGCCATGCTAGACTTGCTTAATATTCCTTATACCGCTTCGGATCCTTTAACGCTGGCCACATGTCTTAACAAAGCTAGGTCAAAAGAAATTTTAAGTTACTACGGAATCCCCAATTCTAAATTTCGTGTAATTAATTCTAAAACTGATTTATTAAACTCGGCTTTAAAATACCCATTGATTATAAAACCGATTGGCGAAGGTTCAAGTAAAGGAATTTTTAATTCTTCCCTAATTTATAGTTTTGAAGATCTTAACGGCACACTAGAAAGCAGGATAGAAAATTATAATCAATCATTTATTGCCGAAGAGTATTTGCCTGGAAGAGAATTTACTGTTGCCGTTATGGGCAATGGCGAAGAAGCGGAGGTTTTGCCAATTGTTGAAATAAACTTTGACGCTTTACCCTCTTCAATACATCCAATTTATTCATACGAGGCAAAATGGATTTTAGACGGGCCGGATCATCCCTTGGAAATGTACAAATGCCCCGCTGATTTAAATGAGAAATTAGAAGAGAAGATAAAGAAGATAACTTTAGATGCTTATAATGTTTTAAACTGTAAAGACTGGAGCCGTATTGACGTTCGATTGGATAATTATGGCGAGCCAAATATTATTGAAGTGAATCCCTTGCCCGGCATTCTGCCCGATCCGAATAATAATTCTTGTTATCCCAAAGCCGCCAGGGCATCTGGACTTACTTACAGTGAAATGATAAACAATGTTTTGTACTTTGCACTAAAAAGAAATTATTTGATCTGATGCAAAACAAAAAAATTCTCATATGCTATAACGAACCTGTAACTTTTTATTCCAACTATCTTGGAAAGGATTTTGAGAATAAAAATGAAATTACAGATTTATCTGAAACCGAATTCATCAAAAATTTGAATCTTCTTCAGGTAAGTTTGCTGAAAAATTATACCTCCGTGGAATTCCTCGGTCTTAATAAAGATATTCAGACAGCTCTTAGAAAAATCAAAAAACATAATCCCGACGTTATATTTAATTTTGTTGAGTCTATAGAAGGTGATACAAATTTTGAGAGTTTTATTCCAGGATTGTTTGACATAATGGACATTCAGTATACTGGTAACAATTCTATGTGTTTAGGTAATTGTTTGCATAAAATCAGGACCAAACAATTACTCGATTTTAACGAAGTCAAAACACCAGCATATCAAGTTATTGATGTTAAGGACAAAATTGAAGAGGAATTCATAAAACTCAAGTACCCCATTATTATGAAAATTGTAACTGAGGACGCGAGTATAGGAATTTCCGAAAATTCTGTTGTTTACGATTTCGCTGCTTTAAAAAGACAGAGTAATTTTTTATTCAGGAACTACAAAAAAAGTGTGGTTCTTGAAGAATACATTAATGGACGTGAATTAAATGTTTCAATATTGGGGGGAAATGTGCTCCCTATTTCCGAAATCAGTTTTTCGGGTCTGCCAAAACTGTTACCAAAAATTGTTACTTACGAAGCAAAGTGGGCTCCTGGAAGCGTTTATTTCGCAAATACCAACCCGATTTGTCCCGCTCAATTGAATGATAAGTTAGCCAATAAAGTAAAAGAGACAGCCTTAAAAGCTTACCACGCCCTCAGCTGTAGAGATTATGCAAGAGTGGATATTAGACTCGATAAAAATAATCTTCCTTATGTAATTGAAATCAACCCTAATCCCGACATATCTCCCGATACCGGCTTTGTCCGTTCTTCAAAAGCCGCTGGTATTGATTATAATGAACTATTGCACAAATTAGCACAATTTGCACTAAAGAGGGCGGAGAATGATTCGAAAAATAACAACTAAGGATCGGGATTCACTCGTGAGCATTATTAATAGAATAACTGAATTTTCTGCTGAAGAAAAGGAAGTTGCCATCGAGCTAATAGATGAGTCTATAAAAGAAGTGAATGATAATCCTTATATAACTTTTGTATTCGTACTCGATGAAACAGCAATAGGTTTTTATTGTATTGGTAAACGGGCTCTAACTGATGGTGTGTTTGATCTCTATTGGATTGTTGTTGATCCAAGAAAACAAGAAAAAGGCTATGGTAAAGATTTACTTTTACATGCCGAAAAATTTGTTGAAAAGAGCAATGGAAGATGGCTGCTTATAGAAACATCATCCAAGGCAGAGTATAAAAAAACGAGAAATTTTTATTTGAGAAATTTTTACACCAAAGTTGCAGAGATAAACGATTTTTATAGTAAAGACGATCACTTAATTATTTTTGGTAAATATCTAATAACGTAAAGGATTTATTTTATGGAATTATGGCAGCAAATGATTCGAGATAGCGTTCATACGGTTGATCAATTAGTTGATAAATTCAACCTCGACAGATCAGTTGCTCAACAACTAGATGAATTTTTTCAGGCTAGAATTAATCCCTATTATCTGAGTCTTATTCGGCAGCCTGGAGATCCTATATGGCTTCAATGTGTTCCCGATAGACTTGAATTGGAAGATATTGATGGATTTGAAGATCCGTTAAATGAGGATGAAATGAGCCCCGTTCCTAATATTACCCATCGTTACCCCGATAGATGTTTATTTCTTGTTACAAGTCAATGCGGTATGTATTGCCGTTTCTGCACTAGAAAACGAAAGGTCGGTGACTCGGATAAAATTTCAATGAAACAATTAGAATCAGCTTTTCGTTACATCGAGAAACATAGCGAAATACGAGATGTTATTTTATCTGGCGGTGATCCTCTAATGCTCACGGATTATTTACTTGAAAGAATATTAAATAGATTAAGAAAAATTCCACATGTAGAAATTATAAGACTCGGAACTAAAATGCCTGTGGTTCTTCCTCAGCGAATAACTCCTAAATTAGTTGAAATGATTAAAAAATATCATCCCATTTGGGTTAATACGCATTTTAATCACCCTTGGGAAATTACACCCGAAAGCACCAAAGCCTGCGCCATGCTCGTTGATGCCGGATGCCCGGTAAATAATCAGGCGGTTCTTATGAGAGGTGTAAATGATGATCCTGTTGTTATGAAAGAACTAATGCTTAAACTTCTTAAAATACGTGTCAGACCTTACTACCTTTTCATGGCCGACGAAACCAAAGGTGCCAGTCATTTCAGAACAACCCTTGATAAAGGAATTGACATAATGGATCACTTACGCGGGCATATAAGCGGACTTGCAATTCCACATTTTGTAATAGATGCCCCTGGCGGAGGTGGGAAAATACCTATACTTCCCGAATATGTTCTCCATAAAGATGATGAAAAAATTATACTCCGGAATTATAAACATCAGAACTATATCTACAGGGAAGCTAAAACGGATGAAGTAAAAACAAAACAGACGGAAGGAAAAGCTCCTGAAAATAAAAAAAATGGTAATGGCAATGGAAAAAAGGAGAAACAGTTACAAGATATAGAAACAATTAAAGTTACCGAACTCCAGATAAATGAAAATTAAAAAAGGGGCTTTAAGTCCCCTTTTTATTTACTTATAATATTATAAAGATCTTTTTCAAGACTAGTTATAGGCGTTTCAATTATTCGTCCGATTTCCTCATTATTTTTGTAAACTATAAATGTCGGTACAAATTCAATATTTAAGCCATCAACTTCGTTCGATAAACCCTTTTTCAATCGATTTACAGCAACAATAGTATATAAAGAATCGGGGTATTGAACGGCATCTAAAACGTTAAGTATTCTAGGCACTTCCCTTCTGCTGTCACTGCACCAAGTGCCCAAAACAATTTTAATGTTGTAATCGTGCAACGACTCTTTGAGCATTATAATTGCCTGACTATCTGGTTCATATGAATTATACTCAAAATCATACCATGATGAGAAAGCCGAGTCGTTAAAAGCTGTTCGATCACAAAAACCAATCAGCATCAATTTATCAGTTCTTTCGTCCAAAGACTTAAGATTTATTGAATCTTGTGAGTATACAATAAAGGAAGTAATTGATATAATAAAAAGTATTTGAAAAAATCTCATCATTCTTCCTCCTTTTTGTTTGGGTTATTTCGTACATCCAAACCCCAGTAAAGTTTTCTTCTTAAAATTTCAAAATAGTTTGTGGACTTTGTATGAATCAGTTTAATCGGCGTATGGCTTTTATAAATTTCAAAGGTAGAGGGAGGTGCAAAATAATGAACACGCTGTCCATCGCAATTAATTTGTATTTTGGAATGTAAAGAATTAACTGTAATCGTTAAACGTTTATTGCTGTCCAGAATTAAGGGGCGCATTGTTAATGTATGCGGCGAAATTGGATTTAATGCTATCACATTTGCGCTCGGACTTATTATTGGCCCGCCGGTGGAAAGAGAATATCCGGTTGATCCGGTGGGAGTGGCTATTATTATTCCATCCGCAGAAAATGTTGTGACATACTCATCATCAACATTTACAGTAAGTTCAATCATTTTTGGCCAACCACCTTTATCAATTACTATATCGTTAATCGCATATAATTTGTTCGTACTATCATTAATTCTAAATGCTTCAAGAGCTATCCTTTCTTCAATGACGTATTTATTTTCCTTAAGATCTTTCATTAATTCGTCCAAATTCGAATCATCCAGCTCCGCAAGAAAGCCTAGTTTCCCGAAATTAATTCCTATGATAGGTGTGTCAAAATGACGAGCCTCATATGCGGTTGTAAGCATAGTTCCATCGCCACCAATAGAAATTACAAAATCACTTTCGGTAAATAGATCGGTATGTTTAAGAAAATTAGAATCTCTAATGGACAATGGTAATTCTGTAAATGAAACTGCTAGTGACTCGCTAAGAAAATATTCAAAATCGTTCGACTTTAGTTTAGCGACTATTCTTTCAACGATGTCAAGAATATTGCTTTTAGTAATATTTGGTATTATTCCAATTTTCATATTATTTTCTTTTTTGAAGAACTAAAATAATACTAATCTAATTTCGAAAAAGTATTTTTTTTGTTAAATTAGCCAAATAATAACAAACGGGAGATCTTCATGAAAAAATCATTCTTATTTTTATCTGTTTTATTAACATTTTTCTTCGCCACAAATTTATTTGCGCAAAACTTTCAAACCGGTAAATTTTCAGGCAATTACCAATCAGAAGGGTTTAATCTGAACAAAGGAGAGGGTAAAAGAACTTATTCGGTTGAAGTAAAATTCAAAAAAGCTTATGAAGTTGCCCCAACCATTATTCTAACTGTTAATCATTTGAATGCAGAAACTAAAGATGGAGTTAGAGTCCGTTATGAAGTAACAACAAAAGGTATTTCGAGAGATGGCTTTTTGATTGAAGTTGCAACTTGGGAGGATTCCAAGATTCATGAAATTCGTGGTGACTGGGTTGCTTTTAACGAGTAAATTTAAATATTTATTGAAGCAGTCTTATTTAGACTGCTTCAACTCATTTCCCTAAACTGAAGTTCATATAATTTTTTATAAATTCCTGAATGGTCTTTTAACAATTCATCATTTTTCCCTCTTTGTACAATTTTACCTCTATCCAATACTAATATTACATCAGCATTTCTAATTGTACTTAATCTGTGCGCAATAACTATTGTGGTCCTTTCTTCCATTAATCGTTCTATTGCTTCCTGCACCAGTACTTCCGATTCGTTATCAAGAGCGGAAGTGGCCTCGTCAAAAATCATAACAGGCGGATTTTTAAGCAAAGCACGGGCTATGGAAAGACGCTGTCTTTGTCCTCCCGAAATTTTAACACCGCGTTCACCAATTATAGTTTCATAACCATTTGGGAATTCGGTAATAAAATTATGGGCATTTGCAATTTTCGCAACCTCAATTATTTTATCCAGCGGATAATCGGTAAGTCCATAAGCAATATTATTTTTAACAGTTTCGTCAAATAGAACGGTTTCCTGGGTAACAACCCCCATCAGGCTTCTAATATCTTCAATCTTCGCATGTTTTATATCAACACCGTCAATCAGAATTCGTCCGCCGGTGGGATCGTAAAATCTAGGAATAAGATCCACAAGCGTGGATTTGCCGGCACCACTACTGCCCACAAGAGCAACAATCTGTCCTTTTTTTGCCTCAAAACTGATATTGTCAAGTACCAGCTCATCACTGTCTTCATAATGAAAAGATACATTTTCAAATTCTATTGATTCTTTAAAGTTGCTGATCCTGATAGGATTTGATTCATTTTTAATTGTCGGCTCTGTATCGAGAATTTCGAATATACGCTGCCCTGCCGCAATTGATTCCTGAACTTTATTATTGATTGAACTTATTGCTTTCATAGGAGGCATCATTTGGAAAATCGCAAAAATAAAACCAAGAAATTCACTCGCTTTTATGGATTGTTCCACAAGTACGAGTTGTCCGCCATAATAAATTACAAAAGCGCCAACAAGAACAGCTATGGTTTCTGTTGAAGGACTTGAAATATTTCTTATACGTACTTTTTTAAGATTTAATTTAAAAATATTCTCTGTTTGGAGTTCGAATTTTTCAGTCTCATATTTTTCCATTCCAAACGCTTTTACAATTTTAGCACCTACTATTGTTTCATGTAATATAGAAGCAATACCACCCATTTTCTGCTGTAAAATATAACTTTGCTTGCGCAATTTAATTCCTATAAAAGTAATGATAAGGATTGAAAAAGGCAGAATTATAAGCGAAAATAAAGTTAGCTTCCAGCTTATTGAAAACGCTATAGCGAAAAAAACCAATATTGTTACGGGTTCCTTAAACAAACTCAGGAATACCGCCGATACACTAGTCTGTACCATAAAAACATCATTTGAAAAACGGGACATTAAATCACCCGTTTTTTCGTTTTTAAAGTAACTCATAGGTAATTTGTGTAGATGCCTGTAAGTTTCATCACGAAAATCCCTTATCAGGGCCTGTTCCACATATGAGAGGTAATATTCCTGTAAATATGAGAAAATATTTTTTGCCACAAAAGCCAGCATGATAAGAATGCATACTCTCAATAATTTATCTGTTGTAGAACCGCTCAGCATAAAATTGTTGAAGGTCTCTTTTACATCCGAAGTTATCTTGGAGAACCAACTTGTAATAGCAATAGAATCGGTTACTTTTTTTACGCTTTCGGTTTTAGTTTCAACCTGGTCCTGATTTTGCAGAAACAAAGTATCCATAAGAGGTATCGTTAGATAAACAGAGGCCCCGTGCATAAACGCGTACAAAAATGTGCATAAAATCGAGAGTATTACGTGTTTCCAGTATGGCTTTACATATTCTAAAATTCTATAAAATATTTTCATTTAATCACTATTCATAAATAATTGGAGAGAACAAACAAAATTAATATCATATTAAAAATACGCAATCAATAAAACGGAACCAAATTTACTGATAAACTAGTCTATGAATATAACGGCGACTTTGCTTACCTCAAAATGGATTTCAACACGTTTTTTCTTATGAAATTTATATTATTTATAAAATGATATGTTATATTTTTGCAGTGATTTTTTCATTTATAATGGACTGAATTAATATTAGAAATCAAAACGATATGAAAATAGATATTGTTTATACTTGGGTGGATGGTTCTGATCCCCTATGGCTAAATCGAAGAATAGAAAAAACTCAATTATTAGGAAATGTTTTAAATGAGTCGAAAAGTGAAGCCAGGTTCATGGACAACGATGAACTCAAATTTTCTTTACGTTCGATTTTCAATTATGCTCCTTGGGTTAACAAAATTTTTATTGTAACAGATAATCAAGTGCCCAATTGGCTCCAAACTTCACATCCTAAAATTCAAATTATTGATCATAAGGAAATATTTTCGGATACTTCGATATTACCTACCTACAGCGCAAGGGGCATCGAAACACAAATCCACCATATCAGGAACTTATCTGAACATTTTATCTATTTTAATGATGATATGTTTTTAGGAAATATTTGTACACCCGACCAATTTTTTACAAATAAAGGATTAAACAGGGTTTTCGTTTCGGAAATATTTCCAATACCAAGTAATAAAGCGTTCGATATCACTCAACGACCTGCTGAAAAAAGAAATGATCATCAGTTTGCCATAGTTAATACACGTAAACTGATCCGCCAAAAATTCAACAAATCGATATACTACAATATAAGACACGGGGCAAAACCATTAATTAAATCCATACTTTACGATCTTGAGAATCTATTTACTGAGGAAATTACAAGGACAAGCAGAAACAGTTTTAGAACTGAAGAGGATGTTTTGATGCTCCATCTCTTTGAATATTATTGTTTAATTAAAGGTTATGGAAAACCTAAGTATCTTAAAACAGTAAGTTCTAAAAGGAAAACTAACGCAAACATTTCTTTGTTCAACAATAAGTATACATTTGGGTATATAAATTTGCATGAGAAGGGTATTGAACAACAGCTAAAAAATATAAAAGCTAATAAACCGTTTATGCTTTGTTTGAATCAGACCCCCAAAACGCCTCCGGAAAATATTGAAAAGATTAAAAATTTCCTCAAGGATTATTTTCCAGAAAAAAGTCCTTTCGAGAAATAACAGGCATTATTTGTTTACAAACTCGAGTATGCTATTTGCAGCTCGTATGCCGGCGTTTCCATCTAAAGCGTAGAACATACTCTTATTCGCGTTTTGGCGTTCAGTAGACTTTTCCATTGGATCGGCGAGGCATTTTTCAATTGCGTCTCGTAATTCTTCAAAATCGTCAATCTGAATACTGATTCTTTTTATCATTTTAACAATATCAGGAATTGTTCTGTCAGATTCGGGAACTTTGAATGTTATAATCGGTTTGTTAAAAGCACAAAACTCGCCTATTATAGAACTATAATCTCCCACAAATATATCCGCAATCATTAAATATGGTGTTACATCATACTCGTTAATAAAAATAACTCGGTCCATAGAAATTAATCTTGTAATATAATTTTGTGATGTCCATGTATGGACGGTAACTAATATATTATAATCATCAGTAAGTAATTCTAACTTATCTATCCATTTAGGCAATGCGGAAAGGCCGGCAACATCCCAGGTTGAACTAAATATAATAGTTTTTTTGTCTGGATTAATTTTTCTCGATTCTTTAATACTATTCAGAAATATTTGATCGTATTCTCCATTGAATGCTTTATCCAATTTAGGATAACCAATGGCTTTAACAGTATTAATTCCCAGTTTTTTAGCTGTATTAACCTGCTCTTCACTGGATACAAAATAAATATTAAACCCATTATAGTTCTTAGGAGATGTCCATCTTTTAAATTGATATAGACCGTGATCGAAACCAAATTTAACAATTCTGTTTACAGGGAATTTATAGGGGGTTTGCCTTGCCATAATTACAACTTTTGGAAACGCAGGCATACCAATAAATTCGATTCCCTTTTTGTCCAAATATTTTTTCACTTTATTGTTTTTAGCAATAATTTTCATCTTCGGAAGATGTTTTTGAATTGGCTGAAACATTTCATAATCTAATGGATCCGCGCAATAAAAAGCCATATCATCTGTTTTTCCGATTAAATTTTTGATATGCCAGAGAAGTATGTATGGATATTTATAAAAATAATATGAAAAGACCATCAAATTTTTCCAAATTTCTCATTTACTTTTTGAAGCACTGATTCACTCTTGATAAGTTTCATGCAGTTGTGATGCCCTAATTTACATTCATTTGTTCCATGACTACTGCATGGCCTACATTTCAAATCAACTTCAAACACAAAATCTTTGCTGCCTATTGGCGAATAGCCGATTGATTGAACTGTTGGACCAAAAAACACAAACACTTCCATTTTTACTGCGTTGGCCAAATGCATTGCCCCGCTATCATTGCAAATCATCAAATCACATCCGCTAATTACTGCCGCTGATTCCAATAATGATAATTTACCGGCGAGATTAATATAATTATGGTCTGGTCTAATTTCATTACAAATTTCCCATTCTTCGGCACTGCCAATAAATACAATACCATAATTTTGATTTGAAAGCTTATGAACCAACTCCTTGTAATATGATATTGGCCATCTTTTTGTAAACCAATTTGACCCTGGTGCTAATGCCACTACCTTTTCTGTATTCGATTTAATTTCAAATAATAAGTCATTGGCTTTTTCTTTCATTTCGCTGGAAGGGAATAACTCCGTTTGCACTGAAAACTTTTCATCTGAAAATGGACTTAACAAATGTAGATTTTTTTCTATTTTTAACTTCCCTTTAAGATGTGGTAATTTGTGTGTTAACAGCAGTTGAGCTGTCCATCGGGCAAACCCAATTCTTACAGGAACTCCTGCCAAATACATCAGTAAGGATGTTGTAACAGAACTATGGGGAGTAAGTGCGAGATCATATGAATTGTTTTTTAATTCTCTGAGTGTTTTTAAAAAAGCACTTAACTTATTTTTCCTTTTATCGAATAATATTACTGATCGAATATTAGCATTGTTCTTTAAAATATTTGCGGCTTGAGGAATGACCATAACGTCAATTAAAGAATTTGGAAATATTTTTTTTGTCGCTTTAATTAATGGTGTAATAAGTATAACATCACCAATAAAAGCCGTTTGAATTATTAAAATTTTCCTGAATTTTTTTTGTTGATCTTCGGTGAACTGTATAATTCTGTGTTCAATCAAATTATTACTCCTGTAATAAATTGTTATACAGCTCAATGTTTTTTGCGACTGTAATCTTTATATCAAATTTACTTACTGATTCTTTTCCTCTTAATCCTATCAAATTACGTTTCGAATCATCTTCAACCAAATCTATAATAGCTGAAGCAAGAACTTCCGGATGACGAGGTTCAACGATTATCCCTGTCACACCATCTTCTATAATTTCAGGAATACCGCCTGTATTGGTGGCAATAACAGGTAGTCCGGTTGATTGCGCATCCAAAATAGATGTGCCAAGACCTTCTTTTTTAGAAGCCAGGACAAATACATCAAATGTTTTTAGAATTTCGCCTATATCTGTTCGGTATCCGGTAAAAATAAATCTTTCATCCAAATTATAATCGTGTACTCTTAGTTTTATTTCGTCTAGCAACTCTCCGTCACCGACAGCTACGAAAACAACGTTATCCTTTTTACTACAAACTATTGAGGCCGCGCTTACAAAATTATAATAATCTTTGTGCCCCACGAAGGCAGCAATTGTACCAACTATCAATTTGTTTCTATCAATGTTGAATTCATTTCTAAATTTGTCGTTGGGGATTACATCCTTAAATTTATTAATATCTATACCGCTTTTGATTGTGATTAGTTTTTCCTCAAGAATAGCGTCTTCAATAAGCACTTTTTTAATTTTATCGGAAATACAAACTACTTTATCAACATATTTATTGTTGTATTTCCACTTATTTCTTATGTGGAAATCGACTCTTCTAACACCTATAAGTTTAATATCCCGCATAAAAAGTTTGATTAGAATTCCAATTGAAAGCGAGTGGGCTGAGTGGCAATGCAAAAAGTTAAAATTTTCCCTTTTGCAAATTCTGGCAATTTTAACAGCTGCAAATATATCCAACTCGTTAAACATTTTTACTGGAATTACTTTCAGATTTTTTGATCTGCACTTTAAGAGTAATTCGGAATGAGGCTGACAAACAAGCGCGCTGTAAATGCCTTCAGATGATAAAGCTTCATGCAGATAAATTGCCTGCTGTTGACCACCCCTCCAGGTGTATTCAGTATCGATATGTAATACTTTTATAGTTTGCGCTGCCATGTCTTTATATATTTTAGATAAACGCCAATTGCGGAATTGAAGCACAACAAAAATCCTTCTCTACCATCAAGAAATCCAAATTTCAGGAAGTACATTTTTAAAAATTTGTTGAGCCCGAAAAATAAAGCGGCAGTAACCGAATATTTTTTTTCGGAATTTATTAATGCCTCCGCAGCCAACTGTGAATACCTGTTTATTTTATTTATATGCGAGGAAATAGTGGGATATGTAAAATGAAAAATGGGAGCTTGTAGTTTTCCTCTTTCACCTTCAATTATAACAGATTCGTGAACGGATTTATTATTAAAATTCCCAAACTTTTTGTTAAATAATCTTAATGGATAATCATTATTCCAGCCGCAGTAGTTAATAAGTTTTCCAAGATAATATGATTTTCGTTTTATAAGGTAGGAGTTAAATTTAGGATTTTCTAACAATTTTAGAATATCTTTTTTTAATTCCTCCGAAACTATTTCGTCAGCGTCAATCGATATAATCCAATTGTTCGCTGCCGAATCCACCGCAAATGCTTTTGTAGCTCCAAATCCTAACCAGTCCGTTAAAATTATTTTACAGTTTTTTGATTTACATATATCAACTGTTTTATCCTGTGAATGACTATCAACTACTACTATTTCGTCAACCCACAATAAAGAATTCAAACATTTTTCAATATTCTGTTCTTCATTTCTAGTTATAATTGTGGCGCTAATTTTCTCTCTCATGTCAAACCTAATTCAATTCAATCAGGACTATTTTATCATCCCCTAGCGGATTGAATAACCCAAATCGGCAATAAAATTCACCTTTCCCAATTTCAGTTTTCCGTCTATCGTTATATAATTTGTTGTTCCTTTCTCCATTTATATGAAACGGTTCGTGGTGTAAGTGGAGCGGATACTCATTATAGAAGGGGTTTATACCTGAAACGCCATATTTATTAAGTCTTCGTTTCATATCATCATCTTCACTTCCCCAGCTTGTAAAATTTTCATCGTAACCGTTTACCGCTTCGTAATCAATGCGGTTGATAGCACAAGCACCGCCTCTAATTTTCGGTTTATTTTTATCAAGATTGATTTTATTCAAAAACGAACTAAAATTATCTTTGAGAAACTGCCGCTTAATTTTATTCGTCTGAGCTTTGGTGATAATATTTATATAATCGTTATCAATAATTTTCTTTTCTGTAATAGATAAACTCTGATTTTCACTTAAACGAATAGGATAGCTTGTAATAAATGTTTTTGTTTTCTGATTCGAAATAAAAGTTTTAATATAATTTTTAGACTGAATTAAATCCTGATCCATAAATATTAAAAAATTACCAGAAGAGATCCTTACACCATTATTTCGGCATTTGGCAAGGCGGAATCCTTTATTCTCCTGTGTTACAAATTTCATTGGGATATGCATTTGCCCGACTATATCGGCTATACCTTTTAAGATATCCTCTTCAGATCCGTCATCGCTAATAATAATTTCATCTGGTAATTCAGATTGTTGTCTGAGAGATAAAAGGGCTTTACGAAGAAGATGTTTCCTGTTGAAAACCGTGATTATTAAAGAAACTTTAATCATTCGATTCCCATTTATTCAAAATATGTTTGAACACCGACATATGGTGATTTTCTTCAGAACTGAATTTCTGCCATGTTCCTGAGCTTGTTCGTTTATATTTAAGACAATTATTGTAAACCTCATCTTTAAGATCACCATAAACAACACTCATTTCAGTAATTACCCAATTTACACCATCTTTTAATAGATCATAGGACATAACATCGAAGCCAAGTTTTTTATTTACACCATCAACAAAATTCAGTAAATCTTCGGGTAATTCTTTTAAGTCAAAATCGTAACTTCCACTTGCAAAGGGTTTGTTTTTTCTATTGTTTCTAAAAAATCCATCAATTCGCTCACCGAAACAAACTAGTCTAAAATCCCCTTGGTTTCCTTCTAAAAATTTTTGAAAATAGACATAATCTTTTTGCAGATCCGATTCAAAAAAAGTATTAATTCCTTTACCGAATGCTCTTTTTATATGTCTTTGTGTTTCCCTTTTATTTTTAAGTAAACCGACATTCGAACTGCCTGCTCCTGTAGCGGCTTTAAATATTATTGGATACTGAGCTGTTTCGCTGAATTCTATTGCGTCTTCTCTATTATAAAAAACGAATGTTTCGGGGCAGGGAATTTGTTTATTATACAAGAAATAATGCTGTGCAATTTTATCGTCAAAGAGATTGAAGGTTTTCCAATCTGGATAAGATTTTAGTTTCAAGATACTTTCCGCAAAATAAATTAATCTTTTTGCCGGATTTCTTTCCTTTGGATTATGTTTTGCCCGCCAAATAAAAACATCCCATTGGGATTCCAACATTTTTTTCTGATCAAAGTCAGTAAAAAGATTAAGTAATTGCACGTCATAATTATGCTGTTCCAAAATCGGTTTATATAACTCCCAGAACCCGTTTTTATCCTTAACTAAAGCCGCTTTTTTTTTCATATAGATTTATTATCTAGAAAATATTTTTATTAAATAAAATTTTCTTGTCTTTTTTTAATTTTCTTAATTCAATAGCGTACTGAAAAAAATCTGTCCATTGAGAAATTAAACATTGCCAGTTAAATTCGTCTTCCATTTTTTTTCGAATTCGTTTACCCATTTCAGGAAGCTGTTCTTTATTATCAACAATCTGCTGAATTCTGGATTTAATAGCATCATAATTACGATCAACAATAAAACCATTATAACCATCATCAATAAGCTCGGGTACAATTCCAACATCGGTTGAAATAACTGGCACTCCGCAAGCTGCTGCCTCAATTACTGGTCTGGGTGTTCCTTCAGTTCTGGAGGCGCAAATATAAATATCCAAAGAATTATAAAATTTGCGCATTAGATTATCATCAGTAATAAAATTTTCCTCTTTTATTTGCAGCTTTAATTCAACGCCCGGTATTTCTTCGCAAATTGGTTTTATAAATTCGTGAAAACCTCTTTTGTTTGGATGATTCGTTAAACTTCCTGCCCACCCAATTACAATCTTTTCGTTTTGTTTTTTATTTTCGGGGTAAAACATTTCAAGATCGCATGTATATTTTGTGTGTATAATATGTACATATTCAGCAAAAATATACCACAATTTTTTACAATGAGTGTTTACTAATAAAGATTTTTTCAGATTCGATATAATTTTTCTGGGAGGTCGTTTGTTATAGCCCGGAGGTTGTGCTTTATGTTCATCCCATCTATGAAATGATCTTATTCCAGTAATGGTTTTATCTGTGGGAATGCCTTTTTTTAAGGACGAAAAATAAGATCCCAAATACATTGGAAATAATAAGTCATACTCGTTATAATACTTTTTCCAATTATTTTCAAAATCCTTGTAGTAGCATATATCCAGTTGTAAGCTGGATTTATTATACTTTATCAGATCTTTCGCGTTTTTATCTAAAGCCCAATTTGGGAAATCGGGAATAATTAGCACCTTTTCGTTCATTAAATATCCTTTAATAAAATATAATTTTTAAATTCACCAAATCTTTTTTTACCGTAAAAATTATTTTCTATAAAAGACAATATTCTATAAATAATTTTTTCATGCTTGTGGGGCAAACGGTATTTATTAGGCCTGCCTTCATGCTGCAGTTTATCCTGCCAATTCATTTGCTCAATCATGTTTTTCATCACTTTAGGGTGTGTATCGTTAAACTCAGCTAATAAATTAAGCGGACCATAATCAAATTCCTTAGGCGCATTATCATAATAATCAGAGGCTTTTGTTAATCCCCAGTGAACTGAATCTAGAGCGCGTTTTTTATTTTGCATAAGATATGGTGGACGCACCCATCCGTAATGGTAAATTTCAGCATCAACGCGGGCAACTTTAATTTTATGATGACCTTCAGGTTGTCTGGGATTATCATAATAATCGAATTTCCTGAAAGACTGTGCGCTTTGCCATGAATGAATTTCGGGTTTATTACGGATTATTCTTATTTCGTTAGGGTACCACCCGTGACCGTTATGATAATGCTTATAATCTCCCCAAAAATGTTTATACCTGAATACCAATCCTTCCACTTCTTTGTTATCCAGCAGTTCTTCACACCTATTTTTGATGACTGTTAGGTATTTTTCATGCACAACTTCGTCTGCCTGCAAATAAAACAACCAGTCACCTGTGCACGCATTTTTAGCAATGTCTGTCTGTATGGAATTTATTATTCCGCCTTTAAAATATTCTGGCTTCCATTCAGTATCAATTATTTTAACTTTTTTATCATTTATGCCAGCAATTAATTCGCGGGTCTTATCGTCTTCATCCCCCGCACCAACTGCAATTATAAATTCATCTACAATGGGCAAAATAGATTTAATAGCTTCAACTACAGGATAATAAAGCTTAATACCATTTCTTACAAAAGAAAATCCACTTATTTTCATAAAAAAACGACTCAGTTGAATTTATTTTTAAAAAACTAATTTACTGAATTTTTAGATCATTTTAATAGGTCAGAACCATTTTGAGAAATGTTGGTATAAATATTTTTTTCAATATTAGCGGAAGAAAAATCACTCAACCGCGCGGGTGAAAATCTTTATGCACTTGTTTTACAAAATCTCTGTCTATGTGAGTATAAATCTGAGTCGTGGATATATCCGCATGCCCCAACATTTCCTGAACAGCTCTTAGATTGGCGCCACCTTCAATTAAATGCGTCGCAAAAGAATGTCTAAAAGTGTGGGGATGTACGTTTTTTTTTATCCCCGCTTCTTTTGCATAATTGTTAAAAATTTTCCAAACGCCCATTCTTGATAATTTAGCGCCTCTCCTGTTCAAAAATATTGTGTTACCACTTTTAATTTTATTTTCAAGTGAAATTCTTGATTTAAGCAAATATTCGGTTACCCATTTAACTGCGCTTCTTCCTACAGGAACAATTCTTTGTTTTGATCCTTTCCCCATTACTCTTATTACATCATTGTTAAAATACAAATCAGTTTTTTTCAGATTAATTAATTCCGATACCCTTAGTCCTGACGAATAACATAATTCAAGCATAGCCCGATCTCTTACTCCTAAAATATTATTTGTATCAGGGCAGTCCAAAATATTATTAATTTCCCTAACAGAAAGCACTGTAGGTAAAGATCTACGCCTTCGGCTTGAAGTTAGAATATCTGTAGGATCTTTTTGAATATAGCTTTGGTCGTATAGGTAAGAAAAAAAACCTTTGAAAGAGGACAAATATCGAGCGGATGTACTGCCGCTTAACTCCTCTTTACGCATCTTTACAAAATATTCTCCAATCAATGTTGTATTAACATCGTTGAAATCTTCTATACCTGCTTTTTTTAAATAGAGTATAAACTTAGATAGGTCGTTTTTATAAGACTGAACAGAATTTTCGGATAAGTTTTTTTCCAACCGGACATAAGTTAAATATTCTTTAAGAAACTGTTCCATCAGTTTTCACTATCACCGCTCTTATTTTCCATCTCCTCCTGTTTAGGGTAACGGATGCGTTTGTGATGATGGCTGATAAGAATTTTAACGAATTCTTCTTTTATAACGGTAATATCATGAAATGTTATTGGAGTCTCGTTCAACTGCCCGTCGTCGATCCTAATTTTAAATAGATTGTTAATCATATTTTCAATTTTATTCGGATCGGGTTCGGTCATAGAACGGACAGCAGATTCGCAAGCATCCGCAAGCATTAGCAATGCAGTTTCCTTGGAATTAGGTTTCGGACCCGGATATCTATAATCATCTTTATTTACATTTTCTTCACCGTACATCTCCTTTGCTTTCTCATAAAAATAAATTACTGCAAGGGTTCCGTGATGCATTGGTATAAAATCAATTATCTCTTTTGGTAGTTTGTGTTCTTTGGCTAATTCAATACCTTTTGCTACATGATTTATTATAAGTTCAGCACTTTTTTTTGCATCTAATTCTTCATGTAAATTTTCATTAGTCATCTGATTTTCAACAAAACCGTCCGGATTTGCGAGTTTACCAATGTCGTGATAATATGCACCGACGCGTGCTAAAATCGGATTCGCATTTATTGCTTCTGCGGCGCTTTCCACCATAGAACCGATAGTCATAGAATGATTAAATGTGCCAGGCGCATTTCGCGCCAATTCCCTCAACACAGGAGTATTAAAATCCGATAACTCAAGTAAGGTTAGTTCCGTAGTTATTCTGAATATTTTCTCAAAGAAAATGATAAGACCGAATGTTAACGCAGGGCTTAAAATTGCGTTGGAAGCCGCGAAAGCAGAGTGAATCAGCAACTGATCGGGTGATTCAAACCGTTCGAGCCCAAAAGCCAAAATACTGGCGACATATCCTAAAAGTATGAACATGAATGATCGGAATATCTGATTTCTGTTTTTAATATCTCTAACAGTGTATGCGGCGAATCCACCTGCAACAATATTCATAACAGTTATCACATAATCGTTGCCACGCAATCCTCCGACAATCAATGCACAAACAACAGTACCGTAAAATCCAATACGCGAATCAAACAAAATCGTAAGAAGCATTGAGGCAACTGGCAAAAGAATAAGTAACTCAACTGGTCCTTTTACGTTCATTTGTGATACAAGAAATGCCATAAAACTTATCAGTAAGATAATAATGGCGATCAATAATACCTTAAAATTATCCTTGTAAATATTTTTTCGAAATAGATATATGTAAATAATAAAAAGCATAAAAACTATTATAACATGAACAAGTTTGCCCAAATTCTGTGCAAATCTTTGCCAAAAACCGCTGTCTGCTCCTTTAGCTATTCTATAAGAGTCGATTTTTGATTTAATGTCCTGAGTAATTCTATCATGTTTCGCAACTATACGTTCGTTTTCGTTAACAATGCCTCTGTTAGCGGAAATTTTTCCAATTGCAATCATTTTTGCGTCTTCGGTGAGTTTAGTATCCAAAACAATATTGGGTTTCAAAAAATTAAGAAGATACTCTTCGAAGGCAGAAAGCACTTCATCCTTAACTCGAAAAGAAGACTGTAAACGTGAAGAAATTAACTGAGAAATTGATAAAGGATCATAAAAATTATTTTTTGGAAATGCCTTCTGATATTTTCCTTCACGTATAGCAATACTATCTTTCGATATTTCCTTATTTGTTTTGTTTATAAAACCTCTGCGGTAGGTCCTGCTTACAATGTCGTCCATCAATTTAAAAAGGGAATTCATAGAAAGGACTTTACCGCCGGATACTAAATTTTCCTGTTTTCTGATTTCGCGAAAGGTTGAGTAAGAATCGGAAGAAAGAAATGTTTTGTTTGAGGACTTATTGTTTTTTAGATAAATGTCGGAATCTAGTATGGATAAAAAATAATTGTTAAAAGACTTTAAAGAATCCTGAACCTGTTGAGGTAAATGAATTTTTTTAACAAAAATTTCATCTACAAATTCCATTGCAGCAGTTTTTTCTCTTTCGTACTCTAAAGGATCTTTTAAAATTTCGAAAGACATACTGGCAATTAAATCATCCTCAATCCATATCGAATTTACCGCAATTTCCGATTCCAGGGATTCCCCTTTTGGAAACATAAGCACAATAAGAATAATAGTCGCAATTACCATAAGTAATTTTATTCTTCTGCTTTTTTGTATTTTTTCGTAAGCTCCAGCCATATTAACTTGTTTTTTTTGCTTTATAAACCATTTCTAAAAACTCAGCCGCGGCATCTTCGTTATTTGTTCTTTTTGTAATAAAACTGCTGTGGTACTTAATCTCGCTGACTGCATTTTGTACGGCAACTGCCAAAGCACCAGTGCTGAATAAATGCCTATCATTATACCAATCGCCCATTACGGCAGTTTCATTTATATTTATTTTCAAATATTTTGCCAGCCGTTTAAGTCCAGTTCCTTTATTAGTTCCTGCTTTACGAGCCTCAACATAATAAAGATCTCCTCTGCTATGAGACTTGTAATAGGATGTATTCAGTCCGAATGAATAAGGAAACATCATTCTAGAATGAAATAATCGGACTGCCTTTTTCATATCGCCTGCAACTACAACTTCCAAAGTTCTATTTACTAAATTTTCATAAGAATTGACATGAATATATTTGGCACCGAATTTATCTAATAGAGAAGGAATAGATGAATTTGTTTCGGTATAATAAATTGCCTCGGGGTGACAAAGAGCAATTTTGAGAAGAAGTTCGTCCGCATATTTGATCGCTTTTTTAATGTAACGAGCCGGGACATAAGACTCAAAAATTATTTTCGCTTCAGGATGAGTTTTAATTAAAGATCCATCCAGGGAAATAAGAGGAGTATGCAAATTTAATGTATCCGCATGTTCAGTAATCGCAGAATGAATTCGTCCGGTAGCGAAAGAAAACTTTACACCCATTACGCCAAGCTCTTTAATCAGCTGAACAGATTCTTTTCCGATTTGATTATTATCGGATAGAAGAGTGCCATCAAGATCAAAAACTATCAGTTTTAATTTTTTTAATTTACTTTTATCTAGCATCGGGGAAATTTTTATCCATTAAAATTATTATAAGTTTTCAGATTTATTAAATTATAAATTAATAAAATTTCTGCGAGTGACTATAAAACAATTTTCTCAGACTGAAACTTTTTTATTTATGGAACTTAATAATTTTCCGATTAAAAGAGTTGCGGCTACACCAATTACGGTAAACCAGGTCCAGGCAACAAGTTTAAGTGAAACAACAGTTACCATAATTAAAATTCCACCTGTAAAACCAGCTAATGCATCCTCTTGTTTTGCATCTTTAACAAATAAGCCAAGCATAAATGTCCCCAGAAGTCCGCCGTATGTAAACGATGCTATACTTAGTGCAAGTTCAACCACTGCGTCGGGAGAGTTCATAAACAAAATCGCAGAAACTATAAGTAATCCTGCCCACATAATAGTAAACATTCTGGAAATACGGAGTTCCTCTGCTTCGGATTTAATTTTTCTGAAAGGTTTGTATAAATCCAGCATAGTTGATGAAGATAAAGAAGACATTGAACCTGCAAGTGTTGATAAAGCGGCTGCAAATAATCCGGCAATAATTAATCCGGATAACCCAACCGGTAGAGATGTGATAATAAATAAGGGGAAAATTTCATCTGCTTTTAACAATCCTAAAGAGGCTAGATCGTACGTACCGTAATGAGCATACAAAGCGACACCTACAAATAAAAAAATCACAAATTGAAAAATCACAATAATCCCGCTTCCAACAATTGCCTTTCTGCTATTTTTAAGATCTTTAATTGTCAGCAATCGTTGAACAATCAATTGATCAGTTCCGTGAGATGCCATTGACAAAAACGCACCCCCGATAAGTCCACCAAATAGCGTATAAGGAGTACTGAAGAAATTTTTAAGTCCTCCGTCAAAACCAAGATTAATAACATTTAATTTATCGGTAATTTGATCCGAATTAAACAAACCCCAAAAACCTTCGGGCAATAAATTTGACGATAGGAATATAATTGCGGCCAATGCTCCGCCTATATATATAAACATTTGAATAACATCAACCCAAATAACTCCTCTAACACCACCGATATAAGTATAAACCAAAGCAACTGCTGCTATAATAATAATTGCAACAGGATAACTTATATCCAGCATTAACTTTAAAGGAATAGCTGTCGCAAATAATCTTACACCGTCTGCAGCTGTTCGTGTAATTAAAAACACTATTGAGGCGAATGACCGCGTTTTACTGCCGAAACGGTTTTCTAAATAAGCATAAGCTGTATTTAATTCACCTTTATAATAGGCAGGAAGAAAATAAATTGAAATTATAATTCTGCCTAACAGATATCCGACTGTAACTTGTAAAAAGTTAAAGTTTGTTAAATACGCAAGTCCGGGAATTGAAATAAATGTAAGTGTACTTGTTTCAGCAGCTACAATTGAAAAACATACAGCCCACCAGGGAACTGATTTGGCGCCTAAAAAATAATCGTTTACGGATTTTTGTTTACCGCCTTTAAATATTCCTATTAACGCAATGCCTATTAAATAGGCGGCAATAATTACATAGTCGAGTGTACGATCCACAATATGGAAACCCTTTAATTAGAAAAATCTGCAATAGCCTCTTCAAGTGTTTCACATATTGGTAAGATACGATCGAGTTGAGAAATTTCAATCAACTTCCTGACGTTCCTTGTGGGCGACGCTAATCTTATCTGCCCTTCTTCGGACTGTAAAATTCTGTAGGCTAAAAGAATGGCGCTTAAACCGGAACTATCACAATACTCAACATCAGAAAGATTAATAATAAGCTTTCTGCAGTCATCTGTATGCAGCAAAATTGTTAATTCACCTTTAACCAATCCTGCAATCTGCGAATCGAATCTTTTCTCATTCAATTTAAATATTGAGATATCACCAATTTTTTTCAATTCAAAATTTATGTTTTCACTCATGGCTTCAACAATATTAGTGCTATAAAAATTAATAAAATATTTAAAACATCTTTAATGAATTTAACAAATTTCTATATGAATTTTCAGCATTTATTTGACTTGGCACCTGAAAATTGTAATATTTATCCGATCTATCCTTTTTAAAACCAATTTTGAATTTAGACGTAACATAATTGGTAATGGCACTAAAAAATAAATTATCCGATATATTTAAATCGATCACAACGTCAAAATTCTCATTTTCTAGTAATTTGGATAAATTATGAGATGGTAAATTTAATCTAGTTTTATCTTTTAACGAAAATGTGAGCACACGTGCTTTCCATTTTTGATTCAGAGTGCTTACTTTCTGTTCAGGCACAAATAATGTTAAATTCTTTTTCGTTCCCCACAAATACTCAGGGACTATTCCTGCAGAATCAAATTCCGTATCAGATTCGGGGTAAATAAGTAAAATATTTTTCGAATCTGAAAAAAAATTATTATAAACTGTACTTTCAGTATGTTTATGCCTAATAAATCTGTTTATTATAAATTGGGCTATAAAATTTATAATTCGTTCATACATGTTCTAATCTGATATTAGTTTTAAAAATTCTTCTTCAGTAATAACATTAAGTCCAATTTTTAACGCTTTTTCGTATTTGGAACCGGGATTTTCTCCTACAACAACATAATCTATTTTACTGCTAATACTTGAAACAAATTTTCCGCCCCGGGCTAAAATTTTTTCTTTTGCGGAATCTCGCGTTATTGTGGCTAAAGTACCAGTTAATACAAAAGATTTTCCTGAAAGCGAGTCGGATAGTTTCTGTTTACTCGTAGAAATAAAGTTTAAACCCGCCTCTCTAAGACGGTTTATTAAACTACGGTTATGATCATCTGTGAAAAAATTAATTATGCTCGTACTTATACTGGGCCCAATTTCGTGAATGTTTTCAATCTCTTCCTTACTTGCGGCAATAATACTATCTATATTTTTAAAATGTTCCGCTATTTTTTCAGCGGCACCTGAACCAACATATCTTATTCCTAAAGAAAAAAGAACTTTATCGAAAGATTTATTTTTACTTTCTTCAATTGCCAACAATAGATTATCTACTTTTTTATCTCCAAACCGGTCAAGCTCTATTAATTGTTGTCTTTTATGTTTAAGATCGTAAATATCAGCGTAGGATTTTAACATTCCCAAATCGACAAATTGATTTACAATAGCTTCTCCCAGGCCTTCAATATCCATAGCCCCACGCGAAGCAAAATGCAGAATACGTCCTTTTAATTGTTCAATACATTCTGAGTTCTCGCAATAAATAGCGACTTCGTTTTCGGATCTAAAAAGTATACTTCCACAAGTAGGACAAACTTCAGGAACCTTAAGAGGTTCAGAATTTTTCGGACGTGAATTAAGCTGTACGGAAACAATTTTAGGAATTACATCACCCCCTTTTTCAACAACGACAGTATCTCCTTCACGGATATCTTTTTTTGTAATCTCGTCGATGTTATGAAGTGTTGCTCTACTAATAGTTGACCCGGCAAGGAAAACAGGCTCTAATTCAGCTACAGGTGTCAGAGCACCCGTTCTACCAACCTGCCAGGTAATTTTATTTAATAGTGTAACCGCCTGCTCGGCTTTAAATTTATAAGCAACTGCCCATCTTGGAGATTTTGCAATACTGCCAAGTTTATCCTGTATTTGAATGCTGTTTACTTTTATTACAACACCATCAATTTCATAGGGCAAATCTTTTCTTTTCTTTTCCCATTCAGAACAATAACTAAGTACTTCTCTAATATTGTTGCATATACAATAGTTTAAGTTAACTTTAAAACCGAGTTTTTTTAGCAAACCCAAATTTTCGGACTGTGTGGAAAACTTCAAATTCGGTGACAGAAGATAATATGTAAAAATATCCAAGGGTCGTGATGCCACAATTTTTGCGTCCTGCAGTTTAATGGTTCCTGCAGTGGAATTTCGTGGATTTTTAAATTGAGCTTCTCCCCGAGTCACTCTATCTTCGTTTAATGTGTTAAAGCCGGAAATGCTCATGAATATTTCTCCACGTACTTCAAACTCATTTACCTTTGAGGAATTTAGTTCAACATCCTCAACCGAAAGCGGAATGCTTTTTATAGTTTTAACATTATTGGTAATATCTTCACCGACCGTGCCGTCTCCTCTCGTTGCGGCAGATATAAGTTTTCCTTCGGAATAAGTTATGCTAACAGAAACACCGTCAATTTTAAGTTCGCACACATACTCTAGAGACTCAATTTCTTTATCAGTAAGTGAATCCTTAACTCTTTTATCGAATGCGAATAATTCTTCTTCGTTATATGTATTTGACAGACTGAGCATCGGGACACGGTGTTGCACAGAAGCAAATTCTTTAGTTAAATCCGAACTAACGCGCTGAGTTGGTGATTGGGGAGAAAAAAAACGGGGGTTTTCCTGCTCAAGTTTTTCCAATTCCTTAAGTAGTTTATCATATTCGAAGTCTGATATTTTCGGTTCTGCGAGTACGTAATAATTATAATCATGCTGACGAATTTTTTTACGTAATTTGATTATACGAATTTCAATATCACTCATTTCTTTTCAGGATTAATCCTCAAATATTTGATACCAGAAGAATTTATATGGATACTTTTTATTTCTCCCGATTTGCCCACTAAGTCCAGTGGTTTATTATTTAATTCCAGCTTAATTCCACCTGCATTGCCGATAAGAAGATTAAAGAGAGAATCGGCAGTTATAACTCTGGATTCGTTAATCTGCAAAGTAAATTCTGATTGTTGATCCTTGTCGGTAGTAACTCTTATCCAGGTGCGGGACAAACCAGTAATTTTTAAAAATAAACTATCGGTGCCAGAAGAAATTGAGTCAGCTCTGGATGAGTCAGGCGAAATAAGTTCAAATCTGTCAACCTTATTTTCTACTCGATTATAATCTCCTAAGGAAGGTTCTTTAATTATTTGAGATGAATTATTGTGTATAAATACAAAATAAAGTACGGCAAAAAGTGCGATTATAAAACCGACAAATATAAAAATCCTAGGATCAAGTTTACTTTTTACTTGGGGATTATAATGCGGACCCGAGACATGTTCTGAGGTATACACTATTTTCTTTTTAGAATCTTCTGGCTTTTTTTTCTTTTCTACTTCCTGCTCATTCTCTTCATCCAAATTCGGCAGCCTGCCAGATTGGGCCAAATCATATTTTTTAATAATTTGTTTTTCATCCAATCCAACATTTTTAGCAAACCCTTTAATAAAAGCTCTCAAAAAAACTTCGTCAATAACATCGAACTCACCATTTTCGATAGCTTCTAAATATTTAATATCAATCCTGGTGCGTTGATATAACATCTGTAGAGTTAAATTAGCATCTTCACGCGCTTTTTTAAGCTCTTCGGCAAATTGGTTTAACTGTTCTGAACTCATAAATATTTATTTTTTTTTAATTGATTCTTCTCAATCTTGCAGCAAATGCGCCATCGATTTTATGTTTATTAGGATAAGTTTGAATACACCCATTTTCGTCCACAAGATTCTCACCAAAATCTTCTTTGGCTGAAACCAACTCAAAATTAGGATTATTATCCAAAAATTTCTTTATAATTAAGAAATTCTCTTCCGGCTCAATTGTACAGGTACTATATACAAGAAAACCCCCAGCTTTTAAAAGCTTCGCCCCGTTTACCAACAAATCATATTGTGTATCATTTAAATTTCTAATATCTCCTAAATCTCTTTTCCATTTGATATCTGGTTTTTTAGTTAATGTACCTAAACCTGAACAGGGAGCGTCAATTAAAATACGATCGAAAGGTTCATCTTTATATTCGGATGAATCTTCTTCTTTAAAAATAATATTAGTTACTCCAAGTCTTTCCATATTTTTTTTCAAAATATTTAATCGACTCTCATATTTATCAAGAGCAATAAGTTCGCCAGAACCTTTCATCAAATCCGCCAGTAAACCTGTTTTACCGCCAGGCGCTGCACATAAGTCCAAGACTCTATGTCCTGGTTTAACATCTAAAAGGTAACATGAAAATCCAGTGGATTCATCTTGAATAGAGAAATAACCTTTTGCAAAATACTCCCAATCAGCAATATTTGTTAAGTTGTGTAGTTGAATAAAATCAGGAAGATATTGGCCAATGTTAAATTTTAGTTGAACCTTGGATAAAAGGGTTTTCATTTCGTCTAAGGAAGTTTTTAATGTATTTACACGAAGGTTTAGTGATGGTTTATTATTATTTGCGATGAGCAATTCTTCAGTAAAATTCTCGCCATATCTATTTGTCCAACGTTTTACAAGCCAACTAGGATGCGAATAATAAGCGCTCAAATATGCTACTATATCATCCTCCTTGTTAGGATAACGAATACCATCTTTACTTCTTATAATATTGCGTAAAACCGCATTTGTTAGATCGGCGGGTTTTTTACCCTGCAATTTTTTTACAAAATCAACAGCTTCATTAACGGCAGCATAATCGGGAACACGATCCAAAAAAAGGATTTGGTACAAGGCTACACGCATCGCATTTTTAATGTTAGGAATACATTTTGAAAACTGACCTTTGTAAAAACCATTTAAAATCCAGTCAATTCTTCCCAAATAGCGAACAACTCCGTGAACAATTTCAAAAAGCAAAGCTTTATCATGACCCTTCAAATCTGAGTTTTTTATTTCTATTTCTAAAATTTTTTCAAGATAAGCGTCTGTTCTATCGATTCGGTTTAAGATTTTTACCGCCAAACCGCGAACACCTTCGTATAAATTCATACCTGTAAAATTATTGGTTTCGTCCATTATATCTTTTAGACCTTTCTAAAACTATATACATCATTTTCAAAAATTAAATTCTAAAATACTGAGTAAATGAATCAATTTCCAAATTACGGGAAAATATTTTGGCGGGGTTTAAAACAACAAAAAAGCCGCAATTTTTAGCGGCTTTATGGTAAAAAATATTACTTGTTTTTAAGACCGTATTTTTTGTTAAATCTATCAACACGACCAGTGGAGTCAAGCATAACTTGTTTCCCAGTAAAAAACGGATGAGATTTATCTGAAATTTCCAATTTTACTAACGGGTATGTATTGCCGTCTTCCCACTCTATAGTGTCTTGTGTTTGAACAGAGGATCGTGTTAAAAATTTGTAGTCGGCTGAAATATCCATAAAAACAACTGGTCGATAATTTGTAGGATGAATACCTTTTTTCATTTTCTTTTCCCGATTATTAAAATTTTAGCTGATAAATATAGGGAATTACAGACAAAAGTTCAATATATTAGCTTATTTTTTCGAAGAATCAGGAATACCTTTTTTTGCTTGAGAAATAGAATCCAAGCCTCTTAAAGAATCAATAATTCTTTTATTTGTAGGAATGCCAGGGAAAAATCCTTCGAACTGTACCCTATTATTCGTTCCGGCTAAAACCCTGGATTGATTGCCAGTTCCAGTTCTGCTAGAACGCAGTTTCGAATCCAAATCAAATGATTTATCAGGAAAAGGGAAATTTCCTTTTTGCTCTGATACTACGTCATTATCTTTAACAACAACTACAAGATTGGTAGGATTTGATTTAATTTTATTTGATTGGGCAGCACCGGCATTTTCTTGCAAAATAAATTCCTTTTCATAACTATTCTCAAGCTGGTTTGGTGAATCTGTATTTCTAACCTGAGGATCGGAGATTAAAGGATTTTCGAAATTATTAGTTTGTTGATCCACAACGAAAAATACTATTATTACGGAAGAGACAACAGCTATAGCCGGTTTAAGAAAAGAGAAAAGCGTGTATTTTTTAATTTCCTTTTCAGTTCCGAAATTTTTGTTTTCTATTCGAGTCATTAAATTGAATTCGAAATTTTCCGGCGCATTAATTTGGGGCAGTTTTTGTAATTGTTTTGAAATATCCTCAAACTTCTTTTCTTCTTTATTGTAAAATTTCTTTTTCATAGGCTATTCTCGGTAAATATTCTTTAATAATTTTTGAAGCTGGCTTCTGCCTCTATTTATTCTCGATTTAACGGTGCCGATAGATAACTCGGTAATATCAGCTATTTCTTCATATGAGAAACCCTGTATATCCCTTAAAATTACAACCTCTCTGTACACCGGCTTAACTTTTAGTAATGCTTTTTGTATAATCTCATTTTTAATATTGCCATCAGCCGATACGTCTGGTGCGAAGAACTTCTTATCCTCAACCTGAATAGTTCTTTCTTCGTCATCATTATTCAATGAAAATATGGTTCGTCTTTTACGCCTTTTAAGCTCATTCTTAGCAAGATTTCCAGCAATTGTATAAATCCATGTGGAAAATTTAGCAAAAGATTTATAAGAATCTTTGTGCAGATAAAATTTGATCATAGTGTCTTGAACAATATCTGTACAAACATCTTTGTTGCCTAAAAATCGGTAAACAAAATTTGTCAACGGATCTTTATATCGTTTAACAAGAATTTCAAATGCCTCAATGGTATTATGATCTTGAAATTCTTTTATCAATTCTTCGTCTGTTAATGCGAATAATTTTTCTTTCAATGGAGTTTATACTTTATTGGTAATAAATTTGTTTCAGTAAAACGATTTTTTATTAAAAAAATCTATAGTGCCAAAATTACAACAAAAATGATAAATTATCCCAACATTTGAGTAATTAGAATTGTAACAATAGATTTATCATCAGCGGAAGTGGTTTTTATCGCCTTATCGGCCTCAAGTAGAGCTTCGGAGGCACGATATAATCGAGGCAAAGATTTTAGATACCCTGCTTTAGCACAATTTTTATAATAATAATAAGAAAGACCCAACTGTTTAGCCGCTTGATTTTCATTAAGATTCAATGAACTTAATTCTATTGACCGAGCCACGGTGTTGATATATTTAGTAAGCATTGTTACAATGTAGATTGCTTCATTTCCATTATCTATTAAATTATATGCAATTTTAAGAGCTTCGGCTTTGTTTCCAATTCCAATTGAATCCTGTAGATTAAAAACGTTGTATTCTTTTGTAAGCGATGTTAATTTATCTATAGTTTCAGGGGTTATTTCTGCATTTTTTTCAATGTAATTTGTAAATTTCAATAAATTCATTTCAACAAGGGCTTTATTTTCCCCTATTAAATCAACAAGTACCGCCGCATTCTCTTGAGAAATTTTCATATTCAATCGTTTGGCCTCTCTAACAATCCATTGTTGTAACTCTACGCCTTTAAGTTCCTGAGCTTCAAAAATATATTGTTTATCGTACATGGAGGAATATGGCTCTCTTGAAAGATCAATCTTTTTTCCATATTGTGTAAGAACTAACACTGTGAAATCAGCCGGATTATTAACGTAATCGATAAATGTTTTTTTTTCGTTCACAAGCTCAAAATTTTTAACTACCACCATTTTTTTTGATCCACCGAATGGAAACGCACTTGCCTCATCAATTATTTGGTGAATTTTGGTTTCCTTTGTACAGTCAATAACTTGTTTATCAAATTCGCTCACAATCAAATTGTCAATTAATTTTGTAACCATTTTGACCGCGTTAGTAATAGTAAATGTATCTTCACCAAAAAACAGATAGATTGGTAATATTTTATCTTCTTTTAGATAATTTGACAAATTATAAATTGATTCAGCTTTTTTTTCGTTTCTAGCCATGATAATTTTTTCTTTTTTCTTTATGAATAGAGAGGATTAAGAAATAAATAAACCCACCCCATACAATTCCAGGAATAATTAACATACTAATTATTGTAATCACGCTCATTTGTTCTGTAAAGTTTTGTTCACTAAAAATTTATTCAGATAAAATAAAACCCCAATAACTAATGCCCACTGAACCAAACAAGTACCTGCATTTTCAGCGTGTAATGGATTCCACCATTCGGGATCCCAAGTGGCTGAAGAAATGAGCCACCAGCCTAATAAAATTATAACTTGCATAGGCATCAAATATTTAATTATGAATGTATACCATTTCCCAATTTTAATATCGCTGCTTTGCGTATTAATTATTTCCACTCTGAATTTCTCGGCACCGTATTTATTTACAGCGAATGCTATAAAACCTCCGCTAACAATTAATCCAACACCCCACACCCAATCCTGATTCGTAAAAATATTAAGATTTAACGCTGAAGGCGTACCAAAAATAAAAGCGAGAATGCCTACAATTATTATTGCTTTTTTACGAGTTAATCCGAAATCTATAAATGTCCGTGTCGTCAGTTCCACGAGTGAAATTAACGATGACATTGCCGCGAAAGACAAAGCTAAAAAAAACAATGCGGCAAATAATGAATTCAAAATAAAACTTTGTGACATTTGAGAAAACAGCAATGGCAAATATATAAAAGTTAATCCTGTATTAGCCGGTCCGGACTGACTTATCTGAGTCATTGCATCAATATCACTAAGCGCAAAAACTGTTGAAAATATAATAATACCAGCAAGTAAGGACACGGAGTTATTGCCGAATCCTATTAAAGCTGAATTAAGCGGAACATCATCATATTTTCGCATATAAATTGCATAAGTTAAAATTAAACCCCAGCCGGCACCTGTATCCCATGCGTTTTGTGTTAGTGCATTTAACCATACTTTATAATTAAAAACAAATTCCGCTTTGGGAGTAAAAAAATACTTAATGCCTTCAAGAGCATTGGGCAGGGTAACCGCTCTAATAAAGAGAATTAAAAGTATTAGCATCAGAGACGATACTAAAACTTTGTTTACTTTTTCAATACCTTTTACTATGCCTCTATAAACAACTACTCCCGCAATTAGAATTGCTGTCAAATGAAAATACATCGGTGAAAATCCTGTTGAAAATTGTTCCCAATAATCTAACGGATTTACAGCTGTGAGCAAATCGCCTGATACGGCTGATATGAAGTATTTAATACACCAACCGGTAACGACAGAATAGTAGAACATAATTGCGGTAGACACTACTACGATAAATGCTCCCATCCAGGCATATTGCTTTCCTGCGGTTTTCGATATGGCCCCTATGGGACCATAACGCGTGGATTTACCGATTGCAAATTCAGTGATTATAAGAGGAATTGACCAGAAGAAAAGAAAGACCACCCAGGGAATTAAGAACGAACCACCTCCATTTTGAGCAACAACTCTTGAAAAACGCCAAATATTGCCTGTGCCAATGGCTATTCCAAGTGTCGCTAAAATCAATCCCCAGCGGGAAGTAAAAAATTCTTTCTCTTTCATCGCTCCTTTTTATAATGCTCTTTTTTCAACCCATACCTTTTCCATAACAATATCTTCAAGTGGTTTATCAAAAGGTTTTGCAACGGGAACCTGCCCTATAGCATCAACTACGTCTTGTCCAGAGACTACTCTACCGAAAACTGAATGTTTTCCGTCCAGCCATGGGGTCGGCACAAGTGTAATAAAAAACTGACTGCCGTTCGTATTGGGACCTGCGTTAGCCATTGACAGCATCCCAGGTGTATCGTGTTTAAGATGCATTTTAAACTCATCAGCAAAAGGTTCGCCAAAATAACTTTCTCCGCCGCGCCCGGTGCCAGTTGGGTCACCGCCTTGAATCATAAAATTAGCTATAACTCTGTGGAAAATAACGCCATCATAATAATTTTTTGTTGTAAGTCCAACAAAGTTTTCAACAGTTTTAGGAACGTCTTTTGCGAATAACTCTATTTCTATTTCACCCACATTAGTTTTTAAGTGGGCAATCAGTTTTTCGTTTTCACTTAGTGTCATTAATTCTTTCACTATTTCCGCCTCTTTATTATTTTCTATAAATTTTTCATTTACTTTTTGATCTGTACTTTTACAGCTAAATAAAAATCCAATAATAAAAACAATTAAAATTTTTTTAATCATATTTATTCCCTATACGCTAATAATATTAAAACCGAGCAAAATGATTATTATTAAACCGACAGTTATTCTATATATAACAAAAACATATGTAGAATGTTTTTTAAGGTAATTAAGAAGGAATGCTATAGTAAGGTAACCGCTTACAGCGGATACTATTGTAGCAATTAGAAGAATAAGTAAACCGTCCTTATCCAGATAATGGAGTGCATGATAAAACTCCAGCAGGCCGCTGCCAAGAATTGCAGGAACGCTCAGCAAAAACGAGAATCTCGCGGCAGTTTCTCTTTTAAAACCAAGAAACATTGCGGCTGTTATTGTAGTTCCGGACCGTGATGAACCAGGAATTAGAGCAAGCGATTGAGCGAATCCTACAATCAATGCTGATTTCCAGGTAACCATCGTTAAATCTTTTTTGAAGGTTCCTTTCTTTTCAGCGAGTGCTAATATTAGTGCAAGTGCAATCAAACTCCCGGAAATTACATAGAGGTTTTTTGTAAAAACTCCCTCAATAATATCTTTAAAACCGAGTCCGATAATAACTACGGGAATTGAACCAAGAATTATATACCATCCCATTTTCGAATTGGATGTTTGTTTGCTAAACCTTTTTGGATTTAATACGTTGTCACTTAAAAAATCAAGAAGAATTTTCCAAAGATCGTTCCAGAAATAGACTATAATGGCGAGTAAAGTCCCAAGTTGTATAACCGCAATAAATGCCGTCCATTGCTCCGGTTTATTGAGATCAATTAAACCCATAATTTTTCCGGCCAATGTTAAATGTCCAGTACTGCTGACAGGTAAAAATTCTGTAAAACCCTGAATTATACCAAGGATGATTGATTCAATGAAGGTCAAATTATTTTCCTATAAAATAAGATACACCGATATTTACGCTGACAGATAAAGCATTAATATTAACATCTTCTTTTACAAAATTGTCATGTAATTTGCGAGTATTGTTTTCTGGAACTCCTCCGTGATCATACCGTAATGTGGAGCCGATATTCGCGTAAAAATTATCCCCAAGTTTTGTATGCGCTTGAATCCTGCCAAGCAAACCGAAACCGGAAGATTTGTAATTGGTGGTTGACAGAATTTTTTCATCCAGATTTACGAAACGAGGACCAGCTCCGCCACCGAATTTAATTTTAAATCCATTGCCCGAAATTACATAATAGGCAAGCAGAGAAGGTTTATGCTGAACATATGTTAAATCGTATTGACCAAGCCCTGCATAAGGGGAATTGAAAGAAAAGATCTGAAAAACATATTCAACACCCAGCTGAAATTTGGGACCGATGGAATAATCACCTTCCAAATAAGTTTCGAAACTGCTATTAAAAGTTTCAAGCTTATCGTTAAGGGGAAACGAATTTATATAATCCTGAAGTGAGGAATTATTTACAAAACTGATTCCCATACCTGTGGTAATGTCCACCTGTGCTAATAGTTCAATTGAGAAAAGGAACAAAACAATAAGAAATATTTTTTTCATCATTCACCGTAATTGGTTTTAAAAACACTGAAAAAATTTTCTTTGGGAAACCCAAGTTTTTGCCGCCGAATATTTATGGCATTAATCAGAATTAACATTGAGGAAATAAACACAATATAAGAGATTGTATGTGTAACTATAGCATACGCAAAACCCATTTCTTCAGAAAATCCGTATAATGTAACCAGTGCTGTTTTAACTATTAAATGGTAGGAGCCTGTTCCTCCGGGAGTGGGAATAATAATCCCGAAAGCAGCTACCGTCATAACAACCCAAGCCATTCCGTAATTTACATTTGCAATTTGATCCATACCTATCATTAGCATAGCCAGATATGCATTCAGCCCATAAAGCAGCATAATTAGTATAGAATAAAAAATTGTATAGAAGTAATTTTTAACTCCCTTTAAGCTGTTAAATCCCTCAATAAGAGTATGGAGTACGTATTCGACTTTATCTGCCAATTTATGTGAAAATTTATTAAATAATTTTACAATTACAGTAACAAATTTTTCGCGCAAACGAATTAATAAAAAAAGCATTAAGATAATTAATGTAATGCCTGAAAAGCCAATTACTAAAGTTGATTTTAACCAAATAACATCGCTAAACAGATCACCGGAATAAATAATAATACTCGCTAAAACAGAAAATCCCAATACCAATAAATCTATAACACGTTCAATAATAACAGTACCAACCATAGAGGTTCTTGAAAGTCCCTCCCATCTGCCGGCAAAAAAAGGTCTGTACAATTCACCTAAACGAGGAACCACACAGTTGACTCCGTATCCCACCATCGTTGCACCGAACAAATTCATTTTTGAGGTATCGGGTTTAACTGAATTAAGAATTACTTTCCATCTTATAGCGCGCACATAGTGTGAAAGCAAAAAAACAATAAGGTATATAACAAGCCAAAATATTGATATATTCGCTGCATGATTCAATGATTCTATGAAATTTACATCGATCACTGTAACATAAAGCAGAATAACGGTCAACAGAAAAGGCAAAGTATAACCGAAAACTGATCTGATTTTTCCAAAAAGTTTATTATCTGAGGTCAATAATTTCAATCCCTTTTGGCGCCACGTAGTTAAATGAATCTTTAGACATTGTTGTATTGGTTTTTACATTCGATAAACCAAACGAAATTGTATTTCCAGAAAGATCGGTAATTACAGCAATATTTATTATCAAGGATTTATCAACTGTAATTTTAGCGGTCTTAAAGCCTAAATTTCCTTGCGGCGTAAAAACAATTGAGGTTGAATTTAACTCATTTTCAACAAGTTCCGCATCACACTCGTCGGGAATCTCGAAAATAAATTTTTCCAGTGAAAATGTGTTTGTTTTATTATCCACATTCGATATTATAACTCTTTCCAATATATTATCTACGTTCCAAATACTTTTCCCGTCGGATATTATGAGTCTGTCTTGTAAATCTATTTTAAATTTTCCACCTGGAGCGTAATAAAACTTGCCGGAGAGTTCAAAGATAGTTTCCTCATTTTTGTCAACCATGCTCTGGTAAAAATCGGCGTTAAGGTTCTTTATACTTTTATATTTCTTCTGAATTTTAGAAATAGTTTTTTGCGCGTCCTGCGCGTATAAAGAGGTAGATACAATTAATACAACAAAAAATAATATGCTATAAATTTTTGAGTAAGCTTTCAAGTTGATCCTCGTTTTCAATTATTACTTCTCTTGCTTTACTGCCTTCTGATGGTCCAACAATTCCAGCGTCTTCCAACTGATCCACAATACGTGCGGCTCTCGAATAACCAAGTTTTAATTTGCGTTGCAACAGCGAAACTGATCCTTGCTGGTGGCGCACAATTACTCTTGCTGCATCCTCGAACATAGGATCCAAATCTGCCAAAAAATTACCGCCTGTTTCCATTTTCCTTTCGAACATAGAAGGCAAAAAATAACGTTTAGAAAATCCTTTTTGTACATATATAAAATTTGTAACTTTTTCCACCTCCTCAGTGGAGATAAAAGCGTTCTGAATCCTTATTGGTTTGGGCATTCCCGCAGGTAAAAACAGCATGTCCCCACGACCAAGCAATTGTTCGGCTCCGTTCATATCAAGTATTGTTCTCGAATCAATACGTGTCGCTGTTTGGTATGCAATACGCGCAGGGAAATTTGCTTTGATAACACCTGTTATAACATTAACAGATGGTCTTTGAGTAGCCACCAGTAAATGAATTCCCACTGCACGCGCAAGCTGTGCAAGGCGAGCAATAGGTTCCTCTACTTCTTTTCCCGAAGTAATCATTAAATCGGCCAATTCGTCTATTACAACAACAATATAAGGTAGTTTATAATGCTTCATAACGTCTGTATCAGGCGGTCTTTTGCGCGGGTCGGATACCTTTGCATTGTAATCAACAATATTACGCACACCTAACTTGGCAAGTTTGTCATATCTTTTTTCCATTTCGTATTCAACGGCTTTTAGTGCAAGCAATGCGTTTGAGGGAATAGTTATTATCTCCTCCTCTAAATCAGGTGAAACCGCCAGAAAATGTTTATTCAATCTGCCGTAAAATGACAACTCAATTTTTTTAGGATCGATTATAACAAATTTTACGTCGGAAGGATGTTTAGCAAAGATTAAACTTGTTATCATCATATTTATACCGACACTTTTTCCCGATCCAGTGGATCCCGCGATAAGAAGGTGAGGCATATTTGCCAAGTCGGTGTAATAAACATCTCCAACAATAGTTTTGCCGAGCGCCAGAGGCAATTCCGCTTTTACTTCACGCATTTTGCCAAGTATGCTTGCAGCGTTAACAACAGAAGCACGTGCGTTTGGTATTTCAACACCAATTGCGCTTTTTCCCGGTATGGGCGCGATTATACGAATACCCCTCGCAGCAAGGGCTAAAGCAATATCGTGTTCAAGTGAAACAATTCGACTGATTTTAACACCGGGCGCCGGTACAATTTCATAAAGCGTAATAACTGGTCCCGGAGTTACAGTTATATCATCAATTTGAATATCAAAAAGCGACAATTTCTCCTTAAGTAATTCTGCATTTTGAGTCAGTTCTTTTTCGGGAATTTTTACATCTTCTTCTTTTACAGGATTAAGTAAGTCAATTCTGGGTGGAGTGTACGGGATTTTTTCCTCCCATTGATCGGGCAGTTCAGATTCTAAACTTCTATCGATTTCAGATTTAGAAATGTCTTTCATTTTTGTTTTTGATATTTGCGGTTCAACTTCATTAATAAAAGGTTCAGGCTCTATTACTTTGCTGGCATCCTCTTTCTTAATTATTCTAATATTTGTTTCTTTCGGTTTTTGAGATTCTGCAATTGAATCATCCGCTTCCTGCTCATCTTTTAGAGTTTTACCAAAAGTTTTTAACGGAATCAACTGTTTAAGTTTTTTCCTTTTTACAATTGGTTCTGTATTTTTGATTCCATCTTCAGTATTGTTGATTTTAATTTCCGAATCTGATTCCTCGTTCTGATCATTATTCTCAAATGTGCCAATAATAAGATTTTTGATATAATAAAAAATAGACTCAAGTTTGATATCAAAAGCGATAATAAATGCAACAAGAAGCAGAGCCAATAAAACAATTACACTACCCAGACCGCCCAGCAATCGTCCTATTGCCAAACCAAGAAAATCTCCCACTTTTCCAGAAAGTTCACTACTATCACTAAGTATTGCGAATTCATGACGGAGCATTCCAAAAAATGTAGCAATTATCAAAGCGATTGAGATTAAAAAGTTAGAAATGTAAACCGAAATTCTGTAGTATTGATTTTTAAAAATCGCGACTCCCCAGATAAATAGAATTACCGGGAATACAATCGCCCCGTAACCTATTGTTGCATTCAGAAGGAAGTTAGAAAGATAGGCGCCGAACAAGCCCAGTGCATTATTTATTTCAGATGCCCTGGTAGAAAATTCGGGATCAGGTGAGAATATTTTAAATAAATCAGCAAAACCAAATAATAGATTGTCTTTGTCGTGTATGGAATATGTAAGTATACTAAGGAATGAAAGCAAACCAACAATTACCAAAAAAAAACCCAACAGCTTTTTCTTTTTTTCCACAGTAATGGAAAAATAATTGCTTGTGTTTTCGGAAGTAGTCTTTTTAGTTTTTGCCATTCTCGTGAATAAAATTAATTGTTATTCCACAGCTAGAGTATTAAAGGATTTAATTGACCCGTTATCAAACACCGGAACAATGTTAATATTGTTTAGTATACCACAAATCTCAATATCTATCCCGAATCCATTTTCTTCCAACAATTTGCCATGCTCACAATTTTTTAACATCTCAGGAATATCGCCTCCAAACTCCTTACTTAAAACGAGACTTGCTTTAGCGGCATCACTTATTTCTGTATCGGTATTAATCTTTTGTATTTCAGATATCAATTTTCCAGCGCATACTGTATCTTCTATGCAAAACAATCCATTAGAGCCCGCACATAATATTTCAACATCTTCGCCAAGTTTTACTAGATGTTCGGCGACACTTTTTAAATTGTTAAAGCTGCATGTTAGCAGATTTGTTGAGAATTTCGCTTTTACAATAGATTTTGAGCCATTGGTGGTAAATAGTATTATTGATTTCCCTTTAACTTTTTCTTCAGTATACTCTTCTGGAGAATTGCCAAGGTTAAATCCTTCAATAATTTTAGTATTGCGTTCGCCACAAAGCAAAGACTGACTGCCATGCGTATTGCTCGATATTTTCATCGCGAAATCAATTGAGCCGACTGGAATAATTTCTTTAGCGCCGGAATTTAAGGCTTTTGCAATAACTGATGTAGCTCTTAAAACATCTATAATAACAGAAGTTTTTCCAGTAAAATATAAATCATCCACATTCTGTGGTGATAGTAATACATTTATTTTCATAATTATTTCTTTACAAATGGCAATTCAATTATAGTTGCTTCAAATTCTTTACCTCTTATGGAAAAGAATATTTTATTTCCTTTTATAGCAAATTCTTGTTTTACATAACCTAAAGCTATTGGTTTTTCTAGTATCGGACTAACAGTACCGCTTGTGATTTTACCGATAACATCTCCGTTCAGAGTTAAATTGTAACCGTGACGTGGAAAACATTTTTCATCAGCAATCATAGGAACTAATCTGCGAGAAGTCCCTTTTTCTTTTGCAGAAACAATTGCATCTCGTCCGATAAAATCACCTTTATTAATTTTGGTAATCCAACCCAGCCCAGCCTCAATAGTATTTGTAGTATGATCAATATCATTTCCATACAAACAGAAACCCATTTCGAGGCGTAAAGTGTCGCGTGCGGCCAATCCTATCGGTTGAATATTAAACTCTTTTCCTGTTTCGAAGATAGCGTCCCAAATCTTTTCTGCTACTTCTTCGTTTCCTTTAAAATAAATTTCGTACCCTAGTTCACCTGTATAACCAGTTCTAGAAATAAGCATCTCAATATTCTGGTATTTAACGTTGAAAAAAGTGTAATATTCCAAATCAAGCGGTTTGTCACAAATAGATTGAACAACCTCTTTGGATTTTGGACCCTGCACTGCGAGGAGCGAATATTCTTCACTTTCATCAAGAATATCAACGTTAAAATTATTGTTTTTGTGCATCCAGGTTATGTCCTTATCAATATTGGATGCGTTTATTACAAGCATAAATTCATCATCGGCTATTTTATAAACTAAAAGATCATCAACAATACCGCCATCGGGATAACACATTGCCGAATACTGTATTTTCCCAATTGTAAGTTTTGACGCGTCGTTTACCGTAATATTCTGAATAAATTCAAATGCCTTTTCACCTTTAATTTTAACTTCGCCCATATGAGATACATCAAAAACTCCAACGCTTTTTCTTACAGCTTTGTGTTCTTCAATAATTGAAGTGTATTGAATCGGCATTCTGTAACCAGCGAAGTCTACCATTTTGGCGCCACGCTTCTCGTGCAAGTGATAAAATTTCGTTTTTCTCATTTTTTCGCTATTGATTTGTTTTTTTCCAGTCATTTAGAAATTTATCTAACCCTATATCCGTTAAAGGATGTTTAAATAATTTACTTATTACATCAAATGGAATTGTTACCACGTCTGCTCCAATTATTCCAGCTTCAATTATATGCAGTGGAGAGCGCACGCTAGCAACTAAAACTTCTGTTGAATAATTATAATTATCATAGATACTTACAATTTGTTCGATTAAATCCATTCCAATATGGCCTATATCATCCAGCCGGCCGACAAAAGGACTAATATATGTAGCTCCGGCTTTTGCTGCCAAAATAGCCTGAGCAGCAGAAAAACATAATGTTACATTTGTTTTAATCCCTTTATCCGAAAGAGTTTTAACTGCTTTTATTCCCTCTTTTATCAAAGGCACTTTTACAACAATATTTTTGTGTATAGCCGCAAGTTCAGTTCCTTCTTTAACTATACCGTCGTAATCTGTAGAAACAACTTCGGCGCTTATAGGACCGTCTACTACAGCGAGTATTTCATCAAGCAATTTTCTAAAATCCTTTCCTTCTTTTGCCACCAACGAAGGATTGGTTGTAACGCCGTCTAAAATACCCATTGAAGCGGCTTCTTTAATCTCATCGATATTTGCAGTATCAATAAAAAATTTCATTTCTTTACCTGCTATTCTATTAACAAAATCATGATACTAAATTCTAAAAACATGGTGAAATTTAGTTTAAAATATTATTGAAAAATAGTTGCTAAGAATAATTATCTGTTATATCTTCACCAGTGCGTAAGTCGATAAACTGAAATTTTTGAATACTCATCTTTTCGTCTAATTCCATCCGAAGACGGAAAACATATTTAAATCTAAGTTTAGAAAAGAACGAAATGCGTCCACGTTTTAATGTATCCTGAAGATTAGGATGAATTTTAAGAATCAGAGGTTTTGATTTGTTCTCTTGTTTAAACCTTTTTAACCATTCTTCAATTTCGTGGGCTACATTAGATTTTTTTGTAACCAATCCCGTTCCTTCACAATAAGGACATGGTTCATGCATGGATTGAAGTATGTTTTCTCTAATACGTTCGCGAGTAATCTGCATCAAACCAAATTCAGTCATTGGAAGCATAGCAATTTTCGCGCGATCTTTTTTAAATTCTTTTTTTAGTTCATCGTATATTTTTTTTCGATTTTTATCATCTTCAAGGTCGATAAAGTCTACAACTATTAAACCGCCGATATCTCTCAATCTTAGTTGTCTAACAATTTCTCGCGAAGCTTCCAAATCCGTTTTAAGTGAGTTTAATTCCTGATCTTTTTTTGCGGCATATCTTCCACTGTTAACGTCTACAACAACCATCGCTTCCGTATGTTCAATTACAATATGTCCTCCGCTTGGCAGCGGTACTCTAACACCCATCAGTTTTTTTATTTGTTCCTCAATTTTAAACTCCTCGAAAATTGAGACTGAGCTTTTATAAAGATCGACTCGTTTAACAAGTTCAGGTTGAAAGAACTGCACGTAGTCTTTTATCTCTTTAAATAATTTTTTAGAGTCAATAAAAATCTTGGAAACATCCGGCGTAAATAAATCTCTTATCACGCTAACGGTAGTGCTTAAGTCCTCATGAACAATAGAAGGGGGTGACTGATTTTTAATTCTTTGTTGAATCTCACTCCAGTTGTTAACTAAAAATTTAAGGTCTCCGGATAAAGATTCTTCCGTTTGATCTTTAGCTGCAGTTCTAATTATTAATCCGCAATCTTGCGGAAGAATTCCACGCGCAAGTTTTCTAAGTCTTCTTCTTTCGCGGAAATCACTAATTTTTTTTGAAACTCCAATTTTATTATCGAATGGCAGAAGCACACAAAATCTGCCGGGCATAGAAATAGAAGAAGAAACTCTAACTCCCTTTCCTTTTACAGGTTCTTTAATAATTTGAACAACGATTTCCTCGCCTTTTTTTAATTTGGGAGTTTGTTTTTCCCTATGTTCTTCTTTTTTTACATCACCTTGCTTCTCTTTTTGTTTATCGTCGGCATCTACATTATTTTCGTCGTCCTCAAAATCACTTTCGTCGTCGTCAAAAATACCTTTCATATCTTCAAGTTTATCGCCAATATCCGAAAAGTGAAGGAATGCGTCGTGTTTTAATCCTATATCTACAAATGCGGCACGAATTCCGGGAAGCACACGAGCGACTTTTCCGAGATAAATATTTCCTACCATCCTCTTTTTTTCTGGATGATCTACAAAAAAATCGACTAGGTTGCTATTTTCAGTAATAGCAACTCTGTTTTGTGATGCGGTTGAGTTGATTATAATTTCTTTAGTCATTAAAAACTCACAAAATTTATTTTACTATGCTATCTTCTTCCGAGAGCCAAAATTGTACTTTTGAATTAAATAATTTATCAAAATTTTCTTTTGCGTCAGATTCATAGTTATTGGTTTTAATATTTTTATAATGAAAACTTATTAGTTCAATTAACTCATCTCGGTTCTTACATGCAAATATTTTATCTATTAATTGATCTAAAGCAGGCAAGTTTCTGAAATACCAGATTATATGTTTTTTAACTTTATTTATCCCGTTTGCTTCACCATAATCCTGAACTAATAAATTTATATGTTTAATTGCAACATCCTTAACTTCTTCAGGTGTGGGATACTCAGGTAAAGTCCCAAATTCCATCAACTTATTAAACCCTGCGAAAATAAAAGGATTACCCAAAGCGCCTCTAGCAACCATTACAGAGTCCGCTCCATAATTTTCTATTATATTTTTCGCATCATTGGGAGTAAATATTGATCCATTAGCCACAACAGGTATCTGAATACTATCTTTAACTTTAGTAATCCATTCCCATTTAGGTTCTTCATCATACCTGTCAACTTTTGTTCGCGCATGAACTGTAACAAATGCCGCCCCATTATCCTGAGCAGCTTTTACATTATCTATAATATTAATGTTACGGGCATCTTTGCCGAGCCTAAGTTTCACGGAAATAGGCATATCTCCTGCCTCAGCAACCATTTCGCGAATAAGATCACCCAATTTTTTAGTATCATCCAGTAAACTGGCGCCCATATTATGTTTTGTAACTTTATCTACAGGGCAGCCGCAGTTAAAATCAATAACATCAGGTTGAAGGTTTTTAAGTTCGTTTACAGCACCTCTCAAAAAAAAAGGATCATTTCCCAATAGTTGAACACCTATGGGTTTTTCCGTTCTGCTGAATACAAGAAGTCGTAATGTTTCAAAGTTGTTTTTTACAACCCCTTTAGCACTAACCATTTGAGTAAAAGTTAATCCGGCACCAAATTCCTTTGCTATTGTCCTGAATGCAGCGTCAGTAATATCTGCCAAAGGTGCCACAAGCAGTTTATGTTTAAGATCGAGTTTACCAATTTTCATTTTTTTTGCATTTCTAAGGATAAAAAAGCCTTATTTAAAACAAAAAATGCTGAATGTATTATCCAGCATTTTTCCAATAAATTATTTTATTGCTTTTCTTCCTCTGTATCTTCTTTCAATAATACTTTTCTGGACAAACTCATTTTGCCATTTTCAATTTTCAGCAGCTGAACTTGAACCATATCGCCTTCGTTAAGTACTTCTTTAACATCTTTAATTCGTTTATTATCTATTTGCGAAATATGAAGAAGACCTTGAACACCTGGTAATATTTCAACAAACGCGCCAAATTCCATAATTTTAATAACTTTTCCATTATAGTTTTTGCCAACTTCCGGATCAGTCGTTAGAGTTTTTATGTATTCTTTGGCTTTTTGCGCAAGTACAGAGTCCGTACCGGCAATACTAACGCTTCCGTCTTCTTCTATATATATCTCAACTTTAAACTCTTTCTGTATACCCTGAATAGTTTTTCCACCGGAACCAATTAGAGTACCGATTTTATCGGGACTAATTCTTGTGAACAACAATGATGGAGCCAAAGGAGATATACTTTCACGAGATTCGGAAATTGTCTGGTTCATAACGTTAAGAATATGCAAACGACCTTCTTTTGCCTGTGCTAGCGCTTTTTCCATAATCTCGTAAGAAATTCCCTGAATTTTGATATCCATTTGGATAGCTGTAATTCCTTTATCGGAACCGGCTACTTTAAAGTCCATATCACCAAGATGATCTTCATTACCCAATATATCGGTTAAAATCGCAAAACTGTCATTCTCTTTAACCAATCCCATAGCTATTCCGGCAATGGCGCATTTTACAGGAACACCACCATCCATTAAAGCTAAAGATCCGGCACAAACTGTAGCCATTGAAGAAGATCCATTGGATTCAAGTATATCCGAATTCAAACGAATGATATACGGGAAATTTTCTTCCATCGGAACAATGTATTTTAGTGCACGTTCAGCAAGATTTCCATGGCCAATTTCTCGTCGGCCAGTTCCGCCATATCGGCCTGTTTCACCGACACTAAATGGAGGGAAGTTATAATGTAGCAAAAATCTTTTCTTAACTTCCTCCTGCAGACCATCAATTATTTGTTCGTCGCCTTTTGTACCGAGAGTAAGGGTTGTTAAACTCTGAGTTTCACCTCTTGTAAATAAAGAAGAAGCGTGTGTTCGAGGTAGAAGACCAACTTCAATGTTAATCGGTCTAACTTGTGTTAAATTTCTACCGTCTAAGCGAGTACCTTTTTCGAGTATCTGCTTGCGCATCAATTCTTTTTCTATATCATGAAGAATTTCTTTTATAACGGAAGTCTGATCGGGAAATTTTTCAGACAACTGTTCTAAAACGTTTTCAGTTAACTCGGAATTTTTTGCAGATCTTTCTTCCTTAGCCAATACCGAGGAAACAATTTCGGCAAATTTATCCTTAGCTAAACCATTAACAGCTTCCAATAATTCCGGATCGAATGTTTTTTCAACAACATCTCTTTTAGTTTTGCCACATTCCGCAGCCAGTTCATTCTGCATCTCAATAATTTTTTTGATAGCAACCTGAGCTGCTTTAAGAGCTTCAAGCAAATCTTGTTCGCTAATTTCTTTTGTTTCACCTTCAACCATCATAATGGAATCTAAAGTACCCGCTACAACAATATCCATATCGGATATTAAAAGCTCTTTATTTGATGGGTTTATAATAAAGTTACCATCTACCCTGCCAACTCTAACTTCACCAATTGGTTCAAGGAATGGTATATCTGAAATTACCAAAGCAGCTGAAGCGCCAACGGCGGCAACAACATCAGCATCGTAGTTACCGTCATAGGAATATACGAACGCGGCAATTTGAGTATCGTTATTATATGATTTCGGAAATAATGGGCGAATAGGCCTATCAATTAATCTTCCGCTTAAAATTTCTTTTTCTGTAGGTCTGCCTTCCCTCTTGAAGAAACCACCCGGAAATTTCCCCGCTGCGAAAGCTCTTTCTCTATATTCAACTGATAAAGGGAAATAATCTATATCTTCTCTTGCTCCTGAGGCTACGGCAGTAACTAACACCATCGTATCGCCATAACGAACCATAACCGCACCATTGGACTGTTTAGCATAGCGTCCAGTTTCTATAGACAGTTTTTCACCGCCTATCTCAATTTCTTTCGTAAATATCATTTACCGATCCTTTATTTTCTTAATTTCAATTCTTTTATAATACTACGATATCTTTCAATATCTTTACTGGCAACGTAATCAAGCAATCTTCTTCTTTTACCAACCATTTGCATCAAACCTCTTCTTGATGCGTGATCTTTTTTATGCTCGCTAAAATGATCCGTAAGTTTATTAATACGAGCGGTTAATAAGGCTATTTGCACCTCGGCTTTACCGCTATCTTTTTCATTAGCGCCATATTTTTTAATTATCTCAAGTTTTTCTTCATTACTTAAGTTCATTGTGTAACTCCTGCTTTATATTATTATTCGATGTAACCTCAGAATTACCCGAGGTCAATTAATTAAAGATCCAATTATTTGTATAGCTTTTCTTTTATCTCTTTCAATTTGATAAACCAACTCTTCTTTAGAACTGAATTTAATCTCGTCGCGCAGCCTGTTTAACAGTTTAACGGAAATTTTTTGACCATAAACTTCCCTGTTAAAGTCAAACAAATGCACCTCAATTACTAAACTGCCGTGCTCCTCAAATGTTGGTCGAAAACCAATATTCATTACTCCATAGACGATTTCTTTTTCTAAAAGACATTCAACAGCATAAACACCCGTTTTAGGAATCAACTTGTATTCATCGGAAATGTTGATGTTTGCAGTTGGAAAACCCAAAATCCGTCCTCTAGTGGCGCCTGAAACTATTATTCCATCGAAGAAATAATTCCGACCAAGCATTTTGTTAGCCAGGATCAGTTCACCATCCAGGAGAAGATTTCTTATTTTCGTACTGCTAATAATTTGGTCCTCTATTTGCACTGGTGCTACTGGCAAAACATCAAAACCGTATTTAGCGCCCAATAGTTTTAGAGTATTCTCTCCGCCGTCACGATTTTTCCCAAATTTATGATCATGACCGATAACAAATTCTTTAATAGCAATTCCGTCAACAAGATAATCTTTAATAAACTCCTCAGAGTTTAGTTTAGCAAATTCTTCAGTAAAATTTATAATTACCAAAGAATCAATATCAAAATCATAAAGAACATCTATCTTCTCATCAAAGGTTGTAAGAAGCTTCAGATTAAAATCATTTGAAACTACCGTTCTCGGGTGAGGATCGAAAGTGATAATTACGGATCGATAGCCATTTTCATCAGCACTTAACTTCAACTTTTCAAATATGTTTTGATGGCCCAAGTGAACGCCATCAAAAGTTCCTACAGTTACAACTGTATTCTTGTCTTTCGGTAAATCCGATATATTTTTATATATCTGCATTAATGTTTGCGGTTATAAAATTAAGATTAATTGAATCTAATTGGTATTCCGTTTATATAATAATTCGAATTCGGTTACATTAAGAGCATCTTCAACAGAATAATCTCCAATTTTCTCCCTTCGTAAAGAACTTAAAAAAGCACCGCAACCAAGTTCATTCCCAAGATCATCGGCAATAACCCTAACATAAGTACCTTTGGAACAATTTAAAACGAATTTTATCTCAGGAATTTTAATCTCAGTTAAAACGAAATCGTATACAGTTACTTTCCGGGGAGCTCTTTCAATTTCCACACCTTTTCGCGCGTACTTGTATAAAGCTTTCCCCTTATGTTTAAGAGCAGAATACATCGGCGGAACTTGTGTAATTTCACCCCTAAATTTTTCAATCTTTTCAAAAATCATACTTTCAGTAATATGATCAACATTTTTTTCTTCAATCACATTAGATTCACCATCCATCGATTCGGTTCGCACGCCCAATGTAATAGTACCACTGTATGTTTTTCCCAAATCCTGGTAATGGCTAATCTCTTTCGTTTTTTTTCCTGTACACACAATCAACAAACCTGTGGCACTAGGATCAAGCGTTCCCGCATGACCTACTTTTTTTACTTTAGTTATACCACGAATTTTTTTTACAACACTAAAAGAACTAAAACCATTTTCTTTATCCATAAGTATAACTTGCCCCTCGGTAAAATCACAATCGGCTAAGTTATTCGTCTTGCTTGTTATCATCTTTATGAATTTCTCTGAAGATATTCTCAATTTTTTCTACATAGTCCAGTGTATCGTCTATATAAAAATTTAATTCGGGCATTCTTCTTATATTTCTAACTCTTTGAGCTAATTGACCTCTGATTAATCCTCTCAAATCCGTAAGTTTGTTCAATATATCTTCTCGCAATCCCTTGTCGTAAACAGATACATATACTTTTGCTACCTTCAAATCGGGAGAAACTTTTACTCCCGTAATAGTAATAAGTCCGATAGCCGGATCCTGAAGTTTATGAAGAAAAATTAGGCTCAATTCTTCCTTCAGCAAAGCATTTATTTTATTTAATCTTACAGACATCAGCTAGATAATTTTTTCTTAGTTTCTATTACTTTAAAAGATTCTATTATATCGCCGTTTTTGATATCATTAAAATTAGCGATATTTAGACCGCATTCATAACCGGCGTCAACATCCCGCACGTCGTCTTTAAATCTTTTTAGTGTGGCCAGGTTTCCTTCGTAAATAACAATACCATCACGGAAAAGACGAATTTTATCATTTCTATTAATTTTGCCTTCCTGAACATAACAGCCGGCAACTGTGCCAATTTTAGGGACTTTAAATGTTTCACGTATTTCCAGAGTAGCAACAAGTTCTTCAGAAAGTACAGGTGAGAGCATACCTTCCAGAGCAGATTTAACTTCATTAATGGCGTCATAAATTACATTATAAAGTCTAATATCGACACTTTCGGATTCGGCTAATTTCCTCGCGTTTACGTTTGGTCTTACATGGAAACCGATAATAATAGCGTTCGATGCAGCAGCAAGCAACACGTCACTTTCTGAAATCGCACCAACACTTTTATGTATAACTTTGATAACAACTTCAGAATTTGAGAGCTTCATTAAAGAGTCAGCTAAAGCTTCAACGCTACCGTCAACATCGCCTTTAACAATAAGAGGCAATTCTTTATAACCACCCTGACTAATTTGAGCGGCAATTTGATCGAGCGTAATTAAATGTACTTGTCTATTATCCTGTTCGCGTTTTAATTGCTGACGTTTAATTGCAATTTCGCGGGCTTCGCGTTCGGAGTCCACAACAATAAAAGTGTCACCGGCTTGAGGAGAACCTTCAAATCCAACAACAACAACCGGAGATGCAGGAGAAGCCTGCTTAACTTTTTTATTTCTTTCATCGAACATGGCTCGTACACGGCCATGATGGTTACCGGCAACAAAAGAATCTCCGACTTTCAGAGTTCCTTTTTCAACAAGAATTGTAGCGGTAACACCACGTCCTAATTCCAGTTTTGTTTCAATAACAGCACCTCTGGCCAACCTGTCCGGATTTGCTTTTAAATCCAACAATTCAGCCTCGAGAAGAATTTTTTCCATAAGCAGGTCTATATTGGTACCTGCTTTTGCAGACACTTCAACACATTGGTATCTGCCACCCCAGTCCTCAACCAAAATATTTCTTTCAGCTAACTGCTGTTTAATTTTTTCAATATTTGAGCCGGGTTTATCAATTTTATTTATAGCAACAATAATCGGTACGCTAGCGGCCTGCGCATGGTTTATAGCTTCAATTGTTTGAGGCATAACCGCGTCGTCGGCGGCGACGATTAGAATAACTATATCCGTAACTTTGGCTCCTCGTGCACGCATAGCGGTAAAGGCTTCGTGACCAGGAGTATCGAGAAACGTAATATGTTTTCCAGTTTCAACTTCAACCTGATATGCACCGATATGCTGAGTAATACCACCTGATTCGCCCGCAACAACATTAGCTTTTCTAATATAATCCAATAAAGATGTTTTACCATGATCAACATGTCCCATAATTGTAACAACGGGCGGTCTCGATTGTAATTCTTCCTCTTCATCACCTACGTCCTCAAGAACTTCGGATGTAAATTCTTCTTCAAATTCTACATCAAAACCAAATTCATCAGCAACAAGAGTTATAGTTTCCACATCAAGTCTTTGGTTAATGGAAACCATCAAACCAAGTCCTATACATTTCTGAATTACTTCTGCAACCGGCACGTTCATTAAATTTGCTATCTCGCTTACAGCAATGTATTCAGTAACTTTAATTTTAGTTTTATCCAGTTGTTGCTGGATCATTTTTTGTTCTTCTAGTTCGTGTTTTTCTTTTTTCTTTTTCTTTCGGGATGCCGCTCTATCACCTAAATTGGTCTCATCCATAGCTATCATTGTTCGTTTAATAGCGGCTTCAACTTCACGTTTGTCAACTTCAAGTTTCTTGATTTTCTTTAATTTCTTCGACTTTACCTGTTCTTCGGCCGGTAAATCACCTTTCTTTTTAGTTTTAGCTTTTAATCTTTTCTTTTTAAGTTTTTTCTCGGCATCTTCACTAACTGGTTTAATTTCAGGCTTAGCTGCAGATTTACCTGTTTCCTGAGTTGTTGGGGCTGAACCCGAAATTTCCTCTTTTCCTCTTGATTTATCTTTTCTTTTATCTTTGCCTTTAGCATCTTTTTTCGGTTTACTTAAATCAATTTTACCTACAACAGTAAGACCCTTTTTCTTCCCCTCAAATTCAAGTTCGGCTTTGGTTTTATAAATAGTAGTAGTATCGTCCAATTCCTCATCTAAAACTTCTTCTGCCGGCTCTTCTTCAATATCAGTTTCCGAGGATGATGAATCCATAACTATTTCAGGAACTGGTTCTTCCTCAACTTGTTGTTTCTCAATTTCAGGAGTTCCCATTTCAGGAGTCTCTGTTGCAGACTCAGCATCGCTTTCAGACTTAATTTCATCATCAATTATTTCCGGAACAATATCTTCTTTTTGTTTTTCTTCTACCGCAGGCGTCTCCAATACTTCAACTTCAGCGACTTCCGGTTCTTTGGGCGCATCAGCTTCCGCTTTATCACTTCGTTTTTTCTGGAATTCAGAAATTTTTCGATAATGCATTTCAGCTTTTTCGATATCTTTCTTAAAGTGACCACTAATATCTGCAATCATCTCTTCCGTAAGCAGAGTCATATGAGATTTTACTTCGTGTCCCTTCTGTTGTAAAAACTCCATAATAGCTTCAGTAGCTAAATTGTATTCTGAAGCAAATTTGTAAATTCTTGTTTTTTTCGTTTTTGTGTTATCGAGCATAAAATGTTACCTGAATTAATAATTCATAACTTCTTAATTCTAATCTTCTTCTTCTTCGAACTGATTTTTAATTATTTCAATAATTTCTTCAGCTCTTTCTTTTGTCATTCCTTCAATTTCAACAAGTCCATCAACTCCTGCGGTAAGAACCTCAACTGCTGTGTCGAATCTGTTGTTGATAAGTAAATCTACTGTTTCTGCGCCTAATTCTTCTTTTAGATCGAACAATTCAATATCATCTTCATATTCTTCAAATGGTTTCTCTTCGCGAATAACTTCAATATCGTAGCCGGTAAGTTTAATTGCTAAACGAATATTAACACCATTACGCCCAACAATTAAGGATACCTGATCGCTATCGGCAACCACAGTGCATTTACGTGATTCTTCGTCTATATCAATCTGTTTCAATTTCGCCGGAGCTAAGGATCTCTGAATATAAAGAACCGGATCTTCAGTAAAATTAATTACATCAATGTTTTCGTTGTTAAGTTCTCTAACAATCGCGTGAATTCGGACACCTTTCATTCCAACGCAGGCGCCAACAGCATCTATTCTCTGATCCTGCGATTCGACCGCTACTTTAGCTCTCTCGCCGGGCTCGCGGGCAATACCTTTAATTTCTATAACACCATCGTAAATTTCAGGAATTTCAATTTCGAACAATCTGCGTAAAAAGAGATTATCAGCGCGCGACACAATAATTACAGGACCATTAGGAGTTTTTTTCGCTTCTTTTACAACCGCACGAACAGTATCGCCTTTTCTGTATCTTTCTCGCGGTATTTGTTCGTAACGAGGCAATAACAATTCGTTTTTGTTATGATTTATAAGAACATCATTTCTACGAACCTGATAGATATCACCTACAATTATTTCGCCTAACATTTCACTGTATTCGTTATAAATTATATCTTTTTCTATCTCTCTAATTCTCTGATTTAAACTTTGTCGGGCTAAGTTAATAAGTCTGCGGCCAAAAGATGCAAGTTCCAACATTTCAACATGATCATCACCTACTTCCAATTCTTCTTCATTACCTTTGGCATTAACTTCATCAATACTAATTTCGGTGTTTGGGTCTTCAACATTTTCGACTATAGTTCTTTCAAGAAAAATTTCAATGTCGCCTTTATCCATATTAGCAACGACATCAAATTTTGCTTCCTGACCATATTTTTTTTTGACCATCAGTCCGAAAATTTCCTCAATTATTCCCGCAAGAACGTCTTTATCGAGACTTTTCTCGCGCACCATCTGAGAGAAAGATTCAACTATTTCGGTATTCATTTACCATTCCTCCACTATCAAAAAGTAATTAAAACTTTCGCTGACACTATTGTATCGAAATCGATTAAATAATCTTCATTTGCATTTTTAAAATTCAACTTATTATCCAAAACAGATACTAGATCTACAGTAATTTTTTTTGTTTGGTTTTCAAGTTTGAATTTTAGTTCGAATTTACGCCCAATATGTTTATGATATTGTTCGATAAACTTTAGCGGCCTATCAACACCAGGGGAAGAGACATCTATTCGGTATTTCTCGGATACGGAACTTTCAGTTTCTAAAAGATTCCGGATTTCCCTGCTAATTTGAGCACAATTTTCAATAGTAACTATTTCCGTCCCATCAATATAAAATTCGAAAACAGGGTTATTTACATTTCCGCGTTCAATAAGATCAATCAGAAAAAAATTGTGTTTTTGGACAATTTTCTCGATTTCTTGGATTATATTTTTTGGTATAAACTTCATATAAACAAAAATCGCCCACGATGGGGCGAAATTAGAATTCCAAAGTTACTATTAATAATCTCAATTAGCAAGGGAAGAGATTTTTTAATATGACGCAGTATTCTTACAAAAAACTAATTATAGCTTTACTAAAACAATTATTGATTTTTTATTATTTTTATACTTAAATCAAATTCAAATATAATGCAAAATTAGTCATTTATTATATGTCCGATAGATATAACTAATATTAAAATTACAACAAATTCTCCGTTCAACGGCAATCTGCTTTTATCATCTACTTAAAAGTTTATATATTTCGACAAATTGTTTTAAGAATTATTGAGGTATGTATTGGATCAAAGAACAATTCCCCAATTATTTGAGAATAGTGTCGCCCGATTTCCAAATAATATATTGATGTGGGAGAAAAGAGAAAGTAGTTACGAGGGTCTAACATATAAACAAATGCATGTACTCGTTTACAAAGCCGCTGCCGGATTGATGGCAATGGGATTAAAACGAGGGGACCACGTAGCCTTAATTAGCGAAGGACGAAACGATTGGGTGATGAGTGAATTAGCAATTCTATATACAGGTGCGGTAAATGTTCCGGTTTCTGTAAAAATTGATGAATTAAACGATTTAAAATTCCGCCTCACACACTCGGAATGCAGATTTGTAATAGTTTCAAAAAATCACCTTCATAAAATAAGAAAGATAAAAAACGATCTCCCCGACCTCGAAAAGATTTTATTACTCGATCCTGTCGATGATTCTGATTCCGATGAAGTTAGTATGCAGGAAATAAGTGATATAGGAGAACAGTTTTTAAGAGACAACATAGATGTTTTTAATGAACGCTGGAATAGTTTAAATGAAAACAACTATGCTAATATTTGTTATACTTCGGGCACTACAGCAGACCCGAAAGGGATAATTTTAACCCATAGAAATTACACGGCCAACATTGAACAGTCCACAGAGTTGATGACGATACCCGAAAGTTATGTTTCGCTTCTGATATTGCCTTGGGATCATTCATTTGCGCATACCGCAGGAATTTATACGCTCATGAAAAACGGAGCAAGCATGGCTTCGATTCAGGTCGGCGGTTCTATGATGGAAACTCTTAAAAATATTCCTATCAATATAAAGGAGATCAAACCATCGTTTTTATTAAGTGTACCTTCATTAGCAAAAAATTTTAGAAACAATATAGAGAAAGGAATAAGAGCAAAAGGGGAGAAAACAGAAAAACTTTTTAACCTCGCTCTATCAGCAGCGTATAAATATAATAAAGAAGGCTTTAATAGAGGAAGCGGGATTTCAAAAATATTATCGCCCCTATTAAAACTGTACGATAAAATTTTATTTAGCAAAATTAGAGAAGGTTTTGGAGGCCGACTGGAATTTTTTATAGGCGGCGGAGCTTTATTGGATATTGAACTTCAAAAGTTTTTTTACGCGATAGGTATACCTATGTTTCAGGGATATGGTTTAAGTGAGGCGGCGCCGGTAATTTCCTCCAATGTTCCCGCTTCACATAAGTTGGGCTCTTCAGGTAAACCAGTTAATAATCTTGAAATAAAAATATGCGACGAAAATGCATTGGAACTGCCCATAGGAATGAAAGGCGAAATTGTTGTTAAAGGCGAAAATGTTATGTCCGGTTATTGGAAAAATGATAAGGCAACTCAGGAGGTGCTAAAGAATGGCTGGCTGCATACGGGCGATATGGGTTATTTAGATAACGATGGATTTTTATTTGTGCTTGGAAGATTTAAAAGTTTGCTGATAAGCAGTGACGGAGAAAAATACAGCCCGGAAGGTATTGAAGAAACTATAACGGAACATTCGCCCTATTTGGAACAAATGATGCTTCATAATAACCAATCGCCATATACTGTTGCATTAGTCGTGCCCAACAAAGAAGCGGTTTTAAATTATCTGCGAAAAAAAAATCTGACTCTTGATACATCACAAGGACAAATTGAAGCTCTAAAACTTTTTCAGTCGGAATTTAACAAATACAAAAATAACGGTGAATTCTCGGGCATGTTTCCGGAACGCTGGCTTCCTTCGGCAGTAGCGGTTTTGGGCGAAGCTTTTACTGAAGAAAATAAATTTATGAATAGTACTCTTAAAATGGTGCGCGGTACTATCACAGAGTTTTATAAAAGCAGAATAGATTATATGTACACCGCAGAAGGCAGAGATATATTTAATCATCAAAACAAAACAATTATATCAAGAATAAAAGATTAACTGAATAAATATAAGGGAGCGCTAATTAATTATTAGCGCTCTTAATTTGATAACTTTATTTCATCAACATCATTTTGGATATTTTTGTTATAATCCTGCCATCAACATTGGACACAGCTTTCATTTTACACAGATAAATTCCACTGGCCACTTTGAAACCTAATGTGTTACTGCCTTCCCATTTCAAACTATATGTGCCTTGAGCCTTGCCTAAATAATTGAATGAATTTATTAATTCGCCATTCAAATTAAAGATGTTTATTTCAACATCGCTGTTATCCGGCAACTGATAAACGATTGTAGTATATGGATTAAATGGATTTGGATAATTCTGCAGAAGTTTGTACTGATCCGGAGAATTTTCAGAGTTTGTAAGTTCTGAGAGTTGATCATTATAATACACAATTCTTATATCGTCCAGATACCATCCGTCCAATTCAAAATATTCGTCCGAATTTAGTTCAAATTTGATCAAAATATTTTCGCCTGAGAAGTCCGACAAATTTATTTCCTCGGAAACCCATTCGTAGACGTTGCCTGAGTATACGTATTGCCCCGCCGGTTGAAAATCCCCTACAGCGGAAGTCGCATATTGCCCTTTAATAGATTGCCAAGTTGCACCGCTATCAGCACTGATTAAGCATTGGCCGTAGTCCCAGTCTTTTTCGATTTCAAATTTCGTTTTGAACGAGAGAATAGGTCGAGCAATATTTTTAAGACTAATCGGATTTTTTAACTGCATGGAGATTTTTGCTGACGGTTTGTAATTGCCGTTTCTACTGTCTGTAATGGATACCGGAGAAGAGTAGAATGAGGTTGATGTGTTTTCCCATTGATGTGACGTATTGGTTGAAATTGTCCAATTAGAATCAACAGAAACTGAATCATCCGCGAATAAAATTATCGGTTTACCAACATTTATAGAAATCGGTTCAGTAAATAGTACCAAATCTTCCTTAGTGGTTGTTATAAAAAGATCAATATCTGATCCTATTACCGCATCGGGTGAAATAATAAATGTGAAGATATCTTCAGCGTTCAACTCAGAACGTGAATCCAATCCAGCATGATTAAACCGGTCTTTAGTGAATAATATTTTTTCGGATTCTGACCAAACCACGGCGTCAAAATCATTTAATTCTGATAAACCTTTATTAATAAAAGTAACCGAAAGATTTACAGTATCGCCCGGTTCAACAAACTCTCTATCCAAAGTATAATTTTTTGCACCGACATATCCGCCTGAAATCCATGCGTAATAAAGATTAGGAAAAACATTTTCTTCCGCCAATGGAATTATTCTGCTCTGCGAAGGCCAAAAACCATCCGATCCTGCACCTACTTCAGGTGTCATTGCAAATATTTTATCGAGTGAATCCGGCTCGCCGTCATACATAAAGTCGTCACTGTTTCCGCGGGTAGAATAATTTACAGTCTGCTGATCGGTACCAAAAAAATAATTGTTATACCGAGTCATATCACGAGCAAATTCTCTAAAGATGGCACTATCTGGAGTTTCTATTGGTAATGCCCCGTAGGGGTAAATTAAAAGATTACCAAATGCGTGGTAATTTAGGCAGGTTTTAATTTTATGATTTATTAAAAATTTCCTTATAGCGGCAGTTTCTGGTTCTGAAAACGGTGCGGTACCCCTATAAACATCACTGGATGTTTGTAAACTCGATCCGCCGTTAGGTGAATTCCAATATTGTACTGGTCCATAATTTCTGTTAAGATCAACACCAAATTGTCCGTCAAGATTATTTCTTCTGTTTTTTCTCCACATCCCCCCGCCGTTTTGATTATTAACGCGGTTGTATTCATAACCATCGGGATTAACAACCGGAATGAAATACATCTCTCTGTTATTTACAAGGTATGTAGCTTCAGTATCAGATCCATAATTTTCGAGCAGATAAAACATAAAATAAATCATCTGCATCATACTTTCCGGTTCGCGTGCGTGATGCAGTGCGGTGTACAAAATTTCAGGTTCATCCTCATCTATGTTGGGGTTATCCGATATTTTGATTGCGATAATTCCACGATCTTCATTTGTATAACCAATTATTTCCTTTTGCGAAATTAAATTTGGAAAATTCTGAATCATTTCATCAAGTTTAGAATATACTTCGGTCAAGGTATAGTAACCGCCCATAGTACCATAATCGAATCCGGTAACACCAAATTTTTGTTTTGTTGTTTTTATTTGTTTAAATAATTCAGCCTCATCCGCGATATGTGTTTGTTTGTAATAATTGTGCCAGTCGTCAATTAATATTTCGGGACTCAAATTATATTTTAGCATTTGTTCGTATTCATTTTCACTCACAAAAAATTCAAAACTACCGTCACTAGATTTGGCTAAATGATCTATACCTATCCTGCCGAGTAATATCAAATCATTTTTATCGGCATTTATCAGTTTAACTTTTTTATAATTATCGGATGCCAAAACTTGAAAAGCACACAGTATCAGAATAATTAATATTCGTTTCATTTTTGTTCCGTATTTAGTTTAAAATTTTATGATAGGACTCTGAAAGTAAAAGGATATCTATAAACAATTCCTTCCTTAGCTTTTGCGCCGGCAATTACAACTAAAATAAAATTAGTTATAATTACTGCTGCAAAGAGCAGAAACCCTATCAACACCGCCATCAGTATTATAGAAATCATCAAATAAATTGTTACAGAAATTTGAAAATTAAGAACTTCTCGGCCATTAACATCAACATAAGGATATTTATCTTTTTTTAATATCCATACAATAAGCGGAGCCAATATATTGCCAAACGGAAAAATAAAAAAAACAAAAGCGGATAAATGACAGATCATTCCCCATTTTCTTTCTTGCTCACCAATAATGTTTTCCATTTGCCCCCCAGTTTAGTTTTAACTAATCGTTGTAAACCAGTGAATAAATACTTTTCCTTGCAAACATCCACAATGTTAATCCTCTCGCTGCCATAAATATAATTAACGATAACCATAGTGCATTATTGCCCAGGTAATCTTTTGTAAAATAAAAAATTGGGAGGAATAAAACGAGACCACAAAACAGCATCGTATTTCGCATTGTTTTTGTTGCTGTGGCTCCGATATAGATGCCGTCCCAGATATAACTGAAACTTCCTATTAAAGGAGCGGCAGCAGTCCAGCCCATATATAAAAGACAAAGATCTATCACAATTTGATTATCAGTAAATATTCCAATTATGGATGTATCGAATACAAAATAAGCAACTGAAATTAGGGATCCCAATCCAACTCCCCATATGAAGGAGTAACGAATTGATTTTAGTAATTTATCTTTATTATTACTCCCAAAATATTTGCCTACAAGACTTTCGGAGGCAAAAGCAAAACCATCAATTCCATACGACATGATTGTCCAGAGTTGAAGAAGTATAACGTTTGCAGCAAGAATGTCATCATTATATTCTGCTGATTTAGCTGTGAAAAAGCTAAAAACAAAAATCAGCATTAACGTACGCAAAAAAATATCAAAGTTAATTTTTATATATTTTTTTAATTCATCGGTTCTGAATAATTCCTTTAAATTAAAGGGTAATTTATAAAACGAATATTTTTTTCTGAACAGATAAATAGCTGTAAACAATCCTATATACTGCGCCGCTACTGTACCTAAAGCTACCCCGTCCGAGTTCATATTAAACTGATAGACAAAAAGCAGATTAAAAATAATATTCAATAGATTTGAAATAACAGTCAGCAATAATGGAAACTTTGCGTTCTGCATTCCCAAAAACCACCCATGAAAAACATACAAGGAGAGAGTTGCGGGAGCGGCAAAGATTCTAATATCAAAATAACTACGGGCGTAGGTTTCAACCTGTTCCGATCCATTAATAATTCCAAAACTAAAATCAGCGATAAAAGGATTTATTAGAATTAAAAATAAACCAACTGAAACCGCAAACAGTAATGAACGATAGAAAACAACTGAGGCTTGATGATTATCCTTTTTGCCACAGGCCTGGGCGGTCATTCCAGTGGTGCCCATCCTAAGAAAACCGAATCCCCAGTAAACAAAGTTAAATATCATCGAGCCAATTGCTATGGCCCCCAGAAAATGAACTCCGGATAAATGTCCAACCACGGCAGTATCCACTGAACTTAACAAAGGAACCGAAAGATTGCTAAGAATGTTGGGCACTGCCAGTCGGAGTATTTTTTTATTCACAGTCTATTCGTATTTATTCTATACTGAATGAAGCACTTACAACCGCAGTAATTTCCTTTTCAATAGAGCTGGTATCGTTAAATCCATAATCGGAAACCATTGTAGAATTACGTGGCGTTATCTGAATAACTCCCATTCTGGCGCTGCGCAAAGGTCCAAGATTTCTATCAGTTGCCTCAGCAATTTTTAACGCTCTAAGCATAGCGTTTTCAGCGGCTTTTGCTTGAACAGCAATTTTTATTTCGTCAATATTCGTAAATAAATATTCCGGCTGCGGAGTATTTATCTGCACTCCCTGCTCTATTAATTCGCTAATAGTAAGCGCCAAATTCTTAATTAACTGAACATCGCCCGATTCTATTTTAAACCTTTGAGTATACACATAGTGGGAAATATTCTGTGTTTGAAATCCCTGAGAATTCAATTCGTAAACCGCATAATTTTCAATCGCAAAAAATTCCACCTTTTCTTTGGTAAAACCTTTGTTATTTAAATAGCTCTGCAATATCGGCATCATAGATTTTAATTTGTTGTAGGCGGTTTTAGCGTCGGATTCCGTCGCACTCATCGATCCGTTAAGAATACCGAGATTAGAAATTATAAATTCTTTCGCTGATCCTGTTACCGTGATGGTCTGATCGGCCGTTCTCGCGGATTTCCAAACAGTGGAAAAAATTATAACACTAAGTAAAACACTTGCCGCCATAATAGAAGACGGCACGATTAGACTTTTTTTATCGTTCATATCTCACCAAATTATTTTTCTTTTGAATAAACTGTTTTAGCTTTTTCAGACGCGGTTACAATTCCTTTAATCATTGCTGAACTGAAACCAAAATGTTCCATCTGATTAAGTCCTGAGATAGTTAGACCGCGAGGTGTTGTAACTTTATCGACCTCACGTTCAGGATGTGATTTTTTATCGAGAAGCAGAGATGCTGCGCCTTTAGCAGTTTGTGCCGCCATAAAAATAGCCTCATCGGCGTGAAAACCTATTTCAATTCCGCCTTGTGAAGCAGCGCGCACCGCCCGTAAAAAGAATGCAATACCGCAAGCTACAAGAGCTGTAGCAGGAACCATTAAATCTTCATGAATAACAACAGTCTTACCAAGTTCATCAAAAATCAGTTTCGCGAAATCGAGTGATTTAACATCATGGTCTTCGGCGCTTAAACAGGTCATCGATTCCCGAATAGCAATGGCGGTGTTCGGCATAACCCTAACAACAGGCAGACCACTTCCAGTAAAAGATTTAATCTGTTTTATTTCAACTCCCGTAACAACGGAAAGAAGAGAGTGTTTCTTCGGATTTAGGGCCGGTTGAATTTCTATAAGCACCTGATCCAGCTGCTGGGGTGTTAAAGCTATAATAATAACATCGGAGTTTTTAACGGCTTCAATATTATCCGATAAAACATTAAATCCTTTTGCTTTAAGATCGGCAAGTTTTTCAGTATCTCTTCTTGTAAGGTAAACATTTTTTGCATCTAATAATTGCGCCTGAAACAATCCATCTGCGATAGACCTTCCAATATTACCGCAACCAATTATCGCGATTTTTTGTTTGATTTTTTTCATTTAACTCCTCTATTCAATTTTTAAAGATTCTCCCTCAGTTTTTGCTATTACAACGGCGCCGCAGCTGTCGCTCCAAACATTTACAGTTGTTCTGCACATATCCAATATTCTGTCTACAGCTAAAATCAACCCGACACCTTCAAGCGGCAATCCCACAGCTGAAAGTATTATTGTTATCATTACAAGCCCTGCCATAGGAATTCCCGCGGCGCCAATAGACGCCAGCAGCGCTGTTGCGACAACAATCAACTGCTGACCGAAACCTAATTCAATGCCGTAAGCCTGAGCAATAAACATTGCCGCAACACACTCATACAAAGCTGTACCATCCATATTTATTGTAGCGCCAAGCGGCAATGTAAAACTTGTAATCTTATTTGAAACTCCGCATTCATTTTCAACAGCATCCATTGTTAACGGCAGTGTAGCATTTGACGATGAAGTTGTAAATGCCGTAACAAGAGGGGTGGTTAAAGCTCTAAAATGTTTTTTGGGATTAACTCCGCCCACAAATTTTAGAATTAATGGTAGTGTAATAAAGGAGTGAAAAAACAATCCCAGCAGAACAGCAATCATATATAACCCTAATCTTTGAGCCACATTTAGCGCATCAGCTTGTTCGGCAACCGTATTAGCAACTATTCCCAAAATTCCAAATGGAGTGAATTTTATTACGAACATAGTAATCTTCATCATCACTTCGAAAGCGGAACTAAAAAAATTAGTTAAGTTTATCCGGGCATCCTCGTTTACACGAGTAATAAAATATCCGAATAATATAGCGAAGAATATTACAGATAACATATTACCCTGAGTAAAAGATTCAAACACATTTGACGGAATGATGTTTAACAGAGTATCGCCGAATGATTCCCTTGCAATTTTTAACCCTTCTACTTCTTTAGTAAAACCTAAATCGGCGCCAACACCGGGCTGAAGAATATTAACAAATAACAGCCCAATCAGTATTGCGAAAATACTTGTGAAGACGTAATACATCATGGTTTTTAATCCTAACCGACCAAGATTTTCTCCGGTGCCAATATTAGTTACACCAGAAATAATTGACGTAAGAATCAGTGGAACTATTACCATCTTTAAACCACGCAGGAAAAGATCTCCCATCCATTTTACATACTCCACATATTGAGGAAAATATAATCCATAAATAATACCTATCAAAAGAGCGATAAGAATTTGCCAGTGTAATTTAATTTTACTCATGATTTTCCATTTTATTCATTAAATGAATTTAATTAGAATTTCGTCGCAAAGAGTATAACCCTGTTTTGTAAATTTAATGAAATTATTATTGTATGTTATAAACCCTTCACTTACAAGTGTCTTCAAATAATTGGAATTATTATTCTGCCAATTGGTCCCGAATTTTTTTTCGAGCTCAATTAAATTCAGTCCCCTGCCTCTCAAATTTAACATTATATATTCTTCCAGCAGCTGCAACTCTGTGAGTTGTTCTATGCTGCGCACCGCGTGTCTCTTACTATTAACTGAATCTATATACATTTTTAAACTCGAATAATTCCACCACCGCTCTTTTCCTATAAAGGAATGTGAGGATGTCCCCAACCCCAGATACTCCTTATGCTCCCAATAAGCAAGGTTATGAACACACTCATAACCGGGTTTACAAAAATTAGAAACCTCATACTGATTAAAGCCACTTAGTTCCATAAAATCAATTGTATGTTCATACAAGTCGGCGTCATAATTTTCATCCTGCATTTCAACATTGCCGTCCATAACCATCTTATTCAGAATGGTCCCCTTTTCCAAAATTAAACTGTAAGCTGAAATATGTTTTACAGGCAAATTCGCGGCCAGCAATAAATTTGATTCCCATTTTTCTTTGGATTGACCGGGAAGGTTAAAAATAAGATCGACATTAATATTTTTAATTCCCGCCTCGGCAATATTTTCGACTGTTGAGATAGCGGTTTTTTTGTCATGAATCCGTGTTAGAAAATTTAATTCGTCATCGTTAAAAGATTGTATACCAACGGAAAATCTATTGATTCCCGTCGAAATAAATTCATTAATTTTTTTACTGCTAACTGTTCCGGGATTTGTTTCGAGTGTGATTTCAACCTTATCCTCAAAAATAAAGTTTGATTTTAATTTTTCGATTATGGAATTAATTTGGGTAGGATTTACAAATGAAGGTGTACCACCGCCAAAAAAAATTGTTTTTATTTTATGAGTGCTGCTCAAACTTTGAGCGTAATGATCTATTTCTTTATGTAATGAGTTAAAAAATTCCGAAGTATTATCATATCGTATTATAGAATAAAAATCACAGTAAATACATTTATGATCACAGAACGGAATATGAATATACACTGATAAAGAATTCATGCATTGAGTCTGAGATAATGATTGATAAAAGTAAATGATTTTGTATCGAATGTGAATTTAACAAAATAAATGTTAGTTCATAAAAATTACTTATACACAAGCACTTATTATTATTTATAAAACTCTTTTTATATTCTAATATTCCAGTTTTTTATGCACAAAATAAAACTGTAATAAACTAATTCCTTTTTCAATTATTAAAAAGTGTGAACTGCGTCAACTTAAATCAACAAAATTTTGCAATTACTTAGCCATACTCTTATTTTTGTGTCAGGGCAAAAAAGATTTTATATCTTAAAAAGTTACATCGCATTTTGTAAATAATAAAATTAATAAATGGAGGGTCTGATGAGCCGAAAACTATATATTTTTGTTTTCTTACTTATCTTTTCACTATATAGTCAAATTTCCGCTCAACATTACGGTACGTCAATCAAAGTCAGTACTTTGGGAGTTACCATCGAGGGCATACGTTCTTTTGGTTCCTCTCTAAATGGTCGTTTAGGTGTGGCATTTTTTACATTAACTCAGGACGGAGGCGGCGGAACCGATGAATACATTTACACTGCCGATGCAAAACTCACTTCAGTATCTCTGCTGGCGGATTATTTTCCTTTCGGTGGAGTATTCAGATTAACTGGCGGATTCCTAATAAATTTAAACAAAGCCGAACTGGAAATGACACCCAACAAATCCTATAATATTGGCGGAGATGTTTACACTCCCGAAAAGTTGGGCAAATTGAACGCGGATATAGATTTTAATAAATTCGCTCCCTACCTGGGTATTGGATTTGGGAATCCTATGTCAGGAAATTCCGGATTAAAATTTACTTTTGATGTTGGTACTATGTATCAGGGTGCACCTAAAATTGATTTATCGGCTTCCGGACTGATTGAACCCTCAGCCGCGCCGGATCAAGAAGCAACTATTGAAGATAATATCAACTGGTTTCAATGGTATCCTGTAATCAATTTTGGTCTAACCTATAAGTTTTAATTTCGGAGGAAATTTAGAATGAAGAATAGAATTACAGTATTAACACTATTAATAATCTTTGCATCTGCATTAGGAATATTTATTACAAGCTGCGATATAAAAAATCCAGTAGAAGGTTTGGAAGTTAGATTACGGAACATTTCAAGAACAACTTATTTGAAAGTACAAATTTATGACGCCACAACCGGCACACTTATTAAAGATAAAAATGTAAATGTTATATTCGAGGGCGCGAATAAGGGCGATGTAATTACATCTACTAATTCAACTATAACATCAACAATCTCTAAAGATGGAGTTATAAATTTTTCGGTTAAAGATAATCTTACTCCATCCATTGAGAATCCGATAAGACTAGTTTTGGTTGCGACTGCTGAGGGATATTTTGAAACCAGTAAGAGTATTAAAATTACTAAAAGCGGATTAAGCACATTCAATTTTGTGATGGCGAGTTATGTTAATACTCCGGATGGTGTAAAAACCAATGAAGAAACAACCGGTGCGGCAAGTTCCACATCTGGTGTTAATCAGGATATAGCAGTTTCTTCCGGACGGGAAGTTAATTCCGGAGCGGGTGCCGATATAACTATTCCTGCAGGAACAATATTTAAGGATGCCGCGGGTGAAGTTTTATCAGGAACGGTAATAACCCGCGTTACATATTTTAACCCTTCCAATGATGAATCTTTAACATCCTTCCCCGGCGGTTTGACGGCCAATACGGTTAACGCAAGCGGAGTTAAAAATAAAACCTTATTTACAACCGCGGGTTTTGCATCGGTAAATATTAAAGTTGGCGGAAAAGAAGTTAAACAATTAGAAAACCTGGGAATAAATATTACTATTCCGGCGGACGTTAAAAATCCTGAGACCGGTCAGTTTGTAAAAATGGGCGATGTAATCCCCCTTTGGAGTTATGATGAAGCAGCCGGAGAATGGAAGTTCGAATCAAATGTAATCATTCAGTCGTTTCGTTCTAAATCAGGAAATGTTTTAAGAGCTTCAGCCAGAGATATTCCGCATTTAACGTTTTTTAGTCTTGGCTGGGAAGGCGACAACATTTGCGAAGAAGGTGCAACAATTAATCTTACCTCTGTGGCCGGCTGCTTTAGTGAAGTGATGCTGCGGGTTACTCTCCCAGGTTCAAATGTTCGTTTAACAGGAACGAACAGAATTAAAATCTCTTCTAGCACACCAATATTTGAAATAACTGACATGCCGGCCGGTATTCCATTAGATATAGTTATTAATGAGTGGCAAGGTGATATATATACATTAGGTGAAGAAATGGGAAGATATACCGTGTCCGATCTTTGTTTATTAACAACAATACCAATAGATCTAAATGCTCTCGGAATAAATATGCAGAAAGTTACAATTGGTGTATCCATAAAATGCGACAGTGAATCAACTAACCCGAAGGTTATAAGCCCAGAAGGTACACCGGTGGAAGCGAGAGAAGTAAGTTCGAGCGGTTTGCCATTGGGTGATTTTTTTGAAATTGGTCAGTTCGATAATACAGGAAAGCTGCCCCCTGTATGTTTAAAAACCGGAGGTTATTATGAGTTTAAGATTGAATACGACGGCGAATATTATTACTCGCTCGATTACGAACCGGCATTCTTAATAAACAGCACATCAATAAATTATAATATCATTGATGATAGTAGAATTTGCGATAATTTCTAGAAGATTGCAGACGAGTACCATATGATGTGCACTCTATATTTCTAATGTTCATATAATTTCGCGGGGTTTCGGCCCCGATTTTATTTAAACTCTATAAGTTCGCGGGCACTTTTTAAACTCGCTTCTGTAATTTCTTCACCGCTAAGTAATTTTGCAACTTCGCGAACTCTTTCATGCTCGTCCAATTTTTTTATGCTGCTGACAACTCTGCTGCCCAATTTAATTTTTTCCACGGCAAAATGAGTATCGGCGTACCCGGCAATTTGAGGCAGATGCGTAATTGAAATGATCTGGTGAAATTTTGATAATTCTTTTAAAGTATTTCCAACCTTCTGAGCAATTCTTCCGCTTACTCCCGTATCAATTTCATCGAAAATTAATAGAGGCAGCCTGTCGCTTTTGGCAAGAATTGATTTTAACGCGAGCATAATTCTTGATATTTCCCCTCCGGAAGCAATTTTTGCCAGCGGCTTTGGATCCTCTCCTAAATTTGTTGAAACTAAAAATTCAACTTCATCAACGCCTGAAGCGTTAAATTTATATTTTTCTTTACCGATTAAAACGTAATTTGCGGCGCTTTCTGCCAGTTTATTTATTTTGAAATCGACGCGGAAAGTGGCGTCATTTATTCCTAATTCTTTAAGAGCCCCAACAACTTCCCTTTCAATATTTTTCGCAACTTTTTTTCTAATCTCAGAAAGATCCGAGGCTACTTGTCCGGCGGCGAACCGTTCACTTTCAAGCTCCTTTTCAAATTTCTTTATACGTTCGTCATAGTTTACAACAATTTCAAGTTCCTCTATAAGTTTGGTCCGGTGTTCAATTATTTTTTCCACAGAACCGCCGTAACGTTTTTTGAGCAAACTTAAAGCTCCTAATCGTTCTCTCATTTCATCGAGAGTTCCCGACTCAAGATCAATTTTATCACTATAAGTTCTAACGAATTTAGCTATGTCGCCAATTATTTCAATAGCGCTTAAAAGTTCCGATAATTTCTCCCCGAATTTCAGATCAATATTTTTTAATTTCTCAAGCAGATGCGAAATTTCAACAAGCTGATCATGCGCGGATGATTCATTATCGTACGCAACACAATAAATCTCGTTTGAAAGCGAAAGTATATTTTCCGAATTCTCCAAAAGATTTAGCTGTTCTTTAAGTTCTTCCTCCTCGCCAATTCTGGGAGAAACCGCATTTATTTCTTTGAGCTGGAATTCGTAGGACTCTTTATCCTGCCCAAGTTTTTCTTCCTTACTCCTTAAACTAAAAAGTTCTTTTGTGATTTCAGAAATCCGCGTGTAATGTTTTTTATATTCATTTTTAAGAACATCCAATTCACCGAAATCGTCAATTAGCTCCAAATGAGTATTGATCTTTAAAAGAGATTGATGATCGTGCTGCCCGTGTAAATCCACCAATTGATTGCCAACACTCTGGATAAGAGAAAGCTGCACCGGTGTGTCGTTTATAAAACATCTGTTGGAACCTTTAACTGAAATTTCTCTGCGGATAATAAGATCGTCAAATACCTCAATATCATTTTCGGTGAGCAGCTTTGCTACTTTGTTATTTCCTTTAATATCGAAAATGCCCTCTATTATTGACTTATTAGCCTCTTTACGCACAACAAGTGTAGACGCCCTCTCACCGAGAAGCAGGCTCATCGCGTCAATCAAAATTGATTTCCCGGCGCCGGTTTCACCTGTAATTATATTCAGTCCGCCCATAAATTCAATGTGAATATTTTCAATTAAAGCGTAATCTTTAATTTCCAAAGAATGCAGCATAATAATCTTTTTTTGTGATTACTTAAAATAAAACAACTTACGTCAATATTTCCAGTAAAAGTTTAAATAATGTCATTCAATTTGACATTGACTACCCAACAGCCTATATTTGGAATCCTTATATATGTTCTTTTTAAAATTGTAAACAAATACGAAATAAATAAATTTTATATTGCGGATTCGGTCTCTACAAACATTTACAACGCCGGAACCTAAAAATAGATATTATATCGCGGGACCGTCTTCATCTGAATAAATTCAGATTACGCCGGTTAAAGTGGAGTAATATATATAGAAAATAAGTTTATATCGCGGGTTCGTCTTCGTTAATAATTATTAACTACGCCGGAACCTAAAAATAGATATTATATCGCGGGGTGGAGCAATTGGTAGCTCGTCGGGCTCATAACCCGAAGGTTGCAGGTTCAAGTCCTGTCCCCGCTACTAAGAAAGCCTTGTAAGTCATTGATTTACAAGGCTTTATCTTTTTAATGGTAACAAAGCAGTAACAAAACAGTTCTTAAAAGTCATAATCCTCATTTTTTTTAAACCAAAATAGTTATTTGGGCTCTCTTTATACCTTTCATGAGATTTAGATTGTATCATTTTTAAAACAACAGAAATTTACTTAAAATTGAACCACTACATAACCGTACATTTTCATTAATAATGAGTTTTTCATTCACAGGAAATTTTTCATCATAGATTTTCGGTAGAATAACATTTATACCATCATAACGAAAGGTTTCAGAATGCGAATAAATATTACTCGCTTCGTGACCTTCGGTATTTATAAATTTCCTAATATTACCATATAATTCATTTGGTAATAAAAACTTTGAAATCCAATCATTTTGATTAAGTTCTCTTCCCAATCTTAGAGTTGTAAAAACAATTTCATCGGCGTTTAATTCTTTTGACCTCCGAAGCAGGTTTGCTGGGTTAAAAATTTCAGAGCCATGTTGTAAACCAGCAATTAAATTTAAACGAAGATTAAAGCCAAAATCTTTAATTTTTTTGCAAATTGTTAAAAGACTATCCGCTTGTGTTGCATTTGCATTTCTCAAAAAGTTATTTATCCTATCATCAAAAATATTTAAAACTGTTAACGAGATTGTTTTGACTTTAATTTTTTCATATAACCATTTTAATATTTCCGTTTTTCCAAGTAGGTATCCAGTGGATTCTAACTCAAACCAATTAAAACGATTTGTAGGCTCTAAGTAGACTTTAGAAATAAAATTAAGAAATCCTATATTTTGTAATGGTTCTGCAGTTCCAGTAATTAGTAATTTATGATACCCATTATCTTTAGCAAATTTAAATCTTTCCGAATACTCATATTTTACACTTGAGCTAATATTATTATTTGCATATAAATTGGCTATGTGAGAATTATCCAGTTTCTTTGTAGGACAAAAGGGACAATCATAAATGCAACATGAAGTTGGAACTACTAATAATAATTCTTTAATTAAATAATCATTTTGGAATTCTAACTTATTTGAACAAGGCGTATCAATTAAATTCATAGACGCGTGCTCTCATATGTAAAAATTGAATTTAATTTATTCACTAATTATTTTTAAATGTTTAGGTTCTTCAGCTGCAATCAATTCAATTTTCATAATTAATTTAGATTTATTTATCGACTCAATTTTTAAGATAGATACGTACGCTATAAAGAAAAGAAATTTTAAATTATTTTGTCAATATTTTATATAATAAAACGAGCAAAATTATAGTGAAAGTAATTTTTCCAGCTTTAAAATTATCTTTATGGGTAGAACTATTGCCCCAGTAATCATGAGTATCAACTTTATCACCATTGCCATTTTCAATTTCTTTTTTGTTCCTATTAATGGTAAATATAAAAAACACAATAATAACGATAACACCAATGGAATAGTACTCTGGGCTTGATCCATCTCTCATATTTGTCTCCTTTAGATTGCTACAAACTTTTAATAAAGTTTTGAGATAGAATTTATAAACTAATTGTAAGCAAAAACTATAAATTGTAACTCTATGCGATATGAATACGATTTTGTACCGATCAGATTCAATTTCTATTTATCAGCTTACTAAATTCATCCTAAAGGGTTTTTCTAAATCATTTTGTTCAATACCGTCAACTTATTACTTCCTTAAATTGTCAGAACACTACAATGGAGAACAATAATATTGACATGGAGATAAATCTAAATTTTAATAAAAGCTCTTATTGATTACTCCAACTTCGCTGATTCGAATCGAGTAGAGTCTGAAAAATGAATTCCTTGTACCTTCTTTGAAAATCTTTGTCAGTCGTAAATTTTTTAAATATCTTTGTCTGGCTGAAAAGGTGTTGTTGCATTAGTTCTTCCAGTTTCTTGTCAGATGAAATCTTTGCATTTTGTTTGTCGGAATACTTAACAGCATCCATAATATCTTTATTTGCTTTCATTTCATCGGGTAACTGCTTTGTAAGTATCTGTCGTACCTTGTCTTTGTCTGACCATTCAATATCGCCAAAACGTTGATTAAAAGCACTCAGAATATTTTCAAGCGTATCTAATTCGGGTTCTGGTTGTCCTCCTTCAACATCAACAGGAATTGGTGCAACTTCGCCAGGTTCAGGTTCCAAAACTATACTCTGTGTTGTTTCTTTAGATGGACGATAACTGTCCATATCAATAGTTTCAATAATTCCAGCAGCAAGGTCTTCATCATCGTCGATAATAAGCTTTGGTAAAAGATATTTTAAATACCACCATAATTGTTCCCAGTATAGGTTGATGAAATCAAGTAGTTTAGCTAAATAGCTGTATGTTCTTAGAAAGGATTTAACCTTTACTTTGAAATCAATTCTTTTATTCAAGTCTAATTCGTGTGTAAAAATATGAGCTGCAGAATCAATTATTGGGTCTAATATATTTCTTTCAGCTTTATTCACATACTTTTCAAAAAAATCTTTTACCATCTCCTCATTGTAAACTTCAAATTTTTCTAAAGCGTCTAAAAGGTCGTTAAATTTGTTTGGACTTGTTTCTTCGCTCAGTATTGTTGATGTGTAGTAAGGTGCAAAAGCATCATTTATTTCTTCAGTAGTATTATAGAAGTCTAATACAAAGGTGTCCTTTTTATAAGGTTTTAACGCTCTATTAAGTCTTGAGAGTGTCTGCACCGCTTGGACATCTCTCAACTTTTTATCTACATACATTGTATGTAAAAATGGTTGGTCAAAACCAGTTTGATATTTATTAGCAACTATTAAAAAACGATATTCTTTTTCTTAAAGTTTTTCGGAATATCATTTTTATGGCTATCAAAATTATTCATTGATGTTTCGTCATAATCATTGCCTTTGTACCTCTTCTTCCCTGAGAACGCTATAATGGCTTTGTAAGGCGATTTTATCTCTTTAAGGTATTCATCAAAAGCGTGTTTGTATTTGATAGCTGCAATTATGCCTTTAGTTACTATCATCACTTTAGCTTCACCATTTATGAGATGTTTAACGTCACGGTGAAAATGGTCAATCATTATTTTAGCTTTCTCAGCGATGGCAAATTCGTATCCTTCTACATAAGCTCTTAATTTCTTTTGTGCTTGTTTAGTATCAAATTCAGGATTTTCTTCTACAGCTTTAATAAGCTGATAAAAATTATTGTATGTTGTATAATTCTGTAACACGTCGAGGATAAACTCTTCCTCGATTGCCTGTTTCATCGAGTACAAATGGAACGCATTAAAGGCAGTTTTCTCTTCGCCATCCTTTATATATTTTCTCGGTACGCCAAAGGTTTCCAGTGTTTTATTTTTGGGTGTTGCCGAAAATGTAAAGTAGGAACCATTCTTAATCATCGTACGGCTTTCAATCAGAGAATTGATTTTATCTTCTATAGTCTGTTCTTCTTCATCTTCCACATCGTCATCTTTATCGGATAATACAGCATTCATTTTAGCAGATGTTTCACCACTTTGACTACTATGAGCTTCATCTATTACAATAAATTGAAAAGAAATAACTAAAGTTTCTAAGGCCTTCTCATCACCCATTTTAATTTTTTCAATGAGTTTGATCGCCACATTGTTAGAGAGGAATTTTGCAGATCGTACTGAGTCTATATAAAACTCAACGAACTGACGCATACCATATTTTGGACGCTGACTAGTTGGCATTGATTTACGAACTTTTCTATTTTTTTTATCTAGTCGTAACTTCTATTTGCCGTTTGCTTTTTCCTTTTAATCCCAGCGTAGTCTGTATTTGTTTTACTAAGCTGGATTCCCATTTTACTTTATTAAAAGTTTATATGGTAGCCAATTTACTCCCTAAATCTTGAGGACTCATATCATTTATATACCAAAGCTGAAACTGTTGCATTACCATTTAGTGATTTTTATGCAGACTTTTCTAGGTTTGTATCTTCGTTGTCCTCTGACTCTTCAATCTGACCAACTCTATAGTTATTTGCATCCTCAATTATAAAATCAACATTGGAAAACACTTCAATTTTAATACTACTAAGAATTTTTTCTCTAGCCTCTATTTCAGAAATAGTTTTCTTATTTGCATCTAATGTCCATGTCTCACTATGTTGAGAAATAAAATTATCAGCTTCTTCCTTTGTGAAAGAATTTACATTCAATTGGAAAATAGATTCATATTTTTCTTCTGTTTTATACACTCTCATTGAAAAGGATTTTTCAAATTTGGACATAATAACATACGGCATAGTTTTATCTTCAAAATAATAGATTGGCACTCCCCCGTACTGATCCATATCTTGGCGATCATTTGTATGTCCTATTAATGTTGATCTTGTGAACTTTGGTGAGGATTTCAATTCTCTATCTTGTAGTACTTTTAATCTACTACAAATAATCAGATTAGGCTCTATATTATTTTGTTGAAATTCTGCAATTAATGTTTCGAAACACGTTTCAAGATTTGGAAATTTTCGTTCTTTATCGATACGATTTTGAATCAGAGTTCGAATGAATTTATTTTTTTCAAGTTGGTTATGGTTAAATCCAAATTCTGTAGCAACCTGCACATAATATTCATCTTCATAAACAAACCATTTTTTCCCTTCCATTATATTATAGTTACGAGATACTTTGGGTAATTGTTGACTATTAGAAATCATTTCTAATTTATTATAACGATCAAATAATTTATAAATAGGATTTGTCTCTTTCCATCGCTTGCAATTAGCACTTCTAAATTTATTGACTGCATTATTGGAAATACTTTTTTCTATTACCTCTTGCATCTTTTGATACTCATATTGTTCTTTATAGCCTTTCACTTTATCAGAAAGATTTTGAATTGATTCTTTTATTTTTGAGACTTCTTGATTCTCAAATAACGTAACCCATTTAGAACTATAATGATCTAAAATATCTTTAAAGATAGAATTAATGTTCTGACTGTACCAGTCTGCTCTCACAGTAAAATTTTCAAATGTAAAAGCGTAGGATTGTTTGTATTTAAGCATAAAAAGCACTGCAGCATATAATAACCAATCTTCTGTCGATAACTTCCAATATGCTTTCATCTGTTTTTGTTCATTTAATTCCCATTCTTCCCAAAAACATTTGTTATCCCTCTGCAATAAGTATAATTCGAATATAATATTCAAATCGATATTTTGAATACCAAAGCCCTTTTCAATTTTAATAAAGACATCTTTACTAACTTTATCGTTTTTATAGAGTAGTATTAGCCAACTCCAAAGTGCAAAAGTATTTCCTTTGTAATAATTCTCTGGTAATCGATCTGCAGGATAGGATAATTCAGTAAACGCTTTCTCTTCAAATGTTTTAAACAACAATTCAAATTGAGAATATTGCTCCCATGCCAGCTCAAAAGCAGTGCTCTTTTTTAAGGTCATCAAATACTTAATAATTTCTACGTATTCATTAAAAAGAATTGTAATTATTGCATAAATTATTTCCTTATCTCGTAGTTGTTCAACCTTTTCACATTCAATCGTTGCCGTAAGTCCGATTATTTCTTTTAGCCGCATGTAAAAATATTTATTATGGGAAAGATCAAAATCCTCTTTTTTATTCGATAATTTTAGAAATAAACCAGGTAGGTTTTTAAAGAGATGAATTAAAGTAAGGTTTTTTCTTTTTATGGATAATACAAAAATTGCAAAGACTTGATCGATCAGTTCTTTATTCACTTCCCGATTTTTTGAATCGACTGATAGAATAAATCCATTTCTAAAATCCGCATCTAGTCTATAAAGGATGTTCCATGAATATCTTGACCGAAAGACATAAGTACTATTTAATTCTACTCCAGAATCAAATATATTTAAATATTCGTACATTTCAGCAAATTGCATAACAATAAAATTATACATATCAAGTATTGTGTAAAATGATTCCAAGTCGTTATTCTTAATCGAGGTTAGCAATCTGTTTTTCATCTTTTGTTTTAATTTTTCAACTTCGCTTAGACCAGTTTCGACTCTACTTACTTTTAATAATTTTGATAAGTCTTTATCATTAAAATAATCGTAAAGTTCCTCACCTTTTATCCATAAGATGGGCAATTGTTGAGGTAAAAATTGTTTGATGGATATTGGTAAATAGTAAGTTCCCTTGATTTCTAACGGTGCTTCATTCAGCCATTTTGTAAGTTTGGTAATATTAAAATCCTCTACTACCATTTTTTGTTTTAATTCGATTTTCACTTCTTTATAATTGGCTGGTTGAAAACGAAGTATGTTTGGTTCTATCTGAAATTTTTGAATCTCTTCTTCGAATGTTATTTCGCTTATTTTAGATATAAATTCATCTTTTAATTCTTTTCTTAATGCTGATTTCAAATCATCAGAATATTTTTTAATTAGGGTTGAGGGATCAATAAATTTAAATGCTCTTGAAAAAAGGTACGCAATTAATATTAGTTCAATTATAAATAAGCTCAATCCTAAAATTGTGATTCGACCAATTTGCAGCTCTGTTAAAAATAGTGGTCTGAAAGAAACAAAGACCATTATTCCAATTACTGTTAGGGAAAAATAAATAAGCGGAAATAATAATGATTCTCGAAATATAATACTTAACTGTTCTTCGGTTTGGTTTTTACTCTGAATTCCGCTTATAACGAAAATTCCCACGGCGATTACTACTCCAAACAAACCGATAAAATATGCCACCCAATTTTCTAAAAAGAAATAAATTTCGCCTGTTTTATAAAAAAATAGCCATGTTATATCCCAATTAAAGCTGGAAAGAAAAAATAAAAAAACAGTAACTGGTAAAATGAAAATACACGACTTCGCACCTTTCAAAAAATTAATAAGCTTTCTTCCTAAAAATTCCCACTTTTCGACAAATGGCGTTTTGTCGAATTGTCTAAATTTTTTTCGGCTTAAACTTTTTAGAGTCGGTCTAAAAACATTCATCACTATATATGTCTACCCTCCAAATAAATCTTTTTATTCTTTGTCTACCTTTTTTGTACTCCTGTTGACTAATTGTAATTTATACAGTTATATTGGAACGTATTTAGAAAAGCTGGTAAGATGCTCGTCCTCAATGCAAAGAGGGGAAAGAGACTTATCGACTTTTCTAATTTTATAGGAACAATCATCATTTAATCGTCTCCTCAAAAGCTCTCCACTCCTGCCAGTCAATATTAAAGTATCCGAGTAAAGCGGATGCAAAGAACGACTTATCACCTATGTCTCTTATCTGAATGCTATAAAAGCGCCAGTATATATCAATTATTCTTTTGAAGTCTTCCAGAACTCCGTCTACGATGCAAGAATACTTACTGAGTATTTCGTCGTCAGTCAATTTATTAAAGTCCTCTTCGGTTGCGTGTCGCTCAAATATCATGTCCTCGATAGTGTCCTTTGTTACAAACCACTCGTAGTAGTTGCATTCCGTGCTTAACCGTCTTTTTACTTCAAAGTCTGACAATACATTCTCAATATGGTCTTCAAAGTCTTCAAAAAAATATTCCCGAAATATCTCATCCGGCTCGTAATTAATTTCTTTAGAGTAAATATCACGTATTTCAACACCCCTGAATCTATAGAGAACTGGGAGTGAGTTATAGTCCCGCAGAAAAAGTTCATCCACAACATCGTAATTTACTTCTCCCTCTTCATCGTAAATTATCCTCTCATCAAATATTAATGACAGTTGTGCAGCATCCACATTCTGTGTTGCCATATTTCCTCCACCAGAATTAGCTCAGAATTTACGCAATTAAGTTTTTCTACCCTTCATTATCAGGATCATGCCCAAACATACGTGATAACCTTCTCATTTCCGCATGCTTAAACTCTTTCTCTCCAGTATCAGTCAGGTTCATCTCTGAATCTATCAACTTAGCCATTTCCAACATCCCCAATTCGAAAAAATCTTCTTCAGGATCAATGTCCCTGGTCTCAATATCATAGTCATCCCAGTCCATGAGAACTTTTAACTTATAATCCCGATCTTCAGTCATATTTTTTTTCTTCCTTATTTACGCAATATTTTGTTTATAGATATCCAGAGTATCAATTCCACATCTCAATCATTCCGTGGTAGTCTTTCTGCATACTGTTCTCATAGGGCGTTTGTAGTCGGACATTTAATTGAAAACATTATGTCAAAGACTTGCATTTTGTTGTGGATTTGTATTCCACAGCATATCGAAGATAAATTCCTTATATCTTCTTTGAAAATCTTTGTCAGTCGTAAATTTTTTAAATATCTCTGTCTGGCTGAAAAGGTATTGTTGCATTAGTTCTTCCAGTTTCTTGTCAGATGAAATCTTTGCATTTTGTTTGTCGGAATACTTAACAGCATCCATAATATCTTTATTTGCTTTCATTTCATTGGGTAACTGCTTTGTAAGTATCTGTCGTACCTTGTCTTTGTCTGACCATTCAATATCGCCAAAACGTTGATTGAAAGCACTCAGAATATTTTCAAGCGTATCTAATTCGGCTTCTGGTTGTCCTCCTCCAACATCAACAGGAATTGGTGCAACTTCGCCAGGTTCAGGTTCCAAAACTATACTCTGTGTAGTTTCTTTAGATGGACGATAACTGTCCATATCAATACTTTCTATAATACCTTCAGCTAAATCGTCGGTCTGATCAATATATATTTTTGGCACGAGATATTTTAAATACCAAAATAGTTTTTCCCAATCCTGATTTTTGAAATCAAGTATTTTAGCTAAATAACTGTATACACGTAAAAATGATTTTGCTTTTGCTTTGAAATCAATTTTTTGGTCTATGGTTAAATCATTCTTAAAGATGGCAGCCGAACTGTCAATGATGGGGTCAAGTTTGGTGCGTTCTTCTCCTTCTATATATTTTTTGAAGAACTCATCAATTTGGTAATCGAAGTAAACCTCAAAAATTTCCATTGAGTCTACCAAGTCGTTGAGTTTATTCGGATTGGTTTCTTCGCTCAATATAGTTGCAGTGTAGTAAGGTTCAAAAGCCTTTTTAATTTCTTCGGCGTCATTGAAAAAGTCCAACACAAAAGTGTCTTTTTTGTGAGGTTTTTTGGCTCTGTTTAATCGAGAAAGTGTTTGAACTGCTTGAACTCCTGCCAGTTTTTTGTCAACATACATAGTATGCAATAATGGCTCATCAAAACCAGTCTGATATTTTTCCGCAACAATCAGAAAACGATATTCAGTTTTTTTGAAATTTTTAGGTATATCGGTTTTAAAGGTTTTGAAGTTATTCATTGCAACTTCTGTGTAATCAATTCCCTGATAGTTTTTTGTACCAGAGAAAGCAACGATTGCTTTGTAAGGCGATTTAATTTCTTTTAAGTAGGTTTCAAAAGCATGTTTATATTTAATGGCACATTCAATACTTTTAGTTACTACCATCGCTTTTGCCTTGCCGTTTATCAAATGGCGAACATCACGGTGAAAATGATCGATCATAATTTTTGCTTTTTCAGCAATGGCAAACTCATTTCCTTCTACGTAAGCCCTGAGTTTTTTCTGTGCCTGTTTGGTGTCAAACTGAGGATTATCTTCTACAGCTTTAATCAGTTTGTAAAATGAATTATAAGTGGTGTAATTCTTTAAAACATCTAAAATAAATTCTTCTTCAATGGCTTGTTTCATGCTGTATACATGAAAAGCATAGAATTTGTGTTTTACTTCACCGTTTTCATCGGTATAGGTTTCAGCCGATTTTACGCCAAATGTTTCAAGTGTTTTATTTTTTGGTGTTGCTGTAAACGCAAAGTACGAACCGTTCGTAATCATTTTTCGGCTTTCAATAAGTTCGTTTATTTTATCTTCTAAAGTTTTTTCTTCCTGTTCTTCTTCCTCGTTATGTTTGTCGGCTAATACGGCATTCATTTTTGAAGATGTTTGCCCACTTTGTCCGCTATGAGCTTCGTCAATAATAATTCCAAAATTCATGGTGGGCATGTCGGTCATTTCGTCCAACAGGAATGGAAAGGTTTGAACCGTGCAAACAATTACTTTCTTACGGTTTGCAAGCGCATCTTTCAGTTTGCTGGTTTTACTACCACCAACATTTGTAATATGTTCAACAATGCCTCTCATTGCGGCAAACTGCTTAATATCTTCGCTCAACTGTTTGTCAAGCACAATACGGTCGGTAATTACAATCACCGAATCGAATAAATGGTTTTCGCCTTTGGTATCGTACAAGCCATGCAGTTGATGAGCAAGCCATGCAATAGATTTTGATTTTCCCGAACCTGCCGAATGTTGAATCAAATATTTGTTTCCTGCTCCATTACTCTTTGCATGGGTTAAAATTTGCCGAACAGCCGTAAGCTGATGATAACGAGGAAAAATCATCTTACGTTTTACTTTCTTGGTTTCCTCGCCTGCCTGTCCGTCATACAGGTCGGTTTCTTCAACCACCTGTGCAAATTTATCAATGATGTTGGCAAGCGATTGTTTGGTTAAAACCTCTTCCCACAAATAATGTGTTTTTAAGCCTGTTGGATTCACAGGATTTCCAGCCCCAAAACTGCCTGATGGTCTGCCTTCATTCAAACCCTTGTTGAAAGGCAAAAAGAATGTCTTTTTATGGTTTAAATGCGTGGTCATAAACACCAATTCGGTATCGGCGGCAAAATGAACCATGCAGCGGGCAAAACTGAAGATCTTCTCTTTCGGGTCGCGGTCGTTTTGGTATTGGCGAATTCCGTTGTGAACGGTTTGACCGCTCTCTGGATTTTTAAGTTCACACGTAATAATCGGCAATCCATTTAAAAATATAGTGAGGTCTAATCGGTTGGCATTATCGGAACTATAAACCAATTCCTGTGTAACCGAAAAAATATTGGCTCGGTAATTTTTAAGGTCTTTGGCATTATAAACAGATACAGTTTCACGATAGAATAACTCAACCGTTTTATCGTAATGCTTAACGCCTTTACGCAACACCTCAATAATTCCTAACTTCCTGAGTTTTTCATCTAAACGCACCAGAAAAGAGCGCTCACCTTTGCGTTGAATCATTTCGTAGGTTTCGGGCTGAGTTTCTTTAATAAACTCCCAAAGTGGCTTGGGGTTAATGCAAAACTCCTTGTCGAAATCGCTGCAAACACTCTCGCGAAACTTGTTTTGCTCGACAAGTTCTTTTACAATGTATTTCTGAAATCCTTCTTCTGATGTGTCAGTGAATTTACTCATAAACTAAACCTTAATTTGTGGAATGATAAGCGGAGTTTGGCTCTGCCACCATACCTAAATCTGTGTTTTAACCCAAATTAGCCTTTGCATTTTCAGGTACTTTTAATTGTCCTGTTACAATTTGGGTAATTAAACTTTCCTGATATTCCTTGGCTTTTTCAATTTCAGAATAAGCTTTTTGAATTAAATTATCATTTGAACGTGTCAAATTGTTAATTTTTTCTAAAATAATCTTTTGATTTTCAATACTTGGAATATAAATTTTATTTGACAAATAGTGGTTCATGTCTAAATTCTGAATACCCGTTGTTTGTTTAATTGATAATATGTTATATCGAACAATATTTAAACAATTAAAAATCTGTAAAAGATAATCAGATAAAATAATATTCTCTTTTGCGCTGATTTTTGAAATGAAATTTGATGTAATGGCTTTAATTGGTAAACTGAATTTTACAACTCTTCCTACTGGCGTTTTATCACCACCTCCAGATTTTTCAATCAATAAATCATTTTCTCTTAAAAGTAAACGGTCATTGGGAATAATATTTCTAATTGTATGTCCTTCAGTAATTAGTTCAAGTTTATTAAAATCTGCAATCCTTATACAGACGATATCATTTTTATTCCCTTTTGAATCCTCTCCCCACTGCCCTGTTACTGGTTTAGAACAAAGAAATTTAATACGGTGTTCTTGCCAATTTTCGGGAACTAATGACTGAAAAGCAGAATTGGTATTCTTTTTTGTTTGTTTACAATCAGCACTTTCAATAATTAATGAGAAAATGATTTTATTTAGCTGCTCCTCCAACAACTCAATCAACCGTTCTTTTTTAGCAATAAACTCCTGAATTTGTTGGGTTTTGCGGTCGAGGTAGGCAACAATAGCGTTTTGGGTTTCAAGTGGTGGTACTATGCTGTACATGCGTTTGAAATCGACATAACGCAATGGAATTTGCCCGTCTGCAATTCCGTATGCAAAACGCTCTACATAGTTTTTATAAAAACCTGTGCGAAACATGTAATAAAAGAACCGTGGATTTAACTCTATACCTTTTTTCGGTCTTAAAACTGTACAAGCAGGGCTTACAATTCCTTTGTAAAGGCTGCAACCCGAAGCACCTTGGCGAAATCGCATGCTGTATACTAAATCGCCAGGATAAACCAATAAATATTTACTCTTATCTAAAGTTGAAGAATCTTTTTTATCTAATTCAGATTGTTTTATCACGCCACGCCCAATCGTTACAGAAAGTAACTCTTTATCTTCATGTCCTCGCTCAACACGTTCTTGAAAAATGGCAATATTCGGCAAAAGTCGCCATCCTTCTGGCAATTGCGACTTATAGTCGTACTTTACGGGGTAGTATGCTGTGTATGGTTGTAGTTTACTCATGCGTATTGTCGGATGATAAATTAACAGGCAGAATAAACTCACGCCCAACACTATAATGAATGAGTTTTAGAAATTGAAGTCTTCCAATAATCATTGCAGGATGCGTATTAAACTCATGTGCATAGCTAACAATATCTTCGGCTGTAATTGAGCTTGGGTGTTGGCGTAGTAATTTTTCTTCCTGTTCTTTCGAGAAGGTATTTTTTACCGCGAAGTCGTGTGCTGCCTGTTCTTTTTCGGGGTCGGCAGCGGCAAAATCAACATTTTCGAGCGAGATGTATTTCTTGCCATGTAAAATAATATGCCCCAATTCGTGAAAGAAGGTAAACCAAAAACGGTCGTTTTGCCCATAACGTGCAGTGAGCTGAATTAAGGGTTTATCATTTATCCACCGAGTAGAGCCACTAAGCGGCACTTTGGGTAACTTGGGTGTAAACAACAATACTACACCAGCCTGAGAGCAAAGTTGTTGCAATTGCTCAAAGAAATTTGCGGGTTGCTCTACCATTATTTTTCGCATTGCTGGAATGTTGCTCTTCAACTTTTTATTATCATACTTGGGGACTTCATTTTTTTTTGCCTGCAATTCACCCTGTCGTAACCATGCTGAAATAGCATGAGGTTCGTGCGTGTGTTTAAGCGAAGTATAAGCGGCAACTTTGAGTTCCGACTCCATGTAAAGTTTTTCCCATGAAGTATACGAAGCAACTCCAAAATAGCTTAATAGATTAATAGTTTTTTCCTCAATTTTTCGAGTTGGTGTGACCCAATTTTGTTTCGCCATTTCAGCGTAAGGAAACTCTTTTGCCCATTCTTCGGATTCGGCAATAGCTTCAGCATGCCTTTTACGGGCTATAAACTCATTATATCTGGCTTGTTTATTAATCCAAAAATTCGCAGGTATTTTCGTCACATTTTCAAAAAGCACAGCCATTTCAGGGGTTAAAGAACTTTCTTCGTTTAAAACGGCAATAATGGTTTTTTCAGGCTTACCAGTCCGTAAAGCAAACTCTTTGATTCCCATGCCCATTTCTTCCAGTTTCTCACGAAGAGTTTCAGCAGGATGAAAAACAATTGTTGGAATGTATTGATTGGTTGCCATGGTTTTATCTTTTTTTCTTTTTGTCGTGATAGTCAGTAATTTCAATCACAGAAACTTCTACAAACTGAGCTAATTTTATTTGTTCTTCCGATTGAGCAAGTTCAGTAGGTATAATCGGTTTATAAATTAGCCTTGATGGTTGTTCCAGGCTACAAGCCCATTGCCCGTTCCTATTCTCGGTTAAAGGGTGGTGATGACCTGGTAAATCAAACAAGACCGAAAAATTTTCTGCATCATACAAATCATTAAGTCTTTTATGCAAAAGTTCAGCCTGAATTTTACCCAGTTTGCGTTGTGCCAAGCTAAAATCATTCGCAAATTTTTCGAGTTTTCTATTGGCAAAGATAATATCCATTTTGGGGAATTCAAAATTTAATTTACACTTTCTGTTAATTAAAACAATCTATTCGGTTATTATTTCATTTAATATACCATCAGTTTCTTTCTCTAATTGTAGTATTTCTGAAGTAATTTCCTCAATACTGCGGGGCGGTACATAGTTGTAAAAATATCTGGTAAATGAAATTTCGTAACCCTTCACTGTTTTACTGTGGTCAATCCATGCATCGGGTACGTGCTGTAATACTTCACGCTCAAAGTAGGTTTGAATATCTTCGTCTAAAGGCACATTTTCGGTGTCTCGCAAATCGCTATCTGCTTCGTAAACTATTGTGCCGTCTTTCTCTGTTTTCTTAATTACAGGCTCGGCATCTTCGTTTTTCCACGTAATAACATTAATAATTGCTTTCTGTGCTTTATTATCGAGTTTTAGCTTTTCCTTTTTTATGGTTTCTGCAAACAATACCGAAAACGTATTGAAATCATCGTGTTGTACTGTTCCAATGGCTTTCATCAGTTTAGTGGCATTGTTGAGTAATTCCAACTGAGCTTTCCAAAAATCCTGACTAAATGAATTCTTTTTATTGGTGGCTTTCAGCTTTATTTCGTGTTTAGCAAGGTGCTTTTCAATATCAGGTTTTAAATCTTTCAATTTGGTGTACACATCATCGCCAAACTTCTCGTAAGCCCAAGTCATTTCATCGGCAATATTATTATCGAAACGCAAAGTTTCAATTGCTTCTTTGGTAAACTTTGCCGATAAACGCAATGGACGTTCAACCGTAATTTTATTGTAGCCAAAATATTCGTTCGGGAATATTTTCGAAATATCCGATTCCTGAAAGTTCATGTACAACTTTGTAATCTGGTCGATATGTTCGCCTTTCATTTCACAGTTTTTGTCGCCCAAATTTTTACGAAGTTTTACATACAATTCAAGAGCATTGATTAATTGCACTTTGCCTTTGCGGTGGGCTGGTTTTCGGTTGTTAACAATCCACACATAGGTTGGAATGCCTGTATTATAAAAGATGTTTTTGGGTAATGCAATGATGCAGTCTAACCAATCGTTTTCAATAATGTGTTTACGGATTTCACTTTCTCCACCGCCAGCATCGCCAGTAAACAAAGCCGAACCATTGTGAACGGTTGCAATACGACTTCCCAATTCGGTGTTGTGTTTCATTTTGCTAACCATGTTCATCAGGAACAATAACTGTCCGTCAGAAATAGTAGGTAAACCAACCTGAAAACGAGGGTCTTTTATATTTTCGCTGTTTTCTCCGCTTCCTTTTTTACCCCTGTTATCCACAATGGTATTTTCGTCCAACTTCCAAGTTTTGCCATAAGGCGGATTTGAAAGCATAAAATCGAAATGCAAGTTTGGAAAACCATCTTTTGAAAGCGTTGAGCCAAAAGCAATACTTTCAGGCTTTTCGCCTTTAATTAGCATGTCGGAAGTGCAAATAGCGTATGTTTCAGGATTTACTTCCTGACCATAAAGATTAAAACCGCCTTTTCGCCCTGTTACTTCTTCGGCAAAGTTTTCAGCCTCGGTAAGCATTCCACCGCTACCACAAGCAGGGTCGTAAATCAAATAAGTACCTTTTTTAATCTGGTCTTTTACAGGAAGGAACAAAATATGAGTCATCAATTTTATGATTTCTCTTGGTGTGAAATGTTCCCCTGCTTCTTCGTTGTTTTCTTCATTGAATTTTCGGATAAGTTCTTCGAAAACATAGCCCATTCCTAAATTGGTCAATGGCGGCATTTTCTCGCCTTTTCCGTTTAATGCCTCGTTAGGGCTAAGGTTGATTTCTTTTGAAGCAAATTTTTCGATAAGCAAATATGTAATTTCATTTTCTTTCATTGTTTCAAGTTGATTTCTCAATTTGAATTTGCTTATTATCTCCTGAACGTTCGGACTGTAACCGTCTAAATACACCTCAAGATTGCTGTCGATGTTATCAGAATCATTTAAGAGGCTTTCAAAAGTAAATTTTGAGGTATTCCAAAAAGGATAACCCGTTATTGATTTTAAAACCGATCGGTCATCAATTTTTTGCTGTTCCATAAACTCCATCGCTTCGAGTACCTTTTCTTTTGACAGCACAAGAAGTGCGTCCAAACGCCTCAAAACAGTGAACGGAAGAATTATATCGCGGTATTTACCTCTCACGAACACATCTCTCAAAACATCATCTGCAATACTCCAAATGAAACTAACTATTTGGTTTTGGACTTTTTGGTTCATTCTTTCCTTTCAATCAAGTCAATAGAAAATAGGTGTAATTTTCATATATGAAGATATTAAAAAGTGAAATTTATATAAAATACATATAATGACAAATATTTTGAGTCTAAAAGATTTTTAGAAGGCATTAAAAATCTTGTAACAACTTTATTACATAAAGATTTATAGACAATAAATATAATGTTGATTAATTCGACTTTTGCTTTGAATTTTACAAACGTTTTAATGTACTTACCCAAAATTTCACAGTGTTTAATTCTAAAGGTGTTATACAAGTATTCTAACACAAATTTTTTATACCGTTGTAATCATCCTTGTTCAAGTGATATAATATTATCTCTTTCGGATATTCGTATTCATATTTTTGCAATGTTTCAATAAATTCTTTGTAATTACCTTTTCTCCAAGGTGTTATGCCCATTTTGGAAATTTTGTTGAACTTACAATACCTAAAAATGGCATTTAGATTATTCTTTCTCAGATTGATGACTTTACCCTGAGATTTAAAGAAGTCTTCAGTTCCATTTGGCAAAAAAGTTATAACTAGTAAATCCAATTCATCGTAATCATTCCAAATACTATTATGTTTGATTGTAAGATTAATTTTTAATCCTAAATCTATACTTATACTATCATTTATTCTTTGCATTCTAAAAACTTTAGCATGACCCTCATGATATTTAGCCTTCGAAAAAACAAATGGACTAATATACTCTCTGCTGCTCGTATCTAATTCTTCAATTCTATATGGTAAGTCCATACTAACATTGTACCTTTTATTATAGTATTCTTTATTCATAATGTGAATATATTTATCCTTAAAAAGTGGCATCGCATATCCAATGAAAGTATCTGAGTTGATTGCATATCTCCCACCACCCTCATAAAGTCCTTCGTTCAAAGAAACAAAATAATCGATTTTTACATTTTGCTGTTTTAGATAATCCACAGCTTCGAGGCAGTCCATTCCAATACAAGTAACATTGCCCACATTTTCAATTTTTGTATTTGTTTTTATCCTTCGTTTGAAGCAGTCATCTATTAGGAATATTTTATCTACGTGTAATTTCTGATAGACCTCCTGATAATTCCCAGAAGCAAAATAGACTAATGTTTTCATGCTGCAATCAAATCCTTATTAATTGTCTTACCGTCCCAATCCTTTTGAAGTGGTTGAGCAAGATAAGTCGAAAGATTTAAGACCAAATTTCTTAATTGCAATGTCGTTAATTCGATAATAGAAATTCTTGCAAACTTATCAGAATTATTAAAAAGGCAGTAACCCTTAGTACCGTCACTATTGCTATATTCTTTAAAAGAGATATCATTGGGAAAAGTTTTTCTATTATTTTTGATATATGAATCGATCTTAGCTTTTTCAGTGAATTTTTTAACATTATTATTATTTGTATCGGGTGAATCAATGAATTTATAGCTTCTGATTCTACCTTTATCATTTTCGATGGTTGTAAAACCTGTTGATGGAAATTCAGCAGTATTATGAATTATAGTCGGGTGACATACTGAATTTCTTATTCGCGTGATAAAATTAGCCAGAGATCTTTCCTCTTTATAAGTATTTTTAATCCAACAATTTTTACTTATGCCCCAATCAACAGAATCAAAGTCTTTTCCAAATATATTATCACTTTTTTTATTTTTTCTAATTTGAATAATATGTTCTTTACAATTAGTCAGGAGACTTTGTAAGACGGCAAGATATAAGGTGGCTTCGAATTTTTCGTCTTTTGCAATCTCAATCTGATCGTATACAATAACAATTTTTCCTAGCCTGCGAGCTATTTCAGCATAAATTTGTGCATCTTCAGTTCGTATGTATTCCATAATATTCCCAATATGTACTAATGATAAAAATTATTAGATAAACGAATAATACGCAATTGTAATTACTAAGCTAATTAAGAATCAAATTGATAAGCTCGTTTAAACTTAATTAGGCTTTACTTTATAGTCAATTACCTTAATAATAAAAATATTGTTGATGTTCTGAAATTTTGAAATACAAATTCATGCATTTTTTTACTCTTTTATTAATTTTCAAGCATTCCGTTCTGAAATTTTGAAACAGAACATTCTTATTCTGATTGAATTTCAGAGGATGTTTGAATAGTTTCAACAATGTAAATGAATGTCTAAATTTCGAATTCTGGGACTTACTGAGACAATGAATTCTATATTTGAATATAAATACAGGTTTAGATTAAATGACACAGCAGTATTTATTTTTAGATATCTGCGATTTGATAATTTTCAATCATATTGAATAAATTATCAAATCATTTTTTCTTAGTTGTTTTAAATGATATAATAAAATATATATCTAAAGTATGGGATACACATTTGGAACTTTATGATTAAAATTGTAAAAACACCTTAATCACAAAGCTCCTAATTGCATTTATAGCAAAATTATAATTTAATAATGTGATCAGTAACTAAAATAATACTTATCATTTTTTAACGGTACACTCATAAAATTGAGTCATAGTCAGACACAGTTCTTTACAAAAAGATCCATATGTTTTTGTAATATATATTGTAATATCATTTGTAAAATACTCTTGTAATATAAAGTTGCCCTTTAGTTTACTACTTGTTATTCCTGAATTGTGCCTCCAGTTTCCTTCTAGAGTCTGACTTGATTTTAGATTTCTCCAACTTTAGATTCTGAATTTTATCATAAATTTTATCTGAAATCATCGTATCTTCAAAATTCATTTTCTTTTTAGCCCAGAAAAGCTTTGAATTACCAACAGCCTCTTGTAATTCTTCGTCATCTAATCGAGTAGAATAAAAAGTCTGTCTTCTTCGGTAAGTAAACTTTGAATAGAATTGTTTTGCGTGGAGTTTATCAATTCTACTTCTTAGTTGTTTATCAGTAAGCAATTTATAATGATCTTCATTTATAGAATTATAGATGTCTTTAGATTTATATCCATACATCCTATATCTTATTTTATCAAGTACAATACGACTGAATTTCTTCTGCTTACCTAAATCAGACTGAATTGCACAAAGAATACGAAAATCTTGTTCCGCAAAACGTTTATCCCTCGTTTCAAACAACAATGAATTTCCTATTCTACACCAGGCATCATTACCATGCATTTTTACAAAATATTCTACATAGTTATTTAATTCCTGATAACATTTCCTTGAATATGAAAGAGTACTGAGCTTAATTCCTAGTTCTTTACTGGCAATAATTAATTGCAAATCTTCTTTTTTATCCCAATCAAAATGTCCATCGTATATTCCTACGCACATATTTGCCCTATTCTCAACTTCAATTTTAACTTTTTGCGAATATTTAACTATCGAGTATGAAATTATTTTGTCTATAATCTTAGGATCATTATACGACAACAGGCATAAAGGAAACTCAAAAAACTTTTTATCGAATTTTCTCATATCAATTTACCATCCTTGATTTAGCTTTCCATTCAAGTTCATTTGAAGTCGAAACCCGATTTTTGAATATCCATTTATCCAATTCAGACTGAGAAAAATATATTTTTTTCCCATTTGGTTTATAAAACGGAATTTTGTTTTGATGTGTTAACTTATAAATTGTAGATTTAGATATGTTTAGGTAGTTGGCAGCCTCTATTAAGGTCAAAGGTTTATTGTCCTTAATAGAAATTTGTTTTTGAATCTCATTTAATTTGTCAATTATTTTGTCTTCTTTCATTCCTTTTTTCTCCTTTTATTTTGTTTTATGGAACACAATGGATACTGTAAGGAATGTTTTAAAACGAATGCTCTAAATAAATATTTACAATTAATACCCTTTTTTTTTCTTTCTATAATTTAATTTATCTTTTAAGGTCGAGGCGACAGAACCTGAATTTACGTTATACCCTTGTTTTTCAAGTGAAGAAATCACTAAATCGATCTGAGATTGAGATAAAGTCTCCCCCACTCTCAAATCATATTCCAAAGCAATAATTTTGCATTTTTTTTTAAGTTCTCCATATTTAAAACGTTTTAAAACTTTCTCTGAATCAATTGTTTCGATTTCTTCTGATTTTTCAGATTTAATAGCAACAATGTCAAGATTCTCTTCAATCTCATTCAATTTATTTGTTATTAATTTTATTAACCAATTCAGACTATTTTTTGAAACAATTGCCGAATAATAATTATCAACTTTTTTCATTGAGTGTAATTCATAATAAAATGTATTTAGCTTAACTATTAAATTAGTTTTAACATCTCGGACATCTTTTTCACTGAATTCGAACTTAGTTGTCAATTGTATTGTGAAATCAAAAAATTTTTTGGTGATATTTTTTTTAGATATGTGCTGTTTAGATATTTCGATTAATAATTGTTCAAACCAATGATTAATATTTGGAGAATTTCTTTCAGACAATTCATTTGATAAAAGTTCGTTTATTTCTTTGTATAACCCTAAAGCATAATCAGTATCATTATAATCTTTTTCGAAAATTCTAATCTCTTCATGCAGTTTTGGAATCATTTCGTGCATTATATAATGAATTTTTTCCCAAAAAATTTTTTTGTAATGGAGTTCTAAACTACTCTGTAATTTGAGCTCATTTTCTTCCTGACCTTCTAAATAAAAATCCATCATTTTTTTAATTAACATATTCTCAGACAGGCATTCTACTTTATTATCCATAAATAAAAAAACAACCCTTTTTGAATCAGCAAGTATTTTAATACATTCTTTGATCATCCACTTAAAGTAAAGTAATTTTTCACGTTCATTAGTGAGTTTGGAAGAGAAGGATTCTATAAAAGGCCAGCCAAATGAAAAGAGATAATTTTCCATAAATTCAACAAAAAATTAATAAGTTAGCTGTAAAATAATTATAAGATTGGAATAAATTGATTTATTATTCAAACAGTTTAATATCACAATAAATATAATTATTTACTGTCGGTTAAATATTTAGCTCAGGGATTGAATTTACAGCTTCTTTTCCTAATTCGTCTATGTAACGTATATATTTTTGAGTATGTTTAATGCCTGAATGACCTAAGAGCCCCGATACTATATTTATGGGAATCCCTTGAGATACAAGATGCGTAGCGTAACTGTGCCTAGCAGAATGCCAGGTAATGTTTTTTTGAATTCCTGCTTTTTTTGTCCATTCTTTTAATATAATTAAGCACGATGTAAATGAAGGCAGATTGAAAACTTTGGATATCTTTGCTTTTTCCTCTCCTAAGCATTTTTTTGCATTAGAATTCAAATGGATGTACACTGGTTTTTTGGTTTTCTTTTGTTCCTTTAGAATAATCCTTTCATTTTGAATATCCTCCCAAATTAAATTTTCTACATCACAATATCTTAAGCCAGTATTGAAACAAAATAGGTAAGCATTTCTAACCTCTTTATTCCTGCATTCAACTGAAACCATTGCTCCTAATTCATTGAAATTTAAGATATCCTTTTTAATCCCTTCATTTCTGGTATTTTTTATACTCTCAATTGGATTATTGGGTAAGTATCTATCTTTGAATGCCTGCTTAACAACTGTTTTTAGTTTTGTAAAATAATTATAGGGTGTCTCTCCATTTAAATTGTCCTCCAAATATTTTTTAAAGTCCCTAAATAATTTTTCATTTAATGCTCCGAATGACAAACGATCGGTTCCGATAAATATTTTGAAATGATGCAGACAGTATTTTACAATCCTGATATCTTTATTAGAATAATCATCAAGATAAGTCTTAAAATATTGAATAAAGTCTTTACTTCTTAATTTTGGGCTCACTTGACCATAATTAGAATGAACAATGATACTCTCTCTGGTAGCTCTGACATGTTCGGCTAAAGCTAAAATTTCAGCTTTCTCATGTCTATCTTCAGGAGTTTGTAGATTTTTTTTGTATTTCAAATCTTTTAGAAATTCCGTCCACCTATTTCCATTATAGTATATATCCAAATACAATCTGATATAACCATTAGTGAGTTGCTTTTCTCTTAGCCTCACTACCTGTTTTACTTTTACCTTTTTCCCCAATTAAAACCTCTCGAATTATCGGTAACAAAATAGTAACAAAATATGTCACAATATATGAAATAATATGCAAAGGTAAGATATTTATTATTTGCTTTTTAGTCTTTATTCATATTTTATCTATTTATTGCTTTCTTGTTTTTTCTGTTATTTTTCTAATTTTGTAGCTGTCCCCGCTACTAGAAAATAAAACCTCATACGAAAGTATGGGGTTTTTATTTTTTAAATAGTTTGTAAGTAAAGGGCTTTAGTCCTGCTTGTCCGGCGTAATTGTTTTTAATGAAGCCAGAAGTGTTTTTTATGAAGACGGATCCCCGTTACTAGCAAAAGCCAATCAGAATTGAGTGGCTTTTTTTATTTTAATCAATATCTTGCTCGTATGAAAAAGTTCACAGTATATGTTATTAAAAGTTACGAAGGGTATCATTATACTGGAATGACAGAAGATATTAAAAGGAGAATCAAGGAACATAATAATCATTCTCTGTCATTTTGGACAAAGCGTGGAACGAACTGGCAGTTAATTTATAAAGAAGATTTTATCTCTAAAGTGGATGCTCTTAATCGTGAAAAATGGTTGAAATCCGGAGTTGGAAGACAGTTTTTGAAGAAGAATGCTCGTGAGTATTGATATCGTTGCTGGTTCAATCCGCCGCGGCGGACTGTCCCCGCTACTAAAAGAAAAAATCCTCGTCAGTCTACTGGCGGGGATTTTTTATTTTAAATAGTGTGTAAGTAAAGGGATTTAGTCCTGCTTGTCCGGCGTAATTGTTTTTTAATGAAGCCAGAATGTCCCGAACCCAAAATGGTTTTTAGCTGGGGTGTCTAATGTATTGATTCACCCAATTATTTTTTGTTTTTAATACAAATTTTTTATATTAAAATCATCTTCAAGCTATATTTGTAGTAATAGCGCTACACGTTTTGCATTATAATGCCTACAAACAATTAGTAAATTCTTCTATTTCCCTTTTTTAGCAATGATTTTAAATTAACTCAGAGTTTAGACAGAATTTATGATGCTACAATTTCAGTTTTCACGATAGGCGATTATTAATTTTCTTTTTTTTGAAAATAATTTCCACAAAGCCCTAAACTCGTTCCGATAATGTTCGATAATGGACAAAAGATGGGGCTGCCATGAAGTTTTTTTTACTTTCTATTATTATTCTTTCAAGTTGGAATTTGGGTTACGCCATTGTTGGACCCATTAAAATTTCCGATTCTACAAAAGATTTGTTCAGTGTATTTTTAGGTGCAGTTCTTTTTACCGCATTAACTATTGTTTTTCCTGAGATTAGATACTGGTAGAAAAACAAATTTCTCAGAATTTCAACACTTTCGTACGGGGAATAATCATCAATTAAACGAGGGATAAATTACTCCATTAATTTTTTATTATTTATTTATATTCCTGTTAAATCCACTTGAAAATAAATTCAACTTGATGTAAATATCCTTAGCATTTTTTCGGTTATTTGCGCGCGATGAACACTAGAATAAATTTTCCGCATTTGTTTTATACATCAGCTTCTAAATGGCTTCTTTTTTATTTTCATAAAATCAAATTTAATTATTAGTTAAACCATCATAATTAATGGAGTTGTAATGAAACGCACTTTTGTTTTTTGGGGATTGTTAATGTTACTTTCCGTTGCGGCACAAGCGCAGGAAATAAAAGTCCACAATTTTATCGGTAAAGCGATTACTGAAGTCAGCGCTTTTTACGGCAAGCCGGTACATCAGGATAATTCCAATCCCGATATGGTATGCACATTTTACAGATTGCCAAACCGTAACTATACTTTTGTTTCTGACGCAAAAGGAGTTTATCAGGCGAACGCTACTATTACATATAATACCAAAGATGAGTCCAAAAAAGCCATCGATGTTTTTCTGAAAGACTGCCTGAGTAATGATTATACAGTGGATACATTTTCGACGGAGAAATATAAACTTCGCAAGCAAGGCAATAAAATGGAACTTAATTTATCTCCGATAGCCAATTCCGAAAATTTTCAGATAATAATAGAGGCAAAAAAATCGGATGATTAATTAAGTTAACTTTTAATTCGGTAATTTTTTTCTTGGCCAAACCGCAGTTAAAGGTTTGGCTAATTTATAATTTTCCAGAATCTGAACAATCAAAAACATTTCAAGAACTGAAGGATAATTATCCCGATTTTTACAGAACAGAATCCAAGACATCAATCAATTTATAGATTTCCTCAGGCGTATTATAATGCACTAAACTAATACGAACCACGCCATTGGAATGAGATAGCCCCAAATCGTCTATCAAACGCCTTGCGTAAAAATCGCCACATCGAATTCCAATTTTATGAGGATCAACTTTTTCTGTTATAAAGTCGCTTTGTTTTCCTTCAACTACAAATGAAATTGTCGGCACTCTTTCAATTTTGTTAAATGATTTTTCACCGATAATTTTAACGCCCGATTTTGAATTAAGATAATTCAATAAAATTGAGGACAAAACTTCTTCATGTTCGGCTATCAACTTATAAATGAATTCAGCGTTTTGACGGAAGTTATCTCCAATAAAATTATGATCTTCGGCAATAGAATTAAAATAATCCCTTATTCCTAAAATTCCATAGCTTAGTTCGTAATTAACACTTCCCGGCTGAAATTTATATGGAATATTTTCCTCCGTAATGAAGAAATGATTTACTCCGGGAATGCTTAAAAGTTTATCCCGTTTACCATAAAGCATAGCTATGTGAGGGCCGAACACCTTATAAAAACTAAAAGCGTAAAAATCCGCGTCCAAATCCTGAACATCAATTAATCTGTGCGGTGCGTGAGCCACCCCGTCCACGCAAATTAACGCGCCGTTTTCGTGAACAATTTCGGCAATTTGTTTTATTGGATTTAAGGTACCAAGAATATTGGAAGTATGAGTAACTGCCACAAGTTTGGTTCTTGGCGTTATTAGATTTTTAAGGTCTTCAATATCTAACCGAAACGTATTAGGATTTAATTTCCATATTTTTATTATTACTCCACGTTTTCTCAAATCCATCCAGGCGCCGATATTAGCCTCGTGATCACAATTGGTGACTATAATTTCATCGTCCTTAACAAAAGTCCCCCCTAAAGAAATTGAAAGAATCCTTAAAAGCATTGTAGTGGAGGGGCCTATAATAATTTCGGATTGATCTCGAGCGTTTATAAATTCCTTAATCATAACGGCGGCTTCATTTACCCTTTGTCCCGCAAGTTGCGAGATACCGTAAGAAGCGCCTAACTGCACATTTGAATTTAGGAGATAATCGCTGATTCTGCTTACAACGGGCCCGGCAATTTGAGATCCACCGGCGTTATCCATAAAGATACAATCGTTATTTAGCGAAGGGAAATTTTTTCTCACATTTTTCGAATCTAATTTCATATTGAGCCGTAGAGTACAAGGAATAAAATTACAAAACCCGATTAAAAACAACGGTTTAATTTAGTTGCGGAATATTTTTAATATTTCCGAAATTTGCGGATTTACTAACTCAATTATTCTTACCGTCACTTTAAAGAAGATGATGGCTAATCTTTCACAAAAAACACTCCGCTTTCTCCTTGAACTTCGGGATCCCTGACGCTTGAAATCCTAACCTGATAATGATTTGATTGACGGATATCATTAGAGATATGCCAAGTATAACTTCCCGAATTAGCAATATCAGTAGCAAGTGTATATATACGAGTACCTTTTTTATAAAGGTCAATTTTTACACTTTTAATTTCACTGTTTGCTTTCCACATTATTTCGTGTATAGTTCCCGGCTCCCATGTAACATCCTTTTCAGGTTTTTGAATTGTAATCCAGTTGGTATAAAAACCCTGGTCACCGTAATAAGTTATTTCGGGAATATCACGCGAATGATCTCTGCATCCTAAAAGTAAAAAGCTTAAGATTATGAGATAGACCAAGTAATGTATTAATTTCATACTATTCCTCTTCTTTTATTGTGAAGGATTCATAAGAAATTTTTGATTTATCCAAAACAAGACAACCCGCCAAAACGTCATGCAGCGCCTGCTTTTGTGCTGTAAAGGCTGCTATTATATAACCGATGCCAAGAATTAATCCCGAAAGAATTTTACCGAAATATCTTCCGGCTGCGCGGGCAAAGGAAATTTTATTTCCCTCGAGGTCAGCAACAACAAGATTAAGAATCATTTTCCCTGGAGTAGCTTGTTTTGCAGATGATTCGAACAAAACATAATATAAAAAACTTATCACCAAATTAATAACAATAATCAGCAATATGGCGCCGATTATAATAAAAATTTCAGGATTATGCCCGTCCTCAAATCCGTTATAATAATGAACAAATTTCGCGTAATCGTATTCTTTTATTAAGGATGAATTAAAAAAACCAATTCCAATTATCAAAAATAGAGGTAAAAATATTACCATCCCTATAAACGAAAGAATTATCTTATCGATTAGATGCGCGACAAATCTTTTCCAAAATCCGGCGTAATTTTTTTGATCTGACATTTTAGTTTAATAGTCCCAACGTGGTTTTATAAAAATAAAATTATTGAACATAAAGGTCAATGAATAACGGGCGGTTAATTTTATTTTCGGAGCATAATCCAGTTGTATTTTGAAGCTGAATAAACTTTTGCTGTTGAATTAAACTCAAGTATTTTATCACCAACCCAGTTTTTAGAATCATCTTCGCCATGTATCAAAATTACGTTCGAAGGATTTAGTTGTTCCACTATTTTAATAATTTCTTCTCTTTTGGAATGTGTAGGAAAAAAGAATTTATGTATTGAACAACGAATCTCAACTACTTCATCTTCATTAATATTGATAGAATCCCCAAAAGAAGATTGTGCGATTTTATAACCGAAAGAGGTTGGGTCCATATAACCCACAATAAATATTGAAAATAATTTTTGTTTCAGCCAAAACCGGGCAAATTTAAAGGAAGTGGTATTTTCCAAAATCATTCCACTGGAGGCAATAACAATTGATGGGTTTTTTTGAAATTTACTTAGATCAACTATATCAAAATAGCTGTTCGTTTTAATATCTGAGAGTTCATAATTAGGATTAACGTAATTTACCTTATACCTGTTAGAATCATAAATACGGGAAATCAGATTACCAATACCACCGGAATATATAGGCACTTCAGTTAATCTGCCTTTGGAAATTTCTTTGGAAACAATTGAAATAATTTCCTGCATTTTCCCGAGCGCGAATACTGGAATCAATATTGAACCTCCGGCGCCGAGAATAGCATTTGCTTCTTTAACAAATCTGCTTATTTCAGTCTGCAAATTTCCAATAAGTTTAGTATCAGTCGATCCATACGTGGTTTCAGTTATAAGCGTAGTAATTCTTTGTTCGGGCAGTGTGGCTCCGGCAAGCAATGTTTGTTTGGATAATTTAATATCGCCGGTATAAAATATTCTTTCATCAAGATACTCAAGCAAAATTGAAGCCGACCCGATTATATGTCCGGCGTCATAAAATGTAAGCTTAATGGGTTCGGCTTTTTCCGAACGCATTCCTGAAAAACTGTACTGAATTCCATAACCAAGTTCATTTACACTTCGAAGTAAAAGATCAACTTCTTCGTGAGTATAAGCCGGAAAGTTTTCCACGTCGCTTATCTGCCCTTTTATAATATGAACAGCATTATGCAAAGTGAGTCTTGCTACTTCAATAGTTTGCGGAGTTGCAATAATTTTAACATGCGGAAAAGTCTTTATTAGAAATGGAAGAGCTCCAATATGATCCTGATGCGCGTGTGAAATAATTACGAAATCGAGATTAAAATTTGATAATTGCGAAAAATCCGGAAGTGAATCGTAACCTTTTTTTTGTGGATGAATACCACAATCCAGTAAAATGCCAGTACCGTCAATATCCAGATAATAACAACTGGCGCCAATTTCGTCGGCGCCGCCAAGGGGAAGAAATTTTATCATATTTTTAGGAGAAACATATTTCTGTTTTTATTATTACTTTATATTTCTTTAGGTGGATCATTCTGATGCCTTTCTCTATAAAGCTGACCAATTTCCGCACCAAGAATAAACAAGCATGAAGAATAAAACAGCCAGAAAAGAATTACAACAATAATTATAAAAGCGCCGTAAACTCTATTTTGCGACAAAAACTGATACACATAATACCCAAATAATCTGCGGGCAAGTTCCCAAAGAACCGTAGCCCACAAAGCGCTTATTATAGGAATTTTACTGCCTAAATCTGCATATGGGATTAGTCTATAAAAGACATAAAACATCGCGAATATTAAAAGTATTGATACAGTTGAAAGAATAATATCAGTAAGATCGTCAATTCTGAAAAAAACCAAATAATCTATTTTTTCAGCAGCGTCAAAAAATACATTTATTAAAGGCAGAATAAAGGTTGAGAGAAGAATAAAAACAATCACAAGAAGAACCATCCCAAAATCCCTGAATAAAGCATGTATTGCGCCCTTCTCATCACTGCTTCCAAATATATTGTTGAGCACCGTACGCATACTGCTGAATAACCATGTTGAAGTAAACAACAAACCTAACGCACCTACGTATCCTGCCAAATTTTTATACTCTATAACATCGGGTATACGTTTCATTATCGCGCTTTTTGTAAAAGTGGCGTATTCGGGATAAGGGATAATGGTTTCAATAATTTTGGTTATCTGAATTTCTACGGTAGCGGTATTTATAATATTTCCCAGAATTGCCAATGCTAATAATATAAAAGGTACAAGACTCAGAATTAGGGAAAAAGCGATGCCGGCCCCAGCTAAGAATATATGATGCTTATCAGTTCGTTTGTACAATCCGCCTAAGTAATATTTTAAGAAGTTCATCACTCTTCGGAAACTATTAACCGATATGTAGGACGAAATCACACGTAAAAATTTAAATTTTGACATAATACTATTCTTAATGGTTTTATAAAATTTTCATTAAACCAGATTATATATAAATGCACAGTTCAAAAAGTTTCTGTTATTGACTGAACAAATAATAACAGGGTTATTACCTACAGAGATAACGGATCAACAATCTTTATTTCTGACATTCAATATAACATAATTATTAAACTAATATGAACGCTAACATTATTTACACAATTACTCCTTTTTTTGTAATTATTACCTATTGTAAATACCATAATTTAACTTTTAATAAAAAAGTTTGTGTTTTATTCTAAAATGTTGATTATTAATTTACTTGTAAAATATAAACGGGTATAGATTTTGTTTGGTAATAGTATTTGGGATAATAGCTATTATGGAATTATACGGTTTTAATATCCACAAAATCAGATTAGAATTGATTCTGTTCAAAACCAAACTTGAAAAACTTGAGTTTCTAAATGAGACTAAAACTGATTTGGAAAGAATAATACAATCTTTCGAAAGCGAGAAAATTGTTAGCCTCAGGTATTACGCCAGGGACGATATGAATATTGAGGGCAATTCGATTGAGCTGCGGGATTTTCTTAGAAATGTGATCCTGAAGTACACGCACAATATTAAAGATTGTCGTTATCCTAATGAAGACATATTAAATCGTGCTGTTGTTGATGAGTTGAAAAGATACGAACATTTGCTCCAATTAATAGACATGGAAATAGAGTACATTGAAAAAGAAAACGATGCCCTAAATGATGAACTGAAATCCGCCTAACAATTCAGAGAATATTTAAATAAGTTTTCCAGACTTTGTATAATTCGTATGTGGCTTTAACATCATCGGCGCAATAAATAGCTAATTCTTTTACCCTGCCGGAATTATAAAGCTCCTTTACCTCCATGCCCGTAATACCATGCGATTTAGGAGAATCAATACCAAAAGATCTGCAATAAAAATCCAGGTTGAATTTTCTTGTTAATCCCATAAATGTCATTTTATCCAACAAATCTATGTGATCCTTTGATTCAAACCTGTTTTTTAAATAATTTTTTGTCGGTTTAATTTTTAATAACGCCGATCTTAACATTAAAAATGGAATATCGAACTGCCTGCCGTTAAAAGAAATAATTTTTTCTGCCTTTTTAACGTATTGCCAAAATGATTTAATCATATCGTTTTCGGACAGTGGTTTATATTTGATTTGTTTTTCGTCGAATTGCTTATCTTCTTCACCTTCCTTGTAATTGTACATTACAAGGGTTCTTCCCGTATCAACATTAAGCAATGCAATCGCTACTACAGCAGCTGTAAATGGATATAAACTTAAATAACGAATTGTTTCGTCTTCTTTTTGAAGTTTTAATTCGGGGTCTTTTTCTTTCTCTGCATACCTAAGCAGGTATTCCTGTTGGCTCTCTGTAAGTGTCTCAATATCGAAACCAACCGTCTCGATGTCGAAAACAATTTTCATGTCACCTATTTATTTATGAGCGATACTTTATCTTCGTAATCTGCAACTGCATCATAAAATTCAGCTGGCAAAGGTATTTTAATTTTGGTTTTCAAATTTATATGAACAACAATTCCGCTGCCGCCAGCAATAATATTCTTGTCATTTTTTCTAAGAACCAAATGACGGAATCCAAAACTTGTATTTTTAATAAAATCTATTCTTGTTAATATAATCAGCTCATCATCAAATAAAGCCGGCTCATAATAATCGCACTCATTATGTACCATAATAAAAAATGAATCGTTCTCAAGCAACTCTTTTAGATTATAATCTTTTTTTAAATCAAGTACATATTTAATTCGCGCGTCTTCAAAATAATTAAAATAAACCGCGTTGTTGCAAACATTCATCAAGTCGACTTCGTGAAATTTTACTCTTTCATATGTTTGATGCTTGTATTTTGATATTTCTTTCAGCTCAATTTTCAATAGTTATCCTTCGAAAACTTTTGTTAAAATTTGTTTTGCTCTTTCAATTTCGTCAAAGGAAACGTCAAGATGTGTTACAAAACGCACTACTCCATATCCCCCCTGACCTGCAAGTATTCCTTCATTACTCAATCGGTTCAGGACTTCGTCAACCGACATTCTGATTGGTTTAAACATAAGCATATTAGTTTGAACGCTCGCCATATCAACTTCTACATTTTCAAATTTACTGAGGTGTTCGGCCAATAAATTGGCTTTATAATGATCTTCTTTTAAGCGGTCTATATTATTTTGCAGGGCAAAAAGTCCTGCAGCGGCTATAATTCCCACCTGACGCATTCCGCCGCCTATTGCTTTTCTAACACGAAAAGCTTCATCAATAATTGATTTGTCGCCGGCAATTATAGATCCTATAGGGGCACCCAAACCTTTTGATAAACATACAGAAACCGTATTGAAGTATCCCGCATATTCTTTTACGCTTACTCCGGATGCAACCGAAGCATTCCATAATCGTGCTCCATCCAAATGCATAAATAAATTATATTTATCCGCCAACTGTCTCACTTCTTTAATAACTTCAATGGGGAAAACAGTCCCTCCAGCCACATTATGAGTGTTTTCAATTTCTATAGCTTTTGTACGCGGCATATAATATGCGCTTTCCGGACGTATAAGCGGTTCAATTTGTGACGGAGTAATTATACCATTTTTACCTTCAATCAAACTAAGCTGGATTCCGCTTAATTTTGCAGGAGTTCCCGACTCATATTGAAATATATGGGCTGTTCTTTCGCATATAACTTCGTCGCCGGGATTTGTAAGTACATTAAGACAAATTTGATTACCCATTAATCCCGTTGGTACAAATAATGCGGCTTCTTTCCCTAACAATTCCGCGGCATATTCTTGCAGTTTATTTGCTGTAGGGTCTTCTTTATATACGTCGTCGCCAACTTCTGCGTTCAACATAACTTTTCTCATCGCTTCGCTAGGCTTTGTAACAGTATCGCTGCGTAGATCAATAAATTTTTTCATTGGTAAATAACTCTAATTTTATTTGTTATTAAATCGTTTTTTGAAATTTATAAATATTGATAAAAGTATTGCTGTTAGAGTAACTATTAAACTTAGATAAGGAACTAATAAAGGATATTTTGTATAAAAAGTTTTTTGTTTGTTTAATGGAACATCAACCACAAGAAAATTCCTTGTAAACATCTCGGTTTTTGCTACTGTTCTGCCCAAAGGATCAATTAAACAACTAATACCACCGTTTGCGGCTCGAACAACTGCTCGGTTATTTTCAATTGCGCGTAATGCAGCAAATTCTTTATGCTGATAAGGTCCGCTGGAATTTCCATACCAGCTGTCGTTTGTAACTATTGCAATCATCTCCGCTCCTTTATCAACAAACTTAGAACAGAAGTCTGGATAAATAGATTCTATACAAATTACTCCACCCAACGTATTTGTGGCATTTTCCATATTAAACACTTTAATTTCTTTACCGGTATTCCAGCTGGAGATTCCTACATTCCATCTAAATATATCTCCTAAAAACGGAATGTCTTCAACAAGTGGAACTTTTTCGCCGAAGGGAACTAGCATAATTTTTCCATATTTCTGAACTGTTTTGGAATGTGGAGTAAAAAAAAGAATGGAGTTATACGAAGTGTAAAAAGTGCCGCCACTCGTCTTTTTGGCGTCTTCCGGAGCCGTTGTGGAATCGTAGAAAAAAGTTGCATCCGGCATACCAGTCATTAAATGAACATTGTTTCTGTCTAAAAATTGATGAATACGGTTAAGTTCAAGCTCGTAAGAACCTGTTAACAGATAAACTGGCATTGCCGATTCCGGCCAAATTATTACTTTCGCCCCACTCTTTACAGCCTGTTCCGATAGTTGTAAATAAACATCCAGCTGCTCCTTTATTCCGCCGGCTTCCCATTTTTTCCATGGATTAAGATTAGGTTGAATCAAACCCATTTTTATTCTTTTATCTGATTCTTGATAGGTCGAAATTTTTACAAAACCATAAACGACAGGAAGAATTAATAATACAAGTAAAGGGACTAAATTTAACTTGCTGATTTTTTTTGAGGATAAGTATTCCTTAATCAACAAAAGCAGAAAAATGTTTATATAAATTATAATTAACGATATTCCATAAGCGCCTATAATATCAGCTGTCTGAATGAAGATATTGAACTTTGCTAATCCATTCGCGAGAGTAAGCCATGGGAATCTGAAATCACTTACCGTATAAATATATTCGTAGAATACCCAAAAAAATGGAAATAGATATAAAGCGATATTTTTTCCGAAACTTCTTTTTGTATAATAATAAAGTGTTGATGGTATAAGGAATAACAAAGGATTAAAAAACATCAATGTTGAACCGGCGATCATCAAAAAGGGATCCGCGTCTTTGGTCCAACTACCTACCCAATAAAGTGTTGTGATATTAAAAAAGAAAAAAAAGAAATATGTAAACCGATTGATCTCTGCTAGTCCTTCTCTCTTCTGAAGTATATACAGATAAGGGATTAAACTGAAAAACAAAAGATAAGGGACAGGCAGTGGAGGGAAACTTAACCCCAGCATCAATCCACCCGATAAGCCGAATAATAATTGTTTCCTTTTTTCCTTTTTTTGTTCGGGTGTTGAATATGATTTGAAAATTCGAAAATATTTTTTCACTTTTTTTGCGCTCTCTTTTTAGAAAAAAAACGAAAAAGAAAAAACAAAACTATTAAAAAAGATAATACCGCTATTATAGTTGAGTAAGTGGATAAATAACTGTCTATCAAGCTTATATTGTTGCCTAGTTCCATCCCTAAATAAATTATAATCGAATTCCAGAGGAATGAGCTTATTGAAGCTAAGATAAATGTTTTTAATATATCCAGTTCGTAAACACCAGCAAAAAAACTTATAACAGATCGTGTGCCGGGCAAAAACCTATTTGCCACAATAAGTTTATAACCATATTTATCAAACCACATATCTGTCTTACTCATATCCTCATTCGTAATAAACTTAAGTTTGCCAGATCGTACAACTTTGTCGCCTACCAATTTCCCAATAAAATACATTAATACGAATCCGAGTGCGCTACCGACACTTGTAATAAATAAAACCGGCAGATAACCTAACGGAGTAGAGGCGATAAGAGAGGATCCTACAATAACAACAACATCGCTGGGCGAGGGTGGAAAAACATTTTCAACAAATGAAAAGAAAAAAAGAATTAAATAAATGTAGGTTGTATCCACAGTAGCCATAAAGGCAAGAATATGCTCTAACATTACGCCTCGGATTTTTGAAGTAGTACAGTAGCGAAAACTTTAGCGCCTTCTTCAAGTCCCACAAATCCCATTTTTTCGGATGTTGTAGCTTTAACACTAACTTGCTCAACGCCGCACCCCAATAGTTCTGCTATTGTTTTTCTCATCATATCAATATAGGGTGCCATTTTAGGACGCTCTATCACAATTGTGCTATCCAGATTACAAATTTCGTAACCATGATCTTTAATTAAACCGTATGTCTGTTTTAATAATATTTTACTATCTATATTTTTATATTTTGGATCGGTATCGGGGAAATGTTTGCCAATATCGCCTAATGCTAATGCGCCCAATAGAGCGTCACAAACGGAGTGGAGTAATGCGTCAGCGTCGGAATGCCCTTTTAACCCTCTGTCGAAAGGAATATGTACACCCCCAAGAACAAGAGGACGTTCGGATTCGAAGGCGTGTACATCATAACCGGAACCAATTCTAAAATTCTGTTTCAATATATTATCTCGAATCTATTAAACTCATTTTTAGTTAAAACCCATTTTATAGAGGCTTTTCTAACATCTGCGTGCATCGGCCCGATTTTTATTATTTTATAAAATTCTTCAAGAAGAGTTCTATTTCCTTCCGCAACAATATAAACTTCACCCGAATAAAGATTCTTCACATAACCTTTTAATCCGAGTCGTTCGGCCTGGCGAAATACAAAATACCGGAACCCAACACCCTGCACTAGTCCTATTACTATTATCTCTACTCTGCTTAATTCAGATAACATTTTTTCTAATAAGGAAATTGTCTAAAACTTCGGAAATGATCAGTCCGGCGAATATCAGAACTGCACCGATGAGTCCCAAATTAGTAATTTTTTCATTTAATAAAAAGAAGGCGAAAACTGCCGCAAATACCGGCTCGAAGGAAAAAATAATGCTCGCTTTTGTAGGAGTAATAAGCTTTTGATATTTTGTTTGAAGAACAGTTGTAATAAGCGTAGCGAATACTGATGTATAAAAAATTCCAAACAATAAATAGTTGGAAAGTTCTAGTCTGATCGGTTCAATATCCGCAGCTGAAACAGAAAAAGCAAACAAAAAAGCGAGTAGCGAAGTAACATATACCTGTGATAAAATAAGTATCCAGTGATCATGTTTCTTTGTAAAATAATCCACATAAATAATGTAAAGCGCAAAAAAGAGAGCGCAAATAAGAGTCAAAAAATCGCCTAAATTAAAATTTCCGCCCAATTCGCTGAACACTGAAAAAATAGAATTACCTCCGCTAGACAGCATTAATATTCCTATAAAGACAATTACTACACCAATTACTGACCCAACGGAAGGTTTCCTTTTTTCTATTATTATTTGGAATAAGGGGACCATAACTACTGCAGTGCCTGTTAAAAATCCGGATTTGGTGGCTGTTGTAAATTTTAGACCGACCGTTTGTGTCGCGAATCCGGCGAATAATAAAACACCTATTACAAGTCCTGCAAACAATGATTCCCGCGTAATCTTCTTTTTAATTTTTAAAAGAATAGGAATTAGAAGAAAAGCAGCAATCGAGAACCTGATTGCTATAAAAAGCATTGAAGAAACATCATGCAGGGACTCTTTAACAATTACAAAAGTGGCTCCCCACAATAATGTAACGAGCAACATAACAGCTTCGCCGAAATATTTGCCCTCAGTAATTTTAATCATTATCCGTATTGTACCCGAAGTTTTTAAGCATTTGAGGGTTTCGTCGCCATTTGTTTTTAACTTTTACATTTAATTCAATGTAAACAGGTCTTTGTAGAAAAAGTTCTACTGCTTCGCGGGCAATTTGCCCAAGCCGTTTGATGGCTTCGCCTTGTTTGCCTATAATAATTGGTTTTTGACTATCCCGCTCCACAATAATGGAGGCTGCAATATAATCTTTGCCTGTTTCCCTTTCTTTAAATTCATCTATTACAACTTCGGTGCTGAAAGGAATTTCTTCTTTATACTGTTCAAAAATTTTTTCCCTAATAATTTCGGAAACAAAAAATCTTTCAGGTTCATCGGTAATTTGATCGTCGGGATAATACTTTGGACCTAAAGGAAGGTTTTCAACTATGTCGTTTATTACTTTTTGTAAATTAAACTTTTTGGTCGCCGACAAGGGAATAATGGAATTGAAAATATTCATTTCTTCAATTTTTTTGTATAGCTGATTTACTTCCGCTTCCTGCGATTTATCTATTTTGTTTATAACGGCAATTTTTATTATGCCATGCATGTTCAATACTTTTTTTACTAATTCATCGTTAAATGTTAATTCACCTGTTTTATCGGCCACAATATCAATCATAACTAGAATTATATCTGCATCTTTAATAGACATTTCTATGTATTCAACAAATTTTTCCTGAAGTAAATATCCCGGCGTTAAAATTCCAGGAGTATCAAGAAAAATTATCTGATAATTGTCGTCCGATAGAATCCCCAGAACTCTTTTCCTGGTTGTCTGAGGTTTATTAGAAATAATTGAAAGTCTTTCGCCCATTAAAGCGTTCATTAATGTGGATTTGCCCACGTTTGGTTTTCCGATTATTGTTACGTATCCAGATTTTGTATCCATCTTCTCGTCTGTAATTATTATAAAATTATTTTGTTTGCTAAATAAGTTATCGTGGATTTTAAATTCAATCCAAACATCAACAACACCGCTGTTAATTTAAGGGAAGAAATATATCGAATGGACACACTAAAGGCAAAGCTGGGAATTAATGAACCACCGAGTCAAGTTTCTTTTTAAATGATTTGTGTGATTCAAAAAGGAAATAAATTGTGAACATTACAATTAACATAATACTAGCAACAATCAAATGAAAATTATTGCCGCCGATTATTGATGTAAACTGACCGACACCGCTAAGTATAAAATGATTAATTTTTTCAATTGCCGTATTCGAATAACTAGAAGTATTTTGACTTGGTACATAACTAGTTAAAATGTATGAAAGCATCCCTATTATAGTGAGCACAAAAAAGGAAATTATTATCACAAAAAAATGATTTTTATTATACTTATCTGGAATTGCAGAAGTTATTTGAGACATCACCCGTTCGGTAACATTAGCCGGGGCTTTGTCTCTCTGCATTTTCTTCAGTGCTTCGTCAACCATTTTAAGAGTTTTTAATTTCTCGAGAGAACTCGGATCCGTAGAAATAAAGTATTCCAGCTCGTCAATTTCTTGCCTGGTTAATTCACCGTCTATATATTTATTAAGCAAATCGTCATTTATCTGCTTCATAATATTTCCTCTTGATAATTGTGTTTAAGCAGCATATCTCGCAATCCATTACGCGAACGGTGCAATAAAACCTTTGTATTTACCAACGATAAATCCAGAACCTGACTTATTTCGTTGAGCGATAAATCGTCTATATAAAACAATATAATAATTAATGCGTGTCGAGGTGGTAATTTATCAACTAATTTTAACAAATACTCTTTTCCATTTTCGGCATTTGCATATATTTCATCGTCATTTTCACCCAGTTCAAAATACTCGTCAATAGACGAAGTTTCATTATCTATCCTTCTATTCTTACTGCTAAGAAACGTTAATCCGGTGTTATATACAATTTTATAAAACCAAGTGGAAAATTTTGATTCGAATCTGAAATTAGGGAGTGATTTGTAAACTTTTAAGAAACTATCCATCAATGCTTCTTCGGCGTCCATTTCATTTTTCAGCAATCTTTTTAGGAGGGAAAAAGCTCTGTCTTTATACATATCTACAAGAAGAGTAAAATCCGTCTGGTTTCCTCTTTTTACAGATTCAATAATTTCTAATTCGGTAAGATTTTTCATTGCGTATTATTTGACTGACTCTCAAACAAAAAGGTTACACAAAATAAAATCAAAAGTATATGTAACCTTAAGCATTAAATTCCACGTCTAAATTATTAGAAAGTTAACAAGAAAATAAGTTAAAGAAAAATGAAATATATAGCTCTTAGTGTAACCATTTAAACTAATTAATAGTCTTAAGATTTAGAAACGAATAAAGGAGAATAACAATGCCACCTGAAGTTCCGATAATAGTATTTTTTAGCGTTGCACTTCCTATTCTTGTAGTCGGTGCGGTATTCGTAACATTTATATACTATAGATCACGCGAAAAACAGCTTATGATCGAAAAGAACATGAGTTATCAGGAAATGATGGAATTTATAAAATCGAGAAGAGATAATTACATTTTGCTTAAACTCGGTTTTATTATTATGTTTTTCGGTATAGGTCTTGGATTAGGATTACTGATCGACAACTACACCTATGTTGAAGAATGGATTCCATTTTTAATTTTTGCATTTACAGGTGCGGGTTTTATTACTGCACATTATTTCGCAAAAATGCAGGAACGCAAAGATAACCTGAATAAAACCAAAGAATAATTTCATTCCAGATAAAGCCAGGTTCGTTTAATGAACTTGGCTTTATCCTAAATTGTAGTACTTTCTAATGTTAATTATTACACACACTCTTCACCCTACCAAAAAAAATATTATAATACTATAAATAAAAAATCATGCATTAATAAATTATTAATTCGAAGCAAAATCAAATTCAAGTTTTGTTGCCAGCTACTCTTTTTCTAAATTTGTGTAGTCAAATTATTTTCAAATGGCCCCGATAGGAATTAACATTATATAGATTAGATTTGTTGCTGTCCTAGATTCTACATATCGATTGAAAGTCATCCCAATTTATCTTGGTTCTCCTTAATAAAATATTTAATTGACTCTTAATCGAGGCCAATTTTTTATTTGACACCATGATTTATAATTAATTTTTTAGGAATTGTTAATAGGTAATAGCATGCAATTATCTGGATTAAAATACGGATCCAAGTTGCTCAACTTAGTAGAGTTTCCGTACGCCGAAATAATAACCGGCGGGGCAAACAAAGAAGAAATTCAGCAGATGCTTGATAAATACGGCAAGCTGGTTGTTAAACCATTCTTTTATGGAGGAGTAGGGAAAAAAGGTAAAGCCGGTCTTGTTAAAGTAGTTGATAATTTAATAGATGCGTTAGAAGCTAAAAGACAATTATATTTCGCTAAACATAAGCATGGCTCTACCGTTACACAAGCTAACGGTGTAACAATGGAAGCTTATGTTAAAGCGGAGTTGGAAGTTTATTTTAGTATTACTGCTTCAACTGTTCATAGAAAACCAATTTTTACAATAACACCGTATGGTGGAGTTGATATTGAAAGTTTACCTGCAGATAAGAAAAAAATTGTGGAGATTGATCCTTTTATAGGACTAAAATCTTTTGATATTACAAACGCTTTAACTGATACTGGCTGTCCTCAAAAATATATTTCGGCACTCGTTAAACATATACCAAAACTTTGGGATTTGTATGAGAATTACGGACTAACAACAATTGAGATAAATCCGATAAGAGTGATGAAAGCCGGCAACCAGTATATACCAGTTGCCTGCGACTTAAAAGCATCCCTCGATCAGGATAATCCCGCATGGAAAAGAATCGGTTTACCTGCAACAATTTTTGAAACGGATGTATCTCCATTTGAATCTGAAATTAATAAACTAAGAACATATCAGGGGCAAAGTGACGTGTTGGAACTAAATCCGAAAGGAACAATAATTCCATTTATGTTCGGCGGAGGAGCCAACTCGGCGGCAACGGAAACTTTGGGTTCATCGGCAATATTTTCCTCAGACTTCGGTGGTAATCCTCCCTACGAAAAAATGTATGATATTAGTAAAATTGTGTTTAATCATTGGTTGGATACGGCAAACGTACTTTTACTTATTGGCGGCAAAGCCAATAACACGGATATTTACGTTACATTCAAAGGTGTCTTTGACGCGCTTAGAGATCATATGGCGAAAAACGGCAACCGTCCAATTTATACAATAATCGGGCGCGGCGGTCCGAATTTGGTTAAAGGTATGTTTTATGCCAAAGATATTCTCGACACTTTAAAACTGCCATATAAAATATTTGGTTTTGATACTTCAATGATTCGTACAATAGAATATGCCAAAAAGATTGATGAATGGTGGGGCAACAGTGGTAAACAAGAATATCTTAAACAATATGATAAAAGTAAATAATAAGTTTAAAATAAAGATTTGGAAATAAAATGAGACAATTGAAGACTAAACCGTTTCCTTATTATGTAGGCGTTCATTCTTTAGAAGAGTTGGTTACAATAAAAAGTAAGGTATGCGTTATAAATATACTAGGAACAGAAAGTCGTAAAGTAACCCCCGTTTCACATGAATATAGCGGCGGTAATGTTGTTGCCGGTGTACAATATGGAAGAAGAGGGATGTTAGAAACGAAGATTGGCAACATTCCTTATTATCAAAGTGTAAGGGATGTTATGGAGCACGAGCATAAGTTTGACACCGGTGTAATTTATTTACCTCCGTCAGCTGTTACACAGGCAGTATCCGAGCTAGTTACGTTTAATGAGGAATTAAAAAGAATTGTAATTGTAACAGAAAAAATGAGCGCCAGAGATTCCCGAAATATTAGGTTCCTTTGTCAGGAGGCTGGAGTTGATATTATTGGAGCTAATTCACTTGGAGTTGCAAATGTTTGGGATAATGTAAGGGTTGGCGGCGCTTTGGGCGGCGATAATCCCGCTGAAACATTAAAAAAAGGTTCTATCGCAATTCATTCCAATTCCGGAAACTTTACAACTACAATGGCCGAGTATCTCCGTACTGCTGGATTCGGACTTTCAACCGCAGTTAGTTCAGGCAAGGATGTTTATATACATTTCGCACTGCCAGAATTTTTATACGCCGCACAAAACGATCCTCGTACAAAAGCAATTGCGCTTTATGTAGAACCCGGAGGTTATTATGAAAAAATGGCGCTTGATTGGATAAAAGAAAGAAGATTCGGATTTAATAAGCCGATTGTAGTTTGTGTTACAGGCCGTTGGAAAAAAAACATATCCAGACCTTGCGGACACGCTGGAGCGCTTGCCGGGGGCGGTGATGATGCAGAGACAAAAGAAAAATGGTTTGACGATTATTTTGGCGTAAAATGTTTTAATCCCGAAAATCCAAAGGTAAGTAAACGTGGCGTACGAGTAGCTAATATTCAACATTTTCCTGAAGCGATGAAAGCTATTTTTGAAAAACTTGATGAAGAACCTGATTTTCAGTCTGAGGGAGATTTATCACTTAAACCCTGGCTTTCTGACAATCTATTAAAACTGCCCGATGAATTAAATCTTCCATTAATTAAAGCGATTTCCCCTTATGACAAGCAGATTGAAGAAATAAATAAACACGTCGGGGCGCAATACTTAAGACAAAATATGCGCAACAAATCCGGTGCCTCAAAAATGAATTCAGAAACACAGGTGGCGGAATTACATGGAACTACAATTCTGGATTTATCTAAAAATTCTGTTGAGGAAAACATTTATTTTTCATTGGCTAAAGTAATGCCTGAAAAGGAAGATATTCCTTCGCTCAACTTGTTGCTTAACATCTTCTTAAAAATGAATCCTAAAGCGATGATCAATATTGGAACTTCAAAAGCTAATAGAGCTACACCAAACGCATATATTAGCGCCCAAATAGCAATGATAGGCGATAAACCACTTTTATCTAACTCCAGAAAACATGCGAAATTTATAATAGATCTTATTCGTGAATTTGGAATTAATGATGGCAGCAATCGAATACCCGCAGAGGTTGAAAAATATGTAAGAGAAAATCTCCTCACCAAAAAAGTTCAGCGTAAAAGTGAAGTTGCGGACATGCTTTATAAGGAAGTTAAAAAAAGCAAAAAGAATTGTATCTCCCTAAAAGTTTGTCAACATATAATTAAAATTGCAGAGGATAATAATCTTTATATAAAAGACTCTCATGAATTCCTTTTAGCTACGATAGCTGTTTGCGTTTTTTGGAAACCGATGCTTGAAAAAAGAATTTCAAAAGCAACAGTTGAAGATTCAGTCTCATACCTATATGTAATCTCAAGAATATTTGCATATTCGGTAATTGACCCGGAAAACAATTCGTACTGGAAAAAGTTGATCGATAAAAAAATATCAAATATCAATAACAGTTTTACCGATAACGCATTTAAGATATTATTCAATCGTCAACCCAGTGAAGCTGATCTGTTTGAATTCAGGACTTTAATAGGACTAACATTAACAAACGGTCCAGGCACTATCTCAGCCAAAGGTTCAAAAGAATCAGTAAGCGCGCGAAATAATATCTCCATGGCATTTGTAGGGTTTATGGCAAATACCGGTCTTGCGCATGGCGGAAACGGCTTCGAAGCAATTGAATTTCTGCTTAACAAATTTGAAAAAATATCTATCTCGGATCCAGGCGAGAAAAACAATAATGTTAATCTTGAAGAGCTGGCAAACAAGGCCGCCAAAGAATATGCCGAGTTTAAAAAGGATTCGAAAGAACTGGGCGAGTTAAACTATAAACGAATTCCTTGCGTCAACCATCCAGTGTTTAAAGGGAATGATGTGAATTTTGATCCACGCGAACAATTTGTTAGCGAGGAATTGGCTAAACGTAATGTTTATAATATCTTTCTGGATTTTTATCACATTTTGGTGAAAGAATTATTTAATGAAGGCGCCACTAAAAATGTTTTCTGCGTAAATGTAGACGCAGTATTGGCAGTGCTAACATTAAAGCTGGTTTGGAAAGATTATCAATCAGGAAAAATAAACAGAGGACAAATTCAGGATTTAGTTTTCACTTTATTCCTTTTTGGAAGATCAATTGGAGTTGCGGCAGAAATTGCTGATCATCGCGACAGAGGATTGGATATGGACTGCAGAACCCCACAAAGTGAACTTTCATTTGTATTATAAAAATATATGGAATAATTTTTTTTACTATGCCGGACATTGCGTCGGCATTGTTTTTTAACAGATGTTTATGTGTTAATTTTTAATTATTGTTTTGAAATAGATGTATAAAGTGGATTTAAAATTAAATGCAGATTATACTGAGATTTATATCAAATTAATATATTAATGAAAAAGAAAAGGAGCCTAAAGGAAACGACTATGGGTGAAAATTCCTGAAAGACTCCTAATTCACAATATTATTCAATACCTTGAGCTTCCAGCCAGCGCTGAGCGTCAAGAGCGGCCATACAGCCTGATCCCGCCGCGGTTACCGCTTGTCTGTAAGTATGATCAGCTACGTCTCCGGCAGCGTATACTCCTTCAATATTTGTATTTGTACTGCCGGCTTTAACTTTAAGATAGCCGTTCTCATGCATGTCTAACTGACCTTTAAAAAGATCGGTATTGGGTTTGTGCCCTATAGCTATAAATATACCGTCTGCCTCAATTTCACTAGTAGAGCCGTCAACGGTATTCTCCAGTATCGCACCTGTAACAAACTTTTTGCCGTCTTCTTCTTTTCCGACAACTTCTTTTATAGTTGCATTCAACTGAAATTTAATTTTAGGATTTTTTTCAGCACGATCGAGCATTACTTTCGACGCTCTGAAGCCTTCCCTTCTATGAATTACAGTCACTTCGCTTGCAAATCTTGTTAAATAAATAGCTTCTTCCATTGCGGTATCGCCGCCGCCAACAATTAATACTTTTTGATTTCTGAAAAAGAATCCGTCGCAAGTTGCGCATGCGGAAACTCCATAACCCATATAATGTTTCTCGCTGGGCAAATTTAGTAACCGTGCGGAAGCACCTGTAGCCACAATAACAGAATCAGCCGTATAAACTTCTGATCCGGATTTAACAACAAAAGGACGCTTAGAAAAATCAACATCAGTTACTTCTTTATAGAAAGACTTCGCACCAAATCTTAAAGCTTGTTTCCGCATAACGTCCATCAACTCGGGTCCCATAATTCCATCTTCAAATCCCGGATAATTTTCTACGTCTGTCGTAATTGTTAATTGACCGCCCGGTTGCATCCCTTCGAATATAACAGGTTCTAAATTAGCTCTTCCGGTATATAAAGCGGCTGTAAATCCGGCAGGTCCTGATCCAATAATAATCACCTTATGATGATTTTCCGTCATTTTAATCTCCGTATTTATTCAAAAAAATAATCAAACAAAATTTCTTCTATTTCGTAAACTTTTATTTTGCTAGGCACTAAATTAAAATTTTTATCTGAGAACTGCATTCTGTAGTCCCACTCCGAAATAGGATCTCTCCCCAAAACTTTCCAAGTGCCTTTATTTTCATTTTCAATTAGATTCAATTTTTCAGCTAAGGGTTCAAATGAACGACGTTGGATATTTTGCGGTCTTGTTGTTTTAAACCAAGTGTGAGTTTTATATTCAAGTTCGTAGAGATAACCTTCGGAATTTTTAATTACACTTAAAACAATATCGTACTCCGCGTGAGCGAATTTTGAAATTTTGTGTAATGGGAAGGGAGATTCAATAATTGAGAGTAAACAATCCCCATAATTGCTGAAAACAGATGTTTGATTTTGAAATGAAGCTTCGGAATTGTTATACCAAAGAAAATTTTCCCGCCAGTATTCTTCGTATTCATCTAAATTATCCAGCAGAGACGGTAATAGATTAAAAGTTTTTATATAGATATCCTGAAGTAAAGTTTTAAAATCAGGATTACAGAATACTCCTTGAAATATAGTTTTTTCCGGGTTATCAATAGAACTTATAACGCTGTCTATTTTCAGAGCCTCCTCATTGGTGAATTCAGAAAAGTCTCCTGTGGTTGCAATGTTAATAAACATTTCCTTATGATGCAGTGCTTTTTCCGGATAACATAAAACATATGCCGCAAGCACTCCGTCAGAATCAAAATGATTATTGGAAACGAATTGAATATCTTGTAACAAATTATCCCTATTTGTGGATTCCAGCAAGTTAAATGCCATTTCTGTGGATGTGTCGGCAGCTATCTCTAATGGTGAATTACTTCCCGGCCAATGACTCACTTGTAGCTTAGACTCAAATACTCCATCCACGCAAACTGTAGCGTCCCTTTGTTCGTCTGTAAGTAATTTTTCAAATATAAATTTCATTTTAAAAATCCTCGTCGATTCTTCAATCACCACTTCTCATTTTTTTATATCAAAAAATTTTATTAGAATATCACAAACTTTTATCATACGCCATCAAGAATTTTATTCAATAAATTTTGCGTTACGTTTTAATCCCTTTAATCTTGCTCTTTTAATCGGACTTGTATCGAATCTATTTTTAAACTCTGAATTAGTCATAGTGAAAATTTCGTTCAGATTTAATTGTTTATTTCCATCAGGTTTAAATTCATCAAGCAAAGTCGCATTTGAAAATTTTTTATTCCAGGGACAAACATCCTGACAAACATCGCAACCGAAAAGCCAATTGTCAAAATTATTTTTGAATTGATCTGGTATTTCTCCCCTATTTTCTATGGTCAGATTTGATATACATTTGTTGGCGTCTACAACATACTCCTCTACAATAGCGTTTGTTGGACAGGCATCTATACAAGCAGTGCATGATCCACAATGATCAGCAATAATTTTATTGTACTCGAACTCGTAGTTTGTAAATATATTGGCAATGAAAAACCAACTGCCGCTTGAAGGATTAATAACATTAGTATGTTTGCCGAGCCAGCCTATTCCGGTACGAACCGCCCAGGCCTTATCCATTACAGGTCCGGTATCTACGTAGGATTTAGCTTCAAAGTTTTCGTCAATTTCCTGCAGTTGTGTAATTATATCTGACAGTTTTTCCCAAATAACCAAGTGATAATCTTTTCCCCAAGCATATCTTGAAACTTTTCCGAACCCCATTATATTTTCATGTTTATCGTCAACATAATAATTCATTCCCAGTGAAATAACGCTTTTGGCGTTCTCCATGATCAGTTTTACATCTCTTCGTTTATCAATATTGCGTTCCATATAATCCATACCCGAATTAAAACCGCGCAGGAGCCATTTATCCAGTTTGTCCACTTCTTTATTAAGCAACTCAATCGGAGCAAATCCTACCAGTGTAAAACCGGCATTCCCTGCTATTTCAATTACAATATCATTGTTTATTCGCATAGGTATGTAATTTAAAAATTATAAAAGGAAAGTATCACCAGTCGAGTTCTTTGCTGAATACTTTTACATAAACATTTCCATTTTCTACTTTTACCGAGTAGCTGTCCAAACCACTTTTACCGAATCCCTGCTTGCCATCGCATAAATTAAATTCCCAGCCGTGAGCCGGACAAACTACCTTCCCATCTTCAATAAATCCATTATAAATAATTGCCGATTTTTGGTGCGGACAAATATTATTTAACGCAAAAATTTCACCATTCACTTTAAAAACAGCAAACTCTACATCATCAATGATAAATCTTTTTCCCTCATTTTCATTTAAATCAGTCACTTTACATATTAACTGAAACTCTTTTTCCCTTTTAATAATCATATTTCCTCGAAGAGTTTATCGGCTGCAAAACCTGAATTTGTTTGTTTAATAGTTGCTGCGGCATATTGTGGATCATGTTCAAAAAACAATTTCCAGTTTTCATTAACTGCTTGCGGAAATATTTTCTTTTTTTCTTCAAGAGTTTTTAACGGCTGTAAATCGTAGGCCATTATGTAAGGAAGATGAATATGAGAGATGAAAGGCAGAAGGTCGCCACAGAATAGCAAAGTTTCATTTCCATCACTTATTTTTATAATCTGCTGTGCAAAAGTATGACCATCTATTAACATAAAATTTATATTATCGTCAAATTCTGTTTCATCCCATAGTTTTAGTATACCCGCCTCAAAAAGCGGTACAAATCGATCTTTAATAAAACTACCTCTGTCTTTTTCGGCAGGATTGATCGCCCACTTATAATGTTCCTTTTGTACATGGTAAGTCGCGTTTGGGAATGCGGGAATAAATTTTTCATTTTCTTGAACAACAGAACCACCCGTATGATCAAAGTGGAGGTGTGTTAAAATAACATCTGTAATTTGGTCTGGTTTTAATCCTGCTTTTTCTAAGCCCGAATACAAGTTAAACCTTTCGTGATCAACACCGTAAATTTTAGTAAATTTATCGTCCCAAAATTCACCAACTCCAGTATCAATTAAAATTTTCCTGTTTTCCGAATTCAATATCAAATTTCTTGTCGCTAATTGAACCCGATTTAAATCGTCGGCCTGATTAGTGCGCTGCCAGAGCGTTTTAGGCACTACACCGAACATAGCTCCGCCGTCGAGTGCAACTCTTCCACTTACAAATGATTTTAAAGTATATTTACCAATTTTCATTTACTAATCCTTATGGAACTAAATAATATTTGCAGAGAAAGAAGTGCGGTCAAAATAGAAAAGGGCTGTCTTAAAAATTATTTATAATCTTATCCTCATTGTAGCTTCAAGGTATAATTGATTTTGCTGGTAATACCATAAAGTAATGAAGAAACAAAAAAACAACTTTTAAGACAGCCCGTCATAATTACAATAAAATTATTTACCTGCCCATTTGATCCAGATGATCTTTTTTTGCCAGCAATTCATCTTTGCTTTCAACATGTTTCGGATCCGGTATGCAACAATCGACTGGGCAAACAGCTGCGCACTGAGGTTCGTCGTGAAAACCAACACATTCTGTACATTTATCCGGCACTATATAGAAAAACTCACTGGAGAAAAATCCATTAGCTCCCGATGGAGCAGCATCGCCTTCGCCAAAAGATTTTCCATCAAGATCCCATTCCGCTCCACCTTCGTAAATTGCTGTATTCGGACACTCCGGCTCGCAAGCGCCGCAATTGATGCATTCGTCAGTGATCATTATCGCCATAATAAAACTCCTTTATTGGTTTTTAACAAAACTTTGATTCAATTAGTGGTAATTGTATTAAATCGAGTTCAAATCTTAAATCATTATTCTTTCTTTTTAAAATCTCTATAAAAACTTTAACATCTATTAACAATTTTTCAATATTAATATTAAAGTAGGTCTTTGGATATTCACTTAGTTTTTGTACACCTTTATTAAGCTGACTTAATGAACCAGTATAATTCCCGCAAACAAGATGATAGAATCCCACCGAAATTTGAATAAGTCCCTGGAAGAATAATCGAGATTCATTATGACAATCAGTCCAAATATCCTCAAAAAAATCATGAGCTGCAAAATATTCATTTTCGTTAAAAAGTTCTATACCAATAGAAATATCTACCAAATCAACATCCATAATAATAAATCAACAAAATAAGAGCAAGTGTAAACAGAAAAGATATTCCGATTTACCAACCTCCACTTGATCCGCCGCCTCCAAAACTACCGCCGCCGCCAGAGAAACCACCGAATCCGCCACCTCCGCCGAAACTGCCTCCACGTGATCGGCCGCCACCTAAAGCTCCTAACAACAGAAGTGTACCCAAACCACCGCCTCTGCCTCCACGTCCAAAAATCGCGATTAAAATAAAAATTATTATATAGATAAATGGAAATCCAACACCATCTTTATCATTTTCTTTCTTTTTATTTTCGTTGGAATACTCTCCTTTAGTGGCAGCGTTTATTGCTGTTATGCCAGACTGTATACCTTGAAAATATTCAGCGGATTTAAAGTATGGCGCCACTTCATTTCTAATAATCGAGCTGGCTAGGGCGTCAGGCAAACTTCCTTCTAATCCATATCCGACCTCTATTCTAATTTTTTTGTCATTCATAGCAATTAGAAATAGAACGCCATTATCGCGCCCTTTTCGCCCTATTCCGTTTTCTTCTGCAATTTCATTTGCCAGCATCTCAATTGGATAACCTTCCAGTGAAGGTATCATAAGAAATATTATTTGATTTGAGGTTTCTTCATCAATTGATTGTAATTCTCTATTTAATTCCGTTAACTCAGAACGATTTAATGTATTTGAATAATCTTGGGCATAATTGCGAATTTTTTCTATTTTCGGCTGTGCGAAAAGAACAATTCCAAATAGAGACAATATGAATACATTTTTTTTCATTTGATTAAAATTCAACGTTAGGAGCTGTTTCAGCACCAGCTTGCGCCGCAAAATATTGTTTCTGTCCGAAACCAAACATACCAGCCATTAAACTGGTTGGGAAAGATCTTACTTTAGTATTATATACTTGAATAGTTTGGTTAAACTTTTTCCTTTCAACCGAAATTCGGTTTTCAGTTCCTTCAAGCTGTGCCTGAAGCTGAGAGAAATTTTCGTTGGCTTTAAGTTGAGGATAGTTTTCCACAGTAACAAGTAAACGGGAAAGCGCACTGCCCAAATTATCCTGAGCCGCTTGGAATTGCTGAAATTTTTGTGGATCATTTAAAATTTCGGACGATACGTTCATTTGGCTAACTTTAGCCCGCGCTTCAGTTACAGCTGTAAATGTACCCCTCTCAAATTCAGCAACTCCCTTAACTGTATTTACAAGGTTCGGTATAAGATCAGCACGACGCTGATACTGGTTTTCAACCTGGCTCCAGGATTGAGTTACTCCTTCGTCCATAGCAACCAATCCGTTATAAGAACCTACAGCAGAAAATGCAAGGATAAGCAGAACAACTAGAATTCCACCACCAATTAGAAGACCCTTTTTCATTTATATCTCCGATTAATTTAAAAACTTTATAATAATACACGATGTATTGTGTTTTATTCAAAAAATAATAAAATCAGTTTGTTAAACTTCGTGTAGGCGCAGGGATTTTACCACCGCGTAGAACAAAATTTTCAGAACTTAATTTGCTTACTGGCATAACTGGTGCTTCGCCCAATAAACCGCCGTAATCATAAACTTCACCAACTTTTTTTCCATAAATTGGAATAATACGAACAGCCGTAGCTTTATCGTTAATCATTCCAATAGCGCACTCATCGGCAATTATTCCCGCTATCGTAGTTGCGGGAGTATCGCCAGCAACAGCAATCATATCCAAACCTACTGAACAAACGGCTGTCATAGCCTCTAATTTTTCAATTGACAAATGCCCTTTGGCAACAGCATTAATCATTGCTCTATCTTCGCTAATTGGTATAAAAGCACCGCTCAATCCGCCTACTGAAGAACTTGCCATCAGTCCGGCTTTTTTAACACAGTCATTCAACATAGCCAAAGCGGCTGTGGTTCCCGGAGCGCCTACATCTTCAACGCCCATCGCTTTAAGAATGTCGCCAATACTATCCCCTTCCGCCGGAGTAGGCGCGAGGGAAACATCAACAATACCGAAAGGAATACCGTGTTTTTCAGCAACTTTGTTGCCAATTAATTCGCCTGCGCGGGTAATTTTAAACGCTGTTTTTTTTATTTTTTCCGCAAGAGTATTTAAATCGCATCTTCCGGCTTCTTTTACGGCGTCAAAAACAACTCCCGGGCCGCTAATTCCAACATTTAGAACTACTTCGGGTTCTGAGATACCATGAAAAGCTCCAGCGATAAAAGGATTGTCTTCTGGCACATTACAATAGACAACAAGTTTTGCGCATCCAATCGAACCTTCATCTTTTGTTTTTTCAGCTAAAGATAAAATAACCTCGGACATAATATTTATTGCGTCCATATTAATGCCCGCTTTGGTTGAAGCCACATTAACATTTGCACAGACACGTTTTGTTTGCGACAACGCGTACGGGATAGCTTTAATCATTTCACGCTCGCCATTGGTAAATCCTTTTTGAACAAGTGCGGCGAACCCGCCGATATAATCTATACCTATATCTTCGGCAGCTTTATCCAATATCTTAGCAATTTCAATAAAATCTTCCATTTTATAATTATCGAAAGGAATTGAGATAGGTGTTACCGCAACTCTTTTATTCGCTATTGATACTCCATATTCGGCTTCAACCTGTTTGGCGTATTCAACGTGATATTTGCCATATTTTATAATTTTATCATAAATTTTTTGTTTTGTAATTTCAAGATTTCTATCAACACAATCACGCAAACTTATTCCGAGTGTTACCGTTCGAATATCAAAATGTTCAATCTCGGTCATTCGTATTGTTTCAAGTACTTCTTCAAATTCATATGCCATAACAAGTCCAATTTAGAATTAATAATTTAGAGTCGAGAATTAAATTCTGTGCATATATCTAAAAAGATCCTCGTGTTGAATGAAGATTTTCACTTTTAAGTTTTCAGCACATTTCGCCATATCTTCTTGTAATTCTTTGAGATCTTTCGGCGAATTTGAGATATCAATCAACATTATCATAGTATAAAACTCATCCATAATTTTCTGACTTAAATCTTTGATATCGATTTTGGCGTCACTTAACGTTTTTGTAATTGTTGCGATAATACCCGGTTGATTAAATCCGAAGGATGTAAGAATTATTCTGCCAGTAGAGATATCTTTCTCGGAATATCCCTCAGGCATAGTACCCAATTTAGTAAACGATTTTTGAACCACTTCTCTCACCATGTCGGGTGTTGCTTTATTTCCTAATTCTTCAATAGCTCGCAAAGCTATTTTTCTTATTTCTTCTTCGCTTATTCTCAAGGTTTTTCTCCGTCGTAATTATTCTCTAAAAATCTTAAAGCTTTATTAGAAATTATAATGTTTTCATCCACCGCAAATTTTACGGCATTCTCGTAATTTCCTTTATAGAATCGAAGCCATAACAAATTTCCGATTACAATACCATCAAAAGCACGATTTTCGATAAAAGCGTTAATAGTCAAATATCCCCAAAGAGCATTCCAGCCGATAGACATAAATCCGGATAAATAATGACCTGTATAAAACTGACCGAAACCCGGCAAAATATAAGAAATTACCTTTGCAAAAGTAACCGAATATTTGTCGTTCTCTACCTTCCAAGCCAAATTTCTGAGTTCATGCCCCGGGTCCATTCTGTAAAAAGATAAAGCGGCGTTTTTCCAATCGTCAGCCAACATATACGCCCAGCCCTGCCAATAAAAAATCATATCTTTTTTGTCGTAGAATCGAGTGTCATTATCAATTTCTTTTAAAAGTTGCAGAGCTGTATCGGTTGTTTTACGTAAAATGTTGCATCGGATAATTTCAATTTTCGAGTTAAAAATCTCTTCTGTATTGCGAGCGATTAATTCGGATTTCCGAAAATAAATTATGGCGTTATCGTACTTTCCACCCAATTTATAGGAAGATCCGGTTCGAAAATTTGCTTCATATTCATATCTATTATCATTATCGAAATACAATAGTCGTTTGTATTCTGTTACCGCATCGAAAAACAGTTCCTGCTCGAATAATTTATTAGCAAATTCATATTGACGCGATAAATGATCCTGCGAATATATGTTCGATTTTAACCCGAATATTAAAACAAGGAATAAACTCCATAGAATTAAGTTATTTGGTAATTTGATTTTAACTGAATTATTTTTTTGCATCTTATAAAAATCCTACCTGCATAGAAATTCGTAATCTGGGAAATAATACTTTTTATTGTTCAAATATAATTTCAATTCGGTATCGAATCGGAAATTTATAGCCGTGTTATAGTTTTGAGCGGCGGCAATAGAACCATAAATATTTGCAGCATAAAAATATCCCGCAAGTCCGGTAAATATCCAAGCACGAATCGGATGATCATTAATAAAATTATTGTACGCTAAAAATCCAAGAACACTTGTATAAAGAAAAGCGGTTATGCCGTCTCCCGTTTCATCGGAATATATTTTGCCAAGTCCAGGAATAATTGCAGATAAAATGCCAGCTTTTTCGAGACTTACATAACCGGGGTATTTCTTTTTCAAATAAAACATTTTCATCATATCGCGGTCATCCTCAGCAAACGCGGAAAATAATTTAGATGAATCAGGAAGACCTCCTTCAAGAAAATAACTGATCTGGTACAATTTGTTTAAAACAGTGGAATAGTTATCGCCTCTGTAAACATTTTGGTCCACCAATCCCCTAAAACCGGAATAATTATTTTTCTTAAAATTGGCTTTGAAAAATTCCAGACGTGATTCTTCAGTTAGCGAGGTATTGTAAAACAATCCTTTATAATTATCAATTGCTTCGTCTAATTTCCCCATTTCGTTTAACGCGTAAGCTATTTTGAAACGTACAGTATCGTTATTTTCTTCCATCAGAAATAGTCTGTATTCCGAAATTGCACGCAAATAATCTTGCTCGCAAAATAGGTTATCGCCGAAGGCCAACCTGTTTTTAAGTGTAAAAATATCCTCATTACTATTTTGAGAATATACATTTACACGAAAAATGGGTGAAAACAGAATTACACAAGTGGCAATAAAAAAATAATATACTTTAAAATGTTTATTTAACAACAATATCTCTCGGATAATATTTGATTTGATTTTTGTCTAATTTATAATTATTAACCGGATCATACAACTTGCCGGATATATGCAATGGATAATAAGGCAACCTTTTAAAAATATTAGTATCGCGAGTAAACCTGTCGCCAAACATCAGAAACCCTTTTATCAAATTAGTTTCTTCAACAGACTCAATAAAAAAAGCAGAACATGACGGATAAAAAGGACAATTATCGCCATCTAATTCAGAAATAAAAAACGAATACGTAGTATTAAGTGATGTAAGTATTAACAAACCAATATTTTTTCTACTGATGGTGTTTTTATTCTTATGTTGCACGGGCAATTGATAATTATTTTCCGCTTTTCCCCATTTATTCCAATCGTTTTGTCCAAATGAACAAGAAGAAATTATTATCGATATTATTATAACTTTTGTGAAATTTATATTCATCTAATCAAATACGTTTGTTTGGAATTAAACAGAAGAATAAATTAGTGCAAAAACATTAATAATTTTAGTTAGGGTTTTCCCGAATTAATTATCAAGTTTAGTTAAATCTAGTTTTAATCGTTTGGCAAGATTAACTAATTCCAGTTGTTTGTAAACAGCATTTTTACAAAGACTTATTCTTTCATCAGCCCAGCAGATATCGTTAGTATTTTTGTCAATTCGTACATCCTCGAAATATTCAGGAGTCCCCCACTTTTCATACTCTGGTTTGTTTTTAAGATGTGTTAAATTTATTTCACCGGACATACCGTCGGAGTATTCAACAAATAGTATAAATTTGTCGGAAGCTTTTACATTTAATAATTTCGCCATCAAAAAAATCCCGGAATTTCAGAGTTAATTTTCAAAAAAACTTTTAATCGTATATAAAATTTCGATTTGTAAAGATACATAATTACGCAGTATAAAGACTCAAAATTAAGCAATCTAAACAACTAACTCGAAAATATTTTTAACGTAATTATCATATTTTATCTAATCAGCTCACGCGCTATAATCAATCTTTGAATTTCAGAAGTCCCTTCATAAATTTCAGTTATTTTAGAGTCCCTTAAAAACCTTTCTACGTGATATTCCCTTACATAGCCATAGCCGCCGTGAATTTGAATAGCGTCCAGAGCATTTTCAACCGCCACTTTTGATGCATATAACTTGGCCATTGAAGCTTCTTTAATATATGGTTTTCCCGCGTCTCTTAAACCTGCTGCCTGAAGTGTAAGTAATTTAGCCGCTTCAAGTTTTACAGCCATATCCGCTAGCATAAATTGAATTGCCTGTAAATTACAAATTTCCGAACCGAACGCTTTTCTCTCTTTTGAATATTTAAGCGCTGTTTCGAGCGACGCTTCCGCAATGCCTACCGCTTGTGAAGCAATCCCGTAACGTCCTCCGTTCAAAGTATCCATTGCAAAATTAAACCCTTTTCCAACTTCCCAAATTACATTGGATTCGGGTACCCGAACATTTGTAAAGGTTAACGAGCATGTATCCGAGCTTCTTATTCCTAATTTGTCTTCTTTTATTCCGTGCTCAAAACCCGGACTTCCTTTCTCTACAATAAACGCTGTAATTCCTTTATGCTTCTTTTCCGGTTCAGTCTGAGCAAATACTATATAATAGTCCGCCGATTGCCCGTTTGTAATCCAATTTTTAATTCCGTTAAGCACCCAGTAATTGCCGTCTTTTTCTGCAATTGTTCTCTGTTGAGTTGCGTCACTGCCGGCTTCTGGTTCCGATAAGGCGAAAGCTCCAAGTTTTTCACCTCGTGCAAGTGGTTTAAGATAATTTTCCTTAATAAATTCACTTCCGTGTTTTTCTAATCCCGCACATACCAAAGAATTATTTACAGACATAATTACACCAACGCTGGCATCCACTTTTGAAATTTCAATCATCGAAAGCACATAACTTACTGTATCCATGCCAGCCCCGTCATAATCAGGGGAAACCATCATACCCATAAAACCAAGTTCACCCATTTTTTTTACAATATCCGCTGGAAATATTGCATTTTTATCCCTGTCAATAACAGTAGGCGCAATTTCCGTTTGTGCGAATTCACGCGCAGTTTGTTGAATCATCTGATGTTCTTCATTAAGATCGAAGTTCATAAACTTTTCCTCTTATTTGTTAAAAATTTTTCTAATAAATATTTAGAGGTTTATAATGATCAGAAACTACATAATGCCATTTCAAATTGCAATCAAAAATCTATTAATAGAATTTTAGTAAACACACTATTTCAAATTGCATACTTTTTTAGAGCTTCTAACGGAATGATATTTAGAGTGGCTTCATGAGTTGATTTCAAGACAACCGGACACGCGTAACCGGAATCGAATGCATGTTTCCAACGGGAAGCGCATACACACCATTGATCTCCGGGCTTTAATCCAGGAAAGTCGAATTCTGGACGAGGTGTAGATAAATCATTTCCTGTAATTTTACTAAATTTCAAAAATTCTTCCGTCACCCTGCAGCAAACCGAATGAACACCAAAATCCTCATCACAGGTATCACAATAGCTGTTTCTAAAAAAACCGGTTACAGGATCTTTGCCGCAAGGCTCCAAGTTTTCACCAAGTACATTCTTAGGATTGGTCATAATTTTTCACACTATTTTTTATTGTAGTTTTGTTCTTTGAACTTTTTACGCTCCACTCTATGCTGGATTTTTTAACCGGGAATTTCGGTATCATTATATTTTTCCTGCAATTTTTTCAGTTCAATCTTCAATTGCTCAATTATTTTTTCGTATCCGTGATTATCATATAAATTGACTACTTCATTTGGATCTTCTTTTAGATCGTATAATTCCCAAAGATCAACATCATTGTAATAATGAATCAGCTTATACCTTTCTGTACGAATTCCATAATGACGTTTAACTGAGTGCCATCCATGAGGAAATTCATAATAATGATAATAAATTGAATTACGCCATTCAACCTTAGTGCCACTGCCAGCAATTTTCCTGAACGATTCTCCTTGAATTTCATTTGGAATTTTAATGTTTGTATAATCAAGAAATGTCGGCGCAAAATCTAGGTTAAGTACCATTTTATCGCAGACCTGTTCGGATTTAATTTCTCGAGGATAACGCATTACCAATGGCATCCCAAAAGATTGCTCGAACATAAACCGTTTATCGTACCAACCATGTTCACCAAGATAAAAACCCTGATCCGAAGTATATACAACTATCGTATTTTCCGACAACTTATTGGAATCAAGGTAGTTTAATAACTTTCCCACATTTTCATCAACAGACAAAATACATGACAGATAATCTTTCATATATCTTTGATACTTCCATTTTACGAGTTCCATCCCTTCTAATTTTGTTTCCTTAAATTCCAAATTGATTTTATCATAATAATTGTCCCATAAAAGTTTCTGTTCGGTGTTCATTCTATCATATTCGGTTTGCCAAATATCCTCCACTTTAGAGGCAAATTCTGTACTGCCGCCGGAACCTGTTTCGTGATCATAAAATCCTTTTTTTAATTTCATATCCATTGAAAGATACATATCCGAAATACGCATGTCGGCTTTTCCCGCAGTATTTTCGCGAGTGGAATAATCGTCAAAAAATGTTTCGGGTATAGGAATTTCTTTATTATCAAACGCACCCAAATGTCTCGCCGCTGGCATCCAATTTCTATGAGGGGCTTTATTATGGACTAGTAAACAGAAAGGTTTATTTCGATCCCTTTGCTCTAACATATCTAAAGCATAATCGGCGATTAAATCTGTTGCATACCCAGTATATTCTTTTTCCGTTTCATTATCCTTAAAAACAGGATTATAATATTGTCCCTGGTCAATTAAAACTTTCCAATTATCAAATCCAGTTGGTGTTGATTTGAGGTGCCACTTGCCGATAAGAAATGTTTGATATCCCGCGTTTTGAAGTAATTTAGGAAAAGTAACCTGACTACCGTCAAACTCATCTTTATTATCGCGGAATCCGTTTATATGACTGTATTTTCCGGTAAGCATAGTTGCTCTACTAGGCCCGCAAATGGAATTTGTAACAAAACTGTTTTGAAACAATATTCCTTCTTTCGCAATTCTATCAATATTGGGAGTTTTAATTAATTTACTACCATAACAACTTATTGCCTGTTCGGCGTGGTCATCGCTCATAATAAAAACAATATTAGGTTGAACCTCATTAAATTTATTATAAGCAAATATTTTAGGCATTCCCAAAACGGCAGCACTTAATCCTACTGTTTTGATAAATTTTCTTCGTGATGTTAGCATTTGTTGATATTAATTTGTTTTAATAAAATTTTCCGAAATATATATAAGTTTAAATATCTTTGCTTCAGATTTTCATTCTCACCCGCAGAGCGAAAAAAATTCTTCGATATTCGTTTTCGTAAAAAATTGAAAATAGGGGCATCATAATAATTTTATTTATCGTTATAAAACGATCTGAAGTAAGCTGATCATCGTTAATTATTAATGATGCTTATAATTTTACGGCTTCATATTGTATTGTTGTAATTATCAATAATAAAACCATATAGTTCTATAGTCTCTAATGTTTTCACCTCTGGCCGCAAGTTCTTCCAAATAATCGAAAATTGGAACATCCACATAATTATAAGGCGGAATAGGAGTAATGTTTTTTTCCCATGGATGAAACTCGTAAACACGAGAACCGTCGGACAATATCATTACAAGTCGGTGATCCTGCCCGGCTCGAAGATGGTTTTTGCCTAATTTGGGCACATTAAAAACAGGTTCATCGGTTCTATCCAAACCTGGCAATAACCGTGCTTCTTCTTTCCTTTCCTGTAATATCCTTGCGATTGGGACCATATACCTTTTAGTTTCTTCTTTGCCTTTCATATTAAAAGTGTAATAAGGATCAACCCCTATTGATTTAAGATCACGTCTTAATTTAACAGTCTCAAATCTTCTGGAATTTTCAACAGTATATACCTGCTGATTATAAACACTTAATCCAGCTTTCCGAATTTTCCCGATGGCATGCATTGATTCCGGTGTAATTTCGTAACTGTGTTCAAAATGGGTAACAAATGTAATTTCCAATTTTGGAGGATTGTGGAATTTTGATATCATTGATATTAATTCCTCATTAAAACGCATCGGCAATACAACAGGAGTTCTTGTGCCTATTCGTATTCTATAGATTTGTTTTTTACCGGCAAGTATTTCCAGAATTTTTTCTAACTGACTGTTTTTCATAACAATCGGATCGCCTCCCGTAATTAATACGTCGCCAATACTTTTATGACTGTCAAGCCAGTTTAAAGCATTAATAATTTTATCCATCGAAGCCATTGCTTTGGGATCCAGTACACGTTCTATTTCCCAATTCCTTTGGCAATAAACACAAATTTGTGCGCATGTGTTAAAAGGTTTTAAAATAGATATTAATGGATAACGTCTTGTAACAAGATCAATTGGCGATGTTTCGTGTTCACCCATAAAATCGAATGATACATCCCTTTCATGCAGATGCTCAATCATTTTATCCACATATTCTTTTGGAGGAATAACCTGGGCTCTAATCGCATGATCGTATCCGATAGAAAGTTTTGTGTCCATTAAACTCAAATAGTATGGAGTAATTCCGAAAGCAATTTTATTTTTTACCGCAGCTTCAACCGCCGATTTCTGCTCACTTGTCATTTCAATAATATCGAATAAAGGTTGAGGTGATTTAATAACATTTTTTAGATGCCATAAATAATCATTCCAATCATCTTGTGTGCCGTTAAAATACCTGAGAATTTTTGAACGATTCTCCGCTCTCCAATTAATAACTTCATCATCCAAACCTGAAGGGTATTTCTTAAAATATTTTAGCATACTCGAACCGAGGTCGTCAAGAATTTCCATTCTTTTATCTGCCGCCTCGCGACCTTTCATTTTAAGGAATTCTGGAAATCCTTTTTTTACCTGCGCGTCTTCTATGTAAATATTCGATTTGCCAGTAACACCCCGAAACAAATTAATAAACTCCAATATGAACCCTACAGATATTTTGCAAGACAACTCCTGCCGACGGGATGAGGCTAATTTCCACAAGCTGTCTAAAGCTGAGAACTCTGTACGATACTCATTTATCGGTCCTATTATGCTTCTGAAAACACGAATACTTTCGCGGACTGTTGATTTTTCAAGTATGTGTAAATCGTTTTGAACAGAAAATATTTTTCGCTCAGATCTTTCAAGATAATCATACAAAGAATCTCTAGCCTGTTCCAAATCGGAAGAATTTGCCAGTATTTGATAAATCTCAGGATTACAATCCCAAAGTCTCTGTACATAGACTTCATAATCTATGTCGAATTTAGGCTTAAAGAGACTTACTTCGTCTGTAAAAACATCGTCGAGTAATTTTGTATTTACCCATTTGAGCTTGGCGGATTCGGGAACTGTTTTTTTCGATTTCTTTTTTTCAGGCACGTTTTTTATAACGGAAGTCATAGTAACCTCCTTGAGTTGTGTTTAGAAAGATGATAAAACTAATTCCAATTAATGTCAAATGGTGAATTGTGAATCAGTGTGAAATATTTACATAAATAATACATAATGTCTTGGTTTGTGACTGATAAAAAACTTATTTTTTAGAATTAGTAATATAATTGCAGGAAAAGGAATTCGATTTTAATTACTAAAATATTTTCCCATCCTTAGCCGAATAGCATAACAAAAAGTTAGGAATAAAATGAATACATCTAAAGGAAGTGAAACAAATAAAAAATTTGAAACTGAATCCAAAGTTGAAGTCCTTCGAACCCTTGAACATAAAGTGAAGGAGTTTATGGAAAGCCATATAGCTAAAAGAAAACTTTGGTATTCAAGTGATTTTCTTCCAGCCGATGAGAAAAATGACGAAAATCATGAGAAGGCAATTATTAAATTACGAGAAAGAACAAGGGGTATAGGTGACGAGGCAAGAGTGGCGATAGGATTAAATTTGCTGACCGAGGAAGGTTTACCCCATTTTCATAGAATTATTGCCAAACATCTGGGCGACGATAGTTTCTGGGCAAAGTGGAATAACATGTGGACCGCAGAAGAAGATAGACACGGGGGTGTTTTACGCGACTACGCTAGAGACAGCAGATTATTTAATTTTTCCAGACTGGAACAAATGCAGTATGTTTATCAGGAAAAAGGATTCAATCCCGACTGGGATAAAGATCCATATCGTGTTTTTGTTTATACAACACTTCAAGAAAGAGCAACGCAATTTTCACATAAAAATACAGGCAATTTTATAGGCGACTCGGAGCCGTTAATAAACGGAATTTTATCAAGTATAGCGGCCGATGAGGCTAAACATTTTACATTTTATAGAAATGTTTTTAAAGAAATATTGGAAATCGACCCGAACCGTGCTTTGGAATCAGCGCTCGCCATAATGCCAGCTATTGATATGCCGGGTATATCTATGCCAAATTTTCGTGAAATGGCGGATGTAATTAGACGCGTTAATATTTACGGTCCGAGAGATTATAAAATAATAGTAGAAGAGGCGTTAAAATTTTGGAATATAGCTTTATTGGATAAATTGAACGATGTTGGACGTGCCGCCCAGGAAAAATTAATGAACATTCCTGCACGACTCGAGAAAGTTGCCGAATACATTGAACAAAGAACAACAAAAAAAACTTTTTCATTCGATCTAATTTATAATAGAATTTTAGTGATGGAATAGAAAATATCATTGCTATCAATGCATATTCTGAAGCTTGTTTATATATTAAACGAATTAATATGTATTATTTTAATTAAGAAATATTTTTGTGCCATCAATAACCTGAAACAATAGTATTTTTTGTATCTTTGCGGGTTATGAATAAAACAAATAATAAAATAGAAATAAAAGGCCTTACTCTGGATCATTTGAAAGATTTTGCTGAATCAATTGGTGAAAAACGATTTAGAGGAGAACAAATTTTTAATTGGATTTACAATCATCTTGCTTTCAACTTCGATGAGATGTTGAATTTATCCAAAGAATTTCGCGAAAAGCTAAAAGAATTGTGTGAACTTCAGAATCTACAATTGGTAACTACACAAAATTCCTCATTATCAAAAACACAAAAATATCTCTTCAAAACATATGACAACAAGAGCATTGAATCCGTTGTAATCCCAGATGAAAACAGAAATACTTTGTGCATATCTACTCAGGTAGGCTGTCCGCTGGATTGTAAATTTTGTGCTACAGGATTAATGGGATATAAAAGGAATTTAAGTTCGGCAGAAATTATTGATCAGTATTTATTGGCGGCAAAAGAATATGGTAAAGAAAATATAACCAATATTGTTTATATGGGAATGGGCGAACCATTATTGAATTTTGAAAGAACTTTAGACTCTTTAAAAATTTTTACCGAAGAGTTAAATAAAGGCCTAAGTAGAAACAGGATAACGGTTTCTACGGCAGGTATAGCACCAAAAATTAAAGAGCTTGCAGACTCCGGTCTGCGTGTAAAATTAGCTTTATCGCTCCATTCCTGTTTCGATGATATACGCACAAAGATTATGCCAATAAACAAAAAATATCCTCTGCAGGAAACGATAAACGCGTGCGGCTACTATGCGGAAAAAACAAATACACGTATTACATTTGAATACACAATGCTAAAGGGATTAAACGATCGTGATGAAGATGTAAAAGCGCTCTCTAAATTATGCAGGAAAATTCCATCCAAGGTTAATATTATTCCTTTCAACAGTATTAAACATATGAGTCCGGATGGTATTGCTGGAGAACTTGAACCTACCTCGCATAAAAAACTTTTAGAATTTGCCGATAAACTTAGAAATAACAATGTTACTGTAATGGTGCGTGATACACAAGGCGACGATATAGCCGCCGCCTGCGGTCAGTTGGCTGTAAAAAATTGATATTGATATTTATAAACAATTAAAAATAATTTATTCTTATGAATTGGATATATATTTTAATTGCTTCAGTCTTTGAAATAAGCTGGGCAGTGGGACTTAAATACAGCGATGGCTTCACCCAAATTAAGGCTAGCATTTTTACAGTGATAACCATGATTTTAAGTTATGTCTTCCTCGCAATGGGAGTAAAACAATTACCATTGGGAACTGCCTATGCTGTTTGGACAGGTATTGGAGCTTGCGGAACCGCTGCATACGGCATGATATACTTTGGCGAATCAAAAGAGTTACTTAGAATATTTTTTATTTTTTTGATTGTAGCGGGAATTATTGGCTTAAAAGTTACATCAAAAACATGAGTGTCAGAACAAATTAACTTATAAAAAGTTTATTTGTAAAATATATTTGTGATTTATTGTTATGGGAAAATATAATTATACAGACTATGCGAAAATTAAAGCACGATGAAATTTCAAGAAACAGAAGTTCTTTAGAAACACTGCACCAAGTAAATAAATTACCGGTATATGTGTTACTGGACAGTATCCGCAGCGCTTATAATGTCGGATCAATATTTAGAACCTCCGATGGAGCTATGATAAAAAAACTTTATCTATGCGGATATACTCCGCATCCACCCAAAAAAGAAGTTCTTAAAACAGCGCTTGGATCTACAGAAAGTGTTCCTTGGGAGTATACCGAGGACCCTATTGAAGTTGTAATGAAATTAAAAAATGAAGGTGTTAAAATTTGCGCCCTGGAATTAACCGATTCAAGTATCCCGCATCACACTGTTGAATCCAATCAATTTCCGTTATGTTTAATTATCGGAAACGAAATAACGGGAGTATCCCAGAGCCTAATAGATCTTTGCGATTTTTCAATAGAAATACCCCAATATGGAATAAAACAATCTCTTAATGTTGCGGTTGCATATGGTATTTCAATTTTTGAATTAAGAAAAACTTTTGACTTAAACGGCAGCTTGTAATTTTCAGACTGCACTAGAAAAATAATTTTCGCCGTTGTCTTTAACGTGAATGTTAAGCATTTCGGCGCGCACAAGTTTAATTAATGTTCTTGATGCCCGCCTGTAAGAAATATTAGCCCAATCAGATAATTCCTTAACTGTAATAATTTCGTTGTCCTTAAGAAAATTGAAGACAGCTTTTTCGTTTTTACCTACTTCGTAATTTACGAGCGGTGTGTTTGCTGAACGAGCCTGCAGAATTTTGATCATCTCTTTACTCGCGGGAACACTTTTATCTGCAATCCGTATAAAAACCTGAGCGGTGTTTAAATCCAAATCTTTCTGATAGTCCTGCAATCGATGCGGTTTTCGATTTGATTCCCGAATCTTACATACAACTATTTCTCTATCAAATAATTCAACGAAATGAAAGCTGTATTCAATAGGAGGTTCGCAATAATTTTCAGCAGATTCACGTAACAGTTCTGCTTCGCTTTTTTCACTTAGTACACCGCGTACCGTTTTGTCATCATCCACACCGACAATAACATAACCGCCTTTTGTATTGGCGAAGGCAATCATTTCTTTAGCAATTTTTTCGTATTCGGTGAACCGCTGTTTAAACTCGATTCTTAAACCTTCGCCCTGTTCAATAAGTTTAATTAACTCAACAGGTTTCATACGATTATTTTTCAGTTATAGTTTAACCCTTTCCTCTCGGTCTGCCAGGACGTTTAAATTTTTCTTCTGGAGTTTTTATTAAATCCGGCTTCATCTTTTTATCATTCGGTTCGAAAGGTTTTTCTTTTTCATCGGGTTCTGATTTTTTATCCGGCATTTTATTATTAATGACCGGTTGAGCCGAAGAATCAGGCATAAATTGTTTACTCAGTCTTAGACTATCCATTTCATTTGTACTAATGCCCAAACTATCGGCTGATTTTTTATCTTTTTCTAATTTAGCTACATTTTTAAGAGAATCCAGCAGACGCGCTTTTTCCTGCTTAAAGAACTGAAGTTTATTTTTGACGCTTAGCGCATATGTTGAAGTATTGTATTTAATTGCGAGTGAATCATAAACCGAGGCGGCGGAGTCACTCAATTGAAGATCATTCTCCAAAATAAATCCAATAGTATATAAGGACTTTGCGGCGAAAGTCGATTTGGGGTGATTCTTTGATACATCATAAAAAGCTTTAATAGCCTCGTTATATTTTTTCGTGTCATAAACCGCTTCAGCCGAAACGAACATTTCTTCTGCTGGATCTACATTCAACGCAATTTTACTTTTACCCAGTTTTTCTGCCGCGGCGTTTACAATTTTTTCTTCTTTATAATTGTCGTATACAAGATTAAAAAGACTATCTGCTTTTTCTTTATCACCTGTAGTAAGATAGTAGGTGCCGAGCGCATATAAAGTTCTTGCCTGATACCGAGTGACAGGATAATCGTTTAATATTTCCTTGTAATTATAAAAAGCGGAGTCTGCAATTTCCAGTTCGCCAAAGTAAAGATTAGCAATTTCGTATTTGTGTTTAACAATTCTTGTAATAAGGCTATCGGCAGAAAGAGTAGGCCTTTTGGGCTTACTATCGAAAGGAGGCTCCTCTTTCAAAGAATATTTTGTTGAATCAAAACTATTGCCGCCGAGTTGTTTCATTTCAACATAAAGTTTAGTCAAAGAATCTCTTCTTGTAAAATAATTAGCATAAAGTGTAGAGTCTCTTACATATAAAGTAGAATCTTTTACATAAGAATATTCACGAAGATTTAAAAGTAGTCCCGAATAATTTTTTGATATATCCTGGAAAACTTTTGATTTACTGCTGGCAATATTTTTGAGTTCCAATGGCGCTTTTGTTTGAGCAACTCTTTTATAGAGAACCTCGGCGCTATCCAGATCCACATAATCTTTTTCAATAATTTGAGCTCTTTTAAACGCTGCGATACCGGAGCTTTCGGTTCCGGGATAAGTTGTGTCCACAATAGTATAAAGATCTAATGCTTCTTCAACTTTATTTTGGTCATTATAAATATTGGCAGTTTCCAACTCAATCTGATCGAGTTTATCTTTAAACTTTTCTTCCGATCTCAACTCTTCAAGAACTATTAAGCTTTCATCTGCCAGTCCCAGTTGTTTTTTAACTTTAGCGAATTCAATTCTGCTTAAAAATAGAACGTCGAATGTTGGTGAATATTCTTCAACTTCAGCGAATGAATTTGCCGCATCTTCATAATCTTCAATCTTCAGATACAATTTTCCCATCTCGTAGTATAGTTGAGCAATAGTTTCGGAAGATGAGGATACTTCAATAATTTTTTTTACGACTTCAATTGCATCTTCATAATTTTCTCTGTAATTCAAATACCTTATTTCGGTTAACAAAGCCTCATAAAGCAAATCTTCGCGTTCTTCAGCCTCTGCGTTTTTCTTAACTTCGTCAAGAATTTTAACTCCTACATCAAATCTTCGCATTTGTAATTCTGCTTTTGCAATCCATAACGAATTATCCAATTTCAATTCAGAATTGGGCATAGATTCTAATTCGCGAAATTTTCTTATAGCTTTAGTATAATTTCCCTGAAAATAATATGCACGGCCGATCATAAAAAGTGAGGCGTCAAAATAATCTGATTCTGTGTTAAACTGGAGTATTTTTGAACATTTTTCAATAACATAATCCAAAGAAGTTTTGGCCTTTGACGGTAAATTCGGTTCTTTAAAATCGAATAATTCTCGCTTAGTGTTGGTTGCAATATCAAGTTCAGCTTCTTCAAAGCTTACTTTAGCATTGTAATACCTATTGAAGTAAGTGGTAAAATTATCCCACATAGAGCAACTTTGAACTCCAAGGGCAATTACTAACATCGATATAAAAAGAATTTTCTTATTCAAATTTATACTCATAATTTATTCAAATTACTTATAGAGCTTCTGAGCCAGATTCATCAGTACGAATTCTTACAGCATCTAAAACATCAAATACAAAAATTTTACCGTCACCCACTTGTCCGGTTTTTGCTATGCTTGAAATTAGTTCAACAACTCTTTCGCTAATTTCGTCATCAACTACTACCTCAATTTTAATTTTAGGAACGAATTCAATCTGATACTCGCTGCCCCTGTAGGTTTCTGTATGTCCTTTTTGTCTCCCATATCCACGAACTTCTGAAATAGTCATACCTCTTATTCCCTCTTCGAGCAATGCGTCTTTCACTTCTTCAAGTTTAAAGGGGCGAACAATGGCTTCTATTTTTTTCATATAATCTCCGATTTAATTTTTCAGTCCGTGGCAATGTTTAAATTTTTTACCGCTTCCGCAAGGACATGGCTCATTTCTACCAACTTGTTTTTCTACACGTACAGGCTGCTGTTTGCCGCGTTGAGCGCCTTGATCGACCTGTCCGCCCTGAACACCCATATTTGTAACACTGTCTTTTATGGTTGTCATTCTTTGTGCAGCTCTTCTTTGTTGCTGTATTTGTTCCGGAGTTTGAGGGAAAAATTTGAAACAGAAAGATACAACTTCGTTTCTTATGGATTCGAGAAGTTGAATGAAAAGATTAAAAGCTTCACCCTTGTATTCAAGAAGTGGATCTTTCTGACCGTAAGCTCTAAGACCGATCCCTTCCTTAAGATCGTCCATTTCACGAAGGTGTTCTTTCCACTTATTATCCAATACGCTAAGAACAGCGTATCTTTCCAGCCTGGCCATTATTTCGGGAGTTATCATTTTTTCTTTTTGTTTATAGAAATCTTTGGCGGCGTTCATTATTTGATCTTTAACTCCATCGCGACCAAGATCCTGATAAGTGTTCTTATCAAACTTTACATCGATCAATAAATTCTGTAATAAATCTGCATGTAAGTTTTCAATAAGAGCATCTTCATAATAATTATCCAATAACGAGTCTATATATTCCTCTAGATAATCAAAAACTTCGTCTTTAAGCCTTTCACCTTCAAGTGCCTGACGTCTTTTTGTATAAATTACTTCTCTTTGTTGATTCATTACATTATCGTATTCGAGAAGTCTTTTTCTTATCGCGAAGTTATTCTCTTCAACTTTCTTTTGTGCTCGTTCAACAGATTTTGTTATCATAGGATGTTGAATCGCCTCACCTTCCTCTAAACCCAAACGACCCATTATAGAAGTGACTCTATCCCCACCAAACAATCGCATCAAATCATCTTCCAGGGAAATAAAAAATTTAGTAGTACCCGGATCACCCTGACGTCCAGATCGTCCTCGCAACTGTCTATCGATACGGCGTGATTCATGACGTTCAGTACCAAGAATAAATAATCCTCCTTTTTCCACAACTCCGGCCCCGAGTTTTATATCCGTACCACGTCCAGCCATATTTGTTGCCAGAGTTATAGCCCCCGGCTGCCCTGCAAAGGCAACAATTTCAGCCTCGCGCTGATGTTGCTTAGCATTCAATACATTGTGAGCAATGCCCTGTCTTTTAAGCATTCGGCTTAAAGTTTCAGAAACTTCAACGCTGGTAGTACCAACAAGCACTGGTCTTTTCTCTTCCTGTAACGCTTTAACTTTTTCAATAACAGCATTAAATTTTTCACGTTTGGATTTGAAGATCGCATCTTCATCATCATCTCTTACAATCGGTTTATTGGTCGGAATTACAATTACCTCGAGTTTATAAATTTCGAAGAACTCCGATTCTTCAGTTTCAGCTGTACCCGTCATACCTGCAAGTTTGTTATACAATCGGAAATAATTCTGAAGTGTAATAGTTGCTAATGTTTGAGTATCACGCTCAACTTTAACATTTTCTTTGGCTTCAATCGCCTGATGCAAACCATCGGAATATCTTCTCCCGGGCAAAACACGTCCTGTAAATTCATCAACGATGGCAATTTTTCCATCTTCTGTAATTACGTATTCATCGTCTTTATTAAATAGACTGTATGCTTTAAGTAATTGGTTCAAGGTATGAATTCTATCGGATCTTTCAGAGTAAATATGATATAACTCATCTTTGCGTTTATTTATTTCCTCTTCACTTAAAGAATCATCATTCTCAAGTTTGCTGATTTCAGTTCCTAAATCGAGCAATACAAAAAACTCTTTCCCTTCGCTCGATCCTTGCGCAAGTTCTTCACGACCTTTTTCGGTAAGATCAATAGTATTTTGTTTTTCTTCTATGGCGAAATATAATTCCTCGTCAATCTCCGGCATTCGTTTTGCGTTTTCTCTAAGGAATTCGAGCTCGGTAGTCTGCATTAACTTTTTATATTCTGGTTCGCCGAATAATTTGATAAGTTTTTTGTTTTTAGGTAAACCTCTTTGTGCCCTCAGCAGACAAATACCGGCTTTAGCTCTGTCGTCTTTATTTTCAGATTTAAGTAATGACTCAGCCTCGGTGACTAAAGCAGCCACAAGTGCAGATTGTTTTCTAAACAATCTTTCAATTTTGGGTTTCATTTCATAAAATTTATGGTCGTCGGAGTCAACTGCACCGGAAATAATTAAAGGAGTTCGTGCCTCATCAATTAGTACCGAATCCACTTCATCGACAATTGCGTAATTATGTCCACGCTGTACACAGTTCTCTTTGGATACAGCCATATTGTCGCGCAAATAATCGAAACCAAATTCGTTGTTTGTTCCATAGGTAATATCATTTCTATATTGAACATATCTTTGTTCAGGATCCATTGTATTAATGATACATCCAATTGTAAGTCCGTGAAATTTAAATATTTCACCCATCCATTCGCTGTCGCGTTTTGCAAGATAATCGTTAACGGTTACAACATGTACGCCCTTTCCGGTTAATGCGTTCAAATATATGGGCATCGTAGCCACAAGTGTTTTACCTTCACCAGTAGCCATTTCGGCGATTTTCCCTCTATGAAGCACGACACCGCCAATAAGCTGGACATCATAAGGAATCATATCCCAGGTAATTTTATTCCCCGAGGCATCCCATGTTTTTCCGACCAATCTTCGGCACGTATCTTTAACAACGGCAAAGGCCTCGGGAAGTAATTCGTCGAGTATATTTTCATATGAATCGTTCAGATCGTCATTTAATTTATCGAGATCATCATAAATTTTATGCTTGTCTTCATCGAACTCATCAAGTGTTAATTGATGTTTCAGGGAATCTATATTTTCTCGAAGTTCTTTAGTTCTCTCAGCAATCCTCTCCTTAAAATCAATTGTTTTTGCTTTTAATTCTTCGTCGGTTAAGTCTGCAAGTTTTTCATATTCTGCATTAATTTGATCTACAATTGGCCAAAGGTCTTTCATTGCTTTTGTATTCTTATCACCAAAGATTTTTTTGATAAGAGTATTAATCATTTTTATCTCCAAATTTTTACGAACATTAAAATTAAAGAATGGGCACCTGAAAAGCAAAGAAAGCAGCTCTTATACATGAATCTTTAACTAAATATTAACATAAAAACCGGTAATTAAAATAATTGTTAATGATCAGAAATAAAGTTCAAATGTTTTGCCCCAAATTTTCAGTTAACAAATAATGCAATTAATTATTTCTTATTTTAATATTTCAATAAATATTAGTTCTGTTTAATTTGAGAGACACTGCTAAAAATAAAATTTCCGACGAACTTATAAATCAATTCGTTTTATGGTGTTCTGGGTTTCTATCATCAATCGAATTCGAAAATTTAATATATGCTTTCGAAAAAGAATTTAGCAGATTTTATTTCGGAAGGGAAATTGAATCTAACGTAATCAGAATAATTAATGCAATAATAGATAAAGTTTCGTTTTTATCGGACTGTCTTAATTATCCCCACCATGTAGAAATTATTTGTTCAATAGCGGCCAATAGCAATTATCTTACGGATATTCTTGTTAGAAATCCTGAATTATTCTATCAGATTTTTAGTCCTCAGTACCTTAAAAGCACAGTTGATAAAAAAACTTTATCTCAAGAAATTGAAAATGGAGTAAGCAGGTATAAAACGCTTGACGCAAAAGTAAAATATTTACGCTCTTATAAGAGGCGATATTTATTAAAAATTGGACTCAACGACATACTAGGCAATACTACTTTAAAACAGGTTACCGAAAACATATCAATTCTTGCAGAAACAATTAACAGCCAATTATTTTTTCTTTGTTATAATCAAATACTATCGGACTATAAATTAGAAAAAGTAACATCCAATTATTGCTTAATGTCTCTTGGAAAACAAGGGGGCAACGAATTAAATTACAGTTCCGACATTGATCTGCTCCTAATTTATGATAATGAAGAGAGTTTTGGACAAACGACTCCTCTCTATTACTACGAAATAATAAACGAGTGCACTAAACTATTCGTAAAAAAATCTACTGAATTTACGGAACTTGGTAACCTTTACAGAGTAGATTTTAGATTACGTCCTGATGGAAACGCGGCTCCTATTGCCCTCACGCTTCTCGATACAATGAATTATTACGAAAGCCGGGGCGAACAATGGGAAAAACAAATGCTGATTAAACTTTCTTATATAGGGGGAAGCAAAGAATTATTTTCAAGGTTTCAATCCTTTGTCCATTCGTATGTATATAGCTCTTCAATGCAGGGCTCGCCGTTGGAAACAATAAACGAAATGAAAAAAAATATAGAAAAACATTATAATGATTCACAAAATGTTAAAACTACAATAGGCGGTATACGAGATATAGAATTTTCGGTGCAGGCATTACAATTATTGAATGGGGGAAAGTTTAAAATTTTACGCACCGGCAATACTATTGAAGCTCTTGAAAACCTCCATTCGTTAAATTTAATTTCTCAGCATGAATATGAAACTTTTGTTAACGCGTACATTTTTTATCGCAAAATTGAGCATTATTTGCAGCTAATGAATAACCTGCAAACCCATACACTTCCGGCAAACGTCCAAGTTCAATTACAGTTGTCTTATTTTTTAAAATTCAGCAATTATAAAAATTTAATTGCGGAATTCAATAATTCGCGGAAAAAAGTTCGTGCAATATTTAACTCGATAATTAATCCGGGTAAAAATAATTCTGCAAACGTAACTTCAACAGAGACTCATATAAATTTTTTAGACCCGAACCGCGCAAATAAAAATTTAGAGTTTCTTGAATTTGGATCTGGTTTAATAACTCAGAAAAATTTTGATTCAAAAACAACGCTCTTATTCCAAAAAATAAAACCTTTATTGCTGCAGCTCTTAAAACGGTCCATTTCACCAGATACAATACTTAATAACTACGTTAAAATCGTACAAGTGTATAAGTATATTGCAATTTTATACAAGGAGTTGCAAAACGAAAAATTTCATAAAGGGTTTATTAGAATATGCGAATACTCACAGTATTCGATAAACCTTATGCTTAATAGTCCCACATTAGTTGAAGATTTAATAAGCCGGAAAGTTTTCGTAAAAAACATTCCTGCTAGATTTGCAGATTCAAAAATAGAAAACATACTCCTTATGTTATCAATTCAGTATACGCTTAATTTGATTGATCATTCGAAATTATCTGCTAATTTAACGGCTTTTATTAAATTTGTTATTCAGAAAAGATATGCCGAAGAGGAGATAAACCTAACGATATTTATAGCGGGTTTAGGAAGTTTTGGTGTGCAGGATATGACACTAAAATCGGATTTGGACCTAATAGTTGTAACCAATGATATTTCAAAACACGAAAACATTCAGGAAGTATTTCAAATATTTTTATCAAAAATAAGGCACGAGCTAAAACCGATTGAAGTAGATTTCCGTCTACGTCCTGAAGGAAAAAGTTCGCCTTTAGTATGGGATATAAACAATTACAAAATTTACCTTCAGAAAAGAGCTGGAATATGGGAATATCAATCGCTTATAAAATCAAGGTTCGTCTGTGGAGATAAAATTTTATACAAATCATTTCAAAACATTGTTAAATCCAACGCTCAATCGTTACCCAAAAAATTGATTCGGGATAATGTTAAAGAAATGCATAAAAAAATAACTACTTCAAATTTAGGATTTGGTATCCCTGCATTAAATATTAAAAGCAGCTTAGGCGGGTTGGTTACTGTTGATTATATAGTTACATATTTATATTTGATTTATAATTTCGAAAATACGATGTTTCGCGAAACTAAAACAAAAAAAATACTGCTCCAAAAAATTGTGCAGGAGATACCCTCTTCCGGGAAAATACTTAAAAACTACAATTTGCTTAAAAGTGTTTTGCTTAAAATTCAACTAGCTTTCGATACTAATAAAACAGTAATCCCCAGCGAATCTTTAAAACTAAATTTGCTAAACGATTGGATGAAATTTGAAAAATCTAAATTAATTGAAAAAAATATACTAGAAGTTTTTAAAACTAATTTTGAACTATACAATAAAATTTTGCGGGAATATTGATTTGAAATTATTTTACAAATATTGGTTATTAATTTCCACACTCGTAGTATTCGTACTTTATTTTTTTACCCTCGCACCAACTGTTGTTCAAATTGATTCAGGTGAGTTAGCTGCCATACAAATTCTTCCCGGAATCGCCCATCCAACCGGTTATCCACTATTTACATTGGCGGGGTATCTATTTTCTTTAATCCCATTACCGATATCAAAAATTTTTCAGATGAATTTGTTGGCGGCAATATATTGTACGGCAGCATATGCGTTTTTTGTTGCAACATTGTACATGCTAATTAAAAATAATAAATCGGAATCGTTTGAAAAAGGATCTATAAAAAAAGGGAAAAAAGAGAGCAAATATAGTAATAAACAGACGGCTGAAATTGAAATACCACTTTTTGTGAAGATAATAATATCGTTATTTGGCGGATTAACACTGGCTTTAAGCCGCACATTTTGGCTGCAAAGCACGTCTACGGAAGTTTATTCGTTACACCTATTTTTATTAAACGTAATTCTTTATCTGTTAATCAGAATATATTCCGAATCAGGTAAGCGGCTGACAAGCCTCTGGTATTTGGTTGCTATAATGTTTGGTTTGGCGTTCGCAAATCATATGACTATTCTTATGCTTATTCCTGCGACTGTTTACATCTTTTTTGCGAAAGAAAAATTTGGCAAGGAGCAATCTCTTTTAATAGCCAAACTTAGCTCGGTATTTATTGCTGTAATTGGTTTGTTTTATTCAATATTGCCGGTTCTTGCTTCAACTAAACCAGTGTTGAATTGGGGTAATCCGGTGAATTTAGAAAATATAATCAGGCATGTTAGCGGAAAACAATATAGAGTTTGGCTTTTCAGTTCTTTCGACGCTGCAAAAAAACAATTTATTAATTACTTCGCGTCTCTGCCACAGGAATTTGGTTTTCTTGTTTTAATACTCATTCTTTTTGGTTTATTTAAATTTTATAAAACCAACAAACATATTTTCATTTTTTATGGAATCAGTTTTTTATTCACTGTATTATACGCCAGCAATTATGATATACACGACATCGATACTTATTATTTACTTGCTAATATCTCATTATCAATTTTTGCGGCCTTCGGTTTTTACTTTTTAAGTGAACTGCTATTATCAAAAAATTTACCTTCTGTTACAATTCTAATTGCGGCTCTGGTATTATCAGGTTATCAGCTATTCTTTAATATTGAGGAATGCAGTCAAAAAAATGTTTATATATTTGAAGATTATACAAAAGAACTTATTAATAGCACCGATAAAAATTCTATTGTTCTCAGTTATCAGTGGGATTATTTTATTTCGGCTTCTTATTACTACCAGAATGTCGAAGGATTAAGAAATGATGTAATAATAATTGATAAAGAATTACTCCGTCGATCATGGTACTACGATCAATTGAAGAATAATAATAAAAATTTATTTGCAGGGTATGAGAATGACATAAATCAATTTCTGACCGCTTTAACCCCTTTTGAACGAGACGAAATTTATGACGCACAAAAACTAGAGCATTTTTATCAAAAAATTATGACAAATATTGTCGGTTATAATTTCGGAAAAAACACAATTTATATAGCTCCAGAACTCGTCGAAAATGAAATGACTAAAGGGCAGTTCAGTTTACCTGAAGGATATAAACTTGTGCCTGATTTGTTTTTATTTAAAGTAGTAAATAGCAGCAATTATTATCCGGCGAAGGATCCAGACTTTGTTGTCAGGTTTCCCGTCATCAAAAACCATTATCATAGTTTTATAGAAAATATTGTGGTAAAAATGCTTATTTATAGGACGATGTACGAAATTCAGTACGATAAAATTGGGCGCGCAAAAATTTATGCGAATAAAATTTTGAATGATTTTCCAGGTTATCCATTACCGCCCGATATAAAGAAAAAACTATCTTTATAATCCGGAATTAATTACCTTATAAAGATTTAATTTAATAATAGGCTGTGAGATGAAAAATGAGCATTAAAAACGCAATTACCGATGCTACAATAGAAGCTTTAAGCCGCAATTTTTTTAAAGAGGCTGCATCTTATGGTTTTAGGTACGAACATTATTTAAAATTTGTTAATACTCTGCTGGATCAGGCATTAAATGTAAATGGAATAATTGATAATAAAACCGTAAGTGACGTTCTTTACGCCGAAGTGTCTGAATTAAAGTTGCCTATTAATTCAGCTAAATTTGGCATAAGAGAATACGACAAAAAAACCGATTTTAATTTGTTGAAAAAATGGCTTGAAGATGATTACGGCAAATATTTTTTATACTCAACAATGACTTCCACAGAAATTTCAGTTGAAAAATTGATACATGATCCAAAGAATTTTATCGGCGTAATAATTTTACCAGACGGTGAAGAAATAGGGCTTATGGCTTATTTAAATTGGGACAAATCGCAAAAAAAAGCAGAACTTCGTAAAATAATAGGGAATCCATCACTTCGCGGAAAAGGATATGGAAAAGAAGCCACGAGATTATGGATAAGTTATGGCAAAAATACACTGAAACTCAGGAAAATATATTTGTACACTTTGGAAACGAATTTGAGAAATATTAAACTAAATGAAGAACTCGGTTTCAAAGTTGAGGGAATACTGCGCAATGAAATTTTAATCGATAAAGTTAGTCATGATGTTTTAAGGATGGGCTTGGTATTTGAAAGTTCACCCAAAATTTAACCCACCCTTACATATAAGATGTTACTTATTTGAGTTCTTTCATTAGATCTTCTCTTTTTTCAGGATTCAATTTGTGCCCTGGAATAAAAGACTGTAAAGTAACATCTACTTGTTGTAATAACTGTTTCTTATAATATTTTGGCGCATAAACAGAACCATCGAGCATATAAATTCTACGGGTTTGTTCATCGTAAAATGTATAGCTAATAAAAGGACCGCCGCCGCTTTTATCAGAAAACCTCCAAAATCCATGCGCCATCAAAGCATAATTACCCTGAAAGTTAACTTCACGAACTGTAGTTAATTGATCCTGTGCAATTGATACGAAAGAGTTGTCTGTTGTCCTGTAATACTTTTGCGTAAGCCTGTCTCTGATAGCATTAATAGAATCTTTGTTAAGCCATTCAGGAGTAGCGTTATCGATCCAGTGAATAAAAAACCAACGTTCCATATCGGTATTCATGGCCCGCCGCAGCCATACAAATTTATCTTCGGGGCTCTCTTTTGATACTATATAATCACTCTGTACATAAATTATCCAATCATAATCTCTAAGAAACTGCGCTTCAACGTCTTTACGTTCGTAATCAGAGTTATAAAGACTTCTGGATAATCTTTTATCTGATATCTTTTTAAAGTGATATAACAATTTTTCCTTTTGAGTGAGTATGTTTTTTTCGAGATCAGACAAATTGGGTGCAGTTAAAACCATTACCAATTGATCTTTCGCCCACAAATCGTATTTGTTAAATACAAATTCCTTCCCCGATTTTACCATAGAAAACACTGTAGAATCGAGCATACTTCTCACATAATCGGCTGTAAAACCTTTCCCGTCCATAGGTGCAATAATAATTATATTTTTTCTGTTTTTAAGATTTTTAAGAGATTCAAAAGGTCTTCTTATAATTTCGAAAAGGTTTTCGGGTTGTGGTGTGTAAATAACTTTACTGAATGTTTCGTAAAGAGCTGGTTCCAATTTCAAGTAATCTACCGAATCGGCGATTACGATAATTTCATCTTCTTTACCAATAGAATTATTTTTGACTCCGCATGCGGCCATCAAAATTATTATAATGAATAATAATAAAATTTGCGGAATGTAGGTTTGTTTAATGCTTCTCATCTCTTATTCAACTTTTTTTTCGATTTATACAAGATGTTCCAGAAGTAGTTTCCAAAATTTTATATTGGAACGTTTGGAAGTATTAAATTTAAGTCGGGTAACAAAATTGCATATAATAAAGACATTGTTAAACAGACGGATACTGGTATAGAGAGGTTATCATCCGCCCATCCATGTGAAATATTTTCTGCAATTGCTCCGACAGCAACAGCAATAAAACCAATCAAATATTCTTCCGCACTTCCGCTTATTTTAGGTGTAAAAAGGATTACAATTGAACCTGTAAAAAAAAACGCCAGTGTTCCTTCAAGACTTTTGGATAAAAATTTATGAACCCCGAATTTTCTTCCAATTAGCGCCGCAGCTACATCACCTACGATAAGCACTGCGATAGCTGGAATAACAAATACTTTTGGAAATACCGCAACGACAAAAGTGGCGGCAAGTAATACATAAGTTGCCCCATTCAAATTTTTTTTGCTTTCAAGTTTCTCGTGCTCTCGAAGCATGAATCCGAAAAGGGAATAAAATACTTTGGCTATTTTCGGTGAAAAATATCTTGATAAATCTAATACCACTGAAAAAATTGTCAGTGGTATTAGTATACTTAAAGCTAATTCTTTGGTGATAAAATAATAGATTACAGAAATTGAAAGAGAACACATATGGATAGATTTTCTCAGTAATTCCGTTTTATAGTCAATACTACCCTGATCAATCAATGTCATCAGTATCACTGTTCCTTTTATCTGCTGATCTATTTTCTTTATCCGACAATAATTTTTTAACATGATCGGGGACGGATTTTTCATCATCTTCTTTATCATCGAATCCGTTTCTTTTAACCGGAGGCAGTTCCTGTCCACTCATAATTTTATCTATTTCTTCGGCATCAAGAATTTCGCGTTCCAATAATTCTTTCGACAATTTGTGAAGCATGTCCATATTTTCGGATAATATAAGAGACGCCCTTTCCATTGCGGTAGTAACAATTATTTTGATTTCAGAATCAATATCCTGTGCGGTTCTTTCGCTATAATCAGTATGCCTTGTTAATTCCCTTCCTAAAAATATTTCTTCTTCTTTTTTCCCATAGCTAAGCGGTCCGAGTTTTTCACTCATTCCCCACTCACATACCATTTTACGCGCGAGTCCAGTGGATCTTTCAATATCGTTACCGGCTCCCGTTGTATACCTGTTAAACATAAGTTTTTCAGCTGCTCTTCCGCCCATTGCGTAAGTAATAGTTGCCTCGAGATATTCTTTTGAATAAGTATGTTTCTCGTCAACAGGCAAATAAGTTGTAACACCCAAAGCTCTTCCTCGAGGAATAATTGTAACTTTATGCACTGGGTCGGCTTCTGGAATCATACGTGCTACAAGCACATGACCAATTTCATGATAGGCCGTAATTTTTTTCTCATCTTCACTTATTATCATGCTCTTTCTTTCCATACCCATCATAACTTTGTCTTTGGCTTCCTCAAAGTCGTCCATATCAACTTGCACTTTATTCTTACGCGCAGCGAGCAAAGCGGCTTCATTAACCAAATTAGCTATTTCGGCTCCCGCTAATCCGGGAGTACCTTTTGCAAGAGTTTTAAGGTTAACGTCCTTACTCAAAGGTATTTTTCTTGTATGTACTTTTAATATTCCTTCTCTGCCTTTTACATCAGGTCTGTCAACAACAACCTGTCTGTCAAACCTGCCCGGTCTTAAAAGCGCCGGATCTAAAACATCAGGTCTGTTTGTTGCAGCTATTATAATCACACCGCTGTTTTGTTCAAATCCATCCATTTCAACCAGCAGAGCGTTTAGAGTTTGCTCGCGTTCGTCGTGTCCGCCTCCCAAACCTGCGCCTCTATGTCTGCCAACTGCATCGATTTCATCTATAAAAATTATACATGGAGCATTTTTTTTGCCTTGATCAAATAAATCTCGCACACGGCTGGCTCCTACACCAACAAACATTTCGACAAAATCAGCGCCGCTGATAGAATAGAATGGTACACCCGCCTCGCCGGCAACAGCGCGGGCAAGCAATGTTTTACCTGTTCCCGGAGGGCCGAGCAACAATACGCCTCGAGGTATTTTTCCGCCGAGTTTTTGAAATTTCGAAGGCTCTTTCAAAAATTCTATAATTTCTTCGAGTTCCTGCTTGGCTTCATCCGCTCCAGCTACATCTTTAAATGTTACTTTAATCTGGGATTCTGAGATTAATTTGGCTCGGCTCTTACCGAAATTAAAAATACCTTTGGAGCCGCCAGCGCCGGACTGCATTCTGCGCATAAAAAGTATCCAAACGCCAATAATAAGAATCCATGGAATAATGCTCATCAGAACAGTCATCCATTCATTTGATTCCTTAACAAAAGTAAATTTAATTCCTTTTGCTTTCCAAATTTTTACTTGATCCTGAATAATGGATTGATCCAAGACAGTTGTAAATTTTTCGACCCGAACTTGATCAATAAACTCTTTTTCCTTTAGTGTCCCTTCAAAAACATAATCGTTTATATCACTTTTTATTATTTTGGCTTCAGTAATTTTCTCACTTTCTACCAATTGTTCGTAAATATCGAAACCAACTTCTGTTGAAGCCGATGAACTTTCGCGTGTTACTTGCATTAAAATAACTGCAGCAACTATAATAGCTCCCCAACTCAAAACGGTTTTTATAATTTTAGACCAATCGAATTCACCGTCCGGTTTTGGCGGCGAACCTTTTGGGCTTTTTTTATTTTGAGATGGTGGGTCAAATTTTGAATTATCAGACATATTTAATTTATTACTCATAAAATTCCTTTATTCGCTTAATACGTAGATTGATCTGAGGTTTCGGTATTTTTGCGCGTAGTCTAATCCGTAGCCAATTACAAATTCGTCATTTATTTCGAACCCAATATAATCAATTTTAACATCATATTTTAAACTACGGGGCTTAACTAACAGCGAAGCATACCTTATACTTGCCGGATTAAATTGATCAAGTATTTTTTTTATATAAGTTATGGACAATCCGGAATCCACAATATCTTCAACAACAATTATATGACGTTCCGAAATATCCGCATTTAGTTCTTTTAATAATTTCACATTGCCAGTAGAGATTTTTGCATCGCCATAGCTGGAGAGTTTGAAAAAATCCATTTCACAGTGTATATCAACATTTTTCATCAAATCTGCTAAAAACATGAACGATCCGTTTAATACTCCAATAAAAATCGGCAATTTACTTTTATAATCTTCTGAAATTTGTTTGCCAAGTTCTTTTATTCGTTTTTGAAGTTTATCTTCAGATAACATCGGAACGAATTTTTCAGTTCCAACTAATATAAAGTCATCTGTTTTCTTTTCATTTATTTCAGGCATATTTTACATATCCTTTTCGTTGATTTTGTGATCTTATAATGATCGTGTATTCTTAAACCAACAACCCACACAATTTTGTTCCGATTTAAGAGTACCAATACTTCACTTTTTTTTGAGCTTGGAATTTTGATATCAGTTAAAAAATCTGAAATAAGTTTCTCCCCCCTCATTCCGAGCGGAATAAATTTATCTCCAAATTTCCATTTTCTTAATATAAATATATCATCTAAATTATCCGCAGAAATTAACTCAAAATATTTATCATTTGATATTTTTATATTCACGTCTTCCAAAATAAATGACTCAAAAGTCCGATTGGAAAAAGTTACTGATTTGCCAATTTGTACCCGGATTTCTTCAAAATTTTCAGATTTTTCCTTAAATAGATTTATACTCTCTCTCTCTTTAAGCGCAATCCAGCCATCCTGTAGATTAATAGATTTTCCCGGAATATTTTTTGAAAGCTTTGTTAAAAGAGTTAATACTTTTGTGTTAAATTCGATTGACAGTCCATTTGTGGAAAGATATTTAATTACTTCCCCAATAATAAAATTATTTTGCTCTGTAAATAAACCTAAATTTATTTCAAATGTATTTTCAGACTTATTAATATATTCTTTATAATTCTGTTCTATTAATTCAATAAACAGGGAATAAAATTCAATTACGTTTCCTGATGTACGAAAAATCGCTTCATTCACACTAGGATTAATAAATTCTTTTATTTTAGGCAGTAATTCTTGTCGAACAAAATTTCTTTCGAACTTTAAATTTATATTTGATGAATCAACTCTAAATTCGATTCCATTCTTCTCAAGAAAGTTGAAAATTTCCTGTTTTGTTAAACATAAAAATGGTCGGACTATATTATTCCTTTTGGAGGGAATACCGCCGATTGCCGAAATACCGCATCCTTTGAATAAATTCATCATTACTGTTTCTGTATTGTCATCCATAATGTGAGCGGTAACAGATTTATTGTAACCAGATTCAGATGAAATTTTCTCCAACAGTTTATATCTGATTTCTCTCGCATACTCTTCAAATGATTTAGCCGATTTTTTAGCTAAATTTTTTATATCAATTCTATCGCAAAAAAAAGGAATATTGTTTTGTTCGCATAAATCTTTGCAGAATCTTTCATCAGAATCGGCTTCATTTCCGCGAAGCATATGATTCAGATGAAAAGCGCCAAATTCGATTCCTAGTTTTTCTTGGTTGCGTAAAAAGAAATGAAATGCAAAAACAGAGTCCGCCCCTCCACTGAGGGCAAGAAGAATTTTATCATTCTTAAGTATCAGTTTTTTCTGAAATATAAAGTCAATTACTTTTTTTTCTAATCTTTGCATTGGATAAACTGTTTATAAAAAAAGAAGTTTTATTCCAATATCAGAAAGGAATAAAACTTCTTCAAAAACATTTATAAAAAATTAATTTATTTCAAGTATTTCAAAATTAATAACGCCCGCTGGAACTTTAGCAGGAACCTTATCGCCAACTTGTTTGCCCATAAGAGAACTGCCCACAGGTGATGTCATTGCAATTTTCCCTTTTTCCAAGTCTGCTTCCTCGGGAGAAACCAGAATATATTCAAAAGTTTTTGAGTTATTAAGATTTTTGACTTTAACTTTAGATAAAATGTGAACTTTATCCAATGGCATAGATGAAGTATCTATAATACGGGCTCTGGTCAGTAAATCTTCAATTTTGCTGATTTTCAGTTCTAATAAACCCTGCTCCTCTTTTGCTGCGTCGTATTCAGCATTTTCAGAGAGATCTCCGTGTGCTCTGGCTTCGGCAATTCTTTCTGCCATTTGCTTTCTGCCATTAGTCTTTAGATCTTTAATCTCATCCTCTATTTCTTTCAGCCTTTCTTTCGACAAATACACAAAATTAGACACGTTTTTACTCCCTAACTTAAATTACCCAAAAAAAATACCACTGCTTCCGCAGTGGCAATTCAAAATTATAAAAAAAAGTACTGCAATTCAAGATGAATATACTCTTAAAGCTTTAAGCCTGTTCTTCTATCCTACAAACTGCTTTAAAGTCACAATACCCGCAAACTTTTTTTTCACGGTCTTTCAGTTGAGTTAAGGGGAAATTACCTTTCCCGATATTCTCTATATATTCTTTTATTTTATTTGTGGACTTTTCAATCAGAATTTGATTGTTTTTAATTATATCTAACTCTTTATCCCAAATAATATTAACCTTATTTTTTCCAAAATCACTGTTATTATATTTAAGGCTATAAAGGTAAATAAACTCTGGCTCGAAATCTTTAGAAAACTTATACTTCAGTAAAGCCTTAGCGCACATCAAATACAAAGGAAGTTGAAGTGATAAACCTTCTTCAAAATCGGATTTTGAGGGTTTCCCAGATTTCGACAACCCTAGTTTGTAATCTGTAATATTAAATTTATCTTCAGTATCACTTAGTTCTATTCTGTCTATTTTCCCTTTTATTTTTATTCCATCTATTTCTATTGGCGCCTGACTGTTTAATTCGATATCAAACTGATCCCTGAATGATTTTCCGAAACTCACTTCGAAAAATTTAGGAGTAAAATCATCACTATTGTTGCGTTCATTATTAACAAATTTATAAAGAATTGACTGTTCCTTATTTCCACCGAAACCTGTAAGTTTTTCTAGATCATAAAATGCCAAAGGTGAGCTGAAGGCGGATTTTTGAATTTGATTACTTGCTATTGAAAAAATTAAATCCAGTGCTTCAGCAAATTCTTTTTGGCTGCAATTTTTAAGATTTTTGTTTTTTAAACGAAGTTTAGTATAAAATTCGAATAATATCGAATGCAATAAACTTCCTAATTCTATAGATTCTATCTCTTCGGTGGGTTCGCCTTCTACATTCAATTTTAAAATTCGTTCTAAAAAATATTTAAATGGACATTTTGCGTACACTTCAAGCTCAGAGACACTAAATTCCTTTTCTGTAAACTCCTCCAGATTTATTTTAATTTCACCAATGATATCTTCACTCACATTATTATTCTCATCAGTATGCAGAGGATCCAATAGATTTCCATTATAATTATTTGCATCATCCTTCGGTCTAAATCGCCTTTCATCAACAAAAATTTTGCGGTTAATATTTTTTATTTGATTAAAATTATATTTCCCGTATTCTAACAACAATTCTTCAAATTCACCTTTAGTTATTCTACCGGATAATTTTTGTAATTCTTCATAAGAATAAATGAATTGCAAATATTCTTTATCTGTAGTTTCTTTACATTTAACAATCTTCAGCAAATCTTTTATAAATGTTGATTCAGAATTTTCCCGCCCTGCGTCGGTTTCGGGTATAGTAATTATGAGATGTTTACTCCAAGTTAAAAGGGTTTGATACAACAAATATCTTTCATCAATTATATGTTCTTTTTCCTTTTTAGCATAACATTCCGCGAAAAATATCTCCGGTTTATATCTGGTTGGAAAATCGCCATCTATCATACCCCCTAAAAACAAGTACTGAAATTTTAATCCTCTAATTTCATTTAAAGTCGTAACCAAAACTCCGTAATCAGTTTTTTCTTTTGTATTAAATCTTCCCTGCCGACAAGCGGTTTTAATTTGATCCAGAAAAAAATCTAATCCAAATTTAGAGTCATCAGAGTATTCATTTTTAAGCAGGCTGAAAATTTCTTCGGTTGTGTCAAGAAAAGTGGAAAAGGCTTTTATGTTTTTTTCGTCTTCCTCGGAAGGATTATCAATGAGCAGCTGAGGAATATTTAATTTGTTGATAGAGGTTAATAGAGAGGACCAAAATTCATCTATAGAAAGCTTTTTCTTAAATGGCAACAAAAGCTTATTCAATTTTTCAATATCGTTGAGAGCTTTTTTAAATCGGTTGATATCACTTTCCAGATAACTATCTTCTTCCTCCGTAACATTATTAATGGCTCTTTCGAGTGTATTTTTCCAAGCGTAATATCCTTTAACAACTTTTAATTTTGATCCTACGGAAATAAGATTAGGAATATCAATATCCAGCATATCTATAAATCCGCTCTGGAATGCTCTTGCTATATTTTTGTAGTAAAAATCGTCTTGAGCAATTTCTAAAAAATTGATAATCGCCGAAACGGGATAAGTATCGCTTAAAGGAATTCTATCTGTCAGATTAAAAGGAATACCGTATTGTTGAAAGGCGAAACGAATCAGCTGGCTATAATTTTCAATAACATTAAAAGCCACGCATATTTCACCAGGATCTACATTTTTATTAATTATTAAGTTTTTTATTTCTTTCGAAATTATTTCAACTTCTCTATCGCGGTCAAATGTTCTAACAATTTTCATCTGGTCAGAAAAATCTTTTCTTTCTTGCTTACCGTTTTTAAATAGAAATAATCGCAAATGTTTAACGAATTGTGCATAATTATCTTCCGAAAGGTCGGTTATCCGTTTAAAACCCAATGTAAGCAGAGATTCTACACTCTGCTGCAATCCGGAAAAAATATTCGGATTGTACTCGTAACTATCAAATTCCATATAGCAAGAGTTATTATGAATTTTGCCAATTAAAGAAACAATATTTCTTTCCAGTGGAGTAAATTCATTGAAACCAAGTATAAGCGTGTATTGAACTTCAGGAAATGTAATTCTAAAATGTTTTTCGAAAAGCGTTTCTTTAAATTCAAGAACTCCTCTGTAAATGTCCCCCAATTCATAAGTGTTTGTCAACCGGTTGTAATCAAGATAATGCTCATAAATATTTGCGATATCTTCCGCTTTTAATTTTTCAGCAACGGACAGATTTTTAGTTTCATTTAAAAGAACTTCGCTAGTGATACCTGTTTCTTTGTACCTTGATATAACATTTTTAATACGACTTAAAGTGCCGGGAGGCATATTCTTATCGTAATTTTTAAAATATTTCAATTCAGTTTTTTCCGCGCTCTTTTTAATAAATACTCCGGCCGCGGCTTCAGTTAAATCGTTAAATTGTATTTCGTTTCTTAATAAAGTATTAGTTAATGTACCAAGTGTATGTAAATTAATTTTTGTTACAGAAGAGTTCGGCGAATTATCAATTATAATTTTTTTTAGCTGCCTGATTTTTCTGTTGGTTGGCACAATTAAAAGAAGTTTGTTGATACGCCCCCCGACAATCATACCCATTAATAATTTCTGAATATCAGCTTCAGTCTCATTTGTGTTTGTAAGTATCATTATTTGTTTGGGGATTTTAAAGGTTTTAGAATATAGTGTTTAATTATTTTTTAGAAATCCTAATTTTCAGGTTTAAGTTATCGCTATAATTTTTAATTTCTTTTTTTTCTGAAGATTAAAAGCAGCTCGTTTCCTTGTCTCGGTTTAATTGAGTTAATATTTTTCTGCATATAAATAAGATTAAACATTTTTTTCGCTTGCTTAACGAAATTTTTTAAATCAATTGGTATCGGAGGTTTATAGTTAACTTCGCGCAAAGGGAAAAGAACTGTTATGAAAATTCCATTAGTTTTTAAAACACTTTCGATGTTCCATAATAATTCTTCTATTTTATCCGGATTCAGAGAACAAAATGTTGTATACTCATATACAGAGTCAAATTTCTCGCCCCATTTTTTCAATTCGAACAGATTCATGTTTATAAATTTCGGATTGCCGTTTTTTAATTTACAGTCTTCTTCAGCAGATGTTAAAGCCTTAACAGAAAAATCGATGGCTGTTACACGTATATTACTTTGAGCTGCAAAACAAGCCTCATATCCTTTGCCGCAGCCAATAATCAGTAAATTGTTTATTGGACCGAATTTTTTTTCCTCAATAATTCGAACAAAAACCGGATTAACTTTGTTTAATGTCCATGTGTCACTGTTGTTGCTATAACGTTTTTCCCAATAATCAGACGATTCGTAAAATTTTATATTATTCATTATACATTACTTATTAATCCCATTGACTTTTAATATATTATAATTATTTTTCAATGCAAAGCTTTGAAAAGGATGAACAATGAAACGAATACTTTTATTTATGATTATGGTTTCCGCCATTTCAATACACGGACAAAAAATTGGAGAATTGGCGCCCGAAAAACCACTCGAAAAATTTCCCCTTAATTCATGGGGAATAGATATTCTTGTGGGTGAAAGTGGATTTGGACTAGGAACCTTTTATAGATATTCCTTCACGAACACTACAACAGGATTTGTCAACTTTTCAATTTCAGAATCGAAGGACGAAAGAGAATTTGAATACATTGACTGGTACGGCCAGAGTTATGTTGTCGGGAAAAAAAACAGAGTTTTTTTTCTTCCAGTTAATTTTGGATTACAATACAGAATGTTCGAAAAAACCGTTACCGAAAATTTAAGACCATATATAAACGCAGGAGTTGGACCAACATTTTTAATTACTTCGCCATATGAAAAAGAATTTTTTAACTCGCTTGGATATTCAAGAATGGAATACGCAGTTGGCGGTTATATTGGATTGGGAGCGAATTTTGGATTAAGTAAATCTAATTTAGTTGGATTAAATATAAGATATTATATGGCGCATATATTTGGTCAAGGTGTGGAAAATCTTGAAAATAAATACAGAAAAAATATTTCAACATTTTACATAACACTCAATTTGGGAGTTATGTATTAATTTATCTGAAGCCTTTTAAAATTCCTGTCTGATAATTATTCATTAAACCGTTTTCAAAGATTTGATTATTTTTTGAATACGGTTTTTTATAAATACTCCTTATTCTTATTTTGTAATTAAACTTTATCTTTAAAAGACGACTAACAGTGTCTTAGTAAAATTGTTATCAAATTAATTTTATTTTGCATTAGAATATTTGCCCAATACATTTTGAGGATTAATGCATGAGCATAATATTTTACTTTCTTCACAAAAAAATAAATTTGTTTTACGCTTTAATTTTCCAATTGTGTCTTCTCACAATTATTCCATATCAAACAGAGGCTCAAATGTTCCTAACTGATGAACTACACGATAGTTACCACAATTACAAAGAAAATAATTTAACTAATAAACGATTTAATTATAATGAATTACTCACGTATCTGAAACCTTTTGGAGAAAACGATGTTTTTGTAAGACGCGAAATAGGTTCATCGCTGGAGGGACGTAAAATTATAATGTTATCTTTCGGAAATGGTCCTGTTGATGTTGTAGCTTGGTCGCAAATGCATGGAGACGAATCAACGGCAACTATGGCTTTAATAGATATTTTGAAGTTTTTAGCAGCTAACGACAATTTTAATGATTTTAGAAAATTGCTTTCCGAAAAACTTACACTTCACTTTATACCCATGCTTAATCCGGACGGGGCCGAACGTTTCCAGAGAAGAAATGCATTGGATATAGACTTAAACCGTGACGCCCTCCGGTTAGAATATCCTGAATCAAAAGCATTAAAATCCGTTCAGGATTCGCTTAAACCTCAATTTGGTTTTAATCTGCACGACCAGGATTTAAGATATACTGCGGGTAAAACTTATAAGTCCGCAACCATATCAATATTAGCGCCGACTTTTAATAAAGAAAAAGAAATCAATTCAATAAGATCTGACGCAATGAAAGTAATTGTAAATATGGTTGAAGAACTTTCTAAATTTATCCCTGGACACATAGCTCGTTATGATGATGAATTTGAGCCAAGAGCCTTCGGGGACAATTTTGCCAAATGGGGTACTGGAACAATATTGATTGAATCGGGAGGATGGAAAAATAATTTCGAGAAACAATTTCTTCGCGAATTAAATTTTATTGGTCTCCTTGTTTCATTTCAATCGATAGCAGAACAAAATTATAAAGAAGCCGATTTAACCAAATACAATAACATTCCAGAGAACAAAAAATATCTTTTTGATTTGCTTTTACCCAATTTAAGGAGAGAATATAACTCCCAAATGTACACTTTGGATATAGGGATTAATCATTCTGAAAGAAGTTATAACAATTCCCGCGACGATTATTACAAGGGAACAATTGATGATATGGGAGATCTTTCCACATTTTATGGCTATGAAGAAATTAATTGCGAAGGCATGGTAGTAAAAGAAGGGAAAACTTATCCTGACGTTTTTAATGATATGTCCGATTTGGAAAATGTGAATTTTTTGGATTTATATGAAGAAGGTTACACTTCCGTTAGAGTTAAACAAGTGGAAAAAAATATTGATTTTACAAACTATCCGATAATGGTATTATCCAACGAAACTTCCTACAAAAGCAGGATAAAATTAAATTCCCTGGCAGATTTGGTTATTTACAAAGAAAACAAAGTACGCTTCGTGGTGATCAATGGTTTTATATTTGATTTATTGAGTGGGAAGAATACAATTCTTAACGGACTAATTATTAGATAATATTGTATCTTGTAAATAAAATATGATGGAACAAAAAACGTACAGATGGAAACACAAACTTTATCGCAAAACACGAATTTATTATATAAAGAGTTTGAGAGGGAAGCTCTTCCTCATATAGATGCTTTGTATAATTTTGCCTTAAAGATAACCGGCAGCAGTGACGACGCTGATGATCTGGTTCAGGAAACATATCTTAAAGCATTTCGTTTTTTCGATAAATTTGAAAAGGGCACTAATTGTAAAGCCTGGTTGTTTAGAATATTGAAAAACTCTTTTATCAACGATTACAGAAAAAATTCTAAGGAACCAAACAAAGTTGATTATGATGATATTCAAAATTTTTATGAGAATATTAAGTTATCGGACGTTAAATCTGCACATTTAGACGAGGATGTTTATTCTAAATTATTGGATGATGATATCGCTCAAGCTTTAAATAAACTGCCCGTAGATTTCAGAACTGTAATAATTCTTAGTGATGTTGAGGGTTTTTCTTATGAAGAAATCGCCGAGTTTGTCGACTGTCCCGTTGGGACAGTTAGAAGCAGATTGCACAGAGCAAGAAAAATGCTGTATACCAAACTCTTTGACTACGCCCACGATAGAGGATATACAAAGTAAAATCATTTTTAGAAAGAGAAGATTATGATAGTGTTTGAAACAATACATTCAAATATCAGGGATATTTATCTTACAAACGGGTACGTTCATGCCACACTTATAAATTCTCATCAATTAGACAGTGAAGTTGTTTTTGAGCGTCAATTACAAAAATTTATAAAACATTTGATCTCCCAGAATATTTCCGCAAATATTGCACCGGCTCACCTAATAAACGATATAATTTCTAAAACTATTGGACGGAATAATATTTCAAGATGAGTTATATTTTTCCGTGTTTGTACAAAATCGGTACTTATACTTGGAATTAAACATTACCTTTAAGAATATTAAATTAACGATATTTTTTACTTTAAACTTGCCAATCACAAAAAATCACTTTAAGTTTGTGGACTAATTTTTTTTGAAATTAAACCACAGGTAAACGGCTTTGGTAGGAATTATTTTACAAGACAACGAGAATATCGATAAAGCTCTTAAAAGATTCAAAAAGAAATACGAACGATCTGGTGTATTGAAAGAATTTAAGAAAAGAACTTTCTTCGTAAAACCATCTATTGAAAAGAGGATGGAAAAAATTAAAGCTAGAAGAAGAGCTGTAAAAGATTCGCAAAGAGAAAACAGATAATTATAATATTTTCTTTCCCCCTTTTTGAATCATTCCTAATAAAATTTTAAAAAGGTTGTTTCTTTTATTATAGAAACAACCTTTTTTATATTTTAAATATTAAAGATAATGTTTGATAAAATGAGATTTAATCCTTTCAAACGCTTCATCCACAGTATTACAAAAATCGAAAAGTTTTAAATCACTTCGGCTGATCATCCCATGCTGTACCAGAGCTTCAAAATTTATAATCTCATTCCAATATTTTTCATCGTAAATAATAATTTTCATATCTTTTTTAATTTTGCCGGTTTGTGAAAGTGTAATTACTTCCATCAATTCATCTAATGTTCCAAATCCGCCTGGAAAAACAACAAGAGCTTTCGCCAGATAAACAAGCCAGAACTTACGCATAAAGAAGTAATGAAATTCAAAAGCAAGTTCAGGATCAATAAACTCATTTACAAATTGTTCAAATGGCAGACTTATATTAAGACCAACAGCAGGGCCTTTCCCTAATTTGGCTCCTTTACTAGCGGCTTCCATAATTCCAGGTCCACCGCCACTGCAAATAGTAAAACGTTTGTGATTTTTGGAGACAGATAGAGACCATTCGGTTAATTTGCGCGAAAGTTCTACAGCATCCTCATAATAATGCGACATCGAGAGCATTTTTTCCGCCAATTCAATTTTACCTTTTAATCCACGCACTTTTTTGGAATCGCTTTTTTTAAGTTCACGAAGATTTTTTTGACATTCCTTTTTAGAAGTGATTCTAGCAGAACCGAAAAAAACGATTGTATCGACAATATTATTCTTTTTGAAACGTGCCTGAGGTTCGTAAAACTCAGCAAGAATTCTTAATGTTCTTGCATCAGCGGAATTTAGGAATTCCAGATTTTTGTAGGCTTTTTCGATAGTTTTTTTAGCTTTTGGCATTATTACTCCAAATATTACTTGTACAAAATTAGAAAAAAAAAGCCTGTTCCTTAATAGAAAGAACAGGCTTACATTTCAAAAAAATCTAAAAACTATTTTTGTTGATTATCCGTTTTATTATCGGCTGGTTTAGTCTGTTCCGGTAGTGTAGGAGTTGAAGGAACAGAAGGCACTTGCTTGGAACTCTGAATTATACTTTCTCCAGGCTCTGAAGCCGACTTACCGGGCAAGAAAAACATATTAATACTAATTGCCAAAACTAAAATGATTCCGCCCAGCCACCAGGTAAATTTACTTAAAAAATCTGCGGTCCTTCGTGAACCAAAGGCTTGACTAAAATTACCAGATCCTCCTGTAATACCAGCTAATCCGCCGCCTTTACTGGATTGTAATAATACAACAATAATTAAAATGATCGAAACTAATATCGCTAATAATGATAATACTGTATACATTTTCCTTACTCCAAAATTCGTAGCGGGGGAGGGATTCGAACCCCCGACACGTGGATTATGATTCCACTGCTCTAACCGACTGAGCTACCCCGCCAACAATTTAAAAAACCGAGCATTTAATATATAACTTCGATTTCTAAACATCAAATAAGTTTTTAAAATTTCTAGGCGCTGCAATATATTCAATTTTTACAATATTTTATCTTTTAAACTTAGATCGTAAAAGATAAACGAATAATGGCGCGCCAATTACAGCAGTAACAACTCCAACAGGTATTTCTGCCGGAGCAATAATTATTCGGGCAACCGCATCTGCGAGAATTAAAAACACAGCGCCTACAAAAAAAGAAGCTGGTATAATAATTCTATTATCTAATCCCAAAACTATTCTGCAAATATGAGGGACGAGTAAACCGACAAATCCAATTATTCCGCTAACTGAAACAATAGATCCAACAAGAATACTAGAGGTTATATAAGCTATATTTTTAACTTTTTTACTGTTTACGCCTAAGTGTAGGGCTGATTCATCTCCAAGCGATATTACATTTAACTTCTGCGAAAGTAGTGATAATAGAATAGAAATTAAAATTACTATTGGAAGCACAAAATAGATTGAACTTCGTTCGGCAAGAGATAAATTACCCAAAAGCCAAAACAATGCCGATCTGAAAGAGCTATCAACAAAAGTAATCATAAGCATAAGCAATGCGGAAAAAAAAGCACCTGACATAACGCCTGTAAGCAACATCATAGTTGGATCTATAATTCCGTATCTGCGTCCGAGTGTATAGACAAGAATTATTACAGTTAAAGCACCTGCAAAAGCTAATGCTTGTTGTCCTAAAAAAGAAAGTCCAAGAACCATCGATAATACTGCCCCAAATGTACCACCACTGGATACCCCCAATATATATGGTTCGGCCAAGGGATTCATTAAAATGGCTTGAAAGACAGCGCCGGCAACAGAAAGTCCGCCGCCGACCGCTATTGCGAGCAATATACGCGGCAATCTTAATTCAATAATAATTTGGGTATTAATATAAGAGGGGCCGTTATTTGCCAGTATAGAAATTATTTCTGAAAAACTAATTTCCGTACTTCCAAAAGATAGAGCCAGTACCGCTGTAATAATTGTGAAAACAAACAATGGAATAAGTGTGTATAGATATCGGCCAAGTGTTACTGATTTAATATTTGCCATAATTCATCCAATAGGGGTTTCATGTTCTTACCCGCGACTGCCGATATATAAAACACTTCATCATTATGTCCTCTTAATTTCCTTTTAAGAGCTTTAACTTCATCTTTGGAATCAAGGAGGTCGGTTTTAGTAAAACAGACTATTTTTTTCTTGTTGGCCAAATCTTCACTAAAGTTTTGTAATTCTTTTTTAATTATACTGAATGTTTTTTGATAATGTTCATCAGTCACATCAATTAGAATAAGTAGTATTTTAGTGCGTTCAATATGTTTTAAAAAACGAATACCAAGACCTTTACCAGTATGGGCGCCCTCAATAATCCCGGGGATATCTGCTATTACAAAACTTTCATATTCACCATACCTAACAATACCAAGATTCGGTTCTAGCGTAGTAAAAGGATAATCCGCAATTTTAGGTTTAGCTGCCGACACAGAGCTTATAAAAGTAGATTTTCCCGAGTTAGGAAAACCGACCAGCCCAACATCAGCTAAAAGTTTAAGTTCTAAAATAATCATTATTTCTTTGCCGGGTTTACCCTCTTCGGCAAAACGTGGAGTTTGATTTGTGGACGTCGCGAACTTACTATTCCCTCTGCCTCCTCTGCCTCCCTTAAAAAAAACAATTTCCATCCCATCATTATTCAGATCGGCAAGAATCTCTCCGGAATCGAAATCACGGATTAAAGTACCGACGGGAACTTTAATTTTAATAGTTTGTCCGTCCTTACCATCTTTTCGGGAATTTGCTCCGGCATGGCCATTTTCAGCTTCAAACTTTTTTTTATATCTGAAATTTATCAAAGTATTCACATTTCTGTCGGCTATAAAAACTACGTCGCCCCCTTTACCACCATCTCCGCCTGAAGGTCCGCCTTTCGGCACGTACTTTTCTCTACGGAAAGCCACCGCACCGTTTCCGCCATCACCGGAACGGATAAAGATTTTTGCTTCGTCTATAAACATATTTTAAACCTGATCGAAATATTCAGAAATTATTGTTTTAAAGGTTTTTGCTTCTTTGGAAGTGGGGCTAACTTGGGCGGAGTTACAAATATCTTCAACAATTTGCATAGCTTCATTTTTATCAGATGCTTCAGTTATTTTTTCAATTGCTGTGGCAAATTCTTCCATATCATAATCAAAAATTGCATCAATTATCTTATTCATTTTTTTATTTCCGAGCAATTCAGTTAAATCTATTAGCACGGATTTGTTTTCATTTTTTTTATCGTTCGAAGATTCATTTAGATTTACTGGTTTTTCTTCTTTATCCGTTATATTCTCCGGAGTATAATACTCGCTTAAATCCGTTTCATTGAACAATTCAAGTTCTTTTTCCACTTCATCAAATATAAAAACATTATCGGAATTCACTTCTTTTATTTCTTCGTCTTCATCCAGCACAACAATATTTTCCTGCTCTATCAAAATAGAGTTAAAATCCAAAGATTCCGTCACTTCTTTTTGTTCTTCAGGTTCTTCGATATCATTGTCCATAAATTCTATGTTTTCTTCATCTTCACTTAACAGGTCTTCCAACTTAATATCTTCTTCAGAGAAAGAATCTTCTTCAACAATATCCAATTGAGCATTTTTGTTTTGTTCTAACGCTTCATCCAATTCTTTTTGAGCGTCGGTAACCGATTCGCTAAAATTCTCATTTAATTTCGGGCTAACTTCAGGCGCATTATTTTCCAGAAAATCACTCTGTATTTCATCCGTATTTTCTTTGAAGGAATCACCAATATTTTGACTTATTAATGTATCAGCTTCTTTATGAATTTGTTCAAGTTCCTTTTCTTCCCTGACAAACTCGGCCAATTCGTCCACACTCTCGTTTACAGCAGTGGCGTCCTCATCAATATCAATTTCGTCAATTTCTTCTCCATCCATATCGCCAAAAGACGGATTTTTTCCCTCAGTTTCTATTTTATCAGGCTCTCCTATCACTTCCGCATAAATCTCTTCGGCCAAAACTACGGATGGTTCTTCTTCTATATGTTTTTCTTTAATTGATTCGCCGAATGTGTCAATTCTATTGAGATCATCGTATTTTTCATCCTTGGGATAATCAAATTCGGCTTCTGAGGATTCTAAAGATTCATCTGATTCGTAAATTACGTCACGCATTATATTTTTATATTCCTCAACATCGTAACGGCTAGTTTCAGTAATTGTAAAAACCTCATTTAATTTTATTAAAAATGGATCGAGAGATTTTTCCTCAAGAAACATACTTACAGCTTTTACAGGCACGAATCTGCGTTTTGATACTCCGATGTTAAAAAATTCACCCATTGAATCCAGCGCTTCGTCCAAAATATTATGATAATTTGACTCCAATCCGAGTCGATCTATTTTTTTTAACAAAGACTTAAACTCATCATAAGAAAGTGTTACTACCCTTTTTTTGTCAAGATAAGAAATGACAATTTTTTTCAAATAAGGATAATAATAGAAATAATTAAAAATCTGCTTTATTTCGAGAGTGCTTTTATTTTTCTCCTCATCAAATAAAAATTTTAACAGTGACCAATTAGGTCGCACTAAAAAATTAATTGTAAAGGAAGCGGCGTGTAAAATTAGTTTCTCAATATAATTTAAGGAAAACCTTTTAGATCTTTTAATTTCGTCGCTAATGTGCGAAAAATGAGTGTTGATGGTATCGCCGGAATAATCGAACAAAGAATCTTTAAGAAGTTTTTGCCTGTCTTCAAAAATCAAATATTCAATTTCTCCTGAAATATAGCTGAGAATAGCAGGATGAATATCGGAGTTCTGAAGTTGATCGTAAGTAATAAACGAACCTAACTTTTTAACTTTATTCTGATTAAAATCGTAAATAAATTGAATTTCACGTTCGAACATGAAAATTGGTCCTAATTAGGATGATTATAAATCTTTTGCTAATTATTCATTAAACAAGATTAATTATAGTAAATACTACGGATAAATTCCTCTTATTCTTTTGAATGGGGATATAAAAAAAGTCCAACCAAACTAAGGTTGGACTTATAAATTATTTTGAATAACTATTTATACTTCAATTTCAGTTGTATTTGATTTGATTTTGGACATTATAAAATCGCGGTTTAACCTGGCGATATTTTTAACCGAAATTCCTTTTGGGCATTCGGCCTCGCAGGCATAAGTATTTGTACAACTACCAAAACCAAGTTCGTCCATAACTTTAACCATTTTCTGCACACGTTCATATTTTTCGGGTTGACCTTGGGGAAGAACAGAATACTGTGAAACCTTAGCGCTAACAAAAAGCATAGCTGACGCATTTTTACATGCGGCAACACAAGCTCCGCAACCTATACATTCTGCCGCGTCCATAGCTGTGGAGGCCACATCTTTAGGAATTGGAATTTCATTAGCATCAGGCACACCTCCGGTATTGATTGAAACATATCCTCCCGCATGCATAATTTTATCGAAGCCTTCCCTATCTACCATCAAATCCTTTATTACAGGAAAAGCTTTAGCGCGGAAGGGTTCGATCCAAACTGTATCACCTTCATTAAAATGCCGCATATGTAATTGACATGTAGCGATTTTAGGTTTAGGTCCGTGTGGATGCCCGTTAATCACTAGTCCACAGGTTCCACAAATACCCTCCCGGCAATCGCTTTCAAATACAACCGGATCTTTACCTTGTTTTTCAAGATCATTGTTCAGATCGTCCAACATCTCTAATATGGAGGAATCGGGCGAAACAGATATCTGATAGTCGGCAAATGCGCCAACTGCTTGCGGTCCGGATTGTCTCCAAATTTTAAGTTTTAAATTTATATTACCAGCACTCATTATTTGTAACTCCTCGTTGCTAGTTTCACATACTCAAAATTAAGTGGTTCAATGTGGCTTTCCCAAGCGCTATCACCTTTATGCTCCCAGGCGGTAACGTGGGAAAAATTTTCGTCATCTCTTAATGCTTCTCCCTCAGGAGTTTGGTATTCTTCTCTAAAATGTCCACCGCACGATTCGTTTCTATCCAGTGCATCGAGTGCCATAAGTTCGCCCAATTCCAAATAATCTATAACTCGACCGGCTCTTTCAAGGGTTTGATTAACACCATCGGAGTTTCCTACAACTTTTACATCTTTCCAGAAAACCTTTTTTAATTCACGAATCTCCTCAATAGCTTCTTTTAATCCTTTTTCGTTTCTTCCCATTCCTATTTTATCCCACATAATTCTGCCGAGTTTTTTATGCAAATCATCAACAGTTTTTGTTCCGTTAATAGATAAAAGTTTATCCACTTGATTTTTAACCGCAGCCTCATCTTTTGCAAATTCTTCATGATCTGTAGGAACAAGCGTAGGTTTATCGGCAGCAAGATAGTTGCCTATTGTGTAAGGAATAACAAAATAACCGTCTGCAAGTCCTTGCATTAGTGCGCTGGCGCCAAGTCTGTTTGCGCCGTGGTCGGAAAAATTGGCTTCTCCCAGTACGAACAATCCAGGCAAGTTGCTCATCAAGTTATAATCCACCCAGAGACCACCCATTGTATAATGAGGAGCAGGGTAAATTTTCATGGGAACCTGATAAGGATTTTCGCCGGTAATTGTTTCATATATTTCAAATAAATTGCCGTATTTTTCTTCAATATTATTTTTACCAAGTCGGTTTATGGCGTCTTTAAAATCCAGGTAAACAGCATCCTGTCCTTTGGCGCCTCGTCCTTCGTCAATTACTTCTTTGGCACTTCTTGAAGAAATATCGCGTGGTGAAAGATTACCAAATGAAGGGTATTTACGTTCAAGATAATAATCGCGTTCTTCTTCCGGAATCTGGTTAGGCTCCCTCATATCGTTTTTCTTCTTAGAGACCCAAATCCTGCCATCGTTACGCAGGCTTTCGCTCATAAGCGCAAGTTTACTCTGCCCTTCTCCATGCAAAGGCAGACAGGTTGGATGTATTTGCGTAAAACAAGGATTGGCAAAATACGCGCCTTTTTTGTGCGCCCGCCAGATTGCAGTGGTATTACAATTCATCGCATTTGTAGAAAGGAAAAATACATTCGAGTATCCGCCTGTAGCAAGAATTACAGCGTGAGCCGTATGTCTGTTTAACTCACCGGTTACAAGATCCCTTGTAATAATTCCTTTAGCTACTCCATCTATTACAACTAATTCAACCATTTCCTTACGAGTGAATAATTCCACTTTCTTTTTCGCTACCTGCCTGTTTAACGCGCTGTATGCGCCAAGCAGTAACTGCTGTCCGGTTTGACCGCGAGCATAAAACGTACGCGATACCTGAGCGCCGCCGAATGATCTATTATCCAATAGACCGCCATAATCCCTCGCAAAAGGGACACCCTGCGCGACACACTGATCTATAATATTATTGCTCACTTCAGCCAATCTATACACATTAGCTTCGCGGGCTCTGAAGTCTCCACCTTTAACTGTATCATAAAATAACCGGTAAATAGAATCACCATCATTCTGATAATTTTTTGCAGCGTTAATTCCACCCTGTGCGGCAATGCTGTGTGCTCTGCGAGCGCTGTCGTGAAAAGTGAAAGCTTTTACGTTATAACCGAGTTCGGCAAGTGATGCAGCCGCTGAAGCTCCTGCTAAACCTGTGCCGACAACAATTATATCATATTTTCTTTTATTAGCGGGATTTATAAGCTTCATATTGAACTTATGATTAGTCCATTTTTCAGCTATGTTGCCTCCGGGTACTTTAGAATCTAAAATTGCCATTAGTTACCTCCATTAATAAAAAAGTATATCGGAATAGAAGCAAATCCAACAGCCATCAAAATAGCGTAAATAGTTCCGAGCTTCTTAATAAACGGGAAATACTTTTTGTGGTTCCAGCCAAAAGTTTGAAAAACGCTTTGGAAGCCATGATTTAAATGAAAACCCAGGAGCAGAACAGCAATCACATAAAACCCCGCATACCATCCTTCCTGAAACCATTCGAGAACAACGCTATAATAGACCATTGCCTTTTCATGAGTATCACCCGAAAAATTAAAAGCCACCCAAAAAGTAGCAAGGTGCAAAACAAGAAATATAAAAACTATACTTCCCGAAATTATCATTGTGCGAGAAGAAAACGTTGTGTTTTCCTTTTTTGCATCCACTGCGTATGTATCAGGACGCGCCTTTTTATTCTCGTACCACAACTTTATACCGTTAAAAATGTGCAAAATAAAAATGAGTGCTAAAACTAATTCGATAACTCTTATTACTGGTTTTACGATCTCGAGCGTTTCAACATATCCGTTAAATGCTTCGGGTCCGCCGTATAATGTAAAGTTGCCTATCAAATGAATTAGTAAAAATGAGATTAAACTAAGACCGGTAACCGCCATTATAAATTTTTTACCAATAGATGAGTTCAAGCTTTCTGCAAGCCAGCCCATTAACGTCCTCCTCTGTTTATTATAGTTGTAGCATTGCGGATTTTAGAATTTTGTTTCGGTATGGTGGAAATTATCATTTATTGAAAGTTCTATATTAGATTTTAATTAACAAAATAAATGAAATGAGGCTTAAATTCAAAAAAATAAAAAAGCACTGTGATAATTTATCTTAAATTTATTTGTTAAACCTAAAAGACTGATTTTGACAATAATAAAAATGTGTTGCTGCATACACCATATAATATTGAATAATCAGTTTTCACTAACTCAACTTCTTCCCTGTTTAATTTTTCCTTATAAGACTTTAACCACAATAATCGTCATATCGTCGTATTGTTTTTCTTTTCCAATAAAATTCAGAACTTCTTTAAAAATTATATCCATCAATTCGGCTGATGATTTTTGGCTGTTAGTTTCAACAATTATTTTCAGATTCTCCTCTCCGAATTGTTGTTTTTTATTATTCATCGCTTCGGTAAAACCGTCCGTGTAAAGAACCAAGACATCTCCGCTGTTTAGAGCTACCGATTGTTCTTCAATTGTTTTGGTGAACAATATACCTTTTTCCATACCTATGGCAATACCTTCCGGTTGAAGGAAAATTGAAGATTTTTCAGATGTGCGTTTAAAAATAACAGGATTGTGTCCGGCACGGGCAAATGCAAACTTCATCTCAATCAAATCAAACTGACCATAAATCATAGAAATAAAAGAACCTCGTCCAACGTTTTCGTAAAACAGTTCATTTATATCCGAGAGGACTTTGGACGGAGGTAAAATTTTTCTTGTAAGCGCTTTAAAAAAACCTTTTGTTAACGTCATAACAAATGCCGCTTTGGTCCCTTTACCGGCAACATCTCCAATTATTACGCTTAGATTGTTATTATCATGTTTAACAAAATCGTAATAATCGCCTCCCACTTCCAAAGCCGGCAAACATTTGGCTGATATATCGAGCTGGTGCATCTCAGGTGTTTCAAGCGGAAGGAAAGACTCCTGAATTTTTTTTGCTGCTTCAATTTCGCCCTGCAATCTCTCGCGTTCTGTAATGTTTTTTACAAAAGCCGGAACAATAGAGCCATAATCGCGCAATTTATCGCGTGTAAATAAACTTACTAGTGCAAAAATAACCGTAAGTCCGAATAATACGCTTAAAGAAACGACTGAAATTCTAAAATCATTACTTTGTATAAAGAAATAGGATAAACCATTAAATAAAGTAGCCGAACTAAATAATCCGACTAAAACAACAAACAAATTAAATTTCAAAAAGCTATAAATTATTAGAAGACCTATTATAAATTCTATTAAAACACTTATCTCAAATGGTTGAACAACACCTTGAATTGATAGAGCCCAAATTAATGCTCCAATAATTATTATAAGTCCTTCTCTAGTAATTCTTTTCCTCAATAATCCGATTACAAACGCTAAAGGTATTACCGCCTTGTAAATGGATCTGTAGATATTTTTGCCCATCAGGTAAACATAGTCATTGCTCCCAGCAAAAATTGTTTTACCATCATTAAAAAGATCAACACTCATCGAGAATATATTATTCAGAATAAAAACTAAAATCATCCATACGGATAAAAGAACTAAACCTAAGCTAAGACCATAAAATAATCCCGCACCTATTTTTGAATCGAGTAAATGTCCGTTGATCAGCAGATCGAACTCCAGATATTTTTCTTTCCAGACCTCCCTGCCGTTTGCTTCACTGACGGCCCAGAGAAAAGTTATCGCCAAGCCTATAAACAATGGGGCTATTACCCATCCGATTAAAATCTCCCAAGAAAAATTATTTTGAGTATCAAAAACAAGTTCGGACAATAATCCAAGAGCGGACAAAACTCCCATAAAAATTGCGATTTTAAAACCTATTTCGTAATCTCTGAACTTTCTAAACGCGACAATTATTAAAATGATTATTAAAACTATTGGAATAACTATTTCGAACAATGTAGGATAAATTGAAGAATTTAACTCCTCGGGAATTTCTTGTTTGGCTTCATAATCCGATACAAAGTTGCCTTTAACCGAAACTGTAATATTAATTTTATTACCCGAATAAGTATCGATTGTATTAAAATTAAATTTATAATCGGTACGGTTATTTCGTTTATTTTTTTCTTCTTTCTTAAAATTTACGCCTTCATCTGAAGATATGCTGTAAGATATATCATTTTGAAATTCTTGTTTATGAACTGATGTTGTGTCAACATTTAAATTATTATATATAGTGTACTTGTTTAAAAATTGGACGGATTTTTTTTTCGCTTCTATTTCAGTGATATCCGGCAGTTTTGTTTTGTCATCTATATGCGATTCTAATTTTAATAAATTGCCGTTTTGATCGAAATGAAGTCTGAGAAATCCGATAAAATTCTCAAGTGCTTTTTCCGGTTCATTTTTATCAATTGCGGAAGATTCGTCAATTTTATTCCAGCGCAACTCCCATTTATAAGCTGGCATTCCTGCAATTACTTTTTCGTTACTTAATTTTATGCCGTCTTTTTGTTGAGATTGTTTTAATAGGTTTTTATCTGAAATGAGGGAGATATTTTGTTTGAATCCTTCGGTTGAAAAACCCAAATCCGAAATTATTTTCTTAGCTTTTTTTTCAACTATAACTTTTTCAGATAGATTTTTTAATCCATAGAGAGGATTTACAGAAGGAATCAGGAAAATAGAAATTGGAATAAATACACAAAGTGAGATTAAAAAGAATATAAGTGATTTTTTTTTATTCATTTGTTCGAGCAATAAATTTTTGAAGAAATATTTAATTTGATTAAGAAAAGTCAATTACCAATTCTAATGCATTTGATTATATAAAGCAATTATCATTTAATTTGAATTAAAGTTTAATTCACCACTTTTTTTTGGGAAAAAAGTAATATATTCTTAATAAATGAATAAAAAATTAGATAAAATAAAATTAATTTTAATTCATATTATAACTCAGCCTACGAACAGAATGAAAATCATCTAAATAAATAAGAAAAAATGAACATGATTTTAAAGGTCTTTTAATTAATATAAATTGTTGTTTTTTTTACGGATTTTCAGAATATTGTTATATCATTTTCAAAATTAAGATAAAGTGATACTATTAAGCTTATTATCCTGTTTTTCTCTGGATACAAATTAAAACCTAATATTTTTTTACTCATAAATAATTTGGAGAGATAAGATGAAAAAACTATCAACAATCATACTGGTACTCGCGTTTGTAGTATCAACTTATGGTTTCAACAAAAAAATTGATGACAAAAAATTCGGATATATTGGATCGGCTAAATGTGGAATGTGCCACAAGAAAGATGACGACGGCGCTCAATTAAAAATTTGGGAAGCCAGCGCTCACGCTAAAGCTTACAAAAATTTTGTAGCAAAAGATGCCGCTAATGCAAAAAATGAAAGTTGTTTAAAATGCCATGCTACAGGCGCCGGTTCAGATCCAAAATTGAACGACGCTAAATTCAGTATTGAAGACGGTGTTCAGTGCGAAGCATGTCACGGAGCAGGAAGTGAATATAAATCAATGAAAGTTATGAAAGATCAAAAAGCTTCTATCGAAGCCGGATTAATAGTTTTTGCCGATGACAAAGCGATTGAGACACAGTGCCTAACTTGTCACGACAATAAGAACAAACCTGAAAAACATGTGAAGGGTGACTTCAAATTTGAAGAGATGTACAAAAAAATTAAACATAATAAACCAGCTAAATAATCCTTAGAAGGTAAAGAATGAAAAAGTATTTAATTGCGCTTCTCATTTTCCCGGCAATAATATTCGCTCAAAATATTAATGGCAGGATTTCTTCTTCGGCTTATTCATTTGAGCGGTTCGATACTCAAAATTCTTCCGAAACTTATATAAGAACTTTTCAGTCCCTTGTGCTTAACGCAAACGAGGGACTTTTTTCTTTAAGGACAAGATTGAATTTTGAAACCGATATCGCAAATACATTGGATAACGATCCAAGATTAAGATTATATAATCTTTACCTGGAAGGCAGAAACCTGTTTGACATAGCAAATATTAAAATAGGCAGACAATCGTTAATAAACTCAGTTGCCGGAGGCCTTTACGATGGCGCCAATCTTAGCTTAAAACATAGCGGTTTCGAACTATCCGGTTTTTACGGCGGAAATGTCCCGGCATATCAAAAATTTGAACTAACTGATGATTTTAATAATGATTACGTACTCGGCGGAAAATTTGTAGCTACGGCTTTAGATGATTTTCGTTTTGCTGTAGGTTATATTGATAAAAACTTTAAAGCATATGAATATGAAGCTGTTAGATTGGATGAGGATTTTAATCCGATCAATGTTTTGATTCGCCGTAATTCCAATCAGTATAAATTTATTACAGGCGAAGCTTCATACGTTTTGGAAGATTTGCTGGAAATAAACACTTCTTATGAATACGATGTAAATTTCGAGACCACTTCAAAAATTGAATTGGCTGGAAGATACAATGTAATGGATGACCTCGGTGTAAGTTTTTATTACAATCATCGAGAGCCCAAAATAAGATACAACTCTATTTTTTCGGTATTTAATTTTGGCAACACACAGGAAATAGAAGGTGGATTTGATTATAAAATTGATCAAAACTTTACCTTTACAGGAAAGTTTGCGAATGTAACCTATGAGGATGATGACGCGCAAAGATTATCTATAGGACTTAATTCCAATTACGGTTCTGCTACATATCGTAAAACATTCGGGTATGCAGGTGAGCTTGACGCTGTTTCATTATATACAGCCCGTACTTTTTTAGATGGTTTAATCACTCCGTCATTAGGTCTCAGCTATACTTCTTATAAGTTATCCCCGGAAGAAGAAACAAATAATCTTGCAAGTGTATTATTAGGCGTTAATGTTAGACCCTGGAAGATGTTATCTTTTGATATGCAGGGTCAGTATATGGATAATAAAATCTACAACAACGACTTAAGATTATTATTAAAGATAAATTATTGGTTTAACACTAACTTAAGCGTATTATAATATGAAAACTAAATTCTTATATACAATTGTAATCGCGGTAATATCCTCAATTTGGATTTTCTATCCCAATTATTCTGGAGCGGACGAAAAACCAATTAATAAGGATATAATCAAATTTTCGCATCAGCTTCATAAAGCGGCCGATGTAAGCTGCGCCGATTGTCATAGCGGTGTTTCCGAAAGCACATCTTTAACCGATAGACTGCTTCCTGTAAAAGATGTTTGCGCAAGCTGTCACGATGTTGATGACGATACTGCATGCCAAACATGCCATTACGAAGAAAAATTTGAACCACTAATTCAAAGTACTTCCGAGTTGGTATTTAATCATAAATTCCATGTTATTGAACAGAAAACGGATTGCGAAAGTTGCCACATTGGATTGACAGAAGTTGATTACAGTTCTGAGTTAAAAACTTCTAACCCTTCAATGATGTCTTGTTATCAGTGTCATAACGATAAATCTGTAGCTGCAAATGTGTGCGAGTCTTGTCACATTTCAACTGTAAACTTAATCCCACAGTCGCATAAATCGGTAGACTTTTTCAAAAATCACAAATTCAGCGCCAATCATCCTAAAGCGGATTGCGCAATGTGTCATGATAACAATTTCTGCGAATCATGCCACGTTTCTACAAATGGAATTAGTTCCGCGAATACTGCTACGGATTTTTACACGCCGTATTCACCTCATCGTTACACTGACAACGTCAAGCAGCAGCAGATAACAAGAGTTCATGACTTAAATTACAGATTTTCGCATGGCATGGACGCGAAAGGTAAAAATTCTGAATGTTCTACATGTCACCAAACTGAAACATTTTGTGCCGAGTGCCATAGCTCTATGGGCGGTGATTATGCTTCTGGCGGTTTTGTGCCAAAATCACACAGCGATCCAAACTTTGTAACAATTGGTGTCGGAACAGGTGGCGGAGTTCACGCTATTTCAGCTAAAAGAGATATTGAAAGCTGCGCGGCTTGTCACGATACACAGGGCGCTGATCCTAATTGTATTTTGTGCCACACAGATGCCGACGGTATTAAAGGGACTAATCCCAGGACTCACGCGGCTGGATTTATGAAAAATATTAACGGCGACTGGCATGGTGATTTTGGTGCAGTATGTTATGATTGTCACACTGATCCGTTCGCAATTTCTCAAACAGCTGGTAAAGGTTTTTGCGGCTATTGTCATAATTAAAGATGGTATAGAAAATGAAATTAAAACTAATTTATATAATTTCTTCAATCCTGATTATTACAGGAATGGCTTGTAGTGAAATCAATGAAGATATTGCCGAACCGGTCACCGTTTCAGTTCATAAAAGCGGTATAACAAGTCCATCTTCAGCAAATTTTCATGGAAAAATTCTACAGCAACAAAACTGGAATTTAAAAGAGTGCGCGGTTTGTCACGGCGCAAATTATGGTGGTGGTGTTACAAACAGCGAAAAAGGCAACTGTTTAACCTGCCACACACAATCTGCCGGACCGGAGGCCTGTAATACATGTCACGGCGATTTTGCTGATCCTACTCGCATTGCCCCGCCAACCGATTTAGCCGGTAATTCGGGAACATCAGCGAAAGGTGTTGGCGCGCACACTTCTCATATTTATGAGATGGAAATTTCAGAACCGCTCGGTTGTTTCGATTGTCACGCGAACAATTCGGTTCAAGGTGAAAAATATGTGTATTCACATTTGGGTTCTCTGCCAGCTGATATGGCATTGGCCGATGGAAGTTACGATGCTAACACGTTTAAATGCTCCAATACTTACTGCCACGGCAATTTTTCTTTCAGCAAAGCTGAATCAACAAATAAATGGGCTTATACCGCCGATCAAATGACAGGCGGAAATTTCTCACCGCAATGGAATAAAGTGGACGGAACGCAGGCTGCCTGTGGAACTTGTCATGGTTCCATTGACGCAAGTGGAACTTTAATATCAGCTTTACCGAACGGGCATACAGGAACATTTAAGATAACCGATTGTGTTCTTTGTCATCCGGCGGTAGTTGATAAAGCCGGTAAAATAATTGACCCGGTAAAACATATTAACGGAATGGCAAATCTTACAAACTGAGTAAATGCTAATTTTATTTAAAACCGCCTTTTACAGGCGGTTTTTTTTTATTTATTCGTAATAATAAGTTATTTTAGTGTATAAAAATTATTGTATTGGATACATGGCAATAAACGATAAGTTAAAAGATCATATTCTGGAATCAATTGGAGAAGGTGTTTTTACAGTTGATAAAAATTTCAAAATTAATTTTTTCAATAAGGCCGCCGAAAACATTACGGGTTACAGTAGAGAAGAAGTATTAGGTAGATTTTGTAAACATATTTTCCGTTCGGAACTATGTTACACCGATTGCCCTATAGCAATATCATTAAAATCAAAAAAAACAATCTACGATTACGAATCCAAAATTCAGACGAAATCCGGTATCGCCAAACCTATTAAACTTAATTCAGCTGTGCTTTACAACGAAGAAGAGCAGCCTACAGGCGGCATAATTTCATTTAGGGATAACTCCGAGCTTGTTGTGCTAAAAAACAGTCTTGAAAAGGAAAATACATTTAAAGGGATCGTTGGTCACAGCAAACAAATGCAGGAAATTTTTGATTTAATAAAGGAGATTTCAGAATCCGCTGCGCCTGTATTTATTCATGGTGAATCTGGTACCGGTAAAGAAATGGTAGCTAACGCCATCCAGGCAACATGCGCTAGAAATAACAATCCGTTCATTAAGGTTAATTGTTCCGTTTTCCCATCAACTTTATTGGCGAGTGAATTGTTCGGCCATGTAAAAGGCGCTTTTACAGACGCATTTAAAGACCGTCCCGGCAGATTTGAACTTGCTGACAGCGGCACTTTGTTTTTGGATGAGGTTGCCGAAATGCCTCTGCAGATGCAGCTTCAATTGTTAAGAGTTTTACAGGAGGGATCCTTCGAACGTGTAGGTGAATCAATTACTCGTAAGGTTGATGTCCGTGTAATTTCCGCGACTAATATTAATATTAAAGACGCTCTTAAAAAAGGAATTTTACGGGAAGATCTGTTTTACAGATTAAGTGTAATTCCTATTGAAATTCCGCCATTGCGCGAAAGGATGGACGATCTTTTTCCACTAGTTCAACATTTTCTTAAAAAGTTTTCAATTTTATATAAAAAACAGATTTTAGATATAGATGATAAAGCGCTCGATTATCTGTTAAAATATAAATGGCCCGGAAATATTCGTGAACTTGAGAATGTAATTGAGTACGCTTTTGTTCGAACAACCAATTCAGATATAATTGAGTTCGCAAAGTTGCCGGCTACAATAAGAGAAAATTCTCAAAAATCATTTAGTATTACAGATAAACATTCTTTTGCCGAAAACGGCAGCGAAATAACCAAAATGTTAGCTCTTCTTGAAAAACATCACTGGAATAAACAAAAGGTAGCCGATGAATTAAAAATCGGGCGAACCACTCTTTGGCGCAAATTAAAAAAATTGGGATTCGAAACATAGTTGTTTCACATGTTTCATAATTGAACGATTTGTTTCAACTATCCCAATTTTTGTTTTAATAGATCATTTCTACAGTTACCCTTATCTATATATCTTCAGACCGAAACAATTTGTTTCACCCTTTGATATTGAATTCTTCCAAAACGAATGTTAAACCAATTGGCACTCTAATTGCCTCTAAAGGTAAATTATTTATTAATTAATATTGAGTTTCTAATGATTAACAAATCTAAAATTCTATTCATCTTATTGAGCCTTTTTTTATTTGTTTTAATCGGATGTACGGATGATAAAATCGAACAAAGTCCTATGACTCCGGAAACTTTAGCAAAAGTAAATTCCTGTGAGGGATGTCACACAAATCTTGACCACCTTAAAGAAGTTTACACTCCCGATCCCCCTTCAACCGGCGGTGCCGGCTGCGGAGGCGATGTGCCTCATTATGAACCGTATGAAAGAGTTTATATGGGCGGCGACGGATATGCTAATTTTAAAGCGGGAATTCATGGCAAAATAAGCTGTGTTACCTGCCACGACGGAGTTGACGGAACATCGGATAAAAATATCGCTCATTCGGGTGATTTTATTAAACATCCATCAACTAAAGCAAAAGAAAAATGCGGCAGCTGCCATCCCAACATAGTTAACAGAACAACAAATAGTATTCACGAAAAGGGTTGGGGCCAGAAAAGAATGGTCGTTCAGAGATCGGGAATCGGGACAAGTCCCACAGAATTCGATAAATTGAGCGAGCATATGAAAGAAGGGTATACAGTCAATTGTGGTAAATGTCACGCGACTTGCGGCGATTGCCATATTACAAGACCAATACAAGGCGGTGGTGGTTTATATAAAGGACACGATTTCCGTAAAACTCCTGATATGCTTGATAACTGCGTTACATGCCATGTAAGCCGCGGCGGACACGCTTATCTTGGTCAGGGAATTGGCACAGTACCCGATGTACATTTGACCAAAGCGGGATTTAAATGTATCGATTGTCACACCGCAAATGAAATTCACGGTGACGGAAATATTTACAATACAAGATATGAAATGCCTTTGCTGCCAAAATGCGAAGACTGCCATGGAAATTTAAAAACAAAGAATCTTTATCATCAGATGCATTACGATAAATTAAACTGCTATACCTGCCATTCGCAGGACTATAACAATTGCGGAAGCTGCCACATACATGGTGAAGGCGCTCGTGTACCATCTCATATGAAATTCAAAATCGGCATGAATCCTCAGCCTGAATTAAGATCATATAAAATGGTTACAGTGAGACAATCTCTTTCAGCACCTGACAGTTGGAAAGAATATGGAATTGAAAATTTAGAGAATTTTGATGTGGCGCCGACTTATAAATATACAACGCCTCATAACATATTAAAATGGACGTCAAGAACTCAGGTCGCACAAGGCAAAGCATGTTTCGACGCGTGCCATATTGTTAAAGAAGGCAGCACTTACAGAAATAAAGAATTATACCTGTTTAATTCCGACTTGGAAGAGTGGGAAAAGAACGCGACTAAAAATGTAGTTGTAGACGGTAAATTACCTGCGTCTTGGGGTGTAAATTAATATAAATATATAATCACTAATTATTAGGAGTTACAAAATGAATCTACGCAAATTATATTTTCTGATGTTGATACTGCCGATTATGTTCTTTAATCAGGCTTGTAGTGACGACGATAATACAACCGAACCTGTGGAAGTAATTAATGAAGCTCAGCTGGCCGCCGAATATGTTGAGATGAATGTTACAATCCAAAAAATGATGACTGCTGACGCTGTTAACAGCCTTATTCTTACTTCTCCGGAAAAAGTATATGTAATGGATATTCGTTCTGCAACCGACTATGCTAATGGTCATATAAAAGACGCTGTTAATGTTGCGTTAAAAGATATTGTTACTCATTATAAAACAAATAATCTCCAGAATAAAGAAAACGTAGTTATAGCTTGTTACACTGGTCAAACAGCCGGTTACGCAACCGCAATGTTAAGAATGTTGGGTTATTCTAACGTTGCTGACCTTAAATGGGGTATGTGCAGCTGGAACGAAGCTACTGCAACAGGCTGGAAATCTGCAACTAACGTAAATAACAACTATGTAACACAATTAGTAACAACAGTTACAGCAAAAAACGCCGCAGGTGAATTACCTAAATTAGAAACTGGCAAAAAAGTTGGCGCTGAAGTAATTGAAGCCCGCGTTAACGCTTTATTAGCTACAGCAGATCCATTTGGTGACGCGAAAGTCGGCGTATCTACTGTTTGGGGAAATTTAACAGGATATTACATTGTAAACTACTGGAGCGCAGCTGATTACGCTTGGGGACATATTCCTGGTGCAATTCAATATTCACCAAGTCCATCGGACTTCTTTTATTCAACAGCTTTAAAAACTTTACCTACTAACAAAACTATAGCTGTATATTGCTATACAGGTCAAACTTCAGCTCATATGGCAGCTTATTTAAGAGTTTTAGGTTATGACGCAAAAAGCGTTCTTTTTGGCGTAAACGGAATGGCACACGATACAATGCCTGCTAATAAATGGGCAGATACAGAAATAAAAGGTTTTGAACTATATAAATAATAATTCAGGCCCCGGAGATTAAATTCGGGGCCATAATTTTATTTTACTGAAAGTCAATTGAGTAAATTATGAGTGAAATGTTAGGCAATCAATATTTTATGGCGCGCAAGTACACCGACGCTCTGGCGGAACTTGAACCATGCCTGGCTGAAGACCCCCAAAATAAATCGATTAAACGTAAACTTGTTATCTGCTACACTCAAACCGGTAAGAATCAGAAAGCGATGGATTTGTTTATTGAACTGGTTGATGAGGATATAGAGTTTATACTTACCGCTGACCCGATTAAAGATGATTGCCCATGTAACGAACTGGTCGAGAATCTCGAGAAACAAAACCTCCCTGAAAATGGCGAATTTTACACACTCTCAGGAATACTTTGGCTTTACTGCGATCTTCAAAGTTCCATTGATGTATTTGAGAAAGCATTAACCTTCGATTTGGAGAACAAAACATTACAGTATCTGATTAAAAAACTTAATTTCTATAAAGATCAAAAATCTCTGAAGTTGTCCAGTTAAAATCGTCCCCTTTTAAGACAATTCCATTTATTAATTTTTATATCAGTACCTCTTTTCCCCTTCTAAATTCCTTTGATAATTAAGAATATTCTTACACTATTAACCATCAATAATTTGATAACGAGTAATCAACTGATACTCCAGTGTTTTTCATAATAGATTTTTTTATGATTTCTTTTACCATTATTTTAAAATTTGAGCATAACAATCCAATTAACTAAGTTAATAGACATTATTAAATTACCGTAACATTTTAATATGATTATAAATTATTTTTTGAGCAAAATTATTAAAAATTTTAATCTGAACAGCTATATTGCTTTTTTACTCATTCTTTTTATTTCGGGATATAGCACCGCACAATTAAATTCCTTTTCTTTCGAACGCTATACAATCAATGAAGGGCTTTCCAACAATTCTATCAATAACGTAATTCAAACAGCTGAAGGATATTTATGGATAGCAACCAAAGACGGATTAAACCGGTACGACGGACATTCTTTTAAAATATTTAAAAACAGCGTAAATGATTCGTTATCTCTGCCTCAAAATTATATAATGAAATTGTATGAAAGCAGATTTAAAACTCTTTGGGTTGGAACTTGGGGGGGCGGAATTTGCAGATTTAATAGAAGGAAAGAAGTATTTGAAAGATATGACTTACCGGGTGTTGAGGATGATTATATACAAACAATTTGTGAAGATTATAAAGGCAATATTTGGTTCGGTACAACTACAGGGGGAGTATATTTCATCGATGTAATATCTTTAACTAACGATACTCAGCCTATTATCCCCCAAAAACTTAAAAATTGCCCAGCGGAAGATGTTACATCAATAATTGAGGATAAAAGTCAACAACTATGGTTTTCATCTATCGGAGAAGGATTGATAAAATTTGATCCTCATAATAAATCATTTATTCAGTATAAAAATAATCCTCAAGATCCGGCTTCTCTTCTCAATAATTCTATTTGGAATATATTCAATGACTCGAACAGATTTTTATTTTTAAGTACAAACTCCGGTATTGATCTGTTTGATTTAGAATCACAAAAATTTATTCATCATCCCTACGTTCCATCCGATCAACTGGAAAATTTTAATACTACTATCAGACAGACAATTAAAGATAGCAAAGGAAGAATCTGGAGCGGTACATATGATTTTAGGGGTTTGTTTTTATTCGAAAACACAAAATCAAATTCTAAAAAATTGGTTCATCTGCTCAGGGAAGATGATAATCCTAATTCCTTAATTTCCAATCGAATCAGATGTATCTATGAAGATTCCAAAAAAAATCTATGGTTTGGAACTGAGGATGGATTAAACAAATTAGCGAAAGCACAGCCTTTTAATCAATACAGATACATGCCTTTAAGGGAATCGAGCCTTGGTGGGAGGGTAGTTAGCAGTATTTATGAGGGTAAAGGTAATCAACTGTATGTTGGATTTGGAGAAGGCGGATTTGACCAGATCGATTTAAGAACACAAAAAATAATTCACCACAAACCGGCACAAAATAATTCAAATAGGATAAGTGAAAGTGAAGTTGTAACAATCTATGAAGACAGTGAGGGAATTTTATGGATTGGAACAGGACGTGAAGGCTTGAACCGTTTTGATCCGAAAACCGGCAAATTTAAACTCTACAGAAACAATCCTGATAATCCCTCCAGTATCAAATCAAATTGGGTTCAGCAAATATTAGAAACAAGAAAAGGATTATTTTTAGTTGGTACAAACGAAGCTCTTCAAGTCTTCGATCGCAAACACGAAATATTTTATCCTTTTAATCCGGAACTGACCAAAGATTCAAAAAATTTTCCGGAAGAAAATCAGGTGAATTCTTTATTTGAAGACAGCGAGGGGAATATATGGATTGGCACTTGGCTGGATGGACTGCTTTGTTACGTCCCCACAGAAAAACATTTATATCAATATTTACCTGACGCGCCTGATCCGTTTAGTCTAAGTTCAAGCAAAATAACTACAATAATTGAGGACTCCAAAGGTTATGTCTGGGTCGGAACGCACAGTGGAGGATTTAATAAATTTGATAAGTCAACAGGTAAATTTTATAAATATACAACTCAAAATGGTCTTCCTAATGATGTAGTATTCGGAATTCTTGAGGATGTTAAGGGGTATTTCTGGATAAGCACAATGAAAGGATTGGCAAAATTCGATCCGAAAACTCAATCGGTAAGGGTTTATGATGTTGCCGATGGGTTAGTACATAACCAGTTCAACTGGCGTTCCAGCTTTAAGAGTAAATCAGGACTGATGTATTTCGGAGGCATAAACGGTTTTATCTCTTTCAACCCTGATTCAATTAAAATTGATTTAACTCCACCGCCAATTGTATTAACATCTTTCAAAATTTTTGATAAAGAAGCATTGCTCGATCAATCTATAGGATCAACTGCAGAAATAGTTCTCGACTACGATGAAAATTTTTTTAGAATTGAATTTGCTGCTTTGGATATCGCCCCGAAAGACAAACATAAATTTGAGTATATGCTTGAAGGAATTGATAAACAGTGGGTCTCCTCGGGCAGTAATTCTACCGCTTCTTATACGGACATTCGTTCGGGATATTACCGTTTTTTGGTTAAAGCCAGTAATGCCGACGGAATTTGGAGCAACCCTATTACTTTAGGGATAAAAATTTTACCTCCCTGGTGGATGACTTGGTGGTTCAGGCTGATTCTGATTTTTACATTGATAAGCATGGTTTTCGGGATTTACAAATACAGGGTAAAACAATTATTGGAAATCTATAGAATTCGGTTTAATATAGCCAGCGATTTGCACGATGAAATTGGAAGTAATCTAAGCAGCATCAGTGTGGAAAGCCAAATGCTCCTTAACGGTAAAAGTTTTAATGAAATTGAACGCGAACAGCTCTTCGATATAAACAAAACATCCCGTGAAACAATGGAAGCCATGAGGGATATAATTTGGTTTATAAATCCGAAAAACAATACATCTAGTGACGCAATTTTTAAAATGCGTGAAACCGCTTCCCGACTTCTCGCCGGGCTCGATTGGTCTTTTGAAAGCTCACCCCAGGTAAGTTTTGAATCTTTTAATCTTGAAGTTGGGCGTCATATATTTCTAATATATAAAGAAACACTTACTAATATTGTTAAACACGCAAATGCTGACAATTGTAAAATAAATTTAACTGTTAATCCCCATCACATTCAAATATCCATAAAAGATAATGGGAAAGGATTTAATTTAAAAGAAATAAAAGGCAATAACGGTTTGAATAATATGCGGCAAAGAGCCGTAAAAATTAACGCTGAATTACTAATTAAAACCGAAGAAGGCAGTGGAACAGAAGTTACTCTTAAAATTCCATTGAAAAGACAAATTCTCAGAAGAAATAATTTATTCACTATCCCCCGGACTTTTAAAAAATCAGTTCAGTAGAATTTTCTTTAGAAATGAATTATTGAAAGAATTGATGAAATAATAAATAATTATTATACCACAATCGTGGTATTGGCAATTAAAAAGAAGTAGTCTATATTTTGAAAAAGAAGAGAACAAAACCAAAGGCTGAAATTATTCCTGATTCTAAGAATAAAATAAATATATGGCTGGTAGAAGATAATATCAGTTATCGAAAAACTTTAACTGGGTTAATCAACAGATCACCAGGGTTATACTGTCCTCAGGCATTTGCCACATGCGAAGAAACCATTTTAATGCTTCAGACAGAACCATTTCCAAATGTAATTCTACTTGATATCGGTTTGCCGGGGATGAGCGGAATTGAGGGAATAGAAAAATTCAAAGAGATTACGCCAAATACACATGTGCTTATTCTTACTGTTTACGATGATAATGACAAAGTATTCAATGCCATTTGCGCGGGCGCCTCGGGATATTTGTTAAAAGATTCTTCACCCGAAAAAATTGTTTCTTCCATAGAAGAAGTGCTTGCTGGCGGTGCACCTATGAACATGCAAATAGCTCGGAAAGTTTTAAAAATGTTTTCACGTTTTACACCCAAGAAAAAAGATTATGGTTTAACCGAAAGAGAAAAAGAAATATTGCAGTTTTTACTTACAGGACTAACCAAACAACAAATAGCCGAAAAACTTTTTATTAGTTTTCATACAGTTAACACGCATTTAAAAAATATTTATAATAAATTGCATGTAAATACAAGATCGGGTGCAATTTCAAAGGTTTTCCGCGAAAATATTATTTAAATTTTATTCATTCAGTTATCTTCCATTGTTAATATCCTCAATTCCACAAAATACCACGTTCGTGCGATTGTTAACCGGTTTTTATCATACTATTTTGTTACCGTTAAAATCTATTTAGGCTTTTGTTCCTTTATAATAATTGAAATTTTCTGAACTATACATCCTATAATTACCATTTTAAATTTGATGGAGAAATTTTAGATGCATATAATTTTTACCGAATGCTTGGGAAATAGTAAAAGAATATTCAACCAATCTTTGTCCACACCAACTAATAAAAAAACATATTTAAAAGCTTGTATTAACAGGAGGAGAAATGAAAATTAGATTTATTGTTTATCTAAGTTTATTGTTCTTATACACGAGTAGTATTTTTGCAGGTTCAACGAAAATTATTGCTCATCGTGGAGCCTCATCGGTAGCTCCCGAAAACACTCTATCGGCATTTTCGAAAGCGATAGAATTTGGCGCAGATTACATTGAATGTGATGTGCAGGTCTCCAAAGAGGACTCGTTGATGATTATGCATGATGCAACCGTGGATAGAACAACTAATAGCTTGGGAGCCGTAAACTCCTTAAGTTATAATGTGCTTCGTGTTCTCGACGCAGGATCCTGGTTTTCGCCTCAATTTGCGGGAGAAAAAATACCGACATTAAAAGAGGTTTTAAACTTAGCCGCCAACGCTAATTATAATGTAGGTGTTGTAATTGAGATCAAAGCCAATACTCCTACTATTGTTGCTAAAGTTGTAGCGCTGGTTCAAAAACTTAATTTGAGAAACAGAGTAATTATAAGCAGTTTTTCTTTTGATCAGATTTCAGCTGCAAAAGCAATTGACCCTACAATTCCCGTGCAACTTTTTGCAGGTGCCATCACAAATACCAATATTACACAGGTTGCCGGCATTGGGGGCGAATGGGTCGGCAGTGGCGGAACTATAACAACGGCTCTGCTTGAATCCGCTCATGCAAATAATGTTTTGCTAAATAAGTGGACGGTTAACAGTGCACCCGAAATGCAGGTTCTAATAGCCCAAGGTGTCGACGCTATTACTACAAATTTTCCACAAACGGCAAAAGCACTTATGGATGAAACACCACCATCCGACGTTCAGTTAAATGATGCAATTGTAAAAAGCACAAAGGTAAAACTGAGCTGGAATGCTTCAGTAGATCTTGAAAGCGGCATAGCCGGTTATGAAATTTACAGGGACACTACAGCAAATGCCCAAACATTATTGATTTCTGTAGATGATACAACAAATTATATTGATGAGACTCGTACAGAGTCAACCAAGTTTTATTATAGAATTAAAGCTAAGAATTTGGCAGGACTTACAAGTGCCAATTTTAGTAACGAGATAATAGCGGAGACCGAAAAAGACAACGAGGCTCCCAAAGTAGGATTTATATCTTCACATGGTCCTGACAATCAAATTATAGTTGAATTTAATGAATTGATTGACAGTTCTTCAGCCGTAAATGTAGCGAATTACATTATCAGCGAGGGCGTAACTGTAAACTCAATTAAACTTGGCGTTAATTCAAAAACTGTATTTTTAACGACATCAACATTATCAGAAAACGTTAGTTATATATTAACAGTAAAAGGAGTTAAAGATCTTGCTGTTAATCCCAATATTATAATTGAACCCCTCACTGTTGAATTCACTCATTCAAATTTTCTTCCTGGATTGGTTGCATTCTGGAATTACGACGAAGGTGATGGTGAAACAAGTAACGATATTTCAGGGAATTCAAATAACGGGACATTAAAAAACGGTTTGTTCTGGTCTGAAGGATATACGGGCAACGGTTTAACTTTTGATGGAGTGGATGATTTTGTAAATATCCCGGCTTCCAGCTCTCTCGATATAAACACAAATGCCGTCTCAGTTTCAATATGGACGAAATTAGGGCAATTACCAAATGAAATAGTAGCTGCTTTTGGACCTCTATTTGACTCGGAAACAGATAATTATGTGTTGTATGAGGACAAAGGGAATAACGAGTTACGCTTTAAAGTAACAACATCAAACAGCGCTGAAAGACCGGGTATACCGGCGGCGGATTTGGTGAAAAACAAATGGATTCATGTTGTCGGAGTTTACGATGGCACAAAAGCGATGATTTACTTAAATGGCGTAATGAAAGATTATCATATTTTAACAGGTACTGTTAAACCTGGTCAAGTCGCAAATATCGGATTAAACGGAACGGCATATTTTAAAGGATCCATGGATGACGTTCAAATATTTAATAGAGCTTTATCAGAAAGCGAAGTTAATTTCCTTTATAAAGGTGTTAAACAAGCAATAGTTGATATCGAGGCTCCTGTGTTAACCAGTGTAAGCGCCATAGGTTCTGATCAAAAAATTATAGTTGAATTTAATGAGCAAGTTGATCAAAACTCCGCAGTAAATAAAGATAATTACACTATTGATAACGGTATTGTTATAAATTCAATTCAGCCGGTTGTGGGAGATAAGTCTGTAATTTTATTTACATCTCCCCTTTCAACAGGTGTTTTATATACTTTAACTGTTAGCAATATTTCTGATCAGGCGGATGAGCCTAATACGCTAAGTTCGGATTCTAAACATTTTTCTCATAAAAAACTGCTTTCTGGACTTGTGAGCTACTGGAGTATGGACGAAGGCGCCGACACAACAGTTTATGACGCTTCTGCGAATGGCAACAACATTTCACTCGAAAATGGAGTTCAATGGTCAGCCGGAAGGTCGGGCAACGGACTTAATTTTGACGGTGTGGATGATATTGCCAGAGTTCCTAATTCTACAAGTCTGGATATTGATACTACGGGCGTTACACTATCACTATGGGTGAACTTAGACTACCTCCCTACTGAAATGCCTTCTAATGTGGGCCCTATTTACGACTCTCCAACAGATAATTACGTACTTTATGAAGATAAAGGCAATAAAGAATTACGATTTAAAGTTACAACCACAAGTGGAGCTGAACGACCGGGAATACCCGTGGCCGATCTTGTAGTTGGCGAATGGATTCATGTTGCGGGAGTATATGACGGAAACAGCGCTAAAATATATATGAACGGCGAATTAAAAGATACTCATCTGAATTTAACCGGTAATGTTAAACCTGGACAGATTGCAACCTTGGGCAGAGACGGAAGTTGGAAATTCAGCGGTGGTATTGACGAAATTCAAGTTTATCGTCGTGGATTATCGGAACAGGAAATTAAATATTTGTATTCCGGAATCAGCATTCCGAAGTTGAGTTTAAATGAGGTTGAAGAAACAACAGTAAAATTAAAATGGCAATATGAAGTTGATCCTGCAATTGGTATTTCCGGCTTCAATATTTACAGAGACACAACCTCGGCTCCATCAATATTAATTGCTTCAGTTGCGGATACTAATGAGTATAATGATTTTACTAAAGCAGAATTGACAGGTTATTATTATAGAATAAAAGCTATTGATGGCAGCGGTGTTGAAAGCGATTACTTTAGTAATGATGTGTATGTTGAAACAAAAACCGATGTTACCTCACCAACATTAATTTATGTGACTACTACTGGTGAACAAGGGAAAGTGTTAGTTAAGTTTTCCGAAGAAATTACGGAATCATCAGCAACGACAGTTTCCAATTATTCGCTGGATAAAAGCGCTAAAGTTGATTCAGCTAAAATCACATTTGATTTTAGTGGTGTAATATTAAATGTTTCCGGATTAAGTAAAAACGAAACATACACATTAACAATGAACAACATCATTGATAGAGCTATAACTCCAAACTCTATTGTTTCGGACACAAAAGGAAACTTTAAAAATTATGCATTCCTTCCAAATCTGATTGCTTATCTACCTTTAGATGAAGGCAGGGATACAGTTGCTTATGATGTTTCGGGTTACGCGAATCATGGCTCTATCGCCAATCAACCCACATGGGTCGGCGGTAAATACGGAAACGCTCTGCGGTTTGACGGAATTGATGATTATGTTGAAATTCCAAATTCACCTAGCTTAAATATAGATACTAACGGTGTTTCAATTTCGATATTCGTTAAACTTGATTATCTGCCTCAGGAAATGCCTACAGGCGTTGGTCCTATTTATGACTCTGGTCTTGATAGGTATGTTATTTATGTTGACAAAGGAAACAAGGAGTTACGTTTCAAAGTAACAACAGCAAGCGGTGCTGAAAGACCGGGAATACCTGAAAACATGCTTGTAAAAAATGAATGGATGCATATTGTTGGTGTCTATGACGGAAGCATGGCGATGATTTACATGAACGGCGAGTTAATGGATACACACTCAAATATTACTGGAAATGTAAAACCGGATCAGGTTGCTCGACTTGGACAGGACGGTACTAATTATTTCAAAGGTGAGTTGGACAACGTGCAAATTTATAACAGAGGCCTGAGTGCCGATGAAGTGAAAGCACTTTACACCGGAGACCTGGTTGTTACCTCGGTTGAGGAAAATATCGTTCTTCCACTGGAGTACAGCTTATCTCAGAACTATCCTAATCCATTTAATCCGAGTACTGTTATAAATTATTCGGTGGTTGAAAAAGGAAATGTAAAACTTGTTGTATATGACTTATTAGGAAGAAAAATAACTGAACTTATAAATGATTATCAAAATCCAGGCAAATATACTGTAACCTGGAATGGATTGAATAATTATGGAGCTTCAGTTGCCAGCGGAATATACTTTTATCAAATAACCGCGGGTAAATTTGTTGATACTAAAAAGATGATGCTGGTACGTTAAATACCTCTTATCTGGTTGATGGTTGATATAAAATAAAAGGGCGCGAAAGCGTCCTTTTATTTTTATAACTCCTCGATAATCCGGTTTAATCTTCCTTTGCACCGATCATACCTTGAGTAATTTCCAATTATTCTTTTTATCGTTTTGAGCAAACCATTTTTTTTGATTGATATTTATTGGTCAAATCACTAAAAAACAAAAATCCGACATAACAGCTAATTTTACCTCTCTTTTTTCCCAGAATTTCAATATTTTTATAAGTTAAAAATCATATTAAGTTTTGCGAATGGAATTATGCTAAATATCATCCACATATTAAATCTTCTGCTCCCGGTTCTTTATTTAATTACCGTTTCGGCTTATTATGTAGATTTTATTCGTAAAACTGCAAAACTGCAGAATTTAAAAAGATATTCACTTCTTATAACTGTAGCATTGCATCTTATATATCTTCTATTAAGAACAATAGAATTCGATCATCTGCCGATGACCAATAAGTTTGAGGTCTTTTCTTTACTTGCATTAAACATAGCTTTATGTTATGTAATTTTGGAAATTTGGTCGGATGTTCGGGAAACAGGTTTATTTATTCTTACTATCCCTGTAATTTTTCAGTTTCTTTCCTCAGCATTTATTAAAGATCTTGTGGATGTGCCAACAGTTCTAAACAACAAATTGTTGGGTATTCACGTGGTAAGTGCCTTGTTAGGTTACTCCGGATTTGCGGTATCGGCTGTTTATGGTGTACTTTACTATATTTTATATAAAGAATTAAAATTGAACAAATTCGGACTGGTATTTAATAGGCTGCCCAGTTTGGAACATCTTGAGAAACTGAGTTATTATTCAGTTATTTGCGGATTCATTTTTTTAACATTCGCAATGATTATTGGCATTGTTTGGCTCCCGCAAGCGTTCCCAAATTTTAGTTATTTGGACCCAAAACTAATTTCCACAACAGTTTTCTGGATTATCTTCGGAGTTGGAATTATGGCTAAAGCTGTTGGAAATTGGTATGGCAAAAAAGTTATTAAATTTTACCTGATTGGATTTGTTGTAGCTATGTTGTCGATGTTTTTTGCTAACGTACTCGTAAAAAGTTTTCATGTGTTTTATTAATTGTTAAGATCTTGTTGAAAGAGTTGGAAAGCCAGTAAAATGAATTTAATCGGTATCTCGATCAATCATAGAACCGCTCCTATAGAGTTAAGGGAAGCATTATATTTAAGCCGTGATGAGATTACAGAGCTTGTTGCTTATCTGAAAGAAAATGTTCTTTCCTGCGGATTTATTCTATCAACCTGTAATAGAACCGAGTTATTCGGAATCCATAAATATGGGAAAATCGACTTTAATTTGATTCTTGATGCGTTAATTAATTTCAAAAAAGTTGACGGAATTTCAGCAAAAAATTTCGAAAAATATTTTGCCTGCAGCGCGGTAAATCATATCTTTCAGGTATCCACCGGAATAGATTCTCTCATTATTGGTGATAGTCAGATATTAGGTCAGGCCAAGGAAGCTTTTCAGCTCTCAGAAGATCTTAATTTTATGGATTCTATTTTAAGAAGAGTATATGATACATCGCTTAAAGTTGGCAAACGCGCAATTAAAGAGACTAAAATTGGGGAAGGCGCTGTTACAATTAGTTTTGCCGCAGTACAAGTAGTTGAAAAAATATTTTCGAGTTTGGAAGAAAAATCTGCTCTTGTAATTGGCGCTGGAGAAACCGGACAGCTGGCAGCGCTCCATCTTAGGGATCTTGGAATTGGAAAACTGGCCGTTTCAAACAGAACTATTGAGCGTGCCCGCAATGTAGCCGAAAAATTAGATGCGGAAATAATTCCTTTCGAAAATCTAAAAGATGATTTGCATCGATTTGATATAATTTTCTCCGCAACAAGCGCCGAAGGATTATTAATTCAGTTTGATGATATTAAAAATGTAATGAAAAAACGAAAAGGCAATCCCGTTTGTTTAATGGATATTGCACTGCCCCGCGATATTGACCCAACAGTTAGAAAACTGGATAATGTCTTTTACAATGATATCGATTCTCTGAAAGTAGTTGTTGATCAGAATCTTAAAAAAAGGCAAGAGGAAATACCTCTCGTAAAAAATATTATAATGGAAGAGATGATTAATTTTTACGGCTGGTATAATACACTTGATGTTGTGCCAACTATTAAAACTATGCGCGAGTTTTTCGAATCAATTGCGAATGACGAATTGGAAAAGATAAAGAACAAGGTCGGAACTGAAGAATACGAGAAAATCAATGATATGACTCGAAGATTATTAGGCCGTTTACTTCACAACCCTACTATGAAATTAAGAGAAATTGCTGAAAAAGGAGTAAATTCCGAAGAAGTAGCACGCCAATCTTTACTTGTAAAAAGTTTATTCAACCTTAATGGCAATGACAGCTATGAGAATGAGATTAACGAAGAAATAAATCGTCAATTATAATAACAAATAGAATGAATTAATTTTATGGCAAAAGAAATTTTAATAATCGGTACCCGTTCAAGCGAATTAGCTTTGTGGCAGGCTAATTTTGTTAAAAAGGAATTGGAAAAAATAAATAAAAATATAAAAGTTGAACTGCACCTTGTAAAAACCAAAGGTGATAAAATATTAGATGTTGCTCTCTCAAAAATCGGTGATAAGGGATTGTTCACGAAAGAGTTGGAAATAGCCTTATTGAGCGGAGAAATTGATATAGCAGTTCATAGTTTAAAAGACTTACAAACTGATATCCCTAAAGGATTAAAACTTGCTGCCGTCTCCAAACGACACGAAGTGGAAGACGTTTTAATTGCTCGTAAAAAAGGTATGACTATAGAGAAACTTCCCGAAGGCGCTACTGTTGCAACAGGATCCCTAAGAAGAAGAAGCCAATTGAAACATTTACGTCCGGATTTGAATATAGTTGAACTGCGGGGCAATGTTCCCACTCGTATAAAGAAGTTTCTGGAATCGGATTGGGACGCGATTATTTTAGCCCGTGCCGGCATTGAACGGCTTAAACTAAAAAAACATATTTCTTCAGTAATAGATAAATCATTAATGTTGCCGGCAGTGGGGCAAGGGGCTTTAGGAATAGAAATTAAAAGTGACAATAAATTTGCTGAAGAAGTCGTAAAAACACTTCACGATGATCACTCTTATTACGCAGTACTTGCCGAAAGAGCTCTGCTAAAATCTCTGGAAGGCGGATGTCAAGTACCAATAGGAGCTTATGCCGAAGTGAGATCAAACGGTTTGTATCTGGAAGGAATTGTTGGATCTGTAGACGGTACAATTACTTTCAGAAAACAAGTCAGAGGTAAAAAAACTGATGCGGAAAAACTTGGCAGGTCGCTTGCCAGCGATTTGAAGAAAGCTGGAGCTAAAAAAATTCTCGATGAAATTTATTTATCTGCGGGAAGAACTAAATAACAAATGTGTGTATTAAAAAACAAAATAGTGTTAATCACAAGAAGCGGAAAACAATCTCCGGAAGAAATACAAATGCTCAGAAAGCAGGGCGCTTTTGTAATACCCTTCCCCACAATTGAGGCTACGCCCATTGAAGATTTTAGCGAAATAGATGAGGAAATAAACAGACTTGCAGAATTTGATTATTTGATTTTTACTTCAATAAACTCAGTGGAATATTTTTTAGATCGACTGAAGTTCTTAAAATCCTTTATCCCGGATAAAGTGAATGTGATATGTGTCGGTTCAAAAACTTTAAATTATTGCCGGAGTGAAAATATTACTGTATCCATGGTACCTGAAGAGTTTAGTGCCAAAGGAATTCTTGATTCATTTATAAAAACCGATTTGGTGAATAAAAGTATTCTAATTCCCGGTTCGGCAATTTCGCGGGATGAATTGAGCAAGGGATTAAAAGCTGCGGGAGCATCTGTTACTTCTATTCCTGTTTATAATATTGCTATTCCTGATGGAGATAGTATAGTAGATGGAATTAATTTTATTAAAGAAAATCATCCGCATATTTTTATTTTTACGAGCCCATCCTCGTTTCGTAATTATTTGTTGTTAATGCGGATTGATAATGTTTCTGAATACTTTAAAAATTCTTTGACTATACCGATAGGTTATACCACGAAAGATGAATTAAATAATTACTTTGTAAAAAGTGATTTAATACCTGATGAATTTACTGTTGAAGGATGTGTGAAAATCCTGATTCAGTCGTATTCAAATTCCGTTAATTGAATTAGGAGAATATATTTTGAGCCCAATAAAAAACGATCTTTTTCTGCGCGCTTGCAGAAGAGAAAAAACCGAGAGAACACCTATTTGGATGATGAGACAAGCGGGTAGATATTTACCTGAATACAGAGAAGTAAGAAAAAATTCAGATTTTATAACCATGTGTAAAACGCCTGAATTAGCCGCGGAAGTAACTGTACAGCCGGTTGATTTAATTGGTGTGGATGCGGCAATTTTGTTCTCGGATATTCTTGTGATTCCAATGGCTATGGGAATGGATTTGCAAATGATTGAATCGAAAGGTCCTGTATTTCCTAAACCAATTAGAAACGAGGCAGATGCCAAAGAGTTGAAAAAAGTTGATGTTCAAAAAGACCTAAAATATGTTCTTGATGCAATTGAAGTAACAAAAAAAGCTCTTGATAACCGTGTGCCTTTAATCGGTTTCAGCGGTGCGCCATGGACATTGCTAACATATATGGTTGAAGGTAAAGGGAGTAAAAATTTTGCCGAAGTAAAAAAGCTGATTTACAATAATCCGAAACTCGCTCATGAATTGCTCGATCAGATATCCGATGTTGTTATAGATTACCTTAATGCCAAAATTGAAGCCGGTTGCAACGCTGTTCAAATTTTTGACACCTGGGGAGGAATTTTATCGCAAAGTGAATTTTTTGAATTCTCCCATCATTATATAACAAAAATAATTTCCGGATTAAAAAGAACAGATGAACCTGTAATAGTTTTTGCTAAAGGTGTATTCTATAAATTAAAAAGAGTTATTAGTTGCGGCTGCGATGTACTAGGGCTCGATTGGACTATGGATATTGGGCGTGTTAGAACACGTGTAGGCGACAGAGTTGCCCTGCAAGGGAATTTAGATCCTTCCGTGTTATATGCCGATAAAAAAATAATAGCCGAAAAAGCTTTGTCCGTAATGCAATCTTATGGAGAAGGGACAGGACATATATTCAATCTGGGACATGGTATTTTACCGGATGTTCCCCCGGAGAACGCTAAATTTCTTGTGGACTTTATTAAAGAAGCAAGTTACGATCTCCATAGATAAGTATATAATCGAATAGAACGTGTTAAAATAAATTTATTGACGGATAATCTGATGGATTAAAAATCCAATTTCGGCATTCCCAAATTAGTTGATGCATTTTATCGTGATGAGCTAAATTTTTAGATGTTTTTTTTCAGCGATATTGCGATTTAATAAATTGAGGTATTTATGTTTGATGTAAATTTAGATTTAGTAAAAAAATACGACAGACCAGGTCCAAGGTATACAAGTTATCCTACCGCTCCGCAATTTAATGAATCGTTTACTCCCGATATGTATATGGATGAAATGATTAAAACAAATAATGCGGTAAACCCCCCTGATCTTTCTTTGTATTTCCATATTCCATTCTGCGATACCCTTTGCTTCTTCTGCGGATGTAATATGTTAATCTCACGAAACAGAGATAGAATTATAAAATATACAAACTACGTAAAAAAAGAAATTGATCTTTTACGATCGTTTATCAAATCCGATAGGCAGGTAGCACAATTGCATTGGGGAGGCGGAACACCAACTCACTTAAAGCCCGATGAAATAAGGGATCTTAGTTCGTACATCCAAAACTTATTTCCATTTAAATCTGATTCTGAAAATGGCTGCGAAATTGATCCGCGCGAACTTACAAGAGATCACCTCGTTGCATTAAAAGAGGCAGGATTTAACAGAATTAGTATGGGTGTGCAGGATTTTAACGAAAAAGTACAAAAAGCTGTAAACAGAATTCAACCTGAATCTATTACCGTTCAGGCGGTTGACTGGGTACGCGAATTAGGATTCAATAGTATTAATCTCGATCTGATGTACGGATTACCATTCCAAACATTATCGGAGTTCGAAAAAACAGTAGATAAAATAATTGGAATTTCTCCGGATAGAATTGCGTTATTTAATTACGCGCATGTTCCCTGGATGAAAAAACATATGACTCTTATTAAGCCGGAAGATCTCCCGGCTCCGGAAATTAAATTGGAAATACTAAAAATGTCCGTAGCAAAATTAACGGAAGCAGGCTATACTTTTATTGGTATGGATCACTTTGCAAAACCGGAGGATGATTTATCCATTGCTTTGAATGAAAAACGACTTTATAGAAATTTTCAAGGATACAGCACCAATGCCGGTGCTGATTTATATGCTATGGGTATTACAAGCATTAGTCAATTTGGTGATGTTTACACCCAAAACTGGAAAACCGAAAAGGAATATTATGAAGCTCTGGACGATAATATTGTTCCGATTTCCAAAGGTTATCAAATGACCGAAGACGATAAACTTCGTAAATACGTTATTACAAAAGTTATGTGCGATTTTGAATTGGACTTTGCGGATGTTGAAAATAAATTTAGCATTAACTTCGATAAATATTTTGCCTGGGGATTGTCAAATTTACCGGAGCTTGTTGATGACGGTTTGATAAGTTTAGAGAATAGAAAATTAAAAGTACATGAAATGGGAAGATTATTGATACGTAATGTTGCTATGAACTTTGACGGTTTTATTGAACGGAAGGAAGATACCGCTAAATATTCACGAACAGTATAATTATAAAATTTGAATTAGTAAGAAAGGGTCAAAAATGAGTAAAACTGCAGTTGTTCTTCTAAACCTAGGTGGTCCTGATTCATTGGAAGCGATTCAACCTTTTCTTTATAACTTATTCAGGGATCCTGATATTTTCAAAATTCCATTCGGACAAAAATTTTTCGCCAAAATCATTTCAGAAAGAAGAGCTCCAAAAGTTCAAGAAGAATACAAATTGATTGGCGGTAAATCTCCAATAAATGAATGGACTGAAAAACAAAGATCACTCCTGGAAGATTCTTTAAGAAAAGACGGTATGGAAGTAAGTGTAATGGTTGCAATGCGTTATTGGAAACCATTAACAGAGGATACAATTGAATGTTTAAATCAGGGCGATTATAAAAAAATTATCCTTCTGCCCTTATACCCTCATTACTCAATTTCTACAATAGGCTCATCATTTAACGAATGGAAAAGACATTACAAAGGTGATAAGAATAAACTTGTATTTATTAATGAATACCCTAAGCAACCGACATATATAAAAGCTATCAGCGAACGTATTGATAGAACGGTTAACAGGTTTCCTGAAAACGTAAGAAACGACATTCAACTAGTTTTTTCTGCGCACGGTACACCTATGAGTATGGTTCGTAAAGGCGATCCTTATAGCCATCATATTAAAGAAACCATGGAAGCTGTAATGAAATTACGCGATTATTCGCACGAATATCATCTTTGTTTTCAAAGCAAGGTGGGTCCGGTTAAATGGTTGGAACCCTCTACAGATGACATGATACGTGAACTTTCGGCTAAAGGAAAAAAACACCTGCTTATTATTCCAATTAGTTTTGTTTCCGACCATGTTGAAACTTCTTTTGAACTCGATATAGAATACAGGCATGTAGCCGACGAAGCTAAAATTGAAAATTACATTGTTATGGAAGGATTAAATGATAGTCCGATTTTTATACAAGCACTAAAAGAATTACTAATTGATCATTTAAAATAGAGTGAAATTTTACATGGGTAAAAAGATTACAATAATTGGGGCAGGAATTTCAGGATTAGCCACCGCATATTGGCTTCATAAAGACGGCTATGACGTAACCGTTTTAGAAGCCGGTAATCAACCCGGCGGAGCCATGCAAACGGTAAAAGAAGACGATTATATAATAGATTTTGGACCAAACAGCGGATTGGAAACAACACCATTGATTTCATTGCTGGCCGAAGAAGTTGGTCTAAAAAATGAAATGATTTATGCTAGTTCTATTTCAAATAAAAGATATATTTTAAGGAATAACCATTTACACGCCTTGCCAATGTCTGCCGGTGGAATGATAAAAACAAAACTTTTTACAACTAAAGGAAAACTTAGAGTTCTGAAGGAACCATTCGTAGGTAAATCCGAGGATGGATATTATCAAAGCATAGCAGATTTTGTAACAAGAAGATTGGGACATGAATTTTTAGACTATGCGATAGATCCCTTTGTATCCGGAGTATTCGCCGGTAATCCCCACAAATTAAGCGTAAAATCGGCTTTCCCTAAATTGTACCGGCTTGAAGAATTATACGGCGGACTTGTTAAAGGAATGATTAAAGGAGCAAAAGAAAGAAAAAGAAGCAAGGAAGAATCTAAACAAAGCGCCAAAATGTTCTCCTTTGTAAATGGAATGCAGTCTTTCCCAACAGCTATCGCGGCCAACCTTAAAGATGTAAGATACAACTACAATGTGAGAGAAATAATAAAAGAAAACAACAGCTATAAAATTATTAGTGATAATAATGAAGATATTATTTCGGACATTGTTCTTTCTACAGTCCCGGCGTATACTCTCGCGGGAATAACTGCAAATTTAGATATGGAGTTGGGCAAACATCTTACCGATATTTATTATCCGCCTGTTATGGTATTATATGTTGGAATTGAAAAGAGTGAAATTTTGCAACCATTGGATGGATTCGGATATCTGATACCTACAAAAGAAAAGAAGAATTTTTTAGGCGCTATTTGGAGCTCGGTTATTTTTCCAAATAGATCTAATGACACCCATGCAGCATTCACAATTTTTGTCGGCGGAGCAAAATCACCTGAAATTTTTAACGGTGATGAAGACCAGCTTGTTAATGAAGTAATTAAATCTTTCAGTTCAATTATGAAAGTTAACGGTGAACCTGAAATAGTACGTAAACGATTATGGCATAAAGCTATACCTCAATACAATATAGGGTATATTGAACACGAAAAATATTTTGAACAGTTCGAGAAAAATAATCCTGGATTTTTTATCAGCGGGAATTTTCGCGGAGGTATTTCTGTCGGCGATTGTGTTAAAAATTCGGATCTTGTTGCTAATAGAATCAAAGTTTTGATTGATAAATAATTATTTAGAATGTTCAGTTTGGAATTTATACACTTCCATTTTGATATTTAAGAAGTAATATAATTACTAATTACTAATTACTAGAATAGACAAACTAAAGAAAATTTATAAACTAGTATTCATTGTAAAATATATTTTATTGATTTTGGAGTAAAAATGGCTAATTATCCGACAAAAAGATTAAGAAGATTAAGATATAATCCTATTGTGCGTAACCTGATACAAGAAACAGTATTGACTAAAAATGATCTGATTTATCCTTTGTTTGTTGTTCCAGGTGAAAACATAAGGAATGAAATAAAATCGATGCCCAATGTTTTTCAAATGTCTATAGATGTGCTTGTTAAGGAATGTAAAGAATTAGTTGAACTCGGTGTGCCGGCAGTGATTTTATTTGGTATACCCGAAAACAAGGATGAGCAAGGAAGTGAAGCTTATTCATCAAACGGGATTATTCAAAGAGCTATTAGAGCGATTAAATCCGAAATTAAAGATTTACTTGTCATCACAGATGTTTGTTTGTGCGAGTATACTTCTCACGGACATTGCGGCTTGTTAAAAGGTGAAGAGATTTTAAATGACGAAACTGTATCACTGCTGGCAAAAGAAGCTGTTTCGCATTGTGAAGCCGGAGCTGATATGATTGCACCATCGGACATGATGGATGGACGAGTCGCGTCAATACGTAAAGCACTTGATTACAAAGGCTTTGCAAATATTCCAATTATGAGTTATGCCGTTAAATATGCTTCAGGTTATTACGGACCATTTAGGGATGCCGCCGACTCTGCACCCGCATTTGGTGACAGGAAATCACATCAGATGGATATAACAAACTCTAAAGAAGGTTTGCGTGAAGCTGAATCCGATGTTGAAGAAGGCGCCGATATAATAATGGTAAAACCCGCCGGTGCTTATCTCGATATCATTTGGCGCGTAAAAGAGAAACTTCAGATGCCTACGGCTGCCTATCAGGTTAGTGGAGAGTATTCGATGATTAAGGCCGCGGGAAAAATGGGCTGGATTGACGAAGAGCGAGTTATGATTGAATCTTTGATAGCGATTAAACGTGCTGGCGCCGATATGATTTTAACTTACTTCGCTAAGGAAGTGGCTCTATATCTAAATAAAAATAAATGAGTTAATGCGGTTTAATGTAAACTTTTTCCCATATGTTCAATGAAGTTCAAAAATAATTTTAATGCATAAATCAATCGATGATCCTGATATTCCGCGGTTGTTGATTCCTCCAGAAGATGGAAGTATCAAAAGGTTCCTGCCGCATTTTAAGGGTAAATATAGTCTTAAAGATACTTTTGCCGCGCTTAATCACCAAAATTACAAATTATGGTTCTGGGGACAAATGGTCTCCTTGTTCGGTTCCTGGATGCAGGCGACCGCTCTGGCTTATTTTATTTACGAACTAACACATTCCCCAGCATTTTTAGGTTATGTCGGATTCGCCAGCGGAATTCCTGCATGGATATTCACATTTTATGCCGGCGCGGTCGCCGACAGGTTCGAAAGGAGAAAAATTCTCATTTTCACCCAAAGTGGTATGATGTTGCTATCAGTTCTTTTGGCTGTTTTAACATTCACGAACTTTATAGTGCCGACACACATTATAATAATTTCAGTTTTCTTAGGGGTAATGAACGCATTCGACGCTCCGACAAGACACGCGTTTGTAAATGAACTTGTTGGCAAAGATGATCTCGTAAATGCAATAGCTTTAAATTCAACAATGTTCCATACTGCTACTTCAATTGGTCCTGCATTTGGAGGAATTATTTATGCATTATTCGGTCCCGCCTGGTGTTTTACAGTAAACGCTATTTCTTTTTCGGCAGTTATTCTTTCTCTAAGTAAAATGAAATTCAATTATGTGCCGAAATTAAAGCCGAATAATTCAATCAGATTCGAAATAATGGATGGATTTAAATATTTATTTACTCAAAAAGATATGTTAGTGTTTATTCTTATTACTACTATGACAAGTCTTTTTGGTACCGGTTTAGTTACTTTATTTCCTGCGTGGGCGGTACAAATACTTCACGGAGATTCCACCACAAATGGTTTTTTACAATCCGCCAGAGGAATAGGGGCAGTAGTTTTCGCATTAATATTAGCCACTATAAATAAATACACTTCGCGTGGAAAACTATTAAGTTTTACAACATTAAGTTTTCCTTTGGTATTGATATTATTCTCCTTTAACCGATCATTAATTATATCATTGCTTCTGCTTCTGTTTGTAGGCGGATTTATGATTAGTATTTATAACCTCAGCAATGGATTAATTCAAACAAAAGTTTCTGAAAAATTCCGGGGGCGAATAATGGGAATTTATAGTTTTTCCTTTTTAGCGTTCATGCCGATCGGCTCATTAATAATTGGTGTTACAGCAGAATTGTTCGGCACACCTTTGGCTATTCTGATCAATTCGGTAATTTTACTCGCGATATTTATCGGATTAAAATTATATTATCCTCAATTATCTTCATCAAAGTAATAAACGGATATGATTTAATTAATCCACAATAAATAGAATTACACCTTTCTCCGTAAATGTCCTGTGAGCGCCGTCGTTATCCCCCACCTGATATGAAAATCCCTTTCTCGTAGTAAATTTTCTTCCATCATCCAACTCGGTAGTCATCTCCCCTTCCAACACATAAATTACATGACCTTTTTTACACCAATGATCTGCTAAATAACCCGGTGTGTACTCAACTAATCTTACACGTATATTCCCTTGTTTAAAAACTTTCCACAATGCTTTCCCTTTTTCTCCAAGGTGTTCTTCCATTTCTATTTTATCCCAATCGGTTACAGTAAAAGGAACTCCTGATATATCCATTTAAGTCTCTCGTAATTATTGATTAAAATTTTTTGGAATTTTGTAACGTCCCCAGAATTTATAATTCGTAAATGAAAAGAATCCCGAAATTTTTTCAAATAATCTGATCTGAAGTAAAAAATGATTGATACGATAGAATAAAGAAAAAAACGCTAGCCCTACCCACCATTCTACAAAATATAAAATTAGATTCAACGGAAACCAATTACGATTAATAAATAAAATTTCATTCAGGTAGCTAAATATGTAGAAAACAATAAAGGAGTTAATAAGAAGAATACCTCCAATGGCAAAACCGTGTGCAGCATTAACAGCCTTTTGGGGACAAGTGTTTATACATTGCATACAACTTTCGCATTTATAAGTCCAGAAAGGTCTGTTATTAAAAACCTTTATAGCTTCAACTGGGCATTCCTTATAACATACACCGCAGTTATTACAGGCCCGGGTAGCATATAGAGTTTTCGCAAGAAAATATCTTCCTATAAAAAAATAAAGAACTGAAATCGGAGTGATCAATATATCCTGAACAATATCTAATAGAGCTCTAAAATCTTTTTGACCGTTAATAATTTTTTCTGCGAATATTTTTGTTTTTGTTTCACAATTTTTAAAAATAAATTTAACAGCATTCTCACGTAAGGCCGGGTGTAAAGAAATCCAATTTGAAGGCATGTCTATAGAACGCATACCTACAATTTTATATCCTTTTAGCAATAGAATAATCGCTGTTAGATACTGGGCAGTTCCGCTTAAACCCGGAAGGTGAACGCCGCCCAATTTTGTTCCCCCTCTAGTATTTAATATAAAAACTCTATTATTATTTGATTTTGGGAAAGACAAAATGAAGTAAAACATTATGGGCGGAAAATTAAATCCATGAGTCGGGGAACAAAACCCTATTAGAACATTTTTTTTTGACGGTTTTATGCTATTATTTTTAATTTCTGAAATATCCACCAAACTAACATTACGTCCTTTTAATTCGGCAATACTTTTAAACCATCCGGAAACTTTTTTTGCATTACCCGTACCGCTGAAGTAATAAATAATAATTTTTTCATTCATAGGAACAACCCTATAATTTCCGGAACTCTTTAGAAACGTTGTTTCAAATCTAATCATATATCCATATTTTTCATGCATTGAATAATAAATTAATATGAAATACTCGGAGATACAATGAACATAACCAACAGCGAAAGATTATTTGAAGAAGCAAAAAAATATATTCCCGGCGGAGTTAATTCACCAGTGCGCGCTTTTAAATCTGTAGGTGGTAATCCTTTGTTTATTAAACAAGGAGTCGGTTCAAAAATGATAGATGTAGACAATAATGAATACATAGATTATATAGGCAGTTGGGGTCCCCATCTATTTGGTCATAATCCATCATTCATCAGGGAAGCATTACTTAATGCTATTGAAAGCGGTACCAGTTTTGGAGCTCCAACTGAAATTGAAATAAGAATGGCTAAACTATTAACCGAATTGGTGCCATCAATGGAAATGGTAAGAATGGTTAATAGCGGAACTGAAGCTACTATGAGCGCTGTGCGCGCTGCACGCGGATTTACAGGTCGAGAAAAATTTATAAAGTTTGAAGGCTGCTATCATGGTCATGCAGATTATTTTTTAATTAAAGCCGGATCAGGCGCTCTAACTTTAGGTGTACCCACAAGCCCTGGTGTAACAAAAGGAAATGCCGCCGATACTTTGCTTGCAGATTTTAACGATATAGATTCGATAAAAAGATTAATTGAATTAAATAAAGGTCAAATAGCAGCGGTTATTATTGAACCGGTTGCGGGTAATATGGGCGTAGTTCGTGTCCAAGAAGAATTTATAAAAGAGCTAAGAACAATCTGTGATGAGGAAGGGATTGTATTGATATTCGACGAAGTGATGACTGGATTTCGAGTTGCCAAAGGCGGCGCGCAGGAACTTTTAGGTATTAAACCCGACTTGTCAACCTTCGGTAAAATTATTGGCGGTGGTTTGCCTGTAGGCGCATTCGGAGGTAAAAAAGAAATTATGGAAAAGATAGCTCCCTCCGGACCGGTTTATCAGGCAGGAACACTTAGCGGTAATCCATTGGCTATGGCTGCTGGTCTTGCAGCGCTGACAAAAATAAAAGAGGATGTTTCTTTATACCCGTTATTGGAGGAAAAAGCTGTTTATTTAGAAAATGGATTTAAGGAAAACTTAAAAAAATTGGGTAAGAATTTTTGTTTAACACGTGTCGGATCGATGTCGTGTATGTTTATGACAGAAGAAAACGTAACTGATTTTAAGACGGCGGTTAAATCGGATACATCATTATATGGTAGATACTTCCACGAGATGTTGAAACAAGGTGTTTATCTCGCCCCCGCACAGTTCGAGGCTATGTTTATTTCTACTGCACACACTACAGAAGATCTAAACAACACAATTGCGGCCCACTACAATTCATTAAAAACTATCTTATAGGAAAGTAACAATCCCCGGATTATACACCGGGGATTGTTTTATTTGTGCAAAAACTTATATCAATTAATAGTTACATCAAAAGGCATTCTTGTAAGTAAACCTTTTTCCGAAATGAAGTTTTTTACATTTCTTATTATATCTTCAGCTTTTAAACTCCCAAAATCAGAAAATGGACTGAATATTTCAGTTGTAAACAAATCCATTATTTTATCAAAAGGTTCTTTGACCGCCGGATACTCCACAATGCGATAATCTTTTATCTCCGCGCGATCGGCCGCAATATCAATAGCTTCCTGCAGTCCGCCAATAGAATCAATTAATCCAATTTCTATTGCCTGCAATCCGCTGTATATTCTCCCTTGAGCAATTTCGCGCACATAGTCCAAAGACATACTTCTGCCGTCGGCGACCCTTGCTGTGAAATCGTTGTAAATCCCGTCTATCTGACTTTGGATTATTTTTTTCTCATCTGCGGATAATGGCGCAACCATTGAGTATAAACCCCCGTATTTACCGGTCTGCACCCTATCGAAAGTAACGCCGAGTTTTTTATCGAAAAATTTGTTGAGATTTGGCAAAATACCAAATGCGCCAATTGAACCGGTTATGCAAAAAGGATCGCTTACAATTTCGTCGGCGGCACAAGCTATGTAATATCCGCCGGAAGCTGCAACACCGGAAAAAGATACTATAATAGGTTTAACACCTTTTGTTAGCTGTACTTCTCTTAATATTTGTTCCGAAGTTAACGGCGAACCCCCTGGAGAATTAATTCGAAGAACAATTGCTTTAACATTTTTATTTTTCCTAGCTTTTCGCAATTCTTTTGTAATATTTTCCAATCCTATATAATCTTCATTTCCATTGCCTTCCAATATTTCACCCACTGCGTAAATAACAGCAATTCTGTTTGGTGACGATGTTAAATTTGCAGTTGGAACGTTCATATAAGTTTCGAGTTTTACCTTTTTTAACGACTCGTCTTGTTTTACGCCCGAAAGAATTTTTAATGTGTCAACTAATTGATCGTAATATTTTAATCCGTCTATTACACCTAAATTTAGGGCGTCATGAATATTGTTTGTTTTAAATTCATCAAAAATGTTTTTTAGATCTATTGTATTAAGTTTTCTGTCGTGCGCAATTTGATTAACAATTTCATCATAAATACTATTTAAATATGCGTTAAGCTGTTCACTGTTTGCCGCACTCATTTTTTCGTGATCGAATGTTTCTACAGCGCTTTTATATTTGCCAGCTTGAAATATTTGAGGCTCAATTTCTAACATATCCAAGGTTTTCTTAAAAAATGTTAATTCCATTGATAAACCTCTTGCATCCAATGATCCGGTAGGGGCCAGGTATATTTTATCCGCAGCAGAAGCCAGGTAATACGCTTTTTGCGAAATTCTATTTCCATATGCAATAACAAATTTGCCAGATAATTTAAAATCTTTAACAGCCTCACGTATGGTTCTTACGTTAACATAACTTCCTGCAATAAAATTGTTCAGGTTCAGATAAATACCTGTAATATCTTCATCAACTTTTGCTTTCTTAATATTATCTACAATCTCTTTTAATCCGGGCTGTTTTACTAAACCCGGAAGCAATAAGCTGAAGGCATTAGAACGCTCATACGAAGTACGTTCGGCTATGTTATAATCCAGTTGCAACTCGAATACTGTTTTTTCCGATAAACTCACTGTCTCCTCAGAGCTTACAACTGAAACCATAATTGAAACGAAAATAAAAAATCCAATTACCGCCAACAATAAAGCTGTAAGAGTTCCAAATACAGAGGCAAAAAAGAATTTAAAAAATTGTTTCATCTGTTCCTCAAAATTTATCTTAAACTACATGCTCCAAATAATATTCAATAGTCGTTTTAACCCAAAAGAAAGTTCAATTTTCTTGAAATGATAATTAAACTCCCTTATTTTGTTGTAATTCAAAATCCAATATAAGGTGAATAAAATATGAAAGGAAGTAAACCAAATAAAATCTTCTTAATCCTGTCAGTATTTTTTTTAATGACATCTCCAAATCTTTTCGCTCAGAAACAGAAACTTACATATAAACAGATATTTAAATTTGCGGGGCCTCAATTAACCCAGGCTCTACCAAACATTGAAAAATGGATCGATGAAAACCATTATTTAGAAATAAAATCTTTCGGTGATAAGAAAACAAAATCTTTGGTGAAAATAGATGCCGAATCAGGTGAAGAGGAATTATATCTGGATTACGAATCATGGAATAAGCTGCTTCCTGATGGATTAAACATTAACTCATCCGAGAATAAAACCGAGGATTTAAACACATATCTATTTTTACAGAAAAACGATCTTTATTATCTGTCAATTGAAGATAACCTTCTTAAAAAAATTGCAGATGACGGTGTTGAAAGATCCAATCCCACATTAGCAGAAAATGGGAAACTAATCGCATATACCATTAAACGTGATTTATATATTTACGATGTTGAGAAAGAAAAAGAAATAAGAATTACAAATGATGCTTCTGATGCAGTTTACAACGGTTACGCGTCTTGGGTTTATTATGAAGAAATATTGGGCAGAAAATCTCAATATAGCGCATTCTGGATTTCCCCCAATGGAAAGCATGTGGCATTTTTACGTTTTGATGATACGCCGGTTCCAATTTATCAGCTTTATAATCCCGATGGCACTCATGGTGAATGGGAAAAAGAACGATATCCCAAAGCTGGTGACCCATTACCAAAAGTTAAGTTTGGAATTGCGGATGTTGAAACTGGACAAACAATTTGGGCTGACTTTGATGAAAATGATGATCAAATGATTGCATGGCCAAGCTGGAGCCCGGATGGTAAAAATTTACTGATTCAGTGGATGAACAGAAAAATGGACAATATTAAAATCTTTTCGATCGATCTAGTAACTGGGAAGAAAAAGGAAATTTATGACGAAAAACAGAATGGCTGGGTGGAATTTTTTGAAGATATATATGTATTTAAAAATGGCAGTGGATATTTGGTCCGTTCGGATAAAGACGGTTTTAGACACTTATACTATTTTGATTGGAATGGCAAATTATTGAGTAAAATTACAACTGGAAATTGGTCTGTTAATGAAATTGTTTTAGTTGATGAAAAAAATGCAACGGTTTATTTCCATTGTGATAAAGATGAATCGACAGAGCAACAGTTATATAAAATAAAATTGGATGGTTCTGAACTAACCCAGTTAACATCAGAAGCCGGAACACACAATTGTACAGTTTCCCCTACAGGCAAGTATATTCTAGACAAGTTTAGCAATATTACTACACCCACCACATTAGCGCTACTAGACAAATCCGGTAAGAAGATTAAAGAACTCGGCAATTCACGAACAAAACTTTTAGATGATTACGATTTAGGTAAAGTGGAAATTTTAAGGATACCAACTGAAGTAGGCTACAATTTACCATTGAAGTGGTTTTTTCCGGCCGACTTCGATCAATCTAAAAAATATCCTGTTTTATTTTCAGTTTATGGCGGACCTTATGCCGCTTCCGTATCAAACTCATGGTCAAGAATGCTTAGTCCATATTATTACGCTCAGCAGGGTATAATTTACGTAATAGTTGATAATCGTGGTTCGGGTCATTTCGGTAAAAAAGGAGCGGCTGAATTGCACCGAAATCTTGGTAGGTATGAAATAGATGATATTATCGAAGCTGCGCGCTGGGTTCGCAGTAAACCCTTTATTGATACTAGCCGAGTTGCGATAACCGGAGGTAGTTACGGTGGATATGCCGCTCTTATGGGAATCACCCGCGGATCTGACGTATTTAATTATGCTGTGGCTGAATATTCCGTAACTGACTGGAATTTGTACGACAACGTATATACTGAACGGTATATGGACAGGCCCGATGAAAATCCGGATGGATACGAGTTTGGTTCAGTTATGAATCATGCCGATAAATACAAAGGTATGGTTTTAATAACTCATGGAACAATGGATGATAATGTACATCCTCAAAATAGTCTGCAGATAATTAGCAAATTCGAAGATTTAGACAAAGATTTTGAAATGATGTTTTATCCTAAAGCAAGACATGGTGTGGGTTTTCCAAAATTCTTTCACGCTAACAGATTGAAAATGAAATTCATTTATAAATATTTACTTCAAAGGGAGTTAAATGTAGAAACGGATTAGTTAAGTTCTCAAAGAAATTCAGAGACACAGTGTTTATTTCACTGTGTCTCAAATTCCTATTTTTATTATCTTTTACTTTATCGCGTCAATTTCTTTAAGAAGTTCAAAGACCGCAGTTTTTAACTGTGAATCCTCGCCATTCGCTTTTTCATCGGGAGCTTCGTAAACGATTATGTCTGGTGTTGCGGCAACCAAATCCATATTTTCATCAGTCGCTTTAACGTACCAGCCGCGGCCTGGCATTCGAACCATAGATCCATCTATAAGATTACGCGCTCCTGTTGATATCACCGCTCCAAATGTCGGCACTCCTACAAGTTTACCAATTCCTAAATTTTTATATGCGTGCGAAAATATTTCCGCGTTCGAATAACTGTTCTGATTACATAATGCTATTGAAGGTTTAGTCCATGCCGCAAAAGGTAATCTTTCACCAAGAGGATAGTATTCGCGGAAATTTTTGTGTTCTTTTTCCAAATTTTTAGCGGCTCCGCGTGGAATCGTATAAGCATGTTGTTTGTAATTGAGAATTGTCATTAAGTAATCTGTAGTCCATCCGCCTCCATTAAAACGAACATCAATTATAATTCCATCTTTACCTAATCCTCTGGCTGTTAATTCTCTTTCAAATCTCTCAAAGCTTGGCATACTCATTCCTTGAATGTGCAGATATCCTAATCTGCCCCCGGAGTATTTATCGACTAAAACTTTTCTTTGATCAACCCATTCATCGTACAGCTCGTCGTTTATTTTTGAAACCGGACGAATTACAACATCCCGCTGCTTTCCTTCCTTATCTTTCACAACAAGCAGAACCTGTTCTTCCGCCGTATTTATTAAAGTGGAGTAAAAATTAATATCCGAAGAAATATTTGTTCCGTTGACTGTAAGAATAATATCACCGATATTAAGTTTACTTTGGTCTTTATCCGCAGGTGTATTAGGAACTACGTGGATAATTTTAACACCGTTTCCGGCCGCTTCAACCTCTATACCCAATTCACCAATTTTTTCTTTGGCAGTTTCAACTCGATCGTCTATACCGCGCAACCCCATATGACTCGCGTTTACCTCTCCCAACATTAAATTGAATAAGTCCGAAAAATCCTGAGGAGTGGAAGCTTTTAAACACCAGGGCTTATATTTTTCGCGCAATGCTTTCCAATCGTGACCATGAAAGTCAGGGTCGTAAAAGCCCGAATTTAATGCCCTCCAAGCTTCTTCAAATATCTGATTATTCTCTTCCGGATGGTTGATTTGCATTTTGGCAGAGAATGAAATGTTTTCCTGTTTATCTCCGCTTAAAGCCAACCGGGCTAATTTGCCGCTTTTCAACATATACAAATATTTAAATTCTTTATCGAATGTAAGACTTGTTGGATTTGATCCCCCCTTAGTAACAAGTTGGATATCAGTTCCATCCCATTTAATACTATATAAATCGTTGCCTTTTTCGGTAGTGTTATTAGCGATAAAATATATTTTTTCACCATCTTTAGAAATTACAGGCGAATATTCATTGCCGGGCAGAGAAGTAATTTGCACAAGTCTTTGGTAAATATTTTCTAAATCTACTATTATCGGTTCAATTTGGGTGCTATCGGCATCTTTTTTATCTTTTTTCTTATCATTCTTTTTTGTATCAATTGCGTCACTTTCATCCCAGTCTTGTTTGGTTTTTTCCCAGTCCTTTTTATTTAACCAAACAAACCATACATCGGCATTGCTGTTATTTCTTTCGCTAACAAACGAAAGCTTCTTTCCATCCTCACTCCAAAATGGATTATAGTCACCCCTGGGATGCATACTAACATTAACAGGCGCTTTGCTCCCATCGACGGCGTGTATATATATTTCCTGATTAAAAGTTAAATCATCCAAAGAATATGCGAGCCATTTACTGTCGGGACTCCATGATACATTACCCGGTGCAGCCCATCCATCCAGTAGTGTAATACTGCTGGAAAACTTTCCTGTTGTGGAAATATCAGCGACTATTAATTTTCCGTTTCCCACTTCATAAGCAATTTTTTTCTTGTCAGGTGAAATTACTGGAAAACTTTCGTCTTCAGCTGTTTTGGTCAATCTTATAGTTTCATGGCGTAAACTTTTGAACAAATTAGATTCTTTTGGATCAGAAGATTTAAGAAGATATAAGTCGAACTGTCCATCTCTATCCGATATAAAAATTAGCGTAGTATCGTTAAGCCATTGCACATTTTGATCCCTGTAAGGATTATTGGATAGATTAATCGTCTTGGTTTTATCCTTATCATTTTCAGTAAGAAATATTTCACCGCGAATTACAAGAGATGAATACTTACCGTTAGGTGAAACCGAATATTCAGATATATTAGAATTGTAAGTTTTCCATTCTATGGGATCTAACCTGTTATCTGCAGCAATTTGAATATTAACCTTTTCCGGCGAACCGCTATTCACGTCCAGCAAATAAATATCTGTTTGTCGCTCAATAACAAGTTTATTTCCGTCCCGACTAACATTAAAATACCTCACTCCGTCATTCTTAAATGAAGTAATTTGTTCAGCTTTTCCAATAGCTTTACCATTTGAGTCAAGTTTTAATTTGTAAATATTATAAATGATTGATTGGGCTGAAACAAAATACAATATATTATTATCACCCCAGCGCGGCATAAAATCATTTCCATCGAATTCGGTTAATTTTGAGTAGGAATTATTTAGTTTGTCATATATCCATATATCCGTATTTGCCGCCCCCCTATACTCCTGCCTTGTAATCCTGCCCCATCCGCGGATAAAAGCAGTAAATCTTCCGTTGGGTGAAACTACAGGCATTTCCCCCATTGTGTTTAATGCTCTGCTGGGAGTGCCACCTTTAACATTAACTTTTTGTATCTCATTATCCCATTCAATCTTTTTAAATATCCTGGCAGTAGTAAATAACAGATCATCGTTACTTGTAAAATCGGAAAGAATGTCATTGGCGGAGTGATATGTTAATCTTGTTGGTATGCCCCCTTCCGAAGGAATCACGAAAAGATCATTATTACCATAACGATTACTATGAAACGCAATTTTATTATCGTCTTTACTCCACAAGGGATTCGCTTCGTAAGCCGGATGGATAGTTAATCTATCTGCTCTGCCCCCCATTGAACTTACAGTCCAAATATCCCCCTGAAATGAAAACGCTATCTTTGAACCGTCACCGTTTAATGATGGAAATCTTACAAATGGTTCCCCTTCCGCAAACATATAGCTGCACATTACTAATAACAGAAATTTAATTAAAAAGATTTTTTTCATAGAATTAACCTCTTGATATATGAAATTGTGATGTGAAATTCTTGCTGTATTTTGAAGTTGATGAAGCATACCATAAAATTAGAGACAAAAATAATTAGACGCATAATTATTATAAAAGTTTTTAACAGATTCATTAGTTTTGTGTTGTTCGGATTTTTAACTATCGAGGAGCATATGAAAAATAATATTAGACTAATAGCTACATTATTAATAATAGTTTTTCTGGTTTATAGTTGTGTAAAACAAGTGCCTGAAACAAAAATAAAAACAGGAAATGTTATTTTAATCCATCCCGATGGTGCAGGATTATCCGCATGGAACGCATTAAGAATTCTTGACAAAGGACCGGATGGTGAAACTAATTGGGATAAACTTCCCAACATAGGACTTTATAAGAGTCATACCGAAAACTCACTAACTACGTCGTCAAACGCCGGAGCAACAATGCATTCGTTCGGTCAAAAAGTTCCTTATCACTCCTACGGCATGAATGGTAATAATAAATTAACCGCTTTATCAGGTGAGGATAAAAGCATTTTAATTGAAGCCCGGGATGCCGGAATTGCGACAGGAATAATTAATAGCGGAAGTATTGTTGAGCCGGGAACAGGAGTGTTCGCCGCAAGTGATGAAAGAAGAGATCATTATGAAGAAATAACTAAAAAAATTATAGAGTCAGGTGTAGACCTTATCATGTCGGGAGGGGAAGAGTGGATGCTTCCGGAAGGAGTTTATGGAAGACATGGCTACGGCAAAAGAACTGACGGACTTAATTTAATCCATATCGCAAGAGATAAAGGTTACGAGGTTGTATATACGCTCGAGGAAATGAAAAACATTCCTTTCGACACTAAAAAATTATTGGGGGTTTTTGCTCTTTCAGCTACATTTAATGATAAAACAGAAGAAGAGTTAAAAAAACTTGGTTTGCCAAATTATAACCCTGAAGCACCAACAATTGCGGAAATGACTGAAACCGCGATTAGAGTACTAAAAAATACTGGAAAACAATTTTTTCTTGTAGTTGAAGAAGAAGGCACTGATAACTTCCCTAATCATAACAACGCGAACGGTACATTTGAGGCGTTAAAAAGAGCCGACGACGCTATTGGTGTTGCACTGGAATTTCAGCAGAAAGAACAGAATACTCTTGTACTTGTTACTTCCGACAGTGAGGCGGGTGGAATGGAAATTTGCGGTTACAGATACCAGGATGTTGATGATAATTTTATAACTCCTGAAAAAGAAAGTAATGGCGCACCCGTAGACGGTTCCGAAGGAACAAAGTCTAGACCCTTCTTTTCCAAGGAAGACCAATTCGGACGTAAATTACCTTTTCATGTGGCTTGGTCTACACTGAACGATACATATGGATCTGTGGTTGTTAAAGCAATAGGAGTAAACAGCTATCTTTCTAATGGACTAATTGATAACACGGATATTTACAGAATTATGTACGCTTCTCTTTTTGGTAAATTACTAGATAAATAATAATGACTGAATTTTAAAACCCGGCTATTTTTTGCCCGGGTTTTATTTTCAAAGAAATTTGTGTGTAAATAAAAATTCAGAGATAATCAGTTTTTGATTTATTAATAGTTACGCTGCTGAACAGTTGTTTTAGCTTACAATGAATTAATAAATAATTATTTATTAACAATTTGGTAATCTTTTATAAATTCATCGAGTAAACTGTTAAGTGCTATTTTAATTTCAAGATTAAGATGTGTCAAATCAGCGTGAGCCAATTCATCTCTTTCCCAAACAATACCGCCATACTGAGGCTGTTTATTTCGCTCAAGTCTAATATCCTGAACAAATCTTAAATTCACACTGTAAGCATAACTGTCTTCATTTTTTTTCTGATCAACTTTTATTTGCGCTTCAAGTGTTGGCTGTCCGTCTAATTTTCGCGCTTCACTGAATGACACAGTTTTTATTTTTACTGCTTTAAGCGCTTTAGTAATAAATTTTTCAATATCTCCAGGCGTAAGAGTCGAGTCTTTATGATAACCCTCGATATCCCAGACATAAACACCGAATTCGTTAACACCTTTCAAAACCTGCAATTGGAATAACTGGTAGTCGTTAAGTTTCTGTGAGTAAATTTTTGTTGAACATACAATATTAAATAACGCAATTATTCCGATAAAAAAAATTCGCACCAATATCTCCTTAAACAATTGTTAATTTAATCCGTCTTTAATTTATCGAATAAATCAGTTAACGGCGGATTAAATTCTTCTCTATAAATTTCAAAAAAATATTTATTACCTATTAATTTACGAACTCCTGAATTATCAATTGTTTCCTTATAAGTTTTATAACAATCTAAAGATTTATTAGCGGCATTTATATCTGATTCTTCAACTTCAATTTCGCAATCAATCTCGGAATCCGTAGAATAATTCAATTTGAAGTGTTTGCTTTTGTTAGAGGTTTGTTCGTCCAAAGTTGTAAAAGCCAGGCGTCGAAGGAACCATTGTTTTTCTTTAAGTTCTTCATACACTCTTTTTACAATAGAGTGTGTTATAAGATGATCATGAAATCCGCTTATACCATGCACAGGATAAGTTACAACAACAAATGGTTCAATCCGTAATATTTCCTCACGTACCGCTTTTTCTATTATCCTTGGATCTATTTCTTTAAGTCCCGAATCAGGTAAATCCAATACAGTAATTCCACTAAGTTTTAATACTTCGGCAACTTTTAACATTTCATTAAAACGGACTTCTCCCATCTTCTCAGTGGAATAATTTAATTTTTCCCGCTGTTTTGTTGCTCCGCCTCTTGTTAATGTAAGAAGATAAACTTGGTGCCCTTTTCTTCTCTGCAAATTCATAACTGCGGCAGGTCCGAACGATTCGTCATCAGGATGTGGAAATACATATAATATTTTCATATAAGTCACACTTAATTAGATTTGTTCCTCAATATAATAAAGCACAATTTTTAAATCGAAGCTTTTATAAATTTTTATGTATGTTTCAAAAAAATCTTAAATGGAAGACTTTGGCAGCACTCGTCCTTCCGGAATGCATTTAATTAAACTGATTCTCCGCTTTCCTGCTCATTCATTTTCTTCTTGGCTTTTTGTTCTATAATTGTCTCCATCGCCGCTTTTCTATCCTTTGTGAACATTTCTGCAGTAGCGCCATAGGTAGAAACAGAGCTGCCTTTGCCTGTAAATCCTTTTTTAATCGATATAACTATGCCTATAATCATAACGATTATTAAAATTATCGGAACAAGATTCGCTAATAATTTCTCATCCATAATATTATCCAATACAAATAGGCTTTACTTGAGATACGCTGCTTTATTTATATCATTTACAGAATTTATTTTATTAACCGGGGACAAATACCGAGCTAGAAACTTGTAAATTTTAACACGAATTTCTTTAGCTGCTTTTGTATCAATCCTGTCGAAAGAATGTCCGCCCGGCATATCTTTAAATATCTCGTATTCGAATTTTTTGCCATCAGCTTTTAGAGCTTGAATCAGATGTTCAACTTCCAGCACATTTACATCGTCATCGTTAGTGTTAGTATGAATAAGCAAGGGTGTATTCTTAAATCTTTCAGTTTGCCAAGCCGGAGATCTTCTTTTATATTCTTCCACATTTTCATTGGCGGTTTGACCAATATGATAGTCGGCTTCGTATAAATCCCTATAATCCTGGTCGTAATAACCCATGCGTGCTATAAGATCACTTACGGGAACACCGGCAAATGCCACATTATAATTTTCAGGATGATCAAAAATATTCATTAGCGAGATTAATCCTCCATGACTCCATCCAATTATTCCCACCCTGTTTTTATCTATAAAATCGTAATTATCTATCATATACTGTCGGCTTGCATCAACATCTTCAATTTCAAGTCCGCCGTAATCAATTTTTTTATAATGTCCCGATCCGTATCCAGTGCTTCCTCTATACTCTGCGGCAACTACCACATAACCCTGATATAAAAGTTCTTTAATTATATGTGTATAATATGTAGAAAAATTAGAGTGAACACCTCCATGAGGAAATACTATTAAAGGATATTTGCTGGATTGGTCAATATTATTTGGAATAAAAACGTACGACCAAAATTTTACAGGATTACCCGCCCCCATTGCAGTTGGATTTTTTTCCTTCCATTTAGGTGGACCATACATATAAACTTTATCTACAAAAGCAACATCACCCAACCTATCATACCAAATCAAATCGTCTATAGTTTTTTCAAGTACATCAAGTCTATGCTCCAAATTTTCATTATATTTTTCTAGCGCTTTTAACTGTTCATTTACATCACTAGTTTTTTGCGCTGAAGCGCTTATTTGAATAATAGAAATTAAAATCGCAATATAAATTGAGATAACACCTGATTTCATTTTTCGTCCAATGTTATTTTAAAATGATTTTTTACACGTGCCTGCGGCAAATTACAAACATAAAATCGAAGAGTAAACAGGATAAATAATTTTTTGGAGATTGAAATGAAAACATTAATTGTGGCAATTGTAATTTTATCAGTGGTGGGAAGTTTAAACGCGCAGGTTTACAAAGAGCAAAACCCGCTTGCCCATACATTCTCAATAGTTGCGCGTGACAGCGTAACCGGAGAGATTGGAGTGGCTGTTCAATCACATTGGTATTCAGTTGGCACTATAGTTTCGTGGGGAGAAGCAGGTGTTGGAGTTGTTGCCACTCAGTCTTTCGTTAATCCTGCATTCGGACCAAATGGATTAGCTTTAATAAAGGAAGGGTTGAACGCAAAACAAGTTGTGGAAAAATTGATCGCCGAGGATAATGGCCGAGATTACAGACAGCTTTCTATAATGGATTCATATGGAAATGCGGCGACATTTACAGGAAAGAATTGTATTGCTGAAGCCGGACATTTAACCGGAAAGGATTTTTCCGTTCAAGCAAATATGATGCTCAATAATAAAGTTCCGGCGGCTATGGCAGAAGCATATAAAAATTCAAAGGGTCAACTTGCAGAAAGATTATTAGCTGCCTTGCAAGCGGCTCAATCCGTTGGGGGCGATATTCGGGGTAAACAATCTGCGGCAATTCTTGTTGTAAAATCAAAATCAACCGGAAAGTTATGGGAAGATAGAATTGTGGATATACGTGTAGATGATAATCCTGATCCTATTATGGAGATTGCCAGGATTCTTAAAGTTCACAGAGCATATGAACACATGAACAGAGGGGATCTTGCAATGGAAAATGGAGATACGCAAAAAGCATTGGAAGAATATTCTGCCGCTGAAAAGATGTTTCCAAATAATTTAGAAATGAAATTCTGGCACGCTGTTACATTGGTCAATAACGGTAAAGTGGAAGATGCACTTCCGATATTTAAAGTTGTGTTCGATAAGGATAAAAATTGGAAAACTCTTCTTTTAAGATTACCGAATGCTGGACTATTAAATGTAAATGAACATCAATTGAAACAAATAGATATGTTGTGAAAATAATGCTGAGAATTTATATGCACGTTGGGATTATTTGATTGACTTAATGATTTAATGTTTTATATTTGTCAACAATTCATACTAGAATTAAATGGAAAATAATATCCAAAGAAGCAAAACATTTAATGTTAGCAAATCTGAATAACCAATATTTCGTAATTTAACCGGAGAAAAACATGGAGGATTTTAACGGGATTAAAATTGAAAATGGAAATTTAGACCCTGATATTCCACAAAAACCTGTAACGGGATTCGGCCTTTTGTTTAATAGTATGACATCAAATATGAAATTTGTAGGCATGTTTTCAATTATTTACGGAGCTTTTACTTGTATCACAATTATTGGTGCTTTAATTGGAGTTCCGATGATTATTGCAGGCCTCCGCTTAAGAGAAGCTGCTGATGATTTTACAATTTTTCAAAGTACAAGCGATAACCACGCTTTAAGAAATGCGTTTGAAAAGCAGGGGAAGTTTTTTAACATCGTAAAAATTCTTATAATAGTTTCCTTGGTATTAGTTGTTATTTATATAATAGTAATTGTTATACTAGGAATTTATATTTTTGGATCGGCCACAGGATATGAAAATTATTAGTTTTACGGGGATTTGTATCACTCCCAATAAAACTTTTCAACTCCGGGATAATAAAATTTTTTTCTCGCTTTTTCTTCATCGAAGATTCTATATTTTATTTCACCGATTGAACATAGTTTCCCTTTTGAATCGAGTATTTCGATCTTTAGATCCGCAAAATTATTTTCCGAATTTATTACACTTGCAACCACTTTAATATCATTTCCGTCAATTAGAACTGGGCGCAAAAATTGCACAGAAATGTTAGTGGTTACCCCCGCAGTATTAAGTCTCACAAATATTGTCCATCCTCCAATTTCGTCCATCAAAGTAGTTTGAATTCCACCATGCAATATATTCCCCCAACCTGCAAAATTTTTATCCGGTTTCCAGAAAGAAATTACGCATTCACCGTCATCGTAAAATTCCATTTTTAAACCGTTTTTATTAAAGGGAGAACATGCAAAACAGGTGTAATCATCTTTAAGATGAATAAACGGATTTCGTATTTTCTTCAAATCTTCTCCATTAATTATTTTATTAAATTACAAATACTGTCCGGCGTGTCTCTGTTATAAACATAGGTAGGGAAATCGATCTTTTGGATATTGTAGTTCCCTCGGGCCCGCTCATAAAAGTCGGAATCTTCACTGTAATGAATGTTATTGAATCCGTCTAATTCTAAAAATAATTCCCTTTTACCAAAAAAAGTCCCGCCTATCACACATTCCGAGAGGTGAATTAATTTATTCAAATTATTTTTATCCTTAACATAAGGATCCCCTACTATGTCCACACCTCCATGGATAAGATCGACATCAGAGTTTTTTTTCATAAAATCGAATCTTAATTTCAGATGATCCGGTTTATACTTATCGTCACTCCCTAAAAAAGTCACATATTCTCCAGTGGCCATAAGCAGCCCCGCATTAAGCGTAATTGGCAGTTTCCGGTTAGAATGGCGAGAATACCTTATATTAATATGATAATCTTGATATTTTTTAATTAAATCAAAAGTTCCGTCGTCGCTTCCGTCATCTATTACAAGTAACTCCCAATTGCTCAATGTCTGATTCCGGACTGATTCAATTGCGGTGAGAAGGTAATTTATTCTGTTAAAAGTGGGTAAAATTATAGAAACTGTTGGGGTGAACTCTTTGTATAACTTAATCATTATTTACATCCCGGTGTAAAATAAGTTTAATAAGGAATTATTTTTTCATATTTTTGGCTTCTGAATACAAAAAAGAGTACTAAATTTATGAGTACCAGGGATCAAAATAAATATATTGAAGCTCTAAGAAGATACGAAAAAAAGATGGAATTTAAAGAGCAGAGTATGTTCAAGATGTTTTTAAAACGACATAAAGATGATGAAGATCTCGATAAGTTATCGATGGCAAATCTAAAAAATCTTTATGAGAAGTATCATTTAAACAGAGATCGGAAAAATTTTGATCACTACTTTAAAAAAGATCAGGATTCCGAATAGGTAATAAATTTTTCAATTGAGGATTAAATGAATCAAAAATATCTGCACAGAGGAATAGGATTTGTCGTTTTTTTAGTTTCAGCAATAGTTTTCTTTTTAACAGTGCAACCATCAGTTTCCTTTTGGGATTGCGGAGAGTTTATAGCCTCCTCCAACCTTTTACAGGTTCCGCATCCTCCGGGAACACCTTTCTTTTTATTACTCGGCAGATTATTGGCAATGATTCCATTTGCCGATAACATAGCCTTCAGGGTTAATACTATATCTGTACTCTCCAGTGCATTCGTTATTCTTTTCCTTTATTTAATTGCTGTTAAACTTATCGAAAACTATAAAAACAAAAACCATGTAAGCACCTTAGATGCTTTGGGTACATATATTGCCGCGGCAATTGGTGCTTTATCATTGGCTTTTTCAGATACGTTTTGGTTTAACGCTGCAGAAGCTGAAGTTTATGCTTTGTCGACATTTTTCATTGCTTTCACAACTTATTTAATGGTGTTGTGGAATGAAAAAGCCGATGAACCGGATAATGAAAAATATTTGGTGATGATCGCATACCTGATGGGTTTATCGACCGGTGTACATTTAATGGCTGTGCTTGCAATAGTACCAATAGTTATGACAATTATGTTCCGCAAATTTATTACAGATGAATCGATTTTAAAAAAATCGGGAATAATTTTTATAATTCACGCTGTAATTGTGTTACTTATTGCGTTTGCGCTCTGGTCTGCAGAAACCGGGACACAAGCTCCTTTCCCCGAAGACTACAAAGCTTTTGATAGAAGATTTCTTATGATTGTAGGTTTTGCATCCCTAATATTTATGGGAGCTTTATGGAAAAAGATTTTTAACAGAGATTCATTTTATATTCCGCTGTTAATTGGTGGAATTGCCCTGTTCTCAATTTATCCTGGATTTGTTAAGTATGTACCGCTTCTTATTCTAAAAATTAGCGGCAACAGTTTTGTATTTAATTTAATTACAGTTTTTGTGATTCTGGCTGTTTTGATAGGCGGTTCCATATGGTCTTCAAATAAGAACAAACAAACATTACATCTGTCCTTTAGGTTATTGTTATTCGCTTTCCTGGGTTACAGTTCATACGCGATGATAATGATAAGAAGTAATCAGGAAACACCAATAAATCTTAACAGTCCCAAAACAATGACTGAACTTTACAGTTACGTAAATCGTGAGCAGTACGGTGATTTCCCTATGTTCAAAAGAAGATACTCGAATGAATCACATCAGCAGGATATTTATACAAGTTATTCGAGCGATTTGGATTTCTTCTGGAAGTATCAAATGAACCATATGTTTAACCGTTATTGGATGTGGAACTATGTAGGCAGACAATCCACTATTCAGGATTCGGGCATTGATATTTCCAAATTTTTTGCAATACCGTTTTTGATAGGAATTCTCGGTGCAGTGTTCCATTTTAAACGTGATTGGAAGATGGCATCAGTTTTTATGGTGATGTTTATCTTCCTCGGGTATCTAACTGTTTTCTATCAGAATCAACAGGAGCCGCAGCCAAGAGAAAGAGATTATTTTTATGTAGGAGCTTTTTTTGTTTTCTCAATTTGGATTGCGCTCGGAATTCGTGGTATTCTCGATGTGATTCAAGAACAACTTAAGGAAAGTTCATTTACTCGTCCTTTATTCTCTGGAACTTTAATAGCAGGTTTTGTTGCGATTCCATTATTAATGCTTTCCAAAAATTATTACGAACACGATCGTTCCAGAAACTATGTTCCGTGGGATTATTCTTATAATATGCTTCAGAGCGTTGAAAAAGACGCTATACTCTTTACTAATGGCGATAACGATACATTCCCACTTTGGTATTTACAGGATGTTGAGGGTGTACGACCAGATGTAAGGATAGCTAATTTGAGTTTGCTGAACACATCCTGGTATATAAAACAGCTGAAGAATAACTCGCCGCATGGAGCTAAACCAATCAAAATGAATATGAGCGATTCTCAGATAGATCAGCTCCAGCCTTCGCAATGGGAACCCAAAACTATGAGTCTCCCGGTTTCAAAAGAGATTTATAAACAATATGGTATAACTGATACAGCGGCTATAAAGAAAAACTTTGTTACCTGGAAAATGAACCATACAACCAGTTTCGGGCAATACAAAGTTGTTCGTGTTCAGGATTTAGCTGTTCTTGAAATGATTCAGGCAAATAATTGGGAGCGTCCAATTTATTTTGCCGTAACATGTACGGATAACAGTAAAATAGGATTGAGTGATTATTTGCAAATGGAAGGGCTGGCTTTCAAACTGGTTCCTTATAAACGTGAAAACTCTTATTTTTTTGTAAACGAAGAGATAATGCGAAAACAAATTTTTGAAGAACCATCAGGGTTTTCGAAAACATATCAGCCTGGATTCAAATTCCGCGGACTTAACGATCCAACTATTTTTATGGATGAAAATCATCAAAGATTATTTACAAACTATCGAAACTCTTTTATAAGATTAGCTCTCTATTACCTTGAAGAGGAAAAAGATAATACAAAGGCTCTGGCGACTCTTAACTTAATGGAAGAAAAATTACCGAGGAATGTAGTTGAAATTGAATACTACATTCTAAGCAATCTGGCAGCATTGTATCATAAAGCGGGCGATAACAAGACGTTCCTGCAACTTTCGAGTGAAGTTGAACAAAAAGCCTTAGCTATGATAGATGCTAATCCATATGATTACAAAAGCGAAACGAACCCGTATCTTGTACTTTTGGGTATATACGAAGATTTAGGCCAGTATAACAAACTAGTAGAATTGTTAAGCAGATTAAGGACTTTAACAGGCGATCAATCATTAACACCGCTAATAAACCGTTATGAAAAATTAGCTGCCAAAGATTCTTTTGAAGTTAAAAAGAGAAATTAAAGTAAAATTTTCACATTTTTGAAGAGCGCTTTTCAGCGCTCTTTTTTTATCATAAATAGGTAACAATTGAGAATTCTAGTTATTGCTCTTTCAGGCATTGGTGATGCGCTTATGTTCACCCCTGCACTAAAATTATTGCGTCAGAATTTGCCTGATTCCAAAATTGACACGCTAGTTATGTTCAGTGGAGCGAGGGATTTATACCAGAGACTTCCATATGTAGATAATGTGTTATTTCATAATTTTATGAATTCCAGTTATGTAGAATCACTTAATTATGTTCTTTCACTACGTAATAAGTATGATGCGTCCATAAATGTATATCCATCAAATAGAAAAGAATACAACCTTATAAATTTTTTAATCGGTGCGAAAAAAAGAATCGGAGTTCGTTATTTAAGAAATAATTTTATGAACATGGGTTTTTTAAATAATCTTGTTATTTCGGAAAATGATGATACACACAATGTAGAAACGAACATACACCTCGCGGAATTTTTAACAAACAAACCCTCGACTCATTTATCAGCAATGGAATTCCCACTTTGTGAAAATGACCTTAATTTCGCTGAGTTGTTTATGAAAGAGAAAACAACTGATGATCAATTATGTATCGGTTTTCATCCCGGCTGCTCAATATTGAAAAATCATATAAACAGAAGATGGGAACCTCAAAAGTTCGCCGCTCTTGCTGACAAGCTAGTAGAAAAATATAATGCAAATATTTTTATTTTCGGCGGACCGGATGAGCAAAATTTAAAAGAAGAGATAGTTCGTTTTTCTGTATCCGATAAAGTGATTTCAGTTAACACAAAGAATCTGGGACAAACCGCTGCCTTAATAAAAAGAATGAACGTTTTTGTAAGTAACGATTCCAGCCTAATGCATGTAGCCTCGGCGCTTGGATTAAAAGTAGTAGCTATAGTCGGACCAACAAATACAAATTATATTAAACCATGGAAAACAGATTATAGAATAGCATCTTTAAATTTGGAATGCTCGCCTTGTTTTTTCTATTCACCAAAGCCGTTAACTTGCACAAGAGCCGATAAAAAATATAAATGTATACAAGATCTTGAAGTTGATATGGTATTTAAAGAGGTTGAAAAATTTTTGTAAGGAATTCAACACAGTCTTTTTCATTATCAAAATAATTTATTAATCCTGTCGCCCTATTCTCAAATTCCATTCGCTTATCCATCAATTCAATCAATGGTTTCCACATTTGTCCGAAACAGATAATTGGTTTTGGTGGCATCAAATTTTTATTTATCATTTCCCAAATCACCGATAATTCCAGTAATGTTCCCGTGCCGCCTCTTAACACCACAAATCCATCACCGATTTCTAAAAGTTTTTCAATTCTATCGAATAATGATTCACACTCAATAATACTAGTCAGATGTGTATTTGGTATCGCGTTAAAAAGGTCCACCGTTACACCAATTGCTTCTTTCCCTAATTCTGAAGCACCTTTTGAAACAGCTTCCATTATGCCATAGTACCCGCCGCAACAAACATTAAAACCTTTTTCAGCGAGTAATCTGCCCAAAATGTAAGCACTCTCATATTCTTCCTCACCAGGCAAAGGTTTGGAACTGCCGAAAACAGTAATTGTTTTTTTCATTTTACTTCCCGGTTACTTGAACAATTATGTTTCTTTTACGGCTTCTATTGTCGAAATCGATTAGTATTATTTGCTGCCAAGTTCCCAACAATAATCTGCCTGAAGTAAAAGGGACCGTAAATGAGGCGCCTTGTAATGCGGACCGAACGTGGCTAAAACCATTACCGTCGTGCCATGTTTTATCATGCTGATAAGGAATATTGGAAGGGGCAATTTTTTCGAAAAAATCAGGATAATCTTTTAATAATCCAGGTTCATATTCAATTGTAGTTATTCCTGCAGTTGAACCGGGCGCAAATATTAAAACAGAGCCTTCAAGGAATTCGGAATCTTTTAATATTTTCTCTACTTGTGGAGAAATGTCAATAATTTCATTAAATCCTTTAGTGAGAATGGGGAAATTAAATGTTTTTATATCCATTATACCCTTACCAATTAATTCATTATTAATGATTGTAAATTTAAGTACAAATTCGAAGAAAGATAAACAAACTCTCCTAAATATTATTACCGATTTATTTCGGAACTGAGAACTAAAATTCATAAATTTTGTCACTGTAAAATGAACAAATAAAAGGAATTACCGATATGGAGACTAAAGTTTTAACGCGCTCGCAGGAGCTGATTGATCTGGAAGATAAGTATGGAGCGCATAACTATCATCCGTTACCTGTTGTTCTCGAAAAAGGAGATGGTGTTTTTTTATGGGATGTAGACGGTAAAAAATATTTCGATTTTTTATCAGCCTATTCCGCGGTTAATCAGGGACATTGTCATCCTAAAATTATTGGAGCGTTAAATGATCAGGCAAAAAAACTTACATTAACATCACGCGCTTTTTTTAATAATCAATTGGGACCTTACGAAAAATATATAACGGATTATTTTGGATACGATAAAGTATTACCTATGAATTCCGGCGCTGAAGCAGATGAAACCGCCCTTAAACTATGTCGCCGATGGGCATATGATAAAAAAGGGATAGCTGAAAACGAAGCTAAAATAATTGTATGTGAAGGCAATTTTCACGGTAGAACTATAACAATTATTTCAATGTCCACCGATCCTGATTCATACAAAGGTTTCGGACCATACACTCCGGGATTTATTCAAATCCCATATAATAATCTGGAAGCTCTCGAAAAAGCTCTGGAGGATAAAAATGTTGCTGGATTTTTAGTCGAACCAATTCAAGGAGAAGCCGGCGTTTTTGTTCCCGATGAAGGATATTTGAAGAAAGCTTACGAATTGTGCAAAAAAAATAATGTATTATTTATAGCGGATGAAGTTCAAACTGGAATTGCACGTACCGGTAAATTGCTGGCCTGCGAGCATGAAGGTGTAAGACCCGATATATTAATTCTCGGAAAAGCGCTCTCCGGGGGTGTGTTACCTGTATCAGCTGTTTTAGCCGACGATGAAATAATGCTTGTCATTAAACCGGGTGAACATGGTTCAACATTCGGTGGTAATCCATTGGCATGTGTTGTTGCTGTTGCCGCGTTAACTGTTGTTAGAGAAGAAAACCTTGCTGATAATGCAGAAAAATTGGGTGAAATTTTCCGTGAAGGATTAAGAAGTATAAAAAGCCCAATGATTGAACTTGTACGCGGGAAAGGATTACTAAACGCAATAGTAATAAAACCTTCAAATGGAAAAGAAGCTTGGGATGTTTGTGTTGCCATGGCTAAGAATGGTCTGCTCGCAAAACCAACGCATCAGCACATTATTAGGTTCGCCCCTCCATTGGTAATTACCGAACAACAAATCCTCGAATCAATTGAAATTATTAGAAAATCTTTAGAAGAAGTTTAGTATAAAAAAATCCCCTCGTTCTGAGGGGATTTTCTTTTTTCCTAAAATTTATTTCTTTATTAAATACCGCTTCGGAACAACCATTGGTCGATTGTCATTTTCATAAAGTTGATGTTGATAGGTTTCGCTATATAATCATTCATACCGGAAGCTAGACATTTTTCTCTGTCTTTCATAGAAGAATGAGCAGTTACAGCGATAATAGGAATTTTATTCATCGGTGAATCTAACTCGCGTATTTTTTGAGTCGCGGTTATCCCATCCATCTCAGGCATTTCAACGTCCATTAACACAAGATCGAATGTATTTGTTTGAACCGCGTTTATAGCCTCCACTGCGCCGGAGACGGTTTCAACTTCATAACCGCTATCCGAAAGTAACTTCTTTTCAACTTTTTGACTTATTGGATTATCCTCCACCAAAAGAAGTCTTTTCTTTTTCTTGCTAGCGGGTGGATTTGTAACCTCATCCAGTTTTAGTTTTTTTTCATCATCTTTATTCATAACACCATTTGTTTCAATTGAGGGTTTGTTTTTTTCTTCATTGCTGAAATTTAGAATAATTTTTTGATTATCGGAAGAAGAACTCACTTTATGCTCTTCTTTTGCAATTATAGGTTCTTCTTTTTTTTCAGTAGAAGGATCCTTTACAGTTTTTAATATTACAGTAAATTCCACAGTAGTACCAATACCAAATTCACTTGTTATATTAATTTCACCGCCCATAAGAGTCACAAATTCTTTTGAAATCATTAATCCAAGGCCACTTCCGTCCTTCTGAGTCCATTTTTTTTCTTTAATTTGTGTATATGGTTTAAACAATAATGGAATTTTTTCTTCGGGTATTCCACGTCCGGTATCAAGTATTGTTATTTTTATTTTTGCACTGGACTCATTTTTTTGAATTAAATCCAGCTTAATCCTTATTTCACCTTTATCAGTATATTTGGCGGCATTCGATAAAATATTTAACGTAACCTGTCTAAAACGCATTGGATCACCGTAAACAAATTCTGGCAATTCATCATCTATTATTAAATTAAGATCCAATTTTTTTTCGGACACCACAGGAGAAATAATTGATTTTGCTTTCTCTACCTCTTCTATTATTGAAAATTCTACGTCGTCTAACTCCATTTTACCGGCTTCAATTTTCGAAATATCCAGCATATTATTAATTATCTCGAGCAATGCATCTGCGGCAATTTTTGCGTTCGAAGCGAATTCTTTTAATTCAATTTCCGAATCGAACATCCCTTTTTCAATCAAATTAAGAAATCCAACAATTGAATTGACGGGAGTTTTAATTTCATGTGACATACTGGCAAGAAATTGAGCTTTAATATTGCTCGTATATACAGCGGAGTTTACGTCTTTAACGGCTTTTGTTTTTTCAGTCTTTAATTCCGCAATTTCCCGTTTTTTATCTTCATCGGCTTTAGCTTGCTGTGTAATATCATGAATAATCCCCTCAATAAAAACCGGTTTTTCGTTTGAATCGAAAACCATTCTTTCGCTCAGTTTCGTCAACATTTCACTGCCATCTTTTTTATTCAATGGGATTCTGTAATTTTTAACCCGCTTTTGTACCATAAGTATTTTTGTTAATTTTTGCCTCTCCTCACAATCGTAGAACAATTTTTTACCTGCGTCTTCATTAACAAATTCATCAATATTTTCGTAACCGAACATTTTGGCTAATGCTTCATTTATATAAATTATTTGTCCTTCAGGCAATACTCTATATACGCCTTCAGCTAAGGAATCTAGAATCTCCTTATAAGGGATATTTTTATTGGTGGAATCTTGCTTGTTAATAATTTCAATTTCGGCATCTCTTTTTGCTTTCAGCGGCGTATCCAATATAAATGAAACGATGATGGAAGCGAAATTGAAAGCGATTAAAAAAGTTATTGGTTCAGCTAAATTATTTAAGACATTATTTAGCGGTGGACTGAAAATCACGAAAAGCGCGGTAATTATCAAACTGTAAACGGCTACAATTATTTGGTTCACAAAATTCCAACGAAAAGCCAGGGCGAATATGAATATTATAAGTCCCAATAATGTTAACTGAATATTAAATTCATCCGGGAGCTTATTTACAGTAAAAGCAATAGTAATAACAAATGCTACAAGCAGAGTATGTGCCGAAATTATGGATTGCTGTTTTGTTTTTTTTAGGCTCAGAAATAATAATACCGTACACGATATAACAAATAATATTATATTAGCGCTTACCGGACTGCTAAGCCCAAGTTCGTCGTATTTAAATATAATAGAGATCAAAGCTATCATTGCGATTATTAAAGCTGTTATTTGTACTGTTTTAATATTCGCTATATTTTGAGTCTCATTTATTTTTTTTTCATCATCCATAGGTATTGATAAATATAAGTTTTTAACCGATAATAAAATTACATAATTTGAATTCGTAAATTAAATATAATTAATACGACTATACTTTATAGCAGCAAATCAATTTTGAAAATTACTAAATTTTTATTCTTTTCACTTATATAAAAAGATTTCAAAAAGAGACAGGATAATATGGATTTTTTATATACTATCGACGTAAATGTATTTTATTTTATAAATCATACTCTTTCCGTAAAATTTTTAGATAAATTTTTTTTAATAATAACCGATGTTAAAAACTGGTATATCACTTACATAATATTATGGTGTATTATATTTTTTAAGGGCGGGCGAAAAGGCAAAATAGCAGCTATAGGAGCAATTTTTTTGATTGTAATTTCGGATCAGGTCAGCTCTGTAATAATAAAAAATTTGATCGCTCGTGCGCGCCCTTGTCACGTTTTAGAAAGTGTTAAACTTCTCGTCAGTTGCAAAAGCTCTTATTCATTTCCATCTTCTCACGCAGTAAATAATTTCGCTATAGCAGTTTATTTTTTAAATATTTTTCCAAAATATAAATGGATTTTATTGACTACCGCGTTCTTGGTAGCCTTATCCCGGCCTTATATTGGCATTCATTATCCGTCAGATATATTAGCAGGGGCGCTGATTGGGTCTGCAATAGGATATTTGTTTTTTCTATTGATCAGAAAAATTGATGTTTTTTTTGAAAAAAAAGCAGTTGAGAATAATAATTAAAGGAAAGCTGAGTAATGAAAACAAAATTAGAGATCGCTAAAAATTGGCTGCCGCGTTATACAGGTACACAGATAGACGAGTTTGGCGATTATATGCTAATCACAAATTTTCATAATTACGTGTCAAAATTCGCGGAGATATTTGACTGCGAAGTTAAAGGTATAGGAAAACCAATGCAAACAGCGACCAATGATCAAGGTTTATCTATAATAAACTTTGGCATGGGCTCGCCTAATGCCGCTACAATAATGGATTTACTGGTTGCCCGAAATCCGGAGGGTGTTTTATTTTTAGGTAAATGTGGCGGTCTTAAACAATCTACTGAATTAGGTCATTTTATACTACCAACCGCTGCAATACGCGGCGACGGAACAAGTAAAGATTATATGCCGCGCGATGTTCCAGCACTCCCTTCTTTTAAACTCCATAAATTTGTTTCAGATAAAATTATAGCTCACAACGTCGAGTATCGTACTGGAGTTGTTTATACAACAAACAGAAGACTTTGGGAATGGGATGAAAAATTTAAGAGATATCTGCGAAAATTGGGTGCAATTGGCATTGATATGGAAACTGCTACAGTTTTTATAGTTGGTTACGCAAATCAAATATCTCACGGCGCTTTGTTACTTGTTTCAGATTTGCCAATGATTCCCGAAGGAGTAAAAACTGAAGAATCCGATAAATTGGTGACTTCTAATTATGTAGATTTACACTTACAAATTGGAATAGAAGCTATGACTGAAATTGGAGAAAAGGGAGAAAAGATTAAACATTTCACTTACTAAATATGGCATAAATATTGATTCCTTTGTCATACATTAGTTCGTTTTTTGCTGACTTACAACAAAAACAAATTTAATACTGATGTTTCTGTTTAGTTTTGAATACAGAACCTGTATATTAAAAACAATATTTTGAGGAAAGTGAAATGAAAATCATAAAAGTTGCACTCATAACTTTTGCTTTATTCTTAGTCTCTATAAACGCACAGAATATAAATAAAATAGATTTAGCTAAAACTTCAGCTAATAAATTATTCGATTTCTGTAAAGTCAATAATTTTGAAAAAGCAGCTGATTTAATAGCCTATTCCGGTAAAGACGCGGAAAGGAATCTTAATAGTTCTTTCAATTTTAAAGTCGCTTCCGAAGCGAATACTGTAAAACGAATTTCAAAAAAAATAAAGGCCTTCCTGGATATTTCAGATGCATACGAATTTGGAAAATTCGAGGAAAAGACTGAAGAAAATATAAAAACTTATTACCTGGAAGTAGAATTTATAAGTGGAAATCAAAGACTAAAAACTATCTTCTCTTTAGTTGAAGTAAAAGGGAAAATGCTGCTGTCTGAATTAAATTAGATTATTACATGCTTATTTACAGATAATATTTCTTTGGTTCTTTCTTTTACAAATTCTTTAATTAAAAATATTTTTTCCCTGCCAGGCAAGCCAAGTCCGATTAAACTGCCTAATTTGCCGTAGATTATCGATTAATCAAATAAAATGATTTTTTTATACTTTCATAATATTTATTTTGTGTTTGTACAAATTGGGAGAAAAGATGAAATCGCTTTCTTTTAAACCAGATACTAAACTTAAATTCAAGTATTTACTAATTTTTTTAAGTGTAATGATTTTTGAACTATTTATTGGAATTTTATTACAGATTTTTATTCCAATCGGCGGAAAACACTCGAGCACTGAAGTTGCAATAATACTTTGGCCGATAATAGCAGGATCGGCATTGTTGTTATTAATTATTGCTCTTCCAATCAGTATTCTCTGGATAAATAATTTGAATTATTCCATCGATTTGGAGAGAATTTCAATTCACAAAGGAATAATTACTAAAATTCAACAGAATATTCCCTATTACGCTATCACTGATTTTATTCTACAACGATCATTATTTGACAGATTCTTGGGTATAGCGTCAATAAGAATCCAAACTGCTGGTCAATCTACCACACCAACAGGATATGAAGGTAATTTGGCAGGAATTAAGGAATGGAATCAATTATTAAACGAATTAAGAGCGCGACTTAATAAAGAAAGTGCAAATACAATAAAAACAAATGATATGAGTATTAATTCATCGGATGATAAATTATCTGATATTATTTCTGAACTTAAAGAAATTAAAGAATTGTTGCGTAAAAGAAATTAAGCTTTTTGTAGGGCAATTTTAATAATACATTAGTATTAATTTGAATTTGTATGATGCCCTGAAAATAAATTCCAAAATAATTCCACGGACAATTGTAATGAATTTGAAATATTCTATCGCTTCACTGCTGATTATACTCGGATCATGCTCTCAATATGTAAATAAAAACGAATCCGATTCATTTGACGATGCGATTTACCAGTACGGTACTAAAGACTCCTTTTTGTCCAAAAAGTACGTGGGACAATTAAGTTATAAAGAGTTAAAAAATTATGGTGATATGGGCTTGGGTACATTTAATTATGTTGATGGTGAAATGACAGCGCTAAACGGAGAATTTTTTAGAATTCCCACAGATGGTCCCGTCCATTTAGCAAGTGACACATTTTTAACACCGCTTGCAATAACAAAATTTTTCAGAACCGATAAAGAGATTAAAATGAATAGCGGCATTGGAATTGAAGAGTTGAAAAATTTAATTTCCGCTTCCCTAACTGACACTACAAAACCGATCGCTTTTCAAATTACGGGTGATTTTAATTTTATAAAAACAAGGAGCGTTCACAAACAATCCGAACCATTTTTATCACTTGAACAAATTGTGGCTGATCAAGCGGTCTTTCAATTTGAAAATATTTCCGCAACTATAGTTGGATTCTGGTTTCCCAAATATATGGACGGTGTTAATTTTCCTTCCTATCATTTTCACGTTTTAACAGCGGATTTAAAAGGAGGCGGACATCTATTGGATTGTAAAATAAAGGATGCCGTTGTAAAAATAGATTATTGCGATAAATTAATTATCCAGTGACGCAATGTAAGCGCTAATACCATTTTTACTGTAACGCTGCAGCAATAAATTTTTAACTTTATTTAACGGGAAATTTTTAGGATTAACCAAATAATAGAGTAATAGTCCGTCTAATGAAGCAGAAAATATCTGGGCTTCTGCTGCGGGGTTCTTAAAACCTATTTTTCTAAAAATTTTTTCTATTTGTTTTAAAATAATATCGCTGAATTTTTCTGTAATATTTTCGGTAGTTGACAGCACTTCAGGTTGAAAAGCCATCCGCATATATAATCGCCAAAATTCCTCGTAAGCTAAAGCATAGCTAAAACTCTTATTTATAAGTATTACTATTTGTTCATAAGGATCTTCAATTTTTTTAATATCCTTAATAATCTGTAAACCCCTTTCCATCATCATCTCAAATATTGCGTTTAGCAGATCCAGTTTGCTTTTAAAATAATTGTAGGATAATCCTTTGGCCACACCTGCATGTTTAGCTATTTCACTCATAGAAGTACCGTGAAATCCTTTTTGCGAAAATAATTTGATCGCTGCTTCTATTATTTTGTTTCTTGTCTGATTTCTTACTTGTGCCAGTTGTTCGGATGTTCGCGGCATTTTAATTGACCAATTGTTCAACCGTAAAACTATATTTTGCGTATTTAAAAATCAACTTTTTGTATTTTCAACAAACCTTCGCTTGAAACTCTCGTATAAAGTATGTAGTTTTTAATTGAACGTTTGGTCATTCTTAAGTGAGGCTTAAATGACAAATTTTTATTTCATCTCATTGCTAGTCCTGGTCACATCCATAAGTACATATTGCCAAACCGCACAGGAAATAATTCAAAAAGCAGAAGACTTGATTAAAGGAAAAACTGCGCAGGGTGTAATTGAAATGACTGTTAATACTCCCGATTATGAGAGAACCCTAAAAATGGAAAGCTGGTGGGTAGGCAATCAAAAAGCGTTAATAGAAATTCTTTCCCCAAGAAAAGAGAAAGGTAATAAAACATTAAAAATTGGCAATGAAATGTGGAGTTATTTAAGGAACACGGAAACAACAATTAAAATTCCTCCATCTATGATGCTACAATCCTGGAACGGATCCGACTTTACCAATGACGATCTTGTGCGCGAATCAAGTTTGTCGGATGATTATAATCAAAAAATAATTGCCGAAGAAAAATTAAATGACCAGCAATGTTATAAAATTCAACTTCTTCCAAAACCCGAGGCCCCCGTAGTGTGGGGTGAGTTATTATACTGGGTAAGAAAATCCGATTTTCTCCCCGCCAAAATTGAATATTATAGTGAAAAAGGAAAATTGATGCGATACATGGATTTTGAGGATATTAAATATTTTGGGAATAGAAAAATGCCGTCGAAATGGACTATGGTCAATACGACAAAAAAGGGGCACTCAACATCTTTCAATGTATTAAAAATGGAGTTTGATAAAAAAATAAAGGACAGCAAATTTTCCTTTAAAGAATTGGAAAGAGGCAATTAAATTGAACTTACTTTTTAAATTAGCCTGGCGCAATATATGGCGAAATAAAAGGCGTTCTTATATCACTTTAGCGGCTATTATCTTCGCAACTTTCGCCACTATTGCTATGCGTGGAATTCAATTGGGAACATATGGGGTAAATATAAAAAATGCCGTTGAAATGTTTACCGGTTACCTGCAAATTCAAAGAATCGGTTATCAGGAAAACCCGTCACTAAATCTTGCTTTCAGTTTAGAAGATAGTCTGCAAAATATATTAGAAACCAATGATAAAATCATTTCGTTTACTCCAAGAGTTTATGCCGCCGGACTAATAAGTTATAAAGATAATTCTTACGGATCCGCAATTTTCGGTATTGATCCTTCGAAAGAGAAAAAGACATCCAAAATAATGGATAAATTAAAAAACGGATATTTTTTTACTTCCGATACTTCATTGGAGATTGTTATAGGTGAAAAATTATTAAATAACTTAAAAGTAAATATTGGAGAAACCGTTGTAATTCTTGCCCAGGCTTTCGATGGATCTCTAGGTAATTTAAAATTTAAAATTACAGGAACCGTAAAAACCGGCTCACCGGAACTGGATAATATGGCTGTTTTTATGAGCATTCGAACATCGCAGGAATTACTTGCTTTATATGGCAATCGTATTCATTCAATCGCGATTAAACTAAATTCATTAGAAAACATGGGTGAAGTTCAGGACTCACTTAAGTCAAATATCAAATCGAAAAATTTAGCGGTTTTAAATTGGGAAGAAGTAATGCCTGATTTAAAACAATCAATTGATCTTGATAATATAAGCGGGCTTTTAATGCTCATAATTTTAATAATTATTGTAGCCTTCGGAATATTAAATACTGTGTTGATGTCGGTTACGGAAAGATTTAATGAGTTTGGCGTTACACTTTCTATCGGTATGCCTCAAATAAAATTAGTTCTTCTTGTTCTTATTGAAACTGTGTTTATTGCAATTATTGGAATAATTATTGGCGATATTCTCGGTTACGCAATTAATAATTATTTCTATTTTAATCCTATTGAGTTCGGAAGCGAATTTGCTTACATATATGAGGAATACGGATTTCTGCCTGTTATGCAATCATCAATAAATCCTTACATAATAGTTAATAATACGATATTAGTCTTAACCATTTCAGTTATCGCCTGTTTATACCCAATGTACAAAGTATATAGATTGGAACCGTTAAAAGGAATCAGACACACATAATGTGAGATAAAAAAATGCTCTTTAAACTTGCCTGGCGAAATATTTGGAGAAATAAAAGACGCTCTTTCATAGTTTTTATTTCAGTTATTGTAGGGGTTAATGCTATGTTGTTTATGGACGGTATGTCCAACGGAATGTTATCTCAAATATTATTCAACGAAATCAGTCTGAACGTTTCACACATTCAAATACATAAAAACGGATTTACCGATAATAAAATGGTACAGAACTACATACCTGATTATGAGAATGTGGAAAAAATAATAATAACAAATAAAAGTATTAGATATTACAGCAAACGTATTGTCACTTTTGGTTTATTAAGCAGTGCTGCAAATTCAACTGGAATATATTTAAATGGTATTGAGCCGGAAAAAAAACAAAATGTCTCAAGAATTAAATCTTCCATAATTGAGGGGAAATATCTATCGGGTAACTCCGGTGAGATTGTGATTGGTAAAAAACTTGCTGAAAAATTACAGGTGGAATTAGGAGATAAAGTTGTTGCGTTAGCCAACACCTCCGATGGCAGCATAGGCTCGGATGTTTTCAGGATTGTTGGAATTTATAAATCTCCCAGTTCAGAATTTGATAAATCCTACGTTTATATTCCTATAACAAACGCGCAGACAATGCTTAATTTGCAGAATAAAATTCACGAATTTGCGATAATCACAAATAATTATAATAGCGCCAATATAATTAGAGATAAACTAAGAGAAACTCTTTCCGGTTCTTATGAAGTACTTTCTTACGAAGATCTGCTTCCTTTCGTTATAATTCAGCTCGATATGTATAAAGAATCTCTGTTTGTAATTAACCTGATAATTAGTCTCGCATTAATATTCGGAATAATTAATTCAATGCTTATGTCCGTATTCGAAAGAATTAGGGAAATTGGAGTATTAATGTCAATTGGAATGAGGAATGGGAAAATATTTTTAATGATATTAATTGAAGCATTTACAATAGGAACTGCCGGAACAATTATAGGAGTTATTTCAGGTTATTTGATCAATATACCTTTTTCAACTTTTGGGATTAATTTAAGTGTTTTTGCACAAAGCCTGGAGTCGTTTGCGGTCGGAGCGATTCTTTATCCTAAACTATCAGTTGAAAATTTTGTAATGATTTTATTAATGATCCCTTTAATCTCAATTCTGGGAGCTTTATATCCGGCATATAAAGCAATTAAACTTGAACCTGTTTATGCAATACGTTACATATAAATATGATTTGACTAAGTGGTTAAAAAAATAATTTAATATAGAGTTCAGTACTATGGAAATTATTAAAACAGAAAACTTAAAAAAAACCTATAAGGACAACGGCGTACCAGTAAACGCCCTAAGAGGTATAAATCTGATTATTAACAAAGGAGAGCATGTTGTAATCGCGGGTCCGTCAGGATCAGGGAAAACAACACTGTTGAATTTATTAGGCGCTCTCGATAAACCCACCGAAGGAAGAATATTTTTTAAAGGTGAGGATTTTTCACTTAAAACAAAAAAGGAACTTTCAGATTTTCGTCTGCGCAATCTTGGATTTGTTTTTCAAGCGTATAATTTAATTCCGGTTTTATCTGCTACTGAAAACATAGAATTTAGTTTGATGCTTTTAGGTATTCCTGAAAAAGAAAGACGTGCTAAATCATTGAAATTATTAGAGGAATTGGAAATTGCCGATTTGGCGTATAAACGTCCGGGAGAAATGAGCGGAGGACAACAGCAGCGTGTAGCTGTAGCTCGAGCAATTGTAAATAATCCCAAACTTGTGCTGGCCGATGAACCAACCGCTAATCTTGATAGCAAAACAGGAGCTTTACTTCTGGATTTGATGGATAAAATGAATGTCGAAAAGAACATCACTTTTATTTTTTCTTCGCATGATCAACTTGTAATTGAGAGAGCAAAAAGATTATTGTTGTTGAAAGATGGACTTATAAATGATCAGAATAATTAGATGTTCGGTTTTAATAATCATTTTTTGTCTTCATGGTAATTTATCGGCCCAAACAGAATACGAAATTACGGGCTACCTTATTAACATGCCTCTTTATCAAAAACCATCTAAAGAATTCACAGAAATATTTGGGTATAACAATAATATTTTGACGAACATAAGCCGATTAAGAATTAGACCCACATTGTATTTCACGAATGATATTTGGTTAAATACAGAATATGAAATAAACTCGCTTCTCTTTAATTCAGCGGGGTTGTTTAATTTATTGGAAATAACTAATTCCAGGCGCCAACTTATTGATCTTTCCTGGAACTTATCAAGCGGAAATCAATTAATTATCAATCATTTTATTGATCGATTATACTTAAAATATAATTTTGAATTTGGCGATATAACAATCGGGCGTCAAAGAATTGCATGGGGTACGGGTCGTGTTTGGAATCCAACGGATTTATTTAATCCGATTAATCCCGCAAATTTCGCAAAAACAGAAAAAGACGGAGTTGATGCCATTTCATTCAAATGGAATGCTGGTAATTTTACAGATATTAACTTTGTTTTTAATCCTTCTAAAAAAATTTCGAACAGCAATTACGGACTTAGATTCAGAACAAATTATAATGAATACGATTTTTCGATTGTTTCGGGAAATTTTGATGACTCATATATAATCGGATGCGATTTTGCCGGAAATCTGTATGAAGCAGGTATTCGTGGTGAAGGTATTTATTCTTTTGAAGATAATAATTCTGATGGATATCTAAAATATATTTTGGGATTAGATTATCAATTTACTGCTCAATTTTATTCAGCGATTGAATATCACTACAACGGGAAAGGTAAAGAAGGCATCTTTAATTATGAATTAAATGAGCTTCTGAATGGAAAAATTCTAAACCTGGGTAAACATTATTTTTATCTGGGATCATCATACCTACTTTCTCCTCTTTTTACCCTTACATTTTCAAATATATTTAACATCAACGATTCAAGCGGTTATGTTATACTCAGCGGGAATTATTCTTTATCCGATAACATTGACGCTTCAATTGGTTTGCAAAAAACTTATGGGAACAAATTTTCGGAATATTGGTACTATCCTGTATCTTACTACTTAAATTGCGAGATGTTTTTTTGAGTCATTTTTGATTGCCTTGATTCTGACTGTACTTTCCTTATATTGTTTATATGATTAGTGTTGGGTGTTTCTTTCAAAATAAAGATAAGGAGGAAAAATAATGACACAAATTATCGATTCAACTAAAAAATTCATTTTACCGACAGAAAGAAAAGAATATAAACCCTCTGGTGTTAAGGATCTGTCTAAAACAGAATTGGAGAAACAAGAATTATTGCAGAAACGGATAATAATTAAAGATGAAATTGTGATCCAGGATAGAAAATGGGTTGCGACAGAAATTTGGCTAGGGTAAATTTCAAGTGACTAATTTCATACAATATTATAATGTTCATTTTTGATAAGTATTTATAGTTCCAATCCGCACCAACCATACGCCTAATAATATAATTACGGCGCTCATAGATATTATTAAATTAATTTCTTCGTTTAATACAAACCAGCCCAGCATTAATGCTATTACAGGATTTATATAAGCATAAGTTGTTACAAAGGAAACCGGAAGATGTGAGATCGCGTATATGTATGAGCCATACCCAAGAATGGAAGCTATAATAAGAAGGTAAAGAAATGCTATCAGACTATCGTGCGTAAAACTAAATTTAGAAACTTCTCCAAGAATTACTCCCGCGATAATCTGCAGCATACCCGCAAAAGTCATTTGAAAAGCGGCAGCCATTAATGGATGAGAATTTACTTTTACCCTTTTTGAATAATGTGAGCCGATTGCCCAGGAGATATTTGCTAATAAAAGTAATAATATTCCTGATAAATTTTCCCCTTCAGTTAAGGCATGTAAATCATCCATAAATATTATGACTACACCAAGTAAACATAAAAATAGTCCGGATACTATTTTGATATTAATAAAACCGGCGCCCGATAGAATGAATTCTAATAAAACTATAAACAACGGCATAGTTGAAAGTAACAAAGCAGTTAAACCGCTAGGCAGCCATATTTCGGCTATAACAACCAACGCGTTTGTAATTCCAAGCAGTAAAATTCCAATGACGGCAAGGTGTTTATAATCTTTAATTTGGGGTAATGTCTGTTTATTTATTAATAAAATTCCAATGAACACCGGACCGGCGATGCCCCACCGTAATCCGGCAAACAGTAAAGGCGGTAAATCATTAACGCCTATTTTTATTGCCAGATAAGTCGTACCCCAAATTAAACTTACCGCCGCCCATGCCAGATAAGCTTTGGTGTTTTTTTCTATCATCATCAATCAAATTTAAGAGATTCGAAATATCCTAAATTTTTCAATAAGTTTATTATTGATTTATTTCCCCGATTTAGAAATCGTTCAGACACAAATCCACCGCCTCAAAATTGAGGGAATATTAGTTATAACTAATTACTTTCTTACACTTAATTTGAGATTTTTTATTTGAGCAATTCATGCTACGAATATTTTTTTTAACTTTGTTTATTTGATGGATAAATAATAGGAAAATAATTGAAGGAAGAACCAAAAATAATTATCAAAAAAGCTGATGTAAATGATACATCAACAATAGTAATGTTTATAAAATATTTAGCTGAATATGAAAAATTGACTCATCAGGTGTCAGTTACGGAAGAATTATTAAAACAAACATTGTTTAGATCAAATACAAACGCCTTTGTTTTGATTGCCAGTTATAATAATAAACCGGTTGGTTTTGCCTTATATTTTTTTAACTTTTCAACTTTTATTGGCAAACCCGGTTTATATTTGGAGGATCTTTTTGTTCTACCGGAGATGCGCGCCAAAGGAATTGGCAAACTACTGTTAATAGAACTAGCCAAAATTGCTAAAGAAAATAATTGCGGCAGATTCGAGTGGTCAGTTTTAGATTGGAATACACCGGCGATAAATTTTTATAAGAAATTAGGCGCAATGCCAATGGAAGAGTGGACAATTTTTAGAATGGATGAAGAAAAATTCACCAAACTCGCTAATAATAACGAATAATAGAGGGAATAGATGTTTGATTTTGTAAAAGAATGGTTTAAAGATTATCCGACGTTGATAAATGGATTGGAAATTACAGGTATAATTATTTTGGCTTTTATGTCACATTTTGCTGTTAAAAGTATTTTGTACAAAAGCATCCAAAAACTTACGCAAAAAACAAAAACTGAATTCGATGATATTCTGTTGAACAAAAATTTATTGCGTCGCGTGTCATATATAGCACCGTTAATTGTTATAAATCAATTTTCTTACTTGCTTCCAGATTTAAATAAATTTCTCTCCAATTTGTCCGGCGCTCTAACAGCGTTTATAGTTGTACTTATAATTACAAGCATACTTACCTCTATAAATGAAATTTATGAGAATATGTCCAAAGATTTTAAACGTCCTATAAAAGGATATATTCAAGTAATAAAGATTATATTATATGTTATCGGCGCGATAATAATTGTTGGAATTTTAACCGGTCAAAGTATATTTGAATTACTCGCTGGAATTGGCGCTCTTACAGCTGTACTTATGTTTGTGTTTAAAGATACAATTTTATCATTTATCGCCAGTGTTCAAATAACTTCGTACGACTTGGTGAAAATAGGAGATTGGATTGAAATACCGTCTTTAGGAGTTGACGGAGATATAATGGACATTGCGCTTCACACAATAAAAGTAAGAAACTTCGATAAAACTATTACAACTGTCCCAACATATAAGTTGATTGAAGTTCCGTTTAAAAACTGGCGCGGTATGCAGGAAACAGGCGGTAGAAGAATTAAACGCTCAATACATATTGATCTGGCGAGCGTAAAATTCTGCGATGAGAAAATGATAACTAAATTTAAAAAGTTCCAATTATTACAGCCTTACATCGATAAAAAATTAAACGATATAGAAAATTTTAACAAACAAAATAAAATTGATTCTTCAGAACAGGTTAATGGTAGACGACTTACAAACATTGGGACATTCAGGGGGTATATTAAAGAATATCTTAATCACAGAAATGATATTAGTAAAGAGCTTACATTTCTAGTCCGTCAACTTGAGCCTAAAGAACACGGCATTCCTATTGAGATTTATGTATTTACAACAACTACAAAATGGGTTGAATATGAAGAAATACAGTCAGACATATTCGATCATATTTTCGCCATTATTCCATTTTTCGAATTACAAGTCTTCCAGACACCATCGGGAGCGGACATAAGAAGTTTAGCAGGCACAAAATTAATTTCTTAATAAAAAATTGGAATATATGAAAGCAACTGTCCATAATGCGATATCTCATGCACTAATTGATTTGGGGGTTAACGTAATTACCCATGTTCCGGGATACGGCGCGAGTGAAGTTTTTACATCTTACAACGAACTTTCACAAAAAAGATTGCCAATATCATTTCACGAAGAGGTAGCTTACACTATTTGTCATGGTGTTTCCATTTCAGGAAAAAGATCGGCTGCTTTAATGAAAGCTCAGGGAATTGCAAAAGCGGCAAATAGTGTTGTAGATTCCCTGTATACGCAATGTAACGGCGGATTTGTAATATTTGTATTCGAAGATTTTACTGGCTCTCACTCCGATAATATAATGGAGGCGGAGCAAATGTTATTCGGAATGAGTTTTCCATATATTAAAGGCGATTCGCCTAAAATATATAATGACGTAATTGACGCCTACAATTTGTCGGAGGAAAAGTCTTTACCTGTTGCTTTGCTTATTGACGCGTCTCGTATAAATGACACAGTTGAATTTAATAGAAAAGAATTGCGTAAAACGGGCACTTACACACGTGACGTGCTGGCACATGTTGTTCACCCGTTTTTCGCTGATTATCAGTATAAAATATTTACAACAAATAAACTTAATGGTGATATAAAAACAATCATCAGACCTGAACTTCCCATACTCCCCGAAGGCTTGCCGGAACGTTACAAAGAAAACGCAAAATCTTATCAGTCTTTTTTTGATGTATTTAAACAATATAAAAACGGAATTGTATGCGGCGATACTAGTTCATCGAGTGTCTATTGTCTGCCGCCTTACGACGCTATAGATATTGTTACCTACATTGGCGGAAGTATTCCACTTGCTATAGGAGCTTACCTGGCCGGCAATAAATATGTATGGGCATTAACGGGTGATTTCGGTTTTATTGCAGCCGGACATCTGGGTTTGTTAGAAGCAGCCAACCGCGAACTTCCAATAAAGATTGTGATATTCTACAACAAGCAGGCTTCCGCTACGGGTGGTCAGCAGATAAATAAAAAAATTATGCTGCGTCTTCTTGCGGCCTATGAACCATTTACAAAACATATTTATAATCCAAACGACCCAATTGAAATTAGTCAGGTGCTGGATGAAGTTATTAACTCTGGTGAGTTAAGAATTGTTCTAATTCATTATTAATAAAATGCTCGTTTTCACATAAAAATTTGATACATCCTGCCGCTGTTTATTTTTTAAATAGTTCCCTTTTCTGTTTCGAAATATTACATCTATTGGAAAAGAAGCCACATTTAAGAATATTTGAATACCGGCATTTTTTCCAAATGTTATAAATTTTCAAATTTCGGTGGCATTAGCTGAAATAAGATGAGCGGTGATTACAATCTATCGATTAAAATAAATGACTACTGTGAATTCAGCTGCTCATTTACTAAATAGCTGTTTCAGTTTTCTTGCTTTTTAGGTATTCTGAGTCTGGAATATTACCGGATACTTAAATAAGATTTCCACATAATTATTGTTTAATTATCGAGTAGATAATGAGTTTAGTTATAAAAGAAGTACAAAACAAAAAAGATTTTAAGAAATTCATCATGTTTCCGTTCAAACTTTATTCCGGGAACAAGTTTTGGATACCTCCTCTTATTTACGAAGAGAGAAATAATTTAAGAGAAGACAAAAATCCCGCCTACGAATTTTGTGAGGCGGCCAATTGGCTGGTTTACAAGGATGGTAAAATAGCAGGAAGAATATCCGGAATCATTAATAAACGATACAATGAAAAAACAGGCAAAAATATCGCTCGGTTTTCCCGGTTCGATTTTATTGATGATTATGATGTATCAGCCGCGCTTATTGAAACAGTTGAAAAATGGGCTAAAAGTAAATCAGCAGTTGAAATACAAGGACCTTTGGGTTTTACCGATATGGATCCGGAAGGAATGTTAATTGAAGGATTCGAAGAACTTGGCACCATAGCTACGATTTATAATTATCCTTATTATCCCGATCATATTAAAAAATTAGGTTATCAAAAAGATACTGACTGGCTGGAATATCAACTTTTCCCAACAAAATCGATACCTGAAAAAATTGAACGAATCGCGGCAATAGTTAAAGAACGAAATGGGCTAAAAATTCTGAAAGTTAAAAAAGCTAAGGATCTTCTCCCTTACGCACATGAAATATTTGAAGTGCTTAATGCAGCTTATAAAGATATTTTCGGGTTTGTTTCTCTAACCGAAAAACAGATTGACCTTTATATTAAGCAGTATTTCGGATTTATTATACCCGATTATGTGCCTGTAATTCTAAATGAGCAGAATCAAGTTGTAGCGTTTGCAATTACGATGCCTTCACTATCAAAGGCTTTCCAAAAATGCCGAGGCAGGATTTTCCCTTTTGGATTTATCCATATTTTAAGATCGATGAAAAAAACCAACAATGCGGATCTTTATCTTATTGGAGTTCGACCGGATTATCAGGACAAAGGAGTGAATGCTATAATAATTTGTGAAATCAATAAGGTTTTCAGTAAATACAATATCACAACTGTAGAATCCAATCCAGAACTGGAATCAAACGCCAAAATTCACGCTCAATGGCGTTTCTACGAAAGCCGACAGCACAAACGGAGAAGATGTTTTATAAAGTCTTTGTAGAATAATATTTATAAATACGGCGTCAATACAGCAGATGTATCTTAAAAAATTACGACTTACCAGTGCGGTATTTGAAAGTTACGAACTGCTCGCTTTTCCGGTCACCCTTACCCCACATTGTAAATATCGTAATTAATTGTTTTATACTCTGACTGATTTTTTTGTCCGAGGGAAAATCTCTAAACTTCATCACTTGTTAAAATTGAAATGCGTCCGCAAAGTCTTTTGTGATATTGGTTCATTTTGTTAAATTGATTCGCCATAATAATTCACTTATATATAAAAATAAGAGTTTAATGGAAAATAAAAATTTTTTCATCACACCTAGCAGTATTTTACCACAAGAATTCTTTGAGAAATTAATTGAAGAAGAATCTTTTTTTGTTGAAAAAATTATTTCCGAAGGTCATGCAACACCTGAGGGTGAATGGTACGATCAGGATACAACCGAGTTTGTGATGCTGTTAAAAGGAAGAGCAATTTTGGAGTTTGAAGAGGGCGAAAAAAAGGAGATGGTGCCTGGTGATTATGTGACAATACCAAAAAATAAAAAACACAGAGTTTCCTGGACAGACCCGCGTCAAAAAACTTTTTGGCTTGCAATCCACTACAAATAATACGGAGACAACCACATTGGAAGAAACATTATTTTCTGCGGAACAGCATTGGGTTTTATGGGCAATTTTAATAAGTGTGGCCGCATTTGGTTTATGGGCCGAAAAAACTAAATTCGGTTCAAAGTTATCGGCTGTTGTTATTTCTATACTAGGGACAATGGTGCTAACCAACTTAAATATTATCCCTTCTGCTGCGCCGGCCTACGATATTGTATGGTCTTATCTTGTACCATTGGCAATCCCGCTCCTATTATTTAAAGCAAATCTTAAAAGAATAATTAAAGAAGCAGGTCCAACATTAGCTGCATTTGGGTTTGGAGCTATAGGCACTGTAATAGGCACAATAGTGGCTTATTTTTTGATCCCTCTGGGAGAAAATGGATGGCAGCTTGCTGCGATTTTCTCTTCCACATATATAGGTGGTTCAATGAATTATGTGGCCGCTGCTGGTGCCGTTGAGTTGGAATCGGGAAATTTGCTTGCCGCAGGAGTTGCAGCTGATAATCTTGTAATGGCCGCTTACTTTATTGTTCTTTTCGCTCTTCCCTCCGTTAAATATCTGCAGAAAATTTACCCGAACAAACATCAGGAAATCGCAGCAAAAGATGACAATATTTTGGATCAGCATCATAACGAGAGCTCAATTACAATTGCAGATTTATCTAAAGCACTGGCAATTTCAGCTGTAATATGCGCAATCGGTTATTTGGCACAGGATATTATTGGAATTGGGGGAAGTGCAATTTTAATTATTACAGCTTTAGTAGTCGGACTCGCGTCATTTTTCCCTAAATCAGTTGGCGGAATAGAGGGGGCGGATATTATAGGCACCTTTTTAATGCAGATATTTTTCGCAGCAATTGGAGCAAGCGCTAATATAATGGTAGTAATTGAATACGGGCCAATACTATTTGTTTTTGCGGCGGTAATACTTTCAATTCATTTATTATTTCTTTTAAGCGCCGGTAAAATTTTCGGACTTGATTTAGCGGAAATTGTTATAGCTTCCAACGCAAATATGGGAGGACCTACAACAGCGGCAGCTATGGCAGTAGCGCGCAGATGGAAAGAACTTGTTATTCCAGCGATACTTTGCGGAACTTTAGGTTACTCAATAGCTACATTTATAGGTGTTGCATTAGGTTACTGGTTAAAAACCTTTTAATACAAAATACATTTAGGTTGTTCGCTAGCTTTCAACTTATTATTTTATATATGTTCTTTCAAATAATTTTTATGGTTCTGTTTTTTTAACAGATAAAATGGGAAACCGGTTAAAGTCCGGTGCTGCCCCGCAACTGTAAAGGATAGTAATCCGCTAACATGAATGCCACTTTTCTAAAATTTTGGAATGGGAAGGCGTTAGTTGGAGTCCTGAGCCAGGAGACCTGCCATAAAATTCATTTTTAATCAACCTTCGCGGGATAGGTCGGGTTAACAAAGTTTCGATTTTTATTTTAATCTTAATTTTAAACATCCAATACCCCTCGAAGTTACATCTTAAATTAATATAAGGAGTAACTTTGATGTACAGACTCAAATTTTTTCTAACTCTGTTTTTAATTACAACCTCAATTTTTATTGCTCAGGATAATCAGATATCATCCAAATTATCTGAAGTCCTTGTTACTGCTACCAAAACTCCAACAACCGCAATTGAAATTGCAAGTTCTTATACCCTGATAACTTCCTCAGATTTAGCTAATTATCAGAAAACTTCAGCTCTTGGGGTATTACGTGATATTGAAGGTATTTCAATAACACAGCAAGGCGGTCCTGGAAAATTGGCTTCAATATTTACACGCGGGGCAAATTCCAACCATACATTGGTTTTAATTGACGGTATAGAAATGAACGACGCCAGTTCAACAAATAACGCATATGATCTTGCGACTCTATCTACTGAGAATATTGACAGGATTGAAGTAGTACGCGGCCCACAAAGTACGCTTTATGGATCCGAGGCGATGGCAGGGGTAATCAATATTATTACAAAAAAAGGTGAAGGATCCCCGGGAATTAATATAACCGGAGAGGCGGGTTCAAATAATTATTATCGAGGCGGATTTACTTCCTCAGGTTCATTTAATTCTTTTAACTATTCGGCCGGAATTTCCAAACAAAAAACAGACGGCGTTTCATCAATATCCCAAAAGTACGGTGCTTCTGAAAAAGATGGGTATGACAATACTTCAGCTTCTTTTAAAGGCGGTTATAACTTTTCTGATTTTACCGATATAAACCTGATCTATCGATTTACAAAAGCAAAGGCAGGTATTGATCAATCGGGCATTTTCGGTGACGACCCAAATTATAATTACGACGTAGAAGAGCACATCGGGGGGATTAATGGAAATCTTTCACTCTTCGAAAACAAATGGATACAAAAGTTTTCCGCGGGATTAACTCGCAAACTCTCACATGCAATTGATAAAATTGATCCCGACCATCCGGGTGTATCATCAAATAATTACAGCAACGCCACGCGGTTAAAGTTTGGCTGGCAAAATATGGTAACTGCGTTGGAAAATAACAAAATCACATTCGGAGTAGAAACTGAAGAAGAAACATCAACAACTTCATATAAGTCAGAAAGTCTCTGGGGTCCGTTCGAAAGCAAATTCCCCAAACAGAATGTACGTACAAACAGCATTTATATACAGGATCAATTAACATTAATAAATAATCTGTATACTTCAGTGGGTTTACGATTCGATGATCACGAAAAATTCGGAGGAAAAGTTACTTATAGAATCGCGCCCGCTTATTACCTTTCTGCTACAAGTACAAAATTTAAGTTTACTTACGGAACTGGTTACAAAGCCCCTTCCCTTTTCTATTTATTTGATCCCGCATTCGGTAATCCCGATTTAAAACCGGAAGAGAGTAAAGGCTGGGACGCGGGGTTTGAGCAATTTCTTCTAAACAGCAAAATTTCTTTTGGACTAACTTATTTCAGAACCGATTTTAACGAACTGATCGGCTTCGATGAAAATTTTGTTACTGTAAATATTGATAAAGCACAAACAAGCGGAATTGAATTTTTTGCATCATATAAAAATAGTAAGAATTTTAACATTAATTTGAATTATACGTATGTTTCGGCAAAGGATAAGTCGCCGGGTGTTCTCAAAGAATCAGAAGATTTGATACGAAGACCAAACAACAAATTAAATATGAATATTAATTATATGCCGCTTACGGATTTGAACCTAAATATAAACACCAGTTTTGTCGGTGAAAGAAAAGACGATGATTTTGAAAGTTATCCCTCAAAAAGAGTAACGTTAAAAAGTTATACCCTAGTGGATTTTGCGGCTTCGTATAAATTGATAAATCAACTTTCAATCAATGGGCGTGTAGAAAACATTTTCGATACTGAATATGAGGAAATTCTCTATTACGGTACTTTAGGAAGGTCATTTTATCTGGGTTTCGATTTTACTTTATAAGTCAAAGATATTTATGGGGTTGACTTTGTGTCAACCCCATCTAAAATTATTTTACTACTTCAACTTTTTCCTTAAACTTAAAACCTATCTCTTCCATTTCTTTTAAGAGTCTCGTATAAATTACAGGGTGAGTTGGAATATGGCAGCCGGTAAGGGGCAGTTCGTCTTTTAATATAAGTTTTGTGGCTATTGCGGCGGGCAAACCAACTGTTTTTGAAATAGCCGTAAACCCGTTTGGTTCACCATATTCAACAAAGGTGGATGTGGTTTTTTCTTTTTTATTATTTTCTTTGGGAAACTCAGCTTCTATTTCGTGAATAAGAGCAACCATATCCCGCGCGCCATCAGGTAAAGGCAGTTTTTCAATTAACAACTTTGTTAGGACATCAGCAGCAGTTTTAACTGTTCCGCCAATTTTTTTGTCATCAAACAATCCAAGCCAAATAAAATTATCAATTATTTTTCCAGTCGGATTTATTCCCAAATGATTTGCGACACGGGTTTCCAATTTTGCTCCGTTTGTATTTACAGGCACAAACATTTCTGTAAATTCGCGGTATGTTTTATCTGCGAGTTCCGGAATTTTCATTATATCGTTAGGAATGCCTAATCGTACAATCTGCAGCCAGATTTCGCTATAACCGGGATATCTTAATGTGCCGCGAATCATAGTAGTTACTTTTTCGAGGTCAAATATTTTCCTGTAAATAAGAGAATCTCTGTTGGGATAAGCTTCCAGAGTTCCAATTCCATCAACTTCAACTTTCCACGTTCTGTTAAATAACTGATTATGCCCTACAATTTTGATCTTATTGTCTTCCATATATTGTGCGCCTGCTTCTCCTGCGAGCGCCACATTTTTAGGATTCCATGTAATACAATATTTTAGATTATTAAAATCTACGTCGGGTGCAGGCAAACTAGTTCCATAAGAAATAAAACTTGTGATTATTCCATTACGATCTTTAATATTCTGAATAATTTTCATCGCGGACATATGATCTATACCAGGATCCAAGCCCATTTCATTAAGTATTATCACACCTTTACTAATAGCTTCCTGGTTTAATTCCGCAACCCGGCTATTTTCGTAAGAAGCAGTTACAACGTGTTTTCCGTATTTTAAACAATCTGATGCTATAAGATATTGAAACACAGGGGCCAAAAAGTTTACAACTATATCGGCATTTTTAATCTGATCGTTACGCATATTTTCATCATTTACATCAAATTCCACTGCTTTTCCGCGCGGATGACTATTAATTCTTCTTGCGGCCAGCTCCTTATCCCTATCACAAACGGTCACATACCAATCGTTTTTTTCGGCTTCATTTAACAAATAATTAATTAAATATGGTGCACTTTGACCTGCGCCTAAGATTAAAACATTCTTCATAAATTTTTCCTTATGTAATTACCAACAATAAAAGCGCTTTTTTACAAGGTAAAAATATGTAGTTACTTCTTTAAATAAAAAGTAAAAGATTCCCTTATCTTAAATAAAGAATAAAATAAGGGAATTTTATAATTAAATAGTGGGTAGGTTAGCTTACGAAATGTTTGTAATGATTGTACCTGGCTAAAACCTCTTTTACATAACGAACTGTTTCGGTTCCTTTTGCGAATCCGGATTTAACAATTTTATCGTTATAAAACTTTTCATTGGATTTTTTAAGCAGATATTTCTCTACGTTATCAGACCAAACCAATGGATCTGCTCCATATTTTTCCGCTAAATTACGAGCGTCAATAATATGCCCCGGCCCGATATTGTAAGAAGCCATCACAAATTTAACTCTTTCAGATGAATCAGGGACCATATTCAACCAAAATTTATCAAGATAATCTAAATAAGATACTCCGGCTTTTAAGCTTTGCACTGGGTCGTCTAAATCTTCAACACCATACATAGATGCTGTTTGCGGCATAACCTGCATCAATCCCCTGGCTCCCGCCCAGGAACTTACATCAGTGTTAAAGCGGGATTCCTGATAAATAAGCGATGCGAGCATTCGCCAGTCCCAGTTTAATTCAGTAGCATATTTTTTTATAAGATCGTCAAATTGCGAAATTTTACCCCCCACACTCAAAAAATAATCGCTTTTAATTCTATTTTTATATGCTTCTCTATTTTGGTAGTACTTATTATAGATAACATAATAATCTGGAGTTTTACGCATTTGGTCTATCCAGACATTTATAGAATCCAAAAGTTCAGGGGCGTTTTTTCTAACTGCCCAGGCAATTCTCTGAGGAAATGATACATAAGTTGCAATATCCAGATTTGCAAAAAACGCCTGATTTAAGCGGGCAATATTGTCGTCACTTATAGTATAATCAATTTGTCCATCCGCAACCATTCTGATCAAATCTTCAATTGTAACATCAACGGGCGCTTCAATAAGATTTATGTCGCCGCCAATCTCTTCAGAAAGATTCTTCATTCTGTTAACATATGCTGAGCCGTTTCGTAAATAAACAGTTTTGCCTTCAAGCTCAATTGGATTACGAATAATACGCCTTTCTATTTGATGCATTTTTATATCGCGCCAATTTTGCGGACGTCTCTGCACTAACACTTGTCTTGTTGTATTGTGGTGCCGAGTAAAAGCTACCTGTTGCGCCCTTTCTTTTGTAACGGTCAGATTAAATGCAATTATGTCACCTTCTCCGTTATTTAACATTTCGAACATTTTGTCTATTTCACGTACAACTTTTATTTCAAGTCCTACGCCTAAATGATCGGCGAGTTTTTTTACGAGATCGTATTCAAAACCCATCGGTTTACCGCGATAAACAAAATAACTGTATGCGTTATAGCCCGTGAGAGCCACTAATTTTCCACGTTCTTTAATTTTGGCTAAATCGAAATCTATTGTTGGGTTTACATCTCGGGATGTTTTATTGCAGGAAGAAAAACTTAGCAGGGATATAGCAATAATTAACCACAATATTTTTCGTAATACTTTTTTTAACATCATTGTTTCTCATATAACTATTGGTCAATTTTTAATGCGATTCTTAAAATTTTGTTAACTAATTGTTATGTCCTGGTTTCAAAGTAAACAAATTATTTTGAAAACTCAATTACCCAGATCACATTCAATAAGATGATCTATCTTTAATTTCGGTTCAATTATAAACCACAAATCTCCCCAGGTTCCCACAAACCGCATATATATGCAGTTTACTTTGTTCGATAAAAGATTAACTTTCATATCAAACAAACGGCTCTTTAATTACTTTTTAGGGAATTTCACTACCGGGGGGAATGGTGAAAACAGGATTATAATTTTATTTTAATATGAAACTACAACTTCAAATATACTTTCTCCAAAAAATCTACTCCCTAAATTTAATAAATTCATACAACATTAATCGAAAATTAATCGATAGTTTTCATATTCAATTTTTTATATATAAACAATTTATTTATTTTGAGAATTAACATAAATTGGCAATAAATGGTGGGGATGTTATGAAGTTCAATTTGGTTTATCGAATAATAATTATTGTTTTTTTAATTTCAACAACTATTTATTCGCAGTTACCTTCGTTTGAAAAAACATACCAATCACTTGATAACTCTTTAACCGGTTATCAGATAACTGAGATAGCGGATGACAATTTTATTATTTCTGGTTATACAACCGCTCAGTCACAAATATTATTGCAAAACATTAAAGTTGACCGCGATGGTAAAGTTCAATGGGTAAAAAAATATAATTCCAAAAACATTTACAGCGCCATTCCAAAACCGTTCCTTAAAATAAGCGATATTGAATATTGGATGATTACTTCAGATACTGAAAATAGTTCAATGAGAGTTAAACTGATAATTACCGATTCCCTGGGTTCAGTTACCGATTCAATTATTTATTCCGGAGATAATAATGAATACGGATACAGTTTAATTAAAAACGGTGACAATGTTTTACTTGTCGCGGCAAAAAAAATTAACAGTATTTCGTTCAACAGATTAAAACTAATTAATGTTGATAATAACGGGTTGAAGTTATGGGAAAAAGAATATACGTTATCAAGTAAAAATACAGTCGGATTTATTATCCAGAAATATGGCACGGATCAATTCTTGATTTACGGCAGTGATCAATTGTTGATTATTAATAAAGATGGCGAAATTCAAAATACAATTAGTTCAGTCAGCCCAATATCTTCGGTAAAAATAGACGGAACGGATATAATAATAGCGGCATCGACATATATAACAAAAATAAACAATGACGGCAGAACTATTTGGAAAAAGAACACTGACGGCTCTAACGATGTATTTTACATAAATAACCAGCACGAGATTTTTTTGTCCACAAAAACCAACACGGAGTCTTATCTTAAAAAACTGGACGCTGATGGAAATATTATACAAGAAAACAGGGCACGAGGCATAGCCTACGATTTAATTGAGACAAACTCCAATGAATATTACTGTACTGGCAAAATTGAATCTTACCTGTGGTTTGTAAAATTGGATAACAATTTTGAATATAAGTCCGTAAAACTAACAAATCCAAAAGGGGGTGAAAAATTAATATTCCCCAGTAGACCTAACTTTACAATTAAATGGTTTGTTAATGGTTTTGATAATATTGACATTATGTACTCTGTTGATGACGCTCTTACATGGCAGGTTATCGAATTAAATTATCCCATCACCGGAAGTACTTATAACTGGGTTCTTCCAAATGTAAATTCTGATAAATGTTTTGTGAAAATACAAGGCTCTTCCGATCATGATTATTTTTCCATTAATCCCAAATCGTTCTCAATTACTCCAATTTACACTAACTCATACAATTATATTGCCGGAAACGAAATTTTTATGTGGATAGGAAATAACGGGAGCAGTTGTCATGATCCGATTGAAGATGATTCCGGATTATATTGGCCGGGCGGAATGAACGCTAACATTCCGGCCTCATTTGCCGACGGGATATTGTGGGGCGGAATAATTGGCAGAGAAATTCGTGTGAACGGGGCTACATACAGGTATGGTTTGCAGCCTGGGCCAATATTGCCCGACGGAACCGCCGATGATCCGAACAAAGAGGAAAATAAATTATACAAATTGAAAAAAGACTGGCAATCCTTACCTGAGGGAATTGATAAGGAGATTTATCAGTATAATTATGATAACTGGCCGGCTGAAAATGGCGCACCCTGGATAGATGTTAACGGTGACGGAATTTTTACACGCGGTGTTGACAAACCTGAAATAATAGGTGAGGAAACACTTTTTTACGTTGCAAATGATCTCGATACAACAATTTCAACTTTTACTTACGGCGGTTTGCCCATCGGTTTAGAATTTCAGCAGACTTTATACGCATACAACACTAGCGAATTAAAAGATGCCGTATTTAAAAAAATTAAACTAATAAATAAGGGGAGTAACACGGTAAATAAAATGTATCTGACATACTGGTCCGATGATGATTTAGGATATGCCGGAGATGATTATGTAGGCTGCGATACTCTTCTTAATTTGGGTTATACATATAACGGTGATAATTATGATGAAGATTCTTACGCTGAAGCGCCTCCTGCTATTGGGAGGGTTTTGCTTCAGGGTCCTGTAGTGGCTTCGAAATACGATACTGCCAGAGTTAACGGTAAAGAAATTTTAAATTATAAAAATCTACCGCTTATTTCCTCTTTTTTCTATATCGGGGGGAGTGCTACTTATAGAGATCCTGATCTGGGGATTATTGCAGGCTCTGAGCAATTCTATAACAATATGAAGGGATTAATTTGGGATGGTACTCCTATAATTGATCCGAATACAAAACAACCGACAAAATTCTGTTTAGCCGGCGACCCCGTCAACGCTACTGGCTGGTACGAAGGCAAGGGCTGGCCCGGTGGAGATTTTCCCAATGATAGGCGTATGATTATTTCCACAGGACCATTTGATTTAGCCCCCGGAGAAAGCCAGGATATTGTATTTGCCATATTTTTAGCGCGAGGCACTGATAATATTAACAGCATATCAAAATTAAAAGAGAAAGCTGTTGATCTTCACAAATTCTGGGGCAATAAAATATTAACCAATATTAATGAAACTGAAACAGAAATTCCCGAAGAATATTCTCTTTCCCAAAACTACCCCAACCCGTTTAATCCGACAACAACAATAGAATATACAATCCCAGGTTTTGAATCCGGAATTAAGAATTCGGAATTCGTTTCATTAATTATTTACGACATACTGGGTCGTAAAGTAGCTACACTCGTAAACAGCAAACAAAAACCGGGCAAGTACATTTTAGAATGGAACGCATCAAAATACTCCAGCGGTATTTATTTTTACAAATTATCAGCCGGAGAATATATTCAGACACGTAAAATGACTCTAATTAAATAGGAGCCTCGAATGAAAAACATATTCAAAATAATAATATTTTTAACTGTTGGTTTTGGTAATATTTACAGTCAAAATAGTTTTCAAAAACTCTACACACAAATAGGGGATAATGCTCAGGTTAAGTCATGTTATGAGACAAGTAACGGCTTTTTGTTAGGGTATACTGAAGGTTATTACAATATATTAACTGATCAATTAAAAATTAATAAAACAGGCGGATTTGAGTGGAACAAACGTCTTCCAAACTCATCATCTTTCGCAACTGCGTTTAACAAATTCGGGCAATATGCTGTAATTGAGCAAAATGAACTGCAAGTATCGGATTATTTCCTGAGCATATATGATTCTTCCTCCGGTTTGATAAGTAAAACATCCCTCAAGGACGCTGATCCATCAAATTTTAATCTATCCTATTTGAGAGATGATTCGATTCTTCTAGTCTATAAAAGTGGAACTGAAAGTATAAATACAATTGTGGAAAAACGCAGTTCATTAGGGAATATCATTTGGTCGAAAATATTTCCTATTAATGTAACCGGATTTGCACAGAATCGGCATTCTACTGAGGACACGGAAGGAAATATTATGTTTTCTTACAGAAACAATTTATTTAAACTTTCCTCTGATGGAGAATCCAGTTGGACAATAAAACTAGAGGATGTAATTACTAATTTGTTATCAACTGACGGCAATAAAATACTTGCGGTACTGAAAAATTTAAATTCTGTTTTAATTGCCCCTGATGGCTCAGTTTTATGGACAAAATCATTAAAAACAAAAAATAATTTCTCTGCCTTAACAGCCACAAAAAATAATATTATAACCGCCGAACAAAATGAAAACGGAAGTATGATATACACTTATAATCTGTCCGGTGAAAAAACGGACAGTTTCTGCATTAACCAAGATATAACTTTTATTAAGGGTATTTCGGGTAGTCGTTTGTTATTGGCCGGTTCGCATAATCTTAATGTTTATAATAATCATATTAAAGGCGACTTCGGTATAACCGCTACCGACAATAATGGAAATTTGCCCAAAGGTATTGAAATTTTCTTTCCGAATTTTCCAGAGCAGATTACAACAGATGAAGATATAGCAATTCTGTGGCTCAGTACACAAGTTAATTCTGTTGATATTTCTTACAGTTCCGATAACGGAACTACCTGGAATTTGATAGAGCAGAATGTATCAGCCGAAAAAAAATATTATTTCTGGAATTTACCTTATAAAAACATTTCATCCCTTCATATAAAAATTTCCGATTCTGAAAATCAAGATTTTTATGACATTAGTGACTTTCCCAGTAACATAGTTGTTTATGATTCATATGATTATATAGCCGCAAATGAGTGTTTTATGTGGGTCGGAAATAATGGTATGGGAAGTCATGATCCCAAGGATGATGACTCCGGATTTTTCTGGCCGGGCGGAAGTATGGCTGTAAATCCATTAATATTTAAGGATGGTTTAGTATGGGGCGGCATAATAGATGGACAACTTAAAGCTAACGGAAATTACTACAAAGATGGATTGCAACCGGGATCCATCCTTTCCACGGGATTAGCCGATAATCCGGTAAGTGTTAGAAATAAAATTTATAAAATAAAAAAGGGGTGGCAGCAATTACCTGAGAACGAAGAAAAAGATAAGTATCGTTTCAATTATGAAAACTGGCCTGTTGAACTGGGCGCTCCGTGGATAGATACAGATAGTGACGGATTATATACAAAAGGAGTAGACAAACCCAAATTTATGGGTGACGAGACGTTATTTTACGTAGCTAATGATCTCGATACGGCACTAAGTAATTCTTCACTGGGCTCTGATCCGATTGGACTGGAATTCAGAACTCTGGTTTATGCTTCCTCCGATGAAGATAAGAAAAATTTTGTTATTAAAGATTATACAATAATTAATAAAAGCGGTAAAACAATTGAAGATATGTTTTTCGGATATTGGTCTGATGATGATCTCGGATTTGGAGGAGATGACTTTTCAGGCTGCGATACATCACTTAGCATGATGTACACTTATAATGGCGACGATTTTGATGAGGATACTTATTTTAATAATATTCCATCTGTAGGGCATATGTTTTTGAAAGGTCCTTACAACAACGTTCAGGATACAACATTTAAAATGACCGCGTTTATTAATATTAATAAAAGTATCCCATATTTAGGTGACCCAATCTTACACGATTATCGAGGAACCGAAACTTTTTATAATTATTTACGAGGATTAGATAATTTAGGAAGTACAATAATAAATCCTGCAATTAATAAACAAACCAGATTTATGTATTCCGGTGATCCTGTAAATAAAGAAGGCTGGTTTATGGGTAGTGAAGCCGATTCAATTCAAAAATTGACCCCTGCAGACAGAAGGTTTGTAATGTCTTCCGGACCGTTCAATTTTCAACCCGGCGATACACAGCATGTTGTTATAGCTATACTTGTTGCACAAGGCGAGAACAGGTTGAATGGAATTATTAAATTAAAAGAGTATGCTCAGTATATACAAAATTTATGGCAGAATAATTTGATAACTGATGCTATAACTAAAAGACCACAAATTGTTCAAGATTTTTCTCTTTCTCAAAACTACCCCAACCCGTTTAATCCGACAACAACAATAGAATATACGATTCCAGGTTTTGAATCCGGAACCCGGAATACGGAATTAGTTTCCTTAATTGTTTACGACATACTCGGTCGTAAAGTAGGCACAATTGTAAACGAGAAACAAAAACCAGGTAAATACAGTGTGGAATGGAACGCTTCAAAATATTCCAGCGGTATTTATTTTTACAAATTATCAGCCGGTAAATTTATACAAACACGCAAAATGGTTTTAATAAAATAGGTTAATTATGAAAATTTCTGCGTTTATTTTTGCGCAATTAGTAATTATATCTTACATCTTTCCCCAAAGCTACAAGCAGGATGTTTTTACCGAATTGAGCATAAATAGTGAAGTTACAAAGGTACGGTTAAATGATAATGAAAGTTACTCGCTTCTGCTTAATGTAAACGGAAGCTTTCAAACTATTGAGCTTGACGCTGCCGGGAATAAAACGAGCAATAAAATTTTTAATGAGTTTGATTACAAACTATTATCGTCCGAATTTGCATCACAGAACTCATATTTAATATTATTTACAAATCCTTCCGCGATAGATAACAATTACAGCATTGCTCTAATTGATTCAAATTTTGAGACAATGTGGATAAAAGAATTTTCGCTGGACAATAGTTTTACGACATATCCTTTTATTATGTCCACGTCTGAGGGTGATATTTTTACGATACAATATAATTCTGCTGATAAGAAAATAAGATTTATTAAGCATAATTCCTCCGGAGAGGTTAAATGGCAGAAAGAATTTGAGAATAATATAGGTTTTACTGTTAATTATTCCGTTACTGAATTACCGGGAAATTTCCTTTTACTTAATACGAGAAAAAACATTATTAAAATTAATTATGAAGGAGATGTACAATGGATATTTGACAATTCAAATAATATTTATTGTACATCATATAACGCTGAAGGTGAAATATTCTGCGGCACAAATAACAAAATTATTAAGCTGAATTCTAATGGTGAAAAACTTGATGAATTTTTCCTTCCATCGACGATGCCTCCTCTGACGATAAAGATTTTCAATGATAACAGTATTTTGGTATTCCAAAGAAATTTTATGTTCGTGCTTCATTCTTCTGGTGAACTTAAGATTGAAAAAATCATTAATTTTTCCATTAAGTCGATAGATACTAAAGGTAACAGATTTATAGCGGGCGGAAGTACTAATTCATCCGCTTCTATAATTATTTGTGATATAAATAACATTCCTTCTAAGTTTCTAACTCTTCTCTCCCCAGTTGATGGCCGTTCGTATCCAATAGAATATAGAAATGGTTTTCCTATCGAATGGATATCCGACAACATTGATTCCATTAAAGTTGATTTTTCTTCAGATGGAGGATTGTCGTGGAAAGAATTAAATGGGAATACACCCAATTACTCGAAAAACATTTTCTATGTTCATGAAATTCCAATTATTAATTCTAATAACTGTTTAATAAAAATTTCAGATTTTTATGCTCCCGATATTTCCGACCAGAATGGTAAACCTTTTTCCTTAAGACCATATAAATATTACGAGAGTATCTCGGCAAATGAATGTTTTATGTGGATCGGAAATAATGGTATGAGCGAACATGATCCCTTTGACGATGATTCCGGTTTCCATTGGCCTGGCGGTTCAAATGAATCCACTTCTACATCTTTCGCCGCGGGCGTTGTGTGGGGCGGAAAAATAAACGGCAATATAAATTTTAACGGCTCCACATACAGATATGGACTAATACCAGGGGCAATACTCGAAAACGGTGATAGAGACGATCCGACAAATGTTGAATATTCTTTATTTAAGTTAAAGAAGAATTGGGAAAATTTGCCCGAAGGATATGAAAAAGATTTAATGAGACATAATTATAATAATTGGCCGGCTCAACATGGCGCGCCATATCACGATGTTGACGGTGACGGAAAGTTCAATAGAGATATAGATAAACCTGAGATTATTGGCGATGAAACATTATTCTATGTGGCAAACGATCTCGATAGCCTGAGAACTAATTTCACATATGGCTGCAACCCAATTGGAATAGAATTTCAGCAAACTGTTTTCGCTTACAACACTCCTGAATTAAAAGACGCGGTATTCAAAAAAGTTAAAATTATTAATAAAGGACTGAATCATATTGAGGATATGTACCTTGGGTATTGGGTGGATGATGATCTTGGAAACGCAAATGATGATTTTGTTGGCTGCGATTCAAGTTTGAGTTTAGCGTTTACATGGAATGGCGATAATTTTGACGAGGATAATTATGGTGAAGCACCGCCCGCTATTGGAAGGATAATTCTGCAGGGACCGACTGTTTATTCGAAATATGATACCGCAATTGTGGATGGGAAAACGATTCCCGAACGCAAAAACCTGCAAATGACTTCGTTTTTTCCGTTACTTAAATTTGGACTCTGGCAGGATTCTAATTTAGGTGTATACTCGGGAGCTATTCAATTTTATAATAATCTTCAGGGTTTGGCCTGGAACGGCGAGCCGATAATAGATCCGGTTACAAATGATACAACAAAGTATAGTCTTTCAGGCGATCCTGTAAATAGGACTGGCTGGTACGAAGGTGCCGGCTGGCCAAATGGGATTTCTCCATATGACAGAAGACATTTAATGTCTTCCGGTTCTTTCAGTATGGCTCCCGGAGATACTCAGGTGGTTGTATATGCTATATTTATGGCTCGCGGTACGGATCACGTTTCAAGCGTTGCAGAACTAAAAAAAACGGCGATTAGGCTCCATGAATTTTGGGGTAACGAAATTCCGACAAAAGTAAAACGAGTAGACAACCAAATCCCCGAAAATTATTCATTATCACAAAACTACCCCAATCCCTTTAATCCGACTACAACAATAGAATATACAATTCCACATTCTGAATCCGGATCCAAGAATCCGGAATTCGTTTCTTTAATTGTTTACGACATACTTGGTCGTGAAGTAGGAACACTTGTAAACGAGAAACAAAAACCTGGTAAATATTGGGTTGAATGGGACGCGTCAAAACATTCCACCGGTATTTATTTTTACAGGATTAGTATTGGCAATTATGTCCGATCAAAAAAGATGTTGCTGCTGAAATAAAAAATGAAAAATTTTAATAATTATAAGATTGCCGCATTACTATTTATTCTGAGTGTAAATTTAATATACGCACAGGATTTAATTTATGAGGCCTACAATTCTATTGAACTTCCAAACCCGGAAAGAATTCGGTTCAATTCCGATGGCGGCTTTATTGTTTCCGGAGTTAAGGACAGCGGCCTTACACAAACTATTTTTGATGATAAAGGGAATATTTCTGGAAGCAAATTGTTTTCAAGTGATTTTAGAATAACCTCTTTTAATTACATTAGTAATGATGACTATATCTTAATTTTAGCCGATACATCAGAGGATAATACAAAATATTATTTACAACGCCTCAGCAAAAATTTTGTGGATCGATGGACAATCGAAATAAAATCGATTCCGCCAAATACTATTCCAAAAATTCATGTAACAGAAGATAATTGGATTGTTATTTTCACAATAGAAGCGGACAATCAATCATTATGGTTTAGTCATTATTCAGAAGACGGGGATAGGATTTCAAATAAAATATTCACTCTTTATTTCGATATTAAAACACCTCCGAATGTAATTCTTTTACACAAATTTGGATTCTATTACTTATCAGTAAGTGGTTATTTTCGAAAAATTGACGGCGACAATAAAGTGATATGGGGAAAGAATTTTACTGATATACGGCAAATAATTGTACTAAATGATAGATCTACATTAATAATTTCGGAAAAATCAATTTTTAAATACGACGCTGATGGTAATCTTCTTAAGCAAACATTTACACCCCAATCCAACATTATAAACTCCGCGTTAATTACCGGTGACGATAAATTAATAATTTGCACCAATCTCGGAATTACTAAATATAATTTGGATCTGGAACTGGAATGGAGTGAAAATTTAAGGATTAGTTGTAGTGATATCATCACGGATAACAATTCCTTTGTGTACGGCATTGGCGAAATAAATATTGCTAATTTCAAACGGTCGGCTTTTGTAAAAATACCATATACGGGAATTCTTTATCAAGGATTGTCATTAATTTATCCTAACGGTAGTGAAGAGTTTTATGAACCAACTGGTAAAATTTATTGGTACAGCAAAAACATTAATCGGCTCAACATTCATTTTTCGTCCGACAATGGTAACTCTTGGGCAACAATAGGAAGCACTTATAGTAATAATAAAAATGTATATAACTGGTCAGTTCCACAAATTTCTTCGAATAACTGTGTATTAAAAATATCTGACATTGATAATCCTATGATTTCAGATCAATCAAAAAACCCTTTTTCGATCTACAATTATAAAACGTATGATTATATATCAGCAAATGAAATATTTATGTATATAGGGAATAATGGAATGAGTGCTCATGATCCCGTAGATGACGATTCTGGTTTATACTGGCCTGGAGGAGATTCAGCAAAAATACCTTTAACATTCGCAGATGGAATTGTTTGGGGTGGAAAAGTAAACGGGCAGGTTAGAGTCGGTGGGTCCACCTACAGATATGGATTAACACCTGGACCGATTTTAGAGAATGGCATTTCCCCCGAACCACATTCTCAGTTGACAAGAATTTTTAAATTAAAATCCGGGTGGGAGCATTTACCCGAAAGTGAAGAAAAACAAATGTATAAACTAGATTATGATAACTGGCCCGGTCAGCACGGTGCGCCATATGAAGATATAAACTGGGACAAAGAATTTTCTCCGGGTATTGATAAACCTAAAATTTTAGGTGATGAAACTTTATTCTATGCGGCTAATGATCTAAATGCTGACAAAACATATTATCTTTACGGCTCCCCTCCCCTCGGTTTGGAATTTCAGCAAACTCTTTTCGCATATAATAAACCCGAATTAAAAGACGTTGTTTTTAAGAAAGTAAAACTGATAAATAAAAGCAAAGATAAAATAGAGGATATGTATCTCAGTTATTGGACTGATGATGACCTCGGTTTTGCAGGTGATGATTATGTTGGATGCGATACTATACTAAACATAGGATATACGTTTAACGGTGATAATTATGACGATGATAATTTTGATGAAGCTCCGCCAGTGATTGGTCGGCTTTTGCTACAAGGACCTATTGTCGAAAGCGTTCAAGATACGGCAATTTACGACAACAGATTTATTGCAAATCACAGAAACATACCAATGACCGCATTCGCACTTTATATCGGAGCAAACGCTATGTACAGTGACAGTGACCTTGGAGAATATCATGGTTCAGTTCAAATGTACAACTATATGCAAGGTTACTTGTGGGATAGATCACCGTTTATTGATCCAAACAATGGCAAGACAACTCATTTTTGTTTACCAGGTGATCCGGTGGAAGGTTCTGGATGGTATGAAGGTGGAGGTTGGCCTGGTGGAGCGACCCCTGATGATAGAAGATATTTAATGTCTTCCGGCCCATTTGTTATGGCTCCAGGTGATACACAGGAAGTTGTTTATGCCATAATTTTAGCGCGCGGTGATGACAATATTGACAGTATTACAAAACTGAAAGAAAAAGTTAAAGAACTGAAAATTTTTTGGAAATATTTTATTAATGAAGAATTAATCAAGAAACGAGCTCAGATTGTTAAAAATTATTATATCTCACAAAACTACCCCAACCCGTTTAACCCTACAACAAAAATTGAGTATACAATTCCACATTCTGAATCCGGATCCAAGAATCCGGAATTCGTTTCTTTAATTGTTTATGACATACTGGGCCGCGAAGTGAGCACACTTGTAAACGAGAAACAAAAACCTGGTAAATATTGGGTTGATTGGGAAGCGTCAAAATATGCTACTGGTATTTATTTTTACAGGATAAGTATTGGCAATTATGTCCGATCAAAAAAGATGTTACTGCTGAAATAAAAAATGAAAAAATCAAAACCTTTTACATCTGTAAAATTAATTTGACTTTAAGTTTCTCGTTGGTTACGTTAAGGTCAGATGAGGAACCTAATCTTATCCCATGAGAAGGGTTTCGCTGAAAACCGAACAATCTAACAGGGAAGGTGAATCATCCGGGTGGTCAGCTTTACCACTCAAGTAGTAACCTAAACCGCTTGGTGAGGCGGAAGGAGAAATTAACCCCTCAGCTCATATTTTGGTGAGTGAGGGGTTTTGTTTTTTTTAACCAATTGATGATTTTTTTATGAATTAAATATTGAAAGTATTATTGCTTATAATTTTAAGAATATAGTTTTTATTAGGAATAAATGACATTTAATTTTGGAGTTGTTGAAAGATTTTTTAATATTTGTATCCGCTAAAAATTAAATGTTCTTAATTTTTCAAGGCGCTAATCGAAGTTATTCGATTATACGGAGAGTTGGCAGAGTGGTTGAATGCGGCGGTCTTGAAAACCGTTGACGGTGCAAGCTGTCCCGGGGTTCGAATCCCTGACTCTCCGCCATTGTGGATAAGTCCGCAAATAAAATGAACCCCAAGTAATTGGGGTTTTTTGTTATGTATACAACATATATTCTAAAAAGTCTTAAAGATGGAACCTACTACTATGGTTCCACTTCCGATCTTCATAATCGATTGTCAAACCATAACGGCGGTAAATCTAAATATACCAGGAGTAAAAGACCGTGGATTATTCATTGTATTTAATTTTTTGGGTTTAGGCTTCCGGTTGCCGGATCAACAGTCTAAAGAAATAACATTTCAAGCCGCTTTTGAACAAGGTATTGCAATTGTAGAAACTATGAAGCTGCATATATTTAGAGAAGAAAACATACTTTTTCCGCAGGCTATGCATCTATTTTCTGAAAATGATTTTGATAAACTGATTTTATAAAAATTAAGTGATTTCTTTTTTTATGAGTTATAAGCAATTCTTAAAACTGATTGGACATTTGGAGATATTCGATTAATCTCCTCCCCAACTGAATTCTACCACATGAAATTATTCTTACGATATTTTCCTTTTTCAGTTATATAATGCAACCTGTCTCGATTCTGTATACTGTCCAGCTATAAAAAACCGCACTAAAAGTACTGTTTTAAAGTCAAAATAGAACTAAATCGGATAAAAGGGACATCCAAATAATTTAACTTGACATGATGTCCGCATTTATTTAACTTACAATCAGACAAATTATTCTGTTTTAAGATCCGGGAAATTAATATGATTTTAATTATTCGTTTTATAATAAGACAAAACATTCCTTTTGTGGGAAAGCTTCGGATACGAAAAGTCATTTAGTTATCTAATTATAGATTTAACAAAGAAGGAGCAATAAAATGAAATCGTCATCAAACAAATCGGTATACGATTTTACTGACAAAAAAGTAAAAGACATTGTAACTCAGAATTTTCATGCATCAGAACTATTCGAAAGATTAGGAATAGATTTCTGCTGCAATGGAAACCGTCTTCTTAGGGAAGCATTAGAAGAAAAGCAGATATCAAACGAGAAATTCCTCGATGAACTCAATAAAGTTAATCAGTCCATTTCATCTGATAACCAGCGCTATTCTGAATGGGATCTGAATTTTCTGGCGCAGTATATTGTCAATAATCACCACGTCTATGTTAAGAACGCAATTCCTCAAATCACTGCTCACCTTGAAAAAGTATTTAATGCACATGGCAGAAAATATCACTACATTTCTGATGTCCAGAATGAATTTAACCTTGTTGCCGATGAACTTACAAATCACATGGCAAAAGAAGAAAGAATACTTTTCCCTTTAATCCGTTATCTTGTAGAGACAAAAAATCTCAGCGAAAAACCGAAAAGCGGCGGATACGGAACAATCAAAAACCCTATCAGACAAATGGAAGCTGAACATGTTTCCGCTGGAAGCGCAATGGAAAAAATCAGAGCGTTGACAAACAACTACTCTCTGCCACAGGATGCCTGCACAACCTTTCAGATTACTTACAAAGAGCTTGATGAATTTGAAAAAGATCTTCATAAACATGTCCATCTTGAAAATAATATACTTTTTCCGCGAGCGATTGAATTGGAAAATGAATTAATGAACGACACCAAATAAAATATAGAAAGAGAGTTTTGATATTTTCGAGGGCAAGGCACTTTACCAAAACAAGTATCATTTTTCTTTTGATTGTAATACTACTGGAATTTTTTATGCTAGTTGCCAGAAATTATTTTAATGTTTGGCCGCGCTCCGATCTTATCTCGGCACATACTCATATAATTTTTTTAAGATCTTTAATGATGATGCTTGTCGGAGTTGCTCTATGACCCTTTCCCCGTCCGGAGAAAAATGATTTTCTCTGGAAAACAGAGTTTATATTAGTCTGATATTACTTACAATTTCAACCGGCGTGAGTTTTATATCTCAGATTATAACATCTTTTACTAATCCTAATAAAACATTGAAGCCGACATCCCCGCTTTCATCTTTCGCTCAGATTACAGGACTTATTATTTATTCATTTCCATGGAGGGAAGAATCAGATCTGCAGGCAGCCACATCCGGAAAGAAAGTGGGAAAAATTTTAATATGGAAGATAAAACAACTGAAATAAATTTTATTTCCCAAAAGTCCAAATGTTAGGCTAAATTGAAAATTTTTACAATCATAGCTGATAAAATTGGACGCACCATTTATTACCATTAAATTGAAATTAGCTGCATTTAGTAGTTTTCTCATCCAGTCGTTCAGGACATACAATAATTCTGGAGTAGAGTTTGTTAAGAAGGAAATTTTTTATCTAAATTCATCACACACAGTTAGAAAACCAATAATTAATAATTCAGGCAGAATTTGTATAATTGTAAATTTTAAGTTAACTTTGTAAAAAAAAGTACTTTGCATGAAACAAAAACAGGATTATATTAAAGATATAGCTGAGATACGTTCAATAATGGAACGTTCTTCCAAATTTCTATCACTTTCCGGTTGGGCAGGCATACTGGCAGGTATATATGCATTGTTAGGAGCATATATTGCTTATACAAAGTTTAATTTTAGACCTGACACTATTTTTTACCGAGCCATGGATTTAGAAAATTTATCGTACAATTTGCTGCAGGTTTTTTTGTTGGGTTTAATAATCTTGATACTTTCTCTAATTACAGCAATTTTTCTTTCATGGAAAAAGGCACATAAAAAGGGTGAAAAGATTTGGAATGCAACTTCAAAACGGCTTCTGGTTCACATGTCCGTCCCTCTGGTCACAGGTGGAGTTTTAGTGTTAATTTTAATATCTAACGGCCTTTTGGGACTGATTGCACCCTTCACCCTGCTCTTTTATGGTCTCGCTTTATATAATGCCGGTAAATTTACTATTGATGAAGTGAAGTTTTTAGGCCTGGTTCAAATTGGATTAGGATTGATGGGCTCATATTATGTGGAATATGGCTTACTTTTTTGGGCAGTTGGTTTTGGATTGGTCCATATTGTCTATGGAGTTTATATGTATTTTCGGTACGAACGGTGATTTTAGGTGAAAATTTCTATTGATGATTTTCATAAGGCTTTCGAAAGTCGAGTAAGACTTGGGATCATGTCGGTTTTAGCTACAAACGATATGATTGATTTCAGTTCACTAAAGGAATTTCTGAATGTGACCGACGGAAATCTGGCAAGTCACCTTAAAGCTTTGGAAAAAGAAAAGTTTATTGGTGTTGCAAAGTCTTTTATTGACAGAAAACCAAATACTAAATATTATATAACCGCAGAAGGCAAAAAAGCGTTTGATGAACATCTTAAAACATTGGAGAAAATAATAAAGTCCCAAAAATAAAAATTTTTTATACTTTTACTTTGAAATGCAAAGTACTTTTATTTAAGTTGAGCTAAATAAAAACTTACTCTTATAATGTAAATAAATTGGAAAATAAAACATCCTAGATTTTTTTGAAACAATTCAATTTGATAAATATTCTCTCAATTCGGAAGGAAGTTATGAAAATATATATTCTCGATTTATCAATGTCTATTAAAGTTAAAATATTATTCTCAGCATTACTCACGCTGGTTTTTTTACTGCAGGTTACGCACAGAAACCGGACATGGATAGGGTTCTCAGGAAAGAAAAGTAACCATAATAAAAGTGCATTTCCGAATTTTTGTTATTGCACATAGTATTTAACAGCTTGCCGGTTTTTGCTAAAAGCTTTCTCAGAATTGTTTTTACATTATATACCAAACGAACAAGCATAAATAATGACAAATAAAACAATTAGGAAAATTATATTCAATCTGATGAAGATTCTAATAACCAACGAAGGAACTACGGATTATATATTAGTGACAAATCTAAGAATTATTCTAAGGTATTCTGGCACAATATCATATAATCCTCTCAAAAAAAATAATATCCACAATAAATAGAGGTCATTCTTATGAAACAACCTGGCAAATTTTTCAAAACGAATTTACCCAATACATCGCACCTATACACCATCGGTGTCGGGCTGACTGCAGCACTCATATTGTTAATTCCCTTAGTAGCGATGCAGATCACCGATGAGGTGGTATGGAATCTGGCTGATTTCGTTGTCGCCTGGACCCTCCTGTTCGGCGCCGGACTCACTTATAATTTGGTAGCAAGAAAGATGGATAACATCGCCTACCGGGCTGCCGTTGGTGTGGCAGTAGTAACATCCCTCATAATCATTTGGAGTAATCTTGCAGTTGGACTAATTGGAAACGAAGACAACTTAATTAACTTGATATATTTCTTAGTGCTATTGCTAGGAATCATCGGCGCTCTCATCGCACGCTTCAGGGCAAATTCAATGGCATTCGTCTTGTTCTCTATGGCACTCGCCCTGGTATTGATCGCAGCATTTGTGTTGATTGCCGATTTACAGCAGGACGAATTTACAGTTGTCAAAAACCTTGTATTTCTGGGGGTTCATTGCTTCTTTGCAACAATGTTTGTTATATCAGCATTGTTGTTTCGTTACGCAGCACGAGAACCACAACATGTAAAGACAACTTCCGAGGACCAACCTGAACACTAATGATGGAATCAGAGTCTTCAGATATTAATCAATTTTTCGGGCTATAATTAAAACTTAAGATTGGTTTGTGCTTATTCATCATTAAATCATTCAATAAAATTAGCGAATTACTCGTGCAATTCTGTTGGGGCTTTTAGCATTATCAGAAAAAGATTCAGACCACTTTTCTAACATCTTTTTTTAAAAATAAATCTGAGCTAAAATGATTGGAAAAATTGTGGGGAGAAAAAAATTAAATTTTCGGTTCAGCAGTGTTAGCTTACCGCTGAACCGATTGTTTACTTATTATTTTTCTTATTTCAGTTAGTAATCCACTTGGATTTCTAAGCTGTCGTTATGTCGAAGCGGTCCAGATTCATCACTTTATTCCAGGCTGCAACAAAGTCTTTTACGAATTTTTCTTTTGAATCATCCTGCGCGTAGACTTCGGCCAAGGCTCGTAGCTGAGAATTCGAACCAAAAACCAGATCAACACGGGTACCTGTCCATTTAACTTTGCCAGTTTTGCGATCACGTCCGTTAAAAGCATCTCCTGCATCTGAAACAGGTTCCCATACAGTTCCCATATCCAGCAGATTTATAAAGAAGTCGTTTGTAAGCTTGCCCGGCTGATTGGTAAATACACCATAGTTTGATTGACCAACATTTGCGCCCAACACACGAAGTCCACCGACAAGCACTGTCATTTCCGGTGCGCTTAATGTTAACAGCTGTGCCTTGTCCAACAGTAATTCCTCAGATGGCACAGTGAATTTCGTTTTTAGATAATTGCGGAAACCGTCTGCTTGCGGTTCAAGCACTTCAAATGATTCAGCATCGGTCTGCTCTTGCGACGCGTCTGTGCGTCCAGGAGTAAATGGCATGTCAACAGTATGGCCGGCGGCTTTGGCAGCAGCTTCAACTGCGGCACATCCACCAAGAACTATAACATCAGCCAAAGATACTTTCTTGCCGTCTTTAATAGATCCATTGAAATTCTTTTGAATATTTTCCAGTACTCCCAGCACTTTGGCTAATTGTTTTGGCTGGTTGGCGGCCCAATCCTTTTGCGGCGCAAGACGAATGCGTGCGCCATTTGCGCCTCCGCGCATATCCGAGTTACGGAATGTGGAAGCTGATGCCCATGCTGTTGAAACTAATTCTGATACAGATAATCCTGAGGCTAATATTTTTGTTTTAAGATCTGCGATATCTTTTTCATCAATCAGCTTATGATCTACAGCGGGTACAGGATCTTGCCAGATTAAATCTTCCTTAGGAACTTCCGGACCCAGATAACGTGCTTTAGGACCCATATCGCGGTGAGTAAGCTTAAACCAGGCTCGGGCAAAGGCATCCGCAAAAGCTTCGGGATCCTTATGGAATTTGCGCGAGATCGGTTCGTAAATAGGATCGAAACGGAGAGATAAATCAGCCGTGGTCATCATTGGGCGATGCTTTTTCGAAGGATCGTGAGCATCCGGTATCATGTCTTCTTCTTTAACATCTTTAGCTAACCACTGATTGGCGCCAGCCGGACTTTTAACCAGCTCCCACTCATATCCGAATAACATGTTTAAGTAACCCATATCCCATTTTGTTGGATTGGGTTTCCAGGCGCCTTCTATTCCACTTGAAGTTGTATGAACGCCCTTGCCTGTTCCAAATTTGTTTATCCATCCCAAACCTTGTTCTTCTATGGGTGCCGCTTCCGGTTCAGGGCCAATTAAGGCTGGATCTCCCGCACCATGGCATTTGCCGAAAGTATGTCCCCCAGCTACAAGAGCAACAGTCTCTTCGTCATTCATAGCCATGCGGGCGAATGTTTCGCGTACATCTTTACCTGACGCAACAGGATCAGGATTTCCGTCCGGACCTTCGGGGTTGACGTATATCAGACCCATCTGCACTGCAGCAAGCGGATTTTCCAGATCCCGATCACCTGAATAACGGCTCTCAGGTTTGTCGCTTGTGGCCAGCCATTCTTTTTCAGCACCCCAATAAACATCTTCCTCAGGCTGCCATATGTCCGCACGCCCGCCGCCAAATCCGAATGTTTTGAAACCCATTGACTCAAGAGCGCAATTACCGGCTAATATCATCAGATCTGCCCATGAAATTTTATTACCATATTTTTGCTTAATAGGCCATAGTAATCTGCGGGCTTTGTCAAGATTAACGTTGTCTGGCCAGCTGTTGATCGGCGCAAAACGCTGATTGCCAGTCCCGCCTCCGCCTCTCCCGTCGGCAGTACGGTAAGTACCGGCGCTGTGCCATGCCATACGAATAAAAAGTCCCCCGTAATGGCCCCAGTCGGCAGGCCACCATTCCTGCGAATCGGTCATTAAAGCGTAAAGATCTTTCTTTATTGCTGACAGATCAAGTTTCTTGAACTCCTCGGCATAATTGAAACCGGGATCCATAGGATTGGAAACTGGTGTATGCTGGTGAAGAATTCCCAAATTTAATTGGTTAGGCCACCAATCTTTATTTGATGTGCCTCTACCAAAAGAAGTGTGCCCCGTAACTGGACATTTGCTTTCTTCATTCATATTCATTCTCCCTCATTTTAAAGATTTACAATTTTGCTTTTTTTTATTTATCTATATGAGTCAGAGTGGTTCCGACTTACAACACAATATTATTTATTATAAGTTAAATGCATTGAACAGATTTAAACCCAAGCTTAGTAAACATCTTTATCAATTTTTATCCCTCTATATTTTATTTATTCAACGATTTTTTATTAATAAAAGTGCCGATTATCTGAAGCTTTAGATCTTTTACTTGGAAATTTGGTATTTCTCTCTTCTTAAAATATTCTTCTAGCATTTTAGTGAGTTTATCATCAAAGAAGTCTTCTATTTGTTCGGTATCTTCGCAATACAAATGATGATGTTTTTTAAGTATCGCATCATATCTCATTACATCTTTTTCAGTTTTTACCTTTTTTACCAATCCTTTTTCAAAAAATGTTTCCAAAGTTTTATAGATAGTCCCAACTGCTACATTAGGATGATTTTTGATCACATATTCTTTGATTTTATCAGCTGTGGGATGATTCTTAAGACTATCTAAAGCTTCTAGCACAGCCATTCTTTGAGGTGTAACCTTAAGATTACTTTTTTTTAAGTCCATACTGAGTTTTTCTTTTTTCATAGATAATTACTATTAAATAGGAATAATTCCTAATTAGGATACAAATTTATTTGAAGATTATCAAGTTTGAAGACAACAAAATAAAATTCGCAGCTCAAAACTGAATGTGAGTACAAATAGTTAGCGTATATACAATATCTGCAATTATCGTTTAATTACTTGCAAAATATAATTCAATAGATAAACACTACCGCCATGGGGCTGGGTTATTACACTGAGTTTTCGATACTAACAGGAAATCTTTGGTGTTTTTTGTACAGTATTAGGAAATTAAGATTAAAATATAATAATCTCAAGAAAATATTGATGATCATTAGCAATTAACTCCCAACTGCTATTGGGATATGAAGGAATTCTGTAAGCCAGAGCTTCTTATAAAGCTTAAATAATTTGTAAAAATAAATCTACTATCTGTCTGCCATGCGTAATGAATGAAGTTCCACCTCTTTTCTGAGGAGACAATACAGATGATTCGAAACAACAATTTAATATGAAACCTAAATTTAAATAAAACTTTTAATGGGATAAAGAACAATTTTTCGGTACAGAGAATGGTTTTTTTGCTCAAAATATTTTTTTTCTGCACAAGATAATTTCAAAACTATCGTCTTAACAATTAGAAAACAAAAGTTTAATACGAGGTATAAATGAATTATTTGGATTTAGCTTACAAAACTTTGATGGAAGATTTACTTGAATTTGTTTCTCAAGTTGAAATTTTAACAAGAAAGTTAAACGAAAATAAAGTCAACCAGAAAAACTTAGGGAAAGTCTGTAATAAAGAATCATTCGGGAAAAATACTAAAGAGGAGCTTCCGTCAATAGGTTAAGAATTTATTTCAATTAAAACGGTCTTCAATTACTATTTATAAAGAGTTTTTACTTTATATGTAGTCAAAAGTGAAACACTGAGAAAAGAAGAAATTTTAAAGAAATAACAGGAGCTGGGATGACACAAGGAAAAATTGTTAGAACAAAATTGAAAGAATTATTTCAGCACCAAATAATGGAGATACAGACGGCGGCGAAAGGTATTATAATTTTGTTAGGCTCGTCAGAAATGACGATGACAATGTAACAGGTATAAATAATAAAAAAACAAGTAATTTAGAAACACCAACTGAGTATGAACTGAGGCAAAATTATCCTAACCCATTTAATCCAACTACACAAATAGTTGTAAGTGTTCCAATTAATGGTAATTATTCTCTAAAAATTTAATAATACATTAGGCCAGCAAGTTGCCAGACTCTTAAGTGATAATATTTCTGCCTGAACATATTCGTTTAATTCTGAAGCTTCTAATCTTTCTTCCGGAATTTATTTCTATACCTTTAGTGGAAACAATTTTAGTCAAACTAAAAAAATGATACTCCTTCGTTAAAACTTCAGTAAAAGGTGTTGATAGAAAATTGACGAGATAAAAGTATCTGTGCGCTCTTTACCAAGTAAGAACAGAAACATTTTTATTTTAAGTTAAGCGCAAGTATTGTGGAAAAAAACGTCTTAAGAATAAAGCGAAAAAATGAAAACGGAATCTTACAATGTCAATTTCCAATATTGGTGGATGCATTGGGCTCCTATATTGCAGGAGCTATTTATTCTCGGGTAGGGACTTCATTAACCGGCTCAGCTGTTCAGGGTGCCATTGCGGCAGAATATTATAAAAAAACTGAAGCCCCAAATATTTCGGCTTCTTAAATCTATAAAATAGAAGAAGAGATTCTTGCTCCGTTAAAAAGAGGAGCCGGTTATAGCCCTGCCTGGGTAACTTAAATATTACAAGGGATAATGGTTCCAAACTTTGTTCTTTTCATTATAAAAGAGAATATACCTAAAGCAGCATTATCTTACATCGAAGAGTTAAGTGATCAACACATGTTATTACTGAGAGCATCCAATAAGCACGAGCTAAGATTGGTACATGAAACAAAAAACATGATTATCAGCGCTGAAATGAAATTGAAAGCTTCAATTATGCGCAAAGAAAGCCGCTGCAGTCATTACCTCTTGGATTATCCTGAAATGGATAATGAAAAATGGCGCGTGTGGATCAACATATACAAAGACAATGATGGTAATATGCAATTCGAAAAGCAAGCTTTTAACAGCTGGCCGAATGGCAATAAATTAATTTCGTAGAATTAATTAACACTAGGTTTTAATGGAAACTGTTGAAAATATTTATCACAGTGATATGAAAAACGATGATATATGCGTCAACCTTTATGACAAAGATCTATTAGAAAAATTTATTTTATGTCTGCTAAAGGATATTAAGTATTCCAGATCTGTAAAATATTATGCTACCAGACTTGCCATATCAACGAAAAAACTAAATTATATAACAAAAAAATATTTTGGGAAAACAGCAAAAGTTTATATTGAGGAAAGAATTATCGAGAATTCAAAAAAGTTGCTATCTGATACTCCCAACACTGTTAAGCAAATAAGTTATTCTATGGGTTTTACAGACCCTACCAACTTTAATAAGTTTTTCAAAAAACACACATCTATAACTCCACTAATGTTTAGACAACAATTTATTAAGGAACATTTTAACCATATTTAATCTCATTTTAACCATTCAATAAAATTACAGTTCTCCGATTATTTATTATGCTTTTATAAATACTTATATAAATCATAAATAGCGGGGTTGTAATAATAAGCAGTATTAGTAGTTCCAGCGCAATGAATAGTTCTTTACAACAATCAATTCAAAAATTAACCGATGAACAAAAAAAGACGGTTACTGAAATAATTTCTAAATACGATTCGTCAAATGTTTCGAAATCGGATTTTGACAACATGATGTCTGAAATTAAAGATGCCGGTATCACCCCTTCGAGAGATCTTAGAAGTATTATTGAAGAATCTGGTTTCAGCATGCCGGAAGGACCCGGTCCGCAAGGAGTTAAAGGTGAAGGAAGACCAAAACCACCTGAATTTATTACCGACTTAATGAGTCAGCTTCAAAGCGGTGACATTTCCGAAGAGGAAATACAATCTTTTCTGCAAATTCTTCAAAATCAAACTGGTGAAAAAACCGGTTCAATCATGGACAAATACGCCTAATAGCCTTTATCCCATTTGATTTCTCCTTACAATAAATCGAGTATTTAAAAAAATACTCGATTTATTTTACACCACAAGATTTTTACTCAATTAAACCCGTCATGGATGTATTCGCGCATCTTTCTGTAATTATCAACAATTCATTTCTTAAATCTGATACAAAGATTGATTCTACTATAAGTTACTCGGTTTCACATATTAGCAGTAGATACAATTTAGTACAAAACTATCTTAAGTAATTTTGATGTAAATAAAGGAATTAAGCGAAACCATGTTTATTGCACTGTAAAATTTGATATATGTAAAATATTGCAGTTCAATATATCCTCAGGACAGAATGAAATTAAGAATAAAATATTATATGTAGAATTATAATGATGAAAAACAAAATATTGCTGCGGCACTATAATAAGTAGAATTAGAGCTAATACAATTGCAAAAAGTTTCTGAATAAGAATAATACAATTAAATGTATAATCCGTAATATCTTTTGATAATAGTGTAAATTTTTTCAACACCTCACTGTTTAATATATTTACACTTTCCTTTCGTATAATCGTTTAACAAATCAACACCCGAAGCATAACTCCTTACATATCAATAACTTAGAAGAATGATAAAAAAATATAATTGCTGGTATGCTTATTGCCCTTTCTAAAATACAATTAAAAGTACAAGGAGATTATCATGATAGTTTTTTTAATAAGCCTGATTTTAGCTTTAGTTGCTGTTGATTTGCTGGTCCGATTTGTAGTGGAACCATTAATTTCAGCATCAAAAGAGAAAAACAAAGTTTCAAAAACTTATAGTCCTAGATTCGATCCGACAATCAAACTTGCTACCGAAACAATGTATGATGGCGGGAAACCCCACACTGAAGAAAAATCCAGCCAATCTGTAATGGATGCGAATAAGCCAAAAGAAACAAATGAAAGTATTAATCAATAAAAAATGAAATAATTTTTATAATTAGGATTTATTATGGTCGCAATTTTTGTTCTCATTTTATTTTTATTAATAATCACACTTGATCTTCTTGTATTAAAAATTCAAGGAAAAAATCATCCCGCATTTGAACCGTCTTTGCCTCAATTTGATTTATTAATGTTTGATGAAAATAATTTAACTATCCCCAAAAATATTTTTTTCTCAAAAGGACATACGTGGCTAAAGAGGAATACCGACGAATTGATTGATATCGGAATTGATACGTTTGGAACCATAGCATTGGGGACATTATCAATTTTGAAATTCGCGGAAGTGGGTAAAGAACTTAAACGCGGAGAAATGATATTCGAAGGCAGTTACGGAAATAAAATAGTTAAGTTCCCCTCCCCTGTTAACGGAATAGTTAAATCTGTTAACACAAATATCATTGGAAAAATAATTTCCGACCCATATGAAACATGGGGCGTTCAGCTAATATCAAAAGATTTGCCCGGAAACAGGAATATATTTTTATCGGGAAGTGAAGCATCAAACTGGATGAAAAAAGAATTTATAAAATTAAAAAGTTTTATTGATGATCATTCGCCAAACATTGAGACAGCGGGTACAACAATGTATGATGGCGGCTCTCTATCCAGCGACATGACTTCTACTTTAGTTAACCAAAGTACAGATGATTTTGAAAAAGAATTTCTCTCATTATAAATACTGGAAAATAAATGTTTAAAGAAAAAGGAATTCTCTTTGATGTTACGCTTTGCATAGGATGCGGTTCCTGCTACGAAGCTTGCAAAGAGGTAAATAAATTGCCGCAAACAAATAACGATTTTTTAAAAGATCATCTCTCGGATAACACTTTTACTGTTGTTGAACAATACGGAGAATTGTACGCTCGAAAACTTTGTATGCATTGTAACGATCCGGCTTGCGCGTCGGTTTGTCTTGTTGGCGCTATTGCTAAGAGTCCAACTGGAGCAGTAGTTTATGACGCTGAAAAATGTATCGGCTGCAGATATTGCATGCAGGCTTGCCCTCATAAAATCCCCAGATACGAGTGGGGAACAACACATCCCAGAGTACGCAAATGCAATTTATGTGATGAGCGCGTAAAAACCGGTAAGCTGCCCGGATGCGTCGATGCTTGTCCAACTGAAGCTGCATTGTTCGGCGATATGGACCAAATTATTGAAATAGCTAAGCAAAGACTTAAAGAAAATCCAGACAAGTACTATCAGCATATATACGGACTAGAAGAAGCCGGAGGCAGCCATGTTCTGGTTATCTCACCTGTACCGTTCGAGCAACTGGGATTTGGTTCGAAATTACCTCTAGAACCTATGCCTGAATTTACAATGAGAGCAATGGAAAAAATTCCATCGGTCGTTGTGGGTGGAGGAGCATTTTTAAGCGCAATGTATTGGCTTACAAAAAGAAAAAATCAAATAGCTAAAGAAGAAAAAAAACAGACTAATGGAAATTAATACTTATGAAAGCAAGTGAAATTTTAAAACCAACATTTTGGAAAGTGGTATCAGTAATTATTGTAACAATGGGTTTATTTTCTACTTATTTTAGATTTTCCCGAGGACTTGGAGCGACAACAAATTTGCATGATACCGTGCCTTGGGGTCTATGGATTGGATTCGATTTTCTTGGTGTTGGTCTTGCCGCCGCTGGATTTACAATCGCCGCTACTGTTCACATTTTTCACATTCATAAATTTGAGCCATTGGTAAGACCAGCAATTCTAACGGCTTTTCTCGGCTATTCTGTTGTAGTCTGCCTGCTGGTAGTAGATTTGGGAAGACCCGAAAATTTTTGGCATCCGCTTGTAATGTGGAATATTCATTCTGTTATGTTCGAAATAACCTGGTGTTTAATTTGTTACACTACGGTACTTATGCTTGAGTTTGCTCCTGTTGTACTTGAAAAATTCAATTTCAAAGCGCCTATAAAAATTCTGAAAATGATTTCCATCCCAATCGTTATCGCGGGTGTTTTATTTTCGACTCTTCATCAATCTTCTTTCGGCTCATTATATTTGATTGTCCCAGGTAAATTGCATCCTTTGTGGTATTCATCTTTACTACCAGTACATTTTTATATTTCTTGTATTGCGGCTGGCTTGTCGATGATAATCTTTGAGTCATTTCTGATCGCCAGATCATTTACTAAAGAGGACGGTTTTTATAATACCGGATTACAAATGGATGTTTTATCAGGGGCCGCTTTTGCTGTTTTAATTGCTTTGATAGCAGGCTTTTTATTAAAAATATATGATTTTGTTGAAAATGGTAAACTTATCTATTTAACTATATTTTCAACTGAAACATATCTTTTCTATTTGGAAATAATTCTTGGAACCATACTCCCTATCTATTTATTAAGCCACAGAAAATTAAGAGAAGATAAAAAATGGTTGTATATAATTTCGATCTTTGTGATTTCAGGATTGATTCTGAATAGATTGAATGTGAGTATTACCGGATTAGCCGCTTCTTCAGGAGTAAATTATTTTCCTTCATTTGATGAAATAAGCATCACAATGATGCTTGTTGTACTTGCGTTGTTCGCTTTCAGATTGATAGCTAAATATTTTCCCCTGTTTGTTAACGAGGAATCCGAAGACCCTGTAAATGGAAGAGTGCAAATAAATCATAACTATTAATTTTTAAGTGATATATATGAATAGTGAAAATGGCACCAGTAATAATAACTATGAGAAGCTAAAATGTATTTGGATGGCCTCTCAGGTGATTGAGTACAAATTATGCGACAATCATTTTGATTGTGAAAATTGCCTTTTTGATAAAGTTATGAGAAACTTAGTGAATGCAGAGGACTCAAGCCTTTGCGGGAAAACAGACATTGTAAATACTATCTTCAATCAATTGCGAAAAATTAAGTATGATAACAATATTATATATTTAAATAATAATCTTATCGCCAGGGAAATTTGTCTAAATACTTTTTATCTGGGCATCAATCCTATTTTAATTTGTTTCCTCGATTCTGTAAGTTCCGTGCAGGTATGTGAGTGCGGTAAAAAAATTACCGCTGGACAGCAGATTATCCAGATATTTGGCGCTTGGGGAACTGTTAATCTTAATTCGCCTAAAAATTTTCTGATTTACGATAAAGTTGGGGATCCTATTGAAAATCCACTTAATTCTCAGTGGTTTGCTATAATAGGCGGTGTAAATCAAGATATTCCTGAAGGTAGACTATCTGTAGAAGAATGGTCCAAAATGCATGAAAGAGCTATTAATATTATAGAACAACTTAAATCGTATACGCCTAAAGTCGGCAATACAATGATGGATGGAGGAACCCAAATCAAGTTTCTACATCAGCTTGTGGGTAATAAAAAATATATAAACATTTTAAATTCATTAAAGATCTAAAAATAACTTTCGTTTTGATTGTCAACGATTTTTCATCGATATGTAAACAAGTTGAATTCCTTTGCTCCGCATACAAATATTAATCCTTTTAAAACAAATTAATAGATCGAACCGAGTGGAAGTCTCTTAAGTATTGACTATTTTTGTGGTAACAAGATTTTAGGAATTATGAAAACTAAGGTACTAAATAGATTAAGTGTTCGTCTCATAATTTCTATTTCATCAATTCTGATAATTATTCTTTCTATTTATACCTACTTTATTTTAAATAATCTTGAAAATTATTTAACTCAAACTAGATTTCAGACATCATATAATATAAGCGATATAATTAAAAAGTCGATGCGTTATAGCATGCTTTTAAACCGCCGGGAAGATGTTCATCAAATAATTAATACACTTCGTTCTGAAATAGGTGTTGAAGAAATACGTATTTACAACAAACTAGGTACAATAGTTTTTTCTTCCAACCCCAAGGAAATCCTCAATAAGGTTGATTTAACAGCGGAAGCCTGCATAGTTTGTCATAACAGTTCTATTCCGCTGCAAACATTAACAAAACAAAATAAAATGAGAGTTTATAAAAATTCAGATAATAAACGTGTACTTGGTTTAATTAATCCGATCCAAAATGAACCGGATTGCTCGAATGCTGACTGCCATGCCCATCCTTCAAATGTTCGTATACTGGGGGTTCTCGACGTTGGTGTTTCGCTTGAACAACTTGATTTAATTATCCATAGCAGTACAAGGAAAGTAATTCTGGCTTCTGTTCTAATTGTTATCTTCATTTCTTTTTTCTCCGGTTTATTCATTTCAGTTTTAGTTTATAAACCAATCGAACAAATAAAGGAAGGAATTGATGAAGTAGGGAACGGAAATTTGGACTATAAAATTAAAGTTAATTCTAAGAATGAGCTGGGACAAATGGCTCGTCGATTTAATGAAATGTCAACAAATCTTGATGAGGCCTATAAAGAAATAAAAAATTGGTCGGAAACTTTAAATGACAAAGTGAACGAAAAGACAAAAGAACTAAAAAATATTTATAACCAGGTAAATCAAATTGAAAAACTGGCTTCACTCGGAAAACTATCAGCTACTGTAGCTCACGAGTTAAATAATCCGCTGGCAGGAATTTTAACATACAGTAAATTGATCACGAAAAAATTACAAGCTATGCAGACGAATTCCGAGCATTCAAAAATAATTGAATATCTTGAATTAATTTCTCATGAATCTGCTCGCTGCGGACAAATTGTAAAGGACTTGCTGATTTTTTCACACTCTGAACGGGATGAATTTACAAAGGAAAACCTTGTAAAGATAATTTATCATAGTATTACTGTTATTAATCATCATCTTGAGATGAATGGTATAACCTTAATTAAGGAATATTCTGAAGAACCAATTGAATTATTCTGCAGTGCATATAAAATTCAACAGGCATTAATCTCGCTCTTAATAAATTCAATCGAAGCAATGCCTTCAGGCGGAATAATTAAACTTACTATAACTCTTGAAAATAATAACGTCGTAATTAGAGTAATTGATGAGGGTACAGGAATTATGAATAAAGATTTACCTCATATCTTTGAACCGTTTTATTCAACAAAAGAAACCTCCGGTACCGGGCTTGGGCTGGCCGTTGCCTATGGAATAATTGCAAATCATAAAGGGAAAATAGAAGTAGAAAAAACATCTGCGAATGGAACAACTTTTAAAGTAATATTACCACAAAATGAACAATACGCTTAACGGGAAGCTTTATGGATAAAAAAGAAAAAATATTAATTGTTGATGATGAAAAAATTGTCAGGGAATCTCTTTACCACTGGTTCGAAGACGAAAATTACCTTGTTGATACTGCAGAAGATGGTGAAACTGCTTTAAAAAAATATGAAAATGAAAAATATGACCTTCTTCTTGTTGACATGAAAATGCCTGGAATCAGCGGATTGGAATTGTTAACCAGAATTAAAGCGATAGATAAAGATGCACTTATAATACTCATTACAGCTTTTGCATCTGTACCAACTGCGATTACAGCATTAAAAACCGGGGCTTATGATTATGTAACAAAACCTGTCGATCCCGACGAACTTGCCCACCTAGTTAAAAAAGCATTTGAACAACGCGCACTAAAGATTGAAAATACGCAGCTTAAAGAGAATATAGATGAAATTATCAGACCGGATAATTTGATCGGCGAAAGTTTTCAGATGAAAAAAATTTTCGAACTGATTCATTCTGTGGCGCATACAGATACCACAGTCATGATAAGAGGTGAAAGCGGTACAGGAAAAGAATTGGTGGCAAAAGCAATTCACATAAACAGCAAAAGAAAATATTCTCCTATTATTACAGTTAACTGCGGTGCTTTGGCTGAATCGCTTCTTGAAAGCGAATTGTTCGGACACGAAAAAGGCTCATTTACAGGAGCTCAGTTCAAAAGAAAAGGAAAATTTGAGATGGCCAACGGCGGAACAATTTTTCTTGATGAAATCGGCTCAATTTCAGTTAGGATGCAAATTGAATTGTTGAGAGTAATTGAAACAAAACAGTTCAACCGGGTTGGCGGAAATGAATTAATTAGAAGTGATTTTAGAGTAATAACCGCTACAAACGAACCTTTGGAAGAACTAGTAAAAGCGGGTAAGTTCAGAGAAGATTTATATTACAGATTAAATGTATTTGCAATTTTAATACCTCCTCTACGTGAAAGAAGGAACGACATTCCTCTGCTTGTAAATTTCTTTATTAATAAATTTTCTACTGTAATGAATAAAAAGATAAAAAATGTTTCCAGAGAGGCGATGGATTTTCTGACGAACTATGATTGGCCTGGCAATGTTCGTGAATTGGAAAATGCGATAGAAAGAGCAATGGTGGTTGGGAAATCTGAATCTATTAATGTTGAAGATCTGCCATTTCATGTTTCTTGTATTAACTTGGGAATGGATAGTGACGAGAAAAGTCTTTCATCAATGGAAAAAAAATATATTCTGAAAATTTTAAATGAAACCGGTTGGAATATTTCTAAAACCGCTCAGATGCTTGAGATTGACAGAGTTACACTTTATAATAAAATAAATAAGTACAGCCTCCGTAAAGATGAGTATTGATGGATATCTTTATCGCACCAATTAATTTTTATAACAATTTGCTGCTACAAAATCTTGTTAAAGAATTATCGAAAAGATTATCGTCTAGAATTGATGTTATTGACCTAAAGATAAATCTTGATGATTTCTATTCAATTGATCGCGGGCAATATTTTTCCACGCAAATTATTGCTGAGGCAATAACACTTTCGGATCTGTTTGCCGGAAAAGTAATTTTATTAACCGACGTGGATCTTTTTGTACCGGCTTTAACTTTTATTTTCGGTGAAGCTCAGCTTAACGGGAAACATTCTATCCTTTCCGTCTGCCGCCTGCATGAAGAATTCTATTCCGGTATATCCAACGATAATTTATTATTGGAGCGAACGATTAAAGAAGCGCTGCACGAGCTTGGACATTGTTACGGTCTGCGCCATTGCATTGATTGGGACTGCGTGATGCATGCGTCACATGGAATTGAAGAAGTCGATATAAAGGGAAATACTTTCTGTCGGAAATGTATTTCTAAAGTCGAAGGTTATAAAGGGCAATTTTAAACAGCAGTTATTGATATCTGTTTTTTAAATTATTTTTTAATAATGATTAGAGATGAAATTATTACCTTTAGTTTTCTGAGTGTAACAAACAAGCAATTGTTTAAAATTAACCTTGAAAATTAATATTATACATTTATAGTTTTGCAGTTAACTGATACTTTTTTCAGGAGTAAAAAACACTCAAAATCAACACTTTCACTTTTATCGTCCAAAACCGGGAATTAATTTTAGGTCTATTTTGGAGAGCAAAAATATAGTTTCAACCGCAAATCATTTATTCAATATATAGCGGTCTTGAACGCAACTTCAAATTAAAGGAACTGATTTATTATGAACAAATACATTAATTTTTCCTTTCGCTCATTTGCAATATATTTAGGGATGTATTTCCTCTCTTCCTGCTCAGTTTCAAAACATTTTTCTCAGAGTGAATTTGAGGAAAAAATTATTACTGTAAACCAGTGGGGCGGAACGCCGGCAGTTGATTCACTTGCAAAAAAGCATACAATTTCTCATATCACTCTTCATCATGAAGGGGTTAGTTTTCCCGAAGGGAAAGATCCGGTAAAATATCTGAAAGATCTTCAATCCTGGTCAAGATCTCAAAAACAGTGGATCGATATCCCGTACCATTATATCATCGATCTTGATGGAAAAGTTTATGAAGGACGAGACATAAAATACGCCGGGGACACAAACACTGAGTACGATCCTGCTGGTCATGCCCTTATTGAAGTTGTAGGAAATTTTGAAGAGGTTCAGCCGAATCAGCATCAACTAAAAGCGGTGGTTAATACGATGACATGGCTGGCAAAGAAATATAATGTTCCGGTAGACTCAATCCGTGGACACAAAGATTATTCATCAGCTACTGTATGTCCGGGTAAATATTTATACCGTTTTCTTCAAAATGGATATTTAAAAGATGAGGTTACAAAAAATCTGCAGTGAAAATTTATTATAAAACTATTATCAATATATTTTTTTTAATGCTAGTGTTTTCTAATGAGTATAAATTTCTACGAAAATTATTAAAGGCAGATAAAACGGATAGAGGACTTTTTCAAGTCCCCTATAAGCAATATTATTATTTTTTCTTAGCTTCTTTGGGCATTAATACTGTATCAATGATATGAATTACCCCGTTTGAAGTGGCAACATCAGCAGTTGTAACGTGCGATTTATTAATCATTACTTTACCATCCATAACTGAAATGGCTACATCTTGACCTTCTACTGTGGTTGCTTTTTTCAATTTAGCTACATCTTTTGCCATTACTTTGCCGCTTACAACGTGATAAAGAAGTACTTTTTTTAATGCTTCTTTATCTTTTAATAAGTTATCTAAAGTCCCTTTTGGAAGTTTAGCAAAAGCATCGTCTGTTGGAGCGAACACTGTGAATGGACCTTTACCTTTTAAAGTCTCAATTAATCCGGCTTCGGTTAAAGCTTTAGCAAGTGTTTTAAATTTTCCGGCCGCTATAGCTGTTTCTACTATATCTTTCATTTTTTCTTTAGGCATTAAAACTGCATCAATAATGTGAATCACCCCGTTTGAAGCGGCAACATCCGCTGTTGTAACGTGTGATTTATTAATCATTACTTTCCCATCCATAACGGAAATGGCTACATCCTGACCTTCGACTGTAGTTGCTTTTTTTAATTTCATTACATCTTTTGCTGTTACTTTACCGCTCACAACGTGATAAAGAAGTACTTTTTTTAATGCTTCTTTATCTTTTAACAAATTATCCAAAACACCCTTTGGTAATTTTGCAAAAGCATCGTCTGTTGGAGCGAAAACCGTGAAAGGACCTTTACCTTTCAAAGTCTCAATTAATCCGGCTTCGGTTAAAGCTTTAGCAAGTGTTTTAAAACTTCCTGCCTCTATTGCTGTTTCTACAATATCTTTCTTCTGAGCGAAAACAGATATTGACAATATAAGAGCAAATAATACTGTCGCTATAAATTTATTTTTCATGTTACACCCTTTTTTTTATTTATTATTTTATGGATTACAATAAATAACACAGAATATATTTTATTAGTTCATCATATTTTTTTTAATGGGATTTTATAATTACTCTAATTACAAGAACTAGTTATCTTGGCGTGAAAATCAGCAAAGTGACAGGGATCCATTTTTTCAAAAAAAGTAAAAATAAATCGCTTAATGATCATAATTAATAAAAAATCATTTTTTCAGTGATGCACTTTTTATAGCTATCAATTACAATTACCAGTATTTCAAAAGCTCATTAAAAAACTACAACTTATTAAAATACTCCGGTTTTAAACTAAAGTTAAAAGGTGAGGTTAAACTTTATAGTAAATCAAAGTTTGCGTATATTTTCTGTAACCGAAATACACTTTTCTTACAAATCTGCGTATTTAGTTTTTATTAGTTGAATTTTAATATCCCATTAATTATAAATCATAAAAGGAAGATTTAATGAAGAAAGAAGATTTTATTTTGTTTAGCGGCGGTATAAATGGAGCCGAAGCGGAATTTGGAGCTACTGCCGAACTCTTTGGAATAGAAGAAGTAAATTTCACTTTCGAAGGACACGCGTTAGCACGCCGGCGTGGAATTAGAATGTTGAATCATGATGAGTTAAAAAACGGCGATGTAAGCTTAGATTACGTTTCTAAATTGATGAACCGAAAATTTCCCGCTACTCCGATATTCAGAAAAATTCTGCAAAGTATATGGTATCAAATTAACAATGGTCAAGAAATTTATGTAGTTGGAGAAATTTTGGCTGACAATACCGTAAAAGGCGGAACGGGCTGGGGCGCGGAGTTTGCAAAGTTATGCAACAAACCTATTTTTGTATTCGATCAAAAACGTGACGCCTGGTTTACATGGAGCCACCTGAATTGGATTCCTGTTGACGAAGCACCCGTAATTAAACACTTACATTTTGTTGGAACGGGAACACGATTTTTGGAAGAGAACGGTAAGAAAGCAATTAAAGATTTATTCGAAAGAAGTTTTAAATAAAATAATTTTATTTAATATGAATCGGTTAATTGACTAAATCAGTTGAGTATGTCTGGATTGCGGTTTATTTTTATATCGCACCAGACGTGTTCGCTGAATGATTAAATATTTATTTTTGTTTTTACAGTGTTAAATCCGCGAATAAAATTCATTTACAATTTCGGTTAATTTTTGATCCAACTTCGAATAAACTATTTTTTTGAACTTCTCAGGAATACCATAAAAAGCTTCGGCAATTACTCCATTAATACAGGCTAGAGTATCCGAATCCCCTCCTATTGTAATCGCCTTTCTGATTGAATCTTCAAAATTTTCCGAGATAAGAAATGTATAAATTGCCTGCGGAACCGTCCCCTGACAACTTTCATCGAATTTGTAATTAGTTACAAGTTCATCATATTCGAAATTAATATCATATCCAATTTTTCGTTTTATAAACTCTGATATATTTTTTTTATCTTTTGTAGTTCGCGCCAAATATATGGCCCCCGCAACAGCTTTTGCTCCTTTAATTCCTTCAATATGATTATGAGTTACAGACGCTGATTCCTCAGCTTTTTGTAAAACATCATCCAAAGAATTATAATAAAATCCTACCGGAGCGACCCTCATTGCCGACCCGTTTCCCCAACTATTATAACCTTTCATATTAATTGAATTAGCCCATTTATGAAAACTTCCGCCGTAGGTTAATCTTGGGTAATTAAAATAATACTCTCTCATTTTTTTAGGAAAGGGTTTGTTATTTATAATTGAATCGGCTAAAGCAACCATTAAAACTGTGTCGTCTGTAAAATGATTTAACTTATTGACCATAGTAAAGTTGTAATCGGGTTTTTCCTCCTTGAACTCATAGACCGATCCTACAATATCTCCGAATATTCCGCCTAACAATTTGATCTCCAATAATTATAAAACACAAAATTACAATTAAATTTGATTTTTTCGCTAAGCTGATTTTAATACACTGCAATTTTTTTTACTTGTTTTTTTGGTTACTTGTAGGAAAAAAGGAGTTAAGATAAAAAAGTAGAAAAAAGTCTGTTCCTCTTTACTGGATTGTATAGTTTATTATGCGGCACACTATACTTAATGATTCTTAAAATATTTTATTTGAATAGATTCTAATCCGAACTTATTAATTTTGTTTACTTTTTTAATTTAGCAAGCGCTAACGTTATATTCTTCTGTCCGTTATATTTCATGGTTACACGAATACTATCATTTAATAATTTATTCGCCTCTTCATCAATCTCATTTTCAACAAAAAAAACAAGCATTGAATCCTGCGCCCAAAAAACCGAACTCAATGGTGTATTGTCGATATCGTTGTTTACTCTTTTAACAGCCTTCGAATAATTGTTAAATTTATTATAAACCGCAAAGTAATCACTTTTGCGATAACTATAATTAAAAACAACAAAATTTGAGTTTTCAAAATAATTTGTAAAGTTATACGCGTATTCTGAATTCATTACGGTATTATACTTAAAGTTTGGAGTTTGCTCCGGATAAACGGATTTCGGGTTAAATTTATTATGACCAAAATCTATTAATTTGTGCGGAGTGATTGATAGTGAATCTAGTATATAGACGGTATCGTTAAAAAGTGGAGTGTAATAAAGCGTATTATTAATTTTCGAAAATGTTGAATATTCAAAAATTGACATACATTCAAGGTCATTTGTAGGAAATCGAGTGTCAATAATTTCAAAATCTGAATTTGTAATTATTAAATTCGGATCTGAATCCCTTCTATTGCACCTATATACAAAATCAAAATAAATTTCATTTAGGTACACTGCATAAAAATGTGGTCTGAATTTTAATTTATTTTTATTTACAAACTCATATTTGGAGTTGAAGACGATCAAGCTTTGTCGATTAATATCATGTATACTGATTGTACTATCTATATTAATATTAAAATCTGTTGGATATCTAAATTTTTTCTCTTCATAACCCTTTATTTTTTGGAGTACTTCGCCATTTTTATTAAATATAAAAAGTGAACGCGACGCCAATGCATCGAGCAAAAATATTTTGTTATCGAATATTTTAATTTTCTCTATTGTAATTGAATAATTAGTTTTCAAATTTACGTATTTAACGTCATCAACAAACTCTGAAAGTTTTAACGAATCGTTTAAACCAATGTCAAATTTTATTGCTTCAATCGGTTTTTGGATATTGACAGGATCATTGCAGCCATTAAACAATAAAAAGAAGATCGTGAATATTATTATCGAAAATATTCCACCAATAAATTTCCATCTATGAAAAAAATATTCATTCATATCATAGATCCCCTAACTTTTTAGTAATTGACTTTGCAGGTAATATTTGGACAATTCAGGATAATTTTGAATAGGGATAAAACAATCTTTTATAATCAGGGATGAATCAGTGGTGAAATAATATGTGTAATTTTTTTTATCAATTGGCGATAAAAACATCCCCTCGGGTAAATTATAAACAGGAATATGCAGGTTATTTACTCTTTTAAAAATAACAAGTTCTTTAAGTTCATCGTATTTAGAGATTAGAATAATTTTTTCTGTGTTGGTTTTTGAAAACTCTTTTTTAATATTTTTTATTTCTTCGTCATTACAAACGGAACAATTCAATTTATTGTATTTTAGCATAATTTTATTTTCACCATTAATAATATCTCCAATTGTTACTTTATCCCCCTCTTCCGTAATTAAAACTACATTCTTATTTATACTAATTCCGTTGACAGTTTTTGCCAAATCCAGAACTTGAACAGAAAAGGAATTATTTTTTTTATTATCAACACCGCTCAACCGGCTATTTATATTATAAAATGTAATTACAACTAGAACAATAAGAGCAATTACGAGAAGTTTACTGTTATCAATATTCTTATTGACATTTTTCCCCCAGAACATTTTAATTTTCCTTTTCTTTGGCTAATAAAAGAATTGGATTCGAGAATTCACCGAGATTTTCGAATGTTTTAGGCATGGGATTCGGAAGATTATTAGCAGAGAGAAATTTTATATATTCCTTGATAGCGAAAGGTTCAACAACTGAAATAATTTTATTTCCAGCACTCCACAGAGGTGGTCCAAAAGGGATATGATTAATATCGTTACTTAATCTGGAAGAAGTTTTACAGAGCCCTGTTTTTTTTACGTAAATAGTTAAATAGTTCATTCGATTATAAGAATAATGAAAATAGAAACGGCCTCCTGTGTCAATAAAATTGGAAATATTATACGCGTAGTCCCCCTCACCTATTAAATTCATTTTAGACATAGGAGATTGGCTTTTGTTTAAAAGTTCTAAATCGAGAGCTTTTGATCCAAAATTTATTTTAAGATATGGATTTGGACCTGAGGGTAATATTTTATACACTTTGTTTTCAAGAATCGGCGTATAATAAACGTCATCCATATTCTTTGTAAATACAGTATAAGGGAATATAGAAAGATTTTCATAAGCTCCCAGTGGTATAAAACCTTCAATTACGTTGAATGAAGAATCCGCATAGAACATTTTAGTTTTTTTTATATTCCTCGTCCCGATGTTCCCGGTTGAAAAACAGAATAGATTATCATTGATACATTCAAAGAAGAACGCGTTAAAATTTATTTTAGTTTCTTTAATAAATATTCCATTTAAATCATATTCAATGATTTTTTGTAGATTCGGCTCAAGTATGAACATTTTTTCTTTATCTGTGTGAATTATAAAATCATGGGGTGTTTCAAATTCACCTGGACCTTTTCCATGAGCGGAAATTTTAGTTAAATATTTTCCGTCTTCGGTAAATACAAATATTGCTTTCGAGTTACTTCTATCGAGTAAATATAACCTGTGGTTTTTATAAATAATTTTATCAACATTGCCTATCATAGCTTCATCGTTCGATTCAAGGAACACTGCATCAATTTCAGAGAAATAATTCGAAAGTATTAGAGATTCATCTGAGATTTCGATATTAACATTATACTCAAATTTTTCAGATTCGGTGTTTGTCTGATAGTCGCAGCAGGAAAATAACATCCACCCCGCTATAATTATTATTCTATAATAAATCATAATGTCACCTATTATAGTTTTTATTTTTAGCCGAATAAGAAGATGTATCAATTCTTATCCGGCCCGAATTAGTTAAATTAATTATGCATCGCAGGGAGCGACTATGCAGCCTTCTCTTTCACACCATCCTACACAGCCCCATATTCTACCCTCTCTGACTACAAAATAAGTCGCTGGAATTGGAACACCATGTATGTAAACCCACATAATACCATATTCCGTTCTCGAACAGGGATATTTGGTTTGACAATAATTTGTATATCGATTATCCCCCATCCCCCGTCTAAACTTATCTTAATCAAAAACACAATTGATATTAATTAGCCATCGTTGATTTTATAGAATCATTTTGATTGAAAAATATTTTCAGAAGTATTTCAATAGGTAAAATAAATTGAAAGTAAAACTAATAATCAGTTGGATTTTATAATGCGGTTGCGGAGTTTTACCGCTTGTATTTAACTAATTTGTGAATGAATCGCAATAAATAAATATTTTAAAATTATTCTAAATAAGAAAAAAATAAACAATATAAATTGGATTGCTCCTTTTAGAATAATCTGGTGAGAAAATGGAGTATTAAAAATCGAAAAATTTTTTAATTCAATTTTGTTCTATTCTTAAACTCCAGTATTATAATTCATCAAAGTTTTTTCGGCAATATTAATTACAAGCTCTTTTAATTCCTGTGGGTGAACAACTTTAATTCCTTTTCCTCTTCCGGCAATCCAGCTTGCCATCTCGTCCAATGAATTTACCGTACATTCAAATACTATTATACCATTGGGATCTTTAGATATTTTCTGGAACTCCATTAATTGTTTTGTTCTTAATCTCTCCGCCCATGCTTCTGTAACTTCAAGCTTAATATTATATTTTTCATTTCCCAGCCAGCTTTTAAAGGAAGTCTCAAATATTCTTTTTAATTCAATTCTGGGTATTTTTCTAAACTTCAATTCTTTTACGGATATATCCTTAATTCTCTCCAGCAAAAACTGTTTAATTTTATCCTCTTCTCTCGCTAATACCCGCCAGTTATTATCCGATTCGAAAATCATCATTGGTTCTATCTGATGATATTTTTCAGATTTATCATCCGGTTTTTTATACAGGATATCGACCTTGTTTGTTTTTTCGATGGCTTGCTGAATGAGAGAAAATATCACTAAAGAAAATTCCTTAGTTTTGTTGACCATTAAACTTGTCGATTTTTTATAGCTGTTTTCAATTACGGCGGACGTTATATAATTATTAAGCAAATCCTTAATTTTATCTGTCGGAATAGTGTTTTGAATTTCCAAACCTTTACCGGAGATAGAATGAATTTCAATTCCATCTGAACGCAATTCCTGCATATCTCTTTTAATAGTTAGCGCATCGCAGTTAAACTTGTAAGCTAAATCTTCGGTTGTTACTTTATCCTTTGCACATATAACATAAGCCAGCAATTCGATTTGTCTTTTGATTTTCTGCTTTAAATCCCGCATTTGCGCCCTCATTTAATCAATGTTTAAGTAAGTCCAATTAGTATCATTTAATGATACGACAATAGTAAATCTACTTCATAAATTTGATTTATAAAAATGAGGGACAATTATGGAAATCATCAAAAGAAAATTTGTATCTCAAAATTCCATGTCAATTCTTCAGTTTTCAACCGAAAAAACCGACACATTGGAATATTTGTCATTAAGCCACTCGCTTAATAATAACCTTATTGAAATTACAGAAGCTAATGATTTCGGGGATGTTAACTCATTGGGTCTGACCAATAAATCCAAAAATTACATCTTTTTATCCGACGGCGATATTCTAGTGGGAGCCAAACAGAATCGTGTATTAAACACCTCCATATTTTTGGCTCCCGATCAAAAAATATTTATGCCGGTATCGTGCGTTGAAAGAGGAAGATGGAAAAAAGTTTCAGATAAGTTTTCATATTCCGATTACAACGTTCCGCATTCAGTTCGGTTTCACAAAACCAGAAACGTTTCGGAAAACCTTAGAATGAAAAAAGAATTCGACGCCGATCAATCGCAAGTATGGAAAAACGTGGATTCAATTTATCAGTCTTTTTCAATGGAATCAGCCACAGATAATATACTCGACATTTATGCCGGGAAGGAAAAAATTCTTCAAGATTTCCTCAATGATTTTAAAATAGATAAAGCGGCAAACGGTTTGGCAATGTTTGTGGGAGACTCTTTACTATCCATAGATATATTTAATCGCAGGGAAATATTCGCCGAGTACGCGCCAAGAATCATAAAATCTGGAGCTCTGGAGATATTTCACCTTGATACGGATAAAAAAGCAGCGGGAGTAAAGGAAGTATTCTATAAAACGATTACTTTCCTCGACGAACTGGAGAATATTGGAATCCATAGGAACGCGGGTGCCGCTTCGGGCGAAGAAACCAGATACAGTTCGGATAAAGTATCAGGCTTTAAATTGGAGTTTGATAATCAATTGGTTCATTTAAGCCTTCTTCAGTTATAGAGGAATTAATGGAATTCTTAAATGGAATTGAGTTTATAGAAAGCAAACCGGAAGATGTAATTGATCATCTTAAAAATGTAAAACGGGAAGTTATTACGGTTCCCCCGGATCAGCTCTATATTTATTTTGAAAATGAAAAGCCCTATTTGTCTGTCAATAGCAGAGGGCAATTGAACTTTCAGGTAAGAAAAGCATTTTTGCACAAACTGTTACGCTGGTGTAAATTTCCCGTTTCACAATTATTAAAACTCAGTCCGGAGACTTTATGCAGTTTATTAAATGATTGTCTCTTGTTGATTAAAAGTCCAGTTGTAAATATTAAACTGGAAGATGGGGAAGCTCTTACAATTACAGGTAATCGATATTCCGAAATTACAGATCTGTTTATACTTGAACATTTAAATGGACTTAATGTAGAGAAAATTACAAGAACAGATTTTTTTATGCGAATCTATTCCGAAATTTCTCAAAAAATTGAAATTTTAGAAGGTGATGAATTTGGATTCGGCATTAACATAGTTAATTCGGAAACTGGATTCAAAGCTTTATCTGTTCATAATTATATCCTGCGTTATATCTGTAATAACGGAGCTGTGGCAAAAATTGGCCAAATTGAAAAATTATATCATTACGCACATCACAGAGATTTTCTTGAATTTTCGATTACAAGGGGCATTAAACAGTTCCATGCTAATAAAGAGATGATTATAGATTCTATCCAAAATAGTGTTAATTCAAAACTCGATGATAATTTCGATGTGATAAATAAAAAACTGACTTCGTTAATAGGCAGTAAACAATCGAAAACTATAATGGATGAGCTTGACCCTAATTCTAATTTGTTTACTTTGTTTAATCATCTTACTAACCGGGCTAAAGAATTTGATTCCGATAAAAGATTACAAATTGAGGAATTAGCCGGAAACATGGTAACAAATAAATTGACATAATTTTTATTTGGTGTTGAACTGAGGGTATATAATAATTTTTTTTCCGTCAATTAATAATCTTTACTTAAAAACAAATATGGATTAAGCGTAAGGAGTAACAGGTAAAGTTAATTAAAAACCGCCAGTAGATGTAATCTTACTAAACAGGAGCATTCATTAAACTTATAAAGGGATAAAATGAGAAGAAATCTATCAGCAATTCAATCAGAAGCGGGTATTCTAAAATTAACAAGAATTTTACTTGCTATGAATAATTGTTTGGAGCTGGAAGGTCTTCAATATTGGCCAAATCATTATTTATCTGATCTGGATTTAGAGAAACTTTATTTGGATTATTGGGATACTTATGAAGACGATCCTCAAGTACTAGATTATATATCTACTTATAAAAATGAAATTTTAGCGGTGGTAGGTCAAAAAATTTCCAATACAGGAATTTTTAATTTCGGTCCCGATTTTACAGACGAAACCATCTCCGATTTTTATATAAAAGTTTTATCGGGTCAACAGGCTCTCGCAAAACTGGCAATATGCGCTTATTCATTTATTAACGAGTTGGGAAATTTTACCAAAGACAACACAAACGCGTATACTATAAAGCTTGAAGAGATTCCAAATTATATTAATCCGTTCGTTATTTCAAAAGATATGTATGATTCCGAGGATTTTGATATAAAAATAACTCCGCTCTCATTATCAAAAGTCGCCGATATAATTGATAACACAGGGCTGTTAAAAGTTGTTTAACCGATCAGTTAGAGGGATAAAAATTATGAACAAAATTATAAGCGAGTTTAATAACGGTTCGTCGCTAATTTATAAAAAAGAAAACGGCAGAATAATTAAAGGCTTGCTTCTGGAAAACGGGAATGAAAAATATTACGATGTATTATTTTTTGGTGATTTTAAGAATAACAGAGCAATAATAGATAATAGCGAGTTCATATATTATATAGACCGCAAAGGGGAAATAATCACAAAACACAATTATACGATGGGAAGCTGTTTCAGTGAAAACAGAGCTGTTGTTTTTACGCGTGAAGCTACAATTTTAATAGATGAAAATGGAAACGAAATTAAATATTTTCCGGATAACCCGGTTATATTTGATTTTAGTGACGGTCTCGCATTGATTTCTTCAATAAGCGATAAGGGTGAAAAACGAACCGACGGATTTATTGATTATCAAGGCAATATGATTATTCCGTTTATATTTGAAAACGAAATTCCGAATCCTGAAGATTTGTTAAATACTGATCAATTCTATTGTAACGGTAGAATCAGATTTAAGTTGAACGGGAAATATGGATTTATAGATAAAAATATAAACATAATTGTGGAACCCATTTATGAAATGGCTTCCGGTTTCTCCGAAGGATTGGCCGCCGTATCAGTAAACGGCAGGATAGGTTTTATTGATACGAGTGGAAAATTAGTTATCAATTTTGAATATGAGAATACAGTAAATTTTTCCGAGGGAATCGCTCCCGTTTGTATAAATGGGAAATGGGGCGCAATTGATATAAATGAAAATGTTGTTTTAGATTTTAAATATGATAGCATGGCGGATTGCCGATCGGGCGAGATTCCGTTTTGCACTAATGGTAAATGGGGAATTTTGGGGATCGACGGCCAAATTATTATTCCCCCGCGTTTCGATTATATTTATCATAAAATAGACGGAGTTTATCGAATAGTTCTTCACGGCAAAGTCGGTTTTACAAATCTCCGCAACCAATTGATATTGAACACTCTTCCGGAAAGTTATGAAAAATATATATTGAATTGATGATTTAGGCAAAAATAGCTGATGTTGTTATTTTGTTTTTATTACCAATAAAGAAATATCATCTTCCTGAACGGCGTCGCCTTTCCATTCGTCAATTGTAAATAATAGTTCATCCACAATTTCTTGCGGACTCATGTTTGCAATTTCACCGAACTTCCGAATAAAACGGGGGTAATCATACATCTCACCATTTTTATTCATTTGTTCGGGCAGTCCGTCGGAAAATATCATTATCGTATCACCACTTTCCATTTGTTTTTCAATTTGATTAAAAAACATAATTTTAGACATAGCGCCCAATGGCATTCCAGTTACCATAAGTTCTTCAACCTTTTTATTGCCACTATTGTAATAATATACCGGCGGCATACCCGCGCTCGAGAATAGGAGTTTTTTATTTTTAATTTTCATCAGGATAAATGCCATCATGATCCGGCCGAGTTTAATTTCTTTAATTATTCGAGTACATCTTTCAAAGAATGATTTAATATCTAAGTTCGATTCGAATGAAGCAAAAAATCCTTTGAATAATGTAACCATTGTCCCGGCTTGCAGACCGTGCCCGGTAGCATCTCCGAAAGCGATACTTAGAGTACCATCTTCATCGTGCTTAAAATCATAGTAGTCCCCTCCTACCTCTGTAGCGGTTCTCATAAAAACCGCGATTTCCAAATCCTCTGTTTGGGGAATTTCCTTAGGTAGCATCGAAAGCTGCATATTTCTTGCGTCTTCAAGTTCTTGAGTTTTTCTTTCGTTTTCAGCTTTTAATGCTCTTTTTTCCGATTCGGCAGCGGTGATCAATAATTCTCTTTCTCTCATTAAAGCTTTTTGTTCGCGTCTTTTAATCTCAATGCCTCTAATTCCGTATAATAGACTTAAAAATGCTATTACATAAAGGGCATAAGCTATTTTAGTTCGCCACCAAGGAGGTTTAACACTAATAATTAAAGATGAACCTTCATTATTCCAGAGTCCATTATTATTTGATCCTGATATTCTAAGAACATATTCCCCAGGGGATAAATTTGTGAAAGTCACTGAATGATTGGATTCAAGTTGAATCCAGTTTTCGTTAAAACCTTCGAGTTTATATCTGTATAGGTTTTTAAAATTATTTAAGTAGCTGAGTGCCGAAAATTCGAATGAAACGATATTATCTTCGTAAGTAAGAACAATTTCATTGCGGTAAGCTATACCTTTTTCTATAATCGCTTTGCCTTCCTGGTCGTCGGTATTATATTTTCGAAAATCTGTAAATACAACAGGCGGTATAAATAGATTGATCTTTATGCTGTCGGGATTAAATACATTCAATCCATTTGGACCACCGAATAATAGTCTTCCAATTTTAGAATCGTTCGCATAAGCATTCTGATTAAATTCATTTCCCTGCAAACCGTCTTGATAATAATAATTGTTAAACTTATCAGAAGATGGATTAAATCGGGAAAGTCCATTATATGTGCTTAACCACAAATCATTATTTTCATCCTCAACAATTCCGAATATAACATTATTGCTAAGTCCGTTTTTTTCCGTATATGATTTAAATGAGTCGGTTTTTGGATCGTATCTATTTAATCCGGACATTGTTCCAATCCAGATATTCCCTTTTGAATCTTCAAAAATTTTAATTACTCTGTCATCGTTTAAACCTTCTTTCCTATTATCTTTTTGTCTGTACTTTTTATTAAAAGATCCGGTTTGGGGATTAAAAAGATTTATACCTCCGCCGTATGTTCCAACCCATAACAGCCCGTTTTTATCCTCAAGAATGGACCACACACCGTTATAACTTATTGACGTGGAATCGTTCTCATCATGTATATAATTAATAAACTTACCTGTAATTCTGTCAAACTTATTTAATCCTCCACCGTAAGTGCCAATCCACAAGACACCATGTTTGTCCTCATATATGGAATAAATTCTGTCGTCACTTAGAGAATTAGCATTGCCGGGCTCATTTTTGTACAGTTGAAAAGTTTCTTTATTCTTGTCGAATTTTAGAAGACCGCCGTTGAAAGTACCAAGCCATAATACTCCTGATTTGTCCTCATAAATTAATTGAATCGGGTTGTTTACAATGCTTTTAGGATTTTTAGGATCGTGAGTATAATTTTTGAATCTATTATTTTTATAATCGAATTTCTCAAGACCAGCGCTTGTGCCTATCCAATAAATACCATCTCTGTCAACAAATAAAGCTCTAACGTCGTTTGTTTTAAGACCGTTCATTCTGCCGGGTAAATTTTTGTAATGTTCAAACGCTTGAGTTGATGGATGAAAATAGTTCACCCCACCTGTATTTGTACCGACCCATATTACTCCGCCGCTGTCTTCATAAATCGAGAAAATAAAATTATCGGTGATACTTGTAGGATCAGTCGGTTCATTTTTATAATATGAAAATTTTTCAGTTTTGGGGTCAAACCTGTTTAATCCTCCGCTCACGGTACCAATCCATATTATTCCATTTGAATCTTCAAAAACAGGCCACACAAAATTATCGCTCAAGCCTTGGGAAACATTGGGGTTACTTTTATAATGTGTAATTTTACCGGTAGATTCATCAAGTTTGTCGAGTCCCCCGGCGGTACCTATCCAAATGTTATCTCTGCTGTCACGAGTTATAGAATAAACCCGATCGTTACTTATTGTATTGGTATTTCCAGGATTGTGATTGTAAATTTTTTCCGTTCCCTTTTTACTGTCAATACGTTTTAATCCGGTTCCTCTTCCTCCGCCTCCTTGCCACTCTATATCATATCTATCATAATAGAAAGATAAAACTGTATTGTACCGGGTTGAAAAGAAGTCTGTGCTATCCTCCTCAACAATGCTAAATGATTCTGACAATGGATTATAAATATTTAGTTTTCCGGATATTGTTCTAAAAATCAGATTTTTATTCTTATCCTCATAAATTGTCGAAATAAAATTGTCGCTTATACTGTTGGAATCGGAGGGATCATTTTTAAATATTTTGAAATTATAACCGTCGTATCTGTTAAGTCCGTCTTGTGTGCCGAACCACATAAAACCCTTGCTATCCTGCAGAATACAAGTTACGGCGTTTTGAGATAGTCCTTCTTCAACCGTAAGATGACCAAATCGGATACTTTGCGCCTGCAAGAACAAATTAATTACAAACGTCAAAACCAACAAATATATAAGTCTTGTCAATTGTACTCCTGTATTTCAAAAAAAAATAATTATTGAATAATTCGGATATAGAAATAAATCCCCGGTCAAATTGAAGACCGGGGAATATATTTTATTTGAGCAGCATTAATTTTTTACTTGATTTGAACTCACCAGCGGTTATTGTATAAATATAAATACCGCTTGATAGATTATGAGCATCCCAACTAATATTATGGTATCCTTCGTTCACAATTCCGTTAATTAGGGTCGCTATTTTATTTCCAATTATGTCAAAAATTTCCAGTCTAACATAGCCTTGTTTAGGCAGCTGAAATTGAATTCGAGTTGAAGGATTAAAGGGATTGGGAAAATTCTGTTCAAGTGAATATTCAAGTGGTAATGTAACAATTTCACTATCTTCAGCGATTATTTTCCCCAATTTAACACCCATTGCTTTTTGACCATTTTCCCATGCTTTTCCAAGGTATTTAATAGCATTACTGAAATCATTTTTCTCAAATTTAGCAAATGCTTTGCCCATATCTTTTATTGCATCCTCGACATCATCTTCACATTTAGAGTCTTGACAGAAAGCAGTCGCTTCCTCAATTGAAATATTAGCAAAAACGAATGAAGCCGAATACATTTTTTCAATGGCATTAATAACAATGGAATATAATTCAGAGTCCTCTTTAATTTTCTCAAGATAGTTTGCAGACTTTTTTAGAGCTTTAAAGACTTCACTTCCATCTTTTGATAAATGATTTCCGTCTTCCAGAATCCATATACTGTTTTTACCCCCTTTATTATCATCGTCTTCTTCATCGTCGTCGTCATCTTCATCCTTGTCTTTATCTTCATCATCGTCGTCGTCATCTTTATCCTTGTCTTTATCTTTATCTTTATCTTTGTCTTTTTCATTGCCGGATAAAGAATTAGCAGCACCATTGCCCGCGGAATTCCCATCTAGATTTTCGAAAATATCATTTATTGCTTCTAGCGCTTTATCAACATTCTTTAGATCCTTTTTATCTCCCGAATTTACACCAAGTAACAATTCACGAGCTTCATTTATTTTATCAAGACCGGTGAAACTTTCAAATATTTCATTTTCGGAAACAAAAACCGAATGTTCGCTCTGCATAAAGAACTCTGTATTTGGGAGACTAAGGTCTTGTTCGTCACGCGCAAAAATCGTGAAATTATAAGATCCGGAAGTTAAGGATTGATTGAATCTATAAATATAAAGTCCGTCTCCCACATTATCGAACAGAACAAGTAAGGAATCGGAATTACCCGGAGTTGTAATAAAAGCAGTTACAACCGCATCCGAAATCCCGGATCCGCTTATAACATGAGTATCTGTCTGCGGCTCACCGCCTTCGGATAACCTGGCTTGAATCACTATTTCTTCACCCACTGTATACTTTTCTTTTGCAGTGTTAACTTCGAGTGTTCTGTCTGTTTCAACCGCCATATAAACTCTAACAGGTTCGGGTATCTCAGGAACATCTATTCCAACTATATATCCGGTCCAATTGCCTAAGGGAGGATACTTGATCCTAAAAAATTCATAAGTAGCTCCTTCAACGTACTCAATGCCATACTGAGCTAAAGAAGGGCTTTGATAATTAGCAGGTGTAATCCAATTAGCCGGATCGTTCGGATCTGTTCCCGGTAATACTAGTATCAAATCAAAATCACTCCCCTGCCAGTACAGGCCTAACTCCAGTGTGCCGCCCTGCCAGTAAAGTCCGTTCTGCCAGTATAAACCGTTCTGCCAATACAGTCCGTTTTGCCAGTAGAGCCCGTTTTGCCAATACAGTCCGTTTTGCCAATACAGTCCGTTACCTGTAGATGTGGCTAATTTAATATCGTCACTATTAAAAGATTTACTTACAAATACAATTTGCTGACCTAATAGTCTGAACCAAATAGTATTTACAACGTCAACAATTTGTGTGGAGCCGGAAATTTTGAAGTAGTCGCCCTTTGTTCTATCGGCTAGAATACCCATCAATTCCTGCCCTTTACTACCTTCGAACCCCATGGTATTAATTTTAGTTTTTGTGTTTTCGAGCTGGGGTAATATCTGACTAATAGAAGGAGTAGTTATTTCTTCTCCAGCACTAAATAAAATAACTGACCACTTATTACTCGTTTTACCGTTAGCAATCAATCCATTCTGAGCAGCTAAAACTCTTTCAGCTAAATTACCGTTACCTCCGGGAGCTAAATTGGTAATTATGTTTTGAACAGTTAGCCTCGATTGCTGATTCAATATGGTTGTCAATGAAAACACACCGTCTTTAGAATTAACAATCGCAATCCGATCATTAATTCTTAATTTATTTACCAATTCAATTGCTGCATTTTTAGCCGGAGTAAAAGCGGAGTAAGTTTTTGAATAACTATTTGATCCGTCGAATACTAAAACCATATCTATCTGATTACCCTGAAGCCCTTCAAAAATCTTTTCAACTCCCGCGATATCACCTACACCTGGATTATTCTGATCAAAAAACAATGTCCTTTTGGAGATTTCATTCACATTAATTCTGCCATACATTGTTTGTTCTTCGTTATTAATTCCCATGCCAGCAACGTATGGTTCGTCACCCGGATTATATAAATCCCCCAAACCAGTAAAATGTCCAATCTCATGAGTGGCAACATTTTGAACGTCAAGCTTGCCGACTTCACCATTTGGTGAAACTGACCATTCAATTACACTATTAAGTGTAGTGGAGAAAGGAGCGGAATTAAAAGCAATATCGATATCTGTCATTTCTCCAGTTAAAGAATTATACCTAACTCGTGTTACGGCCACAACATTAGCAGGCGCTTGTGTAATTGACCAGTCATTAAGCCATACAACATTATTTTTACCGTCTGGATCGCCTCCCCATTTATCCGAAGAGTTTGAAATGTTACTTTCAACATAATTCAGTTGTCCAATATTACTCCATTCATTGAAAGCATTTCTTATGGGAGCAGAATATCCCTTGCTCATGATCGAAGGTGAAAACGTAAATTGAGCGTCACCGTTCTTCCAATGCAGAGGAATACCGGATTTGGTTTTGTTGATAACGTATTTATCACCGAAAATTTTTCCTGTTGCAGCGTTGTTAGAAAATTCGGAAGTATTGCCATCAGGTCCTGTTGCGGTTGCGCAAACAAAATTATCGGTCGAAACCTGAAATCCTTCGATATTGGTTTTTAATTTAGCCAACCCGTTAGCATCCGTGGTTATATAATCCTCTCCAATAAATATTTCACCTTCACCGTAACCGGAATTATCAATGCTGCTATTGGCAAAATATTGTATTCTGAAAGTTGTATTCGGAAGGCTGTTTAAGTCGCCGAATATTGTAGTATTGCCATTACCGGATGAAAAGGATTGAATAATTGGAAAATTTTGAAGATTGTTGCTTCCGCCATCGAGGTCTAAATTATCATTAGGGGTTACACCTAAAAGCGGATCTCCCTGAAATGTATAAGCAAATAACTCAATGCCAAGTTCACGATTGGCAAATATTGAATTTGATAAAATTGAACTATTTATAGCGTTTACAATTATTACACCATTAGCGCCGTTATGCGCAATAGTGTTGTAAAGTATCTGACTGTTGAAGCCAGATTCTAATCTAATTCCATCGGCAATATTATATAAAATTATGTTTCCGTCTTCCTGAGTTAAACCTCCAATAATATTTCCACCCAGGTCACAACAGCTTCGTATACCGGTTCCGTTTGGAAAAGCGGAATTTCCATCCGTGCCAATATAATTTCCACTGATTAAATTATCCACAGTTCCTGGATCACCCATTAAAACCCCGGCAAATCCAAAACCTGTAATATAATTGCTGGTTCCATCGGAAATTTTTCCGCCAATCATGTTATTTTTAGAGCCTTGACCAATATATATACCTGTATGATCGGAATTAAATGCTGCGCTTCCATTAGCTTTTAATCCAATATAATTTCCTTTAACAATATTATTATTGGTTCCTTCATTAAATATTGCAATACCGGTAACATTGTTTCCCGAAATAATGTTTCTTTCAGAGACGATATTTCCGCCAATTATGTTATTTGAGGATCCGCCGAAAATTTCTATGCCATCACCTCCGTTACCTAATTTATTATTTCCCGTAATATCTGTTCCTATATAGTTGCCGGTAACTATGTTGTCATTTGAACCATTAATCCAAATACCGTGAAAACCCACACCCGGTGAATTATTGTTTAAGTCACCATTTGATGAAATTAAATTTCTTTCAGCCGGAGTGTTCCCGCCAATTATATTGTTTGATGAACCATCCCCGACATATAAACCACCAGCGGCGTTTCCAGCAGGTGATGTTCCTGTAATATCAGTTCCAATAAAATTTCCAGATACGAAATTTTCGCCATTTGAAAGCATAATAATGCCGTAACCTGTAAATCTATTTACAGCGAATCCTTTAATCGTACTTTCACCACCAGTAATTCTAAATCCGTCTGTTTCACCGGCGTTTGTTCCACTTACCTCAATCAATGGTAAACCCGAGTAACCCGGTTGCGTTGTGGCGTCAATAATTACTCTGTCCGTTATTTCGGGCAAAGGTGAGTTCGGTTGAAAAACATATGGACCGGATCCGGGTATATTAAATATTATTGAATCTCTTCCCGGCCACACATTCGATTCTTCAATTGCTGCCCGGAGAGTAGTATTGCCAAAAACGTCGCCGGCAATTCCGTCACCCAGATTGTTATCACTACCGTCACCGGTTGAGTTTACAACAAAAACTTTTGATTGTAAGTCATCGTATTTTTGACGCAGGTTAGTAATACTATTTATATTATCTGAACCTTGTCCAACTATAATAGCGGCAAGTATTTCTTTCGATTCACCCGGTGCTAAATTAAATGGTCCGAATGATAAAAGTGATCGCCTGTCGTATGGCGCCTGGTCGATCCAGCCTGTGTTATTTACAGGATCACCGGAAAGAGGAAAAATAGTAGACTGCAGAGTATTTGGATCTACAAAACTTGACCCGTCCGAACGTAGTCCTTTCATAAAATTATAAGCTTCAATACTATTTCTTGGATCAGACGAAGGGTAGACTGTTCCATTGGAATAATATGAAAACGCGGTGATTGGATTATCCGGATTCGCGGATTCAATTATATTAAATCCAATTGCAGGCGGAATTGAGCCATAAACGGCATCGTTGGCTTGCCCGTTGTAAGTGTAAGTCATATTGCGGGGAATGTCTATGCCCACCAAATCATCAAATGCGTCTCCGATATCACTATCATTCCAGAGTGAGAAATATGCGTTATTCCATGCATTTGTACTTTTATTTATAACTTTATAATTCACATAAACCACATCGGCTTCTGCATTAGTTTTGTCGTATCCATAAATTGTCTGTTGAACTTCAGCGCCTAAATGATTTGTACCGAATCTGTTAACCGTATTTTGTCCAACGTCGTTGTATACCGCAAACAGGGTTTGATCTCCGAGTAATCCTGATGGGGCACCTAAATCAACGGGCCATTCGTCGTAATCGGGATCTCCCTGCTGACTGTTTTTATCAATTTTATACATCCTATATCTCGAATCACCCGGATCTGCACCTGCTCCATTTATGATGGGACCCGGACTGAAATCATTAGCGTAACCATTGTATACATAAGAGTATTCTGAAACAGATGTTCTTATTTCAGAATTAACTTCGGCTGCCATCCAAAATCCCATCGCAAATACTGCGCTTTGTCCGCTTCCTTTCGGGTATTCAAAACCTGGCTGACTTTCTATTGAAGGCTGTCTTGCGGTCATACCATTTCTGAAAGCGATCATAGATATATTGTTTACATCAAATCTCTTCAGTTCAAGCGAAGTAATTGTGAACGGAACATTAGGGAATGTGACGGCTCCTGAAAAAAATGAGAATTGCACATCTGAAATTAATTCACCGGCAGTAAGAGTTCTTGAGAATAGATTTAATTCTGTGCTGCTTTCGCCTTCAACATAAAAACCCCCTTCAGTATATGTAAATGATGGAGAATTTATATATGCAACGCCTTCCACAGGACCTGTATTAGAATTTGTAATTGAAACGGAAATTATTGCGTATTCGGTAAAATTTTCTACAACTCCGCTAACTGGTTCCGCGGTTATTGTAAGAAGTCCATCCGAAATTGTACCATTGTTAATATTATTTGCAGTGCCCGATTTATCCGAGTTTATTTCTTTTTTTTGTTTGTCCGAATATGGATTTCGCTCGTAAATCTTATAACCATCACCGGAAAGTAAAATATTATTATTATTTTTCGAATTATCGGCAACTAATTTTTTTTGACCGATATCATTAAAATCCCAATAAGCCAACAAACTGGTTTGATTAGAATTAAACTTGTTTTTAATTTCAAGAGATGAACTGATTTGTTTTTCGGTTCTCGCACTTTCCCATATTTTTACATCATCAATAAAACCCATAAATGCATCAGTCTGAGAATGACCAATGAACAAATCCGTGCCTTCATCTTTTATTAGTAAAGAAACTTTTTTGCTAGCGGACTCTTTACCATTAATAAATATTTTCAAAGTTGAGCCATTATAACTTGCAGCTATGTGTGTCCAGGTTCTTGTCTCTATCTTAAATTCTGTTTCTATTTTTACAATTGAATTTATTTCACTGTCATATAAACTGAAAGTCGGTATCCCATTATTAAGGTATAACCCGTAAATATCCGGCTTTTTATCCTTAAGTGTACTTTGCGATCGTACAATAATGGGCATTAATTCTCTACTGTTATTTTTAAGAGGATTAATCCAGGCTTCCAATGTTAAAGTGTTGTTTTTAATTAGAATTGAATTAGGTTTTGTGTTTTGACCATCAACTAATTTTAGTTTGTAGCCGTTGTACTGTCCGTTAAAAAATAAGGACGAATTTTGCGCCCCCAGGAATGAAAAACTAAATGTTAAGAATAGGATAAAAGATGTGTATAAAGTTTTATAAATATTAGTCATTTTCATCAGCCCTCAATTTATTTATGATGTTGCATGTTTGTCCCCACAAACGAACTCCCTTTAGAATTCAGCTCATTATTTGCGAAAGAAATGATCTTAGTTATTATCGTTATTAATTAATGTCTCATTTTTTTCAGCGATATAACTTTTAATTTGAGCTGTAACATTTGTAAGGCTAAGATTGGGACCGACAAGTTTTACTCCATCACCAGGGTTATTTTTAATAACTAATTTTCCCTCTTCGCCACCAAGCAAAAACATTTTATTCTCTGAATTAGATTCAATGAACAATAGCACTTCTTCATCTGAGTTAAAAACTGGCGTATGGGAATATAATTCCCCAACACCGTCAACTTCACCTCCGAGATGCGATACAACTATTGTTTTTTGACGATTACTCCCTTTTAAGTATTCATCAACAAAAACTGTAACATCTGTAACTATTTGGGTTTTATCCTTATTCCACTCTGATTTTAGATCTACAACTTTCCCAATAATTATTGCTTCGGCCTCCGTGGACATTTGCTTAAGTTCGCTTCCTTTATTTTGTGCATTTAATGAAATACTGATCATAAAAGAAAGGATTATGAAGAGATGATTATTATAGCATTTATCTATTGTATATAGCTTCACGCAGTACCTCCTAATTAAATTCTAATAATTTTGTTCAATAGGGAGGTTTTATTGAAAACGGATAAATTAATCGATAAAAAGCGTTGTGTAATAGAAATATATAAATGAATGTTTTTAAGTTTTATTAATACTAGTCAATTTATCGAATGATTTGTATTACAGGAATTTAGGAATGATAAAATAAATTATTCCTTAAACCCTTAGCCCCTACTATAAAGATGATAATACTCAAAATAAGACATTGTGTCAAGTTTTAATTTTTATAAATGAAGAATATTAAAAAGGGTATTAAAGGGAGTGAATAAAAATAAAGCAGATCGAATTGATCTGCTTTAATAATTAATAAAATAAAAATACACTATCTGTGAGCAATAGGATCAGGAGTTCCGTCGGGATCATTAACAGCAAATCCGTCAGTGGAAACATTACCCAACAACAAAATTCCCGCAACATGTGGGGCTGCCATTGATGTTCCGTTAAAGGTAATAGTTCCTCCCCCTTTTTTAAGCGAGAGAACAGATACGCCCGGAGCGGCAAAATCTACAGGAGGATTATTATAATTACTGAATGAAGCAAATACATCCGAGGAGTTTATGGCGCTGATTGTGTAAATATTAGCTCCATTAGCTCTGGCAGGAGAGTGACTGTTTGCGTCATCACTTTCATTACCAGCGGATTTTACTCCAGTAGCGGCAGCAGCTTTTACAGCGTCATCAAGTGCCTGAGAAACAGGTCCGCCTAAACTCATATTGGCAACATCCCCGTTCGAGCCGTTTTGCGCAACATAATCGACACCGGCAATAACTCCTGAATAACTGCCTGAACCAGAATTATCTAAAACTCTCACAGCAACTACTGTAGCGCCTGCAGCTACTCCTACTACGTCCAAATTGTTGTCTATAGCGGCGATTGTTCCTGCTACATGAGTACCATGACCATTGCCGTCATCAGGACTGTCTTTGCCGCGAGCAACGAAATTGGCACTTCTAGATAAATCAACATTTAAATCCTGATTCGTAAGATCTACACCCGAATCAATTATCCATACGGTTTTGCCCGTACCATTTCCGGCGCCTCCGACTCTTGTTATACCCCATGGAGTTGTCTGTGTAGTTGTCCCACCGCCGGGTTTGCCTTTATCTGCAGGCGGAGCAAGTGTAATAATTTTATCTTCTTCTATATATTTGACCCTAGGATCATTTTTCAGTTTTTGAATGGCATTTGATGACATTCTGGATGAAAATCCTTTTATACTGTTTTTGTATATAAATCCGATTTCTGCTGTATGTTGTTTTGCGACATCCGACGCGACATCGGGAACTCTTTGAATATTATCATTGAGTACAATAATGTAATTCTTAACGACATCTTTATTAAGAAATGCATTATCGTTTTCGGGAGAGATTGGACTATCGGAAACGTTACAGGCATATACTAAAAACACTAGCATAACAGGAAAGATAAATCTGGAAATGTTTTTCTTCAAAATTAAATCTCCTCGATGATGATTAAGATTACTTGAATATACGTCCTAAATTATAAAAAGACAAACAGGCTTATTATTTAAATAATCTAAAAAAATCAACACGAAAAAATTAATTCTTTTTAACCGTTTGGGAATTGGACAATTATTCGCAAATAAATTCAAATGAAAACGGGGGATTTAACAGAACAATAAGTCATATTGAATTAAGAAGTGTTTTTGGCAGTTTTAAATAACCGTAAAGTTAAAGAATGAATACTGATTCTCTAGTCTTTTGATTTAATATTACAATAAATTTAAATATAACGACCGAGCAGTGAGGTACAGTTTCAGTTTAACGAATATTTCACAAAACATAAAAACCAAATAATCTATTTTAATTTTAGTATTCCAACAAAAAAACAAAACAAAAACTCATTCCACTTTGTCCATTAAATTTTGTCCTCAGGCACGGTCATATTCATTTTACGTTTAAAAGTGTAAACACGACGGTATTTAAAATTTTTCCTTCTTCTGATTTGTTACGTCCTAGATCAATAGTTTTAACAAAACCATTTTTTAGCATTAGCCTTATGGATTTAATATTTCGGGGATCAACTTCTCCATCTATTTTGTTGAGTCCCATGGTATTGAAACCGTATTCTAAAACCTCACTTAATGCTTCCTGCATTAAACCTTTTCCCTGATATTCAGGTAAAAGTTCAAAACCAATTTCGGCTTGGTTTTTGTTCTCCAATATTTTCCACAGACATATTGTCCCTATCAATTTGTTTTCATGTTTTGGTGCAAGAGCCCAATAAATCCATTCGTTATTTTTAATACCTTTATTTATTTTTGTAATAAATTTGCCCGCTTCATCCAAAGTTTTAGCAAGCGGTCTGTCCAAAAATTCCGAAATTTCAGCATTGGAGCGAATCGAAAATATTTCGTTCAGGTCCGAAACTTTAAGTTGGCGCAGGATAAGCCGTTTTGATTCTAATTGCGGAAATGGCATAAAGTTTTTATTGATCAATTAAATATTCCCTAAATACATGATAAAAAGTGTGCTAAGCACAATTGATTTTCAGAATTCTATTTCGTCTTAATTTGTTCCGAAATTTTTTTCACGTGTTCTAACAACAAAGGGAATGCGGGTTCTTTCATATCATGTCCGTAACCTTCTAATTCAAAAAGTTTTATGTTTTCATGTCCAGTGATTTTCATCATTCGCTGAAAGTAAACATTCTCTTCATATCTTCCGAGCAACTCTAATTCCCTATCACCTGTAATTAAAATTATAGGCGGCGCCTCAGCTCTAACATGATACAGCGGTGCGTATTCGTCAATGACCGGTCTGGTGCCTGGAATTCCCCTTTCTTCCCTAATTGTAAAATGAGTAATTGTATGTCCGCTAAATGGAATTAAACCGGCAATTGAGTTCGCGTCAATATCAAAATTTGAAAGCCACTTTTCATCAAGACCAATCATGCTTGCTAAATATCCGCCGGCGGAATGTCCCGAAATAAATATTAGACTCGAATCCCCGCCGTAGCTTTTAATGTTTTTGAAAACCCAAGCCACAGAAGCTGCTGCGTCTTGAATATATAAGGGACAATTTACTTTAGGATACAACCGATAATTTACTCCCACTATGCATAGCCCCTTGTCTTTAAGTGCAGCCGGAATTTCTTTTTCTCCACTTGTTAAGCCCCCACCATGAAACCATACAATTGTAGAGAAGTTTTTAATATTTAACGGATAGTAGATATCGAGCAGACATCGTTCGTTGATATATAACTCAGATTTATTAGCTTCTGCATCGTAATAATGAATATTATAATCGGTCTTATATTCGGATTGCTGAGCAGTAATGTTGCAATTAAATATTAATACAAAAAAATACAATATTGTTTTATTCAATTTGGGGTTTCCATTTTATACTGTTTTCTGAGGCAAAATTATGTGCAATTAACTTAGAAACAAAACTACAATTATTTATGAAAAACTCAATTTATTATTAATATTTTACACAAATAAAGTGAGTCCGCAGATTTGTTTATTGCTTCAAAAAAATATTAAATAACGAATTATTAAATTGATTATGGAAATCAACTTATTCAAAAAACAAAATTGCGCATTTAATTACTATTATGTAGTTTTGGTGCGTGTGATTTGCGCGAAATATGCAATATTTCCCCGCGGTAAATTTCACATCAAGTGGAGAGTCATTTATTTCTCCATAAAAGTCTTTCAAAAGACTTTTTATTAAGTAAAAATTGGCAGTTCATTTAAGAGTTTTGTTTTTGCAGTTTCTTTAAGGCTCTGCTCAATTGAAATCATTATTTATTAGGAGTATCTGTATCATGGCAGAACGCAGTCAAGGAACTGTAAAATGGTTTAACAGTTCAAAAGGTTTTGGATTCATTCAACAAGAAAATGGTGAAGATGTTTTTGTTCACTATCAATCAATTATTTCTGATGGATTCAAAAACCTGGAAGAAGGTCAAAAGGTTGAATTCACTGTTTCTCAAGGTCAAAAAGGACCTCAAGCCGGCGACGTAAAAGTAATAAAATAGAATTAGTTTTATTTTTGCAAAGCTCCCTTACGGGAGCTTGATTTATTTGTTAACAAAATTAGAGTGCAATATTTTTCTATTTATAAAATCTTTTCCATTCTATTTCCATTCATTTGTCTTTATAAATTAACGGTCGACAAATTTTATCCTAAAATGGAAATTTTAAGGAAAAAATAAATATTTATAAATAACAGATATATACTTTAAATAATATTGTTTTTACACTATATTATTGTGTTGTATTTTTTAATTATTATTTTTTTAGGAGTACCAGTATTATGGCAGAACGCAGTCAAGGAACTGTAAAATGGTTTAACAGTTCAAAAGGTTTTGGTTTCATTCAACAAGAAAATGGCGAAGACGTTTTTGTTCACTATCAATCAATTGTTTCTGATGGATTTAAAAATCTTGAAGAAGGTCAAAAAGTTGAGTTCACTATTACACAAGGTCAAAAAGGTCCACAGGCGAGTGAAGTTAAAGTAATTAAATAAGAATATAAATTTCTTATTAAAAAAAAGCTCCTTTTACGGAGCTTTTTTTGTTTCTGCAGTATTTCTCTATTCAGTCAATAATCCAACCAATCTGTTTTTTTCTGATAATAGGTTTTACTTATTCTCTGAAATCATTTTCCGGGATTGGTTTGTTGTCAAGCACTTCCTCAATTTTCAACATTACATCATCGGTTAATTTTGAAACAACATTTATTGCCGACATATTTTGTTTCACCTGATTCGGATTTGACGCACCTGTAATAACACTGCTTACATTAGTATTTTTTAAACACCAGGCCAAACCCATATCCGCCTGACTGATTCCTAATTCATCGGCAAGAGGTTTAAGTTTTTTTACTTTTTCAATTTTTTCTTTTCCGGCTTCACTTAGAACTATATTTTTAAGCCACTCATAGTTAGCAAGATTAATTCTGCTATTATCGGGAATACCATTGTTATATTTTCCCGTTATCACTCCACTTGCCAATGGACTCCATATAGTTGTACCCAGACCAACCAAATCATATAATGGCAAATACTCTTTTTCAATTTTTTCTCTTTTAAACATATTGTATTCGGGCTGTTCCATTAATGGTGGTATAAGGTGTTCATTTTTGGCGATATAATAAGCCTGTAATATTTGTTCAGCGCTCCACTCGCTTGTGCCCCAGTATAACGCTTTACCCTGATTTATTAAACTGTTCATCGCCCACACTGTTTCTTCAACAGGCGTGTGAATATCTGGACGGTGACAATAAATTAAATCCACGTAATCCATTTGCAGTCTTTTTAGAGCCGCGTTACATCCTTCAAAAATATGTTTGCGGGATAAACCTCTGTCATTAGGTCCTTTTCCTCCCCAAAATATTTTTGTGGAAATTATAAGGTCGCTTCTTTTCCATCCGGTTTTTTTTACAACTTCGCCCATAATTATTTCGGCATTTCCACCTGCGTAAGCTTCCGCATTATCGAAAAAATTTACTCCGGCGTCAAAAGCTTCTTTCATACATTGATATGCTATGTTGGTGTCGAACTGTTCATGAAAAGTAACCCATGCGCCATAGGATAAAGCAGATATTTTAAGTCCCGATTTTCCTAAAAATCTATATTCCATTTTTCCCTCTCGCAATTATTTAAATTGTACGCAACATATTCAGACGAACTGATAATATTCAATAATAATTATTGATTTAGCTTAAATCCAAGATTTTCTTTACGTCTTTGTCCCTGCCCATCATAACCAGTTTGTCTGATTCTTCTATTACCGTTGTAGCTGTGGGGACACCATAAATTCTTTCCTTAACTATCTGTCCGCCTGTCTCTTCGTCGTCTATTTTATACTGTCTTTTTATGGTAATTAAGTTCACATTGAATCTCAGTCTCAGATCAATTTCCTGAATCGATTTTCCAATAAAGTCTTTAGGTGTTTTAATCTGAACTATTGTATAATCGTCTCCAAGCTCTATATAATCGAGCACATCTTCATTTATTAAACTTGTGGATACCTTAGCGGCAATTTCCAGTTCAGGATTAATTATTTGGTGAATTCCAAGTTTCTGAAGAATAGTTTCCTGAATTTTTGATGAAGCGCGAGCTATAATTTTTTTAACACCCATTTTTAGCAACAACACAGATGTAAGTATTGTACTTTCAAAATTTGTTCCGATTGAAACAATTACCGCGTCAACTTTATCCAGCCCCAATGATCTTAAAGCTTTCTCATCAGTAGAATCTAGACGCACAGCGTAAGTAACTTTGTCTTTAATCTCTTCAATTACATCCATATCCTGGTCAATGGCAACCACTTCGGCATTTCTTTCTGCCAAAGAAATAGCGACGCTCCAGCCGAAATCACCTAATCCAATAACTGCAAATTTTTTATTCATAACTGAACTCCATTACAAAATTGAAATATTTTCGCTCGGAAAATCATAATTCGGTTGTTCTTTGGGTTTCATAATACTGTAAATAAATGCTAGCGGACCGACTCTTCCAATGAACATCAGAAAAGTTATAACAAGTTTTCCGCTATCTGTTAAAGATCCTGTAATACCACGAGACAATCCAACAGTTCCGAAAGCGCTGAATGACTCGAACATAATATCTATAAGGTTTTTATTTTCAGAAATTGTTAAAAACAATATTCCCGCCGAAATTATACCTATGCTGAAAAATGTTTTAATAAAAGCTTTTAAAATTATTTCACGCGGTATTGTGCGGTTTCCAATAGTTACATGCTTTTGATTCCGCAGAATTGACATTGTACCTAAAATCATAATTGCGAATGTAGTAGTTTTAATACCGCCTCCGGTACCTCCCGGCGAAGCCCCTACAAACATAAGAAATAAAACAAACAGGGAAGTTGTTAATCCTGTTGTAGCAAAATCAATCGTATTAAAACCAGCTGTTCGAGATGTTACAGATTGGAAATACGAAGCGTGTATTTTTTGCACTTCGTCTAGTCCGGACAACGAATATCTCAATTCTAACAGATAAAAAACCACAGTGCCAGAAACTATTAGCGCCAGCGTTGTAATCACAATTATTCTTGTCTGAATAGAAAAACGTTTTTGAGAAGCAGGTAATTTTGTCCAGATTCGTTTTGACCACAAGCTCATTATCGTTGGGAATCCTATACCGCCCAAAATAATTAAAATGGAAATTGTGGTTGTAAATAGATAATTGGAAATAACAAGGTTGTCCATTAGGTTCAAGGTAAAGAGCGAGAATCCCGCATTACAGAAAGCTGAAACGGAATGAAATATTGAAATAAAAATGGCGGCGCCAACATCGTCATAATTTTGATGAATGCTAAAAAACAAAATGGCCGCGCCTAAAAGTTCGATTACAAATGTAGTGACTGTTAAAAAAGATATAACTTTCGTAATAGCGCCAATGTTTTCCTCATCGAGAAGATCATGCAGAATAATACTTTCTTTAATCCCCAATCCACCGGAAAGGAAAATCGCAAAGAAAGTTGTAAAAGTCATTAATCCTAATCCGCCGATCTGAAATAAAAGCAATATCACTATCTGTCCGAAAGAAGTGAAGTATGTGGCGGTATCCTGCGTAATTAATCCAGTTACACACACTGCACTTGTTGAGGTGAAAACAGCGTCAACAACACTAATGCCTCCGTTTACAGTAGCGGCAGGTAATAATAATAAAAGGGCACCGATTGTTATAGTCGCTAAAAAACTTAAAATAAATAACCGTGACGGATGAATTTTAGACTGCAGAATGTTTTTATTATAACGGAGACCCCCTAAAATTAGTCCGATAATTATAATAATCTGGGCGAATAAAATATATAGATAGGCTATATCTTTAAAGTGAAGTACATTGCCAATCTTTTCAACAAAACTATAATCGAAGAATGAAAGAATCAGTTCGGCAAAAATAAAAGCTAAAATTATAAGCTCAATTTTATGAGATTTGATGTACTCCTTTTTGCTTTCTGATATAAAGAAATGAAGAATCTGATAAAGAATAAATACTATAACAACACCCAGAGAAATATAGTGGAGAATTACAGCGTCTTCCCTGCTAAACTTAAATCCATATTCTATTATTATTGCTCCTAAGCCGAGCGCACTGGTAATAAATATTAAAATACGCGAAAGTTTAACAATCCAGTTTATTTTTTCTTTTTTCATTTGTATACGATAATTTTCAAGAGATTAGTGTTTTCACCGCTCTATCGATAATCAAATTGAGTGAATGTTTATGTTTATTAACGAACTTGGGATCGATAATATAAACTTGTAATTGATAAACTCTCGTTTTTGAAACAAAATCATTTTTTACAAGATATACTTTTGGTTCAAGTTTTGAATATGTATATGGAGATGAAAGCGCAGCTTCATAAATAATTTTAATCAATTGTTTCGCTTCATATTCAAATCCGAATTCATATTCAATTGATATGATTTGTTCTTTTTTCGCGATGTTTAATTTCACTACCGGTTCTGTAAGAAAAATACCATTTGGAATTGAAATAATATTTGTGTTTTCATTTGATATAGAAGTATATCGCAGAGTAATCCTTTGAACAATTCCCTGATGAGTGTTAACCGATATATAATCTCCCCTATGGAATGGAGTAGATATTGATATGTAGAAACCACCAATTATATTTTTAAGCAGGGGGATTAAAGAAATACTAAATAGTATTAAAACAATAAAAATTAGAAATACTATAAATTCTTCCGTATCCTTAATAACGGCTGATATCATTGAATATATTATTACAATCCATATAGAAACTTTAAGGGCAGTGATTAAAAATTTTATATAGAGGTATTTCTCCTGAAGTTTTTTAACCCTGCTGAAAAAATCTATCGATTGTGTTATTAAAAATCCCAGACCTAGAAGAATAATAATATGGATTAACGTATAAAACGAAATATCCTTATCAAGCGCTAAATTCGGCACTTTAAATTTTGGCAACATTTTTTTTACGACAGAACTACTTTTGTCTTTTTGATTTGTATTATCGGTTGTAAGGTTATCTGTATTTACTTGAGTTGTAGTATCGGATTGTATTTTTTTTATATTGTCCAGCAGGCTCGAATCAGATGCGGAATCAATGTTTTTATTGCCTAAGGAATCCAGCTGTAAAGAATCGGTTATAACAATAGAATCAATAATGGCGTTGTTGTTCTGCCCATACATTGAAACTTGAATTGCTATTAAAATTATTATAATTATTTTTTTCATCGGCGATTAGAACATGTTCCTTTTAAACAATTCATTTTCAATAAGCTTATAAATAAATTTATTAACAAAATATCTGTTCGATAAAAATTCTATTTGATCTACAAACACAATATTTAGCGATGTAAGGTAAACGAGAATTTCCCTGCTTTCTTCAACTGATATATCGAACAACCGGGAATGTTCGGTGTCCGTTAAAGAATCATGAGTCAAAATTTCAGATAACGTAAGTAAATAAATATCGTCCAATCTGGATAAAACTGAAAGCTGCACCTTTTTTAATGGACGAATCAAAAGTTTATTTTCATAAACCTCGTGAATCGATTGCAGCCAATAATACATTCCGGCAATAATATTACCATCGCAGTATTCTTCCAATCTGTCAAAATATACTTTCGATAGATAGGCTTGCTCTTCTTCTTCAGTTTTGCCCTTAAATATTTTGTTTTTTAATTCTCTTAAATCGTCCGGTTGAAAATATAAATTATATCCCGTTGAATTATGCCTGTTAAGTATAATATTTCTAACATCGTTTCGATGAAGGTCCGAAATAAAAATTTTATTGAGAAATACTTTGTTGATTTCGAAACTGTTATTTATGAATGTCCATGGATGTTTACCTATAGTACAAAGCCAAAAAATGTTTTTTGAAGTAGCCGATACTATATAAGCGAATATTTTAATCGCCTCATAACCATTAATAGATTTGAAAAATAATTTCCCAATATTTTCGAGAACAATAATCTGTTTATTCGATTTATCATTCAAGCTGAGTATAAGATCCTCTAATTTAAGCTGTTGAGAGTAACCTAATAAACCAGAGAGAATTTTTAGCAGTTCTTCCTGATGTTTAATTGTAGTAGTAAAATTATGTGTTTTTATCTGACTGTTTTTTAAAAAATTATAAATTATCGAGTTGACAAGTGTGTTTTTTCCACTGCCGGGTTCACCAATTAATAACGTTGCGGAATACTTTCCGGTTTTGTGATTTTCAAGGGCTTGTAAAATTTTTCTTTCCAATAAGTCATTCTTCACAAAAAAATCATCCGATTCAATTGTAGTGCCGTCAAATAATTTTCTATAAAGGAAAGGGAGTTTTTTTAGCCTCTGTTCGTTTAAGAAAAAGTTCTCACTTATTAATTCTTTTTCATCAGGTTCGCTAATTATAATATGTGATATTAAACCATCTACAAAGTGTTTGAAGTGCTTATGGTAAAAGCGCTGCGCTAATATTCTATACTTACGTTCAACTTTCAGCACAATCGAGACGTTTTTCTCAATAAAATTAACTAATGTTTTTTTGTGAGAAATTCTGGAAACGAACATACTCGAACGAAGAATTGAATTGTCAATAATATATTTATTCAGCGTTTTTATTGCATTGTCAACTTTTTCAAATATTTTGGAATTGATGTTGGATTCCAATCTGTCAATTTGTTGATTTAATTGCTGAATTCTATATTCAAGTTTATCCGCTAATGAATGAACCAACTCGACGGCTAAAGCAGAATTAAATTCCTGATTGCTTTTTATTTCATTCTCCGCTGTTTTTACATGATATAGAACAATTGAATATAAATTTTTCAACTCGTTAATTGTGATATTAAGATGATTTATCAGGAGCTCGTTGATTTCCCCAATTTCACGCGGAAGTTTATGTTCTAAGATTGATTTAGCGATTTTCCTCAGTTGAATCTTTTTTAACTCAGTAAAAACAGGCACCCGATTACTAAACTTAAAATCAGTTTCTTCAAGTAGTTCCACAGTCTCCGGTAAATTATTTGCCTCTTTCGTAAAACTTTTTATCAGATGTTCCAATAGATTATTTAAATTTTTACCCCTTTTTATTTCTTCGAGGTTTTCGGTGTAGTTTTGTATTGTAGCAATTAAATTTTCATTACGCGTGTTGTTAATTAACGATTTAAGAATCTCTTTTGGATCTGTATTTCCCAAATCTTTTTTAAAACTGCTAATTCTACTAAGAATCTCTGAACTTACAGTTCTAAGGTTATTATTTACTTCTTCCGAAATATTAATAAGTGTATCGTTTACTACTTTTGACAACTTCACTTTCAATAGGTTGGAATAAGCTTGTTTCTCAAATTGACCAATAAATCCGATATAAAAATTAACCCAGTACCTTATTGCCTCCAGGGTTAGCTCTTTCTCAATACTGCTTTTGGCAAATATTTTCGAATATTTTAACGAAGTAGAATCGAATTTATAAGTGCCTGCAATTCTTAAGGTGTCAATCAATTTATTAAAAGGATTAGAAAGCGCATAGGTTAAACGTGTACTGATTTCAATAGTGGTGTTGTTTATCTCTGTTCTGTAAACGTTTATTTCATTGCTAAAAGTTTCGTGCAGACTCTGAAGTTTGCCAAGAATAATATTTTTCAGATCAGGGTTATATTTTTCATTTTCAGAAATTATAATTAGTTCATCGAGATATTTTAGATAATCCTCAAAAAGCCTTTTAATCTTTCTCAAAGTTGTTAATCTTTCGCCACCCACAAGATTTACAGTTTCAAGAATTTCTTCGGCGGATTGACCTACCAAAAAATACTTCGCTATATTTTTATAATCTATTTTTCTGGTTAACTTAAAATCCTTATTAAATAAACCTAACACAAAACGTTTTGATCTATAATACGTTTTATATAATTTATCCTTCTTTGAATCTTCTTCACCAAATTTTAGGAAATCTTCTTCTAAGTCTACTAAAAACTCTCTTTGCAGGCCGTCGGTTAAATCTACCAAAGAAATGAAAAGATCATTTACAAGGGTTTCCAGTTTTAAAATATTTTTTTCTACATTTTTTCTCTCAGAACATAATTCCAAGTACCATTCAGACAATTCTTTTTTAAGCTCTCGTAATCTTTCTTTTATTTTAATATTGGAAAACTCAGCGTCCTTTATCGAAGATCTTATAGCTATATAATCGTCGGTATATTTTTCACTGACACTTATTACTAACTCAAGTGACTCTTCAGATCGCTGATAAATAAATCGGCTATCAAAATTTTTAAGTATATCATTAAGTTTATAAACTATCTGATATAGTGATTTGTTCAGTTTTTCACTTGATAAATCCGGTTCTATAAATTTTTCTGAATAATCTTTTACAACTTTTATTACTTTGGATTGAATTATTTTTTTTACTTCTTTTGTTTTTGTTTCAGGTTCAGTAGTAACAGCCGCCGATGATTTACCCAGACCAATTTTAAGCAGTATAGGTCCCAGGAAAAGATTGAAGGCGACAAGCGAAGTTATAAGAACTTTTAATTCAGTACCAAATCCCGGCAATTTCTGTTCAATTAATATTGCCAATCCCAACATTAGACCACCGATTGACATAAAACCCATCCATCCATATTCGGCAGTTGACTTAGGCTCTTTCGCGATTTTTGAGGCAAATTTAACTGAGAAATAAAGAACAGCCGCGCGCACGATAAACAGAATGAGCCCAATGATAAAAGTCGCTTTGATAGAATTGATATCAATAGAGGCGCCTGCGACTGTAAAAAAAGTAATAAAAATAGGAAGCGCTAATTTTTGAAGGGGTTGGTGTAAAATTTCTGCAAAGTCCGAAAAGTTTTGAAGTACGAATCCGGCTGTAACAAATACAATAAGTGTTTCTAAATGCAGCAGCGCTGAAATTTCACTCGCGATCATCACGAAAGCAAAAATAAAAAGAAGCATTTCCTTACCGATAAATTTAATATAACCGATAAGCGATGCGCCGAATACAATACCTACAAGAACGGAAAACAGAAGTTCTAATCCTAAATCGGTAAAAATTTCGGGTTTAATCTCCGAAGCGGGATTAAGCAGCGCGGCCGATACGGTAAGACATACAGCCAGAAGCAAAATCACGAGTATATCTTTAACTATAGTTGTACTCAAAATTAAATCTATAAACCGCCCTTTCGCTTTTGCTTCATCGGCAACTACAAGGGTCAATTCAATTGAAGTCCCAAGAGCGATTACCGATAATAATAATCCAGCCGCAAGTTTCATACTCCAATTTGCTTCGTATAAAAAAGGAATATAAGGCGATAGCAAAAAGATGAGTCCGGGTATTATCAAAAAGATTAATACTGTTTTGAACAACAATATAAGCGATATAGATTTCAGCGAATTCTTAATTCCTGCAAGTTTTAATTCCATTCCGGCGGTAAGTGCTATAACACTTAACGTAATCGTGTTAATTAAATTCAAATCCTCCAGAATATCTTTTGAAAAAACAGTAAGTGAAGGAATAAATAAAATTTCGGCGGAATAGGGCCCGAATAAAATACCGATTATTAAGTAGCCTATTACTCGGGGTAATTTTATAAATGATAACAATTCCCCCAGCGTGAATGAAGCGAGAATTACAAAACCCAGCACAGCTAAAGTTTTAGGATTTACGGGTAAGAATATTTCTGTCTGAATAGATTGAATAAATAATATTATACCAAAAAGTATGGCTATAATGGTCAGACGTCGGAGCAAAGCTATCATAATTTTTCCCCGGTAATTTCTCCGACATCAATTAGTAAATTCTTTGCAAACGAAAAACCGAAAATATTAAATAAAATTACTCCGCTAAGAATAGCGCTGACTACAATTGGCGTAAGTTCGTTTTTGTAAACATTCATATAGTCAACAACCATGGCACAAGCGATTATATCCAAAGACATTAATCCATTTCCAATTTTAGCAGTAACTATTTCTTTGGAATAAGCTGAATGGAAAGATATATATCCGGCTATATATTTGGATAAAAAACGCAATAAAATAAAAGCAGGCACAGCAATTAAAAAAGTGTGAAGATCAGCAGGCACCCACATAAAGCCGGCTATTACGACAATTAAAATATTTAACGGATGGCTCAAACGTTTAAGCGATTTTTCTATATTCACAGTAACTTTTGATACATTTGTTAGCGTGGCGCCTAATATAAAATTCATGTATAAGGGTGAAAAATTTAAATAGTACGCTATACCGCTTGTAAAAAGTACAACACCAAGAACGGCTACAAACAATTTATTTTCATCTGTTTCTCTACCGATAAAAATGAAGAATAAAAACCCTATCAATATAGCGAGTAAAATACTTATCACAATCCATTCGATCGATGTGAAAAAAACATTTTTACTCGAACCAATATGAATTATTCCGAATAGAAGACCATAGATAAAAATATTAAGATTCGAATTTATAAGTGAGGAATTGTGCAAGGAATCTCCAACCACGCCCGTCGAATCGTTTTTTTCCCTTAAAGTACGGATAATAAAGTTTGAGGATAGCGCCCCAACAATACTTAAAGCATAAGCCGCTGCGATTAATTCATTTAGATTATTTCCGTTGTAGAAGAAATAATAAAAAGCGGAGAATGATGTTAGTCCTATTAATACCAAAGATGTTAAGATTTCCGAAAAAGCGATTCGCCAGTGTTCGGGCTCCGCTTTACTAATTGCCGAGAATTTAAAATTTAATCCGTAAATAAAACCGAGAATCCCAATTGAAGCCGTAAGTCCGGGAGAAATTTGAGACAATAATTCCTGATTTATAATTTGAAGGTAGTTTATCTTAAAGCTGCTATTAATCCAATTAGAGAAATTCGGGCCTAAAATTATTCCTAAAAAAACATATTCAACACCCGAGGGCACATAATATTTTAGTTGTATTCTACTGAAAATAAAATGTGTGCTTATATAACCGATGATCAATACAACTAATAATAATACTATAGATTCCATTATGCTCTATTAATTCCATTTAAAGGATATAACTACTCAATAATTTCATACATAAGCAAATATTTTCTAATAAATCATCAAACACTTTTACGAATTCTAATTAATTTTAATTGAAACATTTTGCAGTCGAGAGCTTCAACCATGGATATATTAATGATTTGCTCTCGTTTTACACCTAATTAGTTATTCATACACATAAAAATAATGCGATTTTTTGACATTTTGGCAAAAAAATAGAAAATGTTTCCAAATCATAATTATCAAAATAGGTGTTGAAAAATGAAAAACATCAGCATCGAAATAATTCTAAATTTGCTGATATTTTTGTCAATCAGCTTTTCCTGTTTCATAAAAAGAACAATAGAATCTTTTTGACTTCTGAAACATCAAACTAATCCAAAGTTTAATATTTTTGTGTAGTTGTAAAACATTTCCAAAAAAATTAGATTGACATGTTCCATTTTAGTTAATTAAAGGAGCTTATTTTTTATTTGGCTCCGGTAAATGTGATTAAAAATAATATTCTCCGAGTTATCAGTCCTAAGTTTAACAATAAGGCTGCATAACCGATAGGGGTTAATTAGAAATGATTTACCCTGCCACTTTGCAAAGGAGATTTCAAATTGAATATTTTGTAAATGAATATTTTCCCGAACCCGTAAACGAACGGGTTTTTCATTTTTAAATGGAGGATAGATGTCAATTCCAAAACGTTACATTAAATTCAAACACGATTATTCTGAAGTTGCAGCTGCTTACGAATCCATGAATGACTCTGTTCATGCCGCCGGCCCGCTCGATGAAAAAACAAGGGCTTTGATAAAATTAGCAATTTCAACCGGCGCACGATTCGAAGGATCGGTACATTCGCATACAAGAAAAGCATTAAAAGCTGGAGCCTCAGCAGAAGAAATAAGACATACCATAATGATGTCGCTTCCTACAATAGGACTGCCTTCCATGATGGCGGCATTATCATGGGCCGATGATATATTAGAGGATAAAAATGATTGAACTGCTTGATTTATTTATATCGTTTGTTAAAGTGGGGTCTTTTTCTTTCGGGGGCGCATATTCTTTAATCCCATTAATCGAAAAAGAATGTGTACAAAATAATCATTGGCTTACACACGACGAATTTTTAAAAGTCCTTGGTATGGTAGAAGTATTCCCCGGAGCAATTTCTATTAAATTCGCTACTTATACAGGCTTTAAAGTTGGCGGTGTATTGGGCGCGGTTGTGGCCAACTTAGGCAATCTTATTATGCCCGCAACAATTATTATGTTAGCGGCTTATTTTATGACCGCTTTTGAAAAGAATGATTATGTAATGAAGGCTTTTCGCGGAATTAAATATGCTGTTATAGGCATGATAGTAGCGTTAATTTATCAATATGCAGTTAGAAATTTTGAAGACTGGAAAGGAATAATTTTTATGCTTATTGGATTCGGATTGATTTTTGCGTTTAAGCTTCATCCGGCTTACGTTGTAATTATTTCCGGTATTTTGGCGCTGGTACTTTTATGAAATCGGAACTCATCGATAAATTTGGACGGCAACATAATTATCTGCGAATATCACTTACAGACAAATGTAATTTTAATTGCACGTATTGTAATCCTAATAACGATATGAGCTATAGCATCAAAAAAAGTAATTTATTAACATATGAAGAAATACTTAGGATGATGCATTTTTTCGCGGCTAATCATGGATTCAATAAATTCCGATTTACCGGAGGGGAACCTTTTGCTCGCAAAGGCTTAATGGATTTTTTCAAAAATGTTAAATTTCTAAAAGACCAATTCGGATTTAAAACCGGAATAACAACAAACGGTTCCCTTCTGAAAGGAAACTGTTCCGGGCTGTTTTCCGCAGGGATTGATAATCTGAATATCAGTCTTGACTCCTTAAATATGGAAAATTTTAATAAAATAACCGGGAAAAACTATTTTCAGTACGTTATTTCCGCAATTGACGAAGCAATTGAGGCGGGCTACACTAACATAAAAATAAACTGTGTTGTTATTAAAAATTCAAATGACAACGAACTTGTTGACTTCGTAAATTTCGCGATTGCTAAGAATTTGAATGTCAGGTTTATTGAATATATGCCCTTTGGAAACAACGATTGGCAAAACAACGGTTTTGTCAGTTATAACGAAATGTTCAATTTTATCAGTAATCATTTTAAATTGATTCCCACAAAGAACAACAATAATAATGTCGCGAAGGATTTCTTAATTGAAGGACATAATGGAATAATCAGTTTTATAAGTTCAATATCTCAACATTTTTGCGGCTCGTGTAACAGGTTAAGAGTTTCAAGCGACGGGAAAATAAGGCTATGTTTGTTTACCAATGGGAATAGTGAATTAAATATTAAAGAAATGTTCAGGGACGGATATTCGGACAATGACATAAGTGATGAGTTAATAAAATTGCTTAACGAAAAATGGGAAAAACATCCGGGCGTAACAGAACTCAGGGCGTTAAAAGAAAACAACATGTTTAAAATTGGTGGATAATGAAAAACTTTACTCATATTAATAAAAATGGTAAAGCTAAAATGGTTGACGTTAGCGAAAAAACAAAATCTAACAGAACTGCGGAAGCTTATGCAGAGGTTCATGTTTCTACTGAAGTGTTCAAAAAAATAAAGATGAACGAAGTTGTAAAAGGTGATGTACTTACTGTTGCGAAATTAGCTGGGATACAAGCAGCAAAAAAAACTTATGAACTGATTCCGCTTTGTCATAATATTTTTATAAGTACTATTGAAGTTGAATTCACATTATCTGAAGAGGACAACTTAATTAAAGTTTTTTCTTTCGCTAAAACAAATTCAGTAACTGGCATTGAAATGGAAGCATTAACTGCAGCTAGTGTGGCTGCTCTTACAATTTACGATATGTGTAAAGCAATAGACAAATCGATTGTGATTTCGAATATTAAACTATTATCCAAAACCGGTGGAAAATCTGGAGACTACAAAATTTAATTAGAATGGACTAATATGGTAAATGAAAATACATATAATAATTCGGGCAGAGTTCTCGCAATTTCCGTGAGCAAGAAAAAAGGGATTCCCAAAAGTAATATCGAAACAGCCAGTTTAATTGAGAATTATGGTATAGATGGAGACGCGCATGCGGGTAAATGGCACAGGCAGGTGAGCTTTTTAGCAGTTGAAAGTATTGAGAAAATGAGAAATGCCGGTTTGCCTGATATTCGTCCTGGAGCATTTGCCGAAAACATTACCACAGAATTTATAAATGTTCCGGAACTTAAAATCGGTACTCGAGTTCAAATTGGCAGCGATGCGGAATTGGAAATTACACAGATTGGTAAAGAATGCCATTCACGTTGTGCAATATTTTATACAGTCGGCGATTGCGTTATGCCGCGTGAGGGTATATTCGCAAAGGTTATTAAATCAGGTGAGATTAAAATTAACGATTCCATTAATGTGATCTAACTTATTTTATTAACGCATCTATTTTAAACAAATAGCGCTAATTTCATTTTAAGGAAGCTGAATGTGATAAGTTACAACGAAGCTGTAAAATCAATTGAAAAAGAATTCAATACCATAATAACTGATATAGAAGAAATTCCTTTGGAAATGGCCTCACAAAGAACATTGGCGGAAAACGTATACGCCGATGTAAATCTCCCTCCTTTTGATAATTCCGCAGTAGATGGAATAGCAATTAAATTTAACAAAGATATTACTAAATGGAATATAATCGGCGAAATATCCGCGGGTAATTTTTCTGAATTTGATTTTAACGATAATTCTGCTGTATCAATTATGACTGGAAGTAAGATACCTGAATTCTGTGATACAATAATTCCAGTTGAAGATATCATTCTGTATAAACAATCTGCTACAATAAAAGATCAAGTGAAAATTAAAACTGGAATGAATATTCGCCGAATGGGTAGCGATATTAAATCGGGAGAATTGGTTCTGCCTGAGAATATTTTATTAAAATCGCGTCATTTAGCAGCGGCGGCTTCATGCGGTAAAAGTGTGCTCAAAGTATTAAGTCCGCTACAAATTGCCGTTTTAGCTACGGGTGATGAGTTGATAGATGTAAGCGAAAAACCGGAAAATGATAAAATACGGGTTTCTAATACTTATGCATTGTGTTCTGGGATTAAGGAATTGAATCAAAGCCCGCTGAACCTTGGATTTATAAAGGATAACAGAGAGCTAATAAAATTACGATTGAGAAAAGTACTAAGTTCAGATGTTAATATTCTTATAACTACAGGAGGAGTATCGGTTGGCAAGTTCGATTATGTAAAAGATTTATTCAAAGAACTTGGCGTTAAAGAAATATTTTGGCGTGCTAATATTAAACCGGGTAAACCAGCGTTTTTCGGAATTTTTGAGGTAAATAATAAAAAAAAATTGATATTCGGTTTACCAGGAAATCCTGTGTCAAGCCTTGTTAATTTCGAAATTTATATAAAACCATTTATATTGAAGATGTACGGCATGGGTAAAATTGAAAAAGTATCGGCTTTTCTTGAAAATGATTTGAATAAGAGAGACAATAAACGTCATTTTATGAAAGCTTATTTACAGGAGGATGGAGGCGGAAGGTATCACGTTACATCTCATATTTCTCAATCATCAGGCAACCTCGTGGAACTAAGCAAAGCCAACTGCCTGATTGAAATTGATGAGGAAAAATTAAATCCGCGTAAAGGAGAAACAGTTACATGTATAAAGATATAACGGGAATAATACTGGCTGGCGGAAAAAGTACACGTATGGGCGAAAACAAATCGTTTCTTAAAATAAACGGTGAGTTTGTTATTGAACGTGTAGTTAAATTGATGAAAGGTATTTTCGAAAAAAACATAATTATTACTAACACACCACAAGAATATGAATTTTTAAAAACATCTGTCTTTAAGGACATATATACTTACAAAGGTCCTCTGGCGGGAATTCATTCCGGTTTAAGACATAGCGAGACGGAAAAGAATTTTATTATCTCCTGCGATATTCCTTTAATGAGGGGTGAAATAATAGATTATATTATAAATTATAAAACAGAAAAACCTGTAACCGTTTGCCGTGCCGACGGTTTTATTCAACAGCTGGCCGGAAGATATTCGAAAAATGTTTTGCCATATGCGGAAAAAGTTTTAGAAAAAAATAATACTGAAGTTCGAGATCAACAGCAAAACCAAAGAAAATGCGCTGTGCTCTCTATGCTTGAAATTGTTGGCTCAGCAATTATCGAGGTTGAAAATTTGGATTTTTACGATGAGGCAATATTTTATAATATGAACAGGCCTGAGGATTATAAATATATTCTTGATAAATTAAAAAATAAATGATCTATTGCGGTTTTTATTCATTAACTCTGACCGGAAATATTTATTGACTGCCCACAAACAAATAACACGCAAAAAATTCTTCAGATATTCATTTTATCTGCTCACTTTTCCTCTCATCTATTTATGGGCAAAACTGATTGAGGAAAGGGAAAGTTTAATCGATACTAAAAAGATTATTAAAATTCCTTTGGATCTGCCGAACGGCGCCTCGGTTTACGATGATGTTTTAATTTATAAGCAATACGATTTGCTTAAAATATTTTCAGCCAGGTGCACTCATCTGGGCTGCAAAATTAATAAAATTGATTCAGGTAATTTTGTTTGTCCGTGTCATGGTTCAAAGTATTTATTCAATGGAGAGGTTTCCGAAGGCCCGGTCTACAAAAGCTTAAAACAATTGGACTATAAAATTGATCAAAAAGAAAAAGTAATACTGGTTGAAATAAATGGCAAGGTTTAAAAAATTTTTGCGAACAAAATTAGTCCCATTATTCTATTTCGATACTTTTGGCAATATCGCTATTGCATCGCTAATTATCTGTTCTGTTTCCGGAATATTTTTAGCTATCGTTTACGATGTTAATTCTCCATACGATTCAATCGCAAAAATTTTGATGATCAGTTCCTCAGGCACATTTATTAGAAATTTGCATTATTGGAGCGCGCAGATTTTTCTGATTTTTACCTTTCTGCATATCTGGGATCATTTTAACAAAAAAACTGAAGGGAAAGTTAAACCAGGTGTCTGGCTTCGACTGACAATTTCAATTTCTGTGGTTCTTTTTGTTATGTTGTCCGGATTTATACTTAAAGACGATGCCGACAGCCGACAGGCATTTTTAATTTTACAAAACCTTATCGAAAACATTCCTTTTGCCGGGAAAATATTTTCCAGTACATTTTTGGGAAGCGGAGAAAATCTGCAAATTTTATATATTCATCACATTGTTACGGCAACTATTTTCATAATTATTGTAACATACGAACACTCAAAAATAATTTGGACAAAACTTTCAACTTTTTTTTATACACTTATTTATTCCGTTCTATTAAGTTTATTTTTAACTCCCGAACTTCATGATTCTTTATCACCAGTAATTAAAGGTCCATGGTATTTTTTGGGACTCCAGGAACTACTGCACTGGACGAGCAACCCGATATATTCAATAATAGTTTTATTTCTCCTAACGCTTTTATTTTATTTTCTCCCTAAATTTTCTTTTGAAAGACGAGAATTTTTCAAAAAAGGATTTATCTACCTAACTCTCATTTATTTTACTTTAACTTTGTTCGCTTATTTTTTCAGAGGCGAAAACTGGTTATTAACCTTCCCATGGAACAATCCTAAGTTAAATTATTTTGACACGGGATTAATAAATTTCGAAAACAAATTCCCTGCAGATACAATCAATCAATTCAGTTACGCGAATAACCGTCTAGAAGGTTGTTTAACATGTCATTCAAATATTTCCGGTTTTACAGATTCGCACAATCCGCAGGCGATCGGATGTACTTCGTGCCATGCAGGAAATCCATTTACGTTCGATAAAGATAAAGCTCACTATCAAATGATTTTGATTCCGGGCAACGGATCTAATTATAATCGTTCTTGCGGCACTATTAATTGCCATCCTGCAATTGTACAGCGTGTACCCAATTCAATTATGTCTACATTATCGGGAATGATAAGTGTAAATAAATTTGTTTTTGAAGAGGACAATTCACAGGATAATCCATATCATGTAAAAAACCTTGGAAACAGTGCGGCAGAAAGTCATCTGCGTAATTTATGTGTTTCCTGTCATATTGGAAACGAAAAAACTGAATTGGGTCCCATTACTCAGCTCTCCAGAGGAGGGGGCTGCAACGCCTGTCATCTAAATTATACCAATGAAGCAAAATCCCAGTTATCTCTATATATTAAAAATATATCGAAAGATACACTTCCTCTTCTGCACCCAAGCTTATCATTGAATATCACTAATGATCACTGTTTTGGCTGTCATAGTCGTTCGGGTAGAATATCAACAAATTACGAAGGCTGGCACGAGACCAAACTAAGACCGGATAATGTTGAAGAATCGGACAGATATAGAATTCTTGAGGACGAAAGAGTATTTGAATTTGTGAAAGCCGATGTTCATCACGTAGCCGGTATGGATTGTATTGATTGTCATAATTCTTACGAAACAATGGGGGATGGAAATTTATACTCCCATAAAGAAGATCAGGTTAAAATAGAATGTATCGATTGTCATTTAACATCAGCACCACAGACCGCGAATATAAATTCTTTCGATGCGGAATCTAATAAGATAATCAAACTGAGAAAAATAAATTTTACCGGCCAAAAATTTTTGATAGGGAAAAAATCCGGTTACCCGTTAATCAATACATTTGTGGATTCTTTAAACAATGCGAAGCTTGTAACCAAAAACAGAAAAAAAACGCTCTTGCTGAATCCTCCTGCTAATATCTGCACTGCTGGCAAAGCCCACAAAGATCTATCATGCAGCAGCTGTCACACATCATGGGTGCCTCAATGTATAGGATGCCATACCGAATATAATCCTGCAAACAGAAGTTTTGATCTGCTAATAAATAAAGAAATCAAGGGTGAGTGGATTGAACATATAGGAGATTTTTTTGCAGAACTGCCCACTCTTGGTGTAAAAACAAAAAAAGAAGTTGATGGAAGAGAAACGCGTGTAATTGATACTTTTATGCCCGGAATGATTATGACGCTCGACAAAAAGAATTTTAAGAATAATAATTCTAATACTATTTTCAAAAGGTTATTTGCTCCAACATTTTCACACACTATTAATAGAGAAAGCAGAGATTGCAAATCGTGCCATAATAGTTCTTTAGCTTTAGGTTACGGCAGAGGTAAATTAAATTTTATAATTTCCGGAAAAACAGGGCGATGGCAATTTATTCCCAAATACGCCGCAATTAAATATGACGGATTGCCTGAAGACGGCTGGACTGGTTTTCTTAAAGAAAGGCGAGACCAATCTGCTACTCGTTCAAACTCCAGACCTTTTTTAATAGAAGAGCAAAAAAAGATACTGACTGTGGGGAGTTGTTTAATTTGCCATAAACAAACCTCTTCTCTAATTATTAATTCCTTAACACATTTTGATTCACTCAAACAGAATTTATCCCCTAAATGTGTGCTTCCTGATTGGAATTAGATGTAGTTAAACTACTATTATTTTTAGATATCAAATCCGCTTAATCCCATTTTTTGGAAGAAGATATTATATCTTTTCTCAAGACTAGGAGGTCTTTTGAAATTAAATTTCGAAAACAGTTTATTTTCAAATATTTTGGAATGGCAAGAAAGTTGATATTTATAAATATCAACAATTTCCGAATTACGAGATTTTTAATGAATATTGATTTCCCAAACTCCGAACCTGTTTTTCCAATCAGTACCGCAGCAAAATTATTAAACATTTCTGTTCATACATTACGCATGTACGAAAAAGAAGGATTAATTATACCGAAAAAAACTGAAGGCAATCAAAGAGCTTATTCACAGAAAGACTTGGAAAGAGTAGCCTGCATTCGTAAGGCGATAAATGAACATAAAATTAGCATAAACGGAATTAAAACGATTTATTCTTTGATTCCTTGCTGGAATATAATAGGATGCTCATCAGAAGACAGAGTAAACTGCCAGGCATACATCGGTCACTCCCAACCATGTTGGTCATATAAACATCCAAATACAACCTGTGAGCACAGGGATTGTAATCAATGTTCAGTATATAAAGAAACATTTAATTGCGGTCAGGTTAAAGATTTAATAAAAAACATAGCTAAGGATTAAATATGGATTCACTATCAAGAAGAAGGTTTTTAAAAATCACCGGCGCGTCAATTGCCGCTGCTACCGCAGTTACATCATTAAATTCGGTAGTAAAAGGGGCTAAAACAATTGAAGAAAAAAACGGTTCGGTTGTAAAAGGAATTCAAAAAATTCCTACTTATTGCGACCTCTGTTTTTGGAAGTGCGGCGCGATTGCTTATGTGGATAACGGAAAACTTTGGAAAATTGAAGGCAACCCTATAGATCCCTTAAGCAACGGTAGATTATGCCCTCGTGGTACAGGAGGTGTGGGCGCCTCTTTTGATAACGAAAGATTAAAAACTCCTCTAATTAGAAAATCAGTTAGAGGCGAAGACCAATGGGTTAAAGCTACCTGGGATGAAGCGCTGGATTTGATAGCCAACAAAATGAAAAAGATAAAAACCAATTACGGTCCAGAATCACTGGCGTTTTTTAGTCACGGTATTGGCGGTAACTTTCTTAAACATACTTTTAAGGCATATGGAACCAACAACATTACAGCACCATCGTTTGCCCAATGCCGCGGACCGAGGGAAATTGGTTTCGAGTTAACTTTTGGCGATGTTGTTGGCTCGCCCGAAAGAACTGATATTAAGAACACTAAATGTTTAGTGCTGCTAGGATCTCACCTCGGTGAAAACATGCATAATACCCAAGTTCAAGAATTTGCTGATGCCGTTGGCGCTGGGGCAACAGTTATTGTAGTTGATCCAAGATTCTCTGTAGCAGCTAGTAAAGCCAAACATTATTTGCCAATTAAACCAGGTACCGATATAGCTTTACTATTATCCTGGATGAATGTACTTGTTACCGAGGGACTTTATGATAAAGATTATGTTGAAAAATACGGATTCGGTTTCGAACAATTCGCTGCGGAAATTCAAGAATACACACCCGAATGGGCTTATACCAGAACCGGTATTGAACCTACTGTTATAAGAGAAACCGCGCGCGAAATGGGAAAAAATAAACCTGCTACACTCGTACATCCCGGTAGACACGCAACCTGGTATGGTGATGACGCTCAAAGAGCCAGATCTGTTGCGCTGTTGAACGCTCTGTTGGGCAGTTGGGGAAGAAAAGGAGGATTTTATACTCCATACAAATTTGGTTTGCCAGGTTATCCTTATCCAGAATATCCAAAACCAGAGAGAGAGCCGGCTGACAACCCTGGTAAAAAATATCCTTTTGCAGAGGGAGAGTTACTTTCAACAGGACTTAGAGAAGCAACAATTACAGGCAATCCCTATCCCATTAAAGGATGGTTTGTTTACGCAACTAATTTAATGCAGGCCTTGCCTAATCAACAGGAAACAATTAAAGCGATTCAGAATTTGGACTTGCTTGTAGTTGTTGATGTAGTTCCAAGTGAAATAGCCGGTTGGGCTGATGTGATTTTACCGGAAGCTACTTATTTGGAAAGATACGACGATATAAGCGATTCGCCATTTAAAGAAGGATTTATAGCTTTACGACAACCCGCGATTGATCCTCCACACGATCAAAAACCAAATTGGTGGATCGCAAAAAAATTGGCTGATAAATTAGGACTTAGTAATTATTTCCCTTGGAAAAATGTTGAAGAATACTTGGATACACGATTAAAATCAGCGGGATTAAGTTTGAATGAATTTAAGAAAACTGGCATAATTAAACGTCCTCCAAAACCTATCTATTTCGAGGATGGTGTTCAGCCATTTTTCTGGACTCAAAGCGGTAAAATAGAATTCTACTCGTTAAAATTAAAAGAACATGGATTCGATCCTGTTCCCAAATTTACTGCGCCCGAAGAACCGCCAGCCGGATTTTTCAGATTGCTTTATGGCAGATCACCTGTGCATACATTCAGTAAAACACAAACTAATCCTATCCTTAACGATATGATGAGTGAGAACGAGGTTTGGGTGAACGCTGATATCGCCGGCCGATACGGAGTAAAAAACGGACAGTATATTAAACTCAAAAACAGTGATGGCGTTATTAGCAACAAAGTTAAAGTAAAAGTTACAGAACGAATCAGGACCGATTGTGTTTACATGGTTCATGGATTTGGTCAGACCTCCATCAGAAATCGTAAAACATATCTTAAAGGAGCAAGTGACGCTCAATTGGTAACAAAATATAAAATGGATCCTCTTATGGGCGGTACGGGAATGAACGTGAATTTTGTAACATTCGAGATGGAGGTGTAATATGTCAAGATTTGGAATGGCCATAGATACCGTAAGATGTGTTGGCTGCATGGATTGTGTTGTAGCCTGTAAAACCGAAAATAAAGTGCCCGAAGGATTTAACCGCGATTGGATAACTGAGGAAGCGTTCGGAAATTTTCCCAATATTCAGTTGGAAATAAGAACAGAGAGATGTAATCATTGTGAAGAAGCCCCATGTGTGGATTGTTGCCCAACAGGCGCGAGCCATTATCATGATACCGGCGGAGTTGTTTTAGTTAATCATAATGAATGTATTGGCTGCAAAGCATGCGTTGCTTCCTGTCCATACGACGCAAGGTTTATTCATCCCGATGGTTATGCAGATAAATGCACTTTCTGCATTCACAGAGTGGAAAAGGGGGAAGACCCCGCGTGTGTATCTGTTTGCCCGACTCACTGTATGACATTCGGCGATTTGGATGATCCGAACAGTAAAATCAGCAAACTTGTTAAAAGTCGTAAATGGCACGTGCTTAAACCGGAAGCCGGTACAAAACCACATATATATTATTTAACGTAGAGGAAATCATGCACGAATTAACAACTACAAGACATAATCATTTGATTGATCCGGTGCTTCATGTTTGGGGATGGGAAATTCCTGTGTATCTATTTCTTGGCGGCATGGTCGCAGGAATGATGATAATTTCCGGTTACTTTTTATTTAAGGGAAAAACTAAAAATACAGACTGCTCATGCTTTCTTGCCCCTTTAATAAGCATTGTGCTTTTGAGTTTGGGTATGTTTGCTCTGTTTTTGGATTTAGAACATAAGTTATATGTCTGGCGATTATATACTACTTTCGAAATCACTTCTCCGATGTCCTGGGGAGCATGGATACTTTTACTAGTATACCCTGCATTAATAGCTAATATAATTATACGTTTCCCCGATAAACTTTCAGATAGATTTCCAAAACTGAAAGAACTTTCCAATAAATTCGCCGGAAAATATTTCCTTATTAAAAATATCGGAATCATCAATATGATGCTTGGAGCAATGCTGGGTATGTATACCGGTGTTCTGCTAAGCACACTTGCGGCAAGACCACTTTGGAATACATCTATACTATGGCTTCTATTTTTAACTTCAGGGCTTTCGGGAGCGGCTGCTTTTATTCATATGATTGCAAAGGATGTAGAAGAAAGAGAATTATTGGCGAAAGCTGACAACGGATTTTTAACTATCGAAATATTTGTAATTGCGCTTATGCTTATTGGATTGTTAACATCAACTGAAGTCCACAAAGACGCAGCCACTTTATTAATTAGCGGTTCATTCGCACCCATATTCTGGGTTTTTGTAGTAGGATTAGGAATTATTATACCATTGTTTATACAATTACTTGCTGTTAATCATAAAATTAAACATACCCCTTTGGCTCCTGTATTCGTGATATTAGGCGGTCTTATTTTAAGATTTGTAATTGTCCAGGCCGGACAGGTAAGCCATTATATAAACGCGCATTTTTAATTAAGAAATTGAATTTTTGTTGGAGAAAAAATGACAATATTAACTGAAACATTAAAAAATGAGAAGACGGCGGAAAAAACGACACATATTGTTGTTGAAAAGCCCTACTCCAATCCATATTACACGGGATTCGGACTAGGCTTAGTTCTGCTCGCAGCTTTTGTAATTATGGGCAGAGGCCTTGGCGCATCAGGTGCAATATCAACTGTAACTGCGGTTACGGTTAATGCCGTGGCACCGGAACACGCGCAAAGCAACGAATTTTTTCGAGGCTATATTGGAGATGGAACTACTAATCCATTGAAGGACTGGTTAGTTTTTGAAATAATTGGGGTGTTGGTAGGCGGTTTTATTTCGGGCGCTTTGGCCGGAAGAAATAAAATCACCGTAGAAAAAGGTCCCCGTGTTTCAACAAGGACAAGATTTATATATGCGTTTGTCGGTGGATCTTTAATGGGTATTGGTGCTAAAATCGCACGAGGCTGCACTAGCGGTCAAGCCTTAACCGGAGGCGCTTTATTAAATGTTGGAAGCTGGGCATTTATGCTGGCAGTATTTGCAGGCGGTTACGCAGTTGCATATTTTGTAAGGAGACAATGGATATGAACGCACCATTTTATAAATTTGGTTTATTCGGAATGGATATAAGCCTTGTAGTAGCTTTTATAATCGGCATTGGTTTTGGGTTCGCGCTTGAACGAGGCGGATTCGGAAATGCAAGAATTCTTGCCGCTCAGTTTTATTTTACAAACATGCGTGTATTAAAAGTAATGTTTACAGCAATTGTTACCGCAATGCTTGGTGTTTTCTATTTATCTTTAATCGGATGGGTCGATTTGTCGCTTGTTTACGTAAGTGAAACATATTTAGTTCCGCAAATTGTTGGCGGATTAATTCTGGGCTTCGGTTTTATTATAGGTGGATATTGTCCCGGAACTTCTTTTGTATCATTTGCGACTGGAAGAAAAGATGGATTGGTTTTTATACTTGGAGTAGTTTTCGGAACTTTCGTTATCGGAGAACTTTTTCCTTATATAACCGATTTTTATTACTCCTCTGCTATGGGAAAAATCACACTGCCGGACGTATTTGGAGTTTCTTACGGTATGGTGGTATTCGCAGTAGTAGTTATGGCTTTGGGTGCTTTTGCAGCTGCCGAATGGGGTGAGAAAGTAATGGCTAAAAAAAATGCGGGAAAATAAAATGAAAGATAAAATTATGCAGTTAAGCGGACCTAAAAAACTTGCTGTTGTGGCCTTTGCCTTTGGCTTTATAGCCATGTTCGCCGGTAATCCTTATGATAATACTTTCACAAATGTAAACACAAAAGAAATTGCTCTTTCTTCAATGAATGACGCGGATAAAATTTCAGTATCTGATTTAGCGGACTGGATAATAAAAGCTAAAGCTGATTACAAACTTGTGGATTTAAGAAGTCAGGAGAAATTTGAAGAATATTTTATTCCTTCAGCCTATAATGTTCTGCCAGTCGATTTGAGTACTTCCGGATTAATGAGAAATGATAAAATATTATTATATGGTGATGATAATGTGATTTCCGCTCAGGCGTGGTTTCTGCTAAAAAGTAGAGGTTATAAGGGAGTTTATATTTTGGATGGAGGAATAAATGCTTGGAAGGATCAAATATTATTTCCTAAATTAATTGCAGATGCTACTCCTGAACAAACAATTGAATTTAATAAAATGAAAGAGGTAAGTCTCTATTTTGGCGGTGCTCCTCAGGAAAACTCAGAACAAGTTAATAAAGCTGAAATAAAAATGCCTGAGTTAAAAGCTCCAGTTCAAACAAACCTAACCACGGCACCAAAGAAAAAGAAACGTGAAGGCTGTTAAATAATATTTATTTATCTTGCCTCGCGCTCACGCATGGGGCAAGATTTTTATCAATTTTCAAAAAGAACATATAAGATTAAAACCGTTATAAAATACTTATAACGTTCTATACCAGTTTTAGAATCCGAAAACGCCCAACTAGCTTTTATTGCCGACCTGATAAGTGGAAACATTTTAATTGAATTTTCAATTTCCTCTGAATACCTCACTCTCTTCTTGAGAAGATATTTCTTGAATATTTTTAATATGTACGGTGATAAAACATAATACCAAACGATAAGTATTATTACACTTCGTCCTAACATAAACATAATTTGATTCGCGAAAGAACTATCAATTTTTTCGTATCTATAAGAAAGAATTATTAAAAATAGAGACACTAAAATTATTAACAAGCCTGACAATCGGCCCCACCATTTTTTATGTTTTCTTTTCCTGACAGGTATGTCAAATTCCATGATAGAGTGGTTTAATTCTTTTAATTTATTTTTATCAAATTCTGTTATCCAGATGGGTAATTTCCCTCCCAAAATTCCAAACATTATTCCGCCTGCAGTATGTAACGATATATACATAATTATAAGCGACATACTCAAACTAAAATTTAATTCTGGATTCTCAACAAATTGTTTCAATACATAATCTGAAAATACGTCTACTGATTCCCAAAGAGTATTGCCGTATACAATAGTTAAAATTATTACTTTTTGCACAGCCGATAACAAGGATGTTACAAGACCTAAAGTTACAGAAGCAATAATCGGCGGTTTTAGTAAACTGAAGAATATAAAACCCAGTAATCCTTGTATAAATACAGCCAAGTAAGCAGTGAGAGGTGTGTACGGGCTAATGATAGCTTTGATTAAAATAACCACCAAAGTAGACCTGATTATAATATTTTTTTTATCAGAAAATGCGGACAAGAGAGAAATGAATATTACCGCGGCTCCCCCAATAAATAGGCCAGTAAATGGTATTTTAAACGCGTGTAAAATACCCCCTAACGCAGCTTCGCTGAATCCCCATAAAGCTGTAATACGAAGTATTACCGAATTTGACTCTATTTTCCCGTAATTCGAATAATTAGTCAACAAGAGTGCCCGAATTTATTTTTCAACTAAATCATCAATCCAACTTAAAGCGGCCATGGAAGACGGCAACCCAATTGTGGGGATCGCTAAAATTGCAATTTCTTTTATTTCTTCTTTCGTTAAACCGGCATCGAGTGCTTTTCGTGTATGAGAATGTACGGCTCCTTCCAATTTTGCACCTGTGGATATGGCCAGTTTTATTAAAGCTCTTGTTTTTTGATCGAATTTACTGTTCCCGTGTATAACATTCCCCAGTTCTTCGTATGCATTCGCAATTTCCGAATATTCGGTTTTAAATTTAAGAAAGTGTTTTGGAATTTCTGACATTTCCGCCTCCTATTATAATCCAAATAAAAAATATTTGTTTTAAAACAGATAAATAACTAGTTCAATAATATATTGGATTTACTGATTAAATACAGCCGATATATTCTAATGATTAAAAATGTAAAAGAAAGTATTGTCATAGTTGACATTAGAGTCTTGTTATAGTAATTTATACTATCATTCTTTGGAATTCACCTTATGAAAAGAAGAGAATTTATTATAAAAAGTGTTACCGCCGGCGCTACAGTGGGATTAACTACACTTCCAGTTTTTAATATTATTGGAGCGTCAAAAAAATCTACGACTTCGGTAAAATATGATCTTGTAGCAATACGAGGCGGCGAGCCGGATGTAATGTTCAACAGAGCAATACAATCTTTGGGAGGTTTATCAAACTTTGTTAAACCGAATCAGACGGTGGTAATTAAACCTAATATTGGTTGGGATGTTGTTCCTGAGAGAGCTGCAAATACTAATCCCATTTTAATAAAAGAAATAGTTAAACAATGTTACGGCGCAGGCGCAAAGGAAGTTTTTGTTTTCGACCATACCTGTGACGAGTGGAGCAGATGTTATAGCAACAGCGGAATTAAAAGCGCGGCCGAAAGCGCGGGCGCCACTGTTGTACCGGGAAACTATGAAAAGTATTATCAGAAGGTTGATATTCCCAAAGGAATAAATATGAAGGACGCCAAAGTGCACGAATTAATTCTAGATTCCGATGTATTTATTAATGTGCCAATACTTAAACATCACGGCGGCGCTCAACTTTCGCTGGGAATGAAAAATTTAATGGGAGTTGTGTGGGACAGACAGTATTGGCACCGCAATAATTTACATCAATGCATTGCTGATTTTGTTACCTGGCGCAAGCCTCATTTAACAGTTATTGATGGATATCTTTCGCTAAAAAGAAACGGACCTCGAGGGGTTTCTACTGATGATGTAATTACTATGAAAACACAAATTATTTCAGCCGATATTGTTGCCGCAGATGCCGCCGCTGCAAAATTTTTCGGCGAAGAACCGGAAAAAATAGGTCATATAAAAATAGCTGGCGCTATGAAATCCGGTGTAATTAATCTAGATAAGCTTTCTATCGATAGAATCAAATTGTAGTTGATGAACTTATATAAACTCAGAACAGTAAGAATAATTATTTCAAATATAATTTTATTTCTTACTACACTCCTTTTTGTGGAATTATCAGGAAATTATACTGTTAGTTTTTCGGACTACGTGTTATTTCCCCAGTTTATTCCATCATTGTTAAGTTTTCTTCATAATCCCGCATTTATTGCCTCAGGATTTATAATTATACTAGTTTTAACGGTTCTTTTCGGCAGGATTTATTGTTCATTTGTTTGCCCCTTAGGAATTATGATGGATCTGATTTTATTTGTGAGGAAGAAATATTATAAATTCAGTACCCGCAAAAAATTCAGATTTACATTTATTAAATCTTACAACCTAATTCGTTATTCAATTCTTAGCGCAACTTTTCTATTATTATTTACAGGCGTATCAACTCTAATTGTACTTTTGGATCCTTACAGTGTTTTTGGACGACTGATTACAAATTTTATTCGTCCTGTTTTTATAGGGATAAATAATTTGTTAGTCGCCTTTTTAGAAATGTTAGGCAGTTATTCTGTTTCTCCTCATATATTGTATCTACCCGATTTTTGGGTTCTTTCTATACCATTTGTTTTTCTTATAATAATATTATTTTTTACTCTCAAAAACGGAAGATTATACTGCAATACAATTTGTCCTGTTGGTGCATTGTTGGGTTTAATTTCCAAATTTCAGATTTTTAAAATTTCTATAGACGATATTAATTGTGCGGCTTGTGGAGTATGCGAAACTCAATGCAAAGCCGGATGTATAGATTCGGGTAATAAATCGATTGATCTTACAAGGTGTGTTGCTTGTTACGATTGTTTAGACAGCTGCCCAACTGAAGCGATTTCAATTAATACCAGGCAGCCCGTAAAAGTATTAAAGAGCAACTTAAAGACTAAAGGAAAAGGGAGAAGAAATTTTTTGATAAGTGCGGGTTTACTTGCAGGAACAGCAATCAAAACAATTTATGCGCAAGGAGATACAATAAAAGTATATAAAGACAGTACAATTCCGGAAATAAGGACTTCCCCGATTTCGCCACCCGGTTCAATTAGTATTGAGCATTTTATTTCGAATTGCACAGCATGCACATTATGCGTTAGCGTTTGTCCCACCGGCGTTCTGCAGCCTTCATTTATTGAATACGGTATTGAAGGTTTATTGATGCCCCACATGTCTAATAAAATAGGATTTTGTAATTTTGAATGTACAATCTGCGGGGATGTTTGCCCAAATGATGCGATACTGCCTCTTAAAAATGAAAATAAAAAAATCACTCAGATCGGCAAAGTAAAATTCATTGAAGAAAATTGTGTTGTTTACACTCAAAAAACCGATTGCGGTGCCTGCGCGGAACACTGTCCCACTAAAGCGGTTAAGATGGAACTTGATGCCGAATTAAATTTAAGGGTTCCTATAATCACCGAAGAACTATGCGTTGGATGCGGAGCCTGTGAGCATGCATGCCCCACTAAACCATTTAAATCAATTTATGTTGATGGTAATCCGGTTCATCAAATCGCAGAAAAACCGAAGGATGAAAAGCTTGAAATTATAGAAGAAGGAGATTTTCCATTTTAATCTTTTTTTAGATCTATTATTTAACTCCGTACATAAATTAATTATGCATTTTATTTTATGCCCAGCTCTTTGCACATTCTATAGAAATTGGATGGAGCCAAACCCAGTTTTTCAGCAGCGCTGGAATCCGAGCTGGAGATACTGCGCACATATTTAAAATATTTTGTTCTGAATATTTTTTCTATATCCTTTAGCGGAAGCACCTGCCCGAAATTTATTTCTTCAAAATTTGTTTCATCTTTCAGGATCATATGATTTTTTAGTATCATAGGATTGCTTATATCTTTGGCTGTAATAATGCCATTACAATTTAACACAAGTCTCTGTGCAACATTTCTTAACTCTCTAACATTTCCTGGCCATTTATAATTAAGCAGTATTTCGTTAGCTTCCTCAGATATTTCCGGAGTCTCAACACCAAGGTCCATACTGAAATACTGCATAAAATGATCGAACAGCTGTAGAATATCGTTTCCCCTCTGACGTAATGGAACTATATCAATTGGCACAACATTCAATCTGTAATATAAGTCTTCTCTAAATCTGTTTGTATTTACTTCATGTGCCAGGTTTTTATTAGTTGCAGCAATAATCCGAACATTAACCGATATTTTTTGAGTCCTTCCTATTTTTTCTATCTCACCTTCCTGAATTACTCTTAGCAGTTTTACCTGAGCGGAAAGAGGCAACTCTCCCACCTCATCCAAAAAAATAGTTCCATTATGGGCGATTTCAAATAAACCGGACTTACCGGAATTGGTTGCTCCAGTAAATGCTCCTTTTTCGTATCCGAATAACTCGCTTTCCAAAAGATCACCCGGTATACTGCCGCAATTAATTGGAATAAAATTTTCATATTTCCTGTTACTTTTTAGATGAAGATTCCAGGCGACAAGTTCTTTCCCCGTACCTGATGGTCCATTAATTAGAATACTAACGTCGCTCTTAGCGTATTTCTCAATATTTTCCTTTAATTGAATTATAGGTTTAGACTGTCCGATAATTTTTTTTGAATCCAAAAGACTTTCAATATTCTTTTTTAATCTGCTGTCAGATCTCAGTTTATGTTTTTCAAGTTTCTTTTTTTCGTAGGCGTTAAAAATACTAAGTATAAAATCGGTCGGCTGATAGATATAGTCTTCTATATTGCCGGGATATTTAGTACAATACCAAAAAGCTCCTGATTTTATCAGGTTATTGGCAAATTCATAATCAGTAATATTAATCGTCATTTTCGTAATTATTATTATCTGGATAAACGGATCAACATCTTTAATTTTCCTAATAAGTTCTTCGCCCATCAGCCCGCCGGAAATCTGATAGTCTAAAATTACAACATCAAATTTATCGGGATATGTTTTTATAAACTCAAGCGCAGCCCGACCGTTAGAAACAATTTCGGAAATTTGAATACGGGTATGGTAATAACTTATAGTATTTTTTACACGATTTACGTCAAAATCTTCATCTTCAATTAAAAGTATATTAATATGAGTCTGTTTACTCATCAGCAACTCCTTAATTATAAATTGTAATTATAAATCGGCACCCTTGAACTTCGTTATTTTCAACATCCAAACCCCATCCGCAGCGGCCAACAGCCATCTGATAAGCAATATAACATCCGTAACCGGAGTTTGCGCCCTCAATTTTTTTTGTTGACTCGTTTTCGAGAAATATTTTTTTAATTCCTTTTTCACCGGTTTGTAATAGTTCTTTTGTAACCCCAACGCCGTTATCCGATATTATAATTTTAGAAACATTATTAACTATATCGTATTTAGTAATAAGAGAAATTTTTACGGATTTTTTTTTACCGTGGTCTATACTGTTCTGAATAAGAGGCTCAAGTATTTCCCAAACTACAAATTCATTTATAGGAACCGCCGGCAGTTTTTGGTCAAGATCTAAATCAAATTCAAACATCTCATTCTTGCTTGATATTCTCAGGAACACGTATTTTAAAATAAACTGAATTACCTGATTAATATTTGTGCGAAACATCGGATTTACGATTGTATTGATAGGTTGATCGTACCACTTCATATCATAAATTATTCTCGATATAAAATTGGAGTAAGTTACGACACGTGTTTTTGTGTCTTCAATATTTTCGGAGTTTAATTGACGAACATCCTCCTTAATAAATCCTATAATTTTTTCCGCTTTATGATGAGTGTGGTAAATTCGTTTAGTAAATAGGGCCTCTTTTTCGAGCCTTATTTGTTTCCTTAAATTTTCCTCGTGTTCAATAAAAAGATCCTGTTGAGCTTCGTTCCTTTCTTTTACCGCCTGCGAAGATACAAGATAAATAGCAATTAGGCCCAGAAGAATCAAAAAAGAATAGATAATTGCTACTTTGCCAAAATTGGCATTTACCTCGTCTGTTAAAAATGTAAAGTTGGGAGTAATTTTCATATACATAACACCCAAATATTCGCCGTCCGGAACAAATGGAACCAGTATATTAAAAGTTCTCTGATCCTCAAGTGTGCTGAAAATAACTTCGGCTTCCCGCATGTTTTCTTTCAATTTCAAAAATAATTGCACACCCTCGGAATGCTGATCGTTTTCCCCGTTATAAGGCTCAAGCTCATTTGAGATGTAAGAATTAAGTTTATTCCCGCTATCAATAATATATATCCGTTGGTTCTTCTTTAGAATAAGACAAATATCTTCCACATCTTTTTGGAGCAGTTGCTGTTTAAAAATAACATTAAAGGAGGCAATCAATTTTCGTTTTTCATAATCAGTCACTGATTCAAACAAAAACAAATTTTCGAATAATAATTCCATGCTTGTAGAGGTAACAATAGCCAGCCTTTCCGCGGAGTATTTCTGATACCAGCCTTGCGTTTCATCCAAAAAATCTTTTAAAGATGATTTTTGGACAAAGGCTAATATTATCTGAAAGGATATAAATATCGCAAAAAAGATTGTTATGTGCCTAATTTCGAACCTGTACTGCGAAAACTTATTTCGAATTCTTTGTTTTATCATTATTGCCCGTAAACTTAAAATTCTTTTGGAATAACTTTTTCGAACTGAATATTATTAGTGGTTTTTTCAAGTGATTCTTCAACTGAAATTTCTTTACGAATTGCCATTCCAAAAAAATGTGACATAATTTCGGAATAACGAGTGTACTCTACATGACTCGGTCTATGAACACCGGTTTTTATTATATCTTTAGATTTATGAATTTCCGGAAATTTTTTAATATAAAACTGATCGTCGTATATCTTGTTGATAACGGGATAAAATCCCGATTGTTCGTAAAATAATTCCTGAGAATCATTACTCAGTAAAAATTTTATAAAATGAACTACTTCCTCTTTTTTATCAGAAAATTTTGATACCATCAAGTTCCAGCCTCCAAATACGGATGTAGGTTTGCCATCTTTAAAATGAGGGAGCGGCGCCTTACGAAGTTTTTTCTGTTTTTCCAGATCAAACGGGGATTCTTCAAAATCTTTATCGTAGCTCACCCATCCGTGTATAAAGAGAGCGTCATTTTTTATAAAATATTCGTAGCTAGGTATTTCAGTAAACTCACTGGCGATTTTTGGAGTGGCTCCATATTTATTTATTAGATCCACTAAAAACTGCAGGGATTTTTTGGCTTCATCGGTATTAAAATTAAAACCGTATTCAACAAAATAATCGGGCTTAATGCTTAAAATCATTTCCATAAAACTGCATATTAGTCCTTCGTATTCTGCGGCGGGAAAAATATAAAATGGATTTGCAGGGAGTTTATTTTTAAGTAATAAAAAATCTTCCCATGTAATATAATTTTGTAGCTGATCAATAATTTCGTCACTATTCTCGGACTGCTTAATCAAGTCTTCTCTGTAATACATAATTCCCTGAACCAAATCCAGGGGCATAGCAACAAGTTCTCCATCGTAATAACATGATTCCAAAGCCGAGCTAAGTATTCGTGATCTTTCTTCGTCAGTAAAATATTTGTCCAAAGGTTCGCACCATTTAGCAAATCTTTGCACCCAAACCAAATCCACAGCAAAAAGGTCAATACCGTCACCGCGTCCGCGTAAAGACCTTGCCAGCAATTCTTTTCTTTCGTTTGTAGAAAAATCAAAATTAGGAAAATCTATAGGAATAACCCTTACTTTGCCGGCCATTTTTAAATTATATCGGTCAATCAAAATTTTATGAGCTTTAGTTATTCTATCTGCAAAATATATTTCAGTTACTTTATCTGAGGATGAATAAATTTCGATAAAATGAATTAAGACGTAAACGAGTGATACTACTAAAAGAAAAATTAATCCCCATTTCTGTTTTATCTTTAAAGTCATTTATTTTTTACCAAATTCTTTTTAATTAAAAAGTGGAACAAGCATTATGCCAATAATTGAAAGTGAATTAAAATCCTTCAAATCGATCATATTTTATAATTGACTGGCGTAAACTTACTATTATATTAGCATATTTTTATTAAAATGATAAAATTAAATTCGTTATACTTTTTGGAAAACAATTCATTTAACAAACTATAAGCGAGCTATTTTTCATTATAATACTTGTTCTCGGCGGGAAAACTAAATTTGTTATCTCTTTCAAATTTTTTCGGATCAACTTCGGATTAATTTAAAATATTTTTTCTGATCGAATTTAGAATTAAAATCTTTCTAGTAAAATGAATCAGTCTATTAGATGAGTAAATTTATATATTTTATTCATCTTAAATTTTCTGCAATTATTTCAAAAGAATCATTTTCTCCGCTTTTTTATAATTGTCCGCGCTTAATCTTAATGTATAGACTCCGCTGGCAAGATTTTTCCCGTCAAAAATAATTTCGTATCTGCCTGCATTTTTAAATTCATCCACTAAAGTAAGTACCTTTCTTCCGAGAATATCGAACACATCAAGTGTTACATCAGTTCCACGCGCAATTTCATAACGTATTCGGGTTGACGGATTAAATGGATTAGGATAATTGTGATAAAGTACATGATTGACAGGAATATTAGGATCGTTAAATGTTATTCCCACAATATCGCCCAGAGTAACATTCGCAGGTTTATTTCCCTCATCATAATAGGACCATTGCGAGCCAAGATCAGCTATAATTCCCTTAGCGTTAAAAACACGCCCGTCGAAACTTCCGACATAAAAGCCCGCCGGTGCGTGTACCTCGACAGCAAATGTGTTTTTACCCACCTCAAAATAAGACAATTCAGTAGCGTCGAAAGTTATAATTTTATTTACCGAAGCCGAACTTGTAGCTTTTGTGCTATAACTTAAAATAGAATCCGCTGGAAGGTTTATTCTTTCAATTTCTTTTCCATTCAAATAAATCGCAGCCCCACCCTGACATTTAATCAAAAAAGCCATAGTAGCTGGTAATTCGGCAAAATCAAATTCTTTACGCAGATATAAAGTTTTTACTTCTGCGGATATTGTTTTAACTCCGCTGTTACTGCCTATTGGAGAAGCGCCTATACTCCATGCCGATGAAGGATATCGATTTTCGTTCCAAGCAATTGGAACACTTAGAGTATCCACCATAAAAGTTATTGCAAGTGAATTGGAAGTCGTATTCCCTAAAATATCCCTCGCCTGCACATAAATTGTTTTAGTTTCACCCTGCTTTGCGGTTATTGTTGTGGAATGAGTATATTTACCTTCACCATGAGAAAAAGAGAAAGGCATTAAATCGAATGACTGATCAGTATAGCCGAACTTTAAAAAAGCCCTCTCGTCGGTTTCAACCTCAATAAGTACATCTTCAGAAATAGAAATTAGAATCGTATCGTGAGCCGATGTAAAAAATGGAGGTGAGATATCTTCTTTAGGAATACTGTACATATCAGGTAAACTGCTTTCGAAAAGAACATAAGGATCGTTATAAAATCTAATAAAATCAGGAACACTTGAATGACCGGGAAACGGAGCGAAATGATGCGAAGTACTGGCGTTACGCCAAACCGCGGCGTAAGAAATATTTCTTGCCAACTCATCATTTTTAATCGGTTCCAGCAATATATCTGTAAACCAATTATTTATAACCAGCAGTTCATTTCCAACTTCTGTTAATGCCGCTAATTTATCTCTTTGTTTGGCGTGCTGTACAATCGTTTTCATTCCATTTAGGAATTCATCTTTTTCAGAAAGCGGAACAGGGTTTCTGCTGAAGTATTTATCCGTGCCGAAAATATCCACGTAATTATCACCGGGGTAGGTTGCCAAATATTGATTACCGCTGTATACATGTTCGAGCGAAGGCGACAACGCGTACAACAAATTATGAACATTAAGTTCATCCCTCAGATATTCAACAGTAAATTGCCAGATTGCGTTATATTCTTCGGTTGTCCTATGCCCGGCACCCCACCAAAACCAGCCGCCAGTGTGCTCGTGATATGGACGAAAAATAACGGGGATCGATTCCCCATTAGCGCCTCGTAATGATTTGAAAAAACCGGCTATTTTCCGCAACAATGTTTTATATTGTTCATGACGAGATCCACCCGGTAAAATAGTAGCTACAATTCTTTCGTTATTTACGTCCTCTTTATAAAATCCGCGCCCGTCCGGATCATACTGATGCCAGCACATTGTAATAATTCCGCCACGGTTATAAGCGGAACTCAAACGATATTTAACACCTTCTATATCCCTGTTATTCTGGATCTGATTAATATCTTCACTAAAAATTGCCGGGTAATCATCCACTATATCAAATATATCGCTTCTGTCGTTATCCCCGCTCCAGCCTACTCCATAGCCTGTAGCGTCGTGCATACCGAACATCAAGGAACTTTCGGCAATCGTTTCCATATTCAGAAACAGGTATCTTGTTTGCTTGGTCGATTTTCTGTCGACTAAATTTATGTCCACCGAATGTACACTTGTTTCATAATTCACACATGCATCATACAGATTCCATATCGCGGTTTCAAGCTCAACGGGATCTTCACTATGAGCATTAATGAATTCTTTAGCGATGTTTATCTTTGATTGCAATATTAATTTTGAACCGGTAAAATAATCTCCTTCATCATTTCCTTCCACGGTATTAGCAATTAGTTTTTGAGCTGAATTAATAGCGAATTCTAATTCGTCGTAATTTAGGGCAAACTTAGCACTGTCACCAAAAGATATATCATCGAGGAATATTTCACCGTTTTTGTTTAGACTTGTACCGCCATCAAAATATAAATACATCTTTGTAATAATTTTACTGTTAGTATTATTTACTTCGAATGTCATTTTACGCCAGGCACCGTCACCGATAATATTCTGAGTAATTAAAGGTACGTCCTGACCATTTGTAGGTTTAATTGAAAAAACAGTATTCACATTCGATTTAATGCTGAAAGTAATAATGGCTTTAGAATTAATATTAATTGTAGATGGAGGTGTAAAGTTAAAATTATCCCACAGTCCGCTGGAAGATGTTCTTGTATATTTTATTTTTAATGCGTTATCGCTGTGACTAAGTTGAAATGTGGCGGAATGATCGGATAGCCAGCCATTAATATTTCCGTCGTTAAAATCATCTACAAACCCGGTTACCTGGGCGGATAAGTCGATTGAAAATCCTAAAAATAAGATTCCGGCTAATATGATTTTATTTAACATTACAAGTCCTCTTTTGTTAAATAGAATTATGCACCACCCTTTAACTGAGCATTATAATATTCATGTATTACTTCAGGATACTTTTTGATATTTTTATTTCTCGCAAGTGATTTAGTAAATTCCGGTATAACTGAACGTTTCTTTTCACCGGTCAATATTTTTTTAATAACAGGATAAACATCCTCATATTTTGCCAGTTTGAATCGTGCTTTATTCAAATTGTAATACTTTTCAATATCACCATCCGAAACTTTAATATTCCTAACCAACTGTCTGCGCAAATCAAACTGCAAAAAGTATTCTTCAAACAATTTCACTTTTCTTCTAACTTCGGGATTATTATCCAATCCCATTTTTTTCGCTTCTTCGGTAAGAATAAAATCTCTTATTACTACATCAAGAGAATTTTTAAAATTGGAATGTAATATTTCGTAAGGCACATAATTTAATGAGCCCAAAACCTGACCAATTGTTAAAGTTTTACCGTCAATTGTTGCGATCACCTGATTACGTTCGTCCCAAAGAGAAGTTTCCATAGAATGAACTTCGTCTTCTTTCAATTGTAAATCGTACATTTGATCGAACTGCGTCGGTCGGCGTTTAAATTTATCCGCGAGTTTATCATTCATAAACCAGAAAACTTCACTGTCAATTTTAACGTCAGAATTTTTTGCTGCGGCACGGATATGTTCCAAAGCCAGTTTATCACCAATTTTATATTCGAGCATATACTTAGCTTTTTTTCTATGCTGCTCGTATTCCTGATGTGTAATAAGAGGATTCTTTCTAAAATCCGTAACTTTTATTATATGGTAACCGAAGGATGATTTAATTGGAGCTGAAATACTATCAACCGCTTGTCTAAAAGCTGCCTGCGCCATATCATAATCCATTTGGTCCCAATTTACCCAGCCCAAATCACCGCCTGATTTATTCATCTTTTCGTCAGTATAAATTTGTGCAGCCACATCGTTGAATTTTGTCCCCTGCTTCAGAAGGGTATAAACGCTATCGGCTTCTTTTTTTGTTTTAAAGAAAAGATTACTAACCCTGCGTTCTTCCTGACTAAAGAGATAAGTTTCTTCTACATCAAGTTCAGTAACAGATATTTGTGGTTTTATAATTGCGTTATAGTGCTGTTCTCTGAGCATTTTATCATGATAGGCGTTTACTTTATATTCAATCCTTTCGTTGGTATCAAGCTTCATCCTGTAAGCTTCCAGAGAAATTAATCTGTTCCTTATAAACTCGTCAAGGAATTGTTCACGCAAAGATTCGCTGTCGAAAACATCAGGTTTTTTAATTACGTTCAGATATCCAATTTTAAATTCTTCCAGGGTTATCGGTACATCGTCTATTTCGGCAACAATAGGTTCTTTTTTTGAACAGCCAGATAAAACCAGCATCACTAAAAGGCAAATAATCGGTTTGGAGAAATAATAGGTTTTAGTTTTCATTTGTCACATTGATTGTATAAAAATAAAGGGATCATACAAAAAATATTTAATAGTATGATCCCAATTAATATTGTTTTTTATAATATAAAAATCATAAAAAATTTACTTTATAATAAGCATTCTGCCAACATGTTCTCCTATTCCAGGGGCATCTATATGATAGATATAAACACCGTAAGCCACATCCATGTTATCCATAGTCATCATATCCCATGATTCGGATCCGTCTCGCATGGCGGAGTCATGTTCAAGTTTTTGCACCAATGTTCCATCTACCGCGAAAATACGTATTGTGCACCGCTGAGGTAAATGGATAAATTGCATAAGTCGGGGGCCTCTTCCGGTGGTATAAGGATTGTGCGGCTCCCACAATGCGGTAACTACGTAAGGATTAGGAACAACTTTAATATTTTTAAGGCTTTCTTTAGCGTCTTTTGTATCAATGCTTTGCCCTTTAATAGCGAACTCGTACTTAATACTATTGTTAAATGGTATCTCCGGATAAAACCTTAATGTATCTCCAGTTCCCAGCATTCTTCCGTATTTATTAAAAAATGTGGTATCCTCAATAGCATTGTTTAATATATCATACGTGATAAGTACTTTACCGTCTTTTAATCTTTCAAATAGAATAATTCTATCCTTTGCTGAAAAAAATCCGGGTTTGGTAATAGTTTTATTAACTGTTGCGTCAACGGGCAATGCGAAAGGTAATTCCTGCCCAGTTAATTTATCGAATACCTTAAAGTTTACTGGATAAGCTTTAAGAGGATATACATTGCCGTTCTTAAAAGGTAGGCCAATCGCCTCAGAAGTATCCACTATTTCATCGTAAAATACAACCTCGTATTGACGAGGATAAGGCGTTCCTTCAACAAATGCGGCTCCGTTAGTAAATTTGCTGAATTTAATATTATACGTATTATTAATATCAATGCTGCCTCCCCATTGCACACCATTAAATATTTTTAACTGGGAATTATTTATCATTCCGAAATCCGGATTGTAAACAAACAATTCCATTCCATTAATAATATGTGAAAAAGTTCGGGGATCACCATCACGGTCTGCGTATAAATCTCTAATTAAAATTGATGTGTCTCCGTTTTCTCTGTACTCCTTCAACCATACAGTATCATAAGTTTCGGATTTAGTGATATTCTTTAAGAAAAATCCGGTTGTAACAGTCGGCAAAAATTCATCGGGATCATTGAGGTCAATTAGCCCGTCGAAATCATTATCCCGTTTATCCATAGACTGATCGATAAAATGGATTTCAAATTTTTCATTGCTGATTTTATCAGGATCAATAATATTAACACCCACAACCCCGCTGGTTATACCTTTACCCATAAGTCTGGGAGAGATATCGAATTCGGCGTCTTTATAACCTGATGAAGGAGCCTGAGGAGTAACCGCAACAACATTATCACTTAACTGAATGTTGCCGGCCTGATCTACATTCAAGAATATTGTAGTTTCTGAAGGACCAATGTTTTTTTCAATGTTTCCTCTGTCATAAGCCGTTACAGCGTAATAATAACGAACACCATTTGTTACATCGTTATCAACATAACTGTGCACCAATCCGGTTTCGTTACCCAAATTAAACAATACGCCGGTTCCAAAATCTTTTGGGAAGAATCCGAATATGTTATCAACTTTATCATAAATTGCTATAGGTTTCTTGAATCTTTCGTACCCTAATCCATCTGTAATACTGCCTGCGTCTCCAAAGGTATAATGTGTGGATTTATAAATTTTGTATCCTTCAAAGTCGTATTCTTTTAGGAATCGGTCGAAACTGGCTTCAGAACCTTCATCCCAATAAAGAGTAATCTGCCCGTCGCCGGCCACAGCTGTAAGTTTCGGTTTAATAGGAGCGATAGCGAAATTATAGTTAGAATTATAAATTTTCTGAACGATATCTTTATTTCGTAAAATATCAGTTTCATCCCAGCCATAAATCATTGCGATAGAGAAAAACTCTTTCTGATCGGGTCTTAAAGGAAAATATCCCGAGGTAAATACATAATCGTAATCAGCAATATCTGTTGTTGTATTATCAAAATATCCCGGTCTCGAAAATTCCCACATCTGTTGATCGTTGCTGTAGGTTAACGTGCTATACTGATAAAATTTAAAACTTGTTAAACCTATTTGATCGGATTCATCTACATCTACCTGATCTATATTTGGTTCCCCCGGCAAATCGCCGTTACCTGGAGTTGGCACTCCATCACCTTCGCCCTGATCCTGTGTCCCGGGCTTTCCGTCAATTCCCACATCGTCAAATTCAGAATCCCAGTCAGCGTCATTATCAATTAAATCGTCTCTTCTTTCGTCAATAAGAAGATTATCCAGCCCTTCGTTTGTAAAATAGTTTTTAGCCAGATAATCTCTGTCATTGGATTCTGACCGTAGATAAAGGAAAAACTCCACGGAATCCTGAGTAAAAGCTCCGTCGCTTTCATCGATTAATCCATTTAAGTTATCATCGAAGCCATTGCGTGGAATTTCTTCCAATGGGGCGTTAGGTGCTCTTACAATTTTGACTCCGTTATGAACAAATTTTAAACCGCCGGCAGGCATTTTAGCTATTGTTCTTTCAAAATTATCACTATCGTAATCAATTAGAACAACGTCGTCCCCGACAGCATAAAATTTATAAAAATCTTCAATTTCATTTATAATTTTGCCTGTACCGCCTCCGGGTTTTTCTAAGTTGTTGCCGTCGCCGTCATTATCAATTCCGTCGTATGGATTACCGGGACTTTCAAGAAACGCAAAACCAACCCATGGAACTGGTGTATATCCGCCGGTACCAAGATTATCCTGATCAAAATTAACGGCCAGACTCTTTTCCCTATAGAATTTTGCTCCGTCATCCTGATAGTCGGTATTCTCCGTAATTCGAGCGCCGCTTGATGCCCCAACGTTCAAACCGAATAATGTATGATCCAAAAACAGTTCGCCAAAATTCCGTATTTCGTACAACCAGAACAGACAATCTTCGGCATCAGGATTAGACCATTGAAGTCCTCTTACAGCCAAACGTAATCCCAAACCATTTCTTGTAGGCTCGGAATCAGGGAGTGGTTTTGGTAATTTTAATCCCGATATTCTTTTATTGTATTGATAATCATCCATTACAAAATAACTTTCTTCGTCGGCGTTCTTTTGATCTTTACCAAAATAACCGTTCCAGCTTCCGCTCCAGCCGGGATCAATGGCATCAGTCATTTTATCGGGCCAGTAAGCCGGCCAGGTATATGCCTGGTGACTCATGGCTACTGCTGCGCTCGGATCTTTTTCTTTTTGAGTAAGATTCAGATATCCTGGCAGAGGCTCAAAACCCTGAAACCTGCCGAGTGAATCATTAGAAAAAATGTTCGGATCCCATCCTTCACAAAAAATTGCTGGCGTAACATATTCGTAAAGTGAATCGCCCGTAACAGGATCAACGCCGGCAAATAATCTTAGTTCAGACATCACATAAGCCGACGTATTCCCCATTTGCACCATTCCTGTGCCGATAGGCCATTCACCCGAATATGTAACGCTCTGGTCGCCTTTAACACCGCCGAGTCTTCCGTTATTATGAAATGTAACACGAATAAGATTACCTGCATGAACGTTCTTAGCACGATAAATCACATCACCATGTGTGTTCGATTGTGCCTGAAGTCCTGCATTCCCAATAAATAATAAAGTTACCAGCAGGTATCGAAATTTCATTTATGATACTCCTTCAAAATCTTTCTTAAAATGATAGGATCAGTGAAAATTTATTTTGATGATCCAGTCTGCCAAAATCAACATTTGCGTAATCCAGGTTAAGTAAAGTATTCATAACCTCGAATTTTAATCCAACTCCAAAAGTTAAACCGCCTTCTGTACCATCCAATAATAATTGTCTGTAACCAGCTCTTAAAGCAATCATGTCGTATAAAGTCAGCTCCGATCCGGCATTAATATATTCCTTGTTATCATTGGGGTGAATTGCATCAACAGCCACTATTAAATCGTAGTCTTTCAATTCGAAAAAATCCTCAAGAATATTGGCGGAAACTCCAACTCTAAATAATATTGGTAGAGGATATTGTTCAGTTTCCAGATAAGCATTTATATTTTCGTTATTACCGGCAAATTGTTGATTTATGTCATGTTGAACCAACGCATCCCGGCCTTCCATCTGCATTTGAGATCCGAAATTACTAATTGACATTCCGAGTCGAATATTTTTAAAGAATGTTCTGTAAAGAACACCCACGTCGAAAGCATACGCACTCGCGCTAGAATGCCAAATGTTTTCACGAATATATTTAACATTACCACCTATCGAAAATCTATCGGTAAGAGCTCTTGAATAACTGAATCCAACAACGAAAGAACTCGCAGAAACCTTCTCTCCATTACCGTCAGGGAATTGAATGGTGGTTCTTTCTATGTCCGGCATTCCAAGATAACCTATAAAAACGCCGAATGTACCGAGTTCCTGAATCGGCAGAGAAAACGCGCCGTAATCATAAGTAAGATCGGCTATATAATCGTAGTGATTAAACAACACCTGCATATTATTCATCGCAGATATGCCCGCAGGATTCCAAAAAACCCCCGTAATATCTTCCGAAAGCGTCGAATAAGCTTCACCCATTGCCAGCGCGCGCGCGCCTACCGGTATTTTAAGGAAAGGTGCTGCTGTTGTACCTACCCTGCCGATAGTTTGAGCGTTCATTTCAAATGATATCAAAAGAATTGATATAAGTGTAATTATTGATTTCATAAAATTTTTCGTTAAAATTTTCTTATAGAATTTATAATCATTTCTCATAAAATTGCCTCAGGAATTCTAATTATAGCTAATTCGCAATCCAAACTGAATGGATCGCGGCGCTGTGTACATACCAGGATTTGTAAAATACTCCGTTGAACTGGAGATCTCGGTAATTCTTTGAAAAGACTGATAATCCTGAAGTGTAAAATCCGGCATTCCGGTATCCGCATAAACAGAATTTGCGTTTCTAGTATCAAGAAGATTTGTAATATCCAGTAACGCCTGCAAATTAAATGCGCCCAACTCAAAAGTTTTCGATAACCGGAGATCAAAATTAATTGTAGTTGGTCTTCTTTCGCTGTTTTCTCTTAGCCCTGTTGAAGCACCACTTCCTGTAGATTCGGTTCTAACAAATTGTGGAGTGTAAGGAAATCCTGAGTTTACGGCTCCTATTAAAGTTCCAGCCCAACCGTCATTCGAATAACTAATTATCATATTAACCGAGTGAGGTTGATCCCAGTTAAGGTCAACCAATTGAACTCGTGGAGCTTGCCCGGAACTAAGACTGTTGTAAGCGTCTCTAGGATTTGAAGAAGTTCCTTTCGCATTCATATAAGTATAATCGAAATTCATAGAAAGTCGGCCTATATTATAACCGGCTGATAAAGTAACCCCTTTTGCAACGGCGTGATCTCTATTTATATAGCTGTAATAAGTTAGTCCTCTGTAAGTGTCAACAGGAAATCCCGTACTGATCCAATCTCGTATATCTCTGTAAAATCCTGTTACATGCAGGTATAAATTATTGAATAGCTGCTGCTGCAGACCTAATTCATACATAACAGTCCTTTCCGCATCCAGGTCCGTGTTTCCAACTAAATTCTCAGATCCCGCCCCAGCAATCCAATAATTTGGATTTGTGTATAAAAATTGGAATTCTGGATTCTGAAAAAAGTGTCCATATGAAAAATGAATTACACCCTCGGCTGTAATAGGAAATGAGATTCCGAAACGCGGGCTAATCTGATATTTAGCTTTAGTATCCTTATACCAAAATTTTTCTCTTTCGGCGACTGTATATTCAACCAATTGTTCAACAGGTGTATTTTCGTTATAATTTTTATAAATATGATCTATTTTAAACGGTGCATAAATTTGCGGATCCGCCGGATCGGCTAATTGTCTTCCATCCGAATCGAAATAGTCGAACCTTACGCCTAGATTTATTATCAATTCTTCGAATTCAAGTTTATCCTGTATGTAAGCCGCAAATTCCTTCGGTTTAGCGGAGTAGAAAGTATGGTATGCTGATGAAGGTTTTGGAACTACCGGTCTGTAGGTTACCTGCGAAAACTGCAATTGATAATAATCGTTATCCAAATCATGCACTCTGCCAGATACACCCATCTTAATTAAATTGGACTTATCAATCTGACTCGTTAAGTCTACGTTAAAAGAATAATACTTCGCGTTGCTTTTACTGCGACCAACATCGTTACCCCAGTAATTAAAATCGCTATTATTATTCCGTACGGAGATATTATCTTCACGTGTAGGTCTAAACATCCACTGTTGAAAATCACCGGCGTTCGTTGGAACGTATCTATAATCATATGGATCTTCGTAAAGATAACTTTTATGTTTATTGGAGTAGAGACTGCCTTTAAAGTCGAGAAAAGTACTGTTGGATATTACATAAGTAGCGGAAAATATTTGAGTTAATCTGTCCGTATAATAATGTCTTCCTCCGTCAGGCAGATATTTTTGTCCACCGCCGTAACTGTGATCATTGTTATAATATAATCCGTAACTAAGACTAAAATTTTTAAAATTTAGGAATAATTTAGACTGTGTGGATTTTCCTATATACCAGCTAAGAGGAATTATTTCCTGATCGGGCATTTTAAAACTATTTTCAGTGTCGGAAATCGGCTGCCAAATTCCCCAAGGCATATAATATCTTATACCCTGTTGATATCCCGGGCTATCCTGATACCTGCCGGCAATAAAATACGAAAGAATATTGTTTGTACCGGGTACCGGTCCTGATAAATTAACCTGAAAATCTGTTCGATATATCGGGTTATAGGAATTAAGATAAGATTCTTTAGTTAACCAGGGTTTTTTGCCCGAACTAATTGCATTCTGAAGTTCCGAGAAAGTATTAATTCCGTTTTGTGAAAAATCGTAGTTAAATATGCTGCCCTGATTAGTTAGCGCATTTGCGGCCGCGGTTGCCCATTCTTTATTATCCATCAGATAATATACATTATCATCGGTGCTGAAATAATCGCCGAAATATGCTGTGGCGCTCGCACTGAACTTATCATTTCCTTTTTTGGTAACGATGTTAACTACACCGGACAATGCCTGTCCATATTCAGCATTAAAAGTACCGGTTATAGCTTTTAATTCTTCAATTGACTGATCATCAATGCTAATACCGGCGCTTCTATTCAAAGGATTCATTACCTGAACACCATCAACCATGTAACTGATTTCCGATGTTCTGCCGCCACGAATATGGATGTTTCCGTCGGAGTCTTTTGTAACTCCAGCCTGTAAACTTAAGAGACTCTGCAAATCTCTGACGGGAAGTTCATCTATCTGATCGGATTGAAAAGATCTTTCGGAAGAAGTAAGGTCTTTTTGTATAACTTTATTAGCGACAACCATCACTTCCTGGTTAAGAGAGATAGATGAAGGAGACAATGAAATATTCATTCGGGTTGTAAGATCAGTTTGTATTCTTACTCCCTCCATCCTCTGTGTTGTATAACCGATATAACTTATTTTAATTGTATATAATCCCGGTGGTACATTAATTATGAAATACTCTCCTTCAAAATCCGTTGCAGCTCCATAAGTAGTACCTTCAATTATAATATTCACACCATATAATGCCTCGCCGGTCTGGCTATCAACTACTTTACCGGATAACTTTCCGGTAATACCGGCCATTAAGTTGGAAGACAATATTAAAAGCATGAAAAGTATTACTTTCGCAATTCTCAATTTATTATTCCTTCTCATAGCTGTATAAATATAATATTTGTTTTGTAACTGAATCTATATAACTCAAGCTGGATAAGCATTTATTGCACGAATTATTTATATCACCACAAAAACAAGAAAAAACCTTAAAATAACAAAATGTTGTAACTTAAAAATACCGTCGAATCTTTATAAGCAGGTAATCATCTAAAATTAAAAAGCGGCGGACTTATGTTGTCCGCCGCTTTTTAAGGTATGAAATTATTTCAGCAATAACATTTTCTTTGAATATGACTGTTTGTCAGTTGTTATCCTATATACGTAGGTACCACTGGCAAGTCGGCTAGCGTCGAAAGTTACCTCATGATAACCTGCATTTTTTACACCGTTAATAAGAGTAGCAACTTCTCTTCCGAGAATATCATAAACTTTCAAACTTACATGAGAGTTTTCAGGTATATCATATTTGATAGTTGTAGTAGGATTAAACGGATTAGGATAATTGTTGTGCAATTTAAATGTTACAGGCATAGCAGCAACATCTTCAACTGCTGTTGGACCGTCAACTACTTCTAAAAAGCCCCAGGCGTGAGGACGTAACCAATCTTCATTCATATCAATTCCTTCTGGAGCAGCTACGCCGCCTACTTGAAGAATCAATGATCTTGACTCATCTCCTACTGTCGGATCAAAGTCATTGTTATCAATTCTTAAAGGCAATTTCATTCCGTTATAGACGACAAAGTCTGAACCGTCTGCCACCAATGAATCGAGATTTAAACGAGCTTCAATAATATACCCGTCGCCTGTAAATTTCTGGAATACGGTTGCTTCAACACCCGGAATTGCATCAACGCTGCCCGAACCTCCGGAGAGCGCAACTTCGCCTCTGGAGGTAAAACCAATTCTCCAGTCGCCATTAGCATTATTGTAATTTTTAGCATGCCAGGAGCTTAGTTTTTCTGCATCGTAGAATCCCATGTAAAATTCGAGTGCATCGCCTTCCCAGGCTTGCATAGCTTCGTCTGTCCTTAGCTCGTCATCTGTTACATCAGCGGAGATATACAAGTAATTATCATCAACAATCATTGTCGTTTTGAAATAGAGATCAGTTGATTCTTTTGTCCAACTCGCAGCCTGGGCACCACCCGCAGTTTCGGGTTCAATTTGATAGGCTACAAAAGGCTCAAATTCGTCGGCTAACCCGTCCAATTGGAAAGTATCCCCAAAATTTGCAACATATTTTGCTTTCATTGTTACTGAAGATTGAATGCTTATAGGTCCTACTTTAGAATCATTTGTAAGTTCTGTTTCAACTCCGGCATCATTAGATGTGATTGCATAATAATAATCGTATACGCCGCCATCATTTGTCCAAGGTCTGTGCGCGTATTTCTGCAAACCATGAGGAATGCCCATATATATTTTTGTTACCCCTGGAGCCTTAAGATCAGTAATGGGGCTTTTACTCATATAAATACTATAAGTTTCGGTACCTAGAGTATTATCAACCCAATCGAACCGAACTGTATTTACAACGTTTCCATTTTCAACTGTTGTAGATGCCGCTGAAGCGGTTAATTTTGGAGCAACAAGTTTTCCGGCAGGAGCTGGAATTCCTTCAAGAGTTAAATTGTCAAAATAAATTGATCCTTTAAATGTTGCTTCATTAGCAATATATAATTGCATTCCAAGAGTTGCGGTTTTTGTCGGATCAATTTTTCCTGCAGTGGCTTCAGCAGCTATATCGAGCACCATCGAGTTCCACTGTCCGGCTTTCATACCTGCTGTAGAATCATTTGCTAGGAAGTAAGTGTATTCGAGCCATCCCGAACCTGAGATATCTGCCCCGCCTCCAATAACAAGACCGAATTGAGCGTTTTGTGGGAATCCTTCTGGTAACCAAACATCCAAAGATAATTTAGTGGCAGTTTTTCCGGTAGCTTGACTTAACATATTTATACCGTCACGGCTCATATAAGATTTGGGAGAAGCGATTGCCGCAGTTGTAGTGAAATCCATAGATAGTTCAAGAACACCCTGTGATCTGCCTGTTGGATCAGCGGCCCATACTAATGATTTTGTCGCAGGAGCCCAGGAAGCGAATTTAAAATCATTGGTCCCTGATGCTGCTGATTCAAAATTAATCATTACCCATTTTATTGCAGTATCTGTGCTTAATCCCAAAACATTATCTATGTAAATGTCACCTGACCAAGTTTTGCTTTCTGAGGCAGCACCTTGTAAATTAAATTCAATACCGCATTTTTTTAGCTTAGTATAATCGGCACCGTTCGCGCCCCAAAATTCTAGATCAAGATATACTTTTACCCATTGTTCTTTAGGAAGATTTACGCCCAAAAATCCTGTGTCTTTCCAATCCCAATTATCAGTAGTTTGTGAAAATACTTTTAATAACAAATCATTAGGAGTATTTGCGGGAAGCCAAACATTATAAGCCAATACCTTACCTTCTAAACTTCCAATAGAAGAAGTTGCGAAAGCCGCTTTTTCGTTTCCGTCGTTATTTGCAGTTAAACTCATTTTGAATACGCCGGCAGATTTTCCGGAAGGATCAGCCACTTGACCGCTGGAGGCATCGTTAAGCATATTGCCCCATTCTTCCGCTGCAAAACCGTTTGGACCAGTTTCAAAATCTGCGTAAACTTTAGGCATTGAACCAAGTATACTTACATTATCTATAAAAACGTCGCCCGACCAGCTTTTGTTTTCAGATGCTGCGCCTTGCAAATTAAATTCAATACCGAATTTTTTTACTTTGGTGTAATCCGCACCATTGGCGGTTAAAAACTCTAAATCCAAATACACTTTAACCCATTTCTCTTTTACTAAATTTCCGCCAAGAAATACAATATCTTTCCAATCCCAATTATCAGTCGTTTGCGAAAAAACTTTCAATGTTAAATCTGCGGGAGTATTCGCTGGAAGCCAAACATCGTAAGAAACAACTTTGCCTCCTAAACTGCTTACAGCCGAAGTAGCAAAAGCGGCTTTTTCATTTCCATCATTATTAGCAGTTAAGCTCACCTTAAATACACCTGCAGTTCTGCCAGAGGGATCAGCAACTTGCCCACTGGATGCATCATTAAGCATATTGCCCCATTCTTCTGCAGCGAAATTGTTAGGACCTGTTTCAAAATCTGCTATAACTTGAGCGAATGCCAGACTATTCAATAAAATTAGCCAGGCAAAAATGTGTAAATATTTTTTCATTGTTCCTCCTGATGAATTATTAACTAAATGACGTTAACTTTTTTGGTTTGGTGGTTAAAGTAGATTTCAATATTAATTTATGAACCCAAATTTTAATTGAATGTTATAGTTACACATAAATAATGCCAGAAAAGGACTTGTTTATTATGGTCTTTTTATTGTAAAAAGAAAGAAAAATTTTAAAACGAAGTTTCATCAGATTTATCAAAATGATAAAATTTATTATTAAGATAAAAGAAGAAATCTTATTTAAAATATTCTAATTAAGTGAACAGCAACAATGGAAAACAATTTATTTATGTTAATTAAAAATCAGACGCTTGTCAATAAAATGAATTCTTTGTAAATAAAGGCATATCCACCAACATTACCACACTGAATACGAATATTGAGAATGCCGAATGGTGATTGTTGGTAATATTTCATATGGTTTTCTTTCTAATTCTTATAAAAGCGTATTTTAATATTTCCAAATAATTTCTGGCATAAATATTGGCTGAATAAGAGTAATGAGGTACTAATATTTGTGTAAGTAATTGTCATCAAATAAAATTTATAGTATGGCTGAGAGAAAAAAGAAGTAAAAAAAATTTATTATTCCATTTTATTTGGAAAAGGAGACCTGATGTATAAAAGGAAAAACCGACTTTTTATTGTTTTAATTTCATGCAGCATATTTATATTAAACGCATGCTCCACGAGTGAAAAAGGTATAACCGAGACTGAAAAACCATTCGAAAAAACAAATGATTTTTTAGTGGATCACTACGCAACCAACGAAACACTTGCATTATACAATAATCTGAAAATTGTTACTCAAAATGCTGTATTATTCGGACATCAGGATGATACTGCCTACGGAGTCGGCTGGAATACAGTTCTTGGCAGGTCGGATGTAAAAGAAGTTTGCGGAGATTATCCCGCAGTTTACGGATGGGATCTGGGTGATATAGGTAATAAATCAAATCTCGACGGTGTTAATTTCGAGAATATGAAAAGATGGATCAGAGAAGCCTATTCAAGAGGTGGAATTAATACAATCAGTATGCATCTGGATAATCCTGTTACAGGTAATAATGCCTGGGATAACAGCCCTGCAGTAGCCGCAATTCTGCCGGGAGGTTCTCATCATAATAATTATATTTCCACTCTAAAAAACGTTGCCGATTTTATGAAGGATATTAAAACTTCTAACGGTGAAAATATACCGATTCTTTTCAGACCATATCACGAACATAACCAAACCTGGAGTTGGTGGGGAAAATCCGCCTGCACCAGTGATGAATATAACCAACTTTGGCAAATGACAGTTGAGTATTTACGCGATACTATGGAAGTTCATAATCTGTTGTATATTATTTCGCCACAGGATTTATCGGATCAATTTGATTATTTTGAAAGATATCCGGGTGATGATTATGTCGATATATTCGGACTTGATTACTACCAATTAACAAATCCGGCATCAATAACTAAACTGGGGAAATCACTTGATATAATTGCCTCTCTGGCCGAAAGCAGAGGTAAAATAAGCGCGTTAACGGAAGTTGGTAATGAGAAATTAACGATAGATAATTGGTACACCGACTATCTATTAAAAGCTCTAATGTACAATGAAAATTCAAAAAAAACAGCATGGTGCCTTGCGTGGCGAAACTCAAATTCAAGTCATTATTTTGTGCCTTATCCGGGTGAAAAAAGCGTTATGAATTTTGTACAATTTTATAACGATCCCTTTACTATTTTTGAAAACGATTTGCCGGATATGTATAAATAAATTACCGGATAAGTTTTTTAAGTATCTTAAAATTTGGTTTATTGCAACAAACAGTGTTTATATAATTAATGTTTTCCAGAATGGTAATTAATAGAATAGAAATCCTTAAGATTTCTATTCTATTTTTATAATTGATTAAAACAATTTTAAGTAAAGAGAAAAGTATTTGTTTTAAAATTCATTTGATAATAATTACCAATTTAGCAGATGATTTTATTTTTCAGTATTTATAGAAACCAACACATGAGAATCCAAGTTATATCCCTCTGCCGTTAAATTCATTTTACCCTTAATTGCTTTATCAAATTCAATATTTATAATTTTAACTTCGCCGGGCAGAAGTGTAAAATAACCATCATCAAAATAAGCAGGTAAAATTCGCTGATCACTTTCTGCATTTCGTAGATTTAGTTTTACCGCCAAAGCTATTGAAGCCGAAGGATTAGTAATCTCCGCTTTAATTTTTATGTACTTTTTTTCTATTTCAATTTTTGTTTTTCCGGCTAGTTCAACTTTCGGCAGTTCGTTAAACTGTTTGAAATTTTTTTCACCCTCACCATTCCAGCGCCAATATAAATTTTCCGATAAAATGTTTTTATATGAATCGAGGAGTTTCAATTTTACCAAATGCACAGCCGGCAAATCGCCGGGCCAAATGACGGTATAACAATCTGTTCTGTTGTTGGCTTTAAGATTAATATTTGTTTCTTTATTTAATATCCGTTTAGCATTTAAGTCGTACACTTCAAAAATAGCTTTTACATCCTGATATGATTTTAAAGTCGTATTAATTGTTGTCACTACATTATTATGTAAATTCAACTGAATATGAAGAGGCTCGCAGGCTTTTTTAGCTGCGTAATAAGAAGCAAAAGTTTCGTAATCTGAAGAATAAATCTGCCACATAGTGCTCGGCCAGGCGGGGTGACTCATCCAAATCAATAAACCGCTTGCGGCATTCCACATTTTACTATTCCATGATTCAAACAAAGCACGGTGACTATCGTAGTTGACCATTTGGGCTTTTGTGCAAAACTCCTCCAGACTCTTCTGCGGTCCGCCATATAATTTATCAATATCATTCCTGTAAGCAAATTGTCCATCGTGCAAATCATGGTAATACCAAACATCGCTTATAGGCCAAACATCTTCTGGCTCCATCATTGCCCTCATAGTTTCGGCGGTAGGTACAGAAGGTGTTCCAAGTTCTGTAGAAAATCCGTCAGCGCGTTCGGAATAATATTCGGACGGATTTTTAAGATAGTGCCATGGGCCGCTGGGACGAAGATTCAGATATCTTGAATTGGGCTGATAAAGTCTGGTGCCGTCCTCAGAGGCGATTATATTAGATAAACCTTCCTCTAACTCTGCCGGTGGATAACCTTCATTACGCGCGCACCAGATAACAATTGAAGGATGATTTCGGAATCGTTTTACAACATCTTTTGCATTATCTAAAAACAGTTCGTTATCATTAACATCAAGGTTCCAGCCTTCAGTTGAGAGCCAAAAATCATTCCATACCAACAAACCATATTCATCGCAAAGATCATAAAATATTTTCTCAGTGCTTTCACCAGTCCAGTTGCGAATCATAGTAAAGTTAGCATCGCGCTGCAAACGAATATATGGCTCAAGTCTTTCTCTTGAAACTCGTTTTAATCCATCGTCCATACCCCAATTTCCACCCTTGCAATAAATACGCTGCCCGTTAACTTTTACAACCAGATGCGGTGAGCAATCAATATTTTCTCCGTCAGAAACAAGTGATGTATCCTTAATATTTCTAAGGGCTGGAATAACTGTACCCGGAGCGGCTTCGCGTAAGATTGTATTATCTAGAATTGGTCTGCCGGAGTCCAAAGCTTTAATAGGATTATAGTCAATACGCCAGTTTTTCTTTTTGCCGGCGTCAATAGTCAAATCGTACGACAATTCACGAATACCAAACCGAACAGTTTTATAATCGGAGGTTATTCCTTTATTATCTGTGACGGTGAGATTAAGATTATACAAGTTTGCTTTACCATAACCATTCGGCCACCAAAGTTTCGGATTAACAAAACATAACTGCGGATATTTATCGGGAGCAAAACTTACTGTTTTTGTTTCATTGGGTTTAAGCTGTAAAGATTGTTCGAAAGTAACTTCATCAATTACACCTTTTACGGAAAAAATAGCTTCTTCAGAACCGTTATTTTTTATTTCAGTATTAATAGTCAAATACGCGGTTGTAGTATCAGGTAATAATAAATCTGTAATCACTTGCGGGTCGATTAGGGTAATATTTCCAGATGATTTTATCGATACGTTTTGCCAAATACCAATATTTCTGTCCCTTATCCCGGGTATCCAATCCCACCCTTCGGAAGAAATAAAAGTAGGTCCATCCAGACAAAGCACACCGCCATTAGGTCCTGTACCAGCAGCGGCGGATTCTTCATGTGGAATTCCCGGATTAGGCGGGGGAATTATATAAACAGCCAGAACATTCGTGCCACTTATATTTATTTTGTCTGTGGCATCAAAGGTTCCTCGTTTAAATGCTCCCGTTATTCTGCCAAGCAGATTACCATTCAGCCATATATCGGCTTTGTAATTAATTCCGTCAAAGTTCAACCAGATTTTATTTCCCTTGTAATCCTTCGGCATAGTAAATGAAACTCTGTACCACCATTCCTTTCTGCATAACGAATCGGGAATTGCAAGATTGTTAATGCCAAAATAGGGATCCGGATACACGCCCTGTTCAATTAAAGTGGTCAGTACTGTTCCGGGTACAGTAGCATTATACCATTCACCGGTATTAAAATCGGGTGTTGAAATATCTTTACCATCAGAAATAATTTTGGAAGCCTCTATCAGTTCCCATCCGCCGGAAATATTATAAGAGCCATCATTGTCAGAAATAAGTTTTGTTTGTTCGACAATTTTATTCTTTTGTACAGGCATCTTTATCTGCACTAATGATTGAGGAAGTGTTTTAGGATCCTGTGGTTCGCTTAAACCATAATTCTGACAATTAACATTTATAAAAATCAGTTGAAATACTATTAACTGATACGAAATCACTTTAGATATTTGTACGATTTTTTTACCGTATTCTATTTTTTTACTTAAAAAATATTTTTTAATCATCATTACTCCCGCTGCATATATAAAGGGAAAGATACTTCAGAGGTTATTTAGAGAATAATCATTTTATTAAAATCATTTTCCCTAATCCGTTATAATTACCACAATTCATTCTATATAGATAAATTCCGGTCGACTTATTTGACGCGTTCCATTCAACCATATATTTGCCGGGCTTTTGTTCCTCATTCACAAGTATTTCTACTTCGCGGCCAAGCATATCGTAAATAATTAACGAAATGAATTCCGAATTCTGCATTCTGAATTCTGGATTTTGCCTTGTGGCAGGCAAGTACGGTATGTTATATTCTATAATTGTTGTCGGGTTAAAAGGATTCGGATAATTCTGAAACAATTTAAAATCATTCGGATAATTCAAACCAATTTCTTTTATATCAGTTAATTTATCAACAATCCTATCCTCAGGTTTTTGTCCTTCGTCGTAATATTTCCAAGTCGATCCCAGATCTATATAAATTCCCTCGTTATTGAATAACCTCGCATCGAAACTTGCGTCAACATTTTCCTGGCCGATAACGTGCATTTCTACAGTTATAACATTTTCTTCTCTAATCAAATCCATTTTATCTTGTTCGAAAATAAACACTTTTGATACAGGTGCGGCAACGGTAGCGTTTGTGTTAAAATCTATAATTTCATTAGCGGGTAAATTTATTCTACCAATTTCAGACCCGTTTATATATGCGATAAATCCGTCGTGCCCTTTTACAAGAAGACCTAAACCATTGAGGTTAGTAGGCAGAGTAATTTTTTTCCTAAAATATATTGTTTTTTCTTTTTTTGTTTCCGTTTTTAAACCGGTTGAATTAAACCCTATTGGAGTTGTACCAATTTTCCATGAAGAATCGGTATAGTCTACAGAAGTCCATGAAACCGACATTTTTGTTGTGTCAACTTTTACTTCAATAATTTCAGATGATTCCGAGGAGTTAACATAAATATCCTGCGCCCTAAAATATAAAGTATAATTTTGTCCGTGTTCCAAATTTATATTTGTACTGTGCGCAAAACCGCTTTGCCCTGATTCGAATTGATAAGGCATTTCCTCATAATTCTGATCAGTAAATGAATATTTCAAATAAGCTCTTTCATCAGTTGTTAATCTTACAGTTAGCGTAGTATTGTAAGTTGTAAGTGTTTTTTGATTTAAAAATGTAATTGTTGGGGGAGTTTTATCATCACTTCTTAAGGAATACATATCAGGTATATCTTTCTCAAAAGATGTATTTGCGTAATCATAAAATTTAATAAAGTTAGGAGCGCTTGCCTGCCCCGGATATGGAGCATAAAAATGATTTACATGAGCATTTCGCCAAAGCAACGCCCATGCGGTTCTGCGTGAATCCGCACTATAATTAAAAGCAGCGTACAAACAATCAGTCCACCAGGTACTATTGGGTATCTTTTCAACGCCAGTTTCGGTTATGGCAGAAACTTTTCCTCTTTTTAAAGCTTCTTTACCAAGCATATCCAGGGTACTGCCTAATGTAACGGCATTAGAAGCGGTAGTTAAATTATAATAATCCAATCCAAGAATATCTACATAATCATCGCCGGGATATCTAAAAAAGTAACCATCATAAGAATTAACGTCCTGTGGTGAAATAGCGTACAAAAGATTATGAATTTTATGTGTGTCTTTTAAATACTTCTGAGTCATTTTCCACAAAGCTATAAATTCTTCTTCAGTACAAGCTGATCTGCCCCACCAGTTCCAGGTTTGAGTATGTTCGTGATAAGGCCTGAAAACAATCGGTATAGGAATTCCGGCATCAGTTTTAAGTTCTTTTAAAAACTCAGCAATTCTATCGAGAATTATTAAATAGTCGGAGTGCCTGATTCCACCTGGCAGAATATATTTTACAGCCGGTGAATTATCCCACGCATCACCTCTTGTATACGGATTATCAAGATGCATACTAATTGTATTTATTCCACCTCGTAAATACGCTTCTTTAATCCATCTTTTAATGTTGCTGAATTTTATTTTATCCACATTTACCAAATTTCCAATATCACCGATATCCCAGCCATAAACCGCCGGATAATCGCCGCATACTTCTTTAACATCGCAACGGCCTTCAACTGCGTTCCAGCCAACTCCATAGGCGGTAGCATCCTGGTGACCAAATAAAAGGTTTTCACTTCCAAATTCTATTAAATTCTGATAAAGCGATTTTGTTTCGTAAGTAGCATTTACATCTATTTGCGCTTTACTGATAACCGGAAGAACTATCAACAAACTGATCAGTTTTTTATACTTCATTAAACTCCCCATAATTATGAATACCATTTTCCATTTTATGGTGATTATTATTTATCACCTGAATTATTCCCAATCGTCTGTTCTAAAAGAAGAAGCAGGCAGGCCAGCGCTGTTAAATAGAGTTGCTTCGTCAGTGTCGCTCCATGCGTAACGAACTGCGACCGGTTTAACGATTGCCTGATTATAAGCTATAAGTTTTTTCCCTTCCACCTTAACTTCCGCTTCAATAAAATTTTTATTATCTCCAGCTATTTGAAAATTCATTTTACCGTTAATTGGTTTTACCACCAAACTTTCAACCGCATAATCAAATGAAAGAATAATTTTATTACTATCTATTTTTATAGATTTGTACAAGGGTCCGGAACAAATAACTTTTTTATTATAATCTTTTGCCAAGGCCCAAAATGCAAGCCTTTCGCCAACGTCTTTTTTATTTGCAGGATGAATATTATCAGGGTTGCCAATATCGAGAGTAACTGCCATTCCAGTATTCGGAACCGACAATGATTTTAACTGCGCTTCCCTAAGGAGCTGCGAGTTTGTTCCCGCGCTGTATTTATATGGGGCAATTTGCGTAAAGTAGAATGGGAAATCGCCAATGCCCCAACTTGTACGCCAGCTTTTTATCATTAAAGGAAAGAGTGATTCGTATTCTTTTGCCCTGCCGGTATTCGATTCACCCTGATACCAGATGGCTCCTTTAATTAAAAAAGGTATAAGCGGATTTATCATAGCGTTATAAAGCAGTGATGGAGTATAAGCCGAATAGTCTACTGTAGATTTGGGACGATCAAAAAATGTTTCGTCAACCGCGCCAAACACAAAAAATTTTCCGCCCCTAAACTCAGCGACAGGCAAATATTTCCAAGCGCCGACCAGAGGAATTGTTTTACCCGTGTCTAGGGTATAAATTTTCATTTTATCATTTGGACCCCATATTCCACCGCCTCCCTGCGTATCCATCACTCTGGCGGCAATAGTTAATTCTTGTTGGTTATTCAATTCAGAAGAGATGTTATAAACTCTATCCACCTGCCATTGTCCTTCGTAATCATAACCGCCAACGCGTTTTCCATTAACAAATGTAACGTCCATATCGTCTATAGGACCGAGCTCCAGGATTAAATTTTTATTGAGCATATCATCAGGAATTTGAATTTTTTTTCTGAACCAAATAACTCCATCGTAGTTACCGACCTCAGTTGTTTCCCAGGCGCGAGGCAAGGTCATTTCTTTCCATTTACTGTCGTTATAATCGGGTTCGGCACATAATAGATCACTAAAATCCAATCCCTTCCATTTATCTTCTCCGCTTTTATCCGTCACTGAAATTACAGGTAATTTATCGAGCCAATTTTCGAGTTTTTCAATTTCTTTGTTTACATTTTTTAAATTCCGCATAGTTTCTTTATACGGTTCAAACTCTTCGAGGGATTTTCCATTCGTCCATGCTTCAGCTGGAGTTCCTCCCCAACTCGAATGAATAAGACCTATTGGAATCTTTAAATCGTCTTGCAATTTTTTGCCAAAAAAGAAAGCTGTAGCACTGAAAGCTGATGCCGAGGCGGAAGAACAGACCTCCCATTTACCTGAACAGTTAAATTCCAATTTATTTGAAAACGCTCTCTGGACAGTAAAAAATCTAATATCGGGATAATCAGCTTTTTTAATAGCCTCCTGAGCGCCTTCAATTAGATCTTTAGGCGGCCATCCCATTAGAGGCATTTCCATATTCGATTGTCCGGAACACAACCATACCTCACCAGTCATTACGTTTTTATATGTAATCAGAGTATCATCACTCGAAACAGAAATTTGGAAAGGGCCGCCCGCTTTGGGTGTTTTAATATTTACCTGCCACTTACCTTCTTTATCCGAAACTACATCTCCTGAAAAACCCCAGCTAGTATTAACAATAATCTTGGTGCCGGGTATAGCTTCTCCCCATATGGGTGCGTTCGCATTCTGTTGTAAAACCATGTTATCGCTAAAAATTGAAGGTATTTCTATTCTTTGATTTTCAGCATTAATTTTTGGTACGGATATAACAATTGAAACAATCAGGAGAAATAAATAAACTCTCATTTTATTTTATAACCTTTAAATTTAATAAATGATTTCAACTCTGCTCAATTCGGCTTTGCCTGTAAATACAATTTTCACAAATTCGATTTTTTTATCTGTCGGTTCATTTGAGTATCGAGCTGGTATAAAAAATCCGTAATCATTTTCTGAAAAAGGGAAAAATGTAACATCAGCGTTTATGGCATTAAAATTTTGCGATTTATCCGCTATCAAAATTTCTATTTTTGCATTTTCATTCGGAAGAAAAGCATCAATTTGTATTTTTTTTATTTCTCTGTTGGTTTTATATACAATTGAGTTATTGTCTTCTCCAGTAAGTCTGCTTCTATCCTCTTTTGCCTGTCTTACATTCTCCATGGAGAGAAACTGTAAATTACCTTCCATTTTGTAAATATAAGTCTCGTCAAACAACTCATCAATAATCATTTTGTCATTTACAGCAATGGGTCCAATTTCATTTGAGAGTTCAGAGAGTTCAGTTCCATTCCAAGCCCACATAGTGTAATAATAATTTTTTCCTCTTACAGCTGATGTGTCTGTAAATAATGGTCTGTAGGCGATATGTGTATCGTCTGTAACTTCAATAATTTCCCAGTCTCCGCCTTCTTCTTTTCTTTGAATAACATATAAAATTGCGCCGGCAGAACCCTGCCATGAAATTTTATGCACATTATCCGTAGGAAGTAATTTCGGAGCTATTGGTTTAGGCAATTGTTGAACTGATTTGTTATCAATTTTGTGCGCTTTATCTCTTATTAAAGATAGTACCGCCTTTTCGTTATATGATTCATTAAAATAATATCCAGGCCAGTTATATGCTGAAAATCCAGACTTTTCATAGTGTTTATAAAAACCTCCGTCTTTATTGCGGAACCGCAAACTCCATAACAATGCTCCTGAAATACCATTGTCTATTACAGAATCAAAAATCGATTCAAACTCATATGAAGGGATAAATCCGAATTCGCCAACAAAATATGGCTTTTTGCCTTTTGTGAGCTCTCTATTGCGTAAAATTTTAGGAATTGCGGTTTCTGAAGATTCGTAATAATGTGTGGATACAACATCAATATTGGTATCGGCGATGGATTGTTCGTCTATAAAAGCGGTATGCGGATTAATAATAACAAGATGATTCGTATCTACAGATTGAATGTAGGCCGATATTATCGCCTGCCAACTGTAGGGTGACTGTAATTCGTTCCCGGTTTCCCATCCCAGTATTGATTTGTCATCTTTATATAAAACGCCTGTAAAAGTATTTTTTCTGTTTACTACATATTTAATAGTATTTTCAAAATCTTCAATAAGTTGAGGATCGGTCCAAAACTCATCTTTAGTTTTACCTCTGAAAGCGGCATATTCTGCCCTGCCGCCCATCCACCACCAGTTATCGACCAATGGAATAATGAGTCTTACTCCCATTTCGTTTGCAATCTGCATCATTTTATCCAGAGCAATAAACGCTTCTTCGTTAAATTTACCCGGGGCTTCAACATGTTTTATCATTCCCGGTATATCAACATCACGTTTTACTGTAATAACGTAGGTACGGACTACTTTACCGCCAATCTGATTTATAGACGAAAGCGCGTCACGGATTTCAAATTCATCCGGTAAACGCCATGGATTTGTTTCGTCGAAAGGAAAATTGTCTTCTATATAATGTAAATTCGGAATATTAAATGAGATGAAACGAAATTCTTTATCGCCGTCCATCAACTTATCATTCTGTTTGGTAATAAAATTTTCAAACTGTCCGAAAACAACATGGGCGCTTAAAAATAGAAGCACAAAATATAGAACTCTTTGTTTCATTGATTCTCCGAAATGATTTTTAAATGATATCCGCGAACTAAACACAAAATATTTTGCCCGAATAGTAATTTGATGGATCAATTAATTAATCAAGCAATAGAAATGCCAAAAGCAACTTCCTATAATTACAAAATTAATAGTGATAAATCATGACTTAAGCGCATAATAGAAAGAGATTTTAGAGGTAAAGAATTATCAACGAAAAAAATCTTTTATCATTTTGATAAAACTATATCATAATTATAATTTTTGTCCCCTTAGTAAATACTTTTTCGCTTCAAAATCGTTTTTATTTTATAGCATAAATTTTGCTTCATATTAAATTTACAAAAACGTAGCGGATTAAATTTGGCGAATTCAAATACAGTAAATATTACTATTCTGAAAGAAATGTACAAAGCCTTAACATCCAATCTTTTGGAAAAATGGTACCCTTTGGTTATCGATAAAGAATACGGCGGATATTTTACAAATTTAACTTACGATTTTAAGCTTATGCCCGAACAGGAAAAAATGCTTGTCACACAAGCACGTCATGTTTGGAGCTGTTCAAAAGCGGCTGAGTTTTTGGGCGATAAAAATTATCTGGACTATGCAATGCATGGATTCGAATTCCTTAAAAATGTTATGTGGGATAAGGAATACGGCGGATACTTCCAGATTCGTGGCAGAAAAGGAGAAATTAGCGACGTTGAAAACTACGGAGAGGAAAAAAGAACATATGGTAACGCGTTCGCTGTCTACGGTTTAGCCGCATTGTACGAGACTTCAAAAAATGAGGATGTACTCGATCTGGCGAAAAAGTCTTTCAACTGGATTGAAGAAAACGCTTTTGATAAGGAATATAAAGGATATTTTCAATTTTTTACCCGCCAGAATATTTTATTTGATAAAAAAAGTGCTTATATAACCAAGGCATCGGATAAGGTAGAAGTCGGTTATAAAGATCAAAATTCTTCAATTCATTTATTGGAAGCATACACAGAGTTATACAACGTACTGAAAGACGATAAACTCAGAGAACAATTATATCAGTTGCTGATACTTATACGAGATAAAATAACAAGTGACAAGGGATACCTGAGATTATTCTTCGAAAAAGATTGGACTCCGGTTTCTTTCCGTAATTCGCCAAAAGATATTCGCGAAAAAAATTACAGATTGGATCATGTTTCTTTCGGGCATGATTACGAAACGGCATTCCTTATGCTGGAAGCTTCCTACGAGTTGGGAATTAAAAACGATACAGCTACACTTAAAACGGCAAAAAAAATGATTGACCACGCAATTGAAAACGGCTGGGATAACAGCAAAGGTGGTTTTTTTGACGAAGGATATTATTTCGCCGGTGAAGATAAATGCTCTATTATTAAAGATAGTAAAAACTGGTGGGCACAATCGGAAGGGTTAAATGCTTTGCTTCTGTTTTCAAAAATTTACCCTGAAGATAAAAAATATTCTGAACTTTTCGTTAAACAATGGGAATACATAAAAGAATATTTAATTGATAATGATTACGGCGATTGGTACTGGGGCAGTCTTGAAAAAGAACCGCATTACAAATTTGAGCCAAAGGGAAGTATTTGGAAAGGCACTTATCATAATTGCCGTTCTCTTATAAACTGCATTACTATGCTCTCCCATGAAGAATCCTCAGGATTAACAAATGGAGCTAAAGTATATAAAAATAAATTCGATAATATGATCAATAAGTGGAAAGAAACTGCACGTAGTATAGTATAAATTCTTCCTCCTTTGGTTGGTTGGTGACAAAAAAGTCCGCGAGAGCGGACTTTTTTTTTGCCAAATATTTTATGCAAACTCATAAAATATTATATTTTTTTTTATTAAAATAAGCCGTCTTAAAAATCTTAAGACGGCTTATGATGATACACCACAACCAACCAGTACTTATGTTTATAGGAAGTTTTTATAAATTTCTAAATTCTTTCTTATAAGTTCCTCACGTTGTTTAACACTGAGCGCGGAACGTAAACCATCTTTGGGTGTGTTAATAACATAGTCAAGCAGTTTATCCACCGTTGAAGTAGCAACGTGCATACGTGTATCTGAAGATGCGTAATAAATAAACACATCACCATTTTCTTTTGCCACCCAGCCGTTACTGAAGACAACATTCGATACATCACCTACGCGTTCAAAATCTTGAGGTGCAATAAAATGTCCTCCCGGCGCGGCAATTACTTTTGATGGATTTTGTAAATCTGTTAAAAACATATACAGAACATAACGTAACCCCGCAGCAGTATTTCTTACTCCATGAGCCAGCTGCAGCCAGCCTTTATCTGTTTTTATCGGTGCGGGTCCCAATCCGTTTTTAACTTCTTTTATTGTATGATAAATTCTATCGTCAACAATATATTCCCTTTCAATAACGGCTTTTTCAATTCTTTCGCTGTATCCCCAGCCAATACCGCCGCCTGTTCCGGCTTCAATAAATCCGTCTTGCGGACGAGTGTAAAAAGCGTATTTTCCGTTTACAAATTCAGGATGAAGAACAACATTCCGCTGCTGCAGAGATTTTGTTTTAAGATCGGGCAAACGCTTCCAATTCTTAAAATCTTTAGTTCTTGTGATTCCGCACTGCGCAATTGCAGATGATGTATCGCTAGCAGGTGCAAATTGATCTTTGCGTTCTGTGCAAAATAATCCGTAAAACCAACCGTCCTCATGTTTAACGAGGCGCATGTCGTAGACGTTTGTATCCGGAACTTCCGTTTCAGGTAAGGCTACAGGGTAGTCCCAAAATCTAAAATTATCTATTCCGTTAGTAGATTCCGCCATAGCAAAAAAAGATTTTCTATCGAGTCCTTCTGTGCGAACACATAATAAAATTTTTCCATCGTATTCAATTGCTCCGGAGTTAAACGCGGCGTTAACGCCTATTCTTTCAAGCAGATTTGAATTTGTACTGTAATTCAAATCGAAGCGCCAGTAAACAGGCGCGTGTTCAGCTGTTAACACCGGATTTTTATAGCGTGTATATATTCCATTGTATTGACCGGAGGGTTCATTTTTTCGGGCAAGGAATTCCTCGTGCTCTTTTATCAAAGTCTTGACTTTTATATCGAATTGGTCTTTAGTCATAATTTCCCTTTTTTCAATATTGTAAAGAAAACATCTTTAAGAAGATGTTATCTTTAGTGAAAACAGTTTATGCGAGTTCAAAAATATTATTACTGCTACTTATTGCCGTTTCTAGCTTTATCCAGCTCTATTTCAATTTTACTCATATATTTTTCATCAAGCGGATAAAAATAAATAAAACCAAGAGCCATAAGGGCCCCGATTCCCGCAATAATACTTATCATTAAACGAATTCCTAATAATGATTGATCAGTTTGCTCCATATTCGCTTGGAATCCGAAAGCCGCAAGCAGCCAGCCGCTTAAGGCGCCGCCCAAAGTCCAGCCGAATTTTTGTGACATTGAAGATGATGAAAAAATCAATCCTGTAGCTCTTCTGCCTGTTTTCCATTCGCTATAATCGGCAATATCCGCGTACATCGACCAAATTAACGGTAAGACGATCCCCGCAGAAATTCCTATAAGAATATTGGAGAAAAATATTAAACCGAGCTGATTTGGCTGCAAAAAGAATATAACAAAACTTAAAATTGCTGATGTTACTACAGAAAGAATAAATGTGTTTTTTTTGCCAATTTTAGCCGAGATAGGTTTTGCAAGAATTACACCGATAATATTAGTAGCAAGCCAAATTGACATGTACGCAGACGCGAGAGCGGTATGACTAAACTCATAACTCTCACCCATAAAATTGATTGTCTGATCTTTTATAAAATATTTAAAATAATAAAGAATCGATCCGTCACGTAAACTGTTAAAAATTAAGACAGAAATTCCAGCACCTAACATTATAAACCACGGACTGTTTTTGGTGATATCTTTCAAATCCTCTTTTAGAGCGGAATGACCTTCGAGAGCCGGTTTAAGTCTTTCTTTAGTTCCGGCGAAAGTTAACATAAAGAACAATGCCGCTAATATTGCGTAAACTCCAATTGTAAACTGATAACCAGCGGCAGGAGTGCTGTTTTCCCCAAAATATTCTATAAGAGAGTTAGCTGTAGCGGTTACGAATAGACCGCCTGAAAAAGCGCCTATAAATCTCCATGAGGCCAGTGAAGTTCTTTCCTCGGTGTTATTTGTCATTACTCCCATCAACGAGGAATATGGTACATTTACAGCAGTGTAAACCATCATCATTAAAGTATAAGTGACATAAGCGTATATTAGTTTCCCTGTAGCATCAAAATCCGGTGTAGTAAAAGTGAGAACGCCTATAATTGCGAAAGGAACTGCTACAAAAAGTAAATAAGGCCGAAATTTACCCCATCTTGTTGAGGTTCTATCGGCAATTATGCCCATCATAGGATCGTTTATTGCGTCCCAAACTCTAGTAACAAGAAACATCGTTCCAACAGCGGCCGCAGAAATTCCGAATATATCCGTGTAAAAAAATAAAAGAAACATTGAAAAGAGCTTCCAGAACATTGAAGAGGCAAAATCTCCGCATCCGTAAGCTGCTTTTTCGCGCAGAGAAATTTTTGTTAGCAGATTACCAGAATTCATTAGTTATCTCGACTGAATATGGATTATTATATTTGATTACTGAACACGAAATAATTGGGACAACAATTTTCCGATTTGTACATAACACAAATTGAATACAATCGTACCAATCAAAACTTAATAAATAAATCTTTTCTCACTTACAGCACTGCATTCTGGAGAAAGATCTAAATATAACTCTACTCATAAATAATGCCATTTTACAGACAACTAAATCCGAACTAAAAACAAACATAAATTGTGTATTACATTTTCCGGTTTTATCATTATGATAAATATTTATGAATTTGATAATTCGATTATTTGTTCTAATACGTATCAATAACGCTTAATAACTTAATTTTAGGTATAATATCCTCAGCCATCTCCCCAGTTATAAATTTTACAGTTGCCGGTCTACCGGGTAATAAATCAAAATAATTTTCTTCGAAGAATCCATTGATTATTTTTGAGCTAAGAAATAAATTTTTTACAAGCTTATCAGAAATTAATTTCAGTTCATAACCATCTATAATTTTTGACGCCTCAATTTTTATATCCGCTTTTTCAAGTTCTAATTCGGCGATAGATTTAGTATAAAATATATCTTCACACAACAATTTATTTTGACTTTTTAATTGGGTTAGTATAACCAGCCTAGTTTCGTCATGATTGTTTATTATTTCCTGTCGGTTTAATTTTAAGTATTCAGCGCTGCTGTTTCCATTAATTTGTACTGGATATGACTGCTCAAAAAATTTATTGCCCTGGAAATCAAGGGCGGTAACATTTAGCATTGCATTAATATTTTTAAGGTTATCTGATACAACCGAAATATTCAGCGATTCGTCTGTAAGTTTGCATGAGATTAAATATTCAGCGTATAATTTTTTAGTGTAGTAATGTAATGCTTTCCAATTTCCATAATAATCTATACTCGACCAGGAAGCCACAGGCCAGCAGTCATTAATCTGCCAATATAAACTTCCCATACAAAAAGGTTTATTGTTTCTATGAGCTTTTATTGCCAATCCTACGCCTTCGGCTTGAAGAATTTGACTAACATAGACGTACGACTCGAAATTTTTCGGAAGTTTAAACTGTCTTTCCAAATATGTCTGAATTAACCTGTTGCCATATTCTTTATCGCGTCTGTAATCTGACATACATCTTTGATGCGACAGCATAACATTTGAATGCAAATGCCTGTCCTCCGGGTTCGTAAATTTTTCAATAGTACTCATCTCAGGGTAGGATTGAAATCCATATTCGCTTACGAATCGAGCGATGTGTTTTTCATAATTTTCAAAAGGTTCCTTCCCGTGCCAAACGCCCCAATAATGAATGTCTCCCTCGCCGTAATTTTTATTCAAATAACCGGCATTCGGACTTGTTGGGTGATAGTAACGAGTGGTGTCGCTTTGAGCGAGAGCTTCAGGAATTGTTAAGTTAAAAAGTTTATTATAATTTTCTTCTTCCGTTTTTTGTTCAGCCTCACTGTATTTCGGTTTCCATCCCCAGTTATTCCATGCGATTTCATTTTCGTTATTACCGCAATATAAAGCGAGCGAAGGGTGATTTCTAATTCGTTTTACATTATCAATTACTTCATATTTTACGCTGTTTAGAAAGTCTTCGTCAGCCGGATACATAGCGCAAGCGAATATAAAATCCTGCCAGATTAAAATTCCATATTTATCACATAAATCGTAAAAAGTATCTTCCTCATAAATTCCGCCGCCCCAAACCCTAAGCATATTCATATTAGCGTCCGCAGCCGATTTAATTATATGTTCGTAGCGTTTACGTGAAACTCTGGATTGAAAATTATCCTGAGGTATATAATTTGCCCCTTTCATAAACACAGGAACACCGTTCAATTTAACATATAAACTCGTGCCTGAAGAGTCTTTATCCCGAATAATTTCAAGAGAACGGACTCCTGTTTTTATAGTTTTGGAATCCGAATTATTCTCCTCGTCCTTAACGGAGGCAATAACTTTGTACATATGCTGATCACCGAGCCCGTTACTCCACCACAAAATGGGATTGTCGATAATAAAATCTAATCCAAATTTATTATTGCCCTGTTTCAATTTTACGGATTTAGAAATTTCAACATCCGCTTCGTCAACTTCTATACTTAATTCAGCGTCCTGTTCTTTCAAAGAATTTATTTCAAAAACCGCTCTTAAATCTGCCCTGCTGGCATTAACGTTTTTTTGAATTATTTGAACGTACTCAACTTTAAAACTATTCCACGATTCAAGAATTACCGGACGCCAAATACCGCAAGTAACGAACCTGGGGCCCCAGTCCCAGCCGTAATGAAACTGAGCCTTTCGGGAATACATCGCTATCATAGTGTCTGCTTGATCGTTGTTTGAAAACGCCATTAGTCTGTATGGAGCATTTTTCCATTTGGGTGTATTTAAATCAAACACGTTTTTAAATTTTACTTGCAATAAATTTCCGGCGGGTTTTAATAACTTTTTAACATCAACTTTCCATTCTCTGAACATGTTATCAGCATTAAGAATAAGAGTTTTATTTAGATACACTTCGCAGTATGTATCAAGACCTTTAAAAATGAGCTCTACATTTTGTTTGGATAATTCTTCTTTAGTTGCGTCGAAGGAAGTTTCGTAAATCCAGTCTTTTTTGCCAATCCATTGAAGCTGTTGTTCATTTGTTCCGAAAAATGGATCGTTTATTTGTTTATTGATTAATAAATCTGTGTGTACGTTGCCCGGAACATACGCATTAAACCATTGTTCTTTATCAGCCTGTTTGAATCTCCATGAACCTTCAATTTTTTTTGTTGAAACGGAGTCCTGAGTAATACTACAGCCCGATAATAATAGTGATAGAAAAACAATTGATAGAAATAATAATCTTTTCATTATTTGTGTACCCTTAAATAATGGAATAAATTTTCATACATAAAATCATAAATTTCTTAACGAACCGAAAATCGGAATGGGGTAAAACATTCTTCACTTTGAAATAAGGGATAAATAAATTTAGATACTGATATCTGTAAAACTCTTTTACTAAGTAATAAATAAGAATTGAGTGAAAAATAATCTTTAATTACTACAGGAGTAAAATAAAAATCCTTATTATTTTTTTATTACCTCAGGTCGTATAATCGGGGCAATTCATCCTCAAATAAAATATTTAGCTGCTCCTTGAAACGAATAAAATCATCAGCACTTTTATCACCTTTATAGGGAACATAATAATGCCCCGGATGAGCGTTACGCCAAACCATAACATAAGATATTTTTATACTGTCATCAATAATTGTTTTAAGCAGTTTTTGTGTCCACCAAGTAGAGTCGGGAATACGCTCAAGTCCTGTTTCCGTTAAAGCGGCTATTTTATTTTTATCTGAAGCCAATTTACTAACTATTCTTAATTTCTGATTTACTGCGCTCAATCCATCACCGGAATCCGTAAAATCCCAATAGTTATCCAAACCTAACAAATCAACATATTTATCACCCGGGTATCTTTCCAAGTATTCGGCTGCGTCATTAAAATTTCGGTCCGGCGAATAGGCGTAAATAAAATTTCTGACCCCCAAAGAGTCCCTTAAATATGAGACTGTAAAGCGCCAGAGGTTAATAAATTCATCAGCCGTGCAGAAATGTTTTCCCCACCAAAACCAATTACCGTCAAATTCGTGGTAAGGGCGGAATATTAACGGAATGTTCTCATCATCTACTCCTTTTAGTGAAATCGCATAATCTGCAATTTTTTTTAAATCCTGTTTGTACTTTTCGTTAAAATCAGCTCCAGGCAGAATATACTTTACAACAGAACTTGTATCATAAAATGAACGACCGGTTACAGGATTATTATAGTGCCAGGCATAAGCGTTAACGCCGCCGCGCATGTATGCTTCGGTGGTAAGCTTCTTATATCGATTTATTTCTGATGTATCTTTGATATTTGTTAGATCTCCAAAATCCCAGCCGTACAATCCTGGAAAGGAGTTTGTTACATCTTTAACGTCCGACCTGTTCTTATCGCCCCGCCAATGAACACCGTAAGCCGTACTATGCTGGTGCCCGAATATAACGCTGTCTTTCTGCAGATTTTTCAGATTATAATACAGAAGCGCGGTTTCTTTTGAGGCAAGAGAATCGGCCAGACTAATTCCCAAATTCTTTTGAAATTCAGGACTGTTAAAAGTTGCACACGATGTGAATAATACTGCTGTTATTCCGGCTGCAATTATTTTATTTGTTATCCGCAACTTCAATAATCTCCTTTCTAAGCCCTTTCATTTGATCGGCGTGTTTATGGATTATACTTATAGTTGAGGTATCTGTGTCGAAAACAGAATTTAATCCTTGTGGTTCCTGTCCCGGGTCACCTGTTAAAGGATCGCCATCTTTCCAAATAGCATCTTCGCGTTGTGGGCGTCCCTCTCCTCCCCAAGCCCAGAAATTAGTTCCGGCAATTGGAGCGCCCGCAGCAGCACTGTCGTAAACTAAATCAAAAATTTTGGAGTAATATTTATCTCTTGCAGTTGTAGGAGTCCCTTCAGTAAACAGTTCAAAATCGCGAGCTAAACCAAATTCTTCCATAGTTGTTGGTTTGCCCAAAAGCCTGGCAAGATCAATATGTTTCTTTATATATTCGAGAGCATTTTTTTCAGAAATCTCATAAGTTTCATCAATTTTTTTTGCGTCGAACCAGCCCCAGTTTTTCGCCCACAGATGAAAAGTTACATAATCTATATATTTGCTTGCGTGGGCTGTTAAATAAAACTCTTCACTGCCCATACTGCCCATTGTGCCTTCATTACCTGTTGTTACAAGATGATTAGGATCAATTGAATGTATAAATTTTGCGGTGGAATCCACCCACTTGTAAAAATAATCAATGTCTTTCGGATCTTCGTTTAATTGACCTGGGCGAGGTTCATTAGCCAATTGCCATGCCATTATTGCGCTGTCTTCAAAATAATAATTTCCGGTAAACTTATTTTTGCGATTTACCAGATCTTTAATGTAATTTTTATATGCGGAATTAGCTTTTTCATTTATATAAAAAGAAGCTGAAAAATTCATAAAATCCGCCCATGTATGGTTGGAGTTTGCCGGATCAGGAATTTCTCGACCGCCGAACCATTGATTGTATTGGGCCATTCCGCCCGACCATTCCCAATAATTATTGAGGAATATTACGGCTTTCATATCTCTCTTAGCCATTTCTGCCAATAAAAAATCAAGACCTTCTAGCAGGTGTTCATCGTAGACTCCCGCTTCTTTTTGTATTGCCGGGCTGAGTGAATTTTTAAGTACAGTCTCTTCAGAAGCGCCAAGAATACGCAGATTGTCCACACCGATAGATTTTAGAAAATCCAATTCTTTTATTAATCTTTCTCTGTTCCCAGTAACACCGGGCGATCCAAGATAACATCCATACCAAAAATTTGTGCCTACAAAATAATATGGCTTACCTTCCAGCTGAAACTGAGTGCTCTTTACTGTAACATATTCCGGCGTTTTTTCAGATGTCAATAAACCTGTACAGGATTGTAGCGCAGAAGTTAAAACAATCAATAATATGAATGAAGAAATATTTCTCATTTATTCCCCGGATTTTTTGTGATAAACTACATCTATTTGATTAAAATCATTCGTTTTGTCATAGAGAATATACCAGCAGTAATTCTATATAAATAAATGCCAGAGGACAATTTTGAACCGTCGAACTCAACATTATATATGCCAGGCAATTGGTTGTTATTTACAAGCGTTTTTACCTCTCGACCAAGTAAGTCATATACAATTAATGAAACAGTTACTGAATTCTTAATACCAAAGTCCGTATTCGGAATCATGTATTCTATTGTTGTTATTGGGTTAAACGGATTCGGAAAATTCTGTGATAAAGAAAATTTCTGTGGATTGTCTGAGATTAAATCGGGTAAACCGGTGGAAGCATCCTTTGTTCCATAAACCTCAATTTCATTTATTGAATATCCCGGCCCTAGTCCAAGTTTATCAAATATCAATTTTACATATCTTGCTTTATTATTCAGGTTGTCAAGAATTACAGTTTCTCCATTACCTAATAAAGTGTTATAAACTACAGAATAGATAGTCTTATTTTCCGAAATTCCAATTCTGAACGATTTGGCGTAAGCGTCTCCCCAATACACAATTATTTTATTTAATATATAATCTGCCGATAAATCGATTTCCAACCATTGCGAAGGACTTGATTCGCTTGTCCATTTTGTAAATGGATTTCCGTCCACTGCATATTCCGCTAAATCCCCCGATTCCTCATTTATAGAAGATACTGTTATTGGTCTGTTTAAAGCGCGGTTAACAATTCCAGGGTCGAGCACTGTAATGTTTACAAAAGCAGAATCTTTTTTTGAACCTGTCGCAAGCAATTTGTAAAGAGTTGTAAATTCGGCAAAAACTGTTAACGAATCATTTTCATTTACAGGATAACCATTTAGTGTAACCGAAGAACCTTTAGAGGTTGTCCATTTAAGCAAACTGGATTCTCCTTTGGCAATAACAGTCGGCTGAGCCTCAAAGGACAATATTGTACCTGGTTCTAAAACAGTTATAACTATTTTTTTAGATTCGGAAACGGAACCAGTAGTTGTAAGTGTATACTCGGTTGTAGTTGTTGGATTTATTGTAATTGTACCAGTTGGATTAACAGGTTGGGAATTTAAGAATACTGTCGATCCTTCGGAAGTTTCCCACTTAAGCATTGTCGACTGCCCAAATTCAAGATGTCGGGAATCTGCTGAAAAGGAAAAGATTTGACCGGGTTTAAATATAAGCGTAACATATTTACGATAATTATCGTACATAAACGACATAGCGATATTCATTCGTGTTTTATGGGGTTCACCATCATAATATTGCCAGGCCAAAGCACCGGCATAACCGGAATTGAATAAAGTCTGATATAATTCAGAGTATTTAATACCATCGGTATCGTACATAAAAAATTCTGCCACGGCTAATGGTTTATCCAACGCCCAGTAAGTAAAAGGTTTATGGAATGGTGACAGTGAAGTTCCGGCCCAATCATAATAATGAACTGTGTAAAAATCGAGATATCCATCCATGTCACCGCCTGCTGCAAATAATCTTGCGTCCGAATAATAATTAATATTAGCGGCAGTGCTATTAATTATTCCAGAGTAATGATTAAGAATATCAGAAAAACTCAGATTTACTTCATATTTTTGTTTAAAAGCATCAGCAGCAATTGCTTTTTGCTTAATTGAGAGAGAATTTAATTCCTCAAGTTGCTGTTTATAGAGTCCCTTTGTAGGCACATCCGTCATAGCCATAAAACTCCATGCGCCATTAGTTACTTTAGCATTGGCATCAATTCTATGAATTGTTCCCGCCACCTTATTTATAAATCTTTGAATATTAATCATTGGCACATGATAGTTAAAATCCCAGCCGAATTCATTACTCATACCTTCGGGTTCGTTAAACACTTCCCATGTCATTATAGCCGGGTGTCCTTTAACAGCCTCAACCATAGGAGTAAGTGCGTTCTGAAGATAGGAATCGAGATAGTTAACATCGTTTAGTAAAGGTTTACTGCGGTCTGTAATTATTGTACCATTTGAAATTCGCAGCATATCAAATGACCAGAGGCATAACATAAGAGTAACTTCATTTTCCCAGGCTATATCCAAAATATTCTTCAGATCTTCAATTGTGCCTGCACCAGGTCCTATAACTTTACCGCTGTTATCAAATTGTGGGGAATTGGAACCGGTTGTATGCATCCAGAAACGCATATTGTTTCCACCGCTTGCATGAACTTCCTGAAACATTTCCCTAAATCTATTTAAATCCGTATAACCTGAACCAATATCACCGGAGAATCGAACCCATGCAATATTGCCTCCATTAAGAAATACATCGTGACCGTCGTATTCAATACCGGATTGAGCTTTAAGATTATTCCCCTTTAGAATAACAAAAAGAAAGAAAAAAATGTATAAAAGTTTTTGTTCTTTCATGATTGAATGAATATGAGTCAGCAATACAATTTTCCTTTCGGCGTAAATGGAATTGTTTTGCATAAATTATGCCATTGGACAATTGTTAATACTATCGTAATAAGACGTTGTAAACAGGTTAATTCATGTGTGGGATAATATTTATTAAAAAACATTTTATTAGTATGATAAAAATTTATCATAATAATAATTCAGTAAATCGCAGGAGATTAAAGACTTATAATAATTCGAGGAAGAAAAAAATGTAAGCATAATTATCATCGTCAAACTTTCAGGATGCTCTCATTAAGAGTATAGACACTTTTCAGCGAACTAAAATTTTATATAAAATGGAAATGAAGTTTCAAGTAACATATAATTGATTATTAACATTACCGTTTTATAAAAAAGATTGAATAAATAGTCACAATTTCATTTAACTTTTTATCACCGAAAGTGGAAAAAAAATTATCTATTTAAGCTTATAAAAACCAATGTTGTTGTAAACAGAGGCATTTCAACATTGGTTTTAACAATTTAGATAAAATATTTAAGTTGAATAAAATGTTAATATTCTTTTCATATCAGGAAATTGGATTTTTTCATTAATTCAGTCTCATCAAAAATTATATCTTCCAAGAGGGCAGGTCGGGTAAATATTTATTAAACTCCTTAATTAGTTCTTCTTCATAAGATCCCGCGAAAGTACCATCAAAAAATTTATCGAGCCCTTCACTATAAAATTTTTCCCACGAATCTTCTTCATGACCTGGATTAATTGGGAAAAATAAAACTCCATTTGCTTTTGCGGCCTTCATATCCCCAGGCGCGTCACCTATCATTAAAATTTTATCGTCGGGATATTTCCCTTTCGCCCCGAATTTTATATGCTCCGTTTTAGTTCCATATTCTTGTCCGGCAATCAGCATAACATGTTTTATCATATCATTTTCCGACCATTCGCGTGTTAAAGCTTCACCGGGAGTTTGAGAAATAACCATAGCGTCGGCCTTGGAAGACAATTTTTCCAGAGATTCGCGCATGAAGGGGAAAGGCGGAATGTCATGAACCATTTCGGCTATATCTTCGTTTATTGATATTGACCATTTTAAGGCTTGATTGATAATTGGATCATTAATTTCCGCGGCGTATTTTTCGAGTGTAGGATTACCTAGTTTGGTTTCCTTTTTTGTCCAATCTATAACTGACTGAATATCAGGTATTTCGGCTTTACGCGCTATAACTTCTTTGCGCTCTCTAAGCAAATCCATTACCTGAATCAATGCATGGAATCTGTTGCATCCCCTAGATTTTGAGTAAAGATTTACAAAGTCCCAAGCTTCCCTAACATATTTGGAAACCTTTTGAAGGTGCCAATAATTAATTGTATTTGGACAAAAACATTCCTTATGTTTTATTTCCATCGTATCGAAGGCGCAGCCGTCTGAGTCAATACCTATAAAAAATTCTTTTGTCGGTTTTAATTCTTCTAAAATTTTATGCGGATCCATTCCTATTATTCCATTAATTTTTTAATTGAAAAATTACTTATATGCTTCGGGTTTATATTCAGTTAATTTTTTTTCGGCGAACAGCGGTTTGAATTTGGTGAATCTCTGGATGCCATTTATAACGGGAACAGAGACCCAATCTTCTCCAATTAATGGTCTTACGTAATTTAAAAATTCATCAGTTACATCAATTTTATTTTTACTAAGCCACTTATCAGGGAAGAATCTCTCACTGAGCGCAACTTTTTCCAGCGGAACCTTATCGAATTTTACATTGTAAATAAATCCGGGTTCGCGCAAGATTGTTGCCATCCAACCGTTTCCCTCGTTTATAGCAATATCTACGGCTTTTTGACCTACTCTATAAGCCTCGTCCAAATCAACAGTTGACGCATATATCATCGCATGCCGTTGATCTGTCCCCATAACCTGACCACGAGCACTCCCGCTGGCTTTAATTCCTTTTGCGTTCAGATAATTTACTACTGATTGATAAACGGATATCTTGCTTGATCCGAAGGACGTATGACCGAAAGCATCTTTTACTTCTCCGATTTCACCGACATTAAATCCTTCACTTATTATAACAATACATCTTCCAGCTTTGGCAACTTGATCGTTAACATTATCGGCCAATTCTTCTATTGTAAGTTTCGATTCAGTAGTATATATCTGTAACGGCATTTCCCTTTTAGGATCCGCTAAACGAGCGGCGGCTGGAATATACCCGATTTTTCTTCCCATAGCTTGTATCACCAAAACCGGATCCGCAGGTGAAGAACCTGCGTTTTCTTCATTGGCGTTTTGAACTATATGAGACCAGTACTTTGCGACACTGCCATACCCAGGAGTATGATCTATAATTTTAAATTCGCTGTCGCCAACATCGTTATCTATTGTTTTAGGCACTCCAGTAGCAACTAGTTCCAAACCTTTATCTTTAGCAAGTTCACTCACCTTAAAAGCCGTATGCTGAGAATCATTGCCCCCGATGTAGAAAAAATATCCGACTTCATGAGCTTTAATAATCTCCATTACACGTTCAAAATCTTTTTGCTGATTATCCTTCAACTTATAACGGCATGTACCAATACTTCCGGCGGCAGGTGTAGTTCGTAATAATGCAATTTCTTCTTCACTCTGAGCGGAAAGATCCAAAAGCTCCTCCTTTAAAACACCTTCAATTCCATGCCACCCTCCATAAATTTTACCGAATTTATCGGGAAACATTTTGCAGGAATCAATTATACCACGCAATGAATTATTGATTACCGGAGAGGGCCCGCCGGATTGAGCAACAAGTACATTCTTTGCCATTTTTAATTACCTATTTATTTAATAAAATCACTTGAAAATCGTATTGGATTATTGAAATTTTAACTCCCTTTGGGAATTAATACGTATTATTTATCATACTTAAAAACCAACTGATATTGCAGAAATATATAAATCAGTATTGAATCAGAATCTGCTTAACATATTTGATAACAAATCACATTTATAATTATTAGCATTACAAATTTAATAAAAAAATTACAAGTTGGTATACCTGCTATACCATCTATTTGTTTTTATTTGTGCAAATCGAAAGGATCTAGATGTTTTCTGAAATGTTTGTAAAGAAATTGGTAATGAATATCCTCATTTTGATTAAGGCAGTTTAAGATTCTATCTCTAAAAAGGTATTCGCCATCTTTTTTTTCAGTTAATACTCTACCAAAAGTTACATGGAGAATCTGACGAGCATCATTTTGGTCAAACAAAGCCTGCATCTCATTATCGTCATATTCATTAGCGGAATGTATATTTCTAATATCAGCGGAGACATGATACGTTATTTTCTCATTTTCATAAATTTTATAAGAATAATCCAGAATTTCACGCATCAATCCGGGTTCGGTAGCCCCTATAACTCTCAGTGCTTCCAAGTAACTAGTTCCGGCCGTTTTTACGTGTGTAAAACCTTGGTGAAGAGAACCTATTGCATTGTATACTCCAAACTTGTCGCTGCCCGAATGGAGACTTATTTTGTAAGATCCGAAATGCTCCGCTATTTTTATGTGTTTAAGATATTCCATTTTAAAAACTTCAATATCACCTTTGTAGTCGATACCTTTTTCGAATTCACCTATAAATCTGGGCGCCAGACTAATAAATTCTACTCCAAGTCTATTAAGTTCTGATGACATAAAAAAATGTTCGAACGGAGTTGTAACGGATTCTGTTTCATCGACCGAGACTTCAATTTCATATTGCAAATCTGAATATTTTGTTCTGAGATGAGAATAAAGTTTATAAATATGCGCGACGGCATTTCCGTATTTTATTACCGCACGAAGAAGATCTTCTTTCTCCGGTTTAATTACAAAATTTTCGTCCAAATAGAATTTTAAATCAGAATATCGTAAAAGTGTTCCTTCATAAGTATCTTTCAGCTGCGCCCACGGTATTTGATCAATTTTTTTCTCCAGATCAGCAATCGATAAACTATCGGCTTCATTAATTACATGTTCACTTGGATCAAAAGTAAACATCGTAAAACCGTTTGAAATCATTAAATCAATATCCTCCGTTGTTTTTAAGTGATCCGCATCGGAACCGAATCCTTTTTTATAACCCTCCTGAAACACCGCCCAAACAGCGGCATCCATAACCATTTCAGGAGTTCTTAGTGTACGTGTAAGTTCTCGAATAGACTGCTGTGCAAGGATTGGTTTAAAGTCACTGTTTTCCAACGATCTTATATGAGCCGCATTGGCTAGCCCCAAACGGTCTCCAAACCCGAATGAATTATTTAATCCCAAACATATCGGTTTTGTAAAAGGGAATAAATCCTGAATAATTTTCGAATTTCTATTACTTAGAGAACACTCTTTAATATATGTTCCATCTAAAGCATATTGACCTCCCTCGAATTTCTCCAAAAATCCAATAGAACCGGAGACATATAATTTTTTTCCACCGGAATTTTTCCCTATAAAAAGCAGAGCTTCTCCTAATTCATTTATTGAGTTCGGATAGATTTCCAATTTGAACTCATCCGTAATATTGAGACTAACCAACTTATTAGAAATATCTCCCACCCGCTGTTGCAACGACTTCAATTCCTCAATACTCATCTTATTACCTGCATTGTTACAAAAAGGTTATAATTTGTAGGCTTTTTTCACCAAACCGTATGTAAGTTGGTAACTAATCATGCGGGCATCTTCCCATGAGATAATATGTTTGGCGACCTGACCGGCGAGATAATTACTATCAACTCTACGCGCCACATCATGTCTGGCGGGTATCGATACAAATGCACGTGTATCATCATTAAAACCAACTGTATTATAAAATCCAGCTGTTTCAGTTACCTGATGACGAAACCTAGCCATGCCTTCTATACTATCATGGAACCACCATGCCGGTCCTAATTTCATTGAGGGATAATGGCCTGCGAGCGGGGCTAACTCCCTTGAATAATTAGTTTCGTCCAAAGTAAAAACTATTATTGTTAGTCTTGGATCATTTCCATACTCATTAAGCAGCGCCTGTAAGTTTTGTGTAAACTCCGTTCTCATAGGAATATCGCAGCCTTTATCAAGTCCAAATTTATCGTATATCACCTGATTATGATTCCTAAAAGAACCAGGATGAATTTGCATTACCAAGCCATCTTCTGTACTCATTCTGGACATTTCCATAAGCATGTTTGCTGTAAACAAATTAGTATCATCGACCGTAATATCACCATTTAATGCTTTCTGAAATAAATTTTCTGCTTCAGTAATATGCATTCTCCGCGTATAAGGTGACAACACACCATGATCAGTGGAAACTGCCCCGTGTTTTTTGAAATACTCCCTTCGTTTTTCAATAGCGGTCAAATAACCTTTATATGAAGTAATTTCTGAGCCGGTTAGAGAACCCAAATTTTTTAAGTGCAATCTCCAGTTTGGGTCCGACAAATTAGTTAAAGCGTCGGGTCTGAAGCAGGGAATTATTCTTGCATTCCACCCCGATTCTTTTATTTGTCGATGTTCAAGAAGTGAATCGGTCGCCGCGTCTGTAGTTGATAAAACCTCGATATTGAATCTATCAAATAAAGCTCTTGGCAAAAATTCGGGGCTATTCAACTTTTCCTTAATTTCATCATGTATAATAGATGCGTTTGTACTGTTCAATTTTTCTTTGATACCGAATACGACCGAGAACTCATAATCGAGCCAAACACCCGAAGGGGTTCCCGCAAACAGGAAATAATTATCGGCGAATAGCTGCCATATTTTTTTTGAATCAACGACTTTCCTTGAACCCTCTTTATCTGGAATACCCAAAGATTCCAGGGGAATTCCCTGAGAATACAACATCCTAAATATGTAGTGATCAGGAATTAAAAACAGCTCGGATGGATCGGGAAACGGTTCATTTGTTACGAATATTTTGGGGTCTACATGTCCATGAGGACTAATAATCGGCAAATTCTTAATCTCGTTGTATAACTCACGCGCGATTTTTCGTACACTAGTGTCAGGATCAAAAAAACGGTCTTCGTTTAAAATATAATCTTTCATTTGCTACCTAATTAAAATATTTGTCATTGTGTATGTCTTCTATTTTTTTGATGTTTCTTCAACATATATTAAACAGTTATTATTATTTCAATTTCAGATATAACCTAAATCTCAACTAAATTTTATAATTCGTTACCTAATAAACTGTAAAAGAATAGATCCCTACTATTTTGGAATCTTTAGATTATTTGCTTTTTGTTAAATTTTATACAAGTTCCACGCAGAATTAGCTCTGTGGGCAAATTAATATTCTTGTTTACAAAAGATTCAGAGTTATTGATATTATCGATAAGTATTTCCATCGATTTTTCTGCTAGTAACTCGGTTGGTTGATTTATACAACTAAGCGGCGGTGATAAAAATTTTTGTACTTCCGCACCGCCAAAACAAATCACATCAATATCCTCGGGAATATTTAAGTTAACTTCTCGTGCGGCCATATAAACTCCAAGCGCAACTGGATAGGTTACAGCAAAAATTAGATCTGGAAGATTATTTTCACGGTACAATTTCATAAATGAGTCGTAACCATATTTTTCACCGAATCCACCATGAAAAACCCACTCTTTATTAATTGGCACCTTGTATTTATTCATCGCCTCTTCAAAACCGAGGTAACGTTCCATGCCAATGTTAATTTCCGAATACCCGGCAAAATGAGCTATATTCTTATACCCGAGGTTAATTGCATGTTCGATGGCCTTAAAAGCTCCCTCACGGTCATTGACCTGAACAAAGCTGATATCAGGTATGTCCGGAACTCTATCTAAAAACACCAAAGGAACACCACGTTTACGAACGACGTTAAAAATTTCGTAGTCTTTGGTTTCCTGAGTAATGGAAATAATTATCCCATCCACTTTCATAGATAGGAGAGTTTGAATGTGTTTTTTTTCACGTTCGGCGTCTTCTTGAGAAACCGTTAATATTATTTCGTAATTATGATTAAAAGCATAATCGTAAATTGATTCTATTATTGCTCCGAAAAAAAAGTGAGCAATTTTCGGTACAACTACTCCTATTGTATTTGATCTGCGAGCCGATAGGTTGCGAGCCATAAAATTAGGTGTATAGCCCATTTCTTCGGCAACAGAACGAATAAGTTTAGTAGTAGCATGCGAAATATCGGAGTGCCCGCGTAAAGCTTTTGAAATTGTGACCGTTGAATAATTAAGACGTTTTGCAATATCGCTTAATGTTACAAACTTCTCGCTCATTTTAATTCCATAATAAAATTCACATAGAAAAATATGCTAAATAATTGTGGGAAATATTTACAACAATACCCAACTTAGAAATGATCAGTTTAAATTCGACTTGATATCAGTTATGATACATTCTTCTCCATTAAATCAATTTCTACATTGCTTCGCAAAGTAATTCAAAGAAGCAAAAGCCGCCGATCAGTTGAAAAGCTAAATTTTTCTTAAATATTAAAACTGATATTAAAAAATATCTCTTTTTGTGATGTTTCAGCATATCTACAATTATTACAGGTAACCTAATTGGATTAACTTTATCATTAACTTAAAGAGTTACTTAATCGGTAACTAAATTCTTTAAATATTACTGTAAAGTCAAGAAAAAATATAATATGAGGTTTCTAATGCATCCTTAATTAAGTTTAAATAATAAGATGGCATCAAATACTTACGCCAGTTTTAATCATAACAAATTTTAATAGCTAAGTTTTAAAGTGGGAAAAAGAAATTAATAAGATGAATAAATGTATTATTTGTTGGTTTTTTGAAGATATTTAACTGATTATTAGCTTTTTGAAAGGGTTGATTATGAATTTAATCTCTATTTATTCCTTAAAATACCGTACTGCATTTAATTCCAAAATATTTTTTTTCAGAAAACAAATGTTCAATAGTTTAAAATATTATTTATTTTGATACTTCCTAAATAAAATTATATCTTCAATTAAAATAGGATGGTGAAGTCCTTATAAAACCAACTACAAACACACATTCAAATCTGATTCAATCTTAAAAATATACAGGCATCATCGATTTAATTATTGTATCCATATCTGAATATTTTGCTTTCCATCCAAGCAATTTATACGCGAGATCGGAACTAGCAACTAAGTTTGCGGGATCGCCGGGGCGTCTGGCTATAATTTCGTATCGAACATTTTTGCCGGTTATTCGATTTGCCGATTCTATTACCTCCAATACCGAACTGCCATTGCCGGTGCCAAGATTAACAATAAGATTCTCCCCTTTTTCTTCAAGATACTGAAGGGCAAGAAGATGGGCTTCGGCCAAATCGGAAACATGAATATAATCCCTTATACAGGATCCATCGCGAGTATCGTAATCGTTACCGTAGACCTGCATGCCAGTTCTTTCTCCCGAAACAACCTCCATTACTATTGGCGAAAGATTTGCTGGATTTTTTTCTCTTCCTTTAATTACACCGTTTATATCATATCCGGTGGCGTTAAAATATCGAAGCGCCGCAAATTTAAGTCCTTTTAATTCGCTGTACCATTTAAGATTTTCTTCGATGGCCAATTTGGTATAACCATAATAATTCTCTGGATTTTTCGGGTGGTTTTCGTCGATTGGCAAATATTCCGGACTGCCGTATACCGCGGCGGAGGATGAAAAAACAAATTTATTTACGTTATGATTTACCATTGAGTTCAACAATGTTAACGTACCACAAATGTTGTTCTCGGCATATTTACCAGGATTAGTCATAGATTCGCCCGCAGCTTTCCATGCCGCAAAATGGAAAACAGCGTGTATTTCGTTGTCGAAAGCGGCCTCAAGATCTTCGCTATTCCTAACATCGCCAATAATTACTTTTTTTACCCTTTTATCTATATTTGATTTATGTCCCAGACTAAAATTATCCAATACGAACACATTATAATTTTTTTCACATAAAAGTTGTACTATGTGACTGCCAATATATCCTGCCCCGCCCGTAACCAATATGTTTGTGGTTTCCATAAATCATCCAATTTTTAATTGAGTAAATTATTAGTAAACGAACCCAAAGATAAAACTGTTTATTATAAAAATGAAGGGTTGAAAAATTTTTGAACTTATGTAAAATAAACTATAGTGTTCACAATCGAATTACGTTTAAAGGTCAGTTTTAGAAACTAGTTTTTGATCATTGAGGAATATTGATAAAGCGAACATAATGGAATATTTTATTTTTTTATTTATTCCCCTCATTTTTATCATTCAATTTTATCCATTCCATAACATTTGCCGGCGGTCGGTTATGGTTTAGTTCAGTGACCATAAATTTCATAAAAGGAGTAATATGGTTGAAGAATTTTTTATAAGCCACACATAAATAGTTTAATCCGTATTCCCCATAGGGTGAAAAATCAAACCGGTGCTTAGGGCACTCTCCGTTACAGGCGAAGCGGACTTCACAATCCAAACAATATTTTGGCAGCGAATTTAACTTGTCGTTTCCAAAAACAATCTGATCCTCAGAATATACAAGACTGGAAATATTTTCATTTATTATATTCCCCAGTTTGTTTTCCGGATAAACATAGTGGTCGCATGAATACAGATCGCCATTATGTTCAAGCGCTACTGCGTTACCGCAAGTTTTATTGAACACACAAAGTGATTGTTTGTATCCGGAAAAACTTTCTAGAGCGACATCAAATGTCTGTATAAAAACCTCAGCTACGTCGTTACGCACCCAATTATCAAAAATCGTGATAAGAAAAATTCCGTACTCCACCGGATCAACCGACCACTTTGTAACTTCTGCTGTTTTAGGATATTTGGGTTTTACTAGCCGCAAACTTTCTTTTTCATCCTTAGCTGCTCTTTCAACTACAGGAATAAACTGAATATATTTACTTCCTATTGATTTGAGGAAGTTATACACCTCGAGCGGTTTATTCTGATTAGCTTTGCTTACACAAGTTAATGTATTAAACTCAACTTTATATTTTTGTAAATATTCGAGCCCTTCTAAAACTTTAGCAAAAGAAGTTTGTCCGCCCTTGTAGTACCTGTATTTATTATTAATTTCAGAAGGGCCGTCAATTGAGACACCTACAAGAAAATCATTAGCCGCAAAGAAACTGCACCATTCATCATTCAATAGTAGTCCATTTGTTTGAAATGAATTTTGAATTATTTTTCCCGAGGAATATTTTTTCTGGAGTTTTACAATTCTTTCAAAATAATCAACCCCGAGCAGAGTCGGTTCGCCCCCTTGCCAAGTGAAATTTATTGTTGGAATATCTATTGAATTTATATAATCCCGTATAAATGTTTCCAGTGTGGAGTCATTCATTTTTAAGTTTTTATTCTCTGGATAAAGATTTTCTTTTTCCAGATAAAAACAGTATTTACAATCCATGTTACACACAGAACCAATTGGTTTTACCATAACATGGAAAGCATTAGATCCTTTCATTTAAAACCGTTAAATGAGGTTAAATAATCTGAGCAAATATAGACCAACTGTGAAAGTTGCTAAGGAAGCGAGAGTTGATATTACAATTATATTTCCGGCAATTTTTCCGCTGCTGCCCATAGCTATGGCCATCACAAAACTAGCAATTGCCGTTGGGCACGCGAATATTACAAACAATATTCCCAGGTCTGATCCAGAATACCCGAACAGAAAAGCCGCCCAGGTAGCTAATACCGGAATAATAATTATTTTCATGGTAGAAGCCAGCAAAGATACTCGCGAAGCTTTTTTAATAGCTCTCAAATTCATTGAGCCACCGATCCCAATTAAAGCTAAAGGAAGAGCTATTACAGAAATATATTCGCCTGTTTTTATTAGTGCCGGTAACAGCGGAATCTTCCAAAACGCGAATGGGAGGGCTATTACGACTGCCAAAATCAAGGGATTCAACAAAATGTCTTTTGTAACGCTAGCAAAATTAAGATCGGATTTATTGTTTCCGTAAATGGTCAACACAATCACAGAGAAAATATTATAAATCGGCAAAACAAATGGAAGTACCAAAGAAGCCTTGGCCAAAGCATCATTTCCAAACATGCCAGCAATAACTGCCAAACCTATAATGGCGTAATTTCCCCTGAATGCCCCTTGAATGAACACACCCCGATCCTCTCTAATACGGCATAAATAGAAAGAAGATCCCCAACTCAAAAAAAAAGTAATAACAGTAGCGATAACAATGAATAAGAAAAATCCTATATCGAACTTCGCCGATAAATCGATATCGTAGAGCTTTAAGAATATTAATGCAGGTAATGAAATACGAAATACGAATTTGGAAGTAGAATCAACAAAGGATTCGGTTACCAGATTCTTTTGTCTTAGAAATAATCCCAAAAGAACCAGCAAAAAAATTGGCGCAACAACGTTAAGAATATATAATAAATCCGACATATAAACTGCCTTAATAAAATAGAAACGGATGCTACAATTTAAGTATTCTTTCCCAAACTGTTTCGTTTACAGGAATCCCTGATTTTAAGTATTCATTTTTCCTGCTCAGCGCTCTTTCACCCGGGTATAATACTGATTCAGATTGTTCGGCTGGTTCTGAACTTTTAACGGAATCTATTATGGAATTAGCAATAAAATTTATAGAATCGGCTGTGTTTGTTTTTGAAGGGTCGAAAACTATAAATACCTGGGACATAGCAGTATCGTGCTCACTCATTCCAATATCAAAGGTGGAATTACCCCCACTTAGAATTGTAGAAACAAGATCAATCATAATTGCCAATCCTGAACCTTTCCAATATCCGACTGGCAATGCCCTTTTCGATTCGTAAATTTCTCCGGCATCGGTGGTGAGGTTTCCATATAAATCGTACCCGCCGGCATAAGGAAGCGGTTTATTTTCGCGTCTGTAATTAGAAAGTTGCCCATACGAATATTGAGAGAGAGCCATATCCAAAACCACGGGACCAGTTTTCCGCGGCACCGCAAAAGTTATAGGATTATTGCCCAGCACCGCTTGTTTAGAACCCCATGGAGGCATCATAGGAAAAGCGTTAGTCCAGGCAATCATTATAAATCCGTCTTCAGCGGCTTTCCATCCGTAAGTACCCGCGCGCATCCAATGGTTCGAATTCTTTAATGTAACTACTCCTATCCCGTTTTCTTTGGATAGATTAATTGCTCTGTCTGTGGCTGTCCAAGCGTTTAACGGTCCTGGACCTTTTTGCGCGTCCCATTGTTCCCATGCTCCGAAAGATTTAAATAAGACGGGTTTTGTTTTTACGACGATGTGACCGCTTTTTATTAAACTTATAAATGAACAGAATCGGTTTGTACCATGTGATGCCACACCATAAAGATTATTTTCTGAAAGTATTTTAGAACATAGTCCGGCTTCGGATTCTTCGAATCCATATTTTAATAGTTTTAATTTAAGCGTTTCCTGTAATGTGTTGAAAGATATCTTAATCAAAGTAATAATCTTAAATTAATTTTTTTGCCGTTTTCAAATATGCTGATTATAGCAATCCAAAATATTTGTTGTAAATTGTATTTATTTTCCTTTTATCATCGACGTTAAGTGAAACATATGCTGCATATGCGTTTGATTGTGTTTGTTCTTTTGTGCGAGCGCCACATAATAAATGAGTTATTCCAACCCTGCTAAGTGTCCATGATAGTGATAATTGCCCCAGACTGATATTATAGCTATCGGCAATTTCTTTTAACTCATCGAGCATGGAATTAATTTTAATTAAACTTTCAGGTGAAAATAATTTGTTATTATTTCTAACATCTCCGGCGCCAAATTTTCTATCGCTTGTAACACTTCCTGTAAGTAATCCCTGGGCTAATGGAGAATAAGCCAGTATAGCTATATCGTGTTCATAACAATAACTCACATTTCCATTTTCTTCCGATTTTCGCTCTAGCATATTAAATTTTTCCTGATCCGCGTCCAAATTACCATATTTTTTTAACTGTTCAACGGAGGCATTTGAAGCGCCGATTGCTCTAATCTTACCCTCCTCTTTTAATTTGACCAGCTCAGCCATAGTATCTTCAATTGGAGTTGTAGATTCCTGCCAGTGAGTTTGATACAAATCGATATAATCAGTATTCAATCTTCTAAGACTATTTTCTAATTCAGTTCTTATAGAATCCGGATGAAGATATTTATAAACTTTGTATATGTGGTTTTCTGAATTAACCCCTCTTTCATCCGAATTAAAATAAAAGTCCCCTTTTTCAACATCCCAACGTAAACCGCACTTAGTTGCTAAGACAACTTCACTGCGCCTTCCCTTAATAGCCTTCCCAACAATTTTCTCCGACCTGCCGAAACCGTAAATTGGGGCAGTATCAATAAAGTTAATTCCAAAGTCCAGACTTGCATGAATTGTTTTAATACTTTGATCGTCATCGGCACCGCCCCACATCCAACCACCCATAACCCATGTACCCAAAGCAATTACAGAAGCGCTGATATCCGTATTGCCAAGTTTGCGATATCTCATGTTGCAGCCCTAAATATTGATTTATTTATTAGTTAATATAATAAGCTCATAAAATATTACAAAAAAAACCGGATAAATTCAGCGGCCTATCCAACCTCCGTCAACAGTTATTACACTTCCATTTAAATAGTTTGAAGCATCGGAGCAAAGAAATACTACTGTCCCCATTAAATCTTCGGGCTTACCCCATCTTCCCGCCGGAATTCTATCTAAAATGGCTTGGTTTCTTTCCGGATTTTCACGCAACGCTTTTGTATTGTCTGTAGCAATATAGCCGGGCGCAATAGCATTAATGTTAACTCCTTTGGATGCCCATTCATTTGCGAATGCCATTGTAAGCTGTTTGATTCCTCCTTTGGACGCAGTGTAACCTGGCACTGTTATTCCACCCTGGAATGAAAGCAAGGATGCAATAAAAACAATTTTACCATATCCTCGATCAACCATATCCTTTCCAATTTCGCGAGTAAGCACAAATTGCGAACTCAGGTTCACTTCAATTACTTTATCCCAGTACTCATCCGAATGAACCAATATTGGATCACGCATTATTGTGCCGGCATTATTCACAAGAATGTCAATTCTTGGGAAATCAGATTTAACTTTTTCAATAAATTCGTACAATGCTTCTCTATTAGAAAAATCACAAACATACGGCGCGAATTTTCTGCCGGTTTCATTTATCATTTTTTGTGTCTCTGTAAAATCGCTTCCGTAGGATACAGTGATAATATCAGCCCCTGCTTGAGCCAGTGCAAGAGCGTAATATTGACCGATACCTCTATTTCCCCCGGTTACCAGAGCTATTTTGTTCGATAGATTAAACTTGTCTAAAATCATTTTTAATATCCTATTATTTAAGTTCAGTCATCGGTATAGCGTCCATGTCATCAAACACCTGATTCTCTCCCCCCATCGCCCAAACGAAAGAATAATTTTGAGTGGCCACACCAGAGTGAAGCGACCAGCTGGTAGAAAGCACAGCCTGCTTATCACGTATAATCAAATGTCTGGTTTCTGTTGGTTGTCCCATAATATGAAAAAGTATAGAATTTTTATCGAGTCCGAAATACATATACACTTCCGATCTTCTTTGATGGGTATGAGCAGGCATCGTATTCCAGACGCTACCTTCCTCAAGTTCGGTTAGACCCATAACAAGCTGACAAGTAGGCATAGTGCCCGGATGAATATATTTATATATCGTCCGTTTATTAGCTTCTTTAGAAGAGCCTAGCTGTACCGGAGTGGAATCTGAGAATTTTATTTGAGTTGTATTAAATTCAGCGTGCGCCGGATAGCTTACAAAATAGAACATCGCGGGTTTTTTCGCGTTTAAACTTTTAAAATGTATCTCTTTGGAACCGCGCCCAATATATAATGCATCTTTGTGTCCCATCTTGTAACTTTTTTTATCTATTAGGATAATTCCCTCAGCACCGATATTGATTACACCTATTTCTCTCCTTTCAGCGAAATAATTGGCCGCCATTTCTTTTTTTGAAGCTGCAAGTTTTAAGACTTTACCAGACGGCACTGCAGATCCGGTTATCGATCTATCAATATCCGAATAAGTCATAAGTATTTCATTTTTTTTAAACAAATTATCTATAAGAAATTTATTTCTCAATTCTTCTGTCGACATCAACTTAAAACCATTGGCATCCGGTGAATATCTTACATCCATTCTATCCTCCTCATTTATTTATTCTTATTCTCATTATACATTAAAATCCGAAAAACCTTGGGATATATAAACTAAGCTCCGGCAAATATGTCACCAGCAGAAGAGAAACTATCATTGCCGCATACATCGGAAGTAAAGGTTTAATTACGTCCGTAATTGAAAGTCCTGCCACTGAGCAACCAATAAAAAGGACGCTGCCTACGGGCGGTGTGCATAATCCTATTGATAGATTCATGACCATTATTATTCCAAAATGAATCGGATCTACACCTAAATGCGTAGCAACCGGTAAAAAAATGGGCGTAAATATTAATACAGCCGGCGTCATGTCCATAAATGTTCCGACAAACAATAAAATTAAATTAATAATTATCATTATTGTAATTGGATTATCAGAAAAAGTAAGTAAAGCCGCGGATACATTTTGAGGGATATTTTCATTGGCCATAACCCAAGACATTGCCATTGAAGTACCAACCAGCAGCATAACTATTGCTGTGGTAGATACGCTGTCAATTAAAATTTTAGGCAAGTCTTTTAGCTTAATTTCACGGTAAATAAATACGCTCAATATAAATGCATACAGCACAGCAATTGCAGATGCTTCGGTAGCAGTAAAATAGCCCGCAATTATTCCTCCTATTACAATCACAATTAACAACAAACTTGGTACCGCATCCAGGAATTTTTTAATCGCTTCTCCAATTGTAAAAGAGACGCTTACTTTATAGCTTTTACGTTTCGCATGAATAAACGCTACAACCATTAATGAGAGACCTAATAAAATACCCGGTATATAACCTGCCAGAAATAACGCTGCAATTGAAACTCCGCCACTCGCCAATGAATAAACTATTAGTATGTTACTAGGAGGAATAATAAGTCCGGTTGTAGCCGAAGTGATATTAACGGCGGCTGAAAATGACTCATCGTAGCCTTCTTTTTTCATTACTGGACTCATGAATCCGCCGATAGCTGAAGCGGCTGCAACAGCTGACCCGGATATTGCGCCAAATAACATTGCGGCCATTATATTTACAAAGGCTAACCCGCCTGGCATTTTTCCAACAAGTATTTTAGCGAAATCAATTAATCTCCGCGCTATTCCGCCACTATTCATTAACTGTCCGGCAATAATAAAAAAAGGAATTGCAAGTAAAGCAAAACTATCTAACCCGGTAGCCATTCTTTGAGCTATTGTTGTAATGGAGGGCATTGTGTTAATACTGAATAACATCGTTACCAAACTGGAAATACCAATACTAAACGAGATAGGTACTCCGACTGACAGAAGTATCATGAAGGAAACGACTAAAACCAAAATTTCAAAAATTTCCATTTAATAATTCACTTTTTTTATTAAGGAATAATATTTCAACAATTATTTATAACTAACATTTTTTAATTCTTTCAAACCTCCAAGAATAAAAAATATTGAATAATATGATATCAACATTCCACTAATCGGTAATACAGCATATACATATCCTAACTGAATTTGTAATGCCGCGGAAATCTGATTTAATGTTAGCGTAATTGTAACTAACCTAAATCCGCCAATTACCATTACGGCAAGAGCGAATATTAAAATGCAGAGTTCAATAAAAAGATTTATATAAATTTTTGGTTTACCGGTCAGCTTAGATGGCAGCAAGTCAATAGCCAAATGCATTTTTTGTCCGGCGACATAACTCGCTCCAAGAATTCCAACCCAAACCAACATGTACCTTGCTAATTCTTCAGTAAATGAACTGGGATTCTGCATTATGAAACGAGTAAATACTTGCCACAAAACGTTCAGAGTCATAGCCCCCATTAGAACTACAAGAAACCATTTTAAGAGAGCATCGATTTTTAATTTAAATTTGAGCATGACTATTGTATCCTTTTTATCTTCATAATTAGATCATAAACTTCCGGTTCGGATTTATATTCCTCAATTAAAGGTTTTACTTTTTCTTCAAATGGAGTTTTATCAGGATAACTAACTTCTACTCCGGCTTTTTTTACTGCTTCCAGCGCTTCTTCGGAGGATTTTTGCCACAATATTTTTTCATACTCATACGATTCCATAGCCGCTTCTTGTAACCACTCCTGTTCTTGAGGAGTAAGTTCATTCCAGAATTCAGTACTAATCAAAAGAACATCCGGAACAGCAGTATGTTCATCTAGAGAATAATATTTGCAAACTTCATAATGACGCGATAAATAAAAACTAGGGGGATTGTTTTCAGCACCATCCACTACTCCCTGTTGCAGAGCAGTGTATAATTCGCCCCAGGCTATGGGAGTTGCCGATCCGCCAAGAGCGTTTACTAATTTAACCGAAGTCGAACTTTCCTGTGTTCGGAACTTTAATCCTTTTAAATCATCGGGTGTATTTATAGGCTTTTCTTTGGAATAAAAACTTCTGCTTCCAGCGTCATAAAAACAAAGACCTCTTAACCAATATTTCTGTGTGCTGAGCAGCATCTGTTTACCAATATCTCCCTCGAAAACTTTGAACTTATGTTCATCATCTCGAAAAATAAATGGCAGACTAAACACTTTAAATATCGGAGCGAAACCCTCCAATACAGAAGCTGAAACTTTAGTCATACCCAAGCTCCCAATTTGCAGTAATTCCAAACATTCTCTTTCTGTACCAAGTTGCTGACTTGGATAAACGCTAATTTGAATTTTTCCATGTGATTTTTCAGCGGCTCGTTTGGCAAGATAGACCATTGCTAAATGCACTGGGTGCGATTGATCAAGTCCATGCCCGATTTTTATTTTTTTAATATCACTAACCTTACTGCAGGAGGCAAGGGAAAATGATAAAGCTAATATTAGGGTTAACCGACTCAAATACTTCATAATTTTAAAAACTCCAATTTATACAGTATATGTTGAAGACGCGGTTGTACCACCTCTTCCAGTCCAATTAGTATGGAAAAACTGACCACGAGGTTTATCGATTCTTTCATACATATGAGCACCGAAATAATCTCTTTGGGCTTGAAGTAAATTAGCCGGTAGTCTGTCATTTCTGTATCCGTCGAAATAATTTAACGCTGTTGACATAGCAGGAATCCAAATCCCGTTGGTAACAGCGGTTGAAATTACTCTTCGCCATGCAGTTTGCGCCCTATCAATTTTTTCTTTGAAGAATGGGTCGAGCAGCAGGTTTGTCAAATCGTGATTATTATCGAAAGCTTCCTTAATTTTGCCGAGGAAAATAGACCTTATGATGCAGCCGCCGCGCCACATTAAAGCGATTCCGCCGTAATTTAGATTCCAATTATATTCTTTGGCCGCATACTTCATCAGTACATATCCCTGAGCATAAGAAACTATTTTGCTTGCATAAAGGGCTTGTTTTATATCTTCTATAAATTGTTTTTTATCACCTTTAAATTCTGGAGTTGGACCATGCAATACTTTAGAAGCTTCAACACGTTCCTCTTTCATGGCGGACAATGTTCTTGCGTAAACTGCTTCGCCAATCAAGGTTAGAGGTATACCGATATCGAGTGAAGCAGTGGCTGTCCATTTCCCGGTTCCTTTCTGTCCAGCAGTATCAAGAATTTTTTCAACTAAATATCCTCCATCCTCGTCCTTAAATGCTATTATATCTCTCGTAATTTCAATCAGGTAACTGTCTAATTCTCCCTCATTCCATTCTTTAAAAACATCGTACATTTCCTGATTGGATAAACCTAGCAATTCTTTCATAATCTGATATGCCTCAGTAATTAGTTGCATATCGCCATACTCGATACCGTTATGAACCATTTTAACAAAATGTCCCGCTCCATCTTCTCCAACCCAATCGCAGCATGGAGTTCCGTCTTCAACTTTCGCTGCGATCGATTGAAATATTGGTTTAACATGTTCCCAGGCTTGGGTAGATCCGCCCGGCATAATCGATGGTCCTTTAAGAGCGCCTTCTTCACCTCCAGAAACGCCGGTGCCAATATAAAACAGTCCCTTTTCTTCAAGGTATTTTGTTCTTCTTATTGTGTCGGGGAAATGCGAATTACCTCCGTCAATTACTATATCCCCTTTATCAAGGTGCGGAATCAACTGTTCAATAAAATCATCCACCGGTTTACCGGCTTTCACCATCAGCATCACTTTTCTTGGTGTTTTAAGATTAGCTACTAATTCTTCAACGGATTTAGCACCAATTACATTTTTGCCTTTGCCTCTGCCTTTAATAAAATCAACAACTTTTTCGGTTGTTCTATTGAAAACAGCGACAGTAAATCCATGACTCTCCATATTTAGAACAAGATTTTCCCCCATCACAGCGAGTCCAACTAAACCAATATCAGCTTTGTTCATTTTTAGTACTCCTTTATATTTTAGTCTATAAACATATCTTTGAATGCCCATAAGCCCAAAGCTGGGTTAGATATATAAAATATCTCCTCCTCATTGGCTAAAAGATTGAATCCGTCCTTAAGTTTATGGGGATTATAAATTTCAATCATCTTATTTAGGTCGGCATAATTATAATTGACAGAATTAATTTCCTGTTCGGATAAATGTCCCGGGCAATAAATAATTTTAAATCTGCCTTCGGACGAGCCGTGTATTAAATGCGCTGCAGCGCTCAAATTATTTTTTAATTCTTCATTTTCTTCAACAAATTTTAGTATTTCAGGAGTTGTTTTATAACCATACTTTCTAATTAATCTGTCTATTTCTTTATCTTCTCCAAATTGTTTAACTCCTGGAGCAAGTATAATTAATTCACCATTATCCTCAATAGCCATTCTTGTTCTGTAAATACTCTTGTTTCCAAGCCAAGTACTTTTAAATTCTTCGGGATCCAAATACACTACAACTTTCTTCAATGGTTTATCGAGCATCTCGAAATTTACCTTGTGGGAGAGTTCTGAGGCTCGTTCAAAACATTCATAGTCGTCTCCAATATACAAACCTCGTAAAACCAGTTTCCCTGTGGAATCTTTTCCAATTACAGTTAATATATATATGATTGGCAGATGATTTGCGAATTTATCGCTTGCGTAGTTAAGCACTTTTCTTACAGGGCTATTGGCGCGTCCCATAATTCTTTCCATTCCATAAACGGCGCCAAGATAATGACTTTTATTTATTCCTTCTTTACCTCCGGTTCCAACAAAAATATTTTTATTATAATTGGCCATACCAATTACTTCATGAGGAACTACCTGACCAACAGAAATAATTAAATCATGTTTTCCGTTTGCTATTATTTTGTTTACTTGCGCTGGCCAGGAATAATTAAGTTTACCTTCCGAAATTTGATTAATAAATTCCGATGGCACTTCGCCTAAGGTTACAAGATCCTCTCTCCAATTATGGACACGAAATAAGTTTTGCGGAATTCCCAAAAACATTTCTTTAATTTCACGATCTGTCATTGGGGCGTGGGTGCCTAAGGCTGGCAAAATATCAGTTAGTCTTTCCGAATAATAATCGTAAATATATTTTGTAACCTCTCCGGCACGGGAGTGGTACCTTGTAAAATCAGGCGGCAAAGCGAGAATACTTTTCTTATCGCCTAATTCATTAAAGACATTAAATAAAATATTTTTTAATTCTTCAGAGTATATAATTGTGTTTTCGCTACCTTTTGAACAATAAATCATATTTTTTCCCTTTACCGTAGTAAGTACTCGCAATACTCCTTTAGTAATTTTTATTTATACTCCTGAATAAGCGTTAAAGCCACCATCAACGGGAATAACAACTCCCGTCACAAATCTGGACAGATCAGAAAGAAGATAAAACATTGTGCCTAATAAATCCTCGGGTTCACCGAATTTTCCCATTGGAGTATTGCTTATAATTTTATGTCCTCTTTCGGTAAGCTCTGTAGTATCTTCTTTATAAAGCAGAAATTGATTCTGCTGAGTCACAAAGAATCCTGGCGCGATTGCGTTTACTCGAACACCAGCTTTTGCAAAATGGACTGACAACCACTCAGTGAAATTATTGACAGAGGCTTTAGCGGCGGAATAAGCTGGAATTTTTGTAAGAGGTCTGAATGAGTTCATGGAAGAAATATTAAGAATAATTCCGTCTCTGTTTAATAAATCGACTGCAAACACTAATGTCGGTAGTAAAGTACCCATAAAATTCAAGTCGAACACTCTTTGAAAGCCGCCCAAATCCAAACCAAAGAATCCATTCAATAAATCCTGTTCCGAATCTGTTTTTAGAAATTCATCTTTAGTACTAGCTGTTGGCGCATTCCCGCCGGCACCGTTTATGAGAACATCAATTTTTCCAAATGCCGCATTAATTTCTTCTTTTGCTTTAATAAGTGATTCTTTATCGAGAACATTAGCAAAAACACCAATAGCTTTACTGCCTGTATTTTTAGTGACAAGGTCAGCAGTTTTATCAGCACTGTCTTTAATAAAATCCAATATTGCTACTTTCGCTCCTACTTCGCCCAAACCAATGGCTAAAGCTGTTCCTATAACTCCGCCTCCGCCGGTTATAACACAAACTTTGCCTTTAAGACTATCCAAATTATATTTCATAAATCATATCGCTTTTTAATTAAAAATTTTGTGAATTATTATTAACAATTTTTAATGTGTTATTTATAGATAAGTTTTATGGGATTATTCAGTTTTTGAATTGTTTCGTTCAAATACGAAACAAAATCCTTTTCACCGGTGATCCCATTTTTTTCCTTTTCCCACGCAGCTCCAAAATAATACGATGCTTTTTGATTCCTAGCCTTCAGCACAATTATATAACTGTATTCGTCCTCTGTAATTTCAAGCAGCTCGGAGTTCTTATAAAAAATCACCATACCTAAATTGTCGTTAAATAGTGTTTGTTCGCCAAATGTAGCTAAGTAACTCCAATCGTTTTCTATTGAACTTTCTTGTTTAATTAGATTAGCATTCTCATGTTTAACTATTCCTGTAAGAATATTATCAGCTTCATTATCAATCTGTATCTCCGTAAAAGTCAATCTGCTTCCTGCTGTTATAGAAAAATCTGTTTGGATATTATATTTTTTATTGCCTACTTCCCACCCATAATAGCGGGTTCTGATATCAGATTTAATAATTCCATTTTCTGGCACGGTACAAGTTATACTATCTGTCTTGGATACCATTATTGCTTTACCTTTATCAAGCATTCCCACAGAGCCAATCCCTAATGAATTTCCGACTTTAAGAATGTCAGCGCCCCAATCGGACATCGTGTGATATGAAGCCTGGGAAATTTGATCAAGTGCTTGGACACCAACATTTTTTAGCACCATGTCTGTCGTTTTTTTTCCAAATATATCAACTGCATTTCGCCAATCGAGGTAAAACCTGTAACCCACTTTGTCTGATTCCCATCCGGGTCCTTCATATTTAAAGAGATTGTCGTGATCAATATGGTTATACGGTACTTTTACATTATTAATATTTTCGTAATTCCCACCAATATATTTTCCCTCTTTAAATTCCGCACTTTTTTTGATGGCAATTTCAGCGTAGGTTCTTTTAATAAAGTCATCTTTAGATTTTTCCGGTGAATTTAAATTTATTTCAAGTAGAATAGATTCGCCCGGTTTAAAATTTAGGATAACAGCCACACCATCAATTATTCCATCATTATCTGTATCAGTTAGTTGGCTCGGAATAAAAGTTTCCCCATTTTTTACTGTAAGCTTATTGACCTGTTGAGCCTGTGTAATTTTTAACTGATCGAAATTTATAATCACAAATTCGTCGATTCTTTCAGCGTCCAATGGATTTGTTACTTCCACACTGTATGTCGAATCGTTACCGGTGCAGTTAACGATTAAGAAGATTAGTGGAGTTATTATATAACACTTAATAAAATTAATATTCATTTTTCCTACTAGTTAATTATTACGAGATGGACTAATAAACTAAAAACAATTTTAATATCATTTCTTTCACTTAGGAATTGCGCCACAAGATTTTCTGATAATAAGTTCCGGTTTTAAAATAATTCTCGAGCTCGCTTGTTCATCGTTAATTCTCTTATGAATTGTATCCACAGCTAATTTCCCAATTTCATCTATCGGCTGATGAATTGTAGTTAAAGGAACGGCGGAATACTGAGCAATTTTTATATCGTTAAAACCAACAACTGCAACATCGCCCGGAATACTAATGCCGTTTTCCAATAATACGGACATAAAACCTAATGCGGCACTGTCGCTGTAAATGAACATGGCCCGCGGTCTTTTTTTTAATTTTAGAAATTTTTTGCCAATGGACTCACCGGACTCATATCGTGCCATATCGTATTCCAAGGGATCCAAATAAAACATGTTCTTTCTATTTATGGGAAGATCATTTTCAACCATCGCCTTCTCATAACCAATACGTCTTACTTCGCCTAGAATATTTTTTTCACCACCGTGGACATAACCTATTGTTTTATAGCCCAATTCAGCGAGATGTGATGTTGCCAGATACGCTCCATATTCATGATCACTGCCCACATACCAGTAATTAGGATCATGCATATAAGAAATCATGATATAAGGGAAATTCTGTTCATGCAGCTCTTTTATATAATTTGTTGCCCTGTATTCCAGCGAAAAAGAAGCGATAATTAAACCGTCGACGCCAAGATTCTTAAAATGGTTAATTTGGTTTTCTTCTTTAACTAGATTATCTGCTGAGCTTGAAATCAATATATTATAACCCAGCTCGTTAGCACGCGCTTCAATATTAGGAATAATCATTGAAAAAAATGGATGGTTCAGATTTCGTATTACGAGTCCCAAATTGCGTACTTTGGAATGATCAAGCTTCCATTTATTCTTTGATGCTACATAAGTACCCTTTCCAATTCTTGTATAAAGCACACCATCGGCAACAAGGGAGGAAACAGCTTTTTTAATTGTAATCAAACTAACATCGTAATAGCGAGCTAATTCGTTGTTCGAACCGATTTTCTCGCCTTCCTTTAGTTCGTCCGATTCAATTTTCTTTTTAATATTCTTTTTAATCTGTTCGTATAAAGGCGACGGATCGTTATAATTGATATTTGGCTTCATATAATATTATACTTGGTATACCAGGTTGTCAAACATAGCAAAATAGGCATCACAAGTCAAGTTTTTTTTACAACGACAAAATTATTTTTTTCGTGTTTCCATTAATAATAATCCACCGAATAGTAGGCTTGTACAAACTATTATTATCACTTGAGTCAACAAAGAAATACTGACCAAACTTCCGGCAAGTAATCCTGTTGATATAAATCCGAATTTAAAAATATAATAAAATATTTTTGCCAGTGATATGCTGAGCAGAATTGGTACGAAATAATTTTTAATTTTTCCGGACAAGTAGAAATAAAGAGCCGCGTTTAACAACAACTCACCGGATATTAAAAGTGCTTTGAATATTGGAGGGTGTCCTGATGTTAATAGTGAGAAGAAGGGTAATGAAGCAGCAATAATAAAACTATTAGTTTTATTTGAGTAAAGTAGAGAAACAAAAAGCATTAACCGCATTGGTTCAACAATATAAAGCGGCATGTTTAACAAATGTGAAAAAGCTGGTGTAAAATATATGACCGCTAATATCATGGAATCCATAAGAATTGTTTTGTAATTCCATTTTGATAAGATTAAGCTTTGCATGAAATACCTCTTTTTTCTCTTTCGGTAAAGATATTAAATTTTTTTAAGAATTCTATCCATAACCCAATTTGTTCGAGCTGCTGTTTTACCCGTACTGGGTGATATGCCATTACCCAAAAGTTCTGAAATAACTGATTCCAGCAATGGTTGGTGAACGTGCATGGGCCAATCATTTATAAATTTTTCATTTATATTGTCTGAAAACAAATTTATTGGATCACGATTAAAAGTCGGGAAAACAATTTTCCCTTCTGATCCTATTATTTCTATCTGGTCTTTTTCGTGTCCATCGGGCACTGTAAAACACCAACTTCCGCTTCCAAGTATTCCGTTTCCGAATATCCATGAAGCTGTTACTATATCTTCGGCATCATACAAACCTGCCTGATTATTTTTACATCCTGACGCTTCGGTAATTACACCGAATAAATAATCGAGATAATCGAATTGATGCGAGGCTAAATCGTAAAAATACCCGGAGCCGGCAATTTCAGGCTTCACTCGCCATGGCAGATTATCTTTTTCAAAGTCAACGACATATGGTTTTAGGTGGAGTGCAATATTAAGGAATTTAACCTCCCCGATTATGCCCGAGTCAATCAATTCCTTAACTTTAACAAATTGCGGTAATCGTCTTCTGTAATAAGCAACAAATAATGGCACATTGTTTTTCTCGCAGGAATCAATCATTCTTAAACATTCATTGTAACTTGCGGCCATAGGTTTTTCAACATAAACAGCTTTGCCAGCTTCTGCGGATTTAATTGTATATTCCGCATGTGTTGAAGGCGGAGTTGCAATATAGATTGCATTTATTTCGGGATCGTTAATTAATGCGGAGGCGTCATTATACCATTTGGGAATATTATGTCTTTTTGCATAATCTTTTGCTTTTTCACTGTCCCGCCTCATTACAGCAATAATTTGAGAACGACTAATTTTATTAAAGGCAGGTCCGCTTTTAATTTCTGTAACGTCCCCACACCCAATAAAACCCCACCTCACTTCTTTCATTAATTCACCTTACTTCTATCGATAAAAATTTCAGTGCCGGGTGAAACATCCCTTAAAATTAATTCGTTTATCTGCTTGCCGTTTACTATAACATTTTCAATACTACTAAATCTCAATTCTAAATGCTGATGAGTTAACATATTCACTTGAATGTCTCCGTTCTTTACCCTAATCGTTACGTCCGCCGGCGATAAAAACATTAATTCATTCGACGCAAATTTAATTTTCTCACAATCAAATACAAAATACGTGCTGGACTTATTGATTATGTCACGACCTTCTATTTTTATTTGATCATTTTGATAATCAAGAAATTTTGCATTTATTGACCATTCTTTTATTTTCATTCCATCGACACCAGTGCCGGAAAACCTCTCCTCAAAATTATTAAATGGATAGAGAATTGTCAGATAATCGAATTTATTTTTTAAACCGGAATTTACAACAACATTTCCTTTACCCCTAAAACTGCCATAATCATAGTAATAATCCGCATATCTAAGTTGTAATATATCAAGTCCGCATCCGTTAGCGAAAGTAGACCTTAACGATTTTGAAGAATCCTCAAAAAAATAATGCCCTTGCCAAACCTGCTGAAAATTATGGTTGGAATTTGCTTCAAACAAATCCTTTACAATCCAAAATCCGTCTTTAATAAAAATCACTTTTCTAAAGTAGGTCACTCCGTCATTTTTATAACCATCATGAGTCCCAATAAAAACATCATAATCCGAGTGTGTTTGCCAAAGAATAGTATTCGGGTTTGGGAGTATTTTCCATTTTCCAAATCCCGAACCCCCGCTATTAGGGATCCATTTCTTCCCATGAAGAGAGGAATCAACTATCGCTACATTCTTTACAAGAGAATTTTTAAAAAAATTATAATCATTTAAATAATATCTTACCTGATAATTTGGTAAAACATTAGATTCGTTTGCGTAAGCGACTAATCCGAGCATATCACCGTGCTGATGATCCGGTTTTTTAGCGGATAATCCCGCCGAGATAATCATACACATGTCATTTTTATTCCAGCCATTTCGCATTATATAATATCCAGTTTTAGGAAGAGAAGTTGAGAGGAATTCCGGGGGCTTTTTATTACTTGTTTCTATTTTGTTAATATCTTTATCCCGGAGAAACCAGAAATATTCGGATGGGACTTTTTCCTCCATAAAATATGAATAGGATGGATTGTTGAATAAAATTGAGGCTAAAGTTATAACTGAACTAAGGTTATTAAATTCGCTCCATGGTCCGTCAGTATCGTCCTGCAAAACAGGCAATGTTTTGTTTGGGAAGGCCAGTTTTATTAAAGCATCAAACATAGATTGAAATCTTGTCAGGTAGACTTCTGGTAAGCTAATTCCATTAAGTTTAGCCAAGTAATAAACATAAAAATAGTTATTAATATCACCTTTATGGTAATGAATTGACCTTTCAAACTGAAAACCGTCTTCATTCACTTCCTCTTCTAAATGGCGTGTTAATCCGTCTAAAGCATGTTTCAACCAGATCTCAGTTCCTTTAATATCTCTAAACATTATGCTCAGTAACGCGAGCGACATTAACCCCTTAGTGTGATGATTACCGTTATTAAATTTTTTAGTTCTCTTGTACATCTCCGCGCCATGGTACAAAAAAGTTTTAATAAGAAGCATCTGATCTTCTGTTTCGTAAACCTCCGATGACAAATAAATATTATGGATATTTAACCAATTAAAAATTCTATAACCTGAACGGAAGTATTCAAAAACATCGTTGCCTCCCGTCTCTACATTATTATCAAAGTAGTTTTGATTTAATGACTTAACTTGATTGATAAAATATTCAATGTAATTATTTCTATTATCCTCATAATAATTGACTAAAGCCATGTCGAATGCTTTGTGCTGTCTGGCCAAATGTCTCAATTGATAAGCGGTAACCTCATTTCCGTCCAGAGTTTTAAATGGTAATTTCCACCTAGTATTTGAGCTAAATAATTGTGTATGTTCTTTTGCTCTGCGTTGATGCTCCATCATTTTTTCTGGAAACAAATTCTTATAAGAATTAAATTTTTCGTGTAAACCGCGCCAGTCATAATAAAAATGTTCAGCAAAAAATTGTTTATAATATTCCGCCAACATTATAACGGCGTTTACCGCGGAATTATTATATTCCTTTTTAATTAAAAGCATAGAATCATTTGACTCCGATACTAATTCAATCAATTCTTGGTCTGTCAGAAGTCGATTGGAAGGAATCTCAATTGAAGTTGATTTTGCTTTTAATGTACCTATTAACAAAAAACAAAATATAATAAAGTGTAATGCTTTCATATTGATTCTCATTTTAATAAAATCATTTTGCGAGTGAAAATATTTTCACCTGATATCAGTCTGTAGAAGTATACGCCGCTAGTTAAATTGACTCCACTAAAAATAATATTATAGTACCCGGGTGATTTAACTTCATCAACCAAAACAAGAACTTCTTTCCCTAAAACATCATACACCGAAAGTTTAACATGCCCGAAATCATTAATATTATAATTTATATTGGATATCGGATTGAAAGGATTTGGATAATTCTGCGAAAGAATAATTGACTTTGGAACTGAATTAATATTATTCTCAACAGTTGTTACTGTTCTGGCAAATGGACCAACTTCTTGTTCTGTAAGCGGTAGATTATAAATTTCATCAGTTGAATATTCATCGGCGCCTACATCATAAACAGCATTTCTAGTCTGATCATGAATATCATTAACGACGAATGTATAATCCCCAGCGGACTTATTAATTGCCGCGCTTGTTTCTGATAAAAACCATAAATCATTATTTTTAATAATTGCAGGATCGGTGTTTAACACCATTGCCTCAGTAAAATCTGCACCCATTTCGGCCGAATTTTCGGTATAAAATATATTACCCGACCATTTCATATTTATGGGTTGAGTGATTAAGTCAACTATCTTATTTTTATCAGCAACAACAAGATTATTAGCAATTACTACATCACGAGGAGGTTTACTGTAGTTACCGTTGTTGGTATATCCGATTTCAAAGGCATGATCATTGTATATTAGCGTGTTATAAACAATTGTTGCCCTGTTTATTCGGAAATGTTTCGAATAGCTTGACCCGCCATCATAATCACCATTTGTTAAAGTTATAGGCGCGTCCCATTTTGTACCTTTTAATCCCTCAAAGTAATTATTGTATATTTTATGATCGTCACCGTAAATTCTAATACCACCAGTACCTTCGACACAATCACCAAAAAAGTAATTATTATTAACAACTGAGCGGTTACCATGTCTTAATGATAATGTTCCCTGGCATCTCCTGAATGTGTTATATCTTACAGTATCATCACAGGATTTAACTGAAATTATTTCGGGATCCCCATTACAGTCTTCAAACAGGTTATACTCAACAGTTGTATATCCGCTAGACATAGAAAGTTCGCTCCACCCGATTCTTATCGACTCTTTTTCATTAACGGCACGAGGATTATTGTTTTTAAAATGGTTATGGTCGATTCGATCATGTTGTGAAGATTTATAAGTTGGTTCGGGTGATCCATCAATTGTAATAAAATTACCAGGTTGTGTTTTACCCTCAAATAAATTGTGATCAATCCTGTTATATGAACTCATGGCGGTGGGATCATTCCACACTCCGCCAATTAGTATCCACTTAAGTGATGATGTTTCTTTTAATTTAAATATATTTCGCGTGATTCTGATGTTATTGCAAGCCTGAAGTTTAATAACGGTATAATCCGTGGAGGTGAATTTAATACCTTCGAGAACAATATTAGCGCATTGACGAAAATCGAAATAACTGTCGCCGGTTAATTCAACTTCCCCCACTGATTCGGCGGCAATAACAATCGGTTTATCAGTAGTACCACTGTTAGTAATTCTTACCGAACCTCCAGTATCATATTTTCCGTTTTTAATTTGTATAGTATCCCCTGGAGAAGCTGTGTTAACGGCATCCTTTAACTTTGAGATGTTCGAAATAACAATTTTACTTTGAGCGAACACAGCTGAAACGAACAACAGCAGAATTAGAAAAATCTTCTTCACAATTAATTATTCCTATTTATTTTTTAATGGAAGTTATTCCAGGCCAGTTATCACTTCTAAAAGGCGCGGCTGGTAATCCATCCGTATTATATAAATTACATTCAGGATTCGAGGCCCAGGCATATCTTACAGCCACAGGATTAGGAACATTTATAGAATTTACAACAACACTATTTTTATCGAGCAGAGCCTGCGCGTTATAAAACTTTTTATCCTCGCCCGCCATTATAAATCCTAATAATTTTTCATTTCCTTTAATCATTAAATCTGAACCTGTTGAATCAAATTCTATAACAATTTTATCACCGAAGATTTCCATTGATTTATATACAGGGCCAGAACAAACAATGTTTTCTCCAAAAATTTTGGACATCGCTAATAATGCCAATCTTTTACCAACTTCTTGTTTATTTATGGGATGAACATCAACATTATTGCCTATATCAATTGTTACAGCCATTGCTGTATTCGGGAGATTTAAGGCCATTGACTGTGCTTCTCTAAGTTCAGCCCAACTCGATTCTTCCGGCAATTCTGCTTTTGCCTTATAATTGGCAAGTTGAACAAACATAAAAGGAAAATCTCCAAAGCTCATATTTACACGCCAATCCTTAATCAGAGCCGGAAATAAATCTCTATACTGATATGCCCTTTCAGCATTACTTTCTCCCTGATACCATATAACCCCCTTAAAAGAAAATCCAATAAGAGGGTGTATCATACCGTTAAAAAGTATTGTCGGTTTACGATCTAATAAAAGTCTCTCCGGAGGAAGTTTATTAATCTTAGAAAACTCTACTGAGGGTTTATAATTCCATTCACCTGTAATGCTTATCATCTCTCCTTTTTCATTTTTCATATACATTTCTTCCGGTCGTCCCCATAATCCACCGTTACCGTATTGATCCAACACCCGCACTGTAATACTATTATTTCCTTTCCTAACAAAACCTTTTGGAATCGAATATTCTGATAAATAGTTACTCTTTTTCTGTTCTCCGACTTTTTGACCGTTAAAATAAGTTATATCATAATCCTGAACAGAGCTTAAACACAGTATGAGTTGCTGATCAATCCAATCGTCGGGAATTTCAATTGTTCTATTAAACCACACGACACCGTCGTAATCTTTTAGTCCGGCATTTTCCCATACATCAGGAATCAGCATTTTCTTCCAGCTCTTGTAATCAGTATTTAATTTATACCACTCAGATCCCGGAGAATACCCGGTATCATAATTATAAATTGTATCGAGCCAATCATTAAAATTTTGTTTGTATATCATTTCCATCTTTACGAATTCTGCGGATGAACCATTCTTAACAAATTGAATATCCTCCGCAAACTTGGGAAAATCATTTAGAGCTTTTTCACTCATCCAGGACTCTGCCGGTGTGCCGCCTTTGGATACATGTATAATACCGATTGGAATATTATATTTTGCAAATAATTCCCGAGCAAAAAAATATGCTACGGCAGAAAAGTTTTCAACTGTTTGAGGCGAACATTCGTACCAACCATCAACATCAACATTTTTCCGTGGACTTTCGGCTAAAGTTAGAGGAATTGTAGCCAATCTGATGTTCGAATAATCAGCATTATTAATTTCTTCATTATAATTCAACACCCGTCCCCAACCTCCGAGCGGCATAGTCATATTAGACTGACCTGAACATAACCAAACCTCTCCTACCATTACATTTTTAAATAATAATGTGTCGCCGCAAATAATTTTAAGTTCGTAAGGTCCGCCATAATTTTCGCTTTCAAGTTTTACTTGCCACTCGCCATTAAAATTTACGGATGTGCTTTTAGTCTGATTATGGAAATTAATTTTTATATTCTTACCAGGCTCACCCCATCCCCAGACTAACAATTCAGATCCTTGCTGAAACACCATATTATCACCAAATAGATTATGCGTTCTAATTGATCCGGCATAAAATAAATTTGTTGAACTGAATACGAGGAAGAATAAAATTAAAATCTTTTCTGCTGTTTTCATCAATGTTTTCCGGAAGGGTATACAGGAGAATCTTATTCAGATTCTCCTGTAAAATTTTACAGATTTTTTATTTTGTTAACTTTTTTCTACAGGAGCAATATTTTTGGCTAGAGTATAAACAGCAAGGACACCAAGGGGAACAAATACTGCAATCATAATAAATATAGGTATATAAGAATATTTAGATATTACAGGCACAAGGAAGTTCATTATAATAACCGAGAACACTCCGACAGTTCCGCCGAAACCCGCTAAAGTACCCACGGATTTTCCGCTGAATAAGTCACTTGGAATTGTTTGTATATTTCCAATAGCGAACTGGAATCCGAAAAGTACGAATGCTACAATAATTACAAATTTAAGAGGTGTATCAGCAAATAAAATGGTGGTTACGAGACCCAAAAACATTATTACTCCGCCTATTACGATAGCAGATTTACGAGCTTTATTAACTGTAGCACCTTCATTCATCAATCGGCCCGCATAATAACCGCCTGTTAAACTACCTATAGCAGCTCCCACATAGGGCACCCATGCGAAGAAACCAATTTCTTTAACATTAAATCCATATACTTCCGCAAGATAAATAGGCATCCATCCAACAAACAGCCACCAGATAGGTTCAAGAAAAAACCTCGCGACCAAAACAGCCCAAGATTCTTTGTATGATAAAATTTGTTTTAAACTGAGTCCCTTTCGATTGGGTTCAGTTTTATCAAGATCGTGCTGACCGTTAAGGATATATGCCCTTTCCTCTTCACTAATCCAAGGGTGCTGGGATGGACCTTTTTTATTAATTATCAGCCAAGGAATTAACCAGAAGATACCAAATGATCCAACTATCATGAATGTAATCTTCCAGCCGAACGCGGCCCACAAAGTAGCTATTAAAGGCGGTGCTATGACCGAACCGATTGAGGCGCCAGCATTGAACATACCTTGTGCAATCGCTCTTTCTTTAATTGGGAACCATTCAGCGTTGCTTTTTACGGCACCCGGCCAGTTTCCTGCTTCACCTAAACCTAATGTAACTCTGAAAAAACTGAAAGAAAGAATTCCTCTGGCGAATGCATGCATAAAAGAGGAAACTCCCCACAATGTAATCGCAATGACATAACCGAGTCTGGTTCCGACTTTATCAAATAATTTTCCAGATACCAATTGCCCAATGGCATAAGCAACCATGAATACGTTTAATATTATGGCATAATCTTCTTTGTCCATACCCAGGTCAGCCGAAATATCCGGCCACATTATACCTAATGTACTTCTATCAATATAATTGATAACTGTGGCGAGTCCAATTAATCCAATAATCCACCAGCGCAGTCCGGTAATTTTTTTCATAAACCTCTCCTGAAATTCAATAAAACATTACTATTTGGTGTAACTTTTTCCTTCCATAAAGTCTTCTCTAATCGGACTGAACACATCTATCAACACTCCTTCTTCCATACAAACAGCTCCATGTTCTATATTTGGCGGGATAAAAAATCCGTCCCCGGCACCTAACATTTTTTTCTCTTCGCCAATTGCCACTTCAAATTTTCCGCTTACTACATAAGTGGTCTGACTATGAATATGTTTGTGTCTCTGGCCGATACCTCCTTTATTAAAGTGCACATAGACCATCATAATTTCATCATTGAAGCCCATTATTTTTCTTTTTAATCCGCCGCCAACATCTTCCCATTCCATATCGCCGGTAATTATATATTTTTCACTTTCATATTTCATTTTAACTCCTGATTATTGTTTTATAATTGTTATCGGGCCAGACCACGTATAATCGGTTCCGGCAATTTTAACTTTATGTGAAGAAGATTTATCCGAGTCCTGATTGGAAATCATAAGTATCCAATTGATGTTTTTGCTGCCTTCAATACTAATAATGGTGTAATTATCATTGTTATGAATAACTTTAACCTCCTTAAATGTGGAGTAAGAATCTTTTGTAAACTCCAAAGTAGGATCAAAGACACCGTGAGGTTCCAAAATCGAAACGAATATAGTGTTAGCAGCCTTTTTACGAATGATAAAACCGGGATCGTTTCGAAGGTTAAAATTAGGATCGCTGCCGCCAATACGCGTAAAATATACTTGATCCCCCGCTTCAGTGTTACTTATTATTGAATAAAATCTTTCTCCGTTAAGCCAGGTCAGTTCCGAACACTTTCCGGGTATGCCAACCGCTTCTTTCCAGAGATGTTCGTAACCGTTATTTTTACCCATTAAACTTCTCACAGATGTAAACGGCTCATATTCGAAATTCGAATAAATAAAATGACCCAGGTAGTAAAACGGCAAATCGTATTGATGTTCTGTCTCAGAAGTGATTCTAAATATATCTATTATTGCGGGGCGATACAATTTTTCGTCATTTACCAAAACCATCGTCCGATGCTGAGAAACTCCTTTATACGAATTATTTTCCTTTGCGCTTACATACTGGAAATTAATGTCTTCGGCATTAAAACAATAACTATCCGCGTGATGCTCTTCCGATCTGCGTCGGTTTCCTTCAAACTGACTTTGTTCATCAACAACTAGTGTATTGTGAGCCACAGTTTGTTTAGCGTATGAATCGTTCTCATCCAAATATCTGCCACCGAATTTTTGAACTACATTAAGAAAACGCGCGGCTCCATAATCCTGAACTATTTCCCTTCCCTGATCATAGAATGTGAAAGTTAATTTATCGAAATGCCCATGCGACAATCCATGAGATCCGTATTTCATAAGTAAGGTTTCCTGATCTTCAACGGAGCCATATCTTAAAATTCCAACTCCTCCCATATCTCCTTCAGGGCCATCAGTAAACTGAACACTTTTCCACTTAAAATTAGGTATTGGTTCATCTTTCATTAAATCTTTGGCGGCCATTAAACCAGGTCCGGATAAAGAAACTTTATCGTGAAGTTTAATTATAGATAATAACTGTCGGTCATGCTCGTAGTGCGCATATACAAAATTTGTTGCGTAAACAAGTTCCTCAGACAGCCAGGTTTTTTCTTTTAAAGCGTCATTAATAGGTATAAACTCACCATTAGTATAGGTTACCTGAAGCGCAGAATATAATGCCTTTTTTAAAATCTGGTTTCGGTATTCATAAATTTTTAGATCCTTTTGATTATTATTAATTACTTCGGCAAAAATGAAAAACGGCCACAAAGCATATCTTACATAATAACCGCCTTCGGTGTAATAACCATCTGGTGAAAACAATTTATCAAGCTGTGCCAGAAAGCCGCTTTCTCCTGTCATTTTAGAACCATAAAGAGCTTTTTTAACATAATCTTCACGTCCTATCACATAACCCGTCATTCCTACTGCCGCTACTATCCATGTACCGTGATTATGAATCAAGTCGAATTCATGGGTACATTCGTTAATAAAAAAATCCGCCATAGGAACAAAAATACGGGTTTCGTATTTCGCTTTATCTTCATCACCCAACCAGTTATAAATACAATCGTATGCTTGAATGGTGTGAAGTAACCAAACAGTTTCATTTAAACTCTGCCAAAACAATTTACCGGGAGTTTGTCTTTTTCCTTCGGGGTGTGTTGAAAGTGTAGGATAAAATAGGGCGTATTTATCGAGCATCGTTTTAATAAATAGAGCGTATTTTTCTTCGCCGGTAAGCTTATAAAGTATTCCGGCGGTGTACATTTCGTTATAGTTTTGTTTGTGTCTTTCATGTGTGTATCCTCCACCTGCGTCTTTCGGTAAAGGCACATCCATTGGGTTATTCAAGGCATTTTCAACGAATTTAACCGCTTCATCAATAGATTTGTCCATTAAAGGAACAGAGCCTAGAGAATTTGTAATTTGCACCGCATCATTGTAAGTGAGTACAAGATTCGGATGAGTCTTTTGGGCCATCAATGAAGAATTTAGTGCAATTAATAATAATAACTTTATATATGCTTTCATGTCAACCTATTCTTTTAAACGAAATAAGTACCACCATTAATTTCAACACTAGCACCAGTAACAAAAGACGCCTGGTCAGATAAAAGATAGACCACCAAATCGGCAACTTCGGCAGCCTGCCCTTCACGGCGCAGCGGGGTAGAAGATGCTACTTTCTCTCTAACTTCGGGTTTTGTAAAAGTATCGTGAAAAGTTGTATTTATCATACCGGGTGAAACGCAATTAACACGTATATTTTTTGGGCCCAATTCCTTGGCAAGTCCTTTGGTATAGGTTAAAATACCGCCTTTAGCAGTTGCATAGGCAAACGCGCCCGGTCCACCGCCGTCACGTGCAGCTTGCGAAGAGAAATTAACTATAGCGCCTCCTTCTGGCATATACTGTAAAACTTCTTTAGTAACAATAAAGGCCGAAGTTAAATTTAATTTTAGAACAAAATTCCAAAAATCGAGATCAATTTCCGACATAGTTTTTCTGCCTACAAGCCCGCCAGCAACATTTGCTAAATAATGGATTTGTTCGCCGAATGATTTTCTACATTCATCAACCACTTTTTTAACGTCTTCAGGTTTTGTCATGTCACCCTGAACGATTATAGCTTTGCCGCCACCTTCTTCTATTAATTTTAGCGTTTCTTTTGCCTGATCTTCATTGTCATAATAATTTATGCAAACAGAAGCACCTTTTTCGGCTAATTTAAGAGAACAGAATCGTCCAATATCTCTGGCTCCGCCAGTAACAATTGCCACTTTATTTTTTAGTTCATTCATAAGTAACTCCATAATTTATTTAAGTAGTTCATTAATTAATTCTCATTTTCATGTGTGGCTAAAACTTTTCTTGCATGCTCTTCAGCAATCTTGAGATGTTCAACCATAAAATTATAAGCTGATTCAGCATCACGAGCTTCTACAGCATTTAGAATTTTTTCGTGCCATTCTAACGCAGAACCTTTCGCCTGATTAATAGTGGCGTAAACGGCTGATTTCAGTTGCGGCATCATATTATGTAAAGGTCTAATTAGAAGTGGTATTATTTCATTTTGTGTCGCTTTTGCAAGCAATTGATGAAATTCAACATCCAACTGTGCCAATTGCTGATAATCTCCCTTACAATTATTGAGTTCCTCAACATTTTGTTTTAATTCAGATAAATCTTTTTCATTATAGTTCAAAGCGGCATCGCGGGCAATTGTCGGCTCTATCATTTGTCGAGTTTTAACAAGATCAATCACATAATTTCTGTCGAGTTTTAATTTTAAGTATTTCTCAAGAGGGTTAATAACACTCTCGGAAGTAATTTTATTAACGAAAATACCTTTGCCCTTCTCAATTGTAATTAATCCATGCGCAGAAAGAATTTGCAAGGCTTCCCGAACTGAGGTTCTACTAGCGTTAAACTGAGCACAAAGTTCATTTTCCGACGGCAATTTTGAACCGGGCAAATAACTTTTTGATAGAATAGCATCTTCTATTTGTGTTGCAATCATTTGTTTTATTGGAATCCTATCACCCAATGATGTAAACATCTTAACCTCTTATTTTAAATAATATTTTCAGCATTTCAACTATGCGGTTACCTTTCAACTCTTCCCGATCCTCCACCTGTAATCAGTTTCTCTACTTCTTCAACCGAAACGTGATTAAAATCTCCTGGAATTGTTTGTTTAAGGCAAGACGCAGCTACCGCGAAATCGAGCGCATCTTTCGTATTTGTTTTATTCAATAATCCATATATCAAACCGCTTGCAAAAGAATCACCTCCACCTACTCTATCCACAATTTGAATATCATAATAAGCCGATCTGTATGGTGTTGTACATTCTTTATCATCGTGGAGTATAGCGCTCCACCCGTTGCGGGATGCTGAATAACTTTCCCTCAATGTTATTGCTACAGAATCAAAAGAGAACATATTTTTTAATGTTCTGGCTAATTCAAAATATCCAGCTTCATCAATTTCGGCCGCCTCAACATCAGTAGAACCCGCTTTCATTCCCAAACTTTTTTCTGCATCTTCTTCATTAGCAATACATAAATCCACATATTCCATTAAAGGAATCATTACGGATTGAGCTTCTTTTTCGGACCACATTTTTTTTCTAAAGTTAAGATCACAACTAATTTTTAATCCTTGAGCTTTAGCTTCAATACAGGCTTCTTTTAGGCTTTGCTGAGCTTTACTTCCAAGAGCGGGCGTAATTCCGGTCCAATGAAACCAGTTTTTATTTTTGAATATTTCAGCCCAGTTAAAATCAGAAGGATCTGCGTTACTGATCGCCGAATTCGCCCTATCGTAAATAACTTTAGAAGCTCTTTGACTTGCTCCAGTTTCCAGGAAATATATACCTACTCTATCTCCTCCGCGTACAATATATTCGGTATTAACTCCGAATCGTCTTAGATGATTTAAAGCACATTGACCTATTTCGTGAGATGGTAATTTTGTAACACAATAACTTTCTACACCATAATTTGCCAATGCAGCCGAAACATTTGCTTCACCGCCACCGTATGTTACATCAAAACTATTTGATTGAATAAATCTTTCAAATCCCGGTGTGGATAACCTTAGCATAATTTCACCGAATGTAACAACTCTGTTCATTATTCATTTCCTCAATTTTGTTAATTACATGCTTCGTTAATACTTTTCATCAATATTTCAGCGTTATTTGTTATCAAATCATAATCACCGTTTTCTATAGCATCCTCATTCATTAATGCTGAACCGATTCCTACCGCACAAGCACCAGCTTTAATCCATTCACCGGCATTGGTTAAACTAACACCTCCAGTAGGCATTATTTTAAGGTGCGGCATTGGGGCTTTAATCCCTTTAAAAAATGCCATTCCTAAAATATCTGCGGGAAATACTTTAACAATATCGGACCCGTATTCGTTTGCATTAAAAATTTCAGTTGGGCTGAACGCTCCTGACATTACAGCTACATCATTCTGGTGAGCAATGTCTATTATACTTTTTATAAAAACGGGACTTACTATATATTTCGCTCCAAGTTCAATTGATCTGCTTACTTGCTCTGTTGTTAAAACTGATCCAACCCCGACAACTGAATCATTCTCAAACTCTTTTACAAGATTAGGAAGAATTTCGAAAGAGTTAGGAGTTGTAAGTGTAAGTTCAATATTTTTTATTCCACCTTTTATTATAGCTTCAACAACAGGTAAAACTTTGGTGGAATCATTTAACCTAACTACTGCAAACGCTTTGTTATGCAAGACAGCCTGTAAAATTTCATTCCTAGACATTCTTATCCTTATAATTCTATTTTTTATTCAATTTTGTTATAACAACCATATCCATTAAATATTCAAACGGATCATCGAACGGTAAGTATTGCTCTTTCTTTTGATCTCTGTAAAGCGTTTCATAAGTTTTTAAATAAAATTCATTATTTAATTGGAGACCTGCCAATCCCAAAAACAGAGGAGCATCTTCTTCAGCAGGTTTTATTTGTTCTTTATCCCAATTCTGTTTGTTAAGTAGATAAGGGATAAGATAATCTATCGCCCCAATTATTGAACCGCCGTTTTTATTTTTATAATTAAATAAATCCATATTGTAATTTTTCAAAACTGCTGATATTGTTGATAACGCGTTCAGATTAAATGTGTAATAAGATAACGAAAGGGTTCGTGCCTCTTCCAGAGGTTGTTGCCCGTTACCTTCAATCTGATTTTCAATTAGAAAACTTTTTGAATACTGATAAATATCCTCCAGAGCGGACTTATCACCTATAAAAAAGGAATATGCTGCGGCTTGGGCGGCCCACCAGCTTGAATGATTATTTCCTCTGTCCTTTTCATCAACACCAAATTCACTTTTCAACATCCAATTTAAATATTCTGAAAACCATTTTTGTGTATTTTCAAAACTTTCTTTTCTCAAATAACCGGAAGCATTAAGAAAATTAAACGCTTCAACAAGTTTTACGAGATTATGAGTTTCAATTATCCCAACACCTCTTATCACAGGCTTGTTTTTAATTATTTGAGCAAACTCCATATTTGGATTCATACGGGTTCGAGGATTAACAAACCACGCCTCGATAAACTCTTCTGCTTTTGAGGCATATCGTTCATCGTTAAACAGATATGAAGAAATTCCTAAAGTTGTAACCGCGGCGTACATTTTTGCGAACAATTTTTTATGATCTAAAAATCTTTCTGGATTTCGTTGCCCGTCTTTTCTGATATATTCCCCATCAGGATTAATTGGATCCGGCCACCAATAGGGACTTTCGCTATAATAATCATTTATGCTGCCTAAAGAATTCGGGGCGTGTGAAGAAGTTAGGGTGACCGGATCTTTATCAAGAATATAATCCGCCATCATTTTCATTTTATCGGCGATAGCCTTAATCCCAGAATCATCGTTTTTAATTTCACTTTTTACAATATCTATATCGTTATTGTCGAAGTATAGAAATTGTGCATCAGCACTTGCGACTGATAATAACACTGCAAGTAAAATCATAGTATATGTATTTTTGAATTTTCTCATTTTTATCAATATTTAATATTTATATAACTGCCTTTAAAATCCTGATTCCTCGCTTCAATAACGGCGGTTTCAAAAGGAATCGGTTTGTACTCGATTGCCGCATAACCGTTTGAAAATTCTATAACAGAGCTTTTAGTGTACGTACCATAATTTTCCAATAATTTGCCTGAGCCTTCCGCCGAAAAGTAAACACGTTTATTATAATCGGTACATTGCCTGCCATTCTTGTCAATAACTTTTGCAATAATTAAATAATTGCTGTTTTTTAATTTTTTGAATGACAATTTAATTTCCTCCGGCTTTTCATTTGGTGTAAAGTAGTAATTGAATTCAGTAGTATCTTTAACTGTTTTATCGCCATTATAACCAATAGCAACAATCATATTATTCCCTTCGGATAATTGAATTTCCCAGCTTAATCCCATTGCCGGAAAATTATTTAAATCTCTTAATTTTTTTCCAAAGGATTTTCCATTAACTAATAATTCTACTTCATCACAATTACTGAAAACATTTATTTCTTTGCCCAGCTCATTTCTGCCACTTCGTTCAGTCCATGTATGCGATTCGATGTAACAAAATTTTGGAAACTCCGTCCAGTAACTTTTAAAGACATAATATGCATCCTTCGGATTACCGGCTCTATCCACAAGCCCTTTTTGATTCATGTAAGGAATAGGATTTTCGGGACGCAAAGGTGTACCAAAATCTTTAAATGCCCATTGGGCGTTTCCCGTAAAATTTTGGGCATGTTCTGACACATTTAACGACCAATCGAAAAGATCAACAATATATGATTCGCTCCAATCGCCTAACTGGGCAATGTTTTTCACTTGTACCTGATTCACCTCTTCCGACCATTCATCGGGATTGAGCAGACCGTCCCCGGTTATTGTAGTTTCTGTATGTCGACCCAAATGACTTGATCCGCCAAATTCTGCATGAAAAAATCTACTATATTTATTAATCGCCTCATTTATCGCTTTCAGATAACTTTTATATACTCCCGAATACCAACCAGCCCAGATAGATGGAGAGAACACATCAACGATTTCTGCGCCTTCATAAAATTTACGAATTGAAGTAAGCCGATACGGATCCAATGAATGGGATAATTCGTGCAACTCTTTTGTGAAGGAACGAAGTGAATCTGTATTACCTCCACCCGGAAAATCGGGAAGCCAGTAAACCTCGTTTCCCACCGACCATAATATGATTGAAGGATGATTATAGTTTTGTTCTATCTGTTCTATGAATAACCTTTTGGTATTATCTTTCCATTTTTTATTTCCAACACCGCCGCGGCACCAAGGCAACTCATCCCATATGAGTAGACCTAATTCGTCAGCGGCTTTATATACTTCCGGATCCTGGGGATAATGAGCAAGCCTTATAAAATTAGCGCCCAATTCTTTTATCATTCGGATATCTTTTCTATGAAGTTCGTTTGCCATCGCATTACCTAGACCAGCGTGTTCTTCATGTCTGTGTGTTCCTCTTAAGAGAAGCGGTTTACCATTTAAATAAAATGATCCATGCTCCTTAAATTCGTACCACCTGTAACCTATTCTATCATTGTAAGTATCAACGAGAATACCATCTTTAAATAGATCAATAGTAATTTCATACAAGTATGGATCGTCAACAGACCACAAATGAGGTTTAGATAATTCCGGAAGATCGAACACAAGATTATTATCATTCAATTTTAGCACAATTTTATTTTCTTTACTAATAAGCGTGTGCCCGTCATTATCTTTAAGTACGGCGGTACAAATAAAATCCCCAGAATCTGTACAGTTGAAATTGATTTTCAATTTGGTTTGAGCGATACTATCTGAAACTATTGGAGTTGAGATTAAAACTTTATTAACATGATTTTTTGCTACTGTTTTAAGATATACATCCCTGGAAATACCTCCGAAAATATTGAAGTCCGATTTTTGCGAGGGAATTACCTCCGGATCGATTGAGTTATCAGCACGAACATATAAAACATTCACTCCTTCCCTAATTACTTCGGTTAAATCAATTTGAAACCCGACATACCCGCCGATATGTTTTCCCAATTCTTTACCGTTAAGATAAACTTCGGCATTAAGATTTATTCCCTCGAATACAGCATAATAGTTTTTATTTTCATCAATCACTTCCATATTAAAATCTTTACGATACCAGCTCGCATCGCGCCGGTAACCCGGTTTCTGATCGGTCACATCAAATGCATTCCATGTGTGAGGCAGATTTATATGATTCCATTTTTCAGCTGTTAGATGCAATTTTGAAAAATCTTTAATGTTATCTTCGAGATAATACCAGTCTTTATTAATATTTATGCTTTCTCTTAATTCACCACTAAAAGAATTCTCAGTTTTTTTTGTATAGTATTTATTTAACGCTTCAGTAAGAAAATAATCTCCGCAGGGATAAGATTCATCAACGCCCCAATTTTTATGAAAATGGTATATAGTGTGGATAAGCAAACCTTGCTCAACTTCTCTTTTTGAATTTGTGAAAAGATAGTTGTTTAATAATGATTCGGTAATATTGTCAGCCGCGGCCGAGTATTTAATATGGTCATCTTTCGTTTTTGAAAGATCCGACAACAAATACATTCCAGAAGCGGCAATTGCTCCTGCAGAAGCATCGCGTAATTCATCATTACCAGAAAGACTTAAATCCCAAACAGGAACAAAATCATCCGGCAAATGTTGCAAAAAATAATTGCCAAGTTTTATTGAAAGGTTCAGGAATCTAATATCATCAGTATACTTATAAGCCTTGGCAAATCCATATATTGCCCACGCCTGTCCACGCGCCCATGTTGTTTTATCACCGTAACCCTGATGGGTATATTTCTTTAAAACGTTTCCATTTGAAGGGTCATATTCCACCACATGGTAAGTTGAGAAATCTTCGCGTACATGTTCGTTCATGCAAATTACTGCGTGTTTATATGCAATTTCATATAGTTCAGGCAATTCCAATTCATCGGCAGCCCAGAAAAGCAATTCGAGATTCATCATCGTATCTATTATCACAACTCCAGATCGATCATCCGTACCCAGTTTACCCCATGCTCTAATAAAATTTCCATTTTTATTAAATCTTTTTGCGAGCATTAATGCGGCTTTATAAGCGGCGTCCCTGTATTTTTTTTCACCTGTTAATTGATATGCTTTAACTACAGAAGGGAAAAATATAAAACCCATATCGTGGGTGTAATCTATTTCTGCATACTGGATTAAATTATCGGCTACTTTAATGGCCCTATCTTTAAATCTTTCGTCTTTAGTTATACCATAGAGCTGCCATAATTCCCCGCCTATAAACCCTGAAAACCAATTAGCATCCTTTCTGAACTGCCATTTCCCGTCAACGGTGTATTCCGGAAATTTCCCTTCAACTATATTATATTTTTCAAGCAATTGTGTTACGATAGCTTCTACTTTAGCGTCAATATCACTAACAGTATATGCGTTAACATTGATAAACGACAAATATGCAGCAAAAAATAAAATTATATATAAATTGAAATTTCGCATGGTTTAAATCCACAATACAGGTTGACGGATTGGAAAATTTCTAATAATTTCTTCTTCAGTGGGATCAGGATTTAGAGTTTTCCACAACTCGATATATTTGGATTCCTTAAATGCGAATCCGGCAAACAACAAACTGGGCTGCCTAACAGGCCACTGATCGAAGTACATTACATCCTTTTTATAAGGCCATTTAGATTTATCTTTTATATATGGGTACATAAATTCCATAGCGTCTTTAATATTTTTCCCGTCTTCGGTAGCGTACTGCCACATATTGTTAGTGGCATCTGTTAATATGGCGCAGACCATTACCATTGCATCCAAATTAAAAAGCGAATACCCATAAGGTTTTGTTCGTTTTAATTCAAGCGGAAAACTTCCGTCTGCTTCAACCTGTCTTTGTAAAATTAGATGTTTATAAATTTCCCTACATTCGATAAGCACAGCTTCGTTGTTAACAAGTTTTGCGTACATTCCGGCCTGCATAACCCAGCAAGTGCTGTGGTTGTTGCCGTTGTCGCGTTCCTCTATTCCAAAATCGCTTGTTACCAACCATTTAAGGTATTCTTCAAACCATTGTTTAATTGGTAAGGCATCACCGTAAGACAAAAACCTTTTCTTTTCAAGAACAATAATTGCCTGCGCAACCTCAACCAAATGAATTGTATCAATTATTCCAATCCCTCGTCCTGCTACTTTTCCGGAGATAGCCTGGGCATAAAGCAAATTAGGATTCATTTTACTGTCTGGATTTACGAACCAAGCATTAAGATGTTTAACAGCCTGCTCCGCATACTTTTCATCTCCGGTGATTTTGTAAGCGGCTACAAGAGCCGGGACAATAATTGAAAATCTCCTCATTGCTTTTCGATGAGCGACAAAATTATCGGGATTAGTTAACCCGTCTTTCCTTATATAAGGACCAGTTGGATCCTCGGGATTTGGCCACCAATAATCACCTTCGGAGTAATAATCATGAACTCCACCCGTGCTGCGTTCAGCGATAAAATTTGTAATTGTAATTGGTTCTGCTTTCAGATATTCATCAGCTATTTTAATAACACGATCTTGCTCAAATGTTTCTAAATCAAATACATTTTGATTGTTACATCCTAACAAAAGCATCATAATTATAAAAGTTATTATTATTTTTTTCATATTGTACACTGATCTCATCATTATTTAAGCAATAACATTTTACCGCATTTAATTCCAAAATCTGTTTCAATCATATAAATATATACACCCGAGTTAACGGGCATCGCATTGTTATCTTCCCCATTCCACAAAACAGTATTAAAACCGATATGTCCATTTAGATTTTTTATAGTAAATATTTTATTACCCAGTATATCCACAACAGTAACATTTACTTTGGACATTTTAGGCAAATCAAAAAGCAGGTTAGTGGATGGATTAAATGGATTTGGATAATTATTATAAACACGAAAATCATTTGGTCCCGCCAATCCATCTGTTTTTTGATCAATTGATACAACTGCTTTCTGTCTGTCGGCTAGTTGCGCCATATAAAGTGATTGCGGATTAAGTCCGGGAGTATTGCTTCCTTCAATATATCCCGCAGGTTCATTAAATGTTGCTTCTCCGCTGCCTGCAATTTTTTTTCCAGTACAGCCAATCCCATAATTTTGTGCAGTAGGAGGCTTTTGTACAATAAGTTCGCCGTTTTTTACATCACAATTCCAGGCGACAGAATTTGCGATGGACCATCCGTGACTTGTTCCGTAATGTCCTCTGTTATACAATCCAAGTAAACGAGGATTTACACCAGCGCGCGGTCCGTCAAGTTCAGTATGATTATCCCACAAAAATCCCATACTCCATCTACGGTGGCCTTCACTGGAGGTATAAGCTCCGCTGGAAGTGCAATTATAAAAGACTACACCCGAAGTCCACGACATTCCATTAGAGACATAATGATGCCGTCCATTAGTGGCAGTACAATCTTTAAATAATATTTGCTGCGAGGCTGTGTATGTATTAAAATTGTATCTGTTGCCTCCTGTAATTTCGGATACTGGATCCAACGCTTTACAATTCTCTATAGTTATTCTTGTAGCCGTAGCGGTTTTGAATCCTGACACTGTAAAATGGAGTGCAGTACAATTCCTTACCCAACAATCTTCAGCCTGAATAATATTGATGGCGTCTTCAGCATGGTCTTCATCGGTAGTTAAATTTTTTGTTTTAATATCCACCCGTAAATTTTCAATTCCTATGTTAGTTCTTATTCCTGTACGGGTAAATTTGTAAATATAAGATTGTGATAAACTGCGAATCAGGTGATTATAAACTGGAACGTCTATTGTGATTTTATTTCCATCGATAGCTGTAATGAATCTATTAAAAATCAGAGGCTGCTCGTCTACAGTCCACGGAATATCGATACCTGGTTCCGCGCCCGACTCAGTTGAATGTGTACCGCCGTAATCAATTGATTTGAGCCACTCTTCTGTGCATGGATGATAGATTATAATATTATCGCCAACTTTGTAACTGGAAACATCTTCAACTTCAAATTCATTTTCCCCGACCAACACCGAATCGGAAATAATATTTGTTTTTGATCCAGCGGTCTGATTGCTCCACTTTGATTCTGAACCTCCACCCGCGCGAATAACATGTTTTTGACTTGTACTTGTCGCGTAAATAATTGTGTTGGCAGAGGGATCGGAACCATCACCGGATCCTCGTAATATTATTCCGTCGAATTGAATGTAAATGATGTTTTTTACTTCATAAATTCCGGGTTCTAATAGAAGCGCGCCTCTAATTCCAGCTGAATTTAATGGGATGGCTGCCAACTCAAGAATCGCTGAATTGATGTGTGATGTATTGTCACCCGATATCGGTGAAATTGTTTTAACCACGGGAACGTAAGGGATTGTGTCATTTCCGTTTTTATAGCCGGCGAAACTAAAATCTGGTATTCGATTGCCTTCTATATCTTTTACATAAACAAGTTTTCCATTATCATCATAATGCACAATTTCAGATTGCCACCCTTGGGCCAAACTGATGTTTGTATTAAGCATCACAACAAAAAAGAATAAAACAATAATATTTATTAAAGAAATTCTTTGCATTACAATCATATTCCTCACTTAACGAGCGACAGTTTTAAGGTGAACACCTTATTATTGGAGAGCATTCTGACTAAATAAACACCGGAACTATAATTCGACATATCAATTTTAACTTCGTGGAATCCCGCCGGGAATGTATTATCAACCAGCGTTTTTAGTAATGATCCGTCTAAACTGTACAAATCCAACTTCACGTGTGATTGTTGTGGTACCGAAAACCTTATATTCGTTGACGGATTAAAAGGATTAGGGTAATTATCGTAAAGATTAAATTCGTTAGGAATATTTTTATTATCATCAAGTCCAGTTGTTTTTGAAAATATTGCCGTAATATTTTTATCGGAATCAATAATAATATTGGCAACTGGATCAATTCCCGTAACGTCCCCGCTCCAGCGGGTAAACTCATAACCATCGGCGGCAACAGCATTTAATTTTACATTTTCACCTGCTTCATATTGGCGAGCGATTGATTCAGGTTCAGCTACAACAGTTCCTTCCCCCTCAACAATAATTTTTAGCGAAAAATATGACGGATTGTTAATGGCCCAGTTCAAATCACCGAGTGATTTACCGTCATTTCCCAATACTAGAAGTGGGGATTTATCCGAAAGTGTAAAATCACCCTGGGCTGAATTAGCATATAATGGATCATAGTGATAAATATTTTCACCAATTTTGGCACCCGTGTTTATCTCTAAACTTCCAACATTAAAGAAGTTCGAATAATTAACCTCGGAAATCATACCGTATAATTTGAGTGAGACAGCACCATTACCGTTGCTGAATATTGAATTTGTTATAACAGTGTTATCGCAATCTTTTGGAAATAATATAGCTGTATTATTATGGCCGACATTATCGAATGTACAGTGATCAATAGATACACGCGGTCCTATAGTAAACAGAACTCTATCCCCTCCATAAATATTTAACGCTTCCTGGGGAATATTATAAAATGTAGAGTTAACAATTCTTAGTACATCCACGTTATACTTACCGCTGTTTTCCGCTTCGTCGTTTAACTGAATTCCAACAGAACCGTTATTGGTAAAAATTGAATTGTTTATAACAATTGTATCGGCGAATGTGCCTTTAAATGCTCTGAAAAAATTTCCTTCATTACCGTTGTTAACATCGCCGAACCAGCAGGAATCCACAAATAATTTATAGTGCTTATTGAAAGGATTCTGATCTGTACTAATCAAATATTTAACAGGTTTAGTTCCTCTTAATTCAACTCCACTTAGATTTAAAATAGTGCCTTCTTTAATAACAAAAATCGAATTATCAACCGAAGCATCATTTAATTGAATAACTGGTTTCTCGGTTAAATCTGATGCACCTTTAATAGTAACCGGGAAAGTCAGTTCAATTTGTTTGCTATTTGTGTATACCCCACCATCAGAAATCAATTCAATTGTTTCACCCGACTGAGCTTTTTTAACCGCATTGAATAACGAATCCTGCCCGGCGCTAACTTTAATTGTACGAATTGGTAATTCGGCTGGCGGATACCAGACAGGACCAGAATCTTCGGCAGTTTTAGGCTTGCGTAAAATAGTTTGTTCAGAAATTTCGTCAGCGCCGACATCGTTAATATCTATACGAGTTTGCCCATCAAAATCGTCTATAACAAAATTGTATGTTCCCTTGGATGCGTTTACAACGGGACTTGTAATTGAGGGCCGCCATAAACCATCTGGGGAAAGAGAAATCAAAGGATCTATTAATGAAATTCCTTCGGGCTGACTAATCCCAAGATTATTGCCGAACATAATATTTCCTTCGTAGAATAAATTAATCGGAGTAGCATCATACTCGATCATCTTCAATTTTGATATAACAACGTTATTGGCGATTATACAATCCAAGGGGGGCAAAGTTAGCTCAGAGTCCGCTCCTTGCCCGATCTGAAATGTTTCCGAACAATTAACAAAAGTATTATTAACAACCAGGGCACGTTTTACTTGAAAATATCTATTTAACGGTGAATTTGGTACACCGTTCATTATTGCAAGTGCAGATCTATTACTGGAGCCTGCCAGGTTCTCAAAATAATTGTTAAACACTTTGTGATCTTCACCTATTATCCTAACGCCGCCAGTGTTGCTTTTATTATTTCCAATAAAAAAATTACCGTAAACTTCGGCAAAATTTCCATGACGTAAAGTCAGCGCCCCTTCACTCTCAAAAAATGTATTGTATCTAAATGTATTATGTCCCGATTTATTTGATATAATTTCTATCTCACCATTACAACGTTCAAAGTAATTGTATTCTACGGTTGTATACGAATCGCTCATAGAGTAATCGCTTGTACCGATTCTAATTGTTTCTGCTCCATTATCACCATGAAGCGGTCTGTAGCCGAAATAATTATTATCTATTTGATGATAATTCGGTTGACCGTCCAGCCAAACAACAACAGTAGTTCCAATATTCGTCTTGCCGCTCATAAAACAATGGTCCAAACGATTATATTTGCCGTATAAAGAAATCCATTTGTAATCGGTTGATTTGCTTGCCGGATTATAATTAACGATCGCCGTGTTTGTTAATCGGCAATTATAAGCCGGTCTGCTTGAACCGTTTCTGAATTCTACAACAGCACCCGAAGCGCTGAAACCGTTAAAAAAATATAACCCATTAACTTCCAGATAATTTCCGCCGATTCTTAAAACAGAAGTACCTGTCATAATAACAAAGCCGGGAGTTTCTGCAATGAGAACAATAGGTTTATCTTGAGTTCCGTTTCCGTCGAATATTACATTTTGATCTACCCAAAATCCATTTCTCATTACTAGTGTATCGCCAGGCGCCGCTGTTAACATAATGGAAGAAATTTCGCTCGCGGAAGCGACATTATGCTTTTTAGCATAAATACCAATTGCACAGACGAACAACACTATCAGAATTTTTTTTATCATATCATCACTATTTTTTTTATAGAGGGGATGAGTCATACCAGACCCATCCCCAAACCAACAATAATAAGGAGAATTATTTAAGGAACATCATTTTCATAGATTGAACAAATTCCTTCCCGTTTATTCCAACGGCGTGTAATCTGTATACATACAATCCTGTAGAAAGAGTGATGCCACTGTTATTAAAAGCGTTCCATGCTACTTTATGATAGCCTGCGCTCATTTCATTATCACTTAAAAGAGATGCAACTTCCTGACCAATCACGTTATATACTTTTAACGTTACTCTTGCATTTACAGGCAAGCCGAATTGAATAGTTGTAGAAGGATTAAAAGGATTTGGATAGTTTTGCACAAGTTTAAACTCTTCCGGAACTGTAAGTTCGTTTACATCAGTCGCAAAATCAAATACAGCCTGAACAGATTTACTTGTATTTAATGTAATTGTAGCCGGATTTTGTGTACCCGTTAAATCGCCTTCCCATCTCAAGAAAACATAACCTGAATCAGGAACAGCTGTAACTGTAATTACCTGTGCGGGATCGTATGATTTACCAACAGGTGCGGGATCATTAGAAACTGTTCCCTCACCGGTAATGCTTACATTAAGAAATACATGACTCGGTGTATTAACAGCCCAATTCAAATCTCCCATAGCCTGACCATCATGCGCCAGACCATATAGATGTGAAGGAGCCAGTAGTGTATAATCTCTATTTGCAGCGTCTTTATATTGAGGATCAATATTGTAGACAGTATTCTTATCTACCTCTCCGTCCGAAGCAGATATAGATTCAGTAGAATTATTGAACAATACAATATCGCTTACATAGCTTTTAATTGCTCCGTTACCTTGAGCATCCATCAGATAACTGTCGCGACCATGACCGGATTTTCTACTGTTTGAGATTATGATATCACGAACAATCGCGCCGCCCGAGTTTTTAAGATAAAATACGCTTGTAGCTGAATTATTAATTGTAACATGTTCAATCAATAATGGAGCGTCCGGTGTGCTTTCTAATAAGTCTGAGTAATAACGTACACATTCAGCATCAATATTTGTAAAAGTACAATTTGTGACAGTTAACGAATTAAGTGCACCATCTGTCACCCATTTTTCGGTATCAGAAATCCTAATTGCTTCATAACCAAAATCAGCAAAATTACAGTTGTTAAAAACAACATCGCCTGCTTTTACACCCAAGTCAATTTTAAATGCGTGTCCGTCGGATGAAAGATTTTTCTTTTCAAAGAAATTAAAGAAATCACATTTTTCAAAAGTTATATTGGCGCCTTTTTTAACAGAATCCGAACTCATATGGCTTAATCGGATTGCATATTTCATTCCATGCGTTAATTCATTTCCGCCGTCAAAGACTACTCCTTCAACCATTAAATCATCAAATACCCGTATAACATCCAACACACTCGCATTAGGATCGCTATTGGTAAATATCGGTTTGCTTGCCAATCCTTCTTTTGCTTTAATTATCAGCGGTTTATGATTACCTACAGTTGAAGTTGATTTTGATGTATAAACTCCAGGTGTGTTTAATATAATTGTATTTACTTTACTGTTATTATTGGCATATTCAAAAGCGTCGTATAAATCCCACGTGTTATCGATTTCAAGAACTCCATTTGAAACCAGTTCTTCCGCAAACCAGGCGTTAACAGATTTGTTGGCGTCAAGTTTTAAAGTAACCACAGTATTGTTACCGACAAGATGTCCGGACCAATTAGTAAATTTCCAGCCGGGGACAGCTTTTGCTGTTAGCGTAACTTCTGTGTTTACATCATAAGTTCCTAATATTGGTTTGGGATCTACAATAACTTCTCCTCGCCCTTCAACAGCCAAAACTAATTTGACTTGTGGCAAACTACTTTTGAATGACGCGGTAACAGTCATGTTGGAATCAACGGCAAATGTAACCGGATTAACTTTCCCTTTTATGTCGCCAATCCATTCAACAAATTCCCAATTGGTTACAGGTACAGCGGTTAAGGTAACCATGGTCCCGACTTTATATTGTTTATTCGCGTCAGGTTTTGGGGATACGACAACGCCGCCGAGACCTAATGAATCCAATTTTAAAGTATATCTAGGAACTAAATCCTTGAAAGTAGCAATGATAGAAAGGTTATCGGTAACAGTAACTGTTATTGGATTTTGGTTAGGAGGAAATACCGAAATACCGCTCCATTTTTCCAATATCCATCCTTGAGCTGGAATAGCAGTTATAGTTACTACGGTTCCGGGAGAGTAAATACCGCCAGCAGGATTTAAAGTTACAGTCCCATCTCCTACAACACTAACCGAAACAACCTTGCTGTCGGGATCAATAGCCCACCTTAAATCACCCATAGCCAAACCATCATCGGCTGCACCTCTAACTGGTGAATTCGCCAGAAGTGTATAATCTCCATTAGCCGCATCTTTATACATAGGATCAAGACCTAACATACCGGCACCTACCGAGGCATTGTCGTTGAGACTAAAATCCCCGACTTTAAATGTGTCGGTGTAAGATATTACTGAATTTCCATAAATTTTTACTGCTGGTTTTGATGAAGAATGATGATTGGAAATAATTGAATTTTTAATTTGAACGTCTTTCACCTTAACAGGATATATTCCTTCTTTGTCTTCTCGATATGCAATATCATCGAAAGTACAATGATTTATCCTCATTACCGGATCTGAAAATTCTGAATACAGAGCGTTTCTTCCGATATGACTGAATGTACAATTTGTAAGTTCAAAATATTTTATAACCGGTCCTCGACCAGAAGTACTTTCTCTGAATAATATTCCTTCATTATATGCGTTTTTGAAAGTACTATTTCTGAATACTACAGAATCGCCTATTGTGAATCTGTGAGCTTTGATTAAACTTTCTTTAGAATCATGCATATAGCAGTCTTCTACAAATAACTTAAAGTTGAACGTACCGGTAGTATCGGATACATCCTCTGATCTTACAACTTGTTTAGCATAAGCCTGTCCGTTGCCGTCACTACAGTCGAGATCAAGTCCTTTAAGTCGTAACTCTCCGCCGGCATTAATTTCAAATATTCTGGCACTTGATGTTCCTGTTGTTATTACTCGTACGATAGGTTTAGAGGCTAATCCATCGGAGGCTTTAATTGTAAGCTTCTTCCTTATGTTCATCGTCTCACTTAAAGAATAAGAATACAACTGACCCGCATCAACAAGTTCAATTATATCACCGTCACTTGCAGCTTCTATTGCGCTGGATAAAGTGTTTTCGCCCGCGAATATCTTGTGAACTGTTTGTCCATAAATAAGACTAAAGCTCAGTGACAAGGAAAAGAATAAAGCTAAAGTCAGTTTGTTAAAATATTTCATTTTCTACCCCATTTAATTGGTTAATATTTATTTCAAAAGCATCATTTTCTTTGTAGCTACAAAGCTTCCTGAAGTCAGCTGATAGTAATAAACTCCTGAAGACATTTTAGATGCATCAAGAAAATAGGTATAAGTTCCAGCGTTAATTTCCTTTGAGAACAATGTGTTAATTTCACGGCCAATTACGTCATAAACTTTAAGCGTAGCAAAGCCCGATTTTTTTAGACTGAATGTAATTGCTGTTGACGGGTTAAATGGATTAGGATAATTCTGATTCAAAGAATATTCAACCGGATTAAGATTATTTTCAACATCAGTTGTACTTAAAGTAAATACTGCTGTAATGTTTTTGATCCCGTCTACTGTAATTTGCGCAGGATTAGCAGTACCGCTCAAGTCTCCGCCCCAGCCCGTAAATTCGTAAGTCGGATCAGGAACAGCAGTAACTGTAACTGCAGTGCCACTTGGGAAAATCAGTCCTTTTCTTTCAGGATCGAAAGTAACTTGCCCGCTGCCCTCAATCTTAACATTAAGCGGCAGAACAGTAGGGGTATTAGTTGCCCACCTTAAATCTCCAAGGTGTTTATTACCGACACCCGAATAAAAAGCGGGCGAATTGGCGGCCAATGTAAAATTTTTGTTCGCAGCATCAGCATAGAGAGGATCGAAATTGAATATAGTATTAGGATCCAGGGTTCTGGCCTTTTTAGTCGTTCTTAACACAACGGCGTCTCTAACCGGCCCGTAAACAATATTAAAAGTATCTACGTTGGTTATAAACGTGCCGGGCAGCTGCGATTCAATCAAATAACTGGCTCTGTCCATTCTATCGGCACCTGGTAATCGTCCGTTAGAGATAATAATATTTTTAATTTCAGTATTTTTATTGTTCTTAAAATATAGAACTCGTGTGGCGGAGTTATTAATTGTAAGATTTTCAACTATAACTTTTCCATCTACATTACTAGTATCAAGATCGCCGTAAAAACGGATACACTCTGCGTCGATATTAGTAAATGTGCAATTTCTAACAATAAGTGAATCAACCAGTTTGGTAGTTTCAAATTTTTCAGTTTCAGACATCCTTATTGCTTCGTCGCCCATATTCTCAAATGTACAGTTTTCAATTTTTACAACACCGGCAACCGCGCCCTTCAAAAAATACAATCCGTGTCCAGCCAGATTAATATCTTTATCTTCATATACATTCCGAATTATGCAATTACGCAGTGTAATGTTAGTTCCGTTCTTAAATGCCACCGGATCCCCATCGCCGTCGCCGGCACGAAGCGCATATTTCATACCGTGACTTCTTTCGTGACCACCGTCTATAATAACTCCTTCAATGGTAAGATCATTTTTAACACGGAATATTTCCAATACGTCTGCGCTATCATCGCTATGCGTAATTATAGGCATAGCAGCAAGTCCTTTTTTTGCTTTTATAATGAGTTTGTTTTTATTGTAGTAGTATAGAGTGTCTTTAGTTGTATAAACTCCACCCGAGGTCGCAAGTTGTATTGTATCAACCCTCTGCTGATTAGCAAAATTTATCGCTTGCTGAAAATCGAAATCCGATGTAACGTCTATACTTTTTATCTGGGCAAAAGAAGATACTGCCGATAGAGATAACGTTAAGAAAATAAATATTAGTAATTTTTTAAATTTCATTAGTTCCTCCTAAATCATTTATAATTGCTGGTTGATTGTGGTTGTGTTCTCCTTAAAACCCTATCTGATATCCGAACAAAAGGTTATTATATGTTTCTGTTACGTAATTTGTGTTACTGAAATAAGAATCGTAGTATCTTAAATTTCTAATTTCGTAGGCTATATCAAATCTTCCGAAGAAAAATGATAAACTGCAGCCGAAAGTATAACTGTTCGCAACCGGTCCTTCGTCTTTAATCGCAGCGCCGTCTGGAATAAACGTGGAAGGAATACTCCTGTAACCACCTAGAAGGGTAAGAAAATCTGAGGGTTTATATTCCATTCCGACTTTTATAACATTTTTATCAGTCCATTTGTGAAAAGTTTCATCGGGGCTGCTGAGTTTAGCTTTAGCCTGACTGAATGGTTGATAGTCATAATCGATGGCCAGATTAAAATTATCTATAGGTGCATATTTTACACCAACGCTAAATGTCGCAGGTATTTCGTATTCATCCGTACCCGAAGTACTTTGCGTTGATAATGAAACCGAATCTTTTATGGTAGTTGTGTAATTCCAGTCCCTGTTTATAGTGTAGGGCAGATCCATTTTAATACCGACACTAAAATTTTTGAAATGTGTTTGTATACCTACAAATATGTTGCTGTAATCGTAGTCTGATGTTCCAGTGGTTGCAGTAGAACCATCCAGATATGTAAATCGGAATCTATTTTCCCTGAACAAATTAAACTGGCCAATTTTAACCAACGATTGCGAATCATCTGAATTTCCCCATCGGTAATTAAATCCCAGACCAATGTTCAAATATTCACTGAGGTCATATGCAATTGCGGCTGTAATATTGTTTATAACACCTGATCTTTCCCTTGTGAATCTTGACCAGTTTATAAGCAATGTATCAACACCGTTAACTTTGGAAATATCTCCGTATTCAGTGTAACCGGGATGAGGATCTAAATATGTATCATTCCTATCATAGTCCTCAATATTTATACTTTTTGAGTAGCCTACAGAAACAACAAAATTATGACTGCCTATATTTAGTGGCACAGCAAAGGAAAAATTATTCAATACGAAATTATTCTTCTCCTTTTTCCAGTCTGCAGCTTCTTCGCTAAATTGATCAACACCCAATTTAGGTTCATCCACATGGTAAGTAGAATCGATTGTGTAACCATCACCCCACATTCTTTCATAATCCCATAATCCATTATCGGCAGGGTCAGGTATATATAATCCTTCCAAATAAAAGGGAAGCGTAAGAAAAAAACGGTTGGGTTTATAAGTCTGATTTTCCCTCCAGTTTTGGGTAAATAAGTTCCCGGCGACAGAAACTTGTATTTTATTTATTCCAATAAGACCGGCGGGATTATTGAACAGGCTTAAAACATCACCCGAGTAAGCTGTAACAGCTCCTCCCATCGCGGTAGCTTTAACGCCCACATCATTGGAAACGGATAATCCCTGAAAAGATAAATTATCGCCGCGGTGTTGTCCGAAGATTACACCTGAGACCAGGATAACTAAAAGAGTTATATAATTTTTATTGATTTCTTTGATTAACATGATTTTCAAACTCCGCTAATAATTTTAGTTGATACTTAATCCGAGCGATATTCTGTGAATAGAGTCCAGGTATTCTCCATAATCATTAAAAGAATAATCCAACTTGTAACCCATAAATTGAAATCCGGCGCCGGCGCAAATACCTTCCTGATCGTTGTTAAATAAGTAACCGCCTCGCAGATACAACATATTATTAAAAGAATATTCTATGCCCACCGCGTGCTGTTGATCGAAATCTCGCGGTTGAATCATATCGTAAGAAAGAAGAAGAGAATGATCTCCGGCATCAGCAATTAATGGATCATTTTGCGAAAAAAGATAGGTTGAAATACCCAAATTGAGTGTTTGAGGCAGAGGATAACTTTTGTCAATAAATTTAACTTCCGGACCAAAATTTCGAAGAGTCGCTGCGATAACAATTGACTTAAATTCGGTATCATATCTTAATCCACCGTCAAACATAATTAAACCGGTGCTTTTATAAATTAAATCCTCATGCGCGTATTTTGCAGTTAACCCGAAAGAGAACCTATCGTTAAGGTCCTTGGCATAAGAAATTCCTAATACAAGAGCTTGAGGACTAAATTTATTTCCCGTTAGACCCGGGTTATATACTCCGTTAACAAATCCGAGAGCTCCAACAGTTGTTTCCTCTATTTCACCAACATTCGATAGCATTCCTAATAAACCGAATGATCCCAGACCTTCAACAGTATAGGCTGCTGAAAAAGAATAATGTGCTGCATCCATAAACCAGTCGGCATACCCGAATGTTACACCCGCGTTCTGTACACTTGTTATCGCGGCTGGATTCCAAAAAATCGCATCTGAGCCGATAGCTATGGAGCTATATGCTCCTGCCATAGCTGAAGCTCTTGCCGTTGTCATTACTTTCAAAAACTGGAATGAAGTTGTTCCAACTTTTTCGAATGCAAAAGAATTACTGTTAATCAGTATTATAATTAGTGCTGTTGTAATAAACTTTATTGGTTTCATATCCACGCCTTTAAATCTTACGAGTAATTATTTTATTACTACAAATTTTCCTTTTGATTGCTGTCCATCGGGTGTTGTAACAACATAAAAATATATGCCCGAGGCTATTTCCTGACCGTTTCTCGATACCTGCAACCATGCAGTTGTATATAACGGCGCATCATGCTCTATTGATTCAATCAACTGACCTGAATAAGAGAAAACTCTGATGGTACATTTTTCGGGTAAACCGTAAAAACCTATTTTTTCATCATTTTCACCCGCGCCTTGAAAACCGGATTTTGAAACGAATGGATTTGGCACCGCGTAAATTTTTCCCATTTTATCAACAGAACCGATATTTTTACTGAACTTGATAGAATTAGTTTTGCCAGATGAATTACCGAACTGATCGATAGATATAACTGAGTAAAATCTATTTTCGCCAATCTTATAATCAGGATCTGTATCCAAAACTAAATACTCATCATCACTATTAACGTCTCCCTTGGAAACTACAGCAACAGTATCGCTCCATGGACCCATTTGAGCTAAACTTTTGAGAACAACAAATTTCTCTAGCTGCCCGGTTAAATTAGGATGATTAAATTCTTCTACCGCACGTCCCCATTTAATTTCCACATTTCCATCGGCGGTGTTGCTAACAACTATTGCAGGGGCTGGAACCGGAACTGGAATACTATATTTTCCTTTTGATGGATTTGCTTCCGGCCAAACTGGTATTGTAGGTTCATTACCCAAATATGCCCGGAATGCGTTGTGTGTAACCTGTGTTACATTTCTGATTTTGGAATTTACGTAATCAGGATAGCCGTAATCTGTAAGATAATTGTTAGTCATAGTTTCGCCGCCAATCACAACCTTTTTGTCCCAATTAGGTGTTTTGTTCCACTGTAAAAGCAAACCCGGTTGCCCCGAAGGGCCGCCTTCCAGCAATTTATTAGGCTGAGCGCCGTAACCTATTACTTCCGCAATTGCATACCTAAGTGTATCACCCAAATTCAAAGTATATGGTCCGAAAACAATATGTTTTTGTCCGGCGTCGTTACTTTGTCTGTAATTAAAAGCTGCACGTCCATACCAGCGCGGGTCGTTACGCGGGACCTGAGCCCAAGTTGTACTGCCCTCACTATAAACGCCGCTCCATCTTTTTTCCGGGTTTATGGCTTCAACAATCATTTTGGATGAACGTGTATTTCCTGTGCTTACTTTATTTGAAAAAGGCTGTTTCATGTGTCCGTTTTCATCGATCTCATAATAGACACCCATACTGGTATTAAGTATCTTTACTGATTCAGATTCATTTCTATCCGGATTGAGAGGATCAATTGTAGCCAGATGTTTAGTGTCATAGTAAAGCATCGCGTATCCGGGTGCCTGCGGTGAAAGAAGACCGCCGCCGTTTAATCCGGTTTCCGAAAACAGCTTAAACAATTGTTTATTGGGTTCCGGTTTTGCCGCGAGATATTGAGTTGTAAAATCATCCGAGCCAGTATGAGTAGTTAAATTAAAACCGAGCCAGTAATCTGCGTCCCAAAAATTATATTGGTCGCCTCGGTAAATTCCTCCATCGTATTTCCAATCCTGATAATTTCTTTGATAACCGAACATTGATGGTGCGAAACCGTAAATAAATAAAATCATTGCGTCATTCAATTGTTCTGTTTGTTCAATGGTTTCCGGATTACCGTCTGTATCGCCGTTGTAAACGAACTCATATTCATAAATAATCATATCGTCGTAATCGGGATAACTCCAGGCCCGTGAAGTTCTTTTAACGGAAATTCCTACAGATGAACCCCACGCAGATTCAATTATTTCTTCGGCTTCATTAGGGTTATAATCCGGATTAAGCGATCCATTGCTTAAGACTGGGAAATTTTCAGTTTCATTTATATAGTATGGGAAACTCCATTTTCCGAAAGATACTTCGGGCGTACTTGCTCCCACTCCGCCGCAGAGAGCATACATTCTATTGGCTGTGCCCAGTTGTCCTTTTTTATTTGCAGCTATGTAAAGACCTGCGCCCAATAAATTATGCTGACCGCTGTATTCAATTCCTTCCACAAACGTTTTAGAACCGGAAGGCCATTCCATCACCGGAATATTTGTTACGTTTCCCGCTTCACCGGTCATCCAGCCGCGTCCTATTTCGCCGGTATTATAAACGGTTTCATGCAGCATTCCGCGGTTGTGAATTCTATATTCTCTTATTTGTCCGTAAACTGAAGTCGAGTACAGAATAAACATAAGCAGAGCTGAAAAAATTATATTGTTCTTATTTTTGGTAATCATTTTTTCTCCGAATACTATTTTCCTTTTCATAGTGAAACCGGTAATTAGAATTTTACAATTACGCCGAATCTAAAATGTCTTGGTTCATTGCTTAACAAATACAACTCCTGACTAGTAACAAACGGGTAATATTCCTTATAGGTTAAAATTTCTTCTCTGTCTGTTTCCCATCTGGGGGTTGTTCTTTGGTCGTTAAAGGTTCTTGAATAATGGAATACTTTTGCATTTAATAAATTGAAAGCTTCGCCATAAAGAGTAAGATCAGCGTTATCTATTTTTATTCGTTTCTCCACCCTAAGTCTCATATCTTGTTCAACGGGTGTACGTTTATTGTATTTTAATCCCTGCCCACTTATGTCGTAGGTATATGGTCTGCCGCTGTAAATTTTGTAAGTTAAACTTATACTTATATTGCTCAATGGGAACATTTCGCCGATGGCAAATCCAAATTTGTTAGAAGTTAAATACCTTACATTCGCCACAGCTTTATGCGATCGGTCATAATCCAGATAAACATCTTCAGGATCAGGTATCTCAATAGATTCCTGACCTTCGGCAGGTTTCTCGAAAAATGTTACAGGAGCATCAAGCGCATTACTGCTTTTACCTGTAGCAGACTCATAATTATACCTTACAGAACCCCTCAGTGAACCTTCATTTTTTTCTATACTTACATGAAATCCTTTTATATCTGCATAATCTCTATTCATATAAGTTCTGTAAACAGATTGCTGCTCATCGTAATAATAAGCTGATTCAATAAGATTTGTAACATCTTTATAGTAAGCGCTTACATCCAGTTTTAGTCCATAAGGGAAAGCGTTTACTAAGCCTATGTCGTAGGATTTTGTATTTTCAGGTTTAAGTTCGGGGTTTCCCAACACTTCAATTTCGTTAGATTTTGTTACCTGACTGTAGAAAATTTGGTTGAAGCCGGGTCGCTGTGTGAAGGTCCCGTAATTCAAATGAAATACAGAAGACTCGGAAAGAGGAAAAGATAAACCGATTCTTGGCTGTAAACGTGCATATAATTTGGTATCTGTTTTGTCTGCTTTGTCCCTATCGTAGTATAAACCTCTCTCAAGATATGGCAGAGATTCATCGTAATCAGGATTACGCAAAGGGGAATACTGATCAGAATAATAGGAGGAATTAAAATTATAAAAATCGTATCTGAGTCCAATGTTAGCAATAAATCCGCCTAATTCCAGTTTATCCTGCAAGTACAATGCCCCTTCGTAGGGATAAGCGTTAAAATTAATATCCCGATAAGAGCCAGAATTTGAAACGTTTAATTCCTGATCAACATGCACATCGTAATAGGAAATCTGCAGACCGCCTTTAACTAGATTGTTTTTATTTATCTGTGAGGTCAAACTTCCGTGTAAATCGTAAGTATAAGTTTGTTCGAACCCTCTGTCGTCGGACATTCTGCCGACACGCTGATTTGATGGGGTTGTATAATCCACCCAATTGGTTAATGATGAATAATCTTCCGTGTACTGAGTGTCAGTAATAACTTCAACTCTGTCCTCAGAGTATACATCCAGCAAATTCAGCTTTACATCAATAAAAGTGGATTTACTCAATATATGATTCCAGCTTAGCCCATATTGAAGCGATCTTTGAACATTTTTCGCGATGCTCAAAGTCCTATCAAACATCCAATAAAGCCAGTTGCTGTTTATTATATTATTAAACTGATAGTCGTAAACAAATCGTATTTGAAATTTATTTTCCGGATTTGGCTGGTAACTTAAGTTACTCATTAACTGTCGCTCGACGTCATTATACGGAGTCGGAACAATTGGTGTAGAAACAGATTGTCTGCCTGCTGTAAATATCTTGACTCCGGTTGTTAGTGGACCGCCAATTGTAAAATCAGCGCGATAATCAACATTATTATCATATTCAAGACCTATATCCCGCAACGCCGAAAGCCATTGGATTCTGCCGAGCTGAGCAATGTGCAAACTATCCCGTAAAGTAAGCGGGTTAGGCGGCCAGGTGATTCTTTCAGGTAAATAAACACCGCCGAAGCCATACCCTGCGTCAAAAAGAGGTCTGCCAGGATTTGTTGGATTATCCTGAAGCCATGCTTCAACATTTTTTAGATTATCGTAATAATCAAGATTGGAAGTTGAATACGGACTTCCAGCCCATGACTTATAATAAGGAGGAAGTCCTGCAATCTCCAAACGAGTTTCCCATTCACTACCCCCTTCGCGAGCAACCATATTTACAACGCCCGATTGAGCGTTTCCATACTCAGCGCTAAATCCACTCGTATAAACTTCCACCTGTTCAAGTGCTGTAACAATTGGACTGAAGGCTCTTTGATTATTCAGAGGATTTACAATTGAACCGCCGCCCATCAGATAAAGAGATTCGCCGACACGTCCTCCGCGGAAATGGTCGTCAACAACATCCGCCTGCAGATCCAATATATCGGAAATATCTGCAACACCCGCGATGCTTTGAACCTCATTTATATTATAAACTTGTTTAGTAGCAGTAACATCAGCTTCTACTGTTTTGGGGGAAAACGCAGTTACAGTTATCTCATCGGTTAAAAACTCCTCGCTTTCCAACTTGAAATTGACCGTTGTAGTTTTGTCAACATCCACACGAACTTTTATTACTGCATTAGTTTGATAACCAACAAATGAGGCTTTAACACTATATTCCCCCGGTGGAATGTTGAGCATATAATACTCACCTTCTATATCAGCGGCGGCACCGAATATTGATTCCATTTTTTGCTCTTCGCCGTTTACCCACCGGGCAAAAACAACAATATTCGCTCCTATCAACGGCTCACCTGTTTTTGTATCGGTTATTTTGCCGGCAATTTTTCCTGTTTCCCCTGCAAAAATTAGAGTAGAACAGAACAGAAATATTATTGCAAGTTGTATTTTTTTAAGTCTCCACATGGAGAGCCTCCTGAAAATAATATTAACGTATTAGATATTCTTTTATCGTAGAAATAAATTCCGGATGAATTTTAAATTCGTAAGAAATTTGTATTTGACTGGTGTAAAAGGGAAAATTTGATATGTTTTTTGTTTTTCTAAACACAATTACCATGCATTAAAAGATTGTTAACTTTAACTTGTATGACAACATACATAATATATGTACTGAGTTATTTTCTGTCAAGAAAAAAATGTAGAGTTGATAAAAAAATTGTAAAATATTTTTAATTAGTTTTTCTAACCAAAAAATGAATTGAATTAATTTGTAAGTGATAATAGCGCAGGAAAATTATAAAAGGATTTGAGCACACTCTCGATTATATTAAGTTTTGAGCGGGAAATGAAGCGTTAAAGAATTATTAATAGATAAATTCTAAAAGCAATTATTAGTATTTTTAGGAGAATTACAGGTACAATAATAAACTATTTTAAATACATAACTTTCCTTACAAGATTTACTGAATTGAATTTTATAGAAATAAAATAAATTCCAGAATTCATCCGGTAATTCATCGCAATAGGAAATTCATTGGATCCCTTGTAAATTGTTATTGGCTCAGCATGTAACTGCTGCCCTAATCCGTTATAAATAACTAGCTTTGTATCAAATGGGCGGCTGTCAGAATAATTGACAATTACCTTGGTCTGATTATTAAATGGATTAGGATAAACGTATATTTCATTATCCATCTCTAGTTCAGTTTCTTTAACACTTGTGGGGAAATCCAATCGAAGGGTTAGATTATCAAGATTAAATCCCCCTTTTTCGGCAATAATTTTTAAAACATGATCTCCATATTTTAAATTAATTCCGGGACGCGTAATTGTTCCCCAGTTTTGGTAACCACCTGTAGATAAAATATTTACCGAACCAGTTAAATCCTGCCCGTCAATTTCAATTCTGAATTTACTTCCCGAATTTGGAGTTGCAGCACGTACTATTAGCGAATATATTCCCGATGATTTAACAGAAATCATATAATTCAACCATTCACCGTCTTCGATCCATCCGACATTATAACCCCCTTCTCCTGAAGTTTGTATATCAACTCCTTCTGATTGCCTAAATTGCGTACCTGATTGCAAGCCGTTATTTATTAATGGGTCGCTATCATTATAGGCAATACCTTGTCCGCCTATATCATAATTTTCCGCCTCAATTAAACCGGGCACCGAGATCGGAACACCAAGATACGGCGCCTGAATACAATGTTCCCCTACTTTTATATTAAGCATTTGAGAAAATCTATAATTACCGCTATTATCAGTAGCCTTAGCTTTAATATTATAACAACCTGGATATATGCCTTCCCACAAAATATTGTAAGGTGGCTGCTCTACCACCCCAAGAAGAGCGTCATCCTGAAAAAATTCCACCTTCAAAATACTGCCATCGGGATCGGAGGCATCTGCAGAAATCTGAATATCGGAAAAGGGTTCTATAATATTGCCGGCTGCTGGATTAGTTAGTGTTACATTCGGAAACTCGCTTCTGTCCTGATATACACTTACGTAATCCACCTCCATACGCTGCGGAAATGAAGTGGTTGCATCAGGGCTGCCGGGCCAGTTTCCTCCAACAGCTAAATTCAATATTATAAAATAATTCTGATGAAATTCCTGAAGTTCCGCAGGTGTTATGTCTATTACATGATACTGATTTCCGTCCAAATACCAGCGGATAGAATTTTTTGTCCATTCAATTGCAAACAGATGAAAGTCATCGGCAAATTTGCCTGACGATAAAGACTTGCTTCCTCCATAAGATGCGTGTGATCCGTTGTTATCCCAGTGCGCTGTTCCATATATTCTGTTATCGTTACCTGTACCACCTATCATTTCCATTATATCAATTTCACCGCATTTCGGCCAACCAACATTATCGATATTTCCTCCCAGCATCCAAAAAGCAGGCCACATACCTTTGCCGAATGGAAGTTTAATTCTCGCCTCTATCCTACCATATTTATAAAACTTTTTATTTTGAGTTATTATTCTTGCCGAAGTATACTGCTTGTTTAAGTAGTTTTCCTTTTTTGCCTGAATGATGAGTTTGCCATCTTCCAGAAAAACATTGTCCGATCTGTCTGTATAATACTGTAGTTCGTTATTACCGCCGCCATTTCCATTTACTTCGTAAGTCCATGAACTTAGGTCCAGCTGAGATCCTGAAAAGTTTTCAAACCAAACCAACTCATAATTCTGTCCTTTTAGAAAAGATGGAATTAAAAAAAATCCCGTTAATAAATAACAAAATATTTTAAACAATCTATTTTTCACCATAACCTTGTCTTTATTAAATGCACAAAATTGTTTATTCATAATACTTCTAAAGCAGCCAATATCATTACTATACTAAAAATAATTTTGGAATCTCATGTTATTTTGCCAAGGTAAATTTTAATTTAAACAAATCGGAATCATTTGACGAATTTCCTACTAAAACAAAGTAGTCTCCTTCATCAATACTCCAAACTTTTTTATGGACATCATAATAAAAAATATCCGCTACATCAATAATAAATTTAACCTCTTTAATCTCACCAGGATTTAGAACAACCTTTTCGAAACTTTTTAATTCTTTTTCTGGACGTATAACTTTTGGATTATTGTACCCTATATATAGTTGAACCACTTCCGCTCCCACAAAGTTACCAGTATTTTCAACAGTACAAGAGACCCTCAATTTTCCATCGATAGGACTGATTTTATCATCGTCCAAATTAACCTTATTTATTTCAAAGGAAGTATACGAAAGACCAAAACCAAAATTATACTGCGTAGCAATTTTATAATGATCGAAATGCCTGTAACCTATAAACAAACCATCGTTGTAAAAAATTTCATCATTCTGTTCGGGATAATATTTATATGCGGAACAGTCCTCCCATCTTTTAGGAATTGTATAAGGCAATTTGCCGGAAGGATTTATATTGCCTAGTAAAACATCGGCAATTGCTAATCCACCTTCCTGCCCGGGATACCAAGCTTCAACAACCGCGTCAGACATTTCATAAATTTCGGGCATTATAAGCTGCCCTCCATTGTTTAGTACAAGAACAAAAGGTTTACCAAGTTTTTTAACTGCTTTAATTAAATCAATTTGTTCCTCAGGCAATGAAAGGTTTGTTCTGTCAGAGCCTTCAGACTCGAAATGTTCCGATAGCCCAGCGAAAATAATTATAACTTCACTCTCTTTAGCGGCAACAACCGCTTCTTCAAGCAAATTTTCAATAAGCGGAAACCAGCCAAATTGAACAGCGGCTTCGCCGGCATTTTCGTAGTACTCCAATATTAAGTCGTATTCTTTCCCTTTCTCCAAATTTATTTTGTACCCGCTATATGCTACTGCTCTGTCCACCCAATCGTCAATAACTTTTTTACCATTAATATATAACCTTACTCCATCATCGCTTAATAAGCCTAATTCGTAGTCTCCCGTTTCATCCGGCACTAATTTCCCTTTCCATCTAATGGAATACTGATTCTCGCTGAGTTGTTCGGCCGGACCGCCGCCGCCCCAGCGGAAATCTATAATATCATCAACTCTTACAAGTGCGGGTTCGCCCTCCAGATTTTTATTGCTGTAATAATACCCGGTTAAACCATTTACATCTTTGCCGTCGACCTTTGTAAACAAATTTTTTGAAGGAAGTACGGTCAATTCTCCCATCACCCTGCAACCGGCAGCATAATTTATATCAACTTCAGCACCTATCTTTTTTTTGATCGCATCCAATGGGCCGGTTGAAGCTGCATAATTAACGCGTGAACTTCCGCCGCCGCCTACTCTAGTTGACAGGGCATTGGGACCGAGAATCGCGATGCTTTTAATTTTTTCTGAATTAAGCGGTAGAAGACTATTCTCATTTTTTAACAATACAATGCTGCCTGCCGCTGCTTCGTATGCAATTCTTTTGTTGGATTCATATGGATTTCTGTTGATGTAATTTCTATTACCGAATAAACCGAATCGCATTGAAGTTTTTAGTAATCTGCTCACTTTATCGTTGATAGTATTAATATCAATTTCACCGGAAATTATTTTGTCCGCCAGAGTTTTATTAAGATATTCACCGGTGGGCATTTCTATATCAACTCCATATTTAGCCGTTTCATTCGTTGAATGAACTGCTCCCCAATCTGACACAACAAACCCTTCGAATCCCCATTCCTGTCGCAATATTTTGTTCATAAGAAAATCATTTTCACTGCAATAACTTCCGTTCAATTTATTGTAAGCCGACATAACAGTTGCAACTTTTGCTTTTTGTACTCCTAGTTTAAATGCGGGTAAATATATTTCACGCAAAGTTCGTTCGTCAACTACCGCGTTTATTGTCGTTCTTTTATACTCTTGATTATTAACGGCGTAGTGCTTAATGCACGCAAGCACATCTTCGCTTTGAACTCCTTCGATATATGCCGAGGCAAGGATTCCGGAGAGTATAGGGTCTTCTCCATAACTTTCAAAATTGCGACCGCCGTGGGGAGTCCGAACAAGGTTAACACAAGGCCCTAACAACATATCACGTCCTTTTGCTCTAACTTCTTGTGCAATCGTTTTTCCTACTTTATAAGTTAAAGCTTTATCCCAACTAGCTCCAAGCGCAATACTTGCGGGAAATGCGGTTGCTGTTTCCCATCTAACGCCCAATGGACCATCCGCCATTTTTATCGCTGGGATTCCTAACCTTTCTATCGGTTTGCTATCGAAACCGGTACCGCTTAGCAAATCAATTTTTTCTTCTAATGTTAACCTGGATAAATAATCGGCAACTTTGATTTCAATTTCATTTTGTGAATACGTTGATAAAAAAGGGATAAATAAAAATATTAGAAAAATAATTTTTCTCATTTTGTTTCCCTGTTAATTGTTTAATAATTGAATCAACCTTTATAATGGCGGAATCATTTATAGAAAAGCTGAATTTATTTATCGTATTCTTTTTAATAAAGCAGTAACACTCTTTACTTTATCAAAGTCATTTTTCTTGTTTGAAAATATTGATTCGTTTGAAATCTGTAGAAATATGTACCGCTCGAAAGATTGCTGCCGTCAAAAATAACTTCATAATAACCTGGCGATTTAACTTCGTTTACCAGCAAAGAGACTTGTTTACCAAGAATATCGTAAACAGCAAGTTTAACATGTCCGGTTTCTGATATTTGATATTTGATATTTGATTTAGGATTAAACGGATTAGGATAATTCTGAAATAACGCGTTTTCGTCTGGAATAAGCTGATCCTCTTCAACTGAAACAAGCGAAGTAAAGTTTAGCCAATTTAAATTAAATCCGCCCCTTAATACATTCACTCTAAAAGTTTGTTCACCCTCAAATAGTCCGATCAATTGGTTAACAGTAGTCCATGTCTGCCATCCACCTGTAACAGGCAAAGTTCTGGATCCCAAATTTCTCCCTCCGCTTGTCATAGTAATCTGAGCTGGCTGTGACTCACTTGCAATTCTTAATGCTAGAAAGTAATTGCCAGAAACTTCCGGATTTATTGTATATTCAAGCCAGTCACCATCATCAATATAGCCTATGTTTATTCCGCCGCCATCGTCAGTTGTTGGCTCAACTTGTACACCAAACATATCGGAAAAATCTTCTGCTTGTATAAGACCGGGAACTGTTAAAGCCGCGGCTTTAACTGAATTAAGAATATTTACAGGACCGAAAGGTTCAAGCTTGCCCCCATCGAACGATAATAAATTACCTGCAATAAAACTCAGAGACACTAAATCTCCCGGGGCAAAGTTTGTATTCAGTTCCAAAACAATAGTAGTGTTGTCACCGGTTTTTAATGATAAATTAATTGTCGGAGAAATTGGAAGTTGATTTCGGGTTAAAATAAATTCTGTGTTTGCGGATACGGGATCAATCATAGGTTTGTTGAACGTAAGTTCTATTTGGTTTCCGCTATTCGTAATAATTGATGATAAAAATATTGGCTCAGAACCCGCGGGTGAGTCGGAAAGATCTGTAATTCCGTAACCGTATTCATATAATGGATCATAAGTTGCATCTCCATAATTAATTGGTATTTGATCCATATTTTTAGCCCATGTATTTGAAAGCAAACCTGTAGGATTATAATCACCAAACAATATATCGGCGACACCATCCCCTTCAGTGCCGGGTAGCCACGCGGCAATAATAGCGTCTGAATAATGAAGTATCTGTTCAATTATCATCGGTCTGCCGGAAACAATTACAACAACAACAGGTTTACCGAGAGCTTTCATTTTTTTAACAAGATCAATATCCGTTTTTGATATACTAAGGTCACTCCTATCGCCCTGCCCTTCGGCATAAGGGGTTTCGCCAATCACGACAACGGAATAATCCGCATTCGTATCTGTAAAGTCACCTGTTTTGGAATAAACAATTTCAGTATTGTTGGCTGCGTTCTTCATTGCCTGAAAAATAGTAGTGCCAGAGGTTATATTTCCGCTGGAGCCCTGCCACGAAATAGTCCATCCACCGCATTGATAACCAATATCGTTGGCGTTGGAACCCGCGACTAAAATTCTTGCGCCGTTTTTTGGCAAAGGCAAAACTCCATCTTTCTTTTTAAGAAGCACAAGCGACTCCCGAACGCACTGTCTTGCTACATCTCTGTGATCTTGAGAACCTACTTGAGATATCAGCGACCTGTCAGCGAAAGGTTTTTCGAACAATCCCATTTTAAATTTTATTTTAAGTATTCGGCGTACGGCGTCATCAATTCTTTGATTAGTAATTTTTCCCTGTTGTACAAGGGCTTTAAGTGTATTTATAAAAGTGACATAATCGTAAGGGACCATCACCATGTCTATACCGGCATTGATAGAATTTTCTACATCGGAAGTATAATCACCGGGCAATTGATCGATTGCCTGCCAATCTGAAACTACAAAACCATCGAATTTAAGTTCCCCTTTTAAAACATCTGTTAATAAATATTTGTGCCCGTGTAATTTTTCGCCGTTCCAGCTGCTATAAGAGACCATAATGGAACCTACACCCTCTTTAATCGCTGCAATATATCCTGGGAGATGAATTGCCCTGAGAGCAGTTTCGTCTATAATTGAGTTACCCTGATCCTGGCCACCATTTGTTGCGCCGTCTGCAATAAAATGTTTTGCGCAAGCCAGTATATTTATTTTACCCGATAGATTTTCACCCTGCAAACCATTTACAGCTGCTGAACCCAAAAGCTCAGCCAACTCAGCTGATTCACCAAAACTTTCGTATGTTCTTCCCCAGCGTTCGTCGCGCACTACGGCAATACATGGAGCAAAATTCCAGTCTATTCCTGTGGCGGCTACTTCGGCAGCGGTTATTTGCGAAGCTAATTTTATTAGTTCAGGATTACGTGTGCAGCCTAATCCAATATTGTGCGGAAAGATAACTGCATCCTTCAAGTTATTATTGCCGTGAACTGCATCGATTCCGTATATCAATGGAATTTTAAGACGTGCTTCCAAAGTCTTTTTTTGATATTCATCATACATATCGGCCCAGCCCGTAGGAGTATTTGATGAGGGCGCCGATCCACCTCCGCTCAATAAAGATCCAATAAAATAATTTTTCAAATCATCAAGGTTTTTTATAACCGATCTGTCGGCCTGCGTCATCTGACCGATTTTCTCATCTAATGTCATTCGCGGAAGCAAGTCTTCAACCCTCTGATCAACAGTTGCGTTGGAATCAAGATAAATCTGTGCAGATAAACATTGTGCAATAAATAAGAATACTAATAAAATTAAAAAACGTTTCATTTGACTGCCTTAAATTTTAAATAAATTTTTCATCTTAATAATATCATTTTACGGGTTTGGTTAAATGAGCCTGCTCTCAAATTGTAAAAATATATTCCACTCGTCAAATTACGTCCGTCGAACTCAATAGTATAATTTCCTGAATTTTGATTTTCATTTACAAGTGTTGTTACAACGCGGCCTAAAATGTCGTAAATATCTAACTGAACTTTTACTAAATCATACTGAAATCCGACATTATCGGTTGAGGAATTGGTATGGTTCCCTTCATTAAGAATCGAAGTTGAATTTAAAGAAGATGGAATAGTATATTCAATTATAGTAACTGGATTAAAAGGATTGGGATAGTTTTGTTTCAACCTAAATGTAGTTATTGCTTGATTTCCCAAAGTAATTTCAGTTATGAAAACATCATTAATTTTACCGGGTGTTCCGAAACCAATGGATGACTTCCAGCTTGAGGCACGAGAATTTTCCATATCGGCGTTTATCAACGATAAAGTTTTACCGGTTCCGTCACATTCTATTGGCCATGGATCTTCATCATCATAACTAACGGAATCGATAAGAGTGTTGTTATTATCAAATAGTCTAACCTCGTCGCCGCTGTTATTTAATGCAAATGGTAAGTTTCCCAAAATATCGATGTCTTCTGTTAAATATTTCCTAAAGGCAGTCGAGTCGCGTGCAATTACAATGTACGCTTCGCCTTGTAAAATGAAACCTGGTGGAAAGCTGAACTTATGGGCATCATCGGAATCACGTATTATCCACCCATGCAAATCAACTTCCTTTTTGGAATTATTATATAACTCAATCCAATCCTCTGTATCAAATTGCGGGGAGGAATTATAATTAATTTCATTAATTACTACATTTGGCAGGGAATTGTCTTTCTGAAATAGAGCAGTAAACTGAACATCTCCATTAGGCTTAAATGTTATTGACCGATCAATTGACTCTGATTCGCCCTGCCAACCTATAAATTTATAACCGTATTTCGGAATTGCTGTAAGTGAAATTGTATTTCCGTAAAAATATTGTCCTTCCCAACTTGAGTCGTTTTCTATAATGGAATTAATTTTAACTGATCCACCCGAGACATCGTTTATGTTTATTTTTACATCGACAAATCCGTTTATCTGAAACTGTGTGAGATAGTAAGCCCTCAGATACAACAATCTCTGACGCGCAAAATTTTTCATTACACCCAAATTGTTTGTCCATCCAGTCTTGCTAAATGTGTTCCAGCGCTGCCCGTGTCTTTGTATTTCCCCGGAGATTTGGGCGGATAAAGAATCTATAAGGCTTACAGCACTATCCGGCAAAAGTATTGTATTACACAGATCTGCGAATTTATTTAGGAATAGGTTTTTAAATTGATTGTTTTTTAAAAGACTGCGCAGTAAAAAAGTTGACCAGGGCGGATTAGGCCAGCCAGGTCCATTCCCAGCAAGCGCAAAACTGAGTGTGTTAAATTTATATGCCATAGGATCATATATCCCATAACC